>Ga0065165_1000134_pt1 | contig 127890 bp, 101 predicted proteins | sample AraplaMF_Cvi_mMF_FD_63813 | JGI IMG/M metagenome (GOLD analysis project Ga0065165, IMG submission 63813) | Arabidopsis root microbial communities from the University of North Carolina, USA - plate scrape MF_Cvi_mMF (version 2) (version 3) | ecosystem: Host-associated > Plants > Roots >... | reverse complement strand
TGCACAGCATTCTCGGTCCCAACGGAGCCGGCAAGACCACGCTGTTCAATCTCTTGACGCGGGATCTCCTGCTCGACTCCGGGACGATCCGCCTCGGCACGACCGATATCAGCCGGCTGACGCCGGACCGCGTGGCAAGAATGGGCGTGGCGCGTTCCTATCAGATATCGAGCGTGTATCCCGACATGAGCGTTCGCGAGAATGTCTGGATCGCGGCCTACCGTGCCCGGGGTGGAAATCCATTCGCATTCTGGCGGAAAGCAACAAGCTTCCCGGAGGCTGAACAATGGGCTGACACCTGCCTGTCGCGCCTCGGCTTGTCCGAGATCGCGGATGTCTCGGTCAAGGAGCTGTCGTACGGCGATCAGCGTCTGCTCGAACTCTCCGTCACCCTGGCATGCGCGCCGCAGATCATCCTTCTCGACGAGCCGACCGCCGGACTGTCGCGCAAGGAGGCGGAACGCGTGAAGCGGGTGATCATGTCGCTCAAGGGCGAGTTCAGCATCATCATGATCGAGCACAATGTGGGCATTGTCATGGATTTGTCGGACAGCATCACCGTGATGAATCGCGGCGTCGTGGTCGCCCAAGGAAGCCCGGACGAAATTCGCGGGAACAGAGACGTGCAGGAGGCCTATTTTGGCAGTTGAGGAGGAGGCTCTGCTGAGCGTAGATGCCATCGACGTCCACTATGGCCGAAGTCAGGCCTTGTTCGGTGTCGGTTTCGAGGTGGGCCGCCGCGAGGTCGTTGCAATCGTTGGCCGGAACGGCGCCGGAAAGACGACGACGCTGAGGTCCATCATGGGCATCAATCCGGTCAGCAACGGCGCAGTTTCGTTCAACGGGCGCCGGATCGAGAAGCTGAGGCCGCATCAGATCGCGCGATCCGGAATTTCCTATGTGCCGGAGACGCGAGATCCGTTTTCCTTGCTGACGGTCGAAGAAAACATCATGCTCGGGTACCGTCCCGGTTCGCCTTACGATCTTCGTCGTATCGTTGAATGGTTCCCGGATCTGGCGGCATTGTTGAGGCGCCGAGGCTCGGAGCTCTCCGGCGGGCAGCAGCAAATGATGGTGATCGGCCGCGGTCTGGCGCTGGGACCGCAACTGCTGCTGCTCGACGAGCCTTCACAGGGGCTGGCGCCGGTCATCGTCAAGAAAGTCGGAGAGATGCTGACTGCCCTGCGCGGCGAAGACTTGTCGATCGTTCTCGTCGAACAGAACATCGCCTTCGCACTTTCGCTCGCGGATCGCGTCGTGGTCATGGAGAACGGCGCCGTCGTCGATCGCCTCACCGCGGACGAAAGCCGGCAGGATCCGGAGCGGATCGAGCGCTATCTCGGCATCCATTAGGAATCTGCATAGCCGCCGTCCGTCGGCGCATCGGCGTCAGCCACATCAACGCAGTGCAACTACGCATGCGGTGCCGGTCTCGAATCGTCAATTCGAGCTTGGAGCGGCCGCTCACTTACAGCAAGAGGATATCAGATGACCGATCATGACGCCGATTTTGGATACGCGACGGCGGTTGAACTCCGGAACAGCTTTGCCCGGAGAGAGCTCTCCCCGACCGAAATCGTGTCCGCCGTGCTCGATCGAATCGATGCCGTCAATCCCATCGTCAACGCGTTCTCCGTGGTGATGCGCGAGCACGCGCTGGCATCCGCCAGGCAATCGGCGGCGTTGCTTCGCAGCGGGGCGGCGAGACCTCTCGAGGGAATTCCAGTCACGATCAAGGACGCCTTCGACGTCTCCGGTCACGAGACGTCGACCGGTTCCTACGCCGTGAGGGGACCGATTGCGGCTGCCGACAATATCATCGTGGATCGCCTGCGGCGGGCCGGCGCGGTCGTGATCGGAAAGACGACCATGTCGGAGTTCGCCTGGTCGGGCATGAGCCGGAACCCGGTGACCGGCGTCACCCACAATCCGTGGCGGCACGGAATGAATGCGGGCGCCTCCTCGGCCGGAGCCGGCGCCGCTGCGGCGGCCGGCTTTGGCCCGCTGCACCTTGCCTCCGATGGAGCCGGGTCCATTCGGATGCCGGCGCACTTTTGCGGCGTTTTCGGATTGAAGCCCACCTTCGGGCGGATACCTTACGCTCCCGTCTCGAACAACGATTACGGCACCCATGCCGGACCGATGACACGAACCGTGGCCGATGCCGCGTTGATGCTCGAGGTCATGGCGGGTCCGCACCATCTGGACCATACCTCGTGCGAGGCCCAGCCGGACGCCTATCTCGCCAAGCTGAAGACGTCGATGAAAGGCAAGCGCATCGCCTTCAGCCTCGATCTGGGGCACGCCCGCGTTGATGCGGACGTTGCGGCAATCGTCCGCCGTGCCGCGTCGACTTTCGCCGGCGTGCTGCAGGCGGATGTCCAGGAGGTGACGCCCGACTGGGGTCCGCTGGGGCCGGATCTCGGGCGCTTTTTTTGGAGCGTCTACAATGGGCGCCACGCAAAGCTGCTGGCCGAATGGGAAGATCGCATGAGCGCGGATCTCGTGGCATGTATCCGCTCCGGCACAAATTTCTCCGCGGCCGACTACATCAATATGCGGGAGCGCAAGCTGGCCTATGTGGCCAGGATCGCGTCGTTCCTGGAAGACTGGGATTATCTCCTAACGCCGGCCGCCTCGGTGGCGGCATTCCCCGTCGAACGGGTAAGGCCTCCGCATTGGCCGGAGCACGCTTGGGACTGGCTGGCGTGGGCAGAGTTTCTCTACCCTTTCAACATGTCCAGTCACCCTGCTGCGAGCGTCCCCTGCGGGTTGACCTCCGCTGGACTTCCGGTCGGCCTGCAGATCGTGAGCCGCCGGTTCAACGATCTGGGAGTCTTGCAGGCGGCCGCCGCGTTTGAAGAAGCCGTACCGATGTGGCGGCAGCGTCCGATTATCCGGCAGTGTTGAAGGATTCCATCAGGCCGCCGAAAATGCGGTCCGTCCGATCCTTCGCGGCGTTGTTCGCACCTGGTTCAAGACCAGCCTCAAAGCCGACGGGCTCGAATGGTTCAAGGTCACGGATCATCCGACCGGGGAACGCCGTCGATCGCCTTTGCGGGTCCGATCGACGTCTATCAGGAGCGCCAGGGGGCCTGGCTATCATGATCGAGACTACGATTCTCCTCGATTTCATTCGCTCGATGATGGCACCGAGGTGCTTGGACCGGCTTGCCGAAATTTGGCGGCGATGAAGTGGGTAACTCTGGGCTCGGTCGCGGCGCCGAACTCGTGGATGGCAGCCTGAACGGCCCTGTCGGCGTTGGTCACCCGCTGGTGCTGCCGGAGGTGTTCGAGCCATGAAGCGACCATAAACGTCTCTAAAAAGCGCCCGCTCTCGGCGGCATCCTCGAACACGTCCCATGAGTAAGCGCCGTCGCGCCTTCGTTGTTGTTCCAAAGCTCTGATGTGGGCGAGGAAGGCTTCACGGCGCTCTGGAGCGATGCGGTACTCGACCGTAACCAGGACTGGTCCGCGGTCGGCGTCTGCGTCGATCGCTAAGACGGGTGCCGGCCAATGCATCGAGGGCGCAAGATCGATTCCTGCATCTGTTTGAAGCTTCCAGCGCCACGTGAGCGCGATTCCCCCGATGGCGCCTGCGGCGGCGACGAAATGGGCCGTGGGCAAACCGAGTCCTGAGGCAAGCTGACCCCAAAGCGCGCTGCCGGCAGTCATCGCTCCGAAGAAGACGGTGACGAAAAGAGCCAATCCGCGGCCGCGCACCCAATCCGGCAACGAAACCTGAACTGACACGTTGACGATCGCGAGGACGGCGATCCAGGAGATGCCTGCGATCAGGCATGCCGCAAGTCCGATTTCCGAGTAACGCGCGGTGCCCAGGAGGGTCAGACTAAGCGCGGTGCCGGAGGTGCCGGCCGCAACCAGCCGGTTGGGCCCGAAGGTCGCCTTCATCCAGGGTAACATGAACGCACCGACGACGGCGCCGACGCCGATCGCCCCGAGCAGAATGCCGTAGAGTTCCGGGCCGCCCGCGATCTGATTGCGCGCGACGAGCGGGAGCAGTGCCCAATAGGCGCTCGCGAAGAAGAAGAACGCCGCCGCCCTAACGAGTGTCGCACGGAGGCGCGGATTGAATCGCGCATGGCGAAAGCCGACCACCATGGCGCCGGCGAGACGTTCCGGCGGCAGGGCGCTGCCTTGCGAGGACGCCGGTCGCCACCAAAGCAGTGCTCCGATCACGGCGAAATTGCTCAGCGCGTTGATCCAGAACGGCGCCGCGATGCCCAATCCGCCGATGACCACGCCGCCTAGCGCCGGCCCGATAGCTCTGCTTATGTTGATGCCGACGCCGTTGCTGGCGATGGCCGCCGCCAGATCCTCCTTCGGGACGAGCTGCGGGACGACCGACTGCCATGCGGGCGCGGTAAATGCCGCGCCTGCGCCGAGCAGGAACGTGAACAGCAACAGGATGGGCGGCGTGACGAGGTTAAGCCCGACGAGCACCGCGCTCGCCGCCGCCACGATCGTGAGGACGATCTCGCAACCGATCAGAAAACGGCGCTTGTCGACGGTATCCGCCAGGGCGCCGGCCGGTAGCGCGAACAGAAACATCGGAAGGCTGCTCGCGACCTGAACCAGGGAGAGGGTGAGCGGATCGGCATCGAGGCTGGTCATGAGCCATCCGGATGCCGCGTTGTACATCCAGGTGCCGACGTTGGCGACGACGGTCGCGGTCCACACGACCGTAAACGTCGCATGCCGAAACGCGATCCATGGAGAAGCGTTGCGCATTGCGGGTGATGGATCCGGCTTTTCGTTGGATGGGGGCACGGTGGTCACTCAACCGATCGAGATTTCTAGCAAGGGTGGCGGCGTCGTCCGCCTACGAACGACACCACGATGCTCAAGCCAACGCGCGTACCATCGCGCTGTTGGGGCTCGTATTCCTGTCGTCGCACGGGTCGGAACGTTGTCCATGACGACGAGGCGATCGACCAGTTCGGGGTGATCCTTGACGAAACGGCGGCGCGATCACCCTATAGTAACGGGAAAGAGCCGGTATCCGGAAACGCCAGGCGAAGCTCGTCTCGGGGAAGCCGTGTAGCAAGACGACCGGGCGGCCCCAGCCTCCAGATAGAATTGGCAGATGCCGTTTGCCCGGCATGTGGCTCGACGAATGGTGGTCATCGGCCTCATGCCCCCGGCTCCTAAGGTTTCGTGGCGCCATCCTTCGTGAAGTCGGTCGGGACTGATTGCAGGCTTTGACGATGCTTTGTACGATTGCGTCGCATAAGCCGCGAAAAAGCGGGCCAGCGTATCGAATTTGCCCTGATGGCGGTTCCGTTACCGGGAGAAAGTCCAAGACTCGGTGGCGATGTTCAGGATTACCTGGCCGAAACGACCGTTTACAGGAGCCAGAGGGAGGATCCGTAACGTGAATATCACAGGCCGAACGAACCGCCCCAGGACCGCGCATTGGGCGGCGACGACGTGAACGCACGGGGACTTCATCACGTTACGACGATCATCAGCGACGTGCGCCGCGCCGCCGACTTCTATGTGGGTGTGCTGGGGCTCAAGCGGGTCAAGAAGACCGTCTGCTACGACGATCCCGGCAGTTACCACGTTTACTACGGCGACGAGCTCGGAAATCCGGGCGCCGTGATAAGCACGCTCGCCTGGAACTGCGTGACGCCAGGGATGATCGGTGCCGGCGAGGTCGTGCAGGCCGCCTTCCGCGTCGCACCGAATTCGCTCGATTGGTGGGCAGATCGGCTCAATTCCTCCGGGGTTCCCAATCGATTGGACGTGTCGCCCTTTGGCGAGCCCATGCTCTGTCTTGTCGATCCCGATGGCACGGCGCTTTCGCTGGTCGAGACGCGAGAAAAGCAACCGGCGAGAACCGGCCAAGGCTCCGAAGCGGATCATGCCCTGCGCGGCCTTCATGGTGTCACGCTGAACGTTCGTGAGGAGGATGCGACCATCGACATCCTTCAGAAGGTCTTCGATTTCCAACTGGTCTCGCAGAGAAACGGGGCCATGCGCTTTGTGGCGCATGACGGCCCGGGCGGGACGATCACCTTGTGCATGATCGGAAAGTCTTCGCGCGGGCGCCTCGGCGGTGGCACCATCCGGCACGTCGCCTTCCGCTCGAGGAATCTCGACGATCGATCGGCGATGGTCGAGAAACTTCGGTCGGCGTACGGCATCGTGGTGAGCGATCCCATCGAGCGAACCTACTTGAACGCGGTAGGCTTTCGCGCACCCTGCGGCGTGCTTTTCGAGATCGCGACCGACGGCCCGGGTTTCGCTGTCGACGAGGCGCCGGAGAGGTTGGGTCAGCAACTTCAGCTTCCTGCTTTTCTCGAAGAGCGTCGCGCCGAACTGGCGGCGATCCTGCCCCCGCTCACTTGAACTGCCGGTCGATCATTGTGAGCCCGACCTTCCATGAAATCGGTCAGTCGTGGGCACATGAACTCGAGGAAAGCTCTTACGCGAAAGGGCAGCCGCGGTCCGCCGTGATAGAGCGCGTGTATTTGCTCTTCGTCGCCTGCTGTCCCCTCTAGCACTTCGACCAGGCGGCCAGCCGATATATCGCCGCGAACGTGATAGTCGGCGAGTCTTGCAAGCCCGATGCCCGCGATTGCCATTCGTCGCAGGCTTTGAGCGTTGTTCGCAAGTAGGGAGCCGCTGATGGCCCGGTCGACAATTCGCCCGCTCTCCTTCAGAGGCCAGACCGGGGCAGAGCGCCGGAAATTGAAGCCCAGGCAGTTGTGACGTGAAAGATCCCCGACGCTTATCGGCTCACCCAAACGATCGATGTAGTCTGGAGACGCAACGATCCTTCTTTTGACGACCCCGATGCGTCGGGCGACCATCGCGGAGGCCTGCAAGGTCCCCACGCGGAAGGCGACATCGGTCCGGTCAAGGTAAAGATCGACGATCTCGTCCGAGAGTGAGATATCGACCGCGATCTCGGGGTGGGCTTGCCAAAAGGCGGGGAGCAGGGGCTCGAGGCCGAGAATGCCGAAGGCAATGGTGGTATTGACCCGGATCGTTCCGCCCGCCTCCGCGGCGCCCCGGGAAATGCCGCGTTCGATGCCATCGAGCTCGGCCAGCAGCGCAACGCTCTTCTCGTGGTACATCTGTCCTTCCGGCGTCAGTGACAGGCGCCGCGTCGAACGCTCGAACAATCTGACGCCGAGCCGTGTCTCGATCCTGCCGATGAGCTTGCTGACGGTGGACGGCGTCATCAGCAGTCGACGGGCCGCCTCCGAATAGCTCTTGGCTTCCACCACACGGAGGAAGACCTGCATTTCGCCGATGCGATTATCCATCGTGTATCCATCTATGAAATCGTTTCACAGATAAAGTGGAACGGGAGCGGATTATCAAGTCCGCCAAATGTCACTTATCCTGTGCCATCGTTTCCTTTTGCAACCGGTTTTCCGGCTAGCCCAAGGCTTTCGGATCGGTGACTTGAATGAAGACGGCTATCGCTCTATGAGCAAAATTGGTGCGGTGGACGTGATCGGCATGCGATCCTTGATTCACGTTGGCGGCATATCCAACGGGGGCTAGTTTGGAACAGGCTATAGATGGAACGGTCTGATAGCGCGGCTGGCGGTTTCTATGGTCGTCGCCTCAGCCAGCACTTGGGAATGGAAGGTGACTGTCTGCTGCGGATCAATCGCGAGGGACAGTTGGCGCTCGCAGTGACCCACCTGACTTGCTCCCGCTTCGTCCGAGAAAGGACCGCGGCCATTCCTTCGGAGCCGGCCTTCAGCATCCTCCATCAACTCGGCGATCTCGAAAGGCATTCCTGCTGGCTCGCGGGACAGCCGAGGTATTCGGGAGCGTTCGGCGCGGGGACTGTCAGCGTGACAGATCTTCGCGACAATCCGCAATGCGAATTCAAGGGGCCGTTCGACGCTCTTCAATACTACGTTCCGCGGAAGGCTTTGGACGAGTTCGCTCGCGAGCACGGAGCCAGGCCAGTCTCGACGCTCAAATGGCGCAGGGATGAACGTGATCCCTTCCTGTCGACCCTGTCGAGCGTTCTACTCAGCGCAGTGGAGCAGGATCCTGCGACCAACCAGCTTTTCATCGATCAGATCGGGCTGAGTCTGCTCGCTCATTTCGCGCAGACTTACGGCGGCATGCGCCCGAGCGACGCAGTCTCGGGCGGGGGCCTGGCGCCGTGGCAGGAGCGACGGGCCAAGGAAATCATGCGGACGCGCCTTGCCAGCAATCTGACGATCGCTGACGTCGCCGCGGAATGCAAGTTGACGCCGAGCCACTTCGCGAGGTCATTCCGGCGCAGCACAGGCGTCGCGCCGCACGAATTCCTGTCCCAGCTTCGCATCGACGAGGCCCAGCGCTTGATGCTGACCACGAAGCTTCCGCTCGCCGACATCGCGCTCATCTGCGGTTTCGGCGACCAGAGCTATTTCACCAGGGTATTCTCCCGCTGCGTCGGCGCCAGCCCCGGGGCCTGGCGAAGGGCCCGCTCCGAGGGCTGACTGAAACGGGATCCCCTCTTAGGCGGGACGGATCATGTCGCGGGCGTAGGCCAAGCCGATCCCGTATCCGCTAGCGTGAGATTCGACAATGGCACGTGCGCCATCGTATGTTTCGTGTCTTGTCCAATCACGCTGCATCTCGAGCAGGACCTGGATCCAGGATGTGAGGCGGGCACCGGCGGCCTGCATCCGCCCGAGGGCCAATTCGTGGCTTGCGGTCGTGAGCCCGCCACAGGCGTCGCCGACGACGTAGACTTCCAAGCCGGCCGACAGCGCCGACATCACCGCAAAGGTCACGCAGGCCTCGGTGAGGAGACCCGAAACGATCAAGCGGCTTCGACTGGTGGCGAGGACGGCCTCGCGCGCCTTGTCGTCCTCCCAGACGTTCATGCTGCGCCGGTCGATCGGCTCGACGCCCGGAAGCGCCGCCTTGACCGCCGGCATCAGCGGACCGCTGTAAACCTTCGTCGCCGAGGTCGAGGCGATGACCGGCAGGCCGAACACCGTCGCGGTCTTGGCGAGCGCGACGACGTTGTTCATGAGGAACTGCCGGTCGATCGAACCCACACCGAATGCCAGGCCGGCCTGCTGGTCGACCAGAAGCAGGGCACAGTCCTTGGGCTCGAGCAGATGAAGCGGATTCAATGCCATCGATATTCTCCGGCTAGGTCTTCAGAAACGCGAGCAGGTCCGCATTGACCTGGTCGGCATGCGTCGTCGCCGTCGCGTGCGGAGCACCCGGATACGTCTTCAACTTGGCGCCCTTGATCATTTCGGCAGCCAGCTTGCCGGTATAGGCAAGTGGTACGACCTGATCGTCCTCGCCATGGATTACCAGGGTGGGCACGTCGATCTTGGCCATGTCTGGCCGGAAGTCGGTTTCCGAAAACGCCGTGACGCAATCGATGGTAGCCTTGATCGACGCCTGAAGTGCGATCTGCAAGGTCTGCTTGAACACGCCCTGTGACACCTTCATGCCGTGGTTCGTGCCGTAGAAGAGGGGGCTGAAGTCGTCCAGAAACTGTGGACGGTCCTTGACCAGCCCGGCCTTGATGCCGTCGAACGCTGACTTCTCGACGCCGTCGTGATCCGCGGTCTTGACAAAGAGAGGTGTCACGGCACTGAGCAGAACGAACTTGGCGACCCGCGACGTTCCGTGGCGCGCAACGTAGCGCGCGATGTCACCGCCGCCCATGGAGAATCCGACAAGCGTCACCTCTTTCAGGTCGAGATGCTTGACGAGATCGGCGATGTCATCGGCGAAAGTGTCGTAGTCGTAGCCCGTCCAGGGTTGGCTCGACCGGCCAAAGCCTCTGCGGTCGAATGCCACGGTTCGGTAGCCGTGCTCCGCGAAAAAGAGCATCTGCGCGTCCCACATGTCCGCGCTGAGCGGCCAGCCATGGCTGAACAGGATCGGTTTTCCGCTTCCCCAGTCCTTGTAATAAAGCTCAGTGCCGTCCCGCAATTCAAGCAAGGCCATCGTACGCTCCTGTGACGACGTTGTCGGAACCAGGACGCCATTCTGCGAGGTCGTCCGGTTCCTGCGCACAACGTCGCGGATGGAGCGCGTGCTGGCTTGCACGATCTGTGCGCGCTTTGGACATGCTGGCGATCGCGGACCAGCCCCCGAGGGAGACGCTCGGCAATTCGTCACACCGGGATGAATCGTCGGGCCGAAGTCCAAGCCGCGACGAAATCGTCCAAGCGTTGGCCGGCACTCAGGGTTCACGATGGCTTCGCTTGCACCATCCCCATTCGCACGATCGGCCGACGCCGATTGCCAGGAGACCATCAGATGTCGAAACTCGATATGCTCACCCCGGACAATTCCGCCATCGCGCTGATCGACTACCAGCCGGCGATGTTTCAAGGCGTCCAGTCGCACGATCGTCTGGTCACCGTCAACAACGTCCAGATTCTCGCGAAGGCGGCCAAGCTCTTCAAGATTCCGACCGTCCTTACGACGGTAGCCAGAGACTCTTTCTCCGGGCCGTTCATGCCGGAAGTGACCTCGCTATTCCCGGAACACGAAGTCATCGATCGTACGTCCATGAATTCGTGGCTCGATGCCAATTTCCGAAAGGCCGTGGCCGCCACCGGCCGCAAGAAATTCGTGTTGGCGGGTCTTTGGACCGAGGCGTGCGTAATTTTCCCCACGTTGGACATGCTCCGCGAAGGCTACGAAATCTACATCGCCGCCGATGCCTGCGGCGATCTCTCGCTCGAGGCACATAACCGCGCCATGGAACGTGCAATCCAGGCGGGCGCGGTGCCGATCACGTCTTCCCAGTACGCCTACGAGCTCCAGCAGGACTGGGCGCGCAGCGAGACTTACGAGGGAATGATGGACATCCAGCGCGCGCATTCGCCGTACGGAATTCAAATCCGTTTCTCCAAATGGGCGCTCGGCGAGCATGCGTCCGAGGGCGGCACGAAGGCGGCCTGACCGTCATTGGTTCTATCGGGAGTGGTGCGATGAAGATCTACCTCCTGTCACTTGGCGCCGGCCTTCTGGTCGGCGTCATCTACAGCCTTTTGAACGTGCGGTCGCCGGCCCCGCCTCTGGTGGCCCTGGTGGGCCTTCTCGGCATCTTGGCCGGCGAGCAGATCGTGCCTGTCGCCCGGCAACTGATGTCCGGGCAGGGGCTCGCGTCCGCGTGGCGACAGGCCAAATGCGCTCCGCACATGTTCGGGATGCTTCCCGGACGCCAGAACGACTCGTCCAAGAGCGTTTCCTCGCTCGAAGGTCTGGAGAAACACTCATGAGCACGACACCGGACGTCATCCTTCATCGTGGTTTGTTCACGACCCTCGACCGATCGAATCCGACGGCTTCGGCCGTCGCGATCGCCGCAGGCCGGTTCGTCGCAGTCGGACACGATCAGGAGGTGATGAAGCTCGCCGGGCCGGACACCAGGATCGTCGATTTGAAGGGGCGCCGCGTGTTGCCCGGCCTGATCGACAACCACCTGCACATCATCCGCGGCGGCCTGAACTTCAACATGGAGCTGCGATGGGACGGCGTGCGTTCGCTCGCCGACGCCATGGACATGTTGAAACGGCAGGTGGCGATCACGCCGCCGCCGCAATGGGTGAGGGTGGTCGGTGGATTCACCGAGCACCAGTTCGCTGAGAAGCGGCTCCCGACGATCGAGGAGCTCAACGCCGTCGCTCCGGATACGCCGGTGTTCCTGCTGCACCTCTACGATCGGGCGATCCTGAACGGCGCTGCGCTGCGCGCTGTCGGCTATACCAGGGATACCCCGGAGCCGCCGGGCGGCGAGATCACGCGCGATGCGAAAGGTAACCCCACGGGGCTGCTGCTCGCCAAGCCGAACGCCAACATTCTCTACGCGACGCTCGCCAAGGGGCCGAAGCTGCCGTTCGAGTATCAGGTCAACTCGACGCGTCACTTCATGCGGGAATTGAACCGGCTCGGCGTGACCGGCGCGATCGATGCCGGCGGTGGATTCCAGAACTTTCCCGAGGACTATGCGGTCATCCAGAAGCTGAGCGACGAAGGGCACTTGACCATCCGGCTTGCCTACAACCTCTTCACCCAGAAGCCGAAGGGCGAGAAGGACGACTTCCTGAACTGGACGAAGACCTCGAAGTACAAGCAGGGCGACGACTATTTCAGGCACAACGGGGCGGGCGAGATGCTGGTGTTCTCGGCCGCTGATTTCGAGGATTTCCGCGTCGCGCGCCCCGACATGCCGTCCGAGATGGAGGGTGAGCTCGAGGAAGTCGTTCGGGTGCTCGTCGAGAACAAATGGCCGTGGCGGCTGCATGCGACCTACGACGAGACGATCTCGCGCGCCCTCGACGTGTTCGAGAAGGTGAACCAGGACATGCCGCTGCAAGGACTGCACTGGTTCTTCGATCACGCCGAGACGATCTCCGACCAGTCGATCGACCGGATCGCGGCGCTCGGCGGCGGCATCGCCGTGCAGCACCGGATGGCCTACCAGGGCGAATATTTCGTGGAACGATACGGAGTGGGTGCCGCTGAGGCGACGCCACCGGTCAAGAAGATCCTCGACAAGGGCGTCAAGATATCGGCCGGGACCGACGCCACCCGCGTGGCGTCCTACAATCCGTGGGTCTCGTTGTCTTGGCTGGTCACCGGCCGTACCGTCGGCGGGCTGCGGATCACGCCGCAGCGCAATTGTCTTGATCGCGAGACCGCCTTGCGGATGTGGACCGAGAACGTGACCTGGTTCTCGAACGAGGAAGGCAACAAGGGGCGCATCCAGGTCGGTCAGCTCGCCGACCTGGTCGTGCCGGACCGCGACTACTTCTCCTGCAGCGAGGCCGAAATTGCCGATACGACGTCGTTGCTGACCATGGTCGGCGGAAAGATCGTGTTCGGCGCCGGCGACTTCGCGAAGCTGGAGACCGGCGCACCGCCGCCGGCCATGCCGGATTGGTCACCGGTGCGTCGCTTTGGTGGCTACGCGGCGTGGGCCGACGAAGGCGCCAAGGCGAAGGAAAATACCTTGGCCATGCGGGCGATGCAGGCATGTGGTTGCGCCAATTCGTGCGGCGTGCATGGGCACGACCATGCGGCGGCCTGGTCAAGCCGTCTGCCGGTTTCCGACTTGCGGAGCTTCTGGGGCGCGCTCGGCTGCGCGTGCTGGGCGGTCTGACATGTCGTCGGTCGCATCACCCACCTGGATCTCCGCGATCCTGCGCTGGCCGCTGCTGTGGCACGCGGCCAGGATGGCACTGGTGTCGGCCTATATCCTCGGCGGCTCAACCAAGCTGCTCGACTTCGCGGGCGCCGTGGCCGAGCAGGAGCATTTCGGCCTCCGCCCGGGCTGGTTGTGGGCAGCTGCCGCCATCGTGATCGAACTCGGTGGTTCTCTGCTCGTCGTTGTCAATCGTTTCGTTTGGCTGGGAGCCGGCGCGCTCGGCGTTCTGACCTTCGTCGCAATGCTCACCGCCAACGCATTCTGGACGATGGGTGGCCATGAGAGATTCATGGCCACGAATGCATTTTTCGAACATCTCGGGTTGATCGCGGGCCTCGTCGTCGTATCGATTGTTTCCGACGGGGCTCCGTACCGCCCCAAGCCCGCTGCGCGAACTCACGCTACCCAAGGAGCTTCTCGATGAAATCGACCAGGATATTCGTTCTGCTTGCGTTCGCGGCGGCTGTCACCGCGGCTACGCCGGTCGTCGCAAAGGATGCAACAAAGTCGAGGGAGGCCGGGGTCGCCGTCGCTCCCCAATATGACACGACCCATGTCTACGTGGCGCCCGAGGACGTGGACAAGTTCGTGGCAAGCTTCCTGGCGACCTTCGGCGGCAAGAGCACCAAACAGGTGGTCGCGACTGTGACGCCGACGCCGAGTAGCACCACGTCGCAACTGCTCCAGACGCCCGTCGGCACCGTCTCGCTGTTCGGCTTCAAGACGCCGATCCCGTATCCGTTCGGCGCCGAGCGTAATGGCTATCTCGTCACTGACATCGACGAAGCGATCAAGGCCGCGCGGGCTGCGGGCGCCGACGTGATCGTGTCGACCTTCCCGGATCCGATCGGTCGTGATGCTGTCATCCAGTGGCCCGGCGGCGTCAACCTGCAGATCTACTGGCACACGACGAAGCCGGACTACGCCGCCTTCGAACGCATTCCGGAAAACCGCGTCTACGTTTCGCCCGATCGCGCCTCCGCTTTCACACGGGGCTTCCTTGCATTCTCCCGCGGCAAGGTCATTGCCGACGATGCGAAGGCGCCGGGCGTGGAGATCGGCAGGCCGGACACGACTTACAGGCGCATCCGGATCAAATCCGCCTTCGGCAAGATGGTGGTGATGGTCACGGACGGTCATTTGCCTTATCCCTACGGACGGGAGACCGCCGGTTATGAGGTGGCCGACCTTCCTGCGACGATCGGCAAGGCGAAGGATGCAGGCGCGACCGTTCTCGTCGAACCCTATGCGTCGGAAGGTCGCTCGGCGGCGCTTGTCATGTTTCCGGGCGGGTACGTCGCCGAGATTCACTCGCTCGGGCCGAAGAGCGCATCGCGCTGAGGAATGAGGTGACGTCGGCCGATGGCGACAATGCGCGATTTGCGGGGTTTCTGGACGATCACGGCGCTTGCGGCCTTCGCCGCAAGCATCGCTCCGGCGTGGGCGGATGACGCCGCGGCGGTCGCGACCAGACCGGCGATCCAGGCAAACCGCTGGGCCGAGGATTGGTCGGTGCTTGCCGATCCGAAGCTGCGCACCGAACCGTTCGACGGCCTCAAGTACATCCCGCTTTGGGCCACCGACCCGAAGAGCTACATCTCCCTGGGCGCGACATTGCGTGAGCGTTTCGAGAGCAACAACGCGGCGGGCTTCGGGACCAGCGGAACGCCATCGGAAAACTACCTCCTGCAGCGGCTGCAGGTTCACGCGGACATCCACTTCAACGAAAACTGGCGTGCGTTCATCGAGCTGGAGGACGATCGCGCCTTCGGCAAGCAAATCATCTCTCCGGTCGACCAGGATCGGCTCGATCTGCGCCTCGCCTTCGTCGAGTACGTCAACACGTTCGCTGAAGGCACCCTGAAAGCTCGCGCCGGCCGGCAGGACTTCGCCTTCGACCTGCAGCGCTTCGTATCGTCGCGGGACGGCCCCAACGTCAGGCAGTCCTTCGACGCGCTCTGGGCCGATTGGGAGAGCGGTCTGTGGCGTTTCATCGGCTTCGTCAGCCGTCCGGTCCAATATTTCGACGGTCGTCCGTTCGACGATACCTCGAACGACAGCTTCCGTTTCAGCACGTTGAGGGTCGAGCGCAAGGTGCTCGGCGACAAGGAGCTGTCGGCCTACTATTCTCTGTACGAACGGAGCAATGCCAAATACCTCGACGCGTTCGGCGACGAGCACCGGCACGTCTTCGATGTGCGCTTCGCGGGCAACGCGCAGCACATCGATTGGGATCTTGAGGCCATGGGCCAGGTTGGCCAGGTGGCCACGGCGGATATTCGCGCCTGGGCCGTGGGTGCACGGACGGGCTACACTTTTGCGAGCGCGCCTTGGCAGCCTCGGCTCGGCATCCAGTTCGATGCTGCCTCCGGAGACCATCATCCTGGAGACGGCACGGTGGGGACGTTCAATCCGCTCTTCCCGAATGGCTACTATTTCACACTCGCCGGCTACACGGGCTACGTGAACCTGGTCCATTTCAAGCCGTCCATCACCGTCAGTCCGGCGAGCAAGTTGAAGGTGATGGGGGCCATCGGCCTGCAGTGGCGCGAAACGACGGCCGACGCCATCTACGTCCAGCCCAATGTGCCTGTGGCCGGCACCGCCGGAAAGGGCAGCAATTGGACCGGCGCCTATGGCCAGTTGCGCGTCGACTACGCGTTCAACGAGCACCTCTCGGGTGCGGTCGAAGCGGTGCATTTCGACGTCGGCGACACGATCCTTCGCGCTGGTGGTCACACCAGCAACTATCTGGGTGTTCAGCTTCAGTACGGTTGGTAAGATGCCGCGGCAAATACTTCTGCTTCCACTTCTGATGAGCTTCAATGCCGGATTCGTGGATACCGGCGGCTTCTTGGCGCTCCAGGGGCTGTTCACCGCGCACGTCACCGGCAATTTCGTCACCTTCGGCGCAGCCATGGTGCTTGGCACTTCAGGCGCACTTGCGAAGCTTCTCGCACTTCCGGTCTTTTGCCTGGTCATTATCATCACGCGGACCTTCAGCTTCCTTCTCCCTGCAATCGGGTTGCCGATCTTTCGCTCGATGCTGGCCATCAAGGTGCTGCTGCTGGCAATAGGCGCCGCTTGTGCCGTTCGATTCGGACCGTTCCTCCAAGGCGATAGCTGGCAGGCGATCTTGACCGGGATGATCCTGGTCGCCGCAATGGCCATTCAGAACGCGGCGCATCGCATCCACATGGGCACGGAGCCGCCGAGCACCCTGATGACGGGCACGACCACCCAGATCATGATCGATGTTGCCGACGTCTTGCGCGGCGCGCCAGCTCCGGTATTGACCGTGGCCAGGCCGCGGCTGGGCAAAATGGCCGCGAGCGTGGCGGCCTTTGCGTTGGGATGTGCCGCCGGCGCAGGTCTCTACGCGAAGTTCGGGACGTGGTGTTTCGTGATTCCACCGCTGATCGCGTTGCCGGCCGTGTTCTTGGCCTCGGCGGAGCCGAAGTGACGCCGCGGAAATGGGCGATTTTGAAAGACCTTTTGGGCGCCTCCGCTTACGCTGTATGCGAGCTATCCGCCGAACAGGTACGCGTCGGTGACGGGCCGGCTCTCCATCGAGTTCCTCGTCGAACGCTTCGGGCGCGAAGTCGATGAGTGAAGAAATTGAAATGGCTTCCGGGATTTCCGATCCGTCGCCGCGATCCTATCCTCCGTCGGTCTCGTTCGTGCGTCGGGCAGGCCCCATTGCGGTCGCCGCTGGCAGCACAGGCACCTTCGCCGAGATCGAAGCATGGCTGTTGGAAGAGGCTTCCGCCGAGCGCCAGATGATCGATCTCCTTGTCAAGGTGATCCGTCGCATGAAGGCCGCCGGCTCTTCGGTCGATCGACTTACCCTGCACATCGGCACGCTCCACCCCCAGCTTGTGGGGTTCGCGTGGGTCTGGAGCGCAGACGATGGCTTCTGCGATGAGGTGCGGGTCGCTGACGCGGCGATCGATTCCGATGCCTACAGGCTCAATCCGCTCCAGCGGATCGTCGAGACAGGCGAGACGATCCGACGAGCGCCGAACGAGGCGCCGGCGCAGGTGGAGTTTCCCATCATGTCCGAGCTCGCGGCCGCCGGCATGACCGACTACGTCGCAATTCCCTTGTCCGGCCTGGATACGCGCAACGTGATCACCATCGCGACGAAAGCGGCTGGCGGCTTCGACGAGGCGGAAATAGATTCCCTGACTCGTCTCTTCAAGCTCTTCGCCTTGCACGTGCAGCGGCACAGTGAGTTGAAGATCTCTGAAAACGCGTTGGGGGCCTACCTTGGTTACGGCGCCGCGGCCAAGGTGCTCGAAGGGGCGATCAAGCGCGGCGCGGGAGACTCGATCCGTGCCGTGATTTGGGTCTCTGATCTCAGAAACTTCACGAATATGTCGGACGTTCTGGCTCCAACCGACATGTTGGTGCTGCTCAACGCCTACTTCGAAGCGATGGTGAGCGCTGTGCACGCATACGGCGGCGAAATTCTGAAGTTCATCGGCGACGGCATGCTTGCCGTCTTTCCGGTGACGGCAGGCGTTGCCGAAGCGTCGTGCGCGGCTGTGTCTGCGGCGAAAGAGGCGATCGTCAGACTGGAGGGGTCCAACCGGAAAATCCGGGTGGCATCTGTTACCGAGGGCAGCCCGGTGCTCCGGGCTGGCATCGTCCTTCATGAAGGCGAGGTTTTCTTCGGCAACGTCGGCGCTCCTGATCGCCTGGACTTCACCGTCATCGGCCCCGCCGTCAACGAGGCCTGTCGCGTGGAAGCCCTCACCAAGACGATCGGCCGGGATCTGCTCATGACGGAAGCCGTCGCCCGACATCTCTCTCAAGGCGTCGAACATCTTGGTGAGCACGAGTTGCGAGGAGTATCCGCCCGGATGTCCGTGTACGGACTCGCGGGATGACCTGTGCTGGTCCGCTCATATTAGGCTCGCGCAGCGGCCTCTCCGGCCGTTGGTGTGCAGGGCAGGGGCGCTCGTCTCGGCCAGCAGCCGCTGGAAGTTGGCGATGTTCTGTTCGCAGATAAATTTCTTGATGAGTCCGGAAGTCGTGCCTCGTAACCAGTCCATCTGCGGAGTTGAAAGCAATCCTCCGGCGCAATCAATGCGGCTGGTCTGGTCGCAATGTCTCGAGATAGGCGACTATGGCTTCTATCTGGTATTCAGAGAGCCTTGGATTCGGCATGGCCTGGTCAGGTCCGAGGCGGCGATGATTTGAGATCAGGAACTGTCGGAGCCCGTCGGCGGTGAACGACGGCCTCTTGACGACGTCCTGGAAAGGAGGGGCCGCTGGGGCTGGTCGGGGAGCGAGGACTCCTTTCGTTGCATCGGAGACGATGTGGCAGGTTGCGCAGGACGCACGCGCGAGCGCTCGTCCCTCGGACACTTGGTCGACGAACAATTGATTGGAGACCGGCAAGGTGAGCGGTACCTGGATCGCGATCCAGGCATATCCGCTGTTCCGGTGGCAACCATTGCAGGCGTTGGTGAGGTCTGCATACGATGTCGCAAATGCGGCTGCGTCTTTCGCTTGGAGGGCCTGACGCACAGCCTGAAGCTGTTCCTTGGTGCGATCGGCCCGCGGCCGATCAGTTAGCAAATTGCCGGCGACTTCCAGATTGCTCTCGATCTGCTGAAGCTCGTACTTGGCCAAGTTCCAATTGCTCAGCTTCCCGGCAAACCACAGCTTCGCATGTTGGAGCTGAAGTTTCGTCATGAGATCGGACATTTGTCCCGACGTATCCGCTGGTGCGCCGGCGGTTGAGGCCGATAGCGTTACCAGGATCGCGACCAATAGTAGCGTTCGCAGGCGCATGGTCGAGGTTTTCCGATGTGGTCGCCAAAATGGCATCCCAACCCGTCTCAGCGTTGATCTCGATCAAGACATCGGCTGACGCGGCAAATACCTCTTGTGCCCTTCCGGAGTGTTAGACATGCGCGCACACGAGATAATGTCCCAACGGGTCGTGACGGTACGGCCAGAGGCTCCGATTGCCGATGCGGTGAAAGTCATGCTTGCGCATCACATCAGCGGTCTTCCCGTCGTAGATTCGTGCGGGAAACTCGTTGGAATCCTCTGTGAAAGCGACTTTCTCAGGCGTGCGGAGATCGGAACGGAGCACGAGCGCAACCGGTTGCTGTCAATCCTGCTCGGAGCCGAGCGGGTCGCCGGCGAGTTTGTGAAGGAGCATGGACGCAGGGTTGAGCAGGTCATGACTCCTGAGCCGGTTACGATCAGCGAGCGGTCACCGCTTTCGGAGGTAGCAGACCTGATGCAGCGACGGCATCTGAACCACATTCCCGTGATGCGCGAGGATCGTATTGTCGGCATTATCACCCGGTCCGACTTTCTGTCGGCCGTTGCCGGTCCGCTGACCAGCGCTTCCGGCTATTCAGAGAGCGATAATGCCGTCCGTCGAGCCGTACTGGCGGCCTTGGCAAGGATCTCTTGGCAGCCAATCGGTCTAAATCTCAGCGTCAAGGCCGGCACGGTCACGCTGCGCGGCGTCATCAGGGGCGAGAATGCCCGTCGCGCGGTTGTAGCGGCTTGCGAGAACGTTCCGGGTGTTCGTGGGGTGGATGACCGGCTGTACGTGCAATCCCTTCAACCGGATCCGGAAGACGACTACGGCGGGGGCGATTTTGTGTCGCTTCAGGTCGAACCGTCTACGCTGGATGACGAACCTCTGTAATCGCAGCGGGTCTACTCCGATCCACCTAATTCCTTCTCGTCGTCCATTGGGCGACGGCCTCTGGATCGTACGGCATGTTCGGGAAATCTGCTCTCCGACGAGGAAAAAAGCGCGAGCTCGAGTACTCCGTAGAGCACCAGTACCATCAAAGCCTTGATCAATTCGTTGGTCATCTCGATGCCTCCGCTAATCGAGCTAGATCGGGTGCCGTCCGGTGCGTACCAACTCGGTGAGAGCTTGATTTGAATTGGGCCTGGAGACGGTCTGTGTCGCCGTCACCCCGGCATTGATCTCCGGATGAGCCGGCCGCGTGGCCAATATCGTCGTCATGATGGTCATGCTGGCGAGCAGCGTAGAGACGATGATCTTGAGGTGGGTCGCCCTGTCGGCACTATAAATCGAGTGGTTCATTACAGGCTCCAGTCTCGATGAACCGAGTACGCTGTGGCCATGTGGTTGTATATCACCCGTGGCGCAGTCGAAATTCGTGGAAATCACCTAAGGAGGTATCCTTAGGCCCGAAGGCCAGAGCCGCACGCACGGCGGTCGCACGGCTTGATTGGCGATTTTGTCGCACTTTGCGAATCCTCAAATCACTTCCCAATCCAGGCCGTTAGACTTTTCTTGTAGATTGTTCGGCGCGCCGGAGAGGTGTCCAGTGTCGGGTGGTAGCCTTCGCCGATGTATAGGATGGGCGAGCATATCGGCGTGGGTTGTCGCGCTTTTTCTCGGCACCGGTGCGTGCTGGGCCAGCGACATCTATCGGGAGCAAAGCGAGGCCCCATCCGCGACGAACTTCGCTGCGCTGGTCAGGCGAATCTCACCCGCTGTGGTGGAAATACGAGGCTGGGGCGTCCCTTCAGAGCCTCGGATACTTGATCCGGAAGCAGGTTTCCCGGATCCTCCCTCGACGTGGGAGCGGCAAGGAACTGGCGTCATTGTCGACGCGATGGTGGGGTTGATCGTCACCGCAAATCATTTGGTTGCGAGCGCGACCGTCGTGGAGGTGGTGCTTCAAGATGGCCGCGCACTGAGTGCTGCCGTGCTTCTACGATCTGAGAGGGACGACGTGGCGTTGCTGCGCATCGAGGCCCCCAGCCTTCGCGCCCTGACGCTGGAAAATAACGGTGCGGTTGAGGTAGGAGAACCGGTATTGGCCATCGGAAATCCCCAGGATTGGGGACAGAGCGTGACATCTGGAATCGTATCGGCGCTGCATCGTCCGTGTCCGGGCATCGCCAATGCCGATCTGATCCAGTCTGATGTCCTTGTAAGCCAAGGCAGTTCAGGCGGCGCGCTGGTAAATCTGCAGGGCAAGCTCGTTGGGGTGATCGTTGCGCGAAGGAACGGCTTCGCTTTTGCGGTACCGGTTGATGCGGTCAGGAGACTTTTTATGGCTGCTCGGTAAGGTCGGGCGACGCAATGAACGGCGCGGAAGGTCCCGTGACGGCCATTTTCAGCTCCTCCAAGTGCTGTTGATCCCTCAGCTTTCCCGCTCCAACGTCTTGCCGATGCGAGCCGTCGTGAACGAACCCTTGAATGTGGAGAGGATGATCAGCAACTGACCGTCGCCGTCCGGATCCCTTGGGATGCGATGGCGTCCAGATGGGCCGTGCAACCCATTGCGAGCGAAACCGAAGCATTCATGGCTTGCCTCACGGGCGTAGCACGGCAGCGCCGACGAGCCTGCCGTCCCTCAGGCGGGCAAGCGCTTCGTTGGCTTCTGTCAGCGGGAACACCGTCGTGTGTATTTGCATGTCAGCGTTCGCTGCGAATGCGAGGAAATCGATGCCGTCCTTTCGTGTCAGATTCGCAACCGATATGATCTGCCGTTCTCCCCACAAGATATCGTAGGGAAACGTCGGAATGTCGGACATGTGAATGCCGGCGCACACGACGCGACCGCCCTTTCGAACCGCGCGCAGGGCAAGCGGAACCAACGCGCCCACGGGGGCGTAGATGATGGCAGCATCCAGCTCGCTCGGCGGCCTATCCTCGGAAGCGCCGGCCCAATCCGCACCGAGAGAAATCGCAAGGCGCTGCGCGTCCTCATCGCCACCGCGCGTGAAGGCGTAGACGGTCCGTCCCTGAATGCGGGCTGCTTGCGCCACGATATGGCCCGCGGCGCCGAAGCCGTAGATGCCGAGCGTCTTGGCATCGCCGGCCATGACAAGAGATCTCCAGCCGATCAGGCCGGCGCAGAGCAGCGGTGCAATGGTTGTGTCTTCCCCATGCTCGCCGAGCGGGAAGCAATATCTGGCATCGGCGACGACGTGGCTGGCGAACCCGCCGTCGCGCGTATAGCCGGTGAATTGCGGATGATCGCAGAGATTTTCCTGATCCGCCCGACAATAAGAGCAGTTGCCGCAGGTATGGCCTAGCCAGGGAACCCCGACGCGCAGGCCGAGCTCGAGGCCGCTGACGCCTGGGCCCAGGGCGTCAATTCGTCCAACAACCTCGTGGCCCGGAATGATGGGATAGGAGATGTCGGGCAGCTCACCATCCACGACATGTAGATCGGTCCTGCACACCCCGCAGGCGCCGACCTTGATGCGGACCTCGCCGGGCCCGGGGAGCGGATCGGGACGCTGCTCCAGGGCCAAAGCTGCGCCGCGGGCAGATAGAACCATCGCATGCATGTCACGATCTACCAGCAATTGACGACAACGACGTGAGACCTTCATTGGCATTCATCGTGATGCGGTCAGGACAAATGATCCTCATCCAAGGCAAGGAGGAGGGAGGCACCCGGTTCGCCGAAGCGGTCCAATGGGTGAGCTTGGCATAGTTGTCGGTAAACCAGTTGAATGCCGTCTGTACGATCACGCACGTGGGTCCCGATCGTCCGGAGCTTGGCTTCCCGAGGCTCACTTTACGCCGGGCAGCCCGCGTTCGTCCACGTGGTAGCCGCTTCAGTGCGCTCAACTTGGCATCCGGATCCGAGCGGAAAACCCGGTTCTCGTCAGTAGCGATCGAAGTCGCAGCCGCTGCCGATGGAGTAAAGAGGCCGCTCGCAGCCATGAACATCGACTTGTTCGTAGAGCGGGGGTTCGCCGGAGAGCCGATCGGAGCGGGCCGCGCCTTCATCTTCCAGGCCGTGGATTTGCTGAATCGCATCAGTCGATTTTCGGAAGGCGTGCCCCAATGCGGCACCATTCAAGGACGTGGCGCGCTCGACACGCTATTGATCTGCAAGCTTTTCAACATCTTAGGGGTTTTCGCGGCCGTCGCTGCTCGTCGTCTCCTGGCGCGGGACGTGAGCCGTTTCCGGACGCGCTTTGCGTCGGTCGCGAATTGCCGCGACGGCGAAGATCTTGCATGGCAGTGATGCAGCGCATGTGGTCGCGCCGACACGGAAAGCCATTCCGGTCGCGCTCCCGCCCGCTCTGTGTAAGGTTAAGCTGACCGCCAGCGGAGAGAACCAATTCCCCAACTCATATTCGGCCTGATCTATCTGCAGATCCTGACCCGCTTCATATGGCCGATCAATTTGCCGCTCTGGGCCAAGATCGTGGCAGCTGTGCTTGCATTGGCGGCGTTGCAGTTTCACCGGTGGAGCGAGCTCTCGTCGGGCTCGGTGTTTTCTCCCGAGTTTCCGCGTCCGGTGGTCGCCCTCTTCAACTGGGCGTTCGGCGGGATCGTGCTGCTGGCGTTGCTGCTACTGGCCCTCGATGTGGGGCTTTTGCTCGCGATCCCCTTTAATGGTGGCCTCGTAAGTGCGCCCGACGGCGTTCGCTATGGACTGGCGGCGCTGGCCGCGGTCTGTGCCGCCATCGGCGTCCAGCAGGCGATGCGCATTCCGCCGCTCAAGGACGTCGAAATCGGGATCCGGGGGCTCCCACGCCAGTTCGACGGCTACACCATTCTGCAACTCACCGATCTTCACATCAGCCGCCTGTTTCCCGCGGCGTGGTCGCGCGCCGTCGTTGAGCGGTCGAACGCGCTCGGTGTCGACCTGATCGCGATTACGGGAGACCTGATCGACGGAACGCTCGATGCGCGACGCGCCGACATCGAGCCGTTGCGGAACTTGAGGGCAACGGATGGCGTCTACGTGATCTCCGGCAATCACGAGTACATTTTCGGCTACAGCGCGTGGATGGCGCACTTTGCCGCTCTGGGGCTGCTTTCGCTGGAGAACAGGCATATGGTTCTCGACCGCAACGGCGGCAAGCTGGTCATCGCCGGCATCACCGACCGGGCGACACGCCATAGGGGCCATCACGTCCGCGATCTTGCCGCAGTCCTTGAAGGTGCTCCCAAGAACGCCTCGATCATCCTGCTTGACCATCAGCCGAGCGATGCGCGGCACGCCGCCAAACTCGGCGTCGCCCTGCAATTGTCCGGACATACGCACGGCGGATTGATCATGGGTTTGGACCGGCTGGCCGCACCCGCGAATGCCGGCTACGTCTCGGGCCGGTACGACGTCGACGGGATGACGCTCTACGTGAATAACGGCACCGCGCTATGGCCAGGCTTCGCACTGCGGCTTGGTCGCCCATCCGAGTTGACCCGGATCACGCTGCGCCAGGTCGAAGCGAGCTGACCGCGTGAGAGATGGAAGCGCCGGGCTCAGGAGAATGTCGAAAGTACGATCAGGGGATTGACCGGACGTGATTGACCAGGACTACGACACGATCATCATTGGCGGGGGGTCTGCCGGCGCGACGCTGGCGGCGCGACTGAGCGAAGATCCCGCGCATCGTGTGCTGCTGCTCGAGGCCGGGCAGGATTTGCGCACCGCGACCACGCCGGACCACATCCGCATTCCGAACCCGATGCGGGCCATCGGTGACGACGATTTCCGCTGGCCGAAGCTGTTGGCGCGGCGCACTGAGCGGCAGCAGCCGCTGCTGCTCTGGCGTGGCCGCGCCATGGGCGGCAGCTCGACCATCAATGGCCAGATCGCGATCCGCGCCGTTCCCGACGACATCGACCGCTGGGCGGCCGCGGGTTGCACGGGCTGGTCATGGGACGAGCTGCTGCCTTATTTCTGCAAGCTCGAAACCGACAAGAATTTTCCCGGCGCGTCCTATCACGGCGATCGCGGTCCGATCCCGGTGTATCGCGCGCCGATCCCGGATTGGGGCAATGTCGACCGCGCGCTGCGTGCGTCGGCGCTGGGCCTCGGCTATGGTTGGTGCGAGGATCACAACGCGCCTGATGGCACCGGCGTCTCGCCTTATGCCATCAACAGCGAGGGGGGCTTACGGATCTCCACCAATGACGGCTATCTGGAGCCGGCGCGCGGTCGCGCCAACCTCGACATCGTCGGTCACGCCCTGGTCGACAGCATTACCTTCGAAGGCAACCGGTTGCACGCCAGCGGCGTCCAGGTCCGCGTGAACGGCCAATCCTATGCGCCCCGCGCGACGCGGGAGGTGATCCTCTGCGCCGGCGCCATCCATTCGCCGGCCATCCTGCAGCGCTCCGGCATCGGGCCCGTCGCCCTGCTGGAGAAGCTCGGCATTCCCATCCGCGCGGATTTGCCGGTGGGTGAGAATTTGCTGGACCATCCGATCGTCAACGCATTGCTGCATTTGCGCGAAGGCAGCCAGGTCGGCACGCTGATGCACCGGCATACCAATTGCTGCCTGCGCTACGCGTCTGGTCTCGCAGATGCCGGCGACAACGACATGATCATGATCGCCGGAAATCTCGCCCGCTCGCAGCAATCGATGACTGAAGTCACCCTGGGACGCATTGCCGTGTCCGTCTATCAGGCCTTCAGCCAGGGGCATGTCCGCATCGTCTCGACCGACCCCGAGGTCGATCCCGAAGTCGAGGAGCGCATGCTGTCCGACCCTCGCGATCTCCTGCGCATGCGCGACGGCGTCCGACGGCTGCGCGATATCTGTCTTCAGCCTGCGGTGACCGATATCGCTCACCGTGTCGATTACGGCGCCAGCGGGCGCTCCATGGACGAACCGTTCAGCGACGCCGAGCTGGATGACTGGTTGTTTGCCGAGTGTAGCGATGCGCAGCACGCCAGCGGCACCTGTCGTATGGGGGCGCCGGATGATACGCGCTCGGTCGTCGATCACGAATGCCGGGTGATCGGATGCACGGGGTTGCGTGTGATCGACGCTTCGATCATGCCGGAGGTCCCGCGTGCCAACACCCATTTGACTACGGTCGCAATCGCGGAACGCATGGCGGACCGGTTGAAGGGCGCGAGATAGAAGGTATCGGCTCGATCCGAAGGCTCACCGCTCGCGCAGGCTTTCCTGGCCGTAGCGAAGCAGCGGCGAGAGCACGTAGGAGATGATGTGGCGGGAGCCGGTCTTGATCTCCACGGTCACCGCCATACCGGGCGTGAGGTTGACGGTGCGGCCGTCGATGTCCATCTCGGCGCGATCGAGCGAGACGCGGGCGGAGTAAACCAGCTCCTGGCCCTTGGGCTCGCTGGACGCGGTGTCGGTGCCGGCGGGGGTGTCGCCGGGCTTTTCCGGCGGTTTCTGGCGGACGATGGCGTCCTGGGAGACGCTCAGCACCTTGCCCTGGCGCAGGCCGTAGCGGGTGAAGCTGAAGGTGTCGACCTTGAGCGCGGCTTCCTCGCCGGGGGTGACGAAGCCGATGTCCTTGTTCGAGATCATCGCCTCGATCTCGAGGCCGCCTGCGGTCGGCACCAGCACCATCAGCGTCTGCGCGGGCGTCACCACGCCGCCGACCGAGTGCACGGCGAGCTGCTGGACGATGCCGTCTTCCTGCGCGGTGAGACGCAACAGGCTGGTGCGCTGCTCGGCCTTGACGATGTCCTGGCGCAGGCCCGCCGCCTTCTGCTCGGCCTTGGCGAGCTCGTCGAACATGCCGCGATTGTACTCGGCCTCGGTACGCCTCAGCGTCTCCTCGATGCCGCCGACGGCGGCATCGGCTTCGGCATAATGGCTCTTCTGCACCAGCAATTCCTGCTGCTGTGCGACGAGGTCCTGGGTCTCGGTCAGGTATTGCAGCTTCGAGCCGAACTCGCGGTCGACGAGATATTTTCGCACGTCGACGCGCTGCTGCATGATCGGGATCAGCGCGCTGATCTTGCCGATCGTGGCCTCGGTGGTCGAGCGCTCCGCCTTCTTTTGCGTGCCCTGCCATTCGAGCGAGGTGAGCTTGGCCGCCTGCTCGGCGGCCTGCGACGCCAGGAAGCGCCTTGCGGTGCGGATCTGCTCGGCCGTCGCGCGCGCGGGCGGCACGAACTTTGCGGGATCGCCGCCGGCAAGCGCGGCATGCAGGCGCGCGATGTCGAGCTCGCTCGCGAGCAGGTCGCTCTGGAGATGGCCGAGCTCGGCCTGGCTCATGGTCGGATCGAGTTCGATCAGGAGGTCGCCGGCCTTGACGCGCTGGCCGTCCTGCACGTGGATCGAGCGGACGACTGCGGTCTCGAACGGCTGGATCACCTTGGTGCGGCCGTCGGGCACGATCTTGCCGGTCGCGGTCGCGATGATGTCGACGGTGCCGATACTGGCCCAGGCCAGCGCGATCAGGAAGACCGCCGAGATCGACGCGGAGATGGCGCGACCGATCGGCGAGGGCGGGGTCTCCACGATCTCGAGCGCCGCGGGCAGGAACTCAAGCTCGTCGCGCGTGCGCGTCGGGCTGCGCAGCGCAGCGATCATCGCCTTAGCCGACTTCATGGATGCCTGCCTGTACCCGGTGCAGCGTGGCGTAGCGGCCGCCGCTGCGGATCAGCTGATCGTGCGAGCCGTCCTCGACGATCCGGCCGCGCTCGACGGTGATGATGCGGTCGGCGGTGCGCACCGTCGACAGACGATGGGCGATGATCAGCACGGTGCGGCCGGCGGTGATCTCGCGCATGTTCTGCTGGATGATGCGCTCGCTCTCGTAGTCGAGCGCGGACGTCGCTTCATCGAAAATGAGGACGCGCGGGTTGGTTGTCAGCGCGCGCGCGATCGCGATGCGCTGGCGCTGGCCGCCGGAGAGCGTGCTGCCGCGCTCGCCGATGACCGTGTCGTAGCCGTCCTGAAGCTCGAGGATGAAGTCGTGCGCACCGGCGAGCTTCGCCGCGGCGACGACCCGCTCCATCGGCAGCGCTGGATCGGCGAGTGCGATGTTGTCGCGCACCGAGCGGTTGAACAGCATGTTCTCTTGGAGCACGACGCCGACTTGCCGCCGCAGCCAGGTCGGGTCCACTGCGGCGAGATCATTGCCGTCGACCAGCACGCGGCCCGCCTCGGGCAGATAGAGCCGCTGGATCAGCTTGCCGAGCGTGCTCTTGCCGGATCCGGAGGTGCCGACGATGCCGACGATCTGGCCGGCCGGAATCTTCAGGTTGATGTCGCTCAGGATCTGCGGGCCGTCGACACGGTAGCGGAAGCCGACATGCTCGAAAGAGATGTCGCCGCGAATGGCGGGCAGCGCCGCGCGTCCGGTGCGATGGGTCGGCTCGGGCACGGTGTTGAGGATGTCGCCGAGCCGTTCGACCGACAGCCGGGCCTGGTGGAAATCCTGCCAGAGCTGGGCGAGCCGCAGCACCGGCGCGGTGACGCGGCCCGACAACATGTTGAAGGCGACGAGCTCGCCGACGGTGAGATTGCCGTCGATCACCAGCTTGGCGCCGAAATAGAGCAGCAGCGCCATATTGATCTTGCTGACGAACTGCACCGCCTGGCTCGCGACGTTGCCGAGATTGACGACGCGGAAGCTGGAGGCGACATAGCCGGCGAGCCGCTCTTCCCAGCGCTTCTGCATCTGCGGCTCGACCGCCATTGCCTTCAGCGCTTCGACGCCGGTGACGCTTTCGACCAGGAAGGACTGGTTCTCCGCGCCGCGCTGGAATTTTTCGTCGAGACGGTAGCGGAACAGCGGCGTCGCGCCGGCGGAGATCACGATATAGAGCGGGAACGAGGCCAGCACGATCGTGGTCAGCAGCGGCGAGTAGAACGCCATCAGGCCGAGGAAGACGAAGGTGAAGAACAGGTCGATCACCAGCGTCAGCGCCGAGCCGGTGATGAAATTGCGCAAATTCTCGAGCTCGCGCACCCGCGCGACGGTGTCACCAACCCGCCGCGCCTGGAAATAGGACAGCGGCAGTGCGAGGAGATGGTGGAACAGCCGCGCGCCGAGCTCGACGTCGATGCGGTTGGTGGTGTGGGAGAACAGGTAGGTGCGGAGCGCGCCGAGCACGACCTCGAAGATCGAGATCGCGACGATGCCGGCCACCAGCACATCGAGCGTGCCGAGGCTGCGATGCACCAGCACCTTGTCGATCACCACCTGGAAGAACAGCGGCGACACCAGCGCGAAGATCTGGAGGAAGAACGAGGCAAGCAGGACTTCGCCGAGCAGGCCGCGATAGCGGTTGATCGCGCCCATGAACCAGGTGATGTCGAAGCGCCGCGACAAATCGGCCAGGCCGGCACGCTTGGTCATCAGCACGATGCGGCCATCCCAGATCACCTCGAACTGGGCCTTGGTCAGCATCTGCGGGCGTTGCGAGCCCGGATATTGCACGATCGCCTTGCCGTCGCCCGCCTTGCCGAGGATCAGAAAGCCGCCATCGCGCAAGGGCACGATGGCCGGCAGCGGCGTCTTGTCGAGCCGGTCCCAGCTCGTCCTGACGAGGCGCGCCTTGATGTTGAATTGCTTGGTGCAGCGAAGCATCTCGGTGGTGCGGATCTCGGCGCCACCGAACTGATGGCGGATCTGCTCGGGGTCGGCGGGCACGCCGAGGAACTGGAGCATCATGACGAGCGCGGTCAGGCCGGGATCGGCCGGCGGCTTCGGGACGGCCTGGAGCGGCGGCTCCTTCGAGGGCTCCTTGGCGGCCGGATCCCGTGAAGTGGTGTCGTTCAGGCTCATCGGCAGCACATTTCCGCAAGGTCTCGGTCCGGACGATCTCACGGACGGGTGCCCGCCGGCCGGCAGGGCGGCCGATAGCTAACGCGGCTATGTTACGGTTTGATAACTATGACAGCTCGCTCACATAACTCGTGCGTTTGGTGAACGACGAGGGTCGTATGTGAAAGCGGCGGGAGCTGTCGAGCTTCCCGCCGCGGTCGCATCGCGCATCGGGGCTGCCCCCGATGCGCCAGGCTCGTGTTGGCTGGTTCAGCCGTGGCTGGCGAGCTGCGGCTGCTGCTGCGTCGTGTCCTGGGACACGAGGCTCTCGATGCCGGCATCCGGAACGATGCTCGCCGACTGCTGCACCAGCAGCGACAGCGAGATCGCGGTGCCGCCATGGCCGTCGTCGGCGACGTTGAGCTCGGTGCCGGACTGCACGCCCGCGAACTGATAGGCAACGGTGCCCGAGTTCGTGGCCAGCGTCAGGGTCGAACCGTCGAAGGTGAACGAGGAGACCGACATGTTGAGCAGATCGATCGTGTCGCCGATTTCGAAGTTCGACACAGTGCCGGTCAGGCCGGAGGCCCGGTCGAGCAGGAGGGTCGCCGCGCTGCCGGCAAAGTCGACGCCGTCGGCGGTACCGCCGGCGGTGACATACTCGAAGCCGTTGACGAGATGCGAGCCGTTGGTGACGCCGCCGGCGCCGACGTAGAGCTGGCCCCCTGCATCGACAACGGTGTTGTTGGCGGTGCCGGCGACAAACTCGACGCCGCCGTTCAGCGTGGTGCCGGTCGCGATGCCGCCAACCGCCACGTCCTGCGTGCCGCCGGCGTTCACGATCGCATTGTTGGCGGTGCCATCCTGGCCGATACGCTGGCTGCCGCCGTTCGCGACAGTCGTACCGACGGCAACGCCGCCGCCGATGACCTGCTCGATACCGCCGGTGCCGATCGTGGTGCCGTTGGCGTTGCCGGCAACGTAGAGGAAGCCGCCGTCAACCGCCGTATCCGTGGCAGTGCCGCCGGTGGCGACGTACTGCAAGCCGCCGGCATTGATGACCGCGTCGATGGTCGTGCCGCCCGAACCGACATAGGCCGAGCCACCGTTCTGGATCACGGTGTGGTGGGCGATGCCGCCGTCCAGCACCTGCTGATTGCCGCTGAGCGTCGTGCCGCTGACCGTGGCCCGGTAGACGTCCTGGTAGCCGCCTGCCTTGACGGTGGTGTTGATCGCGCTGCCGCCGTAGAAGACGTTCTGTGCGCCACCGCTCTCGACCGTCACGCCGACCGACACGCCGCCGCTGAGCGCGTTGCCGCCGCCGACCGTGCTGCCGTCAGAGAAGCCGCCGACATACTGGAAGCCGCCGGCGATCACGGTGTCGGTGGCCTTGCCACCGGCATCGACATACTGGAAGCCGCCGGTCTTGATCAGCGTTCCGTCCGCGATGGAGCCCGTGCCGATATACTGCTTGCCGCCGTTCTCGATCGTGGTGTCGTTGGCGGTGCCGTGGATCACCTGCTGGTCGCCGCTCAGGTCGGTGCCGGTGACGGTCGAGTAGAGTACGCCCTGGAACCCGCCGGCTGCAACCGTCGTGCCGGTCGCGGTGCCGCCGAAGTAGACGCGCTGCGTGCCGCCCGCCTGCACGGTCGTGTCGACCGCGGAGCCGTAGTCGGTCTGAACGCCGCCGTTGACGATGTTGGCGTGATGCACGGTCGCGCCGGATTCGACGGTCAGCTGACCGCCGTCGCCGACGGTGATCTGGCCGGAGACGTTACTGCCCGCGAGGACGTCGAGCGTGCCGCTGCCGCGGACGACGAAGCCCATCGAGGTCGTCGTCGACGGATCGACCGAGATGGTGCCGGTCGAGACGAGCGTCGGCGCCGCGAACGGGGCCGAGGTGCCGGTGTTGCCGGCCGCGTCGGTCGCCTTGGCGCTGACGTTGTTGGCGCCGGCGGACAACGTCACGCCGGAGAGGCTCCAGATGCCGTTGCTGCCGGCCGTGGCGGTGCCCACCAGGGTGGCGCCGTCATAGATCGACACCAGCTGGCCTGCTTCGGTCGTGCCGCTCACGGTCACGGTCGGGAGGTTGTCGCCGTCGACGACCACACCGGTCACCGCGACAACGGGCGCGACCGTGTCGACGGTCACGTTGATCGCGGTGGCGGCATCGCTCACGGCGCCGGTCGTGTCGGTGACCTTGGCCGTGAGAGCGTGGGCTGCGTTGCCGAGCACGCCGGTCTGGATGTCGACATAGCCGCGCGCGATGTCGGCGAGCGAGAGCGTCACGGCGGTGCCGATCGCGGTCTGGCCGTCGAACAGCTGCACGACGTCGGCGGCGAAGTTGCTGCCGGTGGCGATGCGGACCGTCAGGTTGGTGTCGTTGGTGCTGGCACCGTTGGCGAGCGCGCCGGTGTTCGGCGAGACGTCGTCGGTGACCGAGACGATGGTCGGCGCAGTCGGGGCATTCGACAGGTTGAAGATCTGCGCGGTGATGCCGTAGGCGGAGTTGTCGCCGAGGGCCTGGCTGAAGTCGGTCCAGCTGATGACGAAGCCGCCGTTGGCGAGCGCCGCGACGTTCGGATAGAGCTGGTTGCTGCCGGTCTGCGTGTTGACGATGTACTCGCCGCCGATCTTGCTGCCGGCCGCATCATAGACCTGCGCCTTGATGCCGGGGCCGCTGCCGTCGCCGGTGCCTTCGTCCGACCAGGTCACGACGAAGCCGCCGCCCTTCAGTGCGGTGATGCTCGAAAAACCCTGGTTGCCGCTGGTCTGGGTGTTGACCTGGAATTCCGCGCCGACCTTGACGCCGCCTGCGGTGAAGACCTGCGCGCGGATCTCGCCGGCGGCGTCCTCGAAGCTGATGACGAAATTGCCGCCGGCAAGACCGGTCACGCCGGCAACCATGCGGTTGTTGTAGAAAGCGGTGTCGACGGTGAATTCAGTGCCGACCTTGGTCGCGCCGCTCGTGCCCGGGTGGAACACCTGGCCGCGGACTTGCCAGTCGCCAGTGCGGAAGTCGTTCCAGGTGACGACGAAGTCGCCGTTGCTGAGCGTGGCGATCGAGGCGCGCTCCTGGTCGAAGCTCGGGTTGGTCGAGTTGACGAGAAATTCCGAGCCGACCTTGGCGCCGCTCGCGTCATAGACCTGCGCCTTGACGTCGGCGGCCGACGAGCCCTGGTTGGTCCAGGCGACGACGAAGCCGCCATTGGGCAGACCGGTGATGGCCGGGGTATTCTGGTTGTTGGCGGTGACGGAGTTGATCAGGAACTCGCCGCCGACCGGAGCGCCGTTGGCGCCGTAGATCTGCGCCTTGATGTCGCCGCTGGTGGAGTTCTGGTCCTGCCAGGAGATGACGAAGCCGCCGTTGGACAGGCCGGTCACGACCGGAGTTGCCTGCGAGCCGGTGACCTGGGTGTTGACGAGGAATTCGCCGCCGACCTTGCTGCCATCGGCCGCATAGAGCTGGGCGTGGACGGCGGAGCCGCTGGTATCGCCGAGCGTGCTGCTGCCGCTGGTCGAGCCGGCGAGGCCGTCCTGCCAGGTGACGACGAAGCCACCATTGGAAAGACCGGTGGCGGAGGGATACCACTGGCCACCGGCCGTCTGGCTATTGACCTGGAATTCGGTTCCTATTTTTACGACGGTGGTCATAACATAACCTCGAGTAATGCTGATGGGAGCGCTGAAGGACCGGATTTTCGCGCTGCCAGCTCGTTCTGCGGGGACATTCGCGAAACCCGGCATGGCTCTAAACGATCTGTTTATGATGTTTTATGATACATTTTTGCGCGATGTGCGGCATTTTGTCCGGAGTTGTGTTATATATATGATATGAGGCGCCCGGGTCGATGCAGCCGGGACGAGAGACGATGCTGTCATGCAATCGCGTCGGTGGTGGCCCACACAGTGTCGGTGCACGCGAAAAGACATCCGCGCCGCCGACAAGCCTGCCGCTCGCGTTGCCGCACGATCTGCTGCGTTCGTAACCTGGTGAAGAAGGCGGGTATCTGCCCGATGGCCCTGGCCGGAGCATGGCTCTGACGGCCGGGAGGCCGTACCGGGACGTGTCCCGGCACGGCGATGTCGTGAGGGTTCAGCTCTGGGCGTGAACGAGCGGGTTGCTCTGGGGATCGGAGCCCTGCGGCGCGATCGCGCCTTCGCCGGCATCCGGCACCAGGCTCGCCGAGAACTGCGAGAGCAGCGACAGCGACACGGAGGTACCGCCATGCCCGTCGCTGACCACGTTCATGGCGGTGCCGGCTTCGGTCCCCGCGAACTGATAGTTGAGATTTCCGCCGCCCGTCACCAGCGTCAAGGTCGAGCCGTCGAAGCTGAAGGAATTGACCGAGAGATTCAGGAAATCGATGGTGTCGCCGAGCTCGAAGTTGGACACCGTGCCGGTCAGGCCTGCGGGATTGTCGAGCAGGAGCGTTGCGGCCGAGCCGGCGAAATTGACGCCGTTCTGCGTGCCGCCGCCCAGGACGTGCGTGACACCGCCGGAGAGGTGGGTGCCGTAGGCGGCGCCGGCCACGTCCATCTCGCCGCTGTTGACCGTGGTGCCGTTGGCCGTACCGGCCACGAACTGGAAGCCGCCGTTGATAGCGGTGTCGGTGACGAGGCCACCTGCACCCACATACAGCAGTCCTCCCGCACTGACCGTCGTGTCGGTCGCCGATCCGCCGGAGCCGATAAAGGCGGCGCCGCCGGACGCAATTGCGGTGTTCGTCGACGAGCCGCCTGCCAGGATCTGGAGGAACCCGGTCAGCGTGGTGCCATCGATCGTGCCGGCGACGGACTGATAACCGCCCGCCTCGACGATGGTGCCGCTGACGGTGCCGCCGAGCAGCACGTTCTGGGTCCCGCCGCTGGCGATGGTCGCGTTGAACGAGGTCCCCTCGATGGCCTGGGTGCCGCCGCCGTTGACGGTGGTATCGCTTGCGGTCCCCTTTACATATTGGAAGCCGCCGCTGTTCATCGCGGTGCCGTTCGCCGTCGCGCCGGCGTCGACATATTGCAGGCCGTTCGCGGTGATGATCGTGCCGTTGGTGGTGCCGCCGCTTCCGACATATTGGTGGCCGCCGAGGATGATCAGCGTGCCGTTGGCGACGCCGCCGGCGAGGACCTGCTGATTGCCGATCAGCGTCGCATTGTTGACGGTGCCGTTCCAGATGTCCTGGTAAGCGCCCTGCGAGATGACCGAACCCGTGGCGGTGCGCCCCAAAAGACATGCTCGATGCCGCCGCTGGAGATGACGGTGCCGACGGAGTTGCCGATCGTGTACTGGGTGCCGCCGACGATCGAGGAATTGGTGGTCGTTCCCCCCGCTTCGACCCAGATGACGCTGCCGGACCCGATTGCTGTCGCGCCGGACACCGTACCGCCGCTCGCAATATCGAGCGTACCCGGGGTGATGACGATGTAACTGGTGCTGCTGGCGGCGGAGACTGTCGTTGTCCCGCCGGATACGATTTCAGTGCTCATTGGTCCCTCGAAATAAGGAGTTGGGTGCATCGCAATGTGTCTGACAGCGCAGGTAACGAATCATTCCCCTCGCGTGTGCGATATATTTTCCCTTATATCACATAATGTCGTTGTGTTAATGATAATTATGTTGCTGTGGCGTGCGTAGCCGCGCACCGGGTGCGTCGACGCGGATTGGAGATGACGCGAACGGTGATCGCGCGGTGCCAGTCGCGCGCCGCCTTGGAGGTTCGGTTCTGAAGGATAGCGCCTTGCGCGGTCAGCGAACGGCGAGCTCGGCGGGCGGCTTTGCCTGTTCGGCGCTGAAGGACACCCAGACGTTGGGATCCGCCGTGCTCTGTCGCGCGATATACCGGTAATTGGTCTCGTACCAGAACAGGATTTCCGGGGTCTGGTTGTCGAGTATCATCTCGCCACGATCGGAACGGACGGTCAGGACGGCGTGGCGCCCCTTGCCCGCACCGCGCTCCTCCACGGTGGTGATCAGCAGCGCGCCCGCCGGCCAGCCGGCCTTCGCCAGCAACCGGCGCTTGAGCAGCACGATGTCCTCGCAATCACCGCGATCGAGCGGATAGGCCCAGCGTTCGGTCGTGCCGTAGAGCTCGGCGTCACTCGTCCACGTCACGCGATCGTTGGCGAATTTGTTGATCTCGTACAATTGCTGCAGCAAAGCGGGTGTGAGCGTCACGTCGCGGGCCTGATCTGGTGCCGGCCGGCACTCGTCTGCGTTCTCCGCGCAGAATTTCATCCAGCCGGTCGGCGCTCGCGTCGCGCTGCCAAGCGCCGCGAACAGCGCAGGGCGGACGAGGAAGGCGTGGGCAGGCGAGGTGCCCGACAGCCAGACGGCGGAGAGGCCAATTGCGGCGATCGTCCACGCGCGCACTCTCGCGGTTGCCGTGCAGCCCTCCCAGTAGAATTCCGTCATGCCCGCCCCCAACAGGATCATGGCGGGGAAGGTGGCAGAAACTGCTCGCGATCCTGCTAAGCAATTGCCTCAAATTGAATCGCTCGCTTCGATGAGCGGCGGCGAGGGCGGTCGGAAATGGTTTACGTCTCGTAACCTGACCGGGCTCGTGCGGGGGGGCATCGCCGGAGCGTCAGAACGGCGCCTACTCTGGCCAGCGTAGCGCCTGCCATTGGCCGGCTGCGATCTGGCCCCGGCTCATTTTCGAGGCCAATGCATTGCGCAGCTTGGCAAAATTTTCGCGATTCTTCTTCGGTGCATGGGCTGCCGCGAGATTCAGCCATTTATAGGCGGCGACATCGTCCTGCGGCACGCCCTGGCCCTTGTCGTAGGCGAGGCCCAGCAGATATTGCGAAGTGGGATCGCCTTGCTCGGCAGCCAGCCTGTACCAGTAGCTGGCAGCGTCATAGGCCTGCGGCAGGCCTTGCCCGGTCGCGTACATGAAGCCGATCATGCCTTGCGCGCGTGCATCGCCGCGCTCGGCCTGTGGCAACAGCAGACGGGCGGCGGTGTTGTAGTCGCCGCGGTTGAAGGCGGCTGTCCCGCCGCCCCGCGCATCCGCGCGCACGACGCTCGTCGAGGCCAATGCCAGCACGATCGCGGCGACGAAGGCCTTGCCTGACATGATCATGTGAACCGTTCCTGCTGTTCGGGTCATTTGCACCGGCTCAGCGATAGGTCGTCGGCGCCGTCTGCTTCGGAGCGATCGCGTTGATCGTGCCGCGCAGCTTGGTGCGCAGCTCCTCGGCGACGAAATGCGCATCGGCGCCGTCGCGGATGATCTGCGGGCGGATGAAGATGATCAGCTCGGTGCGCTTGATCTGCTTGTCGGTCTGACCGAACACGGTCTCGCCGAGGCCGGGAATCTGGTCGAGCACCGGAATGCCGGCGCGGGTCTTGGTCTGGGTGTCGCTGATCAGGCCCGCCAGCAGCACGGTCTGGCCGCTGGCGACCGCGACCGAGCTGCGCACCTTGCGGGTCGACACCGTCGGCGTCAGCGAATTGGTCGATGTCGAGGACGAGCCCGACGAGCCCGAATTGCCGACGGGATTGCTGATCTCCTGCTCGACGTCGAGCCGGACATTGCCGTTGGCATTGATCCTCGGCACCACGCGCAGGATGATGCCCGTGCTGCGATAGTCCGTGGTGTTGGCGATGGTGTTGTTGCCGGTCAGCACGGTCGCGCTGCCGGTCTGGATCGGGATCTCGTCGCCGACCTGAAGCGTCGCGATCTGGTTGTCGATCACGACGACGGAGGGGTTCGAGAGCACTTTGACGTCGGTGATCGCATGCAGGGCGTTAAGCACGGCGCGCGGCGTCTGCGCGGAGCCGACCAGGAAGTTGAAGCCGGGCACGGCGCGCTGAAGCACGACATCGGCAGCCGCGGCGGCAACGGACGTCGCACCGTTGAAGCCGAACGCGCCGGTATTGGGCTTGAGGCCGACATCGCGGCTCATGATGTAGGACTGGATGCCGTATTGGAGATCGTCGGTCAGCGTCACCTCGGCGATCGTGGCGTCGATGGCGACCTGGAGCTGCGGCTGGTCGATCTCCTTGATGGTCTCTTCGATCAGGCGGTATTGCTCCTGACTGGCGTAGATCAGCAGCGTGTTGTTGACGCTGTCGGCCGTGATGCGCACCCCGTCGAGCACGCTGCCGGGACCGCCCCCCGGGCCTGACCGCCCCCCGCCCTGGCCAGTTGCAGTATTGTCGAAAAGGCCGCCGCCTTGCGTATTGGAAGTTGAGCCATAGCCGGACTGACTTCCGGTGCCGGCATCGGCTGTCGCCGCGCTGGCCGTGCGACTGCTCGATCCAAAGCCACCGGATGATTGATTCGTCGGGCCGGCCGAGAGGCGGTTGAGCGCGCTGCCGCCGCTCGAGCTCGATGCCAGGCCGGAGCCGGGCGCGGCCTGTCCGCCCGCGCCATCGAGCGGTGAGGACGACGTCAATCCCGATGTGCTGCTGCCGCCGAAGACGTCGTTGAGCACCTTTGCGATCTGACGCGCGTCGCCGAACTTCACGCGGTACACATGCACGGCGGACCGGCCGGTGTTGGTGGTGTCGAGGCGGCGGATCCAGGTGCCGACGCGTTGCAGGATTTCCGGCTTCCGCGTCACCGCGAGCACGGCATTCATCCTGGTGATCGCCTGGAACTTGACAAGGTTCTGCGACAGGCCGCCCTCGCCGGAGTCCAGGATCTTCTCGAGCTCCGCGATGATCGGGCCGGGATTGCTGTTCTGCACCGGGAAGATGCCGGCCGATTGTCCCTTCATCCAGTCCGCGTCGAAGCTAAGGACGAGGTCGACCGCATTGCGCCGCTCGCTTCCGCTGCCCTGAACCAGGATCACGTTGCGACCGGTGTCGGCGCGGATCATGCCCGGCTTGACCGCAAAACTGTCGACGAGCTTCAGGATCGTCTGTGCTGACGCATATTGCAGCGGTACCACGGAAATTCCGTAGCCCGGCGTCATGCGGTCGGCAGCGTCCGCAGTTCCGGTTCCGACGGCATCGGCCTGCGGCATTAGCCGATAGCCGGTATCGTCGCGAACCAAGGCGACGCCGCCGATCCGAAGCGCGTTCTCCAGTGCGAAGGCGACATCGGATTTCGGGATCGGCCGGCCCGACGACAGGCTGATGTTGCCTTGGACACGAGGGTCGATCACATAGCCGACGCCGAGAATGTCCCCGAGCACGATCTTGGCGACGGAGGCGATCGGCGAATTGTCGAAATTGAGCTCGAAGCGGTCGCCGCTCACTGTCGCCTGCTGGGCGGAGGCGGCCGGCGCGGCATCATCGGCGGGCTCGGCAGCATAGATCGCCGTCTTGGCGCGCGGGCCGGTGCTGAGCTCGCGTTGCGGCAACTGGTTGGGATAGCGCGGCAGCAGATCAACCGAGCGAACCTTCTCGAAGACGTCGGGATCCTTGCTGTCGGCATCGGCAATGCCGCTCACGGTGTTGCAGGACCCGAGCAGCATGCCGATCATTGCGCACGGGACAAAAAAGCCGATCCGGAATGCTGCTCGGCTCACTTCCTGCCTCACTTACGCGCCACCTGCCGTCACGCTTGATGAGCGGACGAGCTTCAGGGGATAACGTTCGCTTAACCCGCGTGTGTGACAGCAGTATGTTATAAACCTTATATCTGGCGCGGGCACTGCGAATGCTTGTTATCCGCTGGATTTCGGCCGCTCGCGCAGTAGCGAAAGTTAGTGGCTATTCAAGCCAGTTGCCCGGTCTCTTGGCCTATCATTCCTCGACCGGGGGAATGATGTGATAGATCGTATCGTCACATTTCCAATGGAAAAGGTAAGGTAAACGGCGCGCTCGCCGTGATGCGGCTTCAAGAGTGACCCCGGTACAGTTTCATGGCCCTTCCGAGTGCGCACGAGTTCGCTGCTCAGTTCTGTCAGAAGACCGGCGTGAAGGCGGATTCCCACAAATCGGGCGCGCCGAACGGCGCGGGCGGTGAAGGCAGCCTCCGCAAGCTCTGGGAAGTCAGCGAATTGTCGGCCGGCGAGTTTGCCGATGAAGTCGCCCGCTTCTTCGATCTGCCGCGGACGAATTTTCAGGACATGATAGCCGCGGAATCCCGGGTGCAGCAGTTCTCGCGGCGCTTCCTGCGCGAGATGGCGGTGTTCCCCTGTCAGCCGGCGGATTCCGGTCCGGTGCTCGTTCTCGCCGACCCGACCGACAGTGCGTCGATCCAGGCCGCCGCGATCGTGCTGGGGGCGGCTCCCGCCATCAGGGTCGCGTCATTCGAGGACATCGCGGCGGCGCTCGATCAGCGGCTCGGCGAGGAGGAGAGTGCAGCCACCGAGGTCCCCGCCAGCGCAACCGTGCGTGACGATGACATCGACAATCTGCGCGATCTCGCCAGCGGCGCGCCGGTGGTCCGCGCCGTCAACGACATGTTCGAGACCGCCGTCGAGCTGCGCGCCAGTGACATCCACATCGAGCCCGGCCGCAACGCGCTGGTGATCCGGATGCGCGTCGATGGTCTCTTGCGCAATGTCGCGACGCCAAACGGCGTGCCTCCGGCCGCGGTGATCTCACGCATCAAGATCCTGGCGGGCCTGAACATCGCCGAGCGACGCCTGCCGCAGGACGGCGGTGCGCGGGTCCGGGCCGCGCGCACCGAGATCGACGTCCGCGTTGCGATCATGCCGACGCAATATGGCGAGTCCGCCGTCATCCGCCTGTTGCCGCGCGATCGCGCGCTGCTGTCGGTCGACCGGCTGGGATTTCTTCCGGCGGACCAGAGCAAGTTGAAGCGCATGCTGGCGCTGCCGCACGGCATGGTCATCGTCACCGGCCCGACCGGCAGCGGCAAGACCACGACGCTCGCGACCGTGCTGTCGCTGCTCAACGAGCCGACCCGAAAGATCCTGACCATCGAGGATCCCGTCGAATACGAGATTCCCGGGGTCTCGCAGTCCCAGGCCAAACCGTCGATCGGCCTGACGTTTGCGACTGCACTGCGTTCCTTCGTGCGTCAGGACCCCGATGTCATCATGGTCGGCGAGGTTCGCGACTCCGAGACCGCGCATGTTGCCATTCATGCCGCACTCACCGGCCACCTCGTGCTGACTACGCTGCACACCGAGACGGCAGCGGCCGCGGTGCCGCGCCTGCTCGATCTCGGCGTCGAGGCGTTCCTGCTGCGCTCGACCTTGCGCGCGGTGATCGCGCAGCGCCTGGTCCGCCAGCTCTGCGATCGCTGCAAGAGCAGCCGGCCGCTGACTCCGGCCGACGTCGAGGCCGATCCGCGCTACACGGCGGTCGGCCTGTCCGTCGGCAACGTCATCTTCGACCCCGTCGGCTGCGAGCGCTGCGGCAATGTCGGCTATCGCGGCCGTATCGGGGTGTTCGAGGTGCTGGAGATGAACGAGGAGGTTCGCGCGCTGGTCGAGGAGCAGTCCGACTGGGAGTCCATCGACAAGGTCGCCATCCGCAACGGCATGACGACGATGGTCGAGGACGGCCTCGCCAAATGCCTTTCGGGCATGACCTCGGCGGCGGAGATCCTGCGCGTGACCACCGTGCGGTGACGAGATGCCGAACTTCCGCTATCGCGCGCTGACGCAGAAGGGAGAGGTGGTCTCCGGGTCGATCACCGCGGCAGATCTCGCTGAAGTGGCCCAGCGCATCGAATATCTCGGGCTGGTCGCAATCGACGCCGGTCCCGAAGAGGAAGCCAAAGGCTGGTCATTCTCGCTGGCCTCGCTCACGTTGTCGAAGCCGGGGCCCGCTGACGTCACGATCTTCACGCGCGACCTTGCTCTGCTGCTGAAGGCCGGTGCCCGGCTGAACGACGCGCTGGAATTGCTCGCCGGCGATATGGACGTCAGTCGGCTTCGTCCGGTTGTCAACAAGCTCAAGACCGCGATTCTATCAGGCGAGAGCTTCGCCGAGGCGCTCGCGCGTGAGCCAACCCTGTTTCCGCCCATGTACATCGCGCTGGTCAGGGTCGGCGAGATGTCGGGCGGCCTGGACCATATCCTGGAGACGATCGGGATCGAGCGCACGCGCGCCGAAGCCCTGCGTCGCAAGGTCACCGGCGCCCTGCAATATCCCGCCTTCGTGCTGCTCGCGGCCGGCGGCGTGCTGATCTTCTTCGTGACGTTCGTGCTGCCGCAATTCTCGGCGGTGCTGCGCGACTTCAACGCGAAGATGGATCCCGTCATCGAGGTGTTTCTCACGCTGTCGGACATCTTGCGCGGCCACGGCTTCGAGGTCGGCGCCGCCGTCACGATGGCCGTCATCGGCGGCTGGCTGGCCTGGCGGAGGCCAGCGGTTCGCGCCGGCATCGTGACGCAGATCGCGCGGCTGCCCGTGATCTCGGCCGTGGTCGAATTCCATCGCGCGGCGCTGTTCTCGCGCAACCTCGGCATCCTGCTCGGCAGCGGCGTGACGCTGACGGCAACGCTGCGCATCCTCGTCGACATCATGACCGCGACCGGCAACGTTTCGGCCTGGGCGGCGATGGCCGACCGCGTCCGCCATGGCGGCAGGCTCGCGGAGGCGCTGGCGGCCTCCGCCGTGCTGCCGCCGGTCGCGGTGCGGATGCTGCGGCTTGGCGAGGAGACCGGGCAATTGCCGACGCTGTCGGGCCGGGTCGCGGAATTTTACGAGGAGAAGCTACAGCGGCAGCTTGATCGCGTCGTTGCCATCATCGGCCCGGCCGCGATCATTCTCATCAGCGTCGTGGTGGGCGGTCTGATCGTGTCGGTGATGACGGCGCTGCTGTCGGTGACGCAGGTTGTCGGTTGAAAAGGAGAGGGCTCACATGATCGGCTTTTCGAGGAAGGGCCTGTTCCCTCCGCCGAAGCGGCGCCGCCGGCGGCGCGGCGAGGAAGGCTTTACGCTCGTGGAGATGCTGGTCGTCATCACCATCATCGGCATGATCATGGCGCTGGTCGGTCCGCGGGTGCTGAACTATCTCAGCGAGTCCCGCGTCAAGGCCGCCAAGATCCAGATCCAGAGTTTCAGCAGCGCGCTCGACCTGTTCTACCTCGATGCCGGCCGCTTCCCGACCAGCTCGGAAGGGCTAAGCGCACTCGCGCGTCCGGTCAGCGGTGTGGCGTCCTGGAACGGGCCGTACCTGAAGGGCGGCTCGGTTCCCAACGATCCCTGGGGCAATGCCTATGTCTACAAGCAACCAGCAGAACGCGCGCCCTACGAAATCCGCTCGCTCGGTTCGGATGGCCAGGAAGGCGGGACCGGGACGTCGGCCGATCTCTCCTCCAGCGCGAACTGACGCGGGCGAGGCGGGCTTCACGCTGCTCGAAATGGTGTGCGTGCTGGCGATCGTGGCCATGCTGGCGGCCATCCTGCTTCCGCGGATGCCGACCGCGACGTCGCGGCCGCGGCTCGAGGCCTATGCGATCGAAGTCGCGGCCTTGCTGAAGGCCGACCGCAACGCGGCGCTGTCGCGCTATGGCGCGGTCAGCACCGTGGTCGATGCGCGCGCGCGGACCGTCAGGTCGGGTTCGGGCGCATGGATCGTCGAGCTGCCGCAGGACGTGGTGTTCGATGCGTTGCTGCCGCAGCGCTGCAATGGCAGACCGGCGCTCTCGACCATCAGCTTCTTTGCGAGCGGGATGTCCTGCGGCGGCACGATCCGGCTGACGCGGTTCGGCAGCGCAATCGAGGTGCGTGTGAACTGGTTGACGGGAGGCGTGGAGATTGTCGCGCAGGATGTCACCTAAGCGCAATGGCGAGCGCGGCTTCACGATGATCGAAGCCGTCGTGGCACTTGCGCTCGTCATGATCGGGCTCGCGGCGATCGGGACGCTTGTCGCGACCAATTCACGCGGCGCGTGGAAGCTCGAGCAGCGCGCGGCGTTGGCCGATGCGGCGCGGCTGGTCGCGTCGACGATCCCGCGCGCAGGCTCGCCGATTTCGGATGATCTCGCGGGAAACGTTGACAGGCATCGCTGGCAGATGCGGGTGACGCCGTTCGTCGGCGAGGTTCCGGAGGTTCCCCAATCGCGCTTCATTCCGCAGCGTGTCGAGCTGCGCGTGCGGGCGCCGAGTGGCGCCATCCTGTCGCTAGAGACGGTCCGCTTGCAGTTGAGGAGCGGCGGCGGATGATCCGGTCCGGCGCCCGAGCACGCCGCGCCCAACGCGGCTTCACATTGTTTGAAGCGTTGATTGCGCTCGCCTTGATGGGGCTGATCATGGGCTCGCTGGCCTCGGTGACCGGGCAGTGGCTGCCGAGCTGGAATCGCGGGATCGTCCGGGCGCAACGCAATGAGCAGGTGGCCATCGCGCTCGATCGTCTCGTGGCCGACCTGTCGGCGGCCGACTATGTGGAGTCGGGCCGGTCGATCGGTCCGCTGTTTCGGGGGGAAGCGCAAGGCGTCATGTTCATTCGCTCCGTGGTCGGACCGAACGGGCGTCCGGGCCTCGAGATCGTGCGGATCGCCGAGATGGCCGACAGAAGGGGCGCGTTGCTGGTCCGGACACGCGCCCCATTCGCCGTGCTTCCGAACGGCGACCCATTGCTGGATTCCATCCCCTTCGGCGATCCGGTCGTGCTGCTGCGCGCGCCGTTTCGGGTCGGGTTCAGCTATGCCGGTCCCGACGGCAAATGGGAGAGCAAATGGCCTCCCGGCGAGCTGCCTGCGTCGGTTCGTTTCGAGGTCAGGGACGTCGAACGCGGGACGGTGATGTCCACGGCGGCAAGGATCCATGTGGACATGAGTGCGCCGCGGCCAGAGTCATCCAGCCAGCCTGAAGCGGCTCGGTCACAGCCAGTGAATGGACCGGCGCGATGAGCGGCGCGAGGCGGACCGGCAAGAGCGCATTTGGATCGCGCGGCGGGTTCATCGTCGTCGTCGTGTTGTGGATGCTTGCGGGGCTCGCGGGCCTCGCCACTGTTGCGTCTCTCTACATGGCGCAGTCTGCCATGGCGCTTTCGTCGCTTGATGCCGCGACGCAGTGGGAGATGCTGAGCTCGGCGGGTGTCGAGCTTGCAGCCTATGAATTGTCGGCTCCCGTGACGGCGCGCCGTCCGACCCACGGCGGCTTCAGCTTCCGCCTGGCGAATTCGCTCATACGGGTCGAGTACATGTCGGAGGCCGCCCGGATCAATCTCAACATGGCGCCGCGCGCCATGATCGTGAGCCTGTTCGCCTCGCTGGGCGCACCGGCTGAGGCGGCCGACCAATACGCCGATCGCGTCATCGCCTGGAGGAGCGCGCCGCGGCCGGGCGCTGCGGATGACGAGCAGGAGCTCTATCGCCTCGCTGGATCAAACACGCTGCCGCGGCGAGGGCCTTTCAACAGCGCCGACGAGCTCTGGCTGGTGCTCGGCTTGCCTGTCGAGCTGGTCGAGCGGGCGATGCCCTTTGTCACGGTCTATAGCGGGATTGCGGAGGTCAATGTCCTGGATGCGCCTCCGGAAGTCATCGCGGCATTGCCGGGCATGACCCAGGCACGACTCGATGCATTCCTCGGTCAGCGCGAGGGTCTCCCGCGAGACGATCCGGCATTCGTCATCGGCGCCCTCGGCGGGAAGCAGCCGGGTGCGACAACCGTGGGCAGCGAGGCCTATCGTGTTCGGATGCAGATCTCGCTTCCCGACGGCCGACAACGGACACCGGAAGCGGTCATCCTGATTTCGGGGCCCGGAGAGACGGAGGCGTTTCGCGTGCTTGCCTGGCAGGACGAGATCAATCCATACCGGGGAGGGCGGCCGGGGCCGCCGTCGAGCCGATGAGCCTTGCGACCGAGATCACGACGGCGCTCTCGCTGTGGATCGAAACCGTCGTGCGCACAGTGAGCGCGTGGCGCGTGCATGCGCAAGATGCGCGGCGGATCGCGGTCAGCGAGGACGAAGAGGATGTCTTCACGCTCCGCCTTGCATCAAAGGCAGGGAAGAAGGACGGCGACTTGCGGTCCTGCCGGATCAAGCGCGTGGCGGGCGATTTCGGCGAACCGCTGCCGCCGGAATGGGCTACAGCGATGCGCGGCGCCAGCATCGAGCTGACCCTGCAATCGTCACGGTTCGTCTTCCGCCCGCTCGAGCTGCCGGCCAAGGCGGCCGAATTCCTCGACGGGATCATTCGGTCGCAGATCGACCGGCTGACACCCTGGAATGCGGCCGACGTCGTGTTTCGCTGGACCCAGCCACAGGGCATCGCCGACGATCATATCGCCCTGACAGTGGTCGCGACGGCCCGCGCTGCCGTGACGTCGCTTGCACAGACTTTCCTGGATCTGGGGGCCGCGAGCATCGAGATTTCGCCTGTCTCCAGTTCGGAGCGGGTCGTCGTTTATGACCAGCGTGTCGGCGGAGTTGCGAAATCCGCTCGCCTGCGGATCGCACTGGTCGCGGTGCTCGCGACGACCAGCGTGCTGGCCATGCTGTCGGCAGGCATCGGTGGGTTCGTCACGGATTCTTACGATTCAGAGCTGCAACAAACCCAGCGTCGCATCGCGGAGCGGCGCGCGATCGCAAGAGGTAACCAGAATGGAACGGGCGGCTCACCGTTCGACCAGCTGGTACGCCGGAAGCAGACGATGCCGTCGGCCGTCCTCGTGATGGAGGAGCTGTCGGCGATATTGCCCGATCACACTTACACGACCGAGATGCGCCTCGAGGGCGACAAGCTTCAGATCACGGGACTGACCCAGGACGCGCCGTCGCTGATCCAGATCCTGGAGCAGTCGCGGCAGTTCGTCGCCGCCGGGTTCTCCGCGCCGACGACACGGGCCGCCAATGAGCCGCGAGAACGCTTCCACATCGAGGTGAGGATCAGGCCGCAATCAGGTTCGGGCACATGATCAACATGAAGAAATTCGAGGCCATGCTCACCCGGTACCCGCACGGCGCGGTTGCCGCCTATGCCGTGCTGGTGGGATTGTTTGTCTTCATGACGGCCCAGACCGCATTCGAGGTGCTACAGAGCCGTGCTGCGGCGGTTTCGGCAGCCGACATCCTCCAGGCTCTGGAGTCCCGAAATTCGGCGCGTCCGCTGGCTACCAAGTCTGACACCGGCGTGCCCTTGGGATCGCCCTTCCTCGAAGGTTCGACGGCCTCGGTTGCGGGCGCGACGCTGCTGCAACGGGTGCTCAGCGCCACCAAACGGGTCAACGGCAACACCCTGTCGTCGCAGGTCGATCTCCAGGGGCCGCAATCGAAATCCGGATTCGTCTCGGCGACGTTCAACCTCGAAGTTACCGCCAATTCGCTCCAGATACTGCTCTATGACATCGAGGCGGGTATGCCCTTCCTGTTCGTCGATGAGCTCGTGATCCAGGCGCCGACCGGCGCGGCGGATAGCGGCCGGCTGCGGGTGGTCCTCGGCGTTTCCGCGCAGCGGCAAGGCGCAAAGTGAGCGACAACAGGTGTAACCCTGATATCACGAGATGATCATAGCCTGTCATCCGGCGATGATGTTCCTGCGATAGCCCAGCCTGTCGGCGGCGTCAGTTCAGAATTGGTGCAGGTGCAAGAACCTAGATCAACCGGACGGCCGAAAGCCGGGCAGATTGCTGCGGGGCCGCCGCTCCCTGCTGCGGATGCCGGGCAAGGCCGTCGCATCATTGTCAATTTGCCGCATATCGTGAACCTTGGATTGCTGATCGCAGGGATGGCGGTCGGTCAGGGGGCGATCTTCGCGGTGCAGACCTGGCTGCTCGCGAACGGGCGGTTCGAGTTGCTCTCCTGGTTCGGGACGCACTATTCCTTTGCGATCTTCGGTATCATTCTGACCGACGGCGGCACGAGCACAATCCTCGCCCGGGACATGGCGCGCTTGTCGGACAGCCAGGATTCATCAGACGAATTCTGGCGGCTGTTTTGCGAGATCGTGGTGTTCAGGCTGTCGGTCGCGCTGCTGCTGGGCCTCGCGGCCGCCGTCTATGTCGTGACCGTGGCCACCGACGGCTTTTCCCGATCCTACCTGTTGTGCATCCTGCCCGGCTTGTTGTTGTGGGCCGGCAATGCGACCGGCCTGCTTGACGGGCTGAAGTTGTCGGGCATTGGCGGAATGACCGGCTCGCTCGCCTATGTCGCATCCGCGGCCGCCCTGGCGCTCGTGCCGAACGCGTCGCCCGAGATGGCCGGCTTGATCCTGGGAGCGGCCTTTTCCGGCGGTTACTTCCTCGCTGTGCTGGCGCAGTGGACGATTCTGAGCCGCCTCGGTTGGGCGCCCCGGATCAGGAAAGCGACGACGGCAGGCCTCATTCTGGCCTTCAAGAACGGCGCTGCCATGTCGTTCCAACTGGTGCCAGGTCAGATCGTGTTGCGCGTTCAGCTTACGTTGAGCGCTGTGTATCTTGGCGCCGAGACCACTGCCGTATTCACCTATGTCCGGCAGCTGGTCACTGCGTTGAACATGGTCCTCGCCATCGTCCTTCGCGTCGATTTTCCCGGGCTGGTGCAGAAGGTCTCTCGAACGAGGACGCAGAGCCTCCGGCGGATTCTCGAAGCCCAGAGGACGACGCTTTACTGCTCCATCGCTCTTGCTGCGGGCGCGGTTATCGTTTCGCTGTCGATTCCCGCGCTCGCGCCGAGCCGCTTTGGTGCGGCCGCCACGGTGCTTCTGATGTTCACTCCGACGATCTTCACCAGCTCATTTTCCCTGATGATGACACAGGCCCTGCTTGCGCTCGGGGCCTACACATCGGTCGCGAGGATAACGGCTCTGGGCGCCGCGCTTGGGATCGCCGTCAATTGGCTTCTCATCACGACCGCCGATCTGTCCGCCCTGGTGATCGGAGAACTGGTGACTCACGTGTTTGTATTCGCGCTCATGTACAACGTCGTCATGCGCCTGAACTCCGTTCGATCCGCCTGATAGCGCGACCTGTCGAAACCCGGATTCCGGAAGTTCACATCCGGCTTCCCGGTTTGAGCAACGGGTGTCACCTGAACGACATACGGACGCGTTAGCAATTCACCCGATATGTTAGGGGTGTACCATTTTTCATCTCGGTAAATACTTTCGCGCGGCGTCCAGGCCCGCCTTCTGGCCAGCGCTCGCAAGAGGCGTCATGCCGGGGGTCGAGCACACGGAGGCTCTCGCATGCGTGGACGTCGGGAGCCTGATCGACGTGGGAGCCAACAAGGGACAGTTCTCCCTTGTCGTCCGATCGCGTTTCCCGGACGCCGAGATTCATGCGTTTGAGCCGCTGGAAACCGAATTCGAGATATTCAGATCGGTCGTCGCAGGGGCCGTCAAGCACTATGCGGTCGCGCTCGGTGCAGAGCCGGCGACGGCGAAGTTCTACGTCGCATCGAGGGCCGACTCGTCCTCCCTGTTCAAGCCGAGCAAGGATCACGAACGCGTCGCCGGCGTCACGGTGTCGTCGTCGAGGACCGTTCCGGTCGCGCGCCTGAGCGATGTCATCGACGTCAGAACGCTGGCTGCCCCCATCCTGATGAAACTCGATGTTCAGGGCGGCGAGCTGGACGTTCTGAAGGGGGCGGCTGGCATGCTGCCTTTCGTCGATGCGATCTACACCGAAGCATCTTTTGTGAGCCTGTATGAAGGTCAGCCCCTCGCGGGCGAGATCATCGACTTTCTGGCAGGGCATGGATTTGCGCTTCGTGGCGTGTTCAATCATTCGGTCGTGCCCGAAGCCGGTCCCCTGCAGGCCGATTTCCTGTTCGTCAATCGTGCAAGGGGCGCTGGTGGCGTTTCCGTCGCGGACACAGCGTCCGGCGCCGAAGATGCATCCATCAACCGGATGGCGGTGCGATGAATGCGGGCGGGTACCGGGACACGATACTGACCGTGTCTTTCGTGACGTGGTACGCGCTGTTGACCTTCCCGATCCTCACGGTCGTCGGGGAGGTGGGGGAAGGCGTCGGACCGGTGCCGCTCTATCAGATGCTGGGCGCTGCGCTGTTCCTGGCTGCTGCCGCCTTGGCGTATCGCCACGGTCGCCCGATCGGCGGCTACGATCATTTTCAGGCCGCGATCATCGTCATCATCTATCTGTCATTTGCCCTGCAATTGCACGATGACGGCGCATCCATCATGCTCGGCGTCGCCTATACGATCGCGCTGATAGGCACGATCTTTGCGCTTTCTCTCATATCCGCCATGCCGGCCGATGCCATCGCCAAATGCCTGGGCCGTACCGCCATGGCGCTCGTTGCATTCGGCATCGTGGCCATCGCAATGTTTGGCTGGCCGGAGGAACGCCATCTGGGCCCGGTTCACGCCAATGCCTTTGGCTCCGCCATGCTTGTGGCCTTCATCTTGTCCTTGTTCGGCGAAGGCGCCGTCTTTTTTGGGGTGAGGATAGTCTGCTTCGTCCTGGCAGCGTCTGTGAGCTCGCGTTTCGCTTTGATCGGTTGCCTGCTGGCGCTTGTCGTTTTCGAGGTCACGTCGAATGCGCTCAACCTGAAGCTCCTTCTGGCCGGGTTGCTCGCGGCGGTCTGCCTCGTTGTATTCAACGAGCAAGTCATTTCCATTCTTGCGCTCGATGATCCCACCAGAAACGTCGGTTCCGGGTTTACCGGAAGGGACGAGCACTGGCTTTCCTCGCTCAAGGCGATTGAAAACGATCCTCTCGGGATGGGTTTCAAGCGGCCGCCTCTCGATGCCTGGGGACACAACGGCTATCTGAAGATCGTGGTGGAGTTCGGGGTCGTCGGGGGAGGGCTGATTATCGCCGCCGTGGCGGGGATCGTCATCCGTGCCTTGCATGAAGCGATTGCGGGCTTTCGAAGAGATGACCGGTTACAGCGGCTCGCATCGGCGAGGGCCGCCGGCCTCGTGGTCTTGACGTTCGCGACGTTCTTCCAGCCGCAACTTCTGAACCTCGGAGATGTGCACGGCATCTCGTTCATGCTGCTGCTGTTCTGGCGCGGACGCGTGCCGGGCGGACAGCCCTGGGTGCGCGCCCGGCAGATGCAGGCAGGCAACATGCGGTCCGCGCAACGCTTTCGTCCACGCATCATGAATGATGATCGCGCTAGCATCCCATGAGAATTCTCAGGATCATTTCGACGCTCGATCCCGAGGCCGGTGGCCCCGTCAGCGTCTTCAGCGCGGCGGTGATATCGGTCGCAGCCGCGGGCGCCGCGATCGAATGCCTCACCTTACAGACACCCGGCAGGGACATCGGCAAGTTCCCGGATTGCGAGCGGATGGTCGAGCATGGCGTCAAGGTGCATGCGTTCCCGACCGTTTTTGAGGCAGCCCGGTTCCTCCTCCGTTCGGTGAGGGCATTCGACATCGTGCATGTCGATGGCTGCTGGGATCCGTTGTGCATTCTCGCAGTCTCGATCGCCAAGGCGACGGGGCGCGCGACCGTCGTGACACCGCACGAGACCCTTACGCACGAGGAATTGCGCCGGACGAGATCCACCTTCCGGCTCATGATCAAGCGGCTGCTGAGGTTGTACTATCGCGTGATGATCGACTGCATCGTGTTTTCCTCGCCGCTCGAACTGCGGGATTCGTTCGGACATTCCAATGCGGCCGTCGTTCCGCATCCGGTGTTCGACGATATTCAGGGCGCAAGGCCCGTCGAGATCCGCGCGGGATTTTCCACGCCCGGTCAAATGCAGTTGGGCTATCTCGGCCGATTTCACTTCAAGAAGAAGCTGGAGACGATCGTCACGGCCGCGGTGCGGACCGCGGGGGTTGGACTGGTGGTCGCCGGAAGCGGTCCTAAGGACTATGAAGAAGCTGTCCGTGCGCTGTCCGGATCGGATGGCCGGGTGACGTGGCCGGGATTCGTGCAAAAGAGCCGGAGAGAGGCGTTCTTTCGAAGCATAGACGTTCTCGTCCTCGCTTCGGAATACGAGTGCTTTGGCATGGCCGCGGCGGAAGCATTGATACGTGGAATTCCTGTCATCGTGAGCGAAAGGGTCGGAATCGCCGACGATGTTCGCGAGATGCGGGCAGGATTTGTGGTCGAGGGAGGGGTGGAATCCCTGGCTGACACATTTGCCAGATGCTCTCGGCTGACCGCGGCAGACTATCGGGAACTGCAGAAGAATGCGCTGGCGACGGCGCAGCGCTATTCGTTCTCAGCCCATGCGCGTACGCAGCTTGGCCTTTATGCCGAACTGCGCCGTCCAGATCGAGACAAGAGTTCGGCTCACGCCGATATCGCGGCGGATGCCAGATAGTCCGCCTGTCGTACCGAACCCACTGCTCCTGGACATCGAGACTTTACCCGGCGACGGCAACTGCCCGCCGGGGTCTGCGATCCGGCCGGAGGATGATCAGGGCTTCCTGCATTCCAGATACATGGATTCCGGCTTGTATTCGCGTCCATCGCCGGCGACTTCCAGCCCGGTGTGCTGCCAGTTCTCGATGCCGCTTTCGTTCCATGAGCAGACCTTGACGTCGACGAAGCCCGCATCCATCAACATGGCGCGCGCGTTGACCCGGTCCCACATCCATTGGTGCGTTTCACCTCTTGCCCGTGCATCGCCGAGGACCAGGTTCTCCAGCCACACGCGCAGTCCTCGTTGCCCCTTCGCGCCCTGCGATGCGCGTCGCACGCTCTGTTCGAGAATGTTGGCAACGATCCGGTCGTGACGAATGGACGCATTCCGCGTCAGATCATCCGCTGCCAGCGACGTATTGTACTCGGAGATGTAGAGTTCGAGGCTGGGGACGCAGATGCGCTGTATCCCGCCGGGCTTCAGGACGCGCAGGATTTCCTTCTGGAAGGATAGAACGCCGTCCCGATCGATGTGCTCCATGAGATGGGAGTGATAGACGGCGTCGGCCGAATTGTCCGGGAACGGAATTCCCTTCCGGAGATTGTGGAAGATCGTCTTTCCGCGCATTCCGTTGATGCGTTCGACCCTGTCGCGCCGGATCAACGGTGCCATCAACGGAACCAGCCAGCGGTGCTGATAGAGCATGATGTAGATCGACCAATCCACATTGACGCACAGTTCCGAGGTTTTCACCCCGCAGCCGAGGTTGATGATCAAGGGACCGGTCCTCGCCTTCTGCGACACCTGTGATGCCGCCCGTTTCGGCTCGGCACCGATCTGGTCGCGGCTCAGTCCAGCTAACGCTGCTCCGTTGGTCATTGAGATACTCCAGTCAACAAGCCGGCTCCGCGGAGACAGGCTCCATGCATTCTGTTAAGTCCCATTGCGCCGGTTGCAGCTACATCCGGCCGATCTTGAGTCGCCACTTCACGGAATGGAGGACCTTGCGGGGAATTTCGCCCGCGACTGCGATGCTCTTCCGCAGTCCCGGCGACTGATACATGTCCGGGACGACCAGATCGGTCACGAACAGCTGGTACTTGTTCTCGTGCAGCAGCTTGCCGTAGAGCTCGGCGGCTTCGTCGTTCCTGACGTACAGGAGGAGGTTGTTCTTGTACCAGCCGAGCACATCGTCGTATTCGGCGACCTGGGGCCGAACGATGTCGATCGGCGTGAAGCCGTTGGCCATGAATTTCTTCGCCCAATAGCTCTGCCATTGCTCGTTGATGTGGGACGAGCCGCCTTGCTCGGGGATGGCCGCTCCGAACAGCACCCGCGGCGCCGCCGCGCAGAGATCGGCGACGAATCCGTCTGCCCGCGCCTCCGACAGATGCTCTCCGACTTCGCACGATATGGCGAGATCGAAGGTCTCGGACAGCAGGATGGGTTGCTCGAGCTCCATGGGCCTGAACTCCATGTCGGGGCATACCAGCATGTCGGGCTTGACCCAGTCGCCGTCGATCCCCAATGCCCTGGCAGCTCCGAGCTCCTTCGCCGCGCGCAGCCAGGCGCCAGTGCCGCAGCCGAAATCGACCACGGATTTGATCTCGAGGACGTCGAATACGACGGAAAGAACCCTGACGGCGGACGCGTATGAGGTGTCTTGCAGGTCCTGGTAGAAACCCGAATTGTATGTCCCTGCTTCCGTCATGGATACCCCTTTGCTGCGGCGTACGTCCGGACACCGGGACACGCGCACCTCACTCCGATATCGGCCCGGCAGGAAGACGCCGGACAATCCCGCTCTCCGCGAGCCGTTCTATAACCAGAAGATGTGACAGTCGTCTGCGGCATGATCCCCTATCATCCGCAACGTTACTCCTTGCCCAGGCTGACGCTGCCCGTGTGACCGCGCACGCGGCCCGTGGCGGCCCGGTTGACGAACTCCGGCCTGCGGCGGCTGCCGGTCGTCACCTGTTCGATCGAACGAACCGGTATTGCGGGCTGGGGAGGGCGGGAGCCGCCCGTTGCCGGCCGCTGTTGAAAGGCAAGGAATTCGCGCTCGAGCGAACTCACGATCGAAGCGCGGTCCCATTTCTGTTCGGCACGGGCGCGCGCGACGGCGCCAAGGCGCGCCCTCAGGGCTTCGTCGCCGGCCAGCGCAATGATCGCGGAGGCAAGCGCCTGCGCGTCGCCGGGTGGAACGACGAGACCGGCGCCCTCCGTTTCCGAAGCGATGCCCGTCCCGGGCGAGGCCATCGCGACGACCGGCCGTCCGGATGCCAGCATGCCGGCGAGCTTGGAGGGCAGCATCAGGTCGGAGACCTGAACCTTTTGCGGCAGCAGATGAATATCCGCGGTGTTGAGCAGCTCGGGGACGTGTGCGCTGGGCTGAAGGTCGAGGAAGTGGACGTTGCTCAGGCCCTCTGCCATCCGGGCGAGCGCCGGCTTGACCGGACCGTTTCCGCAGAGGACGTATTGCAGCGACGGGTGGCTGCCGGCGGTCGCGATGGCGGCTTCGATGATCAGCTCCAGCCCCTGCTTGTTCGACATCGCTCCCGAATACAGAGCCACGATATCGGTCGGCTTCAGGCGCAGATCGGCGCGAAACCTGGTCTGGCTAGAGCCGGGGACGATGGCGCCCGTGTCGATCCAGTTCCGGAATTTACCGAGCTTCTCCGGCGCGACCCCTTTGCGCTTCAGACACTCCATCATCTGCGGCGAGATCGTCGAAATGCGATCGAACATGCCGAGGATCAACCGCTCCGCGCCGAGCATGAGCTTGCGCGCCGTGCCGGTCTTTCCGAGCATCCCCAGCTCGAGCGCGGCATCCAGCTCAAGATCCTGGACATGGAGCCAGGACACCGCGCTCGTCATCCTTGCGACGGCCGCCGCGATCGGCGCGGACAGCAGGGACGGTGCGACGGCGAATACGACGTCCGGGCGCCAGCTCAGAGCGGTCGCGACGACCGGAATTGCAGCCGAGATCAGGAATGATGCGTGGTGCAGCAGTCGCTTGGCCCCCGACGGCCGGGCCGGCACGTAGATGGGGGCCCGAATGACGGTCACGCCGTCGAGGCGCTGACGGCTGTACCATCCCGAGCGATATCCGGGTGGTATCTTCCAATCCGGATAATAAGGCGGCGCTGTCACCACGCGGACGTCATGGCCCGCGGCGGCCAGGCTTTCGCATAATTCGGTATTATACTTTGCAACACCGATCAGATCGGGAGCGTAGTTTATCCCAATCATCAAGATCCGCATGATCGTCCCCACTTGGCCAAGCGAAGCCGTTCAGCGTCCGCGTGGCGGACCCGACTGAAACGTCATGCGGCATTTCCCTGTGCCTGATAGGATCGACTGCGACAGCCCCACCGCAGGCAGATTGAAAGATCGACGCTCCAGCACAGGTCCGAGCTGTTGCGCTGACGCGTGATATCATTTCACGTGTGACATTATCATAATAATGATGCGAAAATCGCGGAACTTGCGAGCGCTGCTCCGGGCGGTCAACTCGCGTCGCGCGCATCGTCAAACTGTAATGCTGCTCTGTTAGTCGTCACATCAAGTATAACGTTGTGGCGGCGGGGGCGATTTTCAGGGGTTGGACGAAGGTGTGTCGGGCCGCCGATCCAGTCGGGGGCTTGGCTGGTGAAGCAATACGCCCGGCTTGCTGCGGCATATGCGATCCTGCCCGACCGCACACGCGGTGGATCCTGACGCGGACATCGAGGTCGTATCTCGGCACTCGGCGATCGTGAGCAGGCCGGTTCGATTTCGCCGGTTGGCGAATTGCCGGATGCGTGAAGCTGCGTCGACGCCGAAGTTCTGACCTGACATCCCCCGCGGTCGATGTATTCAGGAACGAGGCGTCGCTATGGCTTACTCTTCCCCATCGTCATCCGCGGCGCTGCCGACGGTCGAGCGAGAGCGTGCGTCGCTCGAAGCGGGGCAATGGTGGAAGCCCGTCGCCGGATTCGTCCTGCTGTTTGCGGCGGTGTGGCTGGCGCTCTGTGCGGCCTACGCCCTGCTGCCGTTCATGCGGCCCGGTTCCGTGGTGATCGCGGATGCGAAGTTCGACACCCTGGTGCGGGGGCACATGTTCGAGTCCGAGCACCGTTATCGGGTCATGGTGTTCGGTCACAGCAAGGCGCTCACCTCCGTGCGCCCGCGCGAACTCGACGCTGCGATCGGTCCCGAATTCCGCTCCTATAATCTCGGCCTGCCCGGCGAAGAGCAGTTTCTTCCCATCCTGGAAGCGGCGCTGGAGGCCGGCAACGTGCCCACGCACGTCTTCCTGACGCTGCCCTGGGACAAGAAGCTCGACAAGCCCGGCTTCATGGACGTCCTGCGCAACGATCTCGAGATCGCCAAGGCCGTGATGCCGTTCCGCACCTTTCCGCGCGACGCCGTCATGTTCCTGTTCATGAACAGGCACAGGCTCTGGGAGGCGGTTCATGACGTCGGCGAGCAGCGCGACAACATGCTCGAAGAGCGCGGCTACTACTTCATCAAGTCGCAGAGTCACTACGCCAATGATCGCCTGCCCGACAACTACACGCTGCCGTCGGACCGTCCGAACCGCATCGAGCAGCGCAAATTCCCGGAAAGATCCTACGTGCGCGCGCGTCTCGAGCAACTCGCGACGAAATACGGATTCGAGATCGTCTTCATCCCGGTGCCTCACCGGATCGGCGAGTTCGCGCCCGCGCCTGCCGCGGACGATGCCCGGCTGCTGACCCTGTCGGAGCATCCGCGCATCCGCATCATGGGACCCGATTACTACAACTATCCGCCGGCGCTCTTCTCCGATCCTGTCCACATGAATCTGCAAGGCGCGCTGGCCTACACGGCCGATCTCGCGAAGCTCCTGAAGAGCACCGGGGTGGTGGACTGATGCTGTTCAATTCCTTCGAGTTCTTCGCGTTCTTCGCCACTTTCCTGGTGGTGTATTTCTCGCTGCCGGCGCGCTTCCAGCCGTTCATCATGATCATCGGCAGCTACATCTTCTACATGGGCTGGCGACCGTCCTTCGCGCTGCTGCTCGCGCTCACGACGATCGTCGACTACACCACCGCGCTGGCGATGGCGCATGCGCGAACGGAGGCAGGACGCAAGGCCGCGATGATCACGGCGCTGACGATCAATCTCGGCGTGCTCGGGACGGTCAAGTACCTCGACTTCATGATCTCGAACGTGATCGGTCTATCCGGCCTGCTCGGCCACCATCTGCCGGACTACGCACTCGGCATCGTCCTGCCGGTCGGCATTTCGTTCTACACGTTCCAGTCGATCGGCTACACGCTCGACGTCTACAATCGTCGCATCGAGGCCGAGCGCAACTTCATCGCCTACGCGCAATATGTCTCATTCTTCCCGCAGCTCGTGGCGGGACCGATCGAGCGCGCGCCGCACATGCTGCCGCAATTCCATCGCGCGCAGAGCCTGCGGTTCGTGAACATTCCACCCGGGCTCTGGCTGATCGGCTATGGGCTGTTCAAGAAGATGTGCATCGCGGATGCGCTGGCGCCGATCGTCAACGGGATCTTCGCCGAGCCGCAGGCCTATTCCGGCACTTACAATCTGATCGCCGCGCTGGCCTTCATTCTTCAGGTCTACGGCGACTTCTCGGGATATTCCGACATCGCGCGCGGCGTGGCGCGGATCATGGGCTTCGATCTGATGATCAACTTCCGTCAGCCGTTCTTCTCGACCAGCATCAGCGAGCTCTGGCGGCGCTGGAATATCTCGCTGATCTCGTGGTTCCGCGACTACCTGTACTTTCCACTCGGCGGCAGCAAGGGCGGCGAGGTCAAGGCGGCGCGCAACATCATGATCGTCTGGCTCGCGAGCGGCCTGTGGCACGGTGCTGCCTGGACCTACATCGCCTGGGGCTTCTATTACGGCGTCTGGCTGCTCGTCGAGCGCTACGTGTCCAGATACATCCAGCCGGAGAGATGGCTCGGACCAAAATTGTCGACCGTGCTCGGCTGCTTCTGGGCGATTTCGATCTTCACCATCGGCGAGATCATCTTCCGTGCCCCGACCTTCGGCCATGCCGTGGCGATGTTCCAGAGCTTTGGCAGCTTTGGACCCCTGTCGTACGGCACGTTCAAGGTGTTGGGCCTGCCGAGCTTCGAGCTCGCGACGCTGTGCGTGTCGCTGTGCGTCCTCTTCATCGTCGACTGGCACATCGCCTATCGGCCGGATCGGCTCGTCGCGCTCGCGGCGATGCCGAGGCTGCCGACCGCCGTCGGCGTCGGGCTCTGCTACTACGTGCTGCTTTTCGGTGTGATGGGCCGGATCGAGTTCATTTACTTCCAGTTTTAGGACCGCGTTCAATGTTGAATAGAGTATCGAACGGCCGCGTTGCGCTCGTGACCGGCATCACCGGGCAGGACGGCGCCTACCTTGCCGAATATCTGCTCGGCCTCGGCTACACCGTTCACGGGATCAAGCGGCGCTCGTCGTCCTTCAACACGGCGCGGATCGACCATCTGTACCAGGACCCTCACTCGGGCCAGGTGCCCTTCCTGATGCACTACGGCGACATGACCGACACGGCCGGTCTGATCCGTCTGGTTCAGCAGATCAGGCCGACCGAGATCTACAACCTTGCGGCGCAGAGCCATGTCGCGGTGAGCTTCGAGACGCCCGAATATACCGCAAACTCCGATGCCATCGGCGTATTGCGGCTGCTCGAGGCCATCCGCATCCTCGGCATGGAGCGCGACACGCGCTTTTACCAGGCGTCGACCTCCGAGCTCTACGGGCTGGTTCAGGAGGTGCCGCAGCGGGAGAGCACGCCGTTCTATCCCCGCTCGCCTTATGGCGTGGCCAAGCTCTACGGATACTGGATCACGGTCAATTACCGCGAGGCCTACGGCATGTTCGCCTCGAACGGGATTCTGTTCAATCACGAAAGCCCGATCCGCGGCGAGACGTTCGTGTCCCGAAAGATAACGCGCGCCGTTGCGCGGATCGAAGCCGGTCTCGAGCAATGTCTCTATCTCGGAAATCTCGACGCCAAGCGCGACTGGGGTCATGCCCGCGACTACGTCGCCGGAATGCACAGCATCTTGCAGGCTGACGCGCCGGATGATTTCGTCCTCGCGACCGGTGAGACCCATGCGGTCCGCACCTTTGTCGAGGCTGCCTTCGCCGAGGTCGATCGCAGGATCGAGTGGACGGGAGCGGGGGTCGAAGAGACCGGCGTCGATCGGCGGTCGGGCAGGACTCTGGTGCGGGTCGATCCCGCCTATTTCCGGCCGACCGAGGTCGATCTGCTCATCGGCGATGCCAGCAAGGCGCGCGCACAGCTCGGATGGACACCGAAGACGAGCTTTGCCGAGCTCGTCGAGGAGATGGTTGCGAGCGACCTCGCCCTTGCCAAGCGGGAGGCCGCAATTGCCAGCTATGCCCTTTGAACTGGACGGGAAGAGCGTCTTCGTTGCCGGGCACCGCGGCATGGTCGGCGGCGCGCTCCAGCGGCGCCTCGCCCGGGAGAATGTCCGCGTGCTCACGGCTGGACGTGCCGAGCTGGATTTGCGTGATCAGGCCGCCGTCAACCGATGGTTCGCAGCCCATCGGCCGCAGGTGGTGTTCGTGGCCGCGGCGAAGGTCGGCGGCATCGCCGCCAACAATGCGCTGCGCGGCGAGTTCATCTACGACAACCTCGTCATCGCAACCAACGTCATGCACGCCGCCTATGTCAATCGGGCCGAGAAGCTGATGTTCCTGGGATCGTCCTGCATCTACCCGCGGCTGGCCGCGCAGCCGATCGCCGAAGAAGCGCTTCTCACCGCAGCGCTGGAGCCGACCAACGAGTCCTATGCGATCGCAAAGATTGCGGGGATCAAGCTGGCCGAGGGATATCGCCGGCAATACGGCGTCGATTTCATCAGCGTGATGCCGACCAATTTGTATGGCCCCGGCGATAATTTCCATCCGGAACACAGTCATGTGGTCGCCGCCTTGATACGACGCTTCCACGAGGCAAAGCTTTCGAGGGCGCAGAGCGTCGTCGTGTGGGGGACGGGGACCCCGAGGCGCGAGTTTCTGTATGTCGACGATCTCGCCGACGCCTGCATCTTCCTGATCAAGGACTATTCGAGCGACAAGCCGATCAATGTCGGGACCGGCGAAGACATCACCATTGCCGAGTTTGCCGCGGAGGTCGCGACCGCGGTCGGATATGCAGGCAGGATCGCATTCGATCCGTCCCGTCCCGATGGCACGCCGCGCAAGCTGCTCGACGTCAGCCGCCTGTCGCAGCTCGGCTGGCGCGCCAGGACGTCGCTGCGCGAGGGCCTCAGGCTTGCCTACGAAGCGTTTCTGCGGGAGCGGGAGGATCTCATGCCTCCCGCTGCCACAGGCTGAGGCGCAGCGGCAGATGTGGATTCCCGGAGCGAAATTCTTTTCCAGGCTTGGCCCGCCGTCCGGCGAGCTGCTCAATCTGGACTTCCTGCGTTTCGTCGCCTCCGCGGGCATCGTGGCGTATCACTCGCTCGAATTCTTCGTGCCCAAGTCTTATCGTGAGGCACTGAACGAGCAGACGAGGGGGCTGTCGCTGTTCGTCGATTTGTTCTTCGTGATCTCCGGCTTCGTCATTGCCTATGTGTATTGCGGCAAGATCGGCAGTCTCGCCGATTTCGGTCGTTTCATGCAGCGAAGAGTCGGGCGGCTGGTGCCGCTTCACCTCCTCACGCTGACCGTATCGATCGCGATTATCGGCGCGGCGGCAACGCTGGGGCAGACGGTCAATCGCATGCCCTCGTTCGACCCGCGCTGCATTGCGCAGACGGCCGTCTTTCTCCATGCCATCGTGAGCTGTGGCAACGGCATCTATTTCAACGGCGTGTCATGGTCGATCGGCGCCGAAATGGTCATGTATCTGCTGTTCCCGCTGCTGGCATGGGTCGGCTACCGCACCAAGACCGGCCTTCTTGTCGCGACTTTGGCCGTGCTTCTCGGTGTTGCGGCGGTTCATCGGGTCCAGGGCGGGGCGTGGGAACTGCTCCCGCCCGTTCCCCGAGCGCTGCCGTCGTTCCTGATCGGGATATCGCTGTTCTACTGGCGAGACGCCTTGCGGCACATCCCCAGGCCCGGGCTCGTCCTCGCCGCATCTCTGCCGATCGCCGTGGCCCTGATGACGACGGGAATGCCTGATATCGTCAGCCTCGTGCTTGTTTATGTCGTCGCGGGATCGGCGATTGCAGCCGATGTCCAGGGCTCGGCCGGGGCGGCCGTGAAATTCGTCGGACCGCTCGGGCAGCTCACATACTCGATCTACATGTGGCATTCGATCCTGATCACGGTCCTGATGAACGGGATCGGCGACAAGGTGCTGCATGCGGGGCCCGGCCTGATGCTCGTCATCGGCCTGGTGTGCTATGCCAGCATCCTTGCGGTCTCCGGCATCTCGTATCTCTTCATCGAGACGCCGGCGCGCCGGTGGATTGACGGCCTCGCGCTGTTTCCCTCTACGACACGGACGAAATTATCGCCGCGCTGAGCGCGGCGGTTACGCGGCCTATCGCGCAATGCGCCGTCCGTCGACATTGCGCCGGCCAAGCCATGAGGCGACGCCGCGATCGACGACGAGCCCCACGCGTGACGGGCCGGTCGTATTGGCCTCGACGATGACATCACGAATGCCGGACGAAGCACCGGCAAAACCCTCGACCTGGATATGGGCATCCTGGTCGAGGCGATTTCCGCGAACGATTACCGCTTGCACGAGTGGTGGCCTGCCGGCCGCGGCAGGAACCTGGTTGGCCCGGACGAAGATCAGGGCTTCGTTCGAGATCACGTTTCTGTCCGGACCCGCCCGATAGACGTTGCCTTCGAGGATATGGTTGTTGAGGATCTGGACGCGCCAGCACGGCTGGAAGTGGCCGTAGAATTGCCCGATCGCCGCGAAGCCGCTGGTCCGGTTCGAGCGGTTCTCGGCGATGACATGACCCAGCGCCGTTCCAAAGCTCTGTGCGGCAACGCCGGTATCTTCGAAGAAATTGTCGATGATCAGATAGTTCTCGTGGGCCTGAACGATCGTGACCTCCGATGTCCCGTCGAGCGCGACCTGCAATGGCCGGTCGAGCGTGACCGACATTCCGGGTGCCGAGCCTGCCGTCGCGGCGATGCGGCCATATTGCCCCGCGCCGCGGCCGTTCACCACCATCACCATGGCGCCGACCCAGTCCTGGAACGGGGGCGGGGTGTATGGGTCTGCAAGAACCAGATTGTCGGGAGCGTGGTTCACGACATGACCGAAATAATAGCCGCTCGGGCCGTCGCTGGTCAGTCCTTCGCGATCCAGGCCGTAGATTCCCTTGAATGTATTGCCGCCCGCGAAAATGTTCTCCGACGCCGTCACCGCCCGCGACAGGGTGGTGATTCCGCCGCCTGTGGCCTGGAGATCCGCGCCGGTCACGACATTGTTCTCGAAGACGACCCGGCGGGATCCGAGAATGTAGTAGCTGCCGTCGCGTCCGCTGTTCAGGATGTTGCCGGAAACAACGGCGTCACTCGCCTTGAAGAGCCGAATCGAATTGCCGGAGCCGAGGATATCGCAATCCGACACGTCTATCCGGCTTCCGGTCAGTCGGATGGTGTCCGGAGCGCCTTCCTGAAAGAGCTGGTGGAAATCCCGCATGCGCTTGACGGCGGTCTCGATATCCAGCAGCACGCGAAAGACGGACGCGCGGATACGGACGCGCCGGATGGCGATGTCGCCCGCATCGGGGGCTTGCGTGTCACGAAACACGAAGCCGCCCGAGATGACATGCAGATGGTTCGAGGCATAGATCGTCACATCCTCGATCGAGAAGTGCGACGTGCCTTGCAGAAGGGCGGTTGGCGGATTGGCAAGATCCGGCCAGAGCAGATTGACGAGGTCGGTGCGCTCGCCGCGGATGCTGACATGCGGCGGAATCACCAGCATCTCCGAGATCAGATAGCGGCCTTGCGGGAAGTAGACGGTGCCGCCGCCACCCTGGCGCGCCGCGTCGATCGCGGCCCTGATCGCGCGCGTGTTGTCGAACTTGCCGTCGCCGATCGCGCCATAGGCACGGACGTCGAATGATTGTGCCGGCTCGGGATCCGGCATCCGGACGGTGACGCTGCCGGCATCGACCCATTCGCCGCTCCCGCCGTTGCCGTTGAACAGACGCAGTCTGTAGCGGCCGGGCGACAACCGGTCGGGCAGTTGAAATACGCCCCGCCACAGATTGCCCTTGGTCAGAACGGCATTTGCCGGCGCGCCGCCGCCGTCGGGCCTGAGCTCGAGCCGTGCGTTGCTCGACTGCCGGATAACGTTGCGGCCGAACAGCTGGATCGTGCCGCCGGGAGAGGTGGCATCACCGAGATTGCCTTGCGTCCAGTAGATCGTCGGAAGATTGACCCGGCCGGTCAGCGATCCGCCGGGATGAGTCAGGGTGAACCGGTAGATGCCCGGTGCGAAATCCCCGGGGATGATGAACTTCAGGGAGAGCGGATTGGCCTGGAGAATCTCGACCGCTGTCTCGCGTTCAGCCTTGGCGCCCGATCCCTGCTCATCAATGCGCGCGATGGTGACTGACGTGACTTCATTGAGGTCCGCGCCGGTCACGAGCACGGTCTCGTCGGGACCTGTGGGATCGCTGAACCAGAAGATCGCCGGCTGCGCGCTCGCATGCGCGAACCAGAAGAGTTGAAGCAGGGCAACGAGTGTTGCGCGGGTCCAGGTCATGTCTGCCGCCGTCCTTTGGATTGCGAAGGGAGCGCGGCGATCAGGCTTCGATCGCGAGCCCGGTCAGACGGCGCAGTTCGGCGCGCGTCTGCGCGGGATCCTCGATATGCGCGATCGCCGCCTCCAGCTCCGCCACTTTTGCGCCGACCAGAAACCGGTACCAGAGCCCCTGGAGCGCGTGATAGACGAGCCCCTCCTTGCCGTCGAGAAATCCGAGCTGGATGGTCATGCGGCACAGGAAGTAAGCCGGTGTGCTGATCTGGTAGGGAATCCGGTTGTAGATCTTTTCCTTGATCCAGCGCTTGATCGCCGCCTGCTTCGAGCCTTCTTCGGTCGACAGATCGACGTCGCGCGGGAACAGCCGGCGACGCTGGTTGATGATGTCGATCGCCTCGCGCGTCGCATATTTGTTGTGCTTGTCGGTGAAGAAAGTGAGGTCCTTGAGATTGTGATCGGAGAAGCCGCCGTCGAGCGTGATGGTCCGGCCGTCCCACAGGATCATGTGTTCGTCCATCCAGCGGTTCTCGATACGGCCGTGGCCGCGCCGCCAGATCCGCAGCAGCAGCAGCGGATAACGTCCGCCGTGGCGAATCCAGCGGCCGAGGAAGATGTGCTTGCGCTTGAGATTGATCCCGACGATATCGTCGGCGAGGCGCGGTAGCTCGTCGCGAAGCCGGGCGGCGAGATCGGGCTCGATCACCTCGTCGGCATCGAGACGCATGACCCAGGATGCGGCGATCGGCGCATTGTCCAGCGCCCACTGGAATTGCCTGGCGTAGTTGATGAACTTGTTCTGGAGCACGGTCGCGCCCTGCGCCCGCGCCAGCTCGACGGTCCGGTCGGTCGAGAAGCTGTCGACGACGAAGACCTCGGTTGCCAGTCCGGCAACCGAGGCGAGGGCGCGGGCGATATGGCACTCTTCGTTATGGGTCAGGATGATGACGGCAAGGCTCATGTCCGGATGCCTGCCGTCATCATGACGCTCGACGCGGTTGACGTGGACACATCATCCGGCCGCTCACGGTGCCTTCGGCGCCGCTTTGTCCGAAGCCTGCTGCACCTCGAAGCGTTCGATCTTCGCCTCGGTGCGCAGCTTGTCGACGAATTCGAACTGGGCGTTGGCCGCGACCATCGCCGCGACCCGTCCGCGAATCTGCTCGAGCGCGACCGGCGTGCGCGCGCGCTGGTCCTCGACCTTGACGATGTGCCAGCCGACCGCCGTCTTGATCGGCTCCGACACGTCGCCCTTCTTCATCGCGAAGGCGATCCTTGCGTATTCGTCGCCCATTTCGCCCCGGCCGCGCCAGCCGAAATCGCCGCCCTTGGCCTTGGTGATCGGATCTTCGGACACGTCGCCGGCGACGGCCGCAAAGTCTTCGCCTGCCTTGATTCTCCTGGCCGCCGCATTGGCTTTGTCCTCGGCGCCCTTCACCGCAGCTTCGTCCTTGGGGTCCTTGAACAGGAAGAAGATGTGACGCAGGTGCAGCTCCGGCTCGTTGTTGGCCGCCTTTACCACGACTTCCTCGTAGGCCTTGCGGATCGATTCATCCGTCACCGCCTGCTCGCCGATACTGGACAGCAGGTTGTTCATCAGGCCTTGATTGCGCGCAAAGGTCACCCGGCGCTGAATATCGGCTTCGTCGACGATTTTCCGGTCGGTCGCCACCTTCGAGAGCAGAAGCGTGTCGATGTACATCTTCAGGATGACATCGTGCCGCTCGACCGGGTCCTGGCTGTTCAGATTGCGGCCGACCATCTCGTCGGTCACGCGGATGTCGCTCTCGTGAATCTGGGTGCCGTTGACGATGGCGACGACGCGGTCGGCGGCCGCGGACTGGGCGAAGGTCTGTCCCGTCGTGCCGAGCACAGCCGCGAGCAGGACGGCGGCGCCACGTGCCGTGGCAAGCGGATTCGACGCGCGGGAAGCGGACATAACCTTCATCACGTAAGGTCCTTTATCTTGCGGGATTGGCTTGATGGCGCGGCCGCGCAATGAAACGCGCTGGTCGACGAGGTTCGTTGCGGACGCGGGAGCACCGTTTGTTAAGACGGCCGTTTTTTAACGAAGTGACCGTAACGACCGTATGATATCAAAAAGACAAGTCGGTGACGGACCATGCGTCCTCGCCTGCGTCCGATTGCGGCGCGGTCCGGCGACGCCTGAAGCCATTTTTGGCTGATGGACATTCGCGTCATTGTCGTGTCGAACGCGCGCAGGTCGCATGAGATGGGCGAGCGGGTCTCACGTTACTTATGTGGATAACAACAAATCTGCGGGACACGGGTAGGCAATCGGATGCCGTTGATTCCATGCGAGATATTGCGTCGCGGGTGCGCGCTGATGTGTTGCCGTTATGAGAAAGAATAACATAATTCACAAAAGGACAACGAAAGCCTCACATACCGCAACTAGCTTGCGCGCGACTTCGATGCACAGCCGTGGGCACGCGCGAAGTTCGTAGAATAATCAGGAGGTCTTTCGACATGAACTTGAAGAATATCTTGATGGGCTCGGTCGCGTTTGCCTGCGCAGGCATCGCTTCCCATGGCGCGCAGGCGCAGCTGGCGTTCGGCGCCGGCGCAACGTTCCCTCAGATTGCCTATCGGCAGTTGATGGACTGCATGTACAACCAGGCGCAGGGCAGCACCGGCAAGCCGGGTCCGTATGCGAAGGCGGCGAATTGCGCCAACTTCAACGGCAGCGGCTTCGGCGGCGTGATCCTCTACGCCGGCACGGGTTCGGGCAACGGCAAGACGGTGCTCCGCACCAACAACAAGGCCAGCGTCACCAACCCCCCCGGCACCACGGTCCCCTATACCGACAGCACCTTCGGCATCAACAACGTCGCCGACTGGGACGGCGTGCAGTTCGCCGGCAGCGACGACGTGATCAACGCTGCTGACGTGACCGCCTGGAACAACGCCGGTAACCCGGCGACCTTCGGCAACATCGTCCAGATCCCGACGCTCGTCGGCCCGGTTGCGATCGGGTTCAACGGCAAGGACGGCGCTGGCGCTCCCCTCAACATCCTCCCCGCCACCCCGACCGGCGGCAGCAGCGGCCTCAATCTGTCGCGTCAGGCTCTCTGCGGCATCGTGTCGGGCCACATCACCAAGTGGAATAACCCGATCCTCACCGCTCTCAACGGCGGCGCGCTCGGCACCGGCAACATCACCTTCGTGCATCGCACCGACGGCAGCGGCACCACCTTCCTGTTCTCGAACGCCCTGGTCGATCAGTGCCGTTATCAGTTCGGCCCGATGAACGAGACGAATTCGACCGTCGTCTCCTACGCGTTCCCCTGGACCGATCGCGCTGGCGTCTGCACCCAGCCGCTGCTGCCGGTTGGTGCGAACCAGCTGAACTGGCCGGATCAGTTCCCGACCGACCAGTGCTCCGGCACGGTTGCCAATCCCGGCGGCGGCACCTTCGCCAACGCGACGGGCAGCGGTAACGTCGTCGCGCTCGTGGGCTCCACCAATGGTGCGATGGGCTACGCCTCGTCGGACTACTGGCTGCCCGTCCGCGTCGGCGGCATGAAGACGGCGAACCTCCAGAACGAGTGGGACCTCACCGTCGGCACCGGCCAGTTCCACGCGCCGAGCTACACCAATGCCAGGACTGCGATGAGCTCGGCCGTGCCGCGGTTTGCGACCGCTGCCGACCGCGCCAACCCGCTGGCCTGGAGCCTCCAGGGCGTCGTCTCGAACCCGGTACTGCCGGACTCCTACCCGATCTCCGGCTTCACCTGGCTCCTGATGTACCAGTGCTACCAGCAGCACGCGAACGGCATCAACGGCTACAACTGGGTCATGACCTGGCTCAACTACGTCTACGGCAGCCCGAACGCCTTCGACATCCTGCACGAGAACGGCTTCGCCGAGCTCCCGGCCGCCTGGAACCAGGAAGCCTACGCGCTGCTCACCGACGCCACCTACGGCCCGAAGTTCACGGGCAGCGGCGGCTGCGTCGGCAAGGCCGGCGCCTACTGATCTGACGTTCGGGCTTCGGCCTGAGCTGAGGGTTTAACGCGATCTGTGCACCCGGCATTGCCGGGTGCATTTTTTTGCTTTGTCGTCCTTGCATGCGGCGCACGCCGCATCGTCATGCCGTAGTCACATTACCAATAACAATGGACGTTACTAGCGCAGGCTCGAACGTCGGAGGGATGACTTTCGGAGGCGGCATGCGATCGTCATATGACGACGCGATGGCTGACGCGGAGAGGGCGGCTGGTTCTATGTCGATGCGGGCGCTGACGCTGATGGTGCTGCTGGCGATCGCCAATGGCGAGGTGCTGGCGGTCAATGCGCCGTCGGCGGTCGAGCCGCGCGGTGCGGAGCCGCAGGAGGATTTGTTCGCCCCCAGGACAGACACGGCGACTCCCGCGCCAAACCCCGTCCTGCCGCCGCCCGCGGCCGCAGCCGAACCAGCGTCTCCGCCGGCAAGCGCCAATCCGCTGTGGGGCAAGCCGCTCAACCGGCTGACGGCGACGCGCGAGCGGCCGCTGTTCGCGCCCACGCGGCGCCCGCCGGCGGTGGCCGCCGCGCCGCAGCCCGTCGTTGCGCCGCCTCCGCCGCCGAAGCCGGTCGAGCCCGAGAAACCGCAGCTCTCGTTGCTTGGCACCGTCGCGGGCCACGAAAAGCTGGGTCTTTTTCTCGATTCCACCACCAAGAGCGTGGTGCGGCTGAAGGCCGGGGAAAATCACAAGGGGTGGGTTTTGCGAGCCGTCACTCCGCGCGAGGTGGAGCTGGCGCGCGGTCTCGACACCGCCGTCCTGTCGATGCCGTCCCCCGACATGAAAGCCGGCGGCGCGACGCCGCCGCTTGCGATGCCGGCTGTTGCAACCATGCCGGCGGCCCAGGGAAATCCTGGCCCGCTCCAAACCAGCCTGGCCGGCCCGCCGCCTCTCGCGGGCCCGATGGGAGCGCCTCCGGCCGGAGCGACGATCGTCGTGCGTCCGCCTGCGTCCGATCCTCCGCCCGCGGTCACCAACCCGTTCCTCCAGACCGGCCCATTCCCGAAGAGGATGTAGACCCCGGACCGAAGGCCGGCGCGGCTGCTGGCCTTTCGGTGCCGGGGGACGAGAGATGCAACCCGATGCAATCGCACTCCGGGCAACAATGCATCACTTCATAACATAACAGGACCGCGCCGCCGCCACGCAACCGGTGCTCCGGCGCGGTGTTCCCGGGTAAATTCACCATGCGGCATCATATCGCCGGTGTTTGATACACATCTGACATATGAATGTTAGTAAACAATCAGTAAATGCCCCGCGAGTTTCTGGCCGCCCCTGTCGGGCGGCTTTGATCGTCCAGCTTGGACGATCCTGACAGTCGGGAAGTGCAGCGTGGCTCACCGCGAAACCCTTGTTCGCCCCATCCTGATGCGCCGCGCGCTCAACAAGACCCTGCTCGGGAGCGTCAGCCTGCTCGCGCTGATGGCGGTCAGCGATCTCGGCGAGGCACGCAGCCTCACGCCGGGCGCCGGCACGGTCGCGCCGACTGCGGCCGCAATCCAGGCCGGCCTCGCCGCCGCGCAGCAATCTGCCGGCGCCGCGGCGCAGGCGCAGGAATCGCTCGCCCGCGCCGCGGCGGCGCTGAACGCCGCGCGCAATCTGCAACTGGACGCCGCCGCGGCGGCAAGGGCGGCCCAGTCGTCGGTCCCCAACGGCGTGACCGCGGGCGGATTGATGCAGCTCAATCCTGCCGGCTCCTCGTCGAGCACCGTGTCCTGCGGGGTATCCTGCACGCGCACGACCACGACCTGGAAAACCGACTCGAGCTGGACCGGCGCGAATGGACCGGTCGAGACCGTTCAGTCCAACAGTCCGAAGGTCACGGTCGATATCCAGCAGACCCAGTCGAAGGCGATCCTCAACTGGAAGACGTTCAACGTCGGCGGCGACACGACGGTCAACTTCAGGCAGGGCGCATCCGACTGGATCGCGCTGAACCGGGTCGATCCCGCCTCGGGCTCGCCGACCCGGATTCTCGGCCAGGTCAACGCGCCGGGCGCGGTCTACCTGATCAACCGCAACGGCATCGTCTTCGGCGCGGGCTCGCAGGTCAACGTGCACACGCTGATTGCTTCCAGCCTCGATATCGGCAAGCTCGGCACTACCCAGGCCGATCGCGACGACTTTTTTATCAGAACCGGTGTCGCCAACCTCAATTCGTTCTCGATCTACGATGCAGTCGGCGGCAAGACGACCAATATCGTCGCGGGTGACGTCGCGGTCGAGCGCGGCGCCTCGATTAAGACCTATATCGCGTCCGACGAAGCCGAGCTGGGTTCGCCGGGCGGGGTGTACTTGTTCGGCGCCAATGTCAGCAATTCAGGCACCATCTCGGCGCCAAGTCGCGAGATCGCAATGGTGGCGGCGCGCACAATCGATATCATTACCTATGGCTTTTCGACTCTGCCGGCGAACGTCCTGGGCACGGACTCCTCAGGCGCCGCCGTCAAGTTTCGCGGAGCCGAGTTCCGGATTTCCCAATTCGATTCCAAGTACGAGCTGAAAGATCCAACCAACAGCGGTTACGGGCTAAGCAACAAATATCTCGCTGGCACCGGCAACGTACGCCATGACGGTCTGATCGAAGCTTCCCAAGGCATCGTCGTCATGACCGGCGACAGAATCTCAGTCGACAATCCTGTCGACGCGACCGGCGGCGCCTTGAAGACCGCGGCCGGCAATCTCGTGCAGGGCGTGATCTCGGTCGACACCAGCATCGGCCGCAACAGCATGGTGCTGCTGCGCGGTGCGACCAGCGTCACCATGAATGGCGTGATCTCGAGTCTTCCGGTCGATGACGGAAGCCAGCCGCTTGCGAGCGGGCCGAGCAGCAGCAGCACGGTTGCGAAATTCACGCCGGCCTATATCGAATTGAGCGCGCAGAGCACGGTCGCGGTCGGCGCGAGCGGTCTCATTTCAGCGCCGTCGGCGCAGGTGGCACTACGCGCCGTCAACCTTGGTCGGAACTCTTCGGGCGTCTACCAAAATCCGCTTGTATATCTGTTCAACCAGGGCGCCGATGCGAACAACTCGGGGAACAGGGACCTTGGCTCCAATACTCCTGATGCGCCGCAAACGGTCCTGCTGGCGCCCGGCGCGGTCGTCGACGTTGCAGGTCTTGCCAACGTCTCGCTGCCCGCGAGCTACAATTACATCGCCTTCAAGCCGCTCGCTGAATACGCGGACATGCCGCTGCAGCGCTCGCCCTACGAAGCTGCGCTGTACGGCAGCACGTTCTATATCGACATCCGCGCCTCCGGCACCCGCAGCGACGGCACCAAATGGGTCGGCACCCCCCTGGCGGATGCCAGCGGCTATGTGAGCAATGTCGGCCGCAGCATCTATCAGCTGATGACGGTCGGCGGCAGCGTGACGCTGAAGACCGATCTGTTGGCCGCCAAGGCCGGTGTGCAGACCGCCGGCTCGGTCATCAATGTCGCCGGCGGCAGCGTCAAGTTCGACAGCGGCATGGTGAACGCCACCCGCCTGATCGGCGCTGACGGTCGCATCTACAGCATGGCGAACGCCGATCCGAACATGACTTATCTCGGAGTCGCGGGCCAGTTCACGCGCAGCCATTCCCGCTGGGGGGTGACCGAAACTTGGTCGACGGGAACGCAGATCTATTCGCCCGGCTATAGCGAGGGGCACGATGCCGGCAGCGTCATCGTCAGCACCGTCAATCCACTGCTGAACGGCATGATGTATTTCGGTTCGGTGGCGGGCGAGCGCCAGGTCAGCAGCGGGCAGCTCCCACTCCAGGGCACGCTCGACCTGACCACGCCGTCGAGCGTCCAGATCGGCGGCGCGGCATCGGTCAATTACGTCTCGCAAAGCGCCGTCACGACGAATCTGTCGGCCGACGCGCTGTCCGGCTACGGGCTCAGCAAGCTCGCCGTCACCGCCAATGACGTCGTGGTGTCGAGCGACAGCACGCTCAATCTCGCAGCCGGCGGCAGCCTCTCGGTGCTGGCCGGCGGCGCGATCGACATTGCGGGAACGGTGTCCGCTGCGGGGGGCGCCATCGATCTCAAGACCGACCGCCTCGCCGTTACCACGAAGTTTGGCACCGCCATTTTCAAGGCCCCGAGCGATCAATCCGGCGCGGTGATTGCCGCCAATGTCTTCGTCGAAGGTACGCTCGACGTCAGCGGTCGCTTCATTAACGACACCGGCCGTACCGGCTCGGACCTCTCTGGTCCCGCGTTCATTGACGGCGGCACCATCACGATCACGACGAAGAAAGCAAGCACCGACGTACACGGCGTAGGTGTTGTGGACGCTACGGGAAGCATCTTGCTCGCGAAGGGCAGTGTCTTGGACGTATCGAGCGGCGGGTACATCTCGCCGCAAGGCAAGGCCAAGACCGTGTCGACCGGGGTGATGGCAGGTAAGGCGGGCAGCATCTCTCTCGCCCTGTATCAGGGAGACTCGTGGTCTCTTCCCAGCCAAGGAAATAACACCATACCGAGTGCGCCGACCAGCAAAGTAGCGGCGCTGCAACTCGACGGCAAATTGCTTGGCTACGGCTTCGAGAGTAACGGCAGCCTCCGGCTGGCCGGCGCCGACACCATCCGGATCGGTGGCGCGTTGCAGACCGGCGAGACATCGTCGATCCGCATCGGCGGTGTGCCGAGCACGCTTCCGGCATCGTTGCTCACCGGCGGTGGCTTCGGCAGCTATACGATCGAATCCCTCGCGGACGAGTGGTCCGGCGCGGCCGCCAGGATCATCGTCTCGGCCGGAACCAGCCTGTCGCTGCAACAGCAAAACATGTCGAGCCTCGCCTATTACGGAGGCACCGCGACGGGCACCAGGCTTGGCCAGCTGGGCGCAGCGCTGGCGCTGCTTCCGGACGACCAGCGCAAACCGGTCGACCTCACGTTGAAGGCCGACAACATCACCCTCGATACCGGTGCGAGCATCGTCACGGATCCGAAGGCTAAAATCACCCTCGCCGCGGTCAATGCAGGCAACCGCAACATCGCCGTGACCGATCCGCAGCGAACCGTTCAGGCACAGAACGTCGAGCTGCTCGGCAGCATCGTCGATCACGGCGGCACTGTCTTCATCAATGCGCTGAAGACGCATCTCGGCGCCAAGGCGGTCGTTGACCTCTCCGGCACCTTCGTTGCCAGTTCGACATTCAGCCTGAGCAATGGAGCGAGGACCAGCGGCACCTACGTCGCCGGCGGCACCTTCTCGGTCGAAGCCGGGCTGGCGACCGCAACCAGCGGCGGAAACTATGCTTACAGCGGGCCGAACAGCCTGAACTATCTCGTGTCCGACGCCGGCGCCAAAGTCGACATTTCCGGCGCCGCCGGCTTCGTCCAGGTGGCGGGCGCACGCGGCGCCACCTCGTCGTTGTGGTCGTGGAGCGATGCCGGCACGGTGAACGTGGATGTGTCGCGCTTGGCCTGGGGCGGCAGTTTCGCGGCCGCCGGCGGCCGGTATGTCGCGGCCGACGGCACCACGCAGGCCGATGCGCGCGCCAATGGCGGCACCATGAGGCTCGGCGGCGGCGCGATCTCGCTGCGGCAGGACACGACGGACGTCGACGCCGCCGTGGCGGCCTTCAGGCAGGGCGCCGGAGCTGCGCCGTCGTCGCTGCTCGTTGCGGCCGACCAGCTCTCGCAGTTCGATAACGTCTACCTCTACGCGGCGTCCGGGACGGGCGGTGCGGCGCGCTTCTTCAACGACGTACCCGGCACGATCTACGGCGACGCCTACAGAGCGCCGTCCTACAATGTGCTGAGCATCACCGGCCCGCTCGACTGGACTGTCACGAACCGCCTCGAGATCGCAGCCGGCGCGATCCAGGCTCCCGCGAAATCGCTCGACGCTAAGATATCGGCGGCTTATATGCTGCTGACGGGCGGCGGTTCCGCGACCGCAACCGGCGCCAGCTCCCTGACGGTTCGCGGCCAGACGATCGACGTCCAGGGCGCCAGCTTCTCGGGCTTCAGCAAGGTCAGCCTGCTCAGCAGCGGCGACCTCCGCCTCAGCACGCCCAAGGTCGTGAACGGCATCCCGCTGGCCGGCACAACGCAACCGGTCGATCCCTCGACATTCACCGGCACGATGTCGTCGTCCGGCGATCTGCTGTTGTCCGCGCAGCGGATCTATCCGGTCTCCGCCGTCAACTTCACCATCCAGACGCCGGGCAAGGTGACTTTCGCCGCGCCTGCGGCGAGCAACACGCGCGTTCCGCTGTCCGCCGGCGGCGGCCTCAACGTCTATGCGACAACGATCGAGCAGGGCGGCAATCTGTTCGCGCCGCTCGGCAAGATCACTCTCGGCAGCACCGATACATCAGTCACGCCGATCGTGACCCGGTCGGTGGAGCTGCTGCCCGGCAGCCTGACCTCGGTGACGCTCGCCGATACCACCGTGCCGTATGGCGCCACGCAGGACGGCAGCGGCTGGTACTACAACTCCAGCACCAATCCGCTGGCGCAGCCGCCGTCGAAGGGCATCGTGCTCGCTGGAAATGATGTGCAGCGGCAGGATGGCTCGACCATCGATCTGCGTGGCGGCGGCGACCTCCAGGCGATGGAATGGATCCAGGGCAAGGGCGGTTCGCGCGACACGCTGACCACGACGCCGCTGGGGCAGACCGTTTACGCGCTGGTGCCGTCGGGCGATGCAGTTGCGGCGTTCGACATTCACATGACGGCGGCGACCAGCGCCGACCTCGGCAAGACCGTCGCTGCGGGCGACATCTATCCGCTGGCCGGCACCCAGATCACGATCGACGGCGGCAACGGCATTCCGGCCGGGACCTATACGCTCTATCCCGCGCATTACGCGACCCTGCCGGGCGCGATGCGCGTGGTCTATTACGGCGACAATACCGGCGTGAACCGGCCGACGACGACGCTGCCTGACGGCACCGTGCTGGTCACGGGTCACTACACGCAGTCGACCGCGCCTGGAAAACAATCGTCGGGCCAGAGCATGTTCGCGGTGCAGAGCAACGCGGTCTGGCGGCAATATAGCGAGTACAGCTTCAACGGCGCCAACAGCTATTTCACCAGCCTTGCGGCGAAGAACGGTGTAACCGTGCCGCGGCTGCCGATGGATGCCGGCCGGCTCGCCGTCGTCGCGCAGCAGTCGATCCTGCTCGGCGGCATCGCTCTGACCCAGCCGGGCCGGGACGACAAGGGCAATGTCGGACGCGGCGGCGAGCTCGACATCAGCGCGCCCAAGCTCGCCGTTCTCGGCCATGCCGGATACCTCAACCATGAAACGCCCGACGGCTATGTCGGCCTCGATGTCTCCGAGCTCAACGGCTTCGAGAGCATCCTGATCGGCGGCCTCCGCAGCGACACGACCAAGGGCACGCTGATTACGCCGACCGCCAGCACCGTCCTGGTCGATACAAAAGGCGACACGCTCAGCGCGCCTGAAATCCTGCTCGTCGCGGGGGTGCCGACGTCCTCGCAGTTGCAGACGATCCCCCAGACCTTGACGGTGAACGGCCAGACCGTGGTGGTGGAGAACCAGATCTACGCGCCGGGACCGGACATCGGCACGGTCAGGATCGCGAGCGGCAGCGTCATCAAGACCAGCGGCATCGTCCATGCCGGCGCCGGCCGCAACTACTATTTCGCCGATCCCGCGAACGGCACACCCACCACCGCGCAGCAGATCGCGACCGCGCTGGGTGGCACGCTCGATGCGAGCGGCACCGTCATCACCGGGGTGGACATCTCGAAGTTCAACTATTTCGTCAAGAATGCCGACGGCAGCTTCGTGCTCAATCCGGACGGCAGCGTCTATCGCAACACCGGCACCGTCGGCAATCTGCTGCGCGATTATGCCAACCAGACCACGGGACTCGGTGCGCTCTTCGTCGCCACCAACGATTCGAGCCTGAAGGTCTCCGGCCCGAGCGGGATAGCGCCGCCCTCGCTCACGGTCCAGTTCGCCTCCAGCACCGACCCGAAAGCACCGGGTGCCGTGAATGGCTCGCTCCTGCTGCCCGCCGACGCGGGACGCCTCGTGATCGAGTCCGGCGCCAGCGTCACCGCCAAGTCCGCGACCATGCAGGCGACCGCGTCGACGAACGCGATCGTGGGCAACAGCAGCGACCTTCATCTCCAGCAGCTCAACGTGACGGCGCGGACCATCGCCCTCGGCTCGCCCACGCTCGTCGGCGACAAGAGCGTTGCGCTCTACAACCAGCAATTTGCCGACGTGAAGGAGCTGTCGCTGAAGGCGCTCTCGGGCACCATCACGCTCTATGGCGACTACAATCCGGGCGCGGTGTCCAGGCTGACCCTCGACGCCGCCACCATCGTGCGGGCCGACAACGGCGGCAGCGCCAGGGTTTCCGTGACCGGGGGCGACAGCTCGATCACGCTGGTCAATAGCGGCGCGGCGGGCGGCGCGGCCACTGCGCCTGCGGGTGCCGGGTACCAGCTCGGCTTCGACGCGTCCGAGATCGTCCTCGGCGGCGGCGCACAGACGATGCTGGGTTACAGCGAGGTCTTCATGACCGCAGCCAATCGCGTGTTCGTCGCCGGGGCCGGCAAGCTGACGCTGGGCGGCAGCAACGACGCGGTCGATCTCAACCTCGCCACGCAGAATGTCCTCGTCGCGGGAGCGACCGCGAAGGGCGGCGGCTCGTTCGCTGTTACGACGCGCGGCCATATCGTTCTGTCGGACATCCTCCAGCGCGATCCGCCGCTGGCGCGGCCGGCCGACAGCGCCGAGACCGGCGGCAATCTGTCGCTCACGGGGGCGGAACTCGTGATCGGCAGCATGATCCAGGCCCAGGCCGGCACCATCACGCTCGAGGCGACGGCGGGCGACGTGTCGCTGGCGCCGCGCGGCTATCTTGCCGCGGCCGGATACAAGAAGACCCTGGTCGACGTCGACACCTATCTGTCGGGCGGCAAGGTCGTGCTCAAGTCAGACAAGGGCGACGTCAAGACCGATGCGCTCAGCGTCATCGACGTCGCGCAGCCTGCGAACGGGCTCGGCTATGGCGGCACCATCGAGGTGACCGCGCTCGGCGACCCCGCATCCACGTTCGGCGGCAATGCGATGCTCAATGGGACCTTGCGCGGAACGGGCGGTCCCGGCCTCGGGGGCAGGTTCAAGCTCGACACCAGAGGGAAGGCCGATCTGACCGCGCTGGCCGACCGGCTGCTCGACGGCGGCGTGACCGGGGCGATCGACATTCACACCCGGACCGGAAACCTCGAGCTGCTGCAAGGCCACACGCTCAGGGCTCATGACGTCACGCTGACGGCGGACGATGCGTCCTGGGACAGCAGCGATCCCGGCAGGCAATTCGGTCAGGTCAAGCTTCGCGGCCGGATCGACGCGACCGGCTATGGCGGCTACTCGCTCGACGGCAACGGCCAGGCCGGCGGCCGGGTTTCGCTCTATGGAGCCAATGCGGTCCTGCTCGCGAGCAGCGGCGTGATCGACGCCTCGACCACGCACGCCGATGAACGCGGCGGCGACGTCACCGTTGGCATTGGCTGGGACGCCAAGTCGAAGATCTTCCTGCAACAGGGCACGCAGATCAACGTGTCGGGCGGCACCAAGGGCGGCCTGAGCGGCGGCACGGTGACGTTCCGCGCACCGCTGGACGGCAACAACGACGTCAAGATCGTCGCCATCAGCAACGTTGCGAACCCTGATGGCACGCACGGCGCCAATTATTACGCCGACGGCGACAAGACCTACGACGAGCTTCCCGTGCTCGATGCGACCAACAACGTCAACGACCGCTCCAGGACCAGCATCGTCGGCGCGCGCGCCGTCGCCGTGAACGGCTACGTCGCGTTCGACACCCAGGCCGGCACGCACGGCATCGACGGATCGAGCCTCGGCTGGTTCGGAACGATCGATACCGCGGGCTGGTACAAAGGCGTCGACCAGAACGGGAATCTCATCCCGGCGACCGAGGGAACGTGGACCAACGTCTCAGGCTGGAAAATTTCGAGCATCACCGGCTCCACCGGCGGATTCGCCAGCGCTCCGGCGCCCGCTTCCGTGACCAACACGTCCGGCGCCGTTGTCGCGACGGTCAATTTCGTGATGGGAATTGAAACTTTCGTCCCGAAGCAAATCACGGAGTTCAATCAGCTCACGCCTGGCCAAACGAACATTCCGGTCACCTTCCCGGACCCGCAGACACCGGGAGGCGTCAAGGCCCAGGGCTTCGCGTCAGTCGATGCCAGCGGGGTCGTTTCGATCACCATCACCAATCCCGGGACCGGCTACACGGCAAGAGTGGCGACGGTAAAGATTGCTGGCGTCCTGAGTCAGGGTGCTGAAGTTGACGTGCCGTATGCTCTCCAGTTCAACATTATTCCGCGATCGACCCTCAAGATCATGTCGGCCCAGCTGTCCCTCCCGTCCGGTAGCACCGGTTTCGATGGTACGTCGCTCGTCTCGGTTTCTTCCGGCACGGCGACCGTCAATTTCACGAAATTGACGAACCTGTCGGGAACGACGACGCTGGTGAACGGCACGCCGCAGTTCGTGCCTGATACGCCGGACTACATTCCGGCGACCTCGAGCGGGGTCTTCGCGTTCGACCCGGCAAACCAGGGCAAGGCGGGCATCGCGAGCTTCACCGGCGGCGCCGGCACCGGCCATGCGTTCTTCGGCGACACGGTTTCCCAGATCACCCAGGGCAAGTGGACCAACAACGGGCAGAGCTACGGCTTCGGCAATCTGTTCACGCGGCTCGCCCCTCTGGTCCAGAGCCTCGGGGCGGACGTCGTGCATGTGCAGCCGGGCGTTGAGCTCGTCAATTCCAAGGGCGACATCACGGTCAGCAGCAACTGGAATCTCGCGGCGGGCACTGCCGGCGGGCTCGTCGTCGACCCCGCCACCGGAAAATCCTACTACAACGCGGCTTCCAGCTACGTCAGCTTCAACTATCGCCTTACGACGCCCTGGGGCGGCCTCGATTCCGGTGCGCTGACCCTGCGCGCCGCAGGAAACATCAACGTCAACGCTTCGATCTCGGACGGCTTCTTCCAGTTCGGCGACTATCAGGATCGGTCGTATACCGACCGCCTCGGCATCACCGCGCGCACGATCGATGCGAACGGCAACGCTGCCTACACCTATTATCTGAGCAACTATACCGGCATCCCGATCATACCCTACAAGGATGGGGCCAACAGCATCAGCCCGACCACGGTCGATCTCGCCAACGCCGATCTGTTCCCGCACGCCTTGCGGGTCTGCGTGGCCGACTGCAACACGTCCAGTCCGATCCTCCGGGTGGTAACCTCGCCATCCTCCTGGTCCTATCGCCTGACCGCCGGCGCGGACTTCGCCAGCGCCAACCCCTCGGCCGTCCTACCGGCAAAGGCGGCGGACGTGATCATCGACAAGCACGTGAGTTACGACAAGCAATCGGTGATGAGCGATTCCTCCTCCTCTGCGACGTCCGTGTCCTACAACCTTCCGACCATGGTGCGGACCGGGACGGGCAGCATCAACATCTCGGCGGCGCAAGACATCATCCTGAAGGATACGACCGCACCCGGCGTGATCTACGCGGCCGGCGTCAATACGGCCAGGCTGATCGACCCGAACTATCACCTGGCCGACGGAAGCATCGTGCCCGACGCCGACAAGGTGGATGGCTTCTTCGAGCCTCGCGTTCTGGGCTATGGCAACGGCGGCACTCTCCTCGGCGACGGCGTCTATTTTGGCCCGCCGACCGCGGCCGCATTTCCGGAAATGGGTGGCGATCTCGTCATCAACGCGCAGCGCGACGTCAAGGGCTACAACGACAGCGGCAACAAGGTGCTGCAGTACTATCAGCCCTGGCTGCTGTCTCTTGCCGGCGTGACGCCCAACACCAACATCACGCCCGTCGGCGCTGGCATCTTCGCGCCTGCGGGAACGCAAATCGCCTCGCAAACGGCGTGGTGGATCCAGTACGGTAGCTTCCAGCAGGGTTTCCTCAGCGCTGGCGGCAATGCGAGCGTGATCGCCGGACGCGACCTCGTCGACGTCTCGGTGTCCCTGCCGACCACTGGCCGGGTCAGCGGCGGTCTGGCGGCGGGCAGTACGCCGGTGACGCATCTCTACGGCAGCGGCAACATGGTCGTGCGCGCCGGCGGCGACATCAAGGGCGGCTCGTTCTATGAGGGCTCCGGTTCTGCCGTCATCACGGCGGGCGGCGATATCGGTCAGAACGGCACGGTTTCGCGGTACGAGGCGAGCACGCTCCTGCGCCCGGACGTCCCGGTGCTCGCTGTCGACACCGGAAAGATCGCGATGACGGCGAATGGTGCAATCACGATGGCCGGGGTGGTCAACCCCGCCGCATTGCATGCCCAGCAACGGAGCACGGCGAATCCCCTCGACACGGCTACGCTGCTTGGGACGCCGCTCTACATGGATACTTATGGTCCAGACAGCAAGGTCTCGCTGGTTGCGCAGGCAGGCGATCTGACCATCACCGTTGCTCCCCCGACAATTCGAGACACCAGTGTCTCCGGGAAGCCACTGCTCGGTGCCGGGTCATCGGAATATCCTGCGAGCTTCGACGCGCGTGCGCTCGACGGCAACTTGATCACGACCGGCATTGCCGAGATCATCACCAGCGATTTCGCGAACGGACGGACCGGCTCGAGCGTTCCGATGCCGGGCATCGTGCTGACCCAATCCGCGCAGGGAACGTTCAACCTGCTGGCGCAGGGCAGCATCGACCTCACCTACGGCTACCCGACGACCTCAACGACGCTGCTGCCGGGCACGCCACGTCCGTTCATCTCTGCCGGGCCGTCGTTGATCGATGCTGCGTTCGATCCGTTCCGCCCGAACAGCGGCAACGACGAGCCCTCCAGCCGTGCGATCCTGGCCTATGAGAACGACGTGGCCGCGGGGCTCGATACGACGGCCCGGATCTACGCCGCAACCGGCGACATCACGGCGACGGGCGGTTACGGCAGGAGAACCTCCAGCTCCACCGAAGACGTCTACCAGCGCATTGAGATCAACCGCCCGGTCAAGGTCTATGCGGGCCACGACCTCAAGGACCTCAACATCATCGTGCAGAACATCCACACCAGCGATGTGAGCTCGATCGCGGCGGGCCGCAACATCACCTATACCGGTTACAGCAATGGTGGCGGCCTACAGGTCGCCGGCCCCGGCTTCCTGGTGGTGCAGGCCGGCGGCGACATCGGTCCGTTCCTCCCCGCGGCCCACAACAACGCCGAAGAAGCCAAGGTGCAGGAAGGCATCATATCGGTCGGAAATTCCAGCCCGACCGCCGTCGGCAATTTCTATGTCGACAACAGCACCGGCGGCGGCTCGATCGGCATCTACAATCAGGCGCTGCTCGGCCCCAAGAACAACCCGCGGCGCAACGCGCTGCTGACGGAGGCGGCCGGCACCAACCGCGGCGCCGACATCGTCACGATGTTCGGCACCAAGTTCGGGATCGATTACCAGGCGGTGATCGATGCCTATGTCGATCCGGCCAACGCGACGAATGTCGCCCATAACTACATCGGCGAACTGCAAGCCTTCCTCGCTCGGGTCGGCAAGCCCGCGAGCTCGAGAAATTCTGAAGACGTCTTCGCGGCATTCCTGAAGCTGCCCGCCGACTTGCAGCATGTCTTTGTCGACCAGATCTTCTTCGCCGAGTTGAAATCCGTCGGCGTCGCGCAGCTGAGCGGAGAGACGAAATCGCAGCGCGGATACCAGATGGTGAACACCATGTTCCCGGCGAGCTTCGGCTACACCGAGAACGCGCTCGACGGCGGACCGGGCGGCGCAGGCCAGCTCGTCAAGACCGGCGATCTCAACCTGCTCCACGGAACGATCCAGACCAAGCTCGGCGGCGACGTCTCGGTCTTCGGCCCGGGCGGCAACATCATCGTCGGCTCACTGGCGACCGAGCCGAATACCAGCCTGAAACTGCCCGATCTCGGCATTCTCACGCTGGGCGGCGGCGCCATCAACACCTTCACCGATGAAAGCGTGCGCGTGAATGCGAGCCGCGTGCTCACCAGCCAGGGCGGAGAAATCCTGATGTGGAGCTCGAATGGTGACCTCGACGCAGGTCGCGGCTCCAAGACCATTTCTTCGGCGCCCTCGGTGCAAGTGCTGTTCGACCAGAACGACTACCAGTCGATCGACCTCAGCGGCTTCGTGACCGGCTCGGGCATCCAGACCTTGCGGGCCTCGCGCGTGGCTACGGCGGCGAATATCTATCTGGTCGCGCCCCGCGGCGTGATCGATGCCGGAACGGCGGGCATCGGCGGCTCAGGCGTCGTGGTCGTCATCGCGCCCGTGATCGCCAATGCCGGCAACATCCAGGCGCAGGGAGGCACCGTCGGAATTCCGACGATCTCCGTGCCGAGCATCGGCGCGCTGACGGCCGGCTCGAACGCCGCAGGCGCGGCGGCCAAATCAGCCGATGCGCCGACCGCATCGGGCAACTCCAAACCGGCCTCGATCTTCATCGTCGAAGTGATCGGCTATGGCGGCGGGGATGGCCAGGGCGACTCTTCGGACGACAAGCCATCGTCCGGCGACGGCAAGCAATGACACCTGCTGCGAGGTCCGCGTGGTGCGAGCGACAAAATGTCAGCTTGCCAAAATCTTGGCTTACAACGACGCAATGAGGTCTCGCTGCGAAGAAGTGCGCGGCCATGCGCTCGTGCATCGCCCGCGGATGGCCAGCCCAAATCGCAATTTTCAGCGCGATGGGATCCTGCAAATGGCGGCTGCGCGGGCAGCCGGCGTATCGCGGCCGGAAAACGCCGCCGGTCCTGGCATCTCGCGCATGCCAGCACATTCCGGCCGCCTAATATTCACCTTCGATCCTCAATTCTGACTTTTTGTTTAGGATCGGTCACAGCAACGATAAGAAACAAACCTACAAGGAATATTGTTGGCGGGGGCCAATGGTGTGCGACGGCAGGAAGTCGCCCATTTCTTGAAATGCGCTTTTGGGGATTGGAAATGCGTGCGACGAATCCAACCGAGCTCGAGTGTCTTGAGTCCGCGTTGCCAAAGGCGAACGTGAACGTCTACGATTTGGGCCTGAAGCAGGACGAAAGCAGCCGGCTTCGCCGCATCGGGCATCTCGAACATGAGAATGCGCTTCTGATGCGGATGGTGACAGAGACGCAAATCGAGATCGCACGCCTGCGCGAACTCCTGTGCTCGAACTGACGACACGCCATCCTTTCGGCGTCCTGCGCGCGTGAGCTGTGACGGCCGGCGAGCAGGCGCGCTCAACTGAATTCATCGACCCCGACGAGGTGCGGGCCACGGCGCCTGCAGGCGGCACCATGTGCCGCCGGTGCGGCCGTTCGGAGCCGTTGGATGAATCCCGTCGACGTCCTTCCGCATCGCAAGTCGCGTTTTCGCTGTCGCGGTATCGGCGACGTCTATTCAGCAGTGTTGCATGTCAGCTCGCGCCGTCGCGCGAGAGGTGTGTCGGCGCGCGCCGCGCGTTGCCTGCTGAGATATGCGTGAACTCGGTGCGAATGAGCTGTCATGCGGTTGAGAAGCTTTCTGAAGATCGCATGGTGCCTGATCGGCTCTGCACTCCTTGGTGGCTGCGGCTTCATTCCGATGTCGGGACCGGCGAGCCTCGACATCCGGAACGAGAACACGACGGCGTTGCCGTTCGCCGTCGTCAAGCTCAATCCCGATGTCGTCGAGATGCTCGAGAAATTCGAGCCCAACGGTTTGCCGGGATTCCTCACCGACACGCGTCCACCCGCGAGCATCAAGTTCGGCATCGGTGACATCATCAGCGTCACCATCTTCGAGGCCTCTGCCGGCGGACTTTACGTGCCGCTGGAGGCAGGCGTGCGTCCCGGCAATTTCGTCAATTTGCCGGATCAGGCCGTGGACAATGACGGCAACATCACGGTGCCCTATGCGGGGCGGATTCGCGCCGCGGGCCGCACCAACGTGCAGGTCCAGGACGACATCCTCGCGCAGATCAAGAAGCGCGCGATCGATCCGCAGGTCGTGGTCACGTCGAGCCAGCAGCGCTCCTCGCTCGTCAGCGTGTTCGGCGAAGTGCGCACGCCGGTGCGCTTCCCGATGCCGTCGGCCGGTGCTCAGGATCGCATCACCGATGCGATCACGCGGGCGGGGGGCATCAGCGGCGCCGGCTGGGAGACCTGGGTCGTGCTCGAGCGCGCCGGCAAGCGCGCGACGGTGCCGTTCGGCAACCTCGTCTATTTTCCCAACAGCAACGTGTTCGTGCAGCCTGGCGACCGCATCTACCTCTACCGCGAGCCGATGAAATTCATCGCGTTCGGCGCCACCGGCCAGCAGGGAGAATTCAACTTCGACGCCTGGCGCATCAATCTGACGCAAGGCGTGGCCAAGGCGCGAGGCCTGCTCGATCTCCAGGCCGATCCCGCCGCAGTCTTCCTCTACCGGCGTGAGCCGCGCGAGGTGGCGCAGCGGCTCGGCGTCGATTGCTCGAAATTCGACGGCGATTCCGTGCCGATCGTGTTCAACGTCAATTTTCAGGATCCGGCCGGCTATTTCATCGCCACCAAGATGTCGATGCGCCCGTTCGACGTGGTCTATGCCTCCAACGCGCCCCAGGTCGATGTCACGAAAGTCCTGAACTTCATCAACACGACACTCGTCACCGCCCAGAGCGGCACGACCCTCGTCAACAATATCCGCTTCCCGGGAGCGACGACCTCGACCACCACCATCACCACCAACGGGCCGTGAGGGTGCAAGGTGCTGCGATGGTCGAGAGCGGCGTATCGTCGCTTGACGGATCGTTCGCAAATGTTACTCATCGTGGGGAAGCGAGTCCGGCCGTATCGAATTATGTTAACATGCATTCCGGACCTGTTATCGGAGCGCGCCGGCGAGCAGGGGAACAGGCCATGAGCCGCGCTTTGCCTTGGTTCGGATATGTTGGCGCGGCTTTCGGGCTGCTTGCGGTCGCAACGCCCGCCGCGGCCCAATCTCCCGGTCCCGGCCCGATCCTTGCGCCGCCCGCCGAGCGCCAGGGGACGATCATCGGCGGCGGGCCGCAGGCCAACAGCTTCGAACGCTGCGTCGATGTGCAGATCGGAAGCGAGGGCGCGTTCGGCTGTCTCAATCAGAAGCTCAGGCGCGAAGTCGACAAGGTCAATCCGTCGATCAACCTGCCGCCGATCGATGCGCGCTCGCCCGACGTCCGCGTCGGTAACGTGAACGAGGCCGCGGTCCGGCAGCAATACGGCTCCAATTACGGTCGCTCGGCCATTCCCTATCGCCCGCCCGTTCCCACCTACGTCCTGCCGCGCCGCTGATGTCCGTGTCCCCACATCCCTCCGGCCAAGCCCGCGTCGCTGCGCGGCGGCTGGCATTCTCGGCAGCGTTGTGCCTGCTGATCCTGCCGGGCAGCGGCGTGGCCGCGCAGCCGGATGAGCAGGGCGGCAAGATCGAAACGAGCAGCGCCGTTCCGTCGTCCGATGATGCCGATCCGGATGGACCGGAGCCCTTGCGGCTGGAGCCGTTTGCGGCAAGGCCGTTGACGGCCGCCGATCTTCCGCCGGCAAACCTCTTCGCCGGCAGCTACGCCGTGCACACGGGCGCCGTCTTCGGCCGCGAATGGCGCGCCGGCCGCGCCGAATATCGCGGGCTTGTCGAACGGGAGGCGCTCGCGTCCGGGCTGCCGCCGGCCCTTCTCGACGCGGTGATGGCCGTGGAGAGCCGCTACAATTCGGCAGCGGTCGGCCTCGATGGCGAGGTCGGGCTGATGCAGGTGATGCTGCCGACCGCCCGGATGCTCGGCTTCACGGGCACGCCGGCGGAGCTGGCGGCGCCGGCGGTCAACGTGCACTACGGTGCTCAATATCTGGCAGGCGCCTGGCGCCGCGCCGGCGGCGATCTCTGCACCGCCACGATGAAATATCGCGCCGGACACGGCGAGACGCGGTTCTCGTTCCTGTCGGTCGACTATTGCATGCGTGTTCGCGCCCATCTGTCGGCGAATGGCGTGCCGGTCACTGGCACGGTCCCGCAGCCGGTCTTCGGGCGGCCCTCAGGCAGCCCTCGCGGGCTAGGCCGGGTTCTCTCTGGCGGCACCACGATCAATTTCGCCGCGCTCAATACGCGCCTGCGAACGCTGAGCGAGCGCAAGGTCCTGCCTTGACCAGGTCGAGGCCGCCCGCATTGCCGCCTCCGTCTCCGTCCATCATGCGCGCGGCTTGCTCTTGGACTTGCGCCGTTGCCGGGGCGCCGGGGCCGCGCGGCTGCCTGCAAGCGCGGCGCCGATCGCGCGCCAGCATTTCACCGCATCACGAAATGCTTCCTCGTGCTTGGAGCTCCTGGCGCGCCAGTCCATCAATTGCTCCGCGTCGTCCGGCGTCGCCTCGCCGGACTTGAGGTGCATCACCCACGACAATGCGTCACGGATTAAGGGATCCAAGTGATCGATCTGATGGCTTCGCTTCGTCACGGTCCAGCGCTTTCCCGCACACGCCGGTCGCGAGCGACGAGCCGCGATCGACATATCTGTGTACGTAAGACGATGCGGGACGCTGAAAACCGAATTTGGCGCGCGCAGGCCGTTTGAGACGCTCGGCACAATGCTCGATCGCCTGCTTGAGGTCCATCTCGACGGTGCGAACCGTGATGCCGAGATGCGCCGCGATCTCGCGGTTCGGCACGCCGTCGATACGCGAGAGCATCAGGACGCGCCGCCGGCGCTCGGGGAGCTCGGCGATCGCGTGCCTGAGGAGATTGACCTCGGATCGATCCTCGATCACGCGCGCGGCGTCCGGCCGGTCGTCGGGAATGTCGAGCAGGGCATCGACCTCGTCGGAGGTGAGGCGGCGCTTCTCGGCGCGACGGCGGTCGGCGGCGATGTTGAGCGCGATGCGGAACAGATAGGCCTTGGGACTGCGCACCGGGCCGAGTTCGCGCATGCCGTCCAGGCGGAGATAGGTTTCGTTGAGAGCTTCCGAAGCGAGGTCCGGCGAGCCGAGGCGGCGCGTCAGCCTTCGATCGAAGTCGACATACTCCGCCAGCAGAAGAGTCCGCAAGCTGCTGATGCTGTCGATGGTCATGCTACGCCCCACTTCACTCAGTCCCCATTTGACGGCGGGACGGTAGTTAGGCCGCACAACGGTAATGTGACGAATTGTTAGTCAATAACGGTCACTCAATGTTAGTCGTGTTATGTTGCGCTGAATCATCACATCGAGGGCGGGCGCGTCGCGAAAAACTTTTTCGCGGCGGGTTTGCGCGCGACGTCTACCGCATAAGGCCCGCCTGACCCGCGTTTCGGTCGGTTCGGGCTGACCGAATAACTGCGCCCTGCCTGCGAGCGGGGCGCAATGCGAGAATGATATCGAGGCCGAGGTGAAGTCGCGTGGTCTGTATCATAATGGTGCGCGTCGCCGCGCGCCGCTCCTGTTGCGCGCGTGGCGCGGCGGCAGGGCCGACGCCGCTCGCGCGTCACGCTTCGCTGTTTGCGGCCTGATCGTCTGCGCGATCTGGACAACACCGGCCGCTGCGAAATCCGAGGCTGATACCGCCAGGCCGAACGCCAGGCCCGCTGCCGCGGCCCCTGCAAGCGCGAAGCCGGCCAAAGGCGCGTCGGACAAGGGGGAAGCTGCAAAGGGGGCGGCGGACGCGGCCAAGCCGGCGGCCCCGGAGGCGCGCTTCGATATCGACGAGTTTCGCGTCGAGGGCGCGGACGCCTTGCCGCAGATCGAGATCGAGTCCGCGGTCTATCCGTTCCTGGGACCCAACAAGACCTCGCAGGACGTCGAGAAGGCGCGCGCGGCCGTCGAGAAGGCCTATCACGACAAGGGACTTCAGACCGTCGGTGTCTCGGTCCCGCAGCAGGACGCGCAGCGCGGCTTCGTCGTGCTCAAGGTTGCCGAAAATCGCGTCGGGCGCCTGCGCGTCAAGGGCTCGCGCTATTTCGATCTCGCGACCATCAAGAGCAGCGCACCTTCGCTCAAGGAAGGGAGCCTGCCGAACTTCCAGGCGGTGACGAAGGATATCGTGTCGCTCAACCGCTGGCCGGACCGCCGCGTCACACCGGCGCTGCGGGCCGGCGTGACGCCCGGGACCATCGACGTCGATCTCAACGTCGAGGACACGCTGCCGCTTCACGGCAGTGCCGAGCTCAACAACCGGCAGAGCCCCAGCACCACGCCGCTGCGATCCAGCGTGTCGCTCCGTTACGACAATCTGTGGCAGCTCGGCCACTCCATGACGTGGACCTTCCAGTGGTCGCCGATGAACCCGAAGGACGCCATGGTGATCTCCGGCTCGTATCTGGCGCGGACGGACATCGACTGGCTCAGCGTGCTCGTCTACGGCCTGAAGTCGGACAGCTCGGTTGCGACCGTCGGCGGCGCGAACGTCGTTGGTCCCGGTCAGGTGGTCGGCGGCCGCGCCGTGATGACCTTGCCCGGCAGGGGCGAGCTCTTCCACACTTTGTCTCTCGGCATCGACTACAAGGATTTCAAGCAATCGCTGAAGCTCGGCAGCGATGCCTTCGACTCGCCGGTGACCTATGCGCCGCTGGTCGCGAGCTATGGCGCGAACTGGCAGGCGGAGGGACGGCTGACGCAGCTCAACGCCGTCGTCACCACGGGCTTGCGCGGCATCGGCAGCAGTCCGGAAGAGTTCGATGCGAAGCGCTACAAGGCCACGGCCAGCTTCATTCATTTGAATGCCGACATATCGCACACCCAGGACCTGGCTGAAGGCTTCCAGCTTTACGCCAAGCTCCAGGGGCAGGCCGCCGATCAACCGCTGGTGTCCAGCGAGCAGTTGAGCCTCGGCGGGCAGGATTCGGTGCGCGGCTATCTGGAATCCGAGGTGCTCGGCGACTATGGCGTGGCCGGGACGCTCGAATTCCGCAGCCCGAACCTTGCGCCCTACATGGCGCAGAACCTGCCGAACCCGACCGGCGAGCCCATCAAATACAACGCGTTCGACGACTGGCGGTTCTTCGCATTCGCCGACGGCGGGCATGCGCGGATCCACGAGCCGCTGGTCGACCAGCAATCGCATTTCGACCTTGCGAGCTACGGCGTCGGGATGCGGATGAAGACCCTTCGCTACTTCAACAGCATCGTATTCGTCGGCGTGCCGCTGACCAATCAGCAGGTCACGGTCGCCAATCATCCACGGTTCGGCTTTCGGCTCTGGGGAGAATTCTAGATGTCGCTCCTTCGCTCTGGATCACATCCCGGATTTCGCCTCAGCGCGCCGGCGATGCTTGCTCTGTTGTTTCTCCTCGCGCTGTGGCCGAGCCCGGCCTCGGCCTGGTGGAACGAGCAGTGGACGCTGCGCAAGAAGATCACCATCGACACCGGCCCGTCGGGCGCGGGCATCAGCGATGCGATCGGCGCGACGCCGGTGCTGGTGCGCCTGCATGTCGGCAATTTCCGCTTCGGCGCGGCCAAGGAGGATGGCGGCGATCTTCGCTTCGTTGCCGCCGACGACAAGACGCCGCTCAAGCATCATGTCGAGAAATACGACTCGCTGCTCGGCGAAGCCCTGGTCTGGGTCGGCGTGCCCGATCTCAAGCCCGGCGCCAAGAACGACATCTGGCTCTACTACGGCAACCAGAAGGCGCCGGCCGCGGTCGATGCCAAGGGCACCTACGATCCCGATACGCTGCTGGTCTATCATTTCAACGATCGCGCGACGCCGGCGCAGGACGTGACGGCCTGGGCGAATATCGCGCAGAACGCGGTGCCGGGCGCGGATGGCGCCATCATCGGCCAGGGCGCGCGCCTCGACGGCCAGACCGCGCTGATGCTGCCGGGCTCGCCGTCGCTGGTGGTCGCCGAGAACGGCGAGCTCACCTGGTCGCTCTGGGTCAAGATGACCGCGCTGCAACCCGGCGCCGTGCTGTTTGCACGCAGCGAGGGCGCGAACGGCGTCACGGTCGGATTGGACAACGGCGTCGCCTTCGTGGAGGTGACGAACGGCGGCAACACGCAGCGCAGCGCTGGCGGCGCGGCGATCGCGGCCGGGAGCTGGCACCAGATCGCCTTCGCGGCGAAGGGTGCCCAGATCATTCTTTACGTCGACGGCAACCAGGCTGCCACGCTCGCCGCTGGCCTGCCCACCATGACCGGTACAGCCCAGCTCGGCCGTGCCGCATCTGCGGCGGCTCCGGCAGCGGATGCCGCCGCGCCTGCTGCCGATGCGGCTCAGGCAGCGCCGGCCGCGGCCGCACCGGCGAGCGCTGCCATCGGCTTCGCCGGTGACATCGACGAATTCCAGATCGCCAAGGTCGCGCGGCCGGCCGGCTTCATCAAGCTCGGTGCGATTGGGCAGGGGCCCGACCAGGCCAAGCTGATCGCGTTCAGCGTCGACGAGGAGAACGCGGGCTGGTTCAGCGGCGGCTATTTCGGCGTGATCCTGCGCTCGGTGACGCTCGACGGCTGGGTCGTCATCGGCCTGCTCGCGATCATGGCGGTTATCAGCTGGTACGTGATGGTCGACCGCATCTCCTATCTGAACCGCGTCGCGGCCGGCAACGAGATCTTCCTCAAGCATTTCCGCGAGACCTCGACCGACATCGGCGGCCTGCTTCAGCTCGACAATCAGGAGAACGATCCGGGCTTCGGCGGCGAGCTCGGCAAGAAGCAGCGCAGGGCGGTCCATGCCGCGCCGCTCTACCGGCTGTTCGCCGCCGGGGCGCAGGAAATCCGGCGGCGCTTTGCGGGCGGCTATCGCCGGCTGTCGCCGCAGGCGATCCAGTCGATCCGCGCCGTGCTCGACAGCGGCTTCGTGCGGGAGAGCCAGCGCCTCAACCGGCTGATGGTGATGCTGACCATCGCGATCTCCGGCGGCCCATTCCTCGGCCTGCTCGGCACCGTCGTCGGCGTCATGATCACGTTCGCGGCGATCGCGGCCTCCGGCGACGTCAACGTCAATGCCATCGCGCCCGGCATCGCGGCGGCGCTGGTTGCGACCGTCGCCGGTCTCGGCGTCGCGATCCCCTCGCTGTTTGCCTACAACTACCTGACGATCCGCATCAAGGACGTCTCCAGCGAGATGCAGGTCTTCGTCGACGAGTTCATCACCCGGATCGCGGAATCCTACGACCTTCCGGACGAGCCGGTGAAGCAGGCGGCGGAGTGAACCGATGCAAGTCCAGTCCGAAAGCAAGCCGTACGACGACATCAACATCACTCCGATGCTCGATCTCGCTTACGTGCTGCTGGTGATCTTCATCATCATGACCACGGCGACCGTGCAGGGCATGAAGGTGAACCTGCCCAGGGCGAGCGCGGCGCCGAGCCTCGCGCAGCAGACCACTAAGGCAATCACGGTCGCCACAGACGGCAAGCTGTTCCTCGATACGATTCCGGTGACGCTGCCCGAGCTCGAGCAGCGCCTGGTGCAGCAGCGCGCGCTGACGCCGGAGTTTCCGATCGTCGTGCGCGGCGACAGCCAGACGCCGTACCAGAACGTCGTTGACGTGCTCGACCTGCTCGGCCGCCTCAACTTCACCCAGGTCGGCATGGCGACCAAGCCGTCGGCGCGATGAGACGGGACCATGGCGTGGGACGACGACAGTAACGACGAGGACGGCACGCCGGCATGGCGGCGCTGGCTGCTGCTCGGCGGCTCGGCGCTGGTCGTGATGGCGCTGGCGGCCGGAGTCGTCGTCATGGTGATGAGCGGCGACAAGGATCCGCCGCGCAAGGTCAACGAGCTTCAGGTGACGATGGTGCTTCCGCCGCCGCCTCCGCCACCACCGCCGCCTCCGCCCGAGCAGCAGCCGGAACAGCAGCCCGAGCAGAAGGTGATGGAGCAGACGCCGGTCAAGGATGTCGTCGAGGAGAAGCCGGTCGACATTCCCATGGACGCGCCGCCCGACGCCGGACCCGATCCGACGGCGGGCCCGCCGGATCTCGGCCTCGGCAACGGCCCGGGCAGCGGTGGCCTCGCGCAAGGCAAGGGCCGCGGTGGCGGCGGAGGCGGCGGCAACAGCCGCTTCGGCTGGTACGCGAGCATCGTGCAGTCGCAGATGGAAGCCGCGCTCCAGGCCAACGAGAAGACCCGCTACGCCTCGATGCAGGCGGTGATCCGGGTGTGGCTCGACAATTCGGGCAAGGTCAGCCGCGTGCAGCTGTCGCCGTCGACCGGCAACGGCGCGCTCGATGCGACCATCCGCGATCAGGTGATCGGCGGCATGCGCATGCGCGAGCCGCCGCCCAAGGACATGCCGATGCCGATCATCACCCGCATCACGGCGCGAAGCCGGACGGGCTGAGATCGAGTGAACGTGAGTAAGTCGAGAGAAGAGGTGACGTCATGTGGCGTGAATTGAAGACGCGAGAGCTGACCACGACGGCTTTGATGCTGATCGCGTGCGCGGCTCCCGCCGCGGCGCAGGACGATTCCATGCCGCAGGCCAAGCGTCCGACCGTGTCGCGCGACGCGCCGCCCTCGTCGAATGCGACGGTCAATTTGATCAACCTCCTCGTCAAGCAGGGCACGCTGAGCGAGGAGCAGGCGGCGACGCTGGTGAAACAGGCCGACGACGAGGCCTATGTCGCCCGCCAGGCCACGCGCGACGCGACGGCCAAGGCGGAAGGCGCCGAGAAGAAGGCGACCACCGCAGCCGACGCAGCCTCGCCCCCCGGCACCAAGCGCGTCACCTACGTGCCCGAGATCGTCAAGAAGCAGCTCCGCGACGAGATCAGGGCGGAAGTGATGGACCGCGCTCACAAGGAGAACTGGGCCTCGCCGGGCAAGTATCCGGAGTGGGCGCAGCGGATCAGGTTTTATGGCGATATTCGCGCGCGATACGAGGGCGATTATTTTCCGCGCGGGAACTCTGGTCAGTACGAGAATTTCAACGCGATCAACTCCGGCGGCCCGTTTCTCGAAGACAACAGCAACTTCTTCAACCAGTATTTTCCGCCCTACTACAATGCCACGCAGGATCGCAACCGCTTCCGCTTCCGTGCCCGTCTTGGTGCGGATGTGGATCTGTTCGACGGGTTCAGCGCCGGCTTGCGGATTGCGACCGGCGAGAACAGCTCTCCTGTCTCCACTAATCAGACATTTGGCGGCAACGGCGGAGATTTCTCGAAATACGCGCTCTGGCTCGACCGCGCGTTCATCAAATACCAGCCGATGCGGGAAATCGCGGTCTCGGTCGGCCGGTTCGACAACCCGTTCTGGTCGCCGACCGATCTCGTCTGGTACAAGGACTTAGGCTTTGACGGCTTCGCCGTGCAGGCCAAGCAGGAAATCGCCGAGGGCTTCACGCCCTTCTTCGTCGGCGGTGCCTTCCCGATCTTCAACACCGACCTGAATGCCGGGCTCAACACGTCCACCTTGAACGGACCGGCCAAGCTGGCGAGCCGCGACAAATGGCTGTTCGGTGTGCAGGGCGGCTTCGGCGCGAAGATCGACCAGGACACGATGCTCACGTTGGCGGGCGCCTTTTATGATTTCAGTAACGTGAGCGGCAAACTTTCCAGCACTTGCCTCGTTAACAATTCGGGTGATGTCTGCGACACCGATCTGCTGCGGCCGCTCTTCGCGCAGAAGGGCAACACCTACATGCGACTGCGCAATATTCCAGACATTCAGTCGCCGGTGGTGACCGCCAACTATCAATATTACGGGCTAGCCAGTGAGTTCCGGCCGGTCGTAGCGAGTGCCCAACTCGATTTCGCGCAGTTCAATCCGATCCACGTCATCCTCGACGCCGAGTATATCTGGAACACGGCATTCAACCGATCCGCCGTCGCCGCCGTCGCAGTACCGCTCAACAACTTCGCGCCGACGCCGGACGGCAGCCTTGGCCCCTTCAACGGCGGCAATCAGGGCTGGCTCGCGCGCATGACCGTCGGCAACAAGGAGATCAAGCATCTCTGGGACTGGAATGCGCATGTCGGCTACAAATATCTGGAGTCCGACGCGATGGTGGATGCATTCGTCGATTCCGACTTCGGGCTCGGCGGCACCAACCTCAAGGGCTATTTCATCGGCGGCAATGTCGGGCTCGGCGAGAACATCTGGGCATCCGTGCGCTGGATGAGTGCCAACAACATCGCCGGCCTGCCTTACGCGGTCGATATCGTCCAGCTTGATCTCAATGCGAAGTTCTGATCATGCGCTCCCTGTATCTCCCATCCGTTGTCGCATTGGCGCTGCTGGCGTCTCCCGCCGCGCATGCCGACCAGGAATCCGACCGCTTGCGCGAAGCGCTTCGCAGCGCCACGGCGCAGGCGCGCGCAGCCGAAGACCAGCGTGCCGCGGTGCAGGCCAAGCTCACGGCGACCGAGCAGGAACGCGAGCGCCTGCGCAAGCAGAACGAGGCCTACCGCGCCCAGGTCAAGGAAGCGGAGCAGGCCTATCGCCAGGCGGTCAAGGATTTCAACGAGCGCATCGCCGAGCGTGACGACTCGCTCGAGAAGTGGAAGGCGGCCTATGGCGAAGCGGCCAGCGTCGCGCGGACCAAGGACGCCGAGCGCAGCAAATTCGAGAGCGAAGCTGCGGCCTTCAAGGCGAGCAGCAAGGCCTGCGAGGCCAAGAATGTCCGCCTCGTCAAGATCGCCGACGACGTCGTCGCCCAATACGAGGCGATGGGGCCGGTCGAGAAGATCCTCGACCACGACCCGGTGTTCGGACTGAAGCGGGTCGAGCATCAAAACGCCGCGCAGGACTTTCGCGACAAGATCATCGAACAGAAGGCCAAGCCATGAATAGAGGCATGAACAGAGCCATGACCGGAAAAGCTCTCGGGGTCGCGATGCTCGCCGCCGCGTTGCATGTCGGGGCGAGCGCTGCGGCAATGGCCCAGTCCCGTACCCCCGCAACGCCCGCGCGGCCCGCAGCGCCGGCCTCTCCTGCGCCTGCGGCGCCGACCCAGGCGGCTCCGGTGGCCGATGAAGGGACAGCCGTGAGGGGCGCGGAGATCGTTGCCCGTGTGGGCGGCAGCGACGTCACGGCCGACGAAATCCGCGCGACCATTGCGCTGCTCGACGCACGCCAGCAGGCGGCGATGGCGCGCGATCCCGCTCTGCTCAGCCAGACCGTGCGGGCGATCCTTGCCAACCGCCTCGTGCTCAAGGAGGCGACGGCCAAGAAATGGGACCAGCAGCCGGCCGTCGTCGCGCAGTTGGCGCGCACACGCGAGAGCCTGATCGTCGACAGCTATCTCCAGTCGGTGACGTCACCGCCCGACAATTATCCTGCTGAGGCCGACATCAAGAGCGTGTACGAGGCCAACGCCAGCGCGTTTCTCGTCCCCCGGCGGTTTCGCATGGCCCAGATCGTCGTCACGCTGGCGAAGGACGCCGACAAGGCCGCAGAAGAGGCGGCGCGCAAGAAGCTCGATGACATCGTGAAGAAGATCAAGCAGCCCGGCGCGGATTTCGCTGCGCTTGCCCGCAGCTCTTCCGACGATGCGGCGAGCGCGGAGCGGGACGGCGAGATCGGCTGGGTGGCCGAGCCGGATTTGCGCACCGAAATCCGTGCCCAAGTGACCGGCTTGCCGAAATCGGGCATCGCGGATCCGATCCGGCTCGAGGACGGCTGGCACATCCTGAAGCTCGTCGACACCGAGGCGTCGCACACCCGCCCGCTCGCGGAGGTGAGGGATGCGCTGGTGCAGCGCATCCGGACCGAGCGCATCGAGGCCAACCGCCGCGCCTACGTGGCCGAGTTGCTCAAGCAGACGCCGCCCGTCGTGAACGAGATCGCCCTGTCGAAGCTGCTCGAACCGAAGGGCGAGGTGGCGCCGTCGCGCTAGCGCATGCGGCCGGGCGGCTTCATGTCAGTTCGATGACAGGCGCCTGCCGCACGGTCACATCCCGCCGGTATCGTTACTCGTGTGTAAAAATATCATAAATATGGTGCAATCGATGTGATATCCGGACCGGCAGAGACCCTTCGAGGTGAGCCGTGACGGATCTGATCGACGCGCGTGAACCGATTTCGGCATTCGAGAGCCGGCTGCGGGGCCGTCTCGCCATCCCGTTCAGCCTCGTCGAGCCGCTGTTCGCGGCGGGCGATGGCCTGGTCGTCGTCGCGGCCGGCGCTCTGGGCGGCGTGATCTATCAGCACGCGCTTGGCGGCAACACCGGCGATGCCGGCCTTTACGCCGGGCTGGGCCTGGTGGCGAGCCTCGCCTATACCGTCGCCGCCCATTTCTTCGGCCTCTACCGGCTGGATCAGCTGCTGGAGGGGGAGCGTGATACGGGACGGGTGCTGGCCGGCTGGTGCCTGGCGGGCTTTGTCCTGACGGTGATGCTGTTTCTGTTCAAGTCCGGCGAGGGGGCCTCGCGCGGCTCGGTGCTGTGCCTGTTCGTTCTCGGCGGCGCCGGCCTCCTGCTATCGCGCTGGTTGGGGCGACGCTGTCTTCGCCCGGCACTGGTGGCCGGAACGATCCGCGGCCGCCGCGCCGTCGTGATCGGCACGCCGGGCGAACTGGCGCAGTTCGCCAGAGGCGATCTGCTCACCCGGTTCGGCCTGGACGAGGTCGAGCGCATCAGCCTGCCGCGCATCGACGCCGCAAGCTTCGCCTCGCCGGTCTCGGTGCTGAATCGCGAGGAGCTGGCAAGACGCATCCGCGAGGTCCATGCGGAGGAGATCGTGCTGGCTCTGCCGTGGGCGCGTCCGCAGGAGATCGAGCTGGTGCTCGGCCAGATGCGCGTCATTCCGCTTCCGGTTCGCCTGCTGCCCGATCGGGCGGTCTCGACGGTGCTGCGCCGGCAGAGCGCGATGCCACAGCGTCTCTACATGATCGAGGTGCAGCGCACGCCGCTGTCGGCGCTCGATCGCCTTGCCAAGCGATGGCTCGATGTGACCGTGGCGGCTGTTGCGCTCGGGCTTTTGACGCCGCTTCTGCTGGTCGTGGCTGTGATCATCAAGCTCGAGTCGAAGGGGCCGGTGATCTTCCGGCAGCGCCGCCACGGTTTCAACGGCGAGCCTTTCGTGATCTACAAATTGCGGACCATGAAGGTCCAGGAGGCCGGCGGCGCCGTGGTGCAGGCGACCAGGCAGGATCCGCGCGTTACCCGTGTCGGGCGCCTGCTGCGCCAGACCAGCATCGATGAACTGCCGCAATTGCTCAACGTGCTGCAGGGCCACATGTCGGTGGTCGGGCCGCGTCCGCACGCCCTGATCCACGACTACGAGTATGGCGGCATGATCGCGAATTACGCGTTTCGCCATCACGTGAAACCGGGAATGACGGGGTGGGCCCAGGTTCACGGCTATCGCGGCGGCACGCCGCAACTCGAGCTGATGGAGCGAAGGGTTGCACTCGACCTGTGGTATATCGACAATTGGAGCCTGCTGCTCGATATCTCCATCATGTTCAAGACGGCCTTCGAGCTGATCCGGTCGCGCAACGCCTATTGACGCGATCATGCCGGGGCTTTTGCGTCTTCCGGACGGTTGAAAAGATTAACATTGATGTGGTTTTGAAGGGGCCATGAGGTTCGCTTGACCGAACGTGCGGGCGAAATTGTTACTTCATATCGTCCCGTAACATGATGCTGTTGCTGCGCGTACCTCGGCGGATGGGGGTATCCGCGGCGTGGATTTCCGGCCGGCCTATTGAAAAGGTTCACGATTCAAGCTTACTAAGTCTGAGGTGGCGAGATTCGGGTCGGAGACGACACATATGGTTGGCAAGAGGCATGCCTCTGAAGAGATTTCGGCCAAGCTAGCTCAGGCCAACGAGCTTGCGGCCAGGGGCAAGACCCAGCGCGAGATTTCCAAGGCGCTCGGTGTCAGCGTCATGACCTACCATCGCTGGAAGAACATGCTCAAATCCTCGAGGTCATCGGCCGATGGCGCCCGCGAGGAGAGCCTGGGACGGCCAAGTGCTCCCGGCGATGCCAGCTCCGCGGACAAGATCAAGCAGCTCGAGCTCGAAAACGCCCAGTTGCGGCGTCTGGTGACCGACATGCTGCTGGAGAAGCTGAAATACGAGGAAGAGCTGCGTTCGCGCCGGGAGGCAAGGCTGCGGCATCCCGACGGCGGCTAGGGCAGAGACCCGTGCTCAAACAATAGCCAAACCTTACGGCCTCCTGAAACCACCGGCCGCGTAATATCCGTTCTGATAGACGCCCGGCTGCTCGAACCTTTCCAGGGTTCTCAGGTCGGCCTTGTTCAGGACCACGCCGAGCAGGCGGTCGTGAAGCTCGGGGTCCGACAGCAGGTGATGACGCACCGCCTTGATCGTGGTGCTTCCCCAGCCCACCACGAACACGAACGAATCGATCGCCGTGACGACGGCGCGGACGTCGACGACCGGCGCGATCGGCGGAAGGTCGACGATGACGTAGTCATAGCTTTGGCGGAGCTTCTCCAGCAGATCCCGAAATCCCTGCGAGGCCAGCACTTCGTCGGAATGCACGGGGGCCTCGGTCAGCAGCAAAGGAAGCAGCGCCAATCCGGTCGTGGGCTCCCGGCCGATGGCTTGCGCCAGCTCGATCTTTCCACCGACGACGTCCAGCCAGCCGGCCGACGGCCGCGGGGTCAGCGAGCGGGCGAGGGTCGGGTTGCGGAGATCTGCGTCGATCAACACCACGCGCCGGCCCGCATCGGCCATCAGCACGGCAAGGTTTGAAGCGATGGTCGACTTGCCTTCGCTCGGCACCGTGGACGTGATGCCGATGACCTTGTTGTCCCGAACGGCGGACTGTAGCCAGGCCGTCATCTTGATGGCCCGAAACGCCTCGGTGAAGACCGAGATCGGATCGTCGACCGCGCGCCGCTTCAACGGATCGGTGAACGCGTAGTATCGATCCGCGGTGACGCTCTCCATCGCCCGCGAAGGCGTCGTACCCGCCTGGTCGGCCTCGGCAGCTTCGGGACTTGCTGCGATCGAGGGCGGAGCCGCCGGTGCAGGGCGCACGCGGTCGGTGACGAGCGGGATCACCGAAAGACAGCGCGCGCCCAATTCCTGCTCGGTCTGCCGCACGGTGCGGAACACGCCGTCGATCGCCTCGCGCAGCACCGCCAACCCGACGCTGGCGATCAGCCCCATGGTGAGGGCAATGGCCAGGACGAATGACGTGACGGGCTTGCTCTTTTGCGAGGGCGCCACGGCCGGGCTGATCACGCGCGCATCGGTGATCGGAAACGATTGTTGCTGGATCGCCTCCATGTAACGCTGCAGGAAGCTGTTGAAGAGCGTGTGATACACCTTGGCGGAGCTTTCCAGCTCCGCAAGGCCAAGCCGGTCGCGGTTGGTGACTTGTCCCACCGAGACCAGGTTGGCGAGCGACCGCTCCAGGCTTTCCTCGTGCGCCCTGGCGATCTCGTAGTCGCTCTTGTAGCTTCCGGCGATCCGTCCGAGCTCGGCACGGATGTTGCGGCGCGTTTCCTCCATCTGGTCGCGCAAATTGGCGGCCGCGGCGTGATCCGAGCCATATTTTCCCGAGATGTTGGCTTCGCGCGCGGACAGGTCGAGATACTGGTTGCGCAGCCGCGTGATGACGTCGTTCTTCAGGGTATCGGCAACGGCGCCCTCGCTGACGTCCATGCCCCGGACTTGCTCAATGCGGTCCAGGCGCGCCTTGGCTTCGCTGGTGGCACCACGCGCGGTCGCGAGCTGGCTGTTGAGCTCGAAGAGCTGCTGTTCGCCGATGAGCCGGCTCGAGGCGCTCACCCCGGCAGACACGCTGGCGCCGCCGAGGTCGACGATGTTGTTCTTTTCCTTGAACTCCAGGACAGCGCGATCCGCCGAGGTCGCCTTGGACTTGAGCTCGTTGATCCGGTCCTGCAACCATACGCCCGCGCGGGCGATCGTCTGGTATTTGGCGCCGAGCTGGTCGTCGATATAGGCCTCGGCGATCGCGTTGGCGATCTTCGCGGCCGTCGCGGGGCTGCGCGAGGTGAACGAGATGTTCAGTGCATAGGTCTTCTCGCCGCGCGTGATGGTGCGACGGGCGAGAAATTCGTCGAGCACTCTTTGCTCGCGTTCGGCCGGCGAATCCGAGGAGAGGTGCGAGAGCGGGTTCCACCCGTTCCTTCCGCCGAATTCCGGATCGTCAGTGAGATTGAGATCCTTGACGACGGTGAGTGCGAGCTTGCGCGACGCGAGGATCTCGACCTGCGATCCGACCTGAAGCGTGTCGAGCGGAATGTCGCCCTGCGGCTGCTGCTGGTTCTGCAACACCCGCAATGTGCTGCTGTCGATCAGCAATGTGGCGGTGGCGGTGTATTGCGGGGCGGTGACGAGAAGATACAGCACGCCGACGGCAAGCGCCGCTGCGGGCAGGGCAAGGAAGACGCGATATTGCCGCCGTACGAGTCCGGTCAGTTGATCGATCAGGGCCGCCATCGAACTCGACGCTTCGTCTCGCTCGCCGTCATATTCGATACGCGTTCTGCGCGGCAGCATATCCATCGTCGATAACATCCTCGGCGGGCAACCCGGCGGGCATGCGAACATCCCTGTGATTGCTTCGTTGGCGGTGCCAGGGTGAGTTCGCCGGCACCGACGAGCCTCGGCACAGCTTGTTCTGCGGGGCTCTCAACCGGCCTGGATCGCCCGGCCAAGACGGGGGCCAAGACCATGTCCAAGCTCCGCCCCGCCGCGGCGATACGTTATCTCTCTAGCGAAGTAATAATACACAATTGCAACAGTTTGATATGAATTGACGGGCACGGAACGCGGAATGTGACGCATTGCGATAACGAAGCGATCGTCGCTGTTCTCGTTCATATGGTGTGCGCGCCGCCGCGGCATCGGCGCCGGGCTCCCTCTCCCGCTTGCGGAGAAGATTGCACAGCATGTCTCCGCGCGCCGGCTCCCCCGCGCGCGGGAGAAGCGAAGCGAACCCACGGACAATCTTTGTGAGATTCATATGCGGTCGCGCTGCCGGGGCGCGCCTGGCCGCGACCGCAGCCTCCATCCGGTGATTGACATGGAATTACTACATGTCTAAAAATATGCAAATACATACAATTGTGAGATGCCTGAATGGACACGCATCCGCTCAAACTCAAGGTGAAGTCGTGCACGGCGGAAACGCCGCTGGTGCGGAGCCTTGTGTTTGACGTGGAAGGCGGGGCCATGCCGCAATGGCAGGCCGGCGCGCATGTTCGCGTCGCGCTCCCCGACGGAGGCGACCGGCCGTATTCGCTGATGGCGCTGCCGGGGCTTCCGGACGGCGCCCTGGCGCTCGGCGTCCTGCGCGAGCAGGCTTCGACCGGTGGCTCGCAGTTCATGCATGCGTTGAAGACCGGCGATGTCGTGAAGGCCACCGCGCCGGTCAACAATTTCCATCTGCACGCGGAGGCGTCACCCGCGCTGCTGTTTGCCGGCGGCATCGGCGTCACCCCCATCCTGTCGATGGCGGCCGAGCTAAAGGCCCGCGGCAACCCGTATCGCCTTCATTATGCAGGCCGCGCGCGGGGGATGCTGGCGTTCGTGCCGCAATTGCAGGAGATCTGCGCGGACAGCCTCTCCCTCCATCATGACGACGACGCGTCCCGCCTCGATATTGCGGCGGCGCTGGGCGCCACGCCGGCGGGGTGCCACGTCTATGTCTGCGGCCCCGCGGGCATGATCGAGGCGGTGAAGGCCGCGGCGCTCGCCAGGGGCATGGCGGCGGATCGTATCCATTACGAGCTGTTCAAGGCAGAGCAACCGGGCGCGCCCGACAAGCCGTTCGAGGTCGAGCTCAAGTCGAGCGGGCAGGTCGTCACCGTCGCGGCCGGCCAGAGCATCATCCAGGCGCTGGAGGCTGCGGGTCTCGACGTTCTCTACGACTGCCAGCGCGGCGATTGCGGCATTTGCCAGTGCGGCGTGATCTCGGGAATTCCCGATCATCGCGACGTCATTCTCAGCGACGACGAGAAGGCCTCCAACACGGTCATGCAGATCTGCGTGTCGCGGGCGAAATCGGAACGGCTGGTGCTGGATCTCTAGCGGGAGGCAAGGGGGCGTCATGGACAGATACCGGAACAATGCCGTTGCGATCGGGGCGCTGGTGCGCAACACCGAGGTGCATCGCGACGTCTATGTCGACCCCGAGATCTTCGAGCTCGAGATGGAGCATCTGTTTCCGAACAGCTGGATCTATATCGGGCATGCGAGCCAGCTGGCGAAGCCCGGCGATTTCATCACCGCCAATATCGGCCGGCAGCCGGTGCTGGCGAGTCGCCACACCGACGGCGCCATCCACGTGTTCTACAATCGCTGCCCGCACAAGGGCGTGAAGATCGCGTCCGAGCCCTGCGGCAACACCGGAAAATTCTTCCGCTGTCCCTATCATGCCTGGTCGTTCAGGACCGACGGCTCGCTGCTCGCGATTCCCCTGAAGAAGGGCTATGAGGGGACGGGGTTTGGCGACGCGCAAGCCAATGAGGGGCTGTCGCGGATCAGGAACGTCGTCGTTTACCGCGACTTCATCTTCGCGCAGCTGAACGACAACGGCGTCTCCTTCGAGGACTATTTCGGCGAGAGCCTCTCGACCATCGACAACATGGTCGACCGCTCGCCGGAGGGCAAGCTCGCGGTCGTCGCCGCGCCGATCCGCTACATGCATACCTGCAACTGGAAGATGCTGGTCGAGAACCAGACCGATACCTGCCATCCCATGGTGGCGCACGAAAGCTCGGCCGGCACCGCGGTCAAGGTCTGGAAGCGCGAGCAGGGCGCCTCCACGGAAACCCCGATGGCCGTGCAGCTCTACGGGCCCTTCATGAGCCCGTACGAGTTCTACGAGCAGAGCGGCATCAGGATCTGGCCGAACGGCCACGGCCACACCGGCGTCGCCAACTCGATCCATTCGAACTATTCGGACATCGAGGGCTATCTCGGCCAGATGGTCGCCGCCTATGGCGAAACGCGCGCGCACGCGATCCTCGGCGAGGTCCGGCACAACACGGTGTACTTCCCCAACATCATGGTGAAGGGCGCGGTGCAGATCCTGCGCAATTTCATTCCGATCGCGGTCGACAGGACACTGGTCGAAAGCTGGGTCTATCGCCTGGTCGGTGCACCCGACAAGCTCTACGAGCGTGCGCTGATGTACAACCGCTTCATCAACGCGCCGACCTCGATCGTCGGCCACGACGATCTCGAAATGTATGAGCGCGCCCAGGAGGGGCTGAAGTCGAACGGCAATCAATGGGTCAATCTCCAGCGCCTCTATGAGGCCGGCGAGCAGGCCGACGTCACCGCCGTCATCAACGGCACGTCCGAGCGGCAGATGCGGAACCAGTTTCATGCCTGGGCCAAGTTCATGACCCTGGACATGGACAAGCGCGTCGAGGCCGCGGAATGATCACCGAGAAGACCATCACGGACTTCATCTATCGCGAGGCCGATCTGCTCGATACGATGCAGTGGCAGGCCTGGCTCGATTTGTTTCATCCCGAAGGGCGCTACTGGATGCCGCTGGAATGGCAGCAGCAGGACCCCGTGCTCCAGCCGTCGCTGATGTACGAGGATTTGCTGCTGCTGAAAGTGCGGGTCGAGCGCCTTGCCGGCGAGCGGACGTTCAGCCAGAAGCCGAAAAGCCGCTGTCACCATCTGCTCCAGGCTCCGCAGATTGTGGCGTGCGATTCCGAGGCCGGGCTGTTCAAGGCGCGGACCTCCTACATCTACACCGAGACGCGCGGCGACGTGCTGGAGCGTTTCTCGGGCTGGGCGTCGCATGATCTCGTCCAGGTCGGCGATGCCCTGAAGATCAAGCTCAAGCGCGTCGATCTCGTCAATTTCGATGCGCCGTTTGGCAACATCCAGCTTTTCATGTGAGACTGCCCTTGACCGCCGAGACCACCGTTTACGCGCGCTTTCGCGACACCGCCCTTCGCCGCGGCGAGGCGGGTTTCCTCAACGTGCTGCCGGAGACCGCCGGCATCTACGGCATCCCCGCGGGCGAGATCTCCTATCGTGCCATGCTCGAGCGGGTCGAGCACTGGCGGTCGGCGTTCGCACGCCAGGGCTATGGCGAAGGCCACCGGGTCGGGCTGCTGCTCCAGAACCGGCCTGTGTTCATCGAGCTGTGGTTCGCGCTGAACGCGCTCGGCGTCTCCGTCGTGCCGATCAATCCAGATCTGCGCATGAGCGAGCTCGAATACATCATCGCCCATTCCGAGATGAACGCGACCTTCGTGCTGGCCGAACGGCGCGCCGAGGTCGAGACGGCGGCGCGTCAGGCTGGCCGCGCCATTGCGGTGGTGACCGACGGCGACGAGGTTCCTCCGCCGTTCGGCGGCGCGCTCGCTGCGACCTCAGGCGATGGCACCACCGAATGCGCGCTGCTCTACACGTCGGGAACGACCGGGCAGCCGAAGGGCTGCGTGCTCACCAACATTTATTTCCTGCATTCCGGAAACTGGTACCGCGACGTCGGCGGATTGTGCGGGCTGAAGACCGAGGGCGAGCGCATGATCACGCCGCTGCCGCTGTTCCACATGAACGCGATGGCGGTGTCGCTGATGGCGATGCTGTCGGTCGGCGGCTGCCTGACCATGCTCGATCGCTTCCATCCGCGCAGCTGGTGGACATCCGTGCGGGACAGCCGCGCGACCTGCCTGCATTATCTCGGCGTGATGCCCTCGATGCTGATGAGCGCGCCGGAATCAGAACAGGACAGGGCTCACAATGTGCGCTTCGGCTTCGGTGCCGGTGTCGACAAGCTGCTGCACGCGCCGTTCGAGGCACGCTTCGGCTTTCCCCTGATCGAGGCCTGGGCGATGACCGAGACGGGCAGCGGCGGCGTGATCGCCGCCAATGTCGAACCGCGCAAGATCGGCACCAGCTGCTTCGGCCGGCCCGCGCCCGAGGTCGAGATCCGCATCGTCGACGAGAGCGGCCAGGACGCGGCTGTGGACATGCCCGGCGAATTGCTGGTGCGGCGCGCCGGTGCAGATCCGCGTTACGGCTTCTTCCGCGAATATTTGAAGAATCCGCAAGCCACCGCTGAAGCCTGGGCGGGCGGCTGGCTGCACACCGGCGACATCGTCTCGCGCGATGCGGACGGCGATCTGCATTTCGTCGATCGCAAGAAGAACGTGATCCGCCGCTCCGGCGAGAACATCGCGGCGGTCGAGGTCGAGTCCGTCCTCAACCGCCATCCCGCGATCCGTCAGGCCGCGGTTGCGGCAACGCCCGATTCTGTGCGCGGCGACGAGGTCGCGGCCGTCATCATCGCCGAACAGGCCGGCGCCGATCGGCTGCTTGCCGAAGACATCGTGCGCTGGAGCCTGGAGCAGATGGCCTATTACAAGGCGCCCGGCTGGATCTGCTTCGTCGACAGCCTGCCGCTGACCGCGACCGAGAAGATCCAGCGCGGCGGTCTCAAGGATTATGTGGCGAAGCTGATGGGCGAGGGCGCGTTCTTCGACCTGCGCGATCTCAAGAAGCGGCAGGTCTGATCATGAGCACGATCCGCACCACGCTCGTCACCGGCGGCAATTCGGGGATCGGCGAAGCGCTCGCCAAAAGCCTCGTCGAAAAAGGCCAGCGCGTCGTCTCGGTCGGGCTGGAGAAGCCTACCTGGACCCATGATCTGCTCGCCGCCTATTGCGCCGACCTGACCGATCTCAACGAGACGCGCGCCATCGCGCAGGAGATCTGCCGCGATCACGCCATTGATTGCCTCGTGCACAATGCCGGAATCATCCTGCCCAACCTGCTCGAGAACGCCAAGCCTGAGGACATCCTGACGCTGGCGCAGCTGCATCTGGGCGCGCCGATGCTGCTGACCCAGGCCGCGATGGAGGGGATGCGCGCGCGCCGCTTCGGCCGCGTCGTGTTCGTCTCCTCGCGCGCCGCGATGGGCGCTGCGACGCGCTCGGCCTATTCGGCGACCAAGGCCGGCGTGCACGGCATGGCGCGGACCTGGGCGCTGGAGCTGGCCGCGAGCGGCATCACGGTGAACGTGGTCGCGCCGGGTCCGATCCTCACCGACAATTTCTGGGGCATCATCCCGAAGGGCTCGGAGCAGCAGGAGCGGATGGCGCGCAACGTGCCCGTGGGACGGCTCGGCTCGCGCGAGGATGTCGCCCACGCGATCGAGTTCTTCCTCGATGAGCGCTCCGATTTCGTCACCGGCCAGGTGCTCTATGTCTGCGGCGGCACCAGCCTTGTCGGCCTTGGGCCGAGCTAGATTGGATTTTGCCTGATATTGTCGACCATCTTGGCCAGCACGCGGGCGCAGATTTCGATCTCGCCCGGGTCGATGCCCGCAATCAGCCGGTCGTAATTGGTCGCCATGATCGGCCAGATCTTGCGCAATAGCGCTTCGCCCTCCGCCGTCAGCGCCACCACCCGGCGCCGCTGGTCTTCCTCCGCGATCTCGCGCATCACGAGGCCCGACGTCACCATGGACTCGACCATGCGGCTTGCGGTCGACTGCTCGGTGACGGCAAGAACGGAGATCTCGTTGACGGTCAGGCTCTTGTAGATGAACAGCACCGACAGCGTTCGAAACACGACGTTGTTGATGCCGTGCTCGCTGAGATCGCGGTTCTGGTCCAGGTTCCAGCGATTGGCGAGCCGGTTGAACAGATACGGAATATAGCCTTGCAGCTGCTCCCGCGTCCGGGGCGGACCCGATTTCCACCTGCTCTTGGAATCTTTGGCCATTATCTTGTGCGACTTTACTTCTTGCGTCAGGGACGAATTTTCGAGGCGAGGGAGCGCAGCACCGACAGTGCGGTCTCCAGCTCGCGGGCCGGAACGTTCTCCAGCCGCTTGCTGAGATGCTTCTTGTGGATGTCGGCGGCTTTCCGGAACAGCGCTTCCCCCTTGGGCGTCAGGCGCACGATGAAGGAGCGCCGGTCCTCGCTCGACATTTCCTTGCTGATGAGATCGTCGGCCAGCAGGCGCTGCACCAGCCCCGAGACGTTGCCGCCGGAGACCTTCAGATTCTGCGACAGCTGTCCGAGCGCCAATCCGTCCGGGTAACGGTCGAGCTGCGCCAGCACGTCGAACTTCGCCAGCGACAGCCCGAACTCCGCGCCCAGCATAGCGTTCAGCGACGCGAAGATCTCGCCATGCAGCGACAGCAGCTGAAGCCAGAGCCGGGTTTCGATCTGCCCATAGGCGGGACCAATGTTCTCTTTGAGTGCTGCCGGCATCGCATGACCATCAAATACGAGGTGTCGCGTCGAGGGGGATTATCGCTGGGTGTTCGCTCCGATTAACAAGCTGAGAATCGTAGTCAAGCCGCCCCATGCTGACGGACGTCAGCTCGAACGGCAATCCAATCCTGCGTCCCGCTCCGGTGGAATCATGCAAAACTCTTGATGGTCTGGATCACGCCGTCGAGCTCCTTGCCCGGGCCGTCCTTCAGCGCCGCCTCCCGCAGCCGCCGGGCCCAGTCGGCGGCATCGTCGCGCCGCTCCACCAGCTTGATCGCGGCCAGCGTCCTGTCGAACTTGGACAGCCCGCGGCTGTGGGTATCGGAATAGCCCTTCACCAGCCGGCGGCATTGCAGGATCTCGACGCCGAGCTGGTAGTTGATGCCGACGGCCTCCGTCGCATCCTTGAGCCATTGGTCGCGATGTTCCGTCTCGACCGCATGACGCAGCGAGCGGCGGCGCAGGCCGCGCAGGCCCGCCACCACATAGAGCGCCATGAACCAGGGCAGCGAATAGGTCCGCACCCGGCGCCCCCGGTTGACGCGGCGGTCGAGCCAGCCGAGCAGGCGAGGTCTCGCGCCAAGCCAGCGGCCAAAACCTGCCGGCAGCATGCCCATGACCTCTTCCATCCGCGGATGCATGAATTCGGTGGTGTGAAGCACCTGGTCCTGCGACAGCTCCAGCTCGCTCTCGATCCGGGTGCGGCGGCTGGCTCGGGTCTTGAGGTCGGCGACGCGGATGACGTCGTCATAGCTCATCGCGTTGGCGAGATGTTTTGCCGCGGCCTGCGTGAAGGCATAGCCGCGTTCGGCGCCGCCGGAATTCTTGTCGGCCATTTGCAGCTTGCCGAGGATATCGAGATATTCGCCGCCATAGGCGACGTCCTGGAAATCGACAACCTTCCTCAAGCCCGCCCGCGCCATCGCCTGCGCGGACTCGGGCAATTCCTGTGTCAGCCGCGCGACAAGCCCGCCGAGCCGCGGATCGAGCGGCACGGGTGTCGTGCTGGCCTGCGCCGGCTGGCTGGGTGCCGCAATCTCCGCAGCTCCGGTCTTGACGCGATCGAACGCGGCGTCAAACGTCTCGATGCTGGCCTTGGCGCCCTTGCCGCCGGCGCGGATCACGTCGAGATAGCTCTCGCGGCTGAACGGCAATACGCCTGCGCCCGCCAGCGCACCGAACATCGCCGCCGAGATCACGCTGCCATGTGCGATCGCCAGCGCGTTGAGGTCGAAGATGATCTCGGTCTTGGCCGCAATGCCGATCGCGCCCGTCACCGCGCCGTCGTCGGCAATGCCGTTGCCCGGCGCGATCTTCTCGCCGATCGCAAACGAGCGGTGATTGGAGGCGATCAGCGTCGTGCGCTCCGGCGTCACCAGGCCGCGCAGGATCGAGCGGCCGGCCTCCATGAACTCCGCGGCCATCACCACGTCGACGTCGCCGGGCGTCGGCATCAGCGACAGGATCGGCTTGCGGCCATCGAGCAGCGGCATCGTCTCGATATAGTAGATCGTGGCGCCGGTGCGCTGGGCAACGCCGGGCACCGAGGTCGATTGCGCGGCCCAGCCATGGTTCTCGGCGAGCTGCACGATCCAGTCGGTAAGGACGCCGCCGCCCTGGCCGCCCATCGCGACGATCGCGATCGAGATCGGCCGTTCGGTCGCATCGCCCGCGGCGGGCAGCGCCAGCCGTACCGTCTCGTCCCTCATGCCAGCGCCTCGAGCGCCGGACGCCGGCGCTCGCGCCGCCGTTGCAGCCACGAGATCACGGACATCGCGACCTTCGATCGGAACTTGTCCCAGCCGGTCGGATTGTGGATGACGTCGGCGCGATAGAACGAGGGGCAGAGCACGGCGGCTTCAGCGACCTCGCCGCAATTGCCGCATCCGACGCAGGAATTGTCGATCGCCGCGACCGGATCGTCGCGCAGGGGATCGTCGAGCTGTTTGACCGACAGCGACGGGCAGCCGGAAAGCCTGATGCAGGCATGGTCGCCCGTACAGACGTCTTCATCCACGCCAAAGCGCTCCTTGACGATACGCTCCCCGTCCTTGATCGCCTTGTTGATCTGGGGCCTCACGCGGCGCTGCTTGTTCAGCATGCATTCGGACGAGGCGACGATGACCTTGGGACCTTCCTCCTTCGTCGTTAGCGCTTCCTTCAGCGTGTCGCGCATCTTGCCGACGTCGTAGGTGCGGTCGAGCTGGCGCACCCATTGGCCGCCGATGCCCTTCACCGCCTGCACGATCGAATTGTTGGTCTTGCGCCGCTTGTTGCTCGCGCGCGACGACAGGATGTCCTGACCGCCGGTCGCGGAGGTGTAGTAATTGTCGACGATGACGAAGACGCCGTCATGCTTGTTGAACACGGCATTGCCGATGCCGCTGGTCAGGCCGTTGTGCCAGAAGCCGCCGTCGCCCATCACCGCGATCGAGCGCTTGTCGGCCTTGACGTTGAAGGCCGAAGTCGAGGCCGGGCCAAGGCCGAAGCCCATCGTCGTCGCGCCGATGTTGAACGGCGGCAGGATCGAGAACAGGTGGCAGCCGATGTCGGCCGAGACGTGATGCTGGCCGAGCTCCTCCTCGACCAGCTTCATCGCCGCGAAGATCGGCCGCTCCGGGCAGCCGGTGCAGAGCCCCGGCGGGCGCGCCGGCACGACCTGCTTGAGCTTTTCGACGGCGGGATGATTGAGCACGGGCGCGGCGTCCGGCGCTGGCGGCCGGTTGCCGAGCAGCCGCGGCTCGGTCTTTTCCAGAAACTCCCTGACGCCGCCGAGCAGCACTTGCGCGGTGTAGTCGCCGCCCATCGGCAGCACGTCCTTGCCATGGACGCGTGCCTGGATATCCCTGCGGCGCAGCACGGTGTTGATCGCCTGCTCCAGATATTCCGGCTGGCCCTCCTCGACGATCAGCACCGCCTCCTTGTCGAGGCAGAACTCGGCGACCTCCGTGTCGATCACGGGGTAGGTCACGTTCATGACGTAGAGCGGCACTTGCGTGTTGCCGTAAGCGTCCGACAGCCCGAGATATTGCAGCGCGCGGATCACGTTGTTGTACATGCCGCCCTGCATGATGATGCCGACCTTGCCCTGCTTCGGCCCCATCCATTCGTTCAGCTTGTTGTCGCGGACGAAGCTGATCGCCGCGGGCAGCCGCGTCCTGATCTTCTCCTGCTCGTGCTCATAGGCCGCCGGCGGCAGCACGATGCGGTTGACGTCGCGCTTGGGGTTGTTGAGCGCGTCCTTGATGGTGTGCGCGGGCTTCAAATTGTCCTTGCAGGCGAAGCTGCCGTGCATGTGACAGGCGCGAACGCGCACTTCCAGCATCACAGGCGTGTTCGAGACTTCCGAGAGCTCAAAGCCCTTCTCGATCAGATTGACGATGCATTCATGGTCGGGGCGCGGGTCGAGCAGCCAGATTTGCGACTTCATCGCAAACGCATGCGTGCGCTCCTGCATGATCGAGGATCCCTCGCCGTAATCCTCGCCGACGATGATCATGGTGCCGCCGGTGACGCCGCCCGAGGCGAGGTTGGCAAGCGCGTCGGAGGCGACGTTGGTGCCGACCGTGGACTTCCAGGCGACGGCGCCGCGCAGGGGATACATCACTGAGGCCGACAGCATCGCCGCGGCCGCCGCTTCGTTGGCCGAGCTCTGGAACACGACGCCGAGATCGTCGAGCACGTCCTTGGCATCGGCGAGCACGTCCATCAGATGCGAGATCGGCGAACCCTGATATCCGCCGACATAGGCGACACCGGATTGCAGCAGCGCTTTGGTAATGGCGAGGATGCCTTCGCCGCGGAAAATGTCGCCGTCGCCGAGCCGGAGATCCTCGACCTCGCGAGCAAAGGAACGTTCAGCCATTGCACCCTCCAGAAATATGCGTTAGCATACGTTTACATGTAAAGTAAGTCAACGCCGCGCCTGCCTTCACTCTAGCGGATCTGGTCCGCAGGGCGATCATGAAAGCGGCGACAGGGTAGGGCCCATGCTGAAGCTGCCTCGCTTTAGAGCCGCCGCCGTCCAGGCTTCACCCGTCTATCTCGACGCGAGCGCAACCGCCGACAAGGCGGCTTCACTGGTCCGTGAGGCGGCCGCGAACGGCGCGAAGCTCGTCGCGTTCCCGGAAGTGTTCGTGCCCGGCTATCCCTATTGGAACTGGATCACCGATCCCGTCACCGGCAGCGCATGGTTCGAGAAGCTTGCGAAAGCGTCGGTGCTGGTGCCGGGTCCGGAGATCGATGTGGTCCGGAAGGCCGCGCGCGATGCGGGCTGCCATGTCGTGCTCGGCGTCAACGAGCGCAGCCCGGTCTCGCTCGGCGCGATCTACAACACGCTGGTCTTCATCGGCCCGGATGGCGCGCTGCTCGGCAAGCACCGCAAGCTGGTGCCGACCTGGGCGGAGAAGCTGACCTGGACCGGCGGTGACGGATCGAGCCTGCGCGTCTATGATACCGGGATCGGACCTCTCGGCGCGCTCGCGTGCGGCGAGAACACCAACACCCTCGCGCGCTTTGCGCTGCTCGGCCAGGGTGAGCTCGTGCATGTCGCCAGCTACATCTCGCTTCCCGTCGCGCCGCCCGACTACGACATGGCGGAGGCGATCAAGCTGCGCGCGATCGCCCATTCCTTCGAAGGCAAGATCTTTACGGTCGTCTCCTGCTCGACCGTGTCGGAGGAGATCATCGCGGCGATGGAGACAATCGTCCCCGACGCGCGGGCGCGCTTGCAGCGCAAGTCCAGCGCGTTCTCGGGCATCATCGGGCCGGACGGCCGCGTGGTCGGGGAACCCCTGATCGACGACGAAGGCATCGTCTACGCCGACATCGACCTCGAGCGCTGCATCCAGCCGAAGCAGATGCACGACATCGTCGGGCACTATAACCGGTTCGACATCTTTGATTTGCGGGTCAATCGTCGTCCGCTGGCGCCCCTTGGCTTGGCGGACGGTGAGAGCGATGCAGCCGAGCCGGGCTTCACGCCGATTCCGCTGAGATCGGAATGATGATGAGATCAGGCCCGGCTGCGAACCGCGAAGAAGGTGTGCTCGCGGGCGCTCCGGCGACGCCGTGACAGGACTTCATGAGCTCAGGACTTTGGAGGACAGGATGCGCGAGAACATCATCGGCCGGGCCAATGTCGAGGATACGCCCGAGCTCAAGGCCTATTACAAGGACCTCGAAAAATACGAGGCTGGCGCGCTCTGGACCGTCGCCAACAAGATCGAGCCGTGGCAGCCGCAATCGGCCTCCGTCCCCGTGCTCTGGCGCTACAAGGATCTGCGCGAGCATGTGCTGCGTTCGGTCGAGCTGGTGTCGCCGGAAAAGGCGGGGCGGCGGGTGATCTATCTGAACAATCCCGGCCGTCGCGAGGTGTCGGCCGCGGTCGGCTGGCTCTATTCGGGCTTGCAGGTGATGCATCCCGGCGAGGTCGCCACCGCGCACGCGCACTCGGCCTCCGCCTTGCGCTTCATCATGGAAGGCGCGGGCGCCTATACCATCGTCGACGGTCACAAGATGACGCTTGGCGCGCGCGATTTCGTGCTCACGCCGAACGGCACCTGGCACGAGCACGGCGTCGATGCGAACGGCTCGGTCTGCATCTGGCAGGACGGCCTCGACATCCCGCTGGTCAATGCGCTGGAAGCCAATTTCTTCGTCGTGCATCCGAAGCTCCAGCAGGAGGAGTCCGGCTATCCCGTCGACGGCATGACGAAGACCTGGGGTAATCCCGGCCTGCGGCCGGCCGGCTCGACATGGTCGAAAGGCTATTCGCCGATGTTCAAATATGAGTGGGCGCCGACCTACGAGTCCTTGCAGAAATATGCCGCTGCGACCGACGGCTCGCCCTACGACGGCATTCTCATGAACTACGTCAATCCGGTCACCGGCGGCCACGTGATGCAGACCATCGGCGCCAGCATGCAGCTGCTGCGGCCGGGCGAAAAGACCAAGTCGCATCGCCATACCGGCAGCTTCCTCTACCAGGTCGCCAAGGGCCGCGGTTATTCGATCATCGCCGGCAAGCGCCTGGATTGGGAGGAGCGCGACATCTTCTGCGTGCCGTCCTGGGCCTGGCACGAGCACGGCAATGAATCGTCGAGCGAGGATGCCTGCCTGTTCTGCTTCAACGATCTGCCCGTCATCGAAGGCCTGGGCTTCTACCGCGAGGAGGCCTATGGCGACAATGAAGGCCACCAGCCGGTGGCCGCCTGACATCGTCTCGCAGAATTCAACCGAAACAGCCGGATAAAATTTCATGCGCCTTGTCACCTACACCTCGGGCTCCAGCGGGGCCCGTCTCGGGGCCCTCGTCGATGGTCTGGTCGTGGACGTCGAGCGCCTCGGCGCCGCGCGTGGCCTGGCTTGGCCGAGCGACATGCTGTCGTTCATCGACAACGGCGTGACGCTGCTGCCGGCGCTGCGAAACTATCTGGAGAGCGGCAGCGGGTGCCTGCCGACCGGCTCCGCCGTTCCGGTCGAGGACGTCAAGCTGCAAGCGCCGATCCCGCGGCCGCGCAAGAACATCTTTGGCATCGGCCTTAACTATCGCGAGCATGTCGCGGAATCCGCCAAGAGCCTCGACACCAGCAAGGAGCTGCCGAAGCAGCCGGTGGTGTTCTCGAAGCCGCCGACAACGGTGATCGGCCCGGGCGCCGCGATCCACCACAACGCAAAAATGACGCAGCAGCTCGACTGGGAGGTCGAGCTCGCCGTCATCATCGGCAAGACCGCGACGCGCATCACGACCGAGAAGGCCATGGACCACGTCTTTGGCTATTCGGTGATGATCGACATCTCCGCGCGCGACAATCGCCGCGCCGGCCAGTGGATCTTCTCCAAGGGCATGGACACCTATGCCCCGTTCGGCCCCTGCATCGTCACCGCGGACGAGATTCCCGATCCGCACGGCTTGCGGCTGTGGCTGACCAAGAATGGCGTCATGAAGCAGGACTCCAACACCAAATACATGATCTTCGATATCCCGGCGCTGATCGCCGACATCTCGTCGGGCATGACGCTGGAGCCCGGCGACATCATTGCGACCGGAACGCCCGAAGGCGTCGGCGCGGGGAGGAGCCCGCAGGAATGGCTGTGGCCCGGCGACGTCGTCGAAGCCGGCGTCGATGGCGTCGGCGTCATCAGGCACCCGGTCGTCGCGATCTGATGACGTCGTTCTCGTTCGATCGCGAATTGCGCTTCGGGGACTGCGATCCCTCCGGGATCGCATATTTTCCGTCTTATCTGAACATCCTCAACGGCGTCGTCGAGGATTTCTGGGCTCGCATCGGCTTTCCATGGCCGGAACTGATCACGGTCCGGAAGATCGGGACGCCCACGGTGCACCTCACCTGCGATTTCTCGCGGCCGTCGATGTTCGGCGACCTCCTGACGTTCGGCCTGCGCATCGTCCGGATCGGCGGCTCGTCCCTCCAACTGGAGCATGTCATCTCGGCCGCGAATGGTCCGCGCTGGCGCGCGCGCCAGATCCTTGCCGCGACTTCGCTGGTGGATCATCATGCGATCCCCTGGCCCGATGACATCAGAGCCGCGCTGACGGCGCATGTGAGCGTGGGCGAGGGCACCGAGGCGACGCCGGCATGATCTCGCTGTTCATGACATTCTCCGATTCCACGGGCGAACGGCGCATTCGTCCTGACGAGGTCGACGCCGTCGCAGAGCTGGTCCGATCGATCCCGGAGATGACCGAGGGCCTGCTGTTCACGCCGCTCGAAGCGTCGGTCGATCATCCCTACAAGGCCGATGGCTCCGGCCCCGTATTTGCGCTCCAGCTGCGCTTTGCGGACCTGTTCGCCTGCGAGGCCGCGATGGACCGCGGCGGTGTCCTTGCCGGCCTCGCGATCGGTGCCGGACACTCCGGCCTCACCGGACTGGACGTCACCCACCAGGTCATGCTGACACGCGCATTTCCCGTCGACGTCGCAGACCATCCGGCGGGGACGACCACGCCGTGCAGCTATCTCGTCCACTATCCCGGCCCGGCCGAGGACATGAACGCCTGGAACCTGCACTATCTGGAGCACCATCCGTCGATCATGCGGACCTTCCCGAACGTCCGCCAGATCGAGATCTACACCCGCATCGACTGGGTCGACCGGCTGCCGTCGCGCCGTGTCGAGCATATGCAGCGCAACAAGCTGGTGTTCGACAGCCCGCAAGCGCTCGCGCACGCGCTCGGCTCCGACGTGATCAAGCACATGCGCGCAGATTTCGTGAAGTTTCCGCCGTTCGCTGGCGGCAACAGGCATTTTCCGATGCTGACAAGGGTGGTGCGGCCGAGTGCCTAGCCAGGACATGCCGTCCGACGAAGGCCTTGGCAAGTAACGCGCCGAAGGCCTGCGCTTTCAACCGTGAAGCTTGGATACCGCATCCATGGCAACGCTCAGGAGAAGCCGTTCTGAAACGCGACTAGCCACGGCGCGATCATGACATCATGCCACTGTTTTGCCCGACGGGTCAAATAGAATTCGAAAAATCCGCAGATCCGGCGTCGGGGCCGCCAACTCATTGATATCGCTATCGCCGGCTACTGTGCATGGGGTTGTTTTCGAATTTCTGTTGTGGGGCCCGAGCCGATCTCAATGTCCGCCGAGATAGGCCGTGATCAGCCGGGGATCGTGGATCAGATCCTTGGCCGGGCCCGACTGCACGATCTCGCCGGTCTCCAGCACGTAGCCGTAGTCGGCGGTCTCCAATGCGGCGCGGGCGTTCTGCTCGACCAGCAGGATCGAAACGCCGAGGTCGCGCAAGGAGGCGATGGTACGAAAGATCTCGCGCACGATCAGCGGTGCGAGGCCGAGGCTGGGCTCGTCCAGCATCAGCAGTTTCGGCCTGGCCATCAGCGCACGTCCGAGCGCCAGCATCTGGCGCTCGCCGCCGGAGAGCGTGCCGGCCGCTTGCCGCTGCCGCTCCTTCAGGCGGGGGAAGCGGTCGTAGACTTCGTCCAGCGTCGTCTGCACGCCCGAGCGGTCGCGCAGGCTGTAGGAGCCGAGCAGGAGATTGTCGGCGACCGACATGTCCGAGAACAGCTCGCGTTTTTCCGGGACGAGGCAAAGCCGGCGCTCGACGCGGTCCTCGACCGACATCCTGCCGATGTCGCCGCCCTGAAACACCATGCGGCCGCGCGAGGCGAGCAGGCCGATCGCCGCCATCAGCAGCGTGGTCTTGCCGGCGCCGTTCGGGCCGATGACGGTGACGATCTGGCCTTCCTCGACCGACAGCGAGACGTTGCGGACCGCTTCGACATTGTCGTAGCAGACGGTGACGTCCGTCATGGAGAACATCTCGCTCACGCGACGCCTCCGAGATAGGCCTCTTGGACGCGCGCGTCGCTGCGGATCGCGCTTGGAGCGCCCTCGCAGAGTTTCGAGCCGAAATCGAGCACGACGATGCGATCGACCAGCGACATCACGAACTCCATGTCGTGTTCGACGATCAGGATGGTCAGATGGTCCGCGCGCAGCGACCGCAGTAGCTCGGCCAGCCGCAGCTTCTCCTGGCGGCGCAGGCCCGCGGCCGGTTCGTCCAGCACCAGCAGCGTCGGGTCGGCGGCGAGCGCGCGCGCGATCTCCAGGATGCGCTGGTTGCCGAGCGGCAGATTGCCGGCGAGCTCGAACGGCTTGTCGCCGAGCCCGACGCGTTCGAGCTGCATCAAGGCCTCGTGCCGGGCGCTGGCTTCCTCGCGCTGGTTGAGACGGAACGCGCCGGCGAGCAGGCCCGCGCCGGTGCGGGCGTAGGTGCCGAGCATCACGTTCTCCAGCAGGCTCATGCGCGGCCTGAGCTTCACGTGCTGGAAGGTCCGCGCGATGCCGGCTTTCGCAATGCGCGATTGCGCGTCGCGCGTGATCGGCCGTCCACCGAAGACGATCTCGCCCTTGTTGACGCGTAGCGCGCCGGTCAGGCAATTGAACATCGTGCTCTTGCCGGCGCCGTTCGGGCCGATGACGGCGAGGATCTCGCCCGAGCGCACCTCGAAGCTGACCTTGTTCACCGCGATGAGGCCACCGAAGCGGCGCTCGGCGCCGTCGACCTTCAGCAGCAACTCGCCCGGCGTCGGCTGCACGCGGCGAGGCAGGGGCGGTGCGGGCTGCGGCCGCTCGCGCTGGATCTTCGGCAGATAGCGCGCGACGAAGGGCACGATGCCCTGCCGCGCCCATTGCAGGAACAGGATGAACAGCGCGGAGAAGGCGACGATCTCGAGCTGCCCCGAGGCGCCCTTGGCGATCAGCGGCAGATAGTCCTGCACGCTGTTCTTGAGCAGCGTGACGATGGCCGCGCCCACGACGCCGCCGAGAAGGCTGCCGGCGCCGCCGACCATCGACATCATCAGATATTCGATGCCCATGCCGGCATCGAACGGCCCCGGGCTGATGAAGCGGCTCATATGCGCATAGAGCCAGCCCGAGAGCGAGGCGAGGAACGCCGCGATCACGAAGGTCACGAGCTTGATCCTGAAGGCGTTGATGCCGAGGCTCTCGACAAGTGTGTTGCCGCCGCGCAGCGCCCGCATGGCGCGGCCGAGCCTGGAGTCCATGAGGTTGTAGCCGAGGAACAGGATCACGGCGACGATGCCCCAGATCAGGAAATAGATCTGCGCGCTCGAGACCAGCGCGAACGAGCCGATGCTGATCGGCGGGATCGAGGAGATGCCGTTGAAGCGGCCGAGCCCCTCGACATTGCCGAACAGGAAGCCGATGGCAAGGCCCCAGGCGACGGTCGAGAGCGAGAGGAAGTGGCCTTGAAGGCGGAGCGTGACGACGCCGAGGATCGCCGCGATACCGCAGGTCAGCGCCACGCCGAACAGAAGGCCCAGCCACGGCGAATAGCCGTTGAGAGCCGAGACCCAGGCTGTCGCATAGGCGGCGACGCCGACGAAGGCGGCCTGTCCGAACGACACGATGCCGCCGACGCCGGTGAGGAGCGCAAGCCCGATGGCGACGAGCGAATAGATGCCGATGTAGTTCATCAGCGTGATGCTGAAGGGGCTGAGGACGAAGGGCGCAGCCGCAAGGCAGATCACCGCCGCCAGCGCCGCAAGCTGGACATGAAGGCGCGTCATTCCTCGATCTCCTCCTCGGAATGCAGCGAGGCGAGGGATCGCCAGATCAGGACCGGAATCAGAAGTGAGAATACGATGACGTCCTTCAGCGCGCTGCTCTCGAACGACGCGAAGCTCTCGAGGATGCCGACGCCGACGGCGCCGATCGCCGCGCCGGGATAGCTGGTCATGCCGCCGACGATGGCGCCGACGAACGCCTTGAGGCCGATCAGGAAGCCGGAATCGTAGAACACCGTGTTGACGGGCGCGATCAGGATGCCGGAGACGCCGGCCATCAGCGATCCCAGCAGATAGGCGATGGTGCCGGCCCGCGCGGGCCGGATTCCCATCAGCCGCGATCCGGTGCGGTTGACGGCGGTGGCGCGCAGGGACTTGCCGACCAGCGTGAAGTCGAAGAAGAGATAGAGCAGGCCGCTGAAGACGAGCGCCGCGATCACGATCAGCATGGTCTGCCCCGAGATCAGCACGCCGGCGAATTCGGTCGAGAGCGAGGTCAGCGGCTCGGTTCGGACACCTTCGGGGCCGAAGAACAGGAGGCCGAGGCCAACCAGCGCGAAGTGCAAGGCGACTGAGACCGTCAGCAGCAGCAGCACGCTGCCGTCGGCGATCGGTCGAAAGACGATCCGGTCGAGGAGGGGGGCGATCGGCGTGATCAGCATCAAGGCCAGCACGAGCCTGAGAGCGAGGGGCGGATCGACACGCATGGCAAGCCAGGCAACGCCGACCACGGCGAGGGGCAGCACGAGGTAGAACAGAAGTGCGCGCGGCAGCAGGCGAAGCTCGCCGTTGCGCAGGAGCGAGATGATTTCGATCAGGGTCGCAAGGCAGGCCAGGATCACGACCAGCGCCCCGGTGCCCGGAAAACGCTTGGCGTCGAGGGCGGCCAGCGTCAGCGCGGTGAACGCGGCGATGTCGCCGAAGGGAATGAAGATGACCCGCGTCACCGTGAAGATGAGGACGGTTCCGACCGCCACCAGCGCATAGACTGCACCGGTGGCGATCCCGTCGATCGCAAGGATGGCCGCGATGTCGCTCGTCATGAAGGCGCCGTTCCCCCGTTCCGATGGTCCGCGCTTACGGCGTGTACTTCCAGGCGCCGCCGGTGAGGCGCACCACGACCAGCGCGCGCTCGTCTACGCCGGTCACCGCGCCCGGCTTGAAATTGTAGACGGCATGCACGCCCGGCAGCTCCTTGGTGCTGAGGATCGCATCGCGCAGCGCGGTGCGGAATTCGGCCGTGCCGGGCTTGGCGGTCTTCAGCGCGCGCTCGGCGGCATTGGCGAAGATCAGCCAGGCGTCGAAGGAGTAGGCCGAGAAACCGTCGGTGGTCGGGATGTTGTGGGTCTTCTGGTAGACGCTGCGGAAATCCAGCGCGATCTTCTTGGCGAAGTGCTCGTCGGGAAGCTGCTCGGCCACGATCACCGGGCCGGCGGAAACCTGGATGCCGTCGGCCGCCTTGCCGCCGACATTGACGAAGTCCGGATTGACCAGTGCCACCGTGCCGTAGGTGTTTCCCTTGAAGCCGCGCTCGGCGAGGCTGAGCAGCGGCAGCGCGCCTTGCGTGCCCGAACCGCCGTCAAGCACGGCATCGGGACGCGCGGCCATGACCTTGAGGATTTGCGCCGTCACCGAGGTGTCGGTGCGGGCGTAACGTTCGTTGGTCTGGATCTTGATGTCGCCGGCCGCTTCGGCCGCCTTGGCGCCGTTATAGACGAGATCGCCCCATGCATCCGAGAAGCCGATATAGCCGATGTTCTTCATGCCGTCGCGCTTCATGCGATCGGCGATGATCTTGACCAGCAGGGAGGCCGGCTGCGGCACCGAGACCACCCACTGCTCTGGCGTCTCAGGCAGCTTGCCGATCGGCGACACCGCGATCATCGGCACCTTCAACTCGCTCGCGACCGCCGCCATCGCGATGGTCGACGGCGCCGTGGCGGTGCCGATCAGCAGGTCCACCTTCTCCTCTTCCACCAGCTTGCGCGCATTGCGGGTCGCGGCCGACGGATCGGAGCCGTCGTCGAGCTGGATCAGGCGAATGGTCTCGCCGTTGATCGTCTTCTTGTATTCATAGGCGGCATTGATGCCCCGGCCATAGGGAATGCCGATCGAGGAGCCGTTGCCGCTGAGCGAGGTGACGAAGCCGATGGTGATGTCGGCCTGCGCGGCCGGCGCCGCCAGGACGCCGGCGGCGAGTGCGAGGAAGCTCAGAGTCTTTCGCATGTGCGTTCTCCTCCGTTGGATACAACAAACCGACTGAAAGCAATGCTGCAGCGCCAAAGGCCGGGCGCGGCCGAAAGGAGTTCGCTCGGCCGGGCGTCAGCAACCATGGCGACGTGTGCCGCTCAAATGGCAGGCCCATCGGCGAAAACCGGCGGGCATTGCTCGCAGAGAAGAAGCGTGGGCCGCGGCCGCGATGCGCGACCGGCGATGCTGCTGCGGGCTCTTCAAGCCCGACGACTGTCCACGCGATCGAGTCTCTCAAAATCGGTGCCCTGCAACATCATTGTCATGGCCATCGGCGTGACCGATGGAGGATTACTTAAAGCCTAAAGTATTCCCGGCGGGGCCGTCAACACGTGTCACGGCGCCGTCAGAAAAAAATGTTGTTGCATACAATTCCATCAGACTTCGCCATTTCCGTGATCTCTTTGCCCTGCGGAAGGGGCCTCCGCGCCGCGTCGCGGAAGCGCCTCGCGCCGATGCCGCCGCACACATTTGACGGCTCAATTAGTTTATGGTTGAAATATATCGTGGCAGCCGACGGCGGATCCCAAGATGGATCGCTCGGGGAGAACGACGATGCGCATCTTCTGGCAGAGCTTCGTTGATGCGAGCGTGAACGCGCCCTACATGGCGCGGCTGTCGGAGTACCTCAACACGATCGCGGCGCCCGGGACCACGGTCCACGTCGAAGGCATTTCGCCGCCTGACCGCGAGTTCGGACGGCTCGCCGAGCTGCGCTGCGCGGTGCAGGCCATCGACAACGGCATCGCGGCCGAAGAAGCGGGGTTCGACGGCTTCGTCATGGGACACTTCCAGGATCCCGGCCTCTACGAGCTTCGTTCGGCGCTCGCCATTCCCGTGATCGGGACCGGCGAAGCGACGCTGCTCGCGGCCTCGCAGCTCGGCCGCCGCCTGGGTCTCGTCACGCTCGATCCGGTTTTCGAAGTCTGGCACCTTGAGCAGGCCGAACGTTACGGCCTCGGTGACCGCATCGTTCACGTGACCGGCATGGGCTGCAAGCCCGAGGATTTTGCCGACGCGTTCGCAGGCAATGAGGCCGCCCAGGCTCGCATGATCAGGGATTTCGTCGCCTGCGCGCTGCCGCTGATAGAGCGGGGCGCCGATGTCGTGATCCCCGCCGGCGTGCTTCCCGGTCTCTTGATTGGACGGGAGCATGGCCTGAAGGTCGGGCATGCGCCCGTCGTCAATTGTGCGGCCGTTGCGCTCAAGAGCGCCGAGATGTGGGTGCAGCTCAGGCGCCTCAACGGCACCGAGCCCAGTCGCGGGCCGAGCTTCAGTCGCGCCAGCGATCTCGCCCGCAGCGATTTTCGCGCCATGCTTGCCCGCAACAAGCGCTAGGCGCAGCGCCGAACTTTGGAGACCGAGACATGATGACACCCGAAAAGATCCTGTACGAGACCGAAGTGACGGCCACTGGCGGCCGCGACGGCAAGGCCGCCAGCGCGGACGGTCTGTTGTGGGTCGCGCTGTCGGTGCCGAAATCGATGGGCGGTCCGGGCGGCGAGGGGACCAATCCGGAGCAGCTCTTTGCTGCGGGCTACGCCGCGTGCTTTCTCGGCGCGGTCAAGCTGGTGGCGCGCACCCGGAAGATCGTGCCGTCCGCGGAGCCGTCGGTGACGGCAAAGGTCGCGATGGGGCCGGTCCCTGTCGGATACGCGCTCGCCGTCGAATTGAAGGTCAGTCTCCCCGGGGTCGAGAAGGCCGTCGCCGAGGAGGTCGTCGCTGGTGCGCATGAGCGTTGCCCCTATTCGAACGCGACACGCGGCAATATCGAGGTCAGGCTGACGGTGATCTGAGGCGCGCGACCAGTGAACAAATCCCGGCGCACACCCTACGACGGCATCGTGATGGCGGCTCCCGTCACGATTCCCTATGTGCGCTATTCCATCGAAAGCGCGCAATGGTGGATCGGCCGTGCCCTCGGTGCGCTGGTCGCGCAGGCCGGGATCAAGGCCTCCGACATCGACGGCCTCTGCGTCTCCAGCTTCACCATGGGCACCGACAGCGGCATCGGGCTGACGCAGCATTTTGGGCTCTGCGTCCGCTGGCTCGATACGATCCCGCTTGGCGGTGCCAGCGCCATCGCAGGCTTGCGGAAAGCCGCGCGCGCAGTCCAGGCGCGTGATGCCGACATCGTCGCTTGCGTGGCGGGCGATACCAACCACGTCGATTCCTTCCGCCTGACGCTCGAGAATTTCTCGCGCTTCAACCAGGACGCCGTCTATCCCTACGGCGCAGGCGGCGCCAATGCGAGCTTCGCGCTGATCGCGCGCAACTATATGCGGACCTTCGGCGTTACGCGCGAGGACGTGGGCAGGATCGCGGTCGCCCAGCGCGCCAATGCGCTGCGCAATCCGCATGCCCTGATGAAGGCACCGCTGACGCTCGAGCAATATCTGGCGGCCCGGCCGATTTCCGATCCGATCCATCTGTTTGATTGTGTGATGCCTTGCGCGGGCGCCGAAGCCTTTCTGGTGATGCGCGAGGAGACCGCCGCATCGCTCGGCCTGCCCGCGGCGCGCCTGCTGTCGACGATCGAGCGGCACAACGCCTTTGCCGGCGACCCGATGCAGGTGCGCGGTGGCTGGGCGATGGATGTCGGCGAGCTCTATGCCATGGCGGGCGTGAAAGCTGACGATCTCGACATCGTCCAGACCTATGACGACTATCCCGTTATCACCATGATGCAGTTCGAGGATCTCGGCTTCTGCAACAAGGGTGAGGGTGCGGAATTCGTCCGTGCGCACGATCTCACCATCGACGGCGACTTCCCGCACAATACTTCTGGCGGACAGCTCTCCGCCGGACAGGCTGGCGCTGCCGGCGCCTATCTTGGCCTCGTTGAGGGGCTGCGGCAGGTGCTGGGAACGGCGGGGCCCACGCAGGTCAGCAATGCACGACTCGGCTTGGCCTCCGGCTTCGGTATGATCAATTATGATCGCGGCCTCGCCTCGGGCGCCGCGATCTTTGCAGGGCCTTCACGATGATCGATCCGATCAAGCCGCCCCGGCGCAAGAACCCGCTGCTGCGGACACGGCTTCCGGCATTGCCCCCGAGGCCGCGCAGCCGGACGTCGCATGGATTCACGCGGGCGGCCGCCGAAGGGCGCTTCATGCTTCAGCGCTGCGAGGCCTGCGGCGCTTTCGCTTATCCGGCGCGGGAGGCCTGCCCGTCCTGCCTGTCGCCGAACCTCGCATTCGCCGACGCGCCGCGCCAGGGCACGCTTCTCGCCGAGACGACGGCGCGTGTGCCGAGCGACGTCTATTTTCGCGAACGGGCGCCCTGGCGGATCGGCCTCGTCAAGATGGATTGCGGCCCGACGATCGTCGCGCATCTCCATGCCGATTGCGCCGAAGGCGCGCCGGTCCGCATGTCTTTTCAGCTCGACAAGAGCGGTCAGGCGGTGGCCTTTGCCCGACCCGAGGGGGAGACGCCCAACATGGCAGACGACAGGCAGTGGCGGGAAATGACAGCCGATCCGAAATTCCGGCGGGTGCTCGTCACCAACGGCCGCAGCGTGATCGGCCAGGAAGCCGTCGCGGCGTTGAAGGCTGCGGGCGCCAAGACGGTGTTCGTCGGTGTGGCTGAACCCTGGCGTCCCTTTGCCGGCGAGGACCTGCTCCGTAGGCAGGAGGGCGTCGAGGTCGTCACGCTCGATGCCGCGGACGAAAAATCCGCCGCCGATCTCGCAGCCGACATCGGCGGCAAGGTGGATATCCTCGTCAATACGACGGAGTATGTGCGCGCCGGCGGCCTGCTCGATCGCAAGGGCACGAGCATCGCGCGTGACGAGATCGACCAGGCCTATCTCGGCTTCATCAATCTCGCACAGGCCTTTGGGCCCGCCATCCGGATGCGCGGCGCCGACGGCATCAACAACAGCGTCGCATGGGTCAACATCCTGTCGGTCTACGCGCTTGCGAACTGGCCGGCCTTTGGCGCCTACTCGGCCTCGCAGGCGGCGTGCCTGTCGCTGTCCCACTGCCTTCGCGCGGAGCTGCGGCCGGGCGGCATCAAGGTCATGAACCTCTTCACCGGTCCGGTCGACACCGAGTGGTTCCAGACCGTGCCGCCGCCGAAGGTCGCGCCGCGCGCGATCGCGCAGGCGATCGTGTCGGGCCTCAGGGGCGGGCTCGAAGAGATGTATGTCGGGGACGTCGCCGAAGACATCCGGCAGCGCCTCGCGGCCAATCCGAAAGCGCTCGAGCGCGAGCTCGACAGATGAGGGGCGGATTTCGACCAAACCGGAGGACGTGATGATGCAAAGCAAGAATCTCCTGGAACTGGCCGGTGCGATTTCTTCCGGCGCGGTGCGCGTCGTCGACCTGACCTTCACGTTGAGTCCGGATTTTCCGGTCATCGTGCTGCCGCCGGAGTTCGGGCAGGCCGCGCCGGTGCGCATCCAGGAGATATCGCGATATGATGGTCGCGGCCCGGCCTGGTACTGGAACAACGTGACGTTCGGCGAGCACACCGGCACGCATTTCGACGCGCCGATCCACTGGTTCACCGGCAAGGATTTGCCGAACAATGCCGTCGACACGATGCCGGCCAAGGACATGATCGCGCCGGCCTGCGTCATCGACTGCTCCGCGGAGGCCGCGCAGGATCCCGACTTCGTGCTGACGGTGCCGATCGTCGAGGCCTGGGAGGCGAAGCATGGACGCATCCCCGCGCGTCACTGGGTGTTGCTGCGGACCGACTGGTCCAAGAAGGGCTGGCGCGACTATTCCAATCTGCGGGATGACGGCGCCCACACGCCGGGGCCGAACCCGGCCGTGATGAAGTGGCTGGTTGAGGAGCGCGGCATCATCGGCTTCGGTACCGAGACCATCGGCACCGATGCGGGCCAGGCCGGACATTTCGAACCGCCATATCCCGCCCATCACTTCCTGCATGGTGCGGGCCGCTACGGCCTGCAATGCCTTTGCAATCTCGATCAGCTTCCGGCCACCGGCGCCGTCATCGTTGCTTCACCTTTGAAAATCCAGAACGGTTCCGGCAGTCCGCTCCGGGTCATCGCACTGGTTGGGGCGAACTGACCAGGGCAAGGCGCTTGCCGAACGAGACAAAAGAAACCACTCACGAAAGACAGGTGCCATGAACTTGATGAAGAGCCTGCTGGCTTCCACCGTGCTGCTGCTTGCCGCGCCGCAGATTGCGCAGGCGGAGATTCTCGTCGGCTTCGTCACCGGCCTCAGCGGGCCGGTGTCGTCGATCGGGATTCCGAACGGAAAGGGGATCGCGGCGGGTCAGGCCTATGTCGGCGAGGTCGGCGGCGAGAAGGTGCGCGTGATCCAGCTCGACGACGCTTCCGATGCCACCGCCTCGGCGCGCAACGCGCGCAAGCTCGTCGAGCAGGAGAAGGTCGACATCCTGATGGGAACGTCGGGGGCACCGCAGACACTGGCGATGGCGACCGCCGCGATCGAGATGAAGGTGCCGATGATCGCGGTCTCTCCGATCGCGCCGGTGCCGCCGGGCGATGGCGGTCCATGGGGCGTGCAGACGCCGCAGCCGACACCGCTGCTCGTCCAGGGCATCGTCGATCACATGAAGGCGCATGGGCTGAAGACCGTGGCCTTCATCGGCTTCTCCGATGCGTTCGGCGACCTCATGTACACCTCGCTCGAGCAGAGTGCGAAGACGGCCGACATCAAGGTGATCGCCAACGAACGATACGCGCGATCGGATTCCTCCGTCACGGCGCAGGTGCTGCGCGCGCTCGCGACGCGTCCTGATGCCATCATGCTCGGCGGCACCGGAACGCCCGGTGCGTTGCCGGTCATTGCCCTGTCCGAACGCGGATACAAGGGACCGCTCTACGGCAATCACGGGCTGATCAGCGCCGATTTCCTACGCCTTGCCGGCAAGGCTGCCAACGGCATCATCTGCCCGACCGGGCCGGTCACCGCGGCCGAGCAGCTTCCCGCCAGCAATCCGATCCAGAAGGTAGCGCTGGATTTCCGCGCGGCCTTCGAGAAGGCGAATGGCGAGGCGCCGACGGATTCGTTCTCGTCATACTCTTTCGACGGCTGGCTGGTGTTCGTCGATGCGGCCAAGCGCGCGATGGCGACAGGCGCCAAGCCGGGGACACCGGAATTCCGCACTGCGCTGCGCGAGGCGCTGTTCGCGACCAAGGACGTGGTGGGGACACAAGGCATCTACACTTATACGCCGGCGGACCGGCACGGCGTTGACGCGCGTGCGCGCATCCTGGTTCAGATCGAGGACGGCAAGTACAAGCTGCTGCCGTGAGCGAGGCGCCGATGGCGGAGTCCAGCGCGATATCCGGGGACGGAGCGGCTGCGCCGGCCTGGGCTCGCGCTGTCGAGCTGTTTCCGCCGTCCGACCGGATTCTCTCCACCATCCTGACGCGGCAGGCCGAGCGTTACGGCGATCGTGTTCTGTTTATCTCCGGGCGGACGCGTTGGACTTACGCCGAGACCGCCGCGATCGCGGCGGCGTCTGCACAAACGCTTGCGAATGCCGGGATCAGATCCGGCGACCGGGTCGCCCTGATGTGCTCCAACCGACCGGAGTTTCTTCAGGTCTATCTCGGATGTGCCTGGCTCGGTGCGATCGTGGTGCCGATCAACACGGCGCTGCGCGGCTTCCAGCTCTCGCACATCTTCCGCAATTCGCAGCCCTCTCTCCTCGTCGTCGAAGCGCCGTTCCTTGCCGCGATCGACACTGTCGATGCAGATGTCGCGCTTCCATCGCAGGTCTGGATGGTCGGGACTGCCGCCGAGACGGCCAGCGCGAAGATCGCGCCGGTCCCGCTGCCCGCTCTAAACGATCGAGCGGCCGCCGGCCTCGTGCGCCCCGGCGACACCGTGGCCATTCTCTACACGTCAGGCACCACGGGCCCGGCCAAGGGCGTGTGCTGCCCGCAGGCGCAATTGTTCTGGTGGGGGATCTATTCGGCGCGGGCACTCGGTATTCGCGAAGGCGACGTGCTGTTCACGACGTTGCCGCTGTTCCACACCAACGCGCTGAACGCGTTCTACCAGGCCATCCTGAACGGATGCACTTACGTGCTGGAGCCCAAATTCTCCGCCTCCGGCTTCTGGGCCGCCGCGCGGCGCCACGACGCGACCGTCAGTTATCTGCTCGGCGCCATGGCATCGATGCTGCTGGCGCAAACCGGGTCCGAGCACGACAGAGCCCATCGGCTTCGCGTCGCGCTCGGCGGCGGCGTGCCGCCGCAAATCCACGCGCCGTTTTACGAGCGCTTCGGCGTGCCGCTGGTCGATGGCTACGGTTCGACGGAGACCAATTTCGTGTTCGCGGGCACAATCCCGTCCGACCGCCCGGGGACGATGGGATATCTCGCCGAAGACATCGAAGCCCGCATCGTCGATGCCGATGATGCCGAGCTTCCCGTTGGGCAGGCGGGAGAGCTGCTGCTGCGCGCGAGCGAGCCCTTTGCATTCGCGACCGGATATTTCGGCATGCCGGAGAAAACGGTCGAGGCCTGGCGAAATCTCTGGTTTCACTCCGGTGATCGCGTGGTCCGCGATCCCGACGGGCATTATCGCTTCGTCGATCGCATGAAGGATTCGATCCGCAGGCGCGGCGAGAACGTTTCTTCGTGGGAGGTGGAGCAGGCGATCCAGTCGCATCCCGCCGTTGCCGCGTGCGCGATCTATCCGCTGCCTTCCGAGTTGGGCGAGGATGAGGTTGCCGCCGCGATCCTGCCGGAGCCCGGCCAATCGCTCGCGCCGGTCGATATCATCCGTCACTGCGAAGGCAGGATCGCCTATTTCGCCGTTCCCCGTTACGTGCGGATCGTGAAAGAAATGCCGCTGACGGAGAACGGCAAGATCAAGAAGGGCGTGCTGCGCGACGCCGGCGTGACGGCGGATATATGGGATCGCGAGGCGGCCGGGGTCAAAGTGCGGCGCTAGAGCGGTTCACAGATTTATTGAATCGGAAGGGATTCCGGATCTGGGGCGAATATGATTCAAGATGCTGGCTGGATTGGAGGCCAGCATCCGATGGTCCGAGCGATTTCCAACGATTT
>Ga0065165_1000132_pt1 | contig 128732 bp, 129 predicted proteins | sample AraplaMF_Cvi_mMF_FD_63813 | JGI IMG/M metagenome (GOLD analysis project Ga0065165, IMG submission 63813) | Arabidopsis root microbial communities from the University of North Carolina, USA - plate scrape MF_Cvi_mMF (version 2) (version 3) | ecosystem: Host-associated > Plants > Roots >... | reverse complement strand
GACAGAAGCGCGGCCCGGAGCTTTCAAATCGCCGCTGGCGGAGCGCCACGGGGCGTGCGGATGGTGGCTCAATCCATCCGCGCCGCTTCCTGGCTCAATGGAAGCGGATATCCAAACCAGCGCCTCGCGGCGCTCCGCTGCCCCTCATAGGCGACAACGCCCGCAGGATGACCTGCGGGCGGGGATTGCGTTCGGGTACGGGAGGCGCGGCGCTCACCTTCTCCCCTCGGGGGAGAAGGTGGCCCGGCGAAGCCGGGTCGGATGAGGGCCCGCTATGCCGGGTGAGCGGCAAGCGTCTCACCCGGTCGTCCCGCCCTCATCCCCTGCCGGACCTTCTCCCCCGAGGGGAGAAGGAGGCTAAGCGAATCCCGCGCCCTTCGCCCTGGGGGGACAGAGAGGCGAAGGGCGCGGGGTGCGGCCGCCGGTCAGCGGCCGTAGTCGTAGCTGCGCAGGCCGTGGGCCGGGGCCCAGGGCGGCGGGCCGCCATGATGGCGGCGATAGCCGTAGCCGCGGTCGTAACCATAGCCACGGTCATAGCCGCGGCCGCGATAGCCGTAGCGCTGCTGATATTCCATGTTGCGCTGGATCTCCCACATCCGGTGCTCGCGGGTGTGGCGGGTATAGGTCGCCTCGAGCTTGTCGAGCGCGGCCGCGCCGCTGAAGCTTTCGCTGGCGGCGGCCGGGGTCACGGCGGCGCCGAGCGCGATCGTGGCGGCGATGAGAAGGTGTCGCATAGGGCATCTCCTTTCGGTTGCCGCGATAAGAGCGGACATGTCCAGAACTCCGCCTGAACGGAATAGTTCGCTGCCGTTCATCTTCGCCGGCTTCAGGTGGCGCCTGGAATTCAGGCGTTCGGCCCGCCCTCGATCTCACCAGCCCAGGCGAGCGCCGCGTCGAAGGCACCGGGCTTGAAGCACTTCACCTCGACGAAGGGCACGAGCGGACTGGTGATCGCGACCAGCGTCTCGATCCAGCCCTTGTCGGTGACCACGGCCTCGCGCGGGAAGCGGTGCCATTGCAGGATCTTGCCGAAACCGTAGCGCGCGTCTTTCAGGCCGGCGCGGAAGGTCATGTCCTCGAAGCCGGTGAGGTCGGCGAGGATGCCGAGCTTCTCATGGCGCTCGAGCTTGCCCTCGATCTCGGCGACCAGCCGGTCGAAATCCGGCTCGTCGAGCGTACCGGTGATGCGGAAGGCCGCGACATGGTCGGCGGCGGGAAGGATGGCGAGCATGGCGGGCTCCTGTCTTGCAGGAAGAACAACGCAGGCGTGCAGGCTAAGTTCGCAGGCGAACCATCGCTGAGCGGAGGCGTTGGCTAAGCGAGGGGCCAACGCACGCAAAGGAGACGATGATGGCCAATGCAGGCGGTAAGCTCGGTCCGAGCATCAAGGGCAAGGGCGACGGCACCGGCGCGACGAGCACGCGGCCGGCCTCGCTGCCGGACCACAAGGTGCTGTCCAATCGCGACAAGGCGCAGCTCAACCGCGGCCGCGGCCTCGACGGCAAATGGATCGAGAACGAGCAAGTCTACGAGACGGACGCGAACCGACGCTCGCAGGACGAATGATCCGTCATTTCAGCGCGATGATCAGCATCAGGAAGGCGAGGACGATCAGGACCTGCTTCAGGCTCCAGTTGATCCGCCGGAGCTGCTCGGCGACCGGGTCTTCCGGTGGTTCGGCTTCGGCCTGATCCGCTGCCAGGACGGCAAGGTCGGCAGCCTCCGCTGGGGCTGCGCGCCAGCTGATACTCTGCACTCGGCCGTGCGCTTGCGCCGGGCGGCCATCAGCCTCGGGGGCGAGATGGAAGACCGTCGGCCCGTCGTCTCCGGCGCCCTCGCGCAGCCAGAGACTGGTCGTCGCGGTAAGGGAAAGCCGGCCGGCGCGACCCTCCGAAAGGTCCTTTCGCAAGTCGGCGAACAGCGGCTGTGGCAGAAAAAGCTCGGCCGCGAGCCGGTCGTCGAGATCGCCCTGTGCCTCGGGAGGAACGCTCAGCCGCAGCAGTGGCGCGCTCTCGCCGGGGAAGGAGCGGATCGTCAGCGACAGATCCTGTGCTGGTCCCGCCTGGTCGATCCGGGCGATCGTCGCGCCGTCGGGGTGGGCATGGCCTTCAATCCGGGCGGCATCGTGCAGCACCCCGTCGCGCCAGTCGTGCCCGGAGACCGCGACGAGCCTATCCGCAACGAGCACGAGCGGCCTGGCGGCGTCCTGGACGAAGACGCCAGTCACGCCCGGCAGCGTCATCCGCCCGTCCACGATGCTGGCGCTGTCCGTCCTGTCGTTCATCCCATCCCCGCCGTGAGTCGGGGCGGACGATAGCAGGTCGGGCCGGCGACGCCAGAATGGCATGTTGTTCTACGCCGAGGGAGGAATGGGCCGTACCGGAAAAGAAAATTTCCTTCTCCGCCGGTTCGACGAAAAGCTCTTCCTGATCGGCGCGTACCTTTAAAAGAACGTTTGGATTGACATGCAGAACGGGATTTCCTAGATTGCGGATGTCGTCGGGTCACCGATGGCCGCGGAGATTTGAGCGAGCAGCTTGCGCCGCGTCACCAAACGCTAAAGCGCCACGACGTGGTCGTGGGCTCCCCAGCTTGAGGAGATGAACATGACCGGCTCCGTTCTCCGCCCTGTCGAACCGCTCCGCCGTTCGATGATGTGCTGTTGTCGCCGCTGATCCAGCGCTGACGCCGTTCTCCGGCATCATTTCCGGCATCGCTACAGCACAGGGCGCCGCAACGCGGCGAAGATCGTCATGTCGTTCCAGTCCCAGATCAGTTCCGTTCGCCAGGCTTACGTCATCGAGGTCGGCGAGACCCAGGCGGGCCTCGTTGCCCGCGGCGCCGACGAGCGCTTCTACACCTTCATCTCCGCCTCGGCGGCGTTCGACCGGCTCGAAGGCCAGCGCTTCGCCACGCCGGTCGCGGCCGAATTGGCGGCGCGCCAGCTCGTCCGCTCGCGTCCCGGCCTGCGGCTGGCGGCCTGAGGAACGCCCGGTGACGCTGTTCAACGCCTTGCGCGCGGCATTCGCCGCCTGGTTCGAGCGGGCGGTGCCCGCCGAACCGAGCGAGCCGCGCTGGCTGGAGCGCCCTCTACTCGCTGAGCTCGGCGCCGAGGAGCGCCGCCGCTCGATCCGTGAGGTGACGCTCGAGCAATTGGGCATTGCGCACTGGTCGTGCCACACGCATTTCTGAGGTCATGATGAACGCCCCCGTGAAGCCCGACGCCTTTCGCGTCGAGGCCCTCCTTCCGACGCCACCGGCCGATGCGATCATTCGCTTCGAAGCGGTCGGCAAGACCTTCGCCAGCCGCGACAGCCAGGAGCCGGTGACGGCGCTCGCCGGCATCGACCTTGCCGTGCCGCGCGGCAGCATCGTCGGCGTGATCGGCCGCTCCGGTGCCGGCAAGTCGACGCTGATCCGCCTGGTCAACGGGCTGGAACGCGCCACCTCCGGCCGTATCCTGATCGAGGGCGAGGACGTCACCGACCTGACCGAGGCCGGCTGGCGCGAGCGCCGCCGCGCCACCGGCATGGTCTTCCAGCACTTCAACCTGCTCTCCTCGCGCACGGTGTTCGACAATGTCGCGCTGCCGCTGGAGATCGCCGGCGTGCCCAAGGCGAAGATCGAGGCGCAGGTCAGCCGCCTGCTCGATCTGGTCGGCCTCTCCGACAAGCGCGAGCGCTTCCCGGCCGAGCTCTCCGGCGGCCAGAAGCAGCGCGTCGGCATCGCCCGTGCGCTGGCGACCGAGCCGAAGGTGCTGCTCTGCGACGAGGCGACCTCGGCGCTCGATCCGGAGACCACCCGCGCGATCCTGGCACTGCTCAAGCAGGTCAATCGCGAGCTCGGCATCACCATCCTTTTGATCACCCACGAGATTCCGGTGATCAAGGAGATCTGCGACCGCGTCGCGGTGATCGAGGACGGCCGCATCGTCGAGGACGGTGACACCTTCGAAGTGATGACCCGGCCGCGCCATCCGACCACGGCAAGCTTCGTCGAGGCGGTGACCGGCGTCGAGGTGCCCGAATACCTGGCCGGCCGCATCCATGCGCAGGCGCTCGCCGGCGACAGCGCCGTGCTGCGCATCGCCTTCACCGGCGAGAATGCGACGACGCCGGTGATCAGCCGCCTCAGCGCCGTGATCGGCGTCGACGTCAACATCCTCGCCGGCCGCATCGATGCGATCGGCGAAAAACCCTTCGGCAGCCTGCTGGTCTCAGTGCCGGCGAGCGAGCCCGAGCTCGCCGCCGTCTTCGGCGCGCTGAAATCCCTCGATCTCAAGGCGGAGCTGGTCGGCCATGTCTCCTGAACTCATCCGTCTGATCGTCGAGGCGACCGGCGACACGCTGCTGATGGTTGCGATCGCCGCCGGCCTCGGCACTGCGCTCGGCCTGCCGCTCGGCGTCTTCCTGGCGACCAGCAAGAAGGGCGAGCTCTTCGCAGCGCCCGCGGTCAATGCGGTGCTCGGCGCGCTGGTCAATGCCACCCGCTCGACGCCCTTCATCATCCTGGTCGTCGCGATCATCCCCTTCACCCGATTGATCGCCGGCACCTCGATCGGCACCTTCGCCGCGACCGTGCCGCTGACCGTGGCGGCGACACCGTTCATCGCCCGCCTGATCGAGGGCGCCATCCGCGAGGTCGATCAGGGCCTGGTCGAGGCGGCCCGCTCCATGGGCGCGACACCGCTGCAGATCGTGCGCAAGGTGCTCGTGCCCGAGGCGCTGCCGGCGATCGTGCTCGGCCTGACGCTGGCGCTGGTCAGCCTGCTCGGCTTCTCCGCCATGGTCGGCGCGGTCGGCGGCGGCGGCTTGGGCGATCTCGGCATCCGCTATGGCTATCAGCGCTTCATGCCGGATGTGATGGCGATCGTCGTCGCCGTGCTGATCGTCCTCGTCCAGACCGTGCAGAGCGTCGGCGACCGCCTCTCGCGCCGCCTCAACAAGCGCCTGCGCCACGCCTGATCCCTTTTCGTTTTCGACCCGTTCAGTTCACCAAGGAGCCATCATGTCCGTCCTCGTCAGCCGCCGCCTCGCGCTCGGCCTTGCCGCTTCGCTCGTCCTCGCCGCCCCGGCGCTCGCCCAGCAGAACCAGGTCGTCCGCATCGGCGCCTCGCCCGGCCCGCATGCCGAGATCCTCGAGAAGGTGAAGCCGATCGCCGCCAAGAACGGCCTCGACCTCAAGATCATCGAGTTCTCCGACTATGTCGTGCCGAACCAGGCGCTGGCCGCCGGCGAGCTCGAGGCGAACTCCTTCCAGAACCAGCCCTATCTCGACAACCAGGTGAAGGATCGCGGCTTCAAGCTGGTCAGCGTCGGCCTGACCGTGAACTTCCCGCTCGGCATCTACTCCTCGAAGTACAAGAGCTGGGCCGAGGTGCCGGATGGCGCCACCGTCGCGATCCAGAACGATCCGACCAATGGCGGCCGCTCGCTGCTGCTGCTGCAGGACAAGGGCGCGATCAAGCTCAAGGACGGCGTCGGCTTCAAGCCGACCGTCGCCGACATCACCAGCAACCCGAAGAAGCTGAAGATCATCGAGATCGAGGCGGCCCAGACGCCGCGCTCGCTGGCCGACGTCGCTGCCGCCGCGATCAACACCAACTACGCCGTCGACGCCAAGATCGAGCCGACCTCGGCGATCCTGCGCGAGGACCCGAAGGGCCCCTATGTCAACCTGATCGCCGTGCGCGAGGCCGACAAGGACAAGCCCTGGGTCAAGGCACTGCTCGCCTCCTATCACACACCCGAGATCAAGGCCTTCGTCGCCGAGCGCTTCAAGGGCTCGGTCCTCGCCGGCTGGTAAGGCTCCTCCCCCCGGGCCGTGGTCACGGCCGGGCACCTGCCCCGGAAGCGCAAGCTTCCGGGGTTTTTATTTGGCATCAGACAGACAGATACTGTGCCCGCACGGCCTCGTCGGCCTTGAGCTCGTCCATCGTCCCGGTAAAGCGGATCAGGCCCTTCTCGATGATGGTGGCGCGGTCGGCGACCGAGCCGGCAAAGTGCAGGTTCTGCTCGGAGATCAGCACCGAGAGCCCTTCGCCCTTCAGCGCCAGGATGGTCTTGGCCATCTCCTCGACGATGACCGGGGCGAGGCCTTCCGAGGGCTCGTCGAGCAGGACGAGCTTGGGATTGCCCATCAGGGTGCGGGCGATGGTCAGCATCTGCTGCTCGCCGCCCGACATCGCTCCGCCCGGCCGGTCGCGCATGCGCCCGAGGTTGGGGAAAAGCTGGAACAATCGCTCCGGCGTCCAGTGCGGCGCGCCCTCGCGCCTGGGCCGCTGCGCCACGGAGAGGTTCTCCATCACGCTGAGTTCGGAGAAGACGCGGCGCTCTTCCGGCACATAGCCGATGCCGAGGCGGGCGATCTCGAACGGCTCGCGCCCGACGATGGTATGTCCCTCGAAGGTGACGCGGCCGGCCTGCGGCGGCACCAGCCCCATCACCGCCTTCATGGTGGTCGACTTGCCGGCGCCGTTGCGGCCCATAAGTGCCAGCACCTCGCCGCGCCCCATCGAGAAGCCGACGCCGTGCAGGATATGGGCGCGGCCGTAATAGGCGTTGAGGCCTTCGATCTCGAGCATCAGTGGCCTCCCGAGGTCGCGCCGGAGCCGAGATAGACCGCGCGCACGGCCGGATCGTTGCGGACTTCCTCGGCCCGGCCCTTGGCGATCAGCTTGCCGCGGTCGAGCACCAGGATCGCGTCGGAATGGGCGAAGACCACGTCCATGTCATGCTCGGTGAACAGCACGGCGATGCCGCGCTCCCGGGCGATCTCGGCGGTCAGCGCCATCAGCGCGATGCGCTCGCGCGGCGCCATGCCGGCGGTCGGCTCGTCCATCAGCAGGAGCTTCGGCTTGTTGGCGATCGCGACCGCGAGCTCGACCCGCTTCAGATCGCCATAAGCGAGCACGCCGCAGGCGCGCTCGGCCTGATCGAGCATGCCGACCTGCTTCAAAAGCGCGTCGGCCTCGGCGACATGGCGGTCCTTGGCCCGGCCGAACAATGTCCAGGTCTCGCCGGCATGCGAGATCAGCGCAATCTGCACGTTCTCGCGCACGCTCATCGAGGCGAAGGTCGCGGTGATCTGGAAGGTGCGGCCGACGCCGAGGCGCCAGACCTCGCGCGGCTTCAGGCCGGTGATTGTCTTGCCGTCGAAGATCACCTCGCCGCGGTCGGAGGGCAGCTGGCCGTTCAGCATGTTGAAGCAGGTGGTCTTGCCGGCGCCGTTCGGGCCGATCAGCGCCAGCAGCTTGCCGGCCTCGACCGAGAAGCTGACATCATCGACGGCGCGCACGCCGCCGAAGGACTTGCCGAGGTTGCGGACTTCGAGGACCGGGCTCATCGGGCGGGCTCCGGCGTGACGGCGACGGGAGGAACGGGCTCGGCCTCGCGGCGCCGCTCGGCGAAGGCCAGCGCCGTGCCGACGAGGCCACGCGGGAAGAGGATGACGAGCAGCACGATCGAGGCGCCGAGCACGAAGCGCCAGTACATCGTCGCCTTCATCAATTGCTCCTGCAGGCCCATATAGGCGAAGGCGCCGACGATCGGGCCCGAGACGGTCTGGACGCCGCCGAGCAGCACCATCAGCAGCCCGTCGACCGAGCGCGGGATCGCCATATAGGTCGGGAAGACCGAGCCCTTGAAGAAGGCGAACAGGGCGCCGGCGATGCCGGCCGCGACCGCAGCGATGATGAAGGCGACCCACTGGATCCGCATCACCGGCAGGCCGATCGCCTCGGCCCGCAGCGGGCTGTCGCGCCCGGCCCGCAAGGCATAGCCGAAGGGCGCGAAGACGATGATGCGAAGCGCGAGGATCGCGGCGACGCAGACCGCGAGCGCGAGATAGTAATAGACCAGCTTCGAACTCGCCCAGGCCGCCGGCCAGACGCCGAGAATGCCGTTGTCGCCGCCGGTGACGTCGACCCATTGGAAGGCGGTCGCCCAGGCGATCTGGGCGAAGGCGAGCGTCAGCATGGCGAGATAGACGCCCGAGAGCCGCACGCAGAACCAGCCGAAGACGACACCGGCGATGCCGGCAAGGAAGGGCGCGAAGGCGAGTGCCGGCACCATCGGCATGCCCAGCCACTTCACCGCCAGCGCTGCGCCATAGGCGCCGAGGCCGAAATAGGCGGCGTGGCCGAAGGAGGCCATGCCGCCCGGACCCATCATGAAGTGCAGCGACGCGGCGAAGAGCGCGAATATCGAGAGCTCGGTCAGCGTCAGCAGCCAGTGGTCGGCGACGATGAAGGGCGCGACCAGCAGCACGGCGAGCGCGGCGAGGCCGATCAGCTTGACGTTGTGGCTCGCCGGCAGGAGCAGCGGCTCGACCGGGCCATGCGCATGGGCGCTGCCGACCGGGCGCTTGCCCATCAGGCCATAGGGCTTGATCACGAGGACGACGGCCATCACCAGGAAGACCAGTACCAGCGTGATCTTCGGGAAGATCAGGATGCCGAAGGCGTGGATGATGCCGATCAGCACTGCGGCGAGATAGGCGCCGGTGACGCTGCCGAGCCCGCCGACGACCACGACGACGAAGGCCTCCGAGATCATCGACAGGTCCATGTGCAGGTTCACCGCCTCGCGCGGGAGCTGCAGGGCGCCGCCGAGCGCGGCGAGGCCGGCTCCGAAGGCGAAGACCGAGGTGAAGAGCATCCGCTGGTTGACGCCGAGCGCGCCGACCATCTCGCGGTCCTGCGTTGCGGCGCGCACCAGCGTGCCCCAGCGTGTCTTCTGGAACAGGAACCAGAGCAGTACGAGCATGATCGGTCCGACCACGATCAGGAAGAGTTCGTAGCTCGGGAAGCGGCTGTCCATCAGCACGACGAAGCTCTTGAAGCCGGGCGCGCGCGGGCCGAGCTTGTCCTCAGGCCCCCAGATGCCGAGCGCGATATCCTGCACCATCAGCACGAGACCGAAGGTGGCGAGCAGCTGGAACAGCTCCGGCGCCTGATAGATCCGGCGCAGGACCACGATCTCGACGAGCGCACCGAGCGCCGCGACGATAACAGCCGCCAGCAGCACGCCGCCCCAGAAGCCGAGCGCCTCGGCCGGCCCGAAGCGGGTGACCAGCGTGAAGGCGAGATAGGCGCCGAGCATGTAGAAGGAGCCGTGCGCGAAATTCACGATCCGCGTCACGCCGAAGATGATCGACAGCCCGCAGGCGACGAGGAAGAGCGACGAGGCCGAGGCCAGGCCGTTGAGCGTCTGCGCGAAGATCAGGTCGATCATGCGAGGTTCCGTCGAAACAACCGAAAAAGGGCGCAATTCTCCCGCGGCCGCAGCGCTCTGCCGCGGCCGGGTCGGCCATAGTCTAGATCAGGTCGAAGCCTGGCGCTTCAGCCCGCCGGGCGAAGCGTCTTCACCTCTGCATCGGACGGCAGGTATTTGGCGCCGTCGGCATAGCGCCAGTCGACCATCACGCCCTTGCCGTCCTTGACCGCGGTCTTGCCGACATAGGCGCCGAGCGTCGACTGGTGATCGGAGGCGCGGAACTCGACCGGGCCGAAGGCCGAAGTGAACTTCAGCCCCTTCAGCGCATCGATGAGCTTTTCGTTCTCGGTCGTGCCGGCCTTGGCGAGGCCGGCGGCGATGGCGTTCATGGTGTCGAAGCCGACGACCGAGCCGAGGCGCGGATAGTCGTTGTACTTCGCCTTGTAGGCGTCACGGAACTTGACGTGATCAGGCGTCTGGATGTCGGCATGCGGATAGCCGGTGACGATCCAGCCAACCGGCGTCTCGGCGCCGAGCGGGTCGAGGTATTCGGGCTCGCCGGTCAGCATCGAGACCACCGTGCGCCCCTCGAAGAGGCCGCGGGTGTTGCCCTGGCGCACGAAGTTCGAGAGGTCGGCGGCGAAGGTGACGTTGAAGATCGCGTCGGGCTTGGCCGCTTCGAGCGCCTGCACGGTCGCGCCGGCGTCGATGCGCCCGAGCGCCGGGAACTGCTCGGCGACGAACTCGACGTCGGGCTTCGCTTTCTTCAGCAGTTCCTTGAACCACTTCACCGCCGACTGGCCGTATTCGTAGTTCGGCGCCACCAGCGCCCATTTCTTGGCCGGGAGCTTGGCTGCTTCCTCGACCAGCATCGCCGCCTGCATGTAGGTCGAGGGCCGCAGGCGGAAGGTGTAGCGGTTGCCCTTGGCCCAGACGATCGCGTCCGAGAGCGGCTCGGAGGCGACATAGAGCCGCTTGTTCTGCAGGGCGTAGTCGGCGATGGCGAGGCCGACATTGGAGAGGAAGCCGCCCGAGAGCAGATCGACCTTCTCGGCATTGATCAGTTCGCCGGCGAGGCGCACGGAATCCTCGGGCTTGCCGGCATCGTCGCGGAACAGGGTCTCGACCTTGCGGCCGAGCACGCCGCCGGCGGCGTTGACCTGCTCCAGCGCCAGTTCCCAGCCCTGGCGATAGGGCTTCAGGAAGGCCGGCTGCGAGGTGTAGCTGTTGATCTCGCCGATCTTGATCGGCGCGCTCTGGGCGCGCAGCAGCGACGGCGTGGCCAGCGCGACGGCGCCGAGCGCAGCTCCGCTGACGAATTGGCGACGGTCCATGCGATGGCTCTCCCGTTGATCGCTCGTCTTACGCATCCGCAGCCCCTCGCTGCACGATTTCCTACCGTAGGCTGGCCAGGCACAGGACGCCAAGCCGGGGCGGAAATTCATTTGTATGCGTATGAAATCTCCGCTGCGTTTCGCAGTTTGTCAATCGTCGAAAAACAGGCATTCGCCGCTGGCTTGGGTAGCCGCCGGATTATCGGCGTTCACGAACGATGCCGGTGCGCGCTCAGCCGAACAGCTCCGTGACGGTCTCCTCGCCGATGGCGAAGGCGGTCGAGGCACCCGTGCCGGAGGTGACGATGACCAGGCTGATGCGCTCGGCGATGCGTTCGCGCAGCATCGGCCGGTCGGGCAGGCTGGCATAGGTGCCGAGCCAGCGCGCCTCGACCGGCGGGCGGCTGCCGAATACCGCCTCGTATTCGTCGAGCATCAGCTCGTCGACATGGGTATCGCCGAACGGGTCGGGCGTTGCGGCATAGTGATGGGAATCGCCGACGACGCGCGTGCCGTCGGCCGAGGCGACGGCGATCAGGTGGATGCCGTTGGCGAGTTGCTCGGGCTGTTCGCGTTCGAGCCGGGCGCGCAAGGGCGCCGCTTCCGGCAATTCGGCATAGCCGGCATAGCGCACCAGCGAGAGGTCGGACATCACGGCGCAGGGCAGGTCGGGGCCGGAGGCGGCTGTCCGCACCCGCAACATCTGCAGCTTGCAGCGGGTCAATTGCGGATAGGCGGCCTTGATTTCGTCGGCATAAAGGCCGGTGAAATCATCGCCCGGGCAGATGACCGCGGCGTCCGCCCGCAGCCGCCCCGCCGAGGTCTCGATCGCCGGCAGCGCGACGCCATTGACCGTCGTCCCGCGCAGGATGGTGACACCCCAGTCGCGTTCGAGATGGGCGGCGAGCAACGGGATCGCCTCGCGCGATTCGACGCGCAATTCGTACGGGCTCCACAGCGCCGCCTGCTGGCCGGCGAGGAAGGGGAAGCGCGCAGCGAGCGCCGGGCCGGCGACCAGCTCGCAATCCTCGCCCATCTGCGTCGCCAGGAAGGCTTCTAGCGTCGCGACCGTCTCCGGCCGGCGGGCTGTGACGCAGACGCCGGCATGGGCGACGGCGATGCCGGCCTTCGGCGCGATCTCGGCCCAGATGTCGCGCGAGCGCCGCGCCCTTTGCCAGGTCTGGCCGGCCTGCTGACCGGTTACCGAGACGAAGCCGAAATTGCGGATCGAGGCGCCGTTCGCCTGCGTGTCGCGGTCGATGACGACGACCTTCAGGCCGCGCCGCGCCGCCGCGAGCGCATGGGCGAGGCCGACGATGCCTGCGCCGACGATGGCGAGATCGAAACTGCGCTCCACGATGTCCTCCCGGCGCTGCGATTCACCTTGCAGTCGGCCCCTCGCTTATTGCACGCATGGGCTTGCGTCGAGATGCGCTCAGGATCGCCCGCCATCAACCGAGAGGATCTGGCCGGTCACCCAGCCCGCCTGCTCGGAGAGGAGGAACAGGCTGGCATGAGCGATGTCCTCGGGCGTGCCGAGCCGGCGGGTATGGATGCCCTCGATCAGCCGTTTCTGGCCCTCCGGGCCGTAGGATTCCCATTGCCGCTCGGTCGCCGGATTGGAGCGGACGAAGCCGGGCGCGACCGAGTTCACGGTGATTCCATGCGGCCCGAATTCCCAGGCGAGCTGCCTGGTCAGCCCGACCAGCGCATGCTTGGCGCTGGCATAGGCCTGGATGCCGGTCAGGCTCGGGCGCAGGCCGGCACCCGAGGAGATGTTGACGATCCGGCCGTATCCGGCCTGCTTCATCACGGGGGCAGCCGCCTGCGACAGGAAGAAGGCGGCATCGACATTGGCGGCGAAGACAGCGCGCCAGTCGCTCTCGGAAATCTCCTCGATCGGCCGGCCGACCTGGCCGCGCACACCGCCGGCGGCATTGACCAAAAGGTCGAGCCGGCCCGCGGTGGCGAGGATCGCAGCTGTCAGCTCCTTCGCAGCCTCCGGGCTGCCGAGATCGGCTACATGACCACTCGCACCCAGTGCCTTTGCGCTGGCGGAGACACCGTCGGCGTCGAGATCGGCGAGATGGACGCGAGCTCCCGCCTCGACCAGCGCCGCGGCGATGGCGCGGCCAATGCCCTGGGCGGCGCCGGTGACGAGGGCTACGCGGTCGTCGAAGCGGATTTGCATTGCGCGATCAGGACCTTCAGCGTGTCCAGGGACATCGGGCGGCGGCCGTCCTCGATGTCCCGGATCAGGGATACCAGCAATTCCAGGGCCGGCGTGGCGACGCCGACCTCGCGGCCGAGCGTCGAGATGATGCCGATCTGCGCCTGGCCTTCGGTCTTGCGCTTGCGCACGGCAAGATCGCGCCAGATGCCGGAATGGGTCTTGGCCGTCTTCGAGGTGTAGTCGGCGAGCCAGGCAATCGTCTCGATCTGCGGACCTGCCGGCGCGCCCGGCGCGAACGCGGCGGGGTCGAACGCGCCGAAGCCGAGCGAGGTGATGCCGCGTGCCGCCGCGACTGCGCCGACTTCGCGCCCGAGCGCCAGCCAGACCGGCAGGCGCTCCGGATCGGCGAAGTTCGCCGACATCGAGTCATTGGTCAGAGCTGTCCCGAACAGCATCGCGCCATAGGCGAGCTTGCCCCAGAGATAACCGTAGATGTTGTCGGTCAGGATCGCGTCCGGCTCGAAGATCCCGAGCAGCCGGTGCATCTCGCGCACCCGGTCGGTCATCCCCCCGTCGAGCTCGCCGACGACGACGGCGCCGCGATTGCCGTAGAGGATCTCGCCCGGCCCATGCCAGTCGGCGCCGAAATTGACGAAGCAGCCCATGGTCCGCGCTTCGCCGACCGCCTTGGCGATGGTGATCTCGTTGAGGCCGTTCTGGGCCGAGAGCACGAAGCCATCCGCGGCGAGATACGGCGCCAGTGCCGCGAGCGCAGCCTCGGTCGCGCCCGCCTTCACCGCCAGCACGATGCGCGAATAGCGGCCGGTCAGCTCAGCGGGCGTCACCGCCGGCACGACCTGCCGGAATTCCTCGACCGGCCCTGTGATCGCCAGCCCGGTCGTCCGGCAGGCCTCGACATGCTCGGAAACGATGTCGACCAGCAGCACCGGCACCCCGGCCCGCGCCCAATAGGCGCCGAGCGTGCCGCCGATCGCGCCGGCGCCCCAGATCAGGATGGGTTCGGTGCTCATGCCTGGCCCATCACCTCGACATCGGCATGGGTGCCGACATGGACGAGCCCGTCCGGCGTCACCCAGCCGCGATACATGCCTTCGGAATTATAGGGCGCGACGATCGCGCCATCGGCTCCGACGGCGACGAGCCCGGCCCCGATCTTGTGCTGGGTCAATTCGGCGATGGCGCGGTCGGCCGCCTCCTTGAGCGAGAGGCCGGCATAACCGACCAGCGACGCGACCTCGTGGCCGACGCAGTAGCGGATGAAGAACTCGCCCTTGCCGGTGCCCGACACGGCGCAGCGGCCGTCGCGGGCATAGGTGCCGGCGCCGATGATCGGGGAATCGCCGACGCGGCCCGGCGGCTTGTTGGTGTAGCCGCCGGTCGAGGTCGCGGCGGCGAGATGGCCATGGGAATCGAGCGCGACCGCGCCGACCGTGCCGTGCTTCTCGGCCTCGCTCGCTTCGCCGGTTGTGCCGACGAGCTCGCGGATCTTCATCGACGCCAGGTTCTTGCGTCGCCTCTCGGTCGAGAAATACTCGTTCTCGACGATGTCGAGCCCCTCGGTCTGGGCGAAGGCATCGCCGGCCGGGCCGGTCAGCAGGAGCGGATCGCCGCGATGCATCAGCGCCTTGGCGGCGCTGATCGGGTTGCGGATGCGCTTGACCGCGCAGAGCGCCCCGGCGGCCAGCGTCGAGCCGTCCATGATCGAGGCGTCGAGCTCATGCTCGCCATCGGCATTGAAGGCAGCGCCATACCCGGCATTGAAGTGGACGGAATCCTCCATCACCAGCACGGCGGCCTCGACGGCGTCGACCGCGCTGCCGCCCTTGGCGAGGACCTTCCAGCCGGCGCGCAGCGATTTGGCGAGATGGGCCTTGGCCTCGGCCCATTCGGCGTCGGTCATCTCGGCCTTGGGCAAGGTGCCGCAGCCGCCATGGATGGCGAGGGCGATGGTCATGCTGGGTTATCCTCGACATGAATCCTTCTCCCCTCGGGGGAGAAGGTGTCTGCGAAGCAGACGGATGAGGGCGGTACGACTGGGTGAGAGCCGGACAGGTTGCGTCTGTCCTTCCCTCATCCGTCAGCGCTTCGCGCTGCCACCTTCTCCCCGTACATGTCGGATGTTTCCGACATGTACCACCTTGAGTGCCGATCTCGGGCAGGCCCGAGATCGGATGGGAGAAGGAGGCTGCTTTACTTCGCCGGCTTGATGTCCATCGCCAGCGTATCCTCGTCGACGCGCGGGCGGATCGTCACCTTGGCCTTCTGCATCGCCCAGGCCGAGCCGACCGCGACGATCGGCAGGCGCGGCCGGTCCTTGGCGACGATGGCGTTGGCCTGCGAGAGCAGGTCGTTGCGCTTGGCTTCGTCCATCTCGACCGCGGCGTCCTCGATCAGCTTGTCGAGCTCGGCGTTCTTGTAGCCCAGCACGTTGAAGGCGCCGAGCTTCTTGGCCGGGTCGTTCGAGTGCACGACCGAAGAGAGTGTGTAGTTCGCCTCGCCCGTCAGCGTGCCCCAGCCCGACATCGACATCGAGAACTCGCCGCGCAGGCGCGCCGGGAAGAAGACGGCGCCGGGCTGGGCGTTGGCGTTCACCTCGATGCCGATGCGCGCCAGCATCTGGGCGATCGAGGTGCCGACCTGGCGATCGCCCGGGAGGCGGTCATTGGTGAAGGAGAAGCCGATCTTGAAGCCGTTCGGGTAGCCGGCCTCCTCCATCAGCTTCTTCGCCTTGGCGAGGTCGGGCTTCAGCGGCGGCAGGCTCTTGTTGTAGCCGGCGATATCCGGCGTCACCAGCTGGTTGACCGGAGCGCCGAGCCCTTCCATCGCGACTTCGGCCAGGGCAGGCCGGTCGATGGCGAGGTCGATCGCCTCGCGCACCTTGGCGTCCTGCAGCGGGTTCTTCGGCAGGGCCGAGCCGTCCTTGGCGCTGACCTGCGGGGACTTGTCCCGCATGTCGAGCTCCATGTTGAAGACATAGACCGTGTCGATCGTGGCGACCGTGAGCTTGGCGTCGCGCTTCAGCGTCGGCACGTCGGAGGCCGGCGCGCGCACGATGATGTCGACCTGGCCGGCCTTGAGCTGGGCGACGCGTGCGGCATCGTTCGGCAGCTCCTTGCGCAGCACGCGCTGCCATGGCTCCTTCTCGCCCCAATAGCCGTCGAAGCGCTCGAGCACGAGCTGGTCCTTCGGCGTCCAGGAGACGAACTTGTAGGGCCCGGTGCCGATTGCCGCCTTGCCGGTGTTGAAGGCGTCGTTGGCATTGTCCTTGGTCAGCCCGGCCGCCGCCTTGTGCGAGACGATGAACAGGCGGATGAAATCATTCGGCAGGTTCGGCGCCGGTCCGTCGGTGACGATGTGGACGGTGAGCGGATCGACGATCTTCACCTCCTTGACGCGCCGGACATAGATCGTCGTCGGGTTTGGGCCGGCGACGACCGGGATGCGCTCGATCGAGAACTTGACGTCTTCGGCGGTGAAGTCGGAGCCGTCATGGAACTTGACGCCGGGACGTAGCTTGAACTCCCAGACCGAGGGCTCGATCGCCTTCCAGCTCGTGGCGAGCCGCGGTTCGATCTGCAGCTTGTCGCCCGACCAGGTCAGCGTGTCGAAGACATGCTTCAGCGCCTCGGCATGGGTGCCGGTCGCGGTGAAGTGCGGATCGATCGATTCAGGCCCGGCCCGCACGCCGATCGTCAGCGTCTGTGCGGTTGCCGCGCCGCAGAGTGGCAGGCCGATGACGGCGGCGAGGGCTGCAGTCCGCCAGAGCGGGGACCGGTGCGACAAAGGCTTGGTCATTTGGAGGTCCCTTCGGGTTCGAGATCGGCGGGCCACGCCGGGGAGGCGATCACCATCTTGTCCATCAACTCGCAGAGCTGCTTCTGTTCGGCCTCGGTCAGCGCCGAGAGCATCGCGGTCTGCTGCCCGACCATCATCGGCATGGTCTCGTCGAAGATGACGCGCCCTGCGGGAGTCAGCGCCAGCACATAGCTGCGCAGATCGTCCGGATCGGTCTCGCGCTTGAGCAGGCGTCGCTGCAGCAGCTTCTGGATCGCGCGCGAGAGCGTGTTCTTCGGCAGGCCGGCAGAGGCGACGATATTCTTGGCCGCGACGCCGCCCTTGAGTCCGACGGCATAAAGCGCGACGAATTCCGGCCGCACCAGCCCGTAGCGCGTCTCGATCCAGCGATAGACCGGATCGTTGAAGCGGAAGGCGATGAAATTGAGCCGGAAGGACAGCCAGCAAGGGTTGTCCCAGAGCTTGGTGACGGTGAGCGGGTCGAGCTCGCGCAAGGCCGCCTCGCGGTCGGGATCGAGCCTGGACAGGGAGGTCGGGGCTCGGGCCATCTGGGAAATCCTAGTTGGTTCCATATGGAACTTGACGCTGTCGGGTGGCACTGTCAAGGATGACTCGGTTTCGCCGAAACGCAAGGATCAGGCCGTGCTCGTCGCCCGGATGAACTGGATGCAGATCGAAGAGCAGGCGAAGCGGGACGATCGCTGCGTGCTGCCGCTCGGCTGCGTCGAACAACATGCCTATTTGAGCCTCGCCACCGACGCGATCCTGTCCGAGCGCGTCGCCGCCGAAGCGGCCGAGCCGCTCGGCATCCCGGTCTTCCCGGTGCAGGCCTATGGCATGACGCCGGGCTTCACCGCCTATCCCGGCACGGTCTCGCTCAGGATGACTACCTATATCGCGCTGCTGGAGGATCTGCTCGAAGGCTTCTATCGCTCCGGCTTCCGCCGCATCGTGCTGGTCAACGGCCATGGCGGCAATTCGCCGGTGATGACGGCGGTGACCGAATGGATGGGCCGACGGCCCGATGCCAGCGTCAAGATGCATAATTGGTGGGCGGGGCCGCGCTTCCAGGCGGCAGTCAAGGCAGTCGACCCAGCCGCCTCGCATGCGTCCTGGATGGAGAACTTCCCCTGGACCCGCCTTGAGGGCGTGACCTTGCCGGATGCGGTGAAACCGCCTTTCAATGCCGCGCTCTACCAGGCTGCAAATCCGCAGCGGAAACGCGAGATTCTCGGCGATGGCAATTTCCACGGCCGCTACCAGCGTCCGGACGAGGAGATGCTGGCGCTCTGGGCAGTGGGGGTTGAGGAGACGCGCGCGGTGATGGTCGAGAACTGGCCGTGAGACCCGCAAATGGGACGGCATAGATGCTGACCCATGTCATCGAGCGCGTCCTGCAGGCGCTCGCCGTCATGCTGGTCATGTCGGCGCTGGTCTTCGTCGGCGTCTACGCCATCGGCAACCCAATCGACGTGCTGATCGGCCCCGATGTCAGCCAGGACATCAGGCTCGACACAATCGCCCGCTACGGCCTGGATAAGCCGCTCTGGGAGCAGTATGCCACCTTCCTCGGCCGCGTCCTGCACGGTGATTTCGGCCGCTCCTTCGTCTTCGGTATGCCGGTGCTCGATCTCATCCTGTCGCGCCTGCCGGCGACGCTGGAACTGACGCTGGCCGCCGTGTTCGGTGCGGCGCTGATCGGTATCCCCGCCGGCATCTATGCCGGTTACCGGCCGGACAGCCTGATCTCCAAGGCGATCATGGCGCTGTCCATCCTCGGCTTCTCGGTGCCGACCTTCTGGATCGGCCTCGTCCTGATCATGACCTTCGCGGTCGAGCTGCAATGGCTGCCGGCGGGCGGGCGCGGCGAGACCGCCCAGCTGTTCGGCGTCGAATGGAGCTTCCTGACACTCGACGGCCTCTCACATTTGTTCCTGCCGGCGCTGAATCTCGCCTTCTTCAAGCTCGCGTTGATGACGCGCCTGGCGCGGGCCGGCACGCGCGAGGTCATGCTGACCGACACGGTGAAATTCGCCCGCGCCGCCGGGATCACGGAAGGTGTCATCCTGCGCCGGCATGTGTTGCGCCTGATCTCGATCCCGCTCGTCACCGTCTTCGGCCTCGAATTCGCTTCGACGCTCGCCTTCGCGGTGGTGACCGAGACGATCTTCTCCTGGCCCGGCATCGGCAAGCTGATCATCGACTCCATCCAGTCGCTCGATCGGCCGGTGATGGTCGCCTATCTGATGCTGGTCGCCTTCGTCTTCATCATGATCAACTTCCTGGTCGACCTGACCTATTTCGCGCTCGACCCGCGCCTGCGGAAGGGCCGGGCGTGATGCGCAGGGAAACGCCCATCGCCCGCTTCTGGAGCGAGTTCAGGGAGAGCCGCGTCGCGGTCGCGGCGCTGGTCGTCGTCGTCCTGATGATCGGCGTCGCCCTGCTCGCCCCGCTGATCGCACCGCAAAATCCCTACGACCTCGCCAATCTCGTCCTCTCCGATGCCCGCCGCCCGCCCGGCTATGTCGGCTCCAGCGGCTATACTCATTGGCTCGGCACCGACGCGCAGGGCCGCGATCTGCTCTCGGCCATCCTCTACGGCCTGCGCATCTCCCTGCAGATGGGGCTGGTCGCCGGTGCGATCGCCTTCGCGATCGGCGTCACGCTCGGCATCGCCGCCGCCTATCTCGGTGGCCGCCGCGAAGCCTTCATCATGCGCGTCATCGACCTGCAGCTCGCCTTCCCGGCGATCCTGCTGGCGCTGGTGATCTCGGCGCTGCTCGGCCAGGGCAAGGCGCAGCTGATCGCCGCCCTGGTCGCGGCGCAATACGCCTATTTCGCCCGCACCGCCCATGGCGCGGCCTCGGCCGAGCGCGGCAAGGACTATGTCGAGGCAGCGCTCTCGACGCCGCTGCCGGCGCGCCAGGTGATCTGGCGCCACATCCTGCCGAATTGCCTGCCACCTTTGATCGTGGTCGCGACCGTGCAAGTCGCCAACGCCATCGCCCTGGAGGCAACGCTGTCCTTCCTCGGCGTCGGCCTGCCGGTGACCGAGCCTTCGCTGGGCTCGCTGATCGCCAACGGCTTCCAGTACATGCTGTCGGGCCGCTACTGGATCTCGATCTATCCGGGGCTGGCGCTGATCCTGCTGATCGTCGCGATCAACCTGGTCGGCGACCAGATCCGCGACCAGGTCAATCCGAGGCTGAAGCGATGAGCACCGGCGCGGCCGCGACGCCGCTGCTCGAGGTCGTCGACCTCACCACGCAGTTCTTCACCCGCGCCGGCGTGGTGAAGGCGGTCGACGGCGTCTCCTTTTCGCTGCGCCGCGGCGAGGTGATGGGGCTCGTCGGCGAATCCGGCTCGGGCAAGAGCGTCACCGGCTTCTCGATCATCGGCCTGATCGATCCGCCCGGCCGCGTCGCCGGCGGCTCCGTCAAGCTGGAGGGGCGCGAGCTGGTCGGCCTGCCGGCGGAGGAATTGCGCAGCTTGCGCGGCCGCGTCGTATCGATGGTCTTCCAGGACCCGCTGATGACGCTGAACCCGGTGCTGACCATCGGCGAGCAGATCAGGCTGGCGATAGAGGCACATGAGACGGTCTCCGCCGCCGAGGCGCGTCGGCGCGCCATCGCCGGCCTCGCCCAGGTCCGCATCCCGCGCCCCGAGGCAACGGTCGATTTCTACCCGCACCAGCTCTCCGGCGGCATGCGCCAGCGTGTCGCCATCGCGATCGCGCTGCTGCACCGGCCGAAGCTGATCATCTGCGACGAACCGACCACGGCACTCGACGTCTCAATCCAGGCCGAGATTCTGGCCGAGATGAAGGAGCTCGTCGCCGAGCTCGGCACAGCGCTGATCTGGATCAGCCACGACCTCGCGACCGTCGCCTCGATCGCCCAGCACGTCGCGGTGATGCGGCTCGGCAAGATCGTCGAGGCCGGCCCGACGCTCGACGTGCTGACGCGGCCGCAGCACGCCTATACCCGCGCTTTGCTCGACGCTTTGCCCTCGCGAGCCAAGCCGGGCGAACTGCTGCTGCGCGGCGGCGGCGTGCCTGACGCCGCGCCTCCCGCCCGCAACCCGGCTGCAACCGTCGCCACGCCGGTACTCAATGCGCCCTATTTCGTCGCCGATCGCGTCAGCAAGCGCTTTGAGACGCGACCGAACGCGCTGCGCGGCCTCGGCCAGAAACTTGGCTTGGTGCAGCCGCCGGCGGCAGTCATGGCGGTCGACGAGGTCAGCTTGGTCGTGCCGCGCGGCGAGGCACTCGGCCTGGTCGGCGAATCCGGCTCCGGCAAGTCGACGCTCGGGCGCATGGCCGCCGGCATCTACGCGCCCTCCTCGGGGACTGTGCGTTTCGAGGGCCGGCCGGTGATGAGCGACGGGCCTGAGCCGAAGAAGCTCACGACCCGGGTCCAGACCATCTTCCAGGACCCGTTCGCCTCGCTCAATCCGCGCATGCGCATCGGCGAGGGTATCGCCGAGGGGCCGCTCGCCCATGGGCTGGTGAGCAAGACCGGTGCCGCGACTTACGTCCGCGACTGGCTTGCCGCCGTCGGGCTCGATCCCGCGTTCGCCGAGCGCTACCCGCACCAGTTCTCCGGCGGCCAGCGTCAGCGTGTCGCCATCGCCCGCGCGCTCGCCATGCAGCCCGATCTCGTCGTCTGTGACGAGCCGGTCGCTTCGCTCGACGTTTCCATCCAGGCGCAGATCATCAACCTGCTGATGCGGCTTAGGGCCGAGCTCGGCCTGACCTTGATCTTCATCTCGCACGACCTCTCGGTGGTCCGGCATCTCTGCGACCGGGTCGCGGTGATGTATCGCGGCCGCATCGTCGAGGAGGGGCCGGCGGGCGAGGTCTACGACAACCCGCAGCACGACTACACCAGGCGGCTGCTCGCGGCCGTGCCGGTGCTGCCCGAAGCGGCGGCCTGAACATAGATCATCGCGCGTCCGAGTGGACGCGATAACGATGATCTATCACATTGTTATCGCATCGGATTCCTCCGAAAAGTGGATTCCATTTTTCGGTCCGATGCTAGAGGAGGAACGCCATGACCGAACTGAAGCCCTGGCAATGGCCGGAGGAGACCTGGCGCGGCAAGGTCGAGCAGGTCAGGGCCGGCCGCAATCTCAAGCCGAAGAGCTGGCCGGGTGGGGCGCGCTGCGCCGTGGCGCTCTCCTTTGACGTCGACCACGAGACCAATGAACTGCGCGACGGCGGCAAATCGGTCGGCCGGCTCTCCTGGGGCCAGTACGGCAATCGCGCCGGCATGCCGCGCATCCTCTCCATGCTGGCGCGCGAGGAGATCAAGGCGAGCTTCTTCGTGCCGGCGGTAACCGCGCTGCTCTATCCCGACGAGCAGCGCCGCGTCATTGCCGAAGGCCATGAGATCGGCCTCCATGGCTGGATCCACGAGGTCAATACGGCCGTGCCGCCCGACGCGGAGCGCGAGCTGCATCTGCGCTCGGCCGACACGCTGGAGAAGATCACCGGCGTCCGGCCGGTCGGCATGCGCACCCCATCCTGGGATTTTTCCGAGGTGACGCTCGCGGTCGAGCGCGAGCTCGGGCTGATCTACGATTCCTCGCTCTTTGCCGATGACGACCCCTACGAGCTGGTCGAGAAGGGCGAGCCGACCGGCATGGTCGAACTGCCGGTCGAGTGGATCCGCGACGATGCGGTCTATTTCAACATGAACCGCTTCCAGGCGCTGCGGCCCTACACCTCGCCCGAAGTGGTGTTCGACATCTTCAAGCGCGAATTCGACGGCGCCTATGCCGAGGGTGGTCTCTTCCTTCTGACCATGCATCCGCACATCATCACCTATCGCTCGCGCTTCTGGCTCCTCGAAGAGCTCGTCCGCCACGCCAAGGCCAAGGGCGATGTCTGGTTCGCGACGCATGCCGAGATCGCGGCCTATGTGAAGGCGCAGGCGGGCCTCTGACACGGGCGCGATTTTTGGGCCGGTTGCCGCTGGGTCAGCGGAACCGTGCCCGATTTCGGCCGTTTTCGGTTCATTCGGAATTCAGGGCGCGGGGGCGTTCATCTCCGGAAGAACAACTGGAAACGGATGTCATGATGCGCACGAAAAACCTGCTCCTGCTCGGCACTCTCATCCCCGCCATCGTGTTGTCGCAGGGCAGTTTCGCCGCTCCATCGCTCCAGCTGGCCCAGGCCCAGTCGGGCGATGACGACAAGCCCGATCCGCGCCGCCAGCGGCCCGGTGGGCAGGAGCGCCCCGCTCCGGGCGGCCAGGAACGTCCCGGCGCTCGCCCTGCGCCCGGCCAGCCGCCGGCCGGCCGCCCCGCCGCGCCGGAACGCCCGGCTGGGGTGAATCCGAACGCGCCGCGTCCGCCCTCCGCGCCGCAGGCTGCGCCTCCGGCCAACCGGGCCGAGCCCGAGCTGCCGCGCCGCCCGACGCCGCCCGCGCCCGGACAGGTCGCGCCACCCGCCCCGCAAGGCGCCCCGCGCGCGCCTTCGGCCGCTCCGAGCGAGCCCCAGCGGCCGGCTCCGGGCCAGATCGCGCCCCCGGCGTCGCCCGCTCGGCCACCCGCGCCTGCGCCCCAGCCCGGTCAACCTTCCGCTCAGCCGCCCGCCGGCCGCGCGCCGAATGCCTTGCCGCAACCCGGCACGGCTCCGTCCCAGCCGGCTCCGACACAACAGCAGCCGGGCCTGAATCGCCAGCCCGGGCAGACGGCTCCCAGTCAGCCGACGCCGCCAGCCGGCCGGGCGCCGAATGCCTTGCCACAGCCCGGCACAGCGCCGTCCCAGCCGGCCCCGTCGCAACAGCAGCCGAGCCTGAACCGTCAGCCCGGGCAGACGGCACCCAGCCAGCAGGCTCCCGCTCAGCCGACGCCGCCTCCGGCCGGCCGTGCACCGAACGCTCTGCCGCAGCCCGGCACAGCTCCGTCGCAGCCGGCTCCCTCGCAACAGCAGCCGAGCTTGAACCGCCAGCCCGGTCAGGCGGCTCCGACGCCGCCCGCATCGGGTCAGCCACAGACCGCGCCGAATACGCTTTCGCAGCCCGGCGCTCAGCCGGCACCGGCGGCTCCGTCCCAGCAGCCGGGCCTCAATCGCCAGCCCGGCCAGCCTGCGCCCGGGCAGGCGGCGCCGACTCAGCCCGCGCCCGGTCAGAATACGCTCGGTGGCTCCGGCCAGCCGGCTCCCGCGCCGAACGCCGGCCGCGCGCCAGGCACCTTGTCCCAGCCCGGAACGGCGCCGGCACCGGCACAGCCGGGCGCTGCGCCCGGGCAGATCCAGTCGCAACCTGCCGTGCCCGGCCAGCCGGCGCCTGACCGGCAGGGTCGTCGCGGCGGCATCGGCCTCGGTGGCGCCGCCGCGATCGGTCTCGGCGCCGCTGCGATCGGCGGCATCATGGCGACGCAGGGCGCGAACAGGCTCGATGACATCCGCAGCCGGCGGCAGGAGACGCGTGAGGGCGACGTCACCGTCATCCGCGAGCCCGGCCGCACCATCATCCGCGGCGACGACGATCGCGTCATCATCCGCCGCGACGAGACTCAGCGCTTCCGCGATCTCGGTCTCGACACCCGCAGCGAGCGCCGCGGCGAGGAGACGGTGACGGTCTATGACCGCCCCGACGGCACGCAGATCGTTACGGTGACCGACGCCGACGGCCGGCTGATCCGCCGCTCGCGGCGTGAGCGCGACGGCGGCGAGTTCGTCATCATCGACAATGTCCGCCGCGACGGGCCGCAGGCCCGCTTCGCCGAGGAGGTGGTCGAGTTGCCGCCGCCGCCGCTGCGCATCCCGCGCGAGCGCTACATCGTCGATGCCGAGCGTGCCGACGAGCGGCTGATCTACGAGACGATCACCGCTCCGCCTGTCGCCCCGGTGCCGCGCCGCTACACGCTCGACGAGGTGCGTTACTCGCCCGACCTGCGTGCCCATATGCGCAGCGTCGACATCGACACGATCAACTTCGACTCCGGCTCCTGGACGGTCACGCCCGACCAGGCCGGGCGCCTCAGGGTGATCGCCCAGGCGGTGCGCCAGGCGGTCGAGCGGGCGCCGAACGAGGTCTTCATGGTCGAGGGCCATACCGACGCGGTCGGCTCCGATGTCGACAACCTCTCGCTGTCGGATCGGCGGGCGCAGTCGGTCGCCGAGATCCTGACCCGCGACTTCGCGATTCCCGCGGAGAACCTGACGACGCAGGGCTATGGCGAGCAGTATCCGAAGGTCCAGACGCAAGGCGACTCGCGCGAGAATAGGCGTGTGACCTTGCGCCGGATCACGCCGCTGCTCACCGGCCAGAACCAGCAGTGAGGAAGGCCGGCGCGGCTCCAGAGCCGCTCCGGTTTTTGTGGCCGGTGGCTTGGAACAATCGCCGGTCGTCCATGTTCTTCTATCGGGGAGGCTCGCCTTGCGCCTGCCCGACTGGAGGAATGCCATGCGCAAGAACTCATGGGTCCTGCTAGGACTGCTCGCCGTAGGGCTGCTGGCTGCGGAAGCTGCCGCCGCTCAGTCCACTTTGCCGCAGACACAGCGCCAGCAGCGGGCGCCCGGCGTGCCGATGACACCGAATACGAGCGAGGTGAAGAAGCTCGAACCGCGATCTGATCGCGTCGAGGCGCGGCGCGAGCGCGATCAGCTGGCACGCGACCGCTCCGGACCACCCGAGCCGAATCGCGAGATACCGATGCCGAAGCCCGTCCCTTCGATCATGGCGCCAACTCGTTAGAGCCCGCTGCTTCGGGTTTAGATTCAGGTAAGGCTCGCCACCTATGGTGGCGGCGAGGAGCTATGCCCATGAGCGAGATGTCGGTGGCGATCGCACAGAGCCTGGTCAGCATGCAGTCGGCCGCGACGCAGCAGGCCCTGCAGCTCGAAATGGTCAAGCAGAACGCCGATTCCGACCAGGCCCATGTCACCCTGCTCCAGCAGGCGAGCGAGCAGCAGCAGGCACTGCTGCCCGAGGGCCAGGGCGCCAATCTCGACGTTACCGTCTGATCTTCCGCCACCCCTGGGCGCAATGTTCCTCGTGCATGGCAGCGCGGCGCGCAGCCATGATCCTTTGCCGGTTGCGCTGAGATCAGGACGGTTCTAACCTCCGCCTCGTTCCGAGGGGTGCTCGCAAGAGCTGAGATGGCCTGACCGCCGAACCCGTCGAACCTGATCCGGGTCATACCGGCGGAGGGACTGGAACGCGGTTGTGCCACAAATGCATCCGCAGACAGCGACTGGACCGTCAGACGCCCCGGATCTCCTGGACCTGCAAGGGAGGAGATCCTTTCGATGAATGCCCACACCAAGCCCCAGAAGAACAGCGTCAAGGCCGCGCCGCAGACGGTGACGACCGGCCCGATCATCGGTTCGCGCAAGATCTATGTCGTTGCACCCGAGCATCCTGAGATGCGCGTGCCCTTCCGTGAGGTCGCGCTGACCACCGATGCCGAGCCGCCGGTGCGCATCTACGACCCGTCCGGCCCCTATACCGAGACGGACGCCAAGATCGACCTCAATGCCGGCCTGATCCAGCCGCGCCGTGCCTGGCTCGATGCCCGCGGCTTCGAGACGGTCGAGGGTCGCGCCGTCACCGCCGCCGACAATGGCAACATCTCGGCCGAGCAGCTGGTGCCGGCCTGCCCGGCGCAGCGGCCGATCCTCGAAGCCAGGTCCGGCCAGATGGCGACGCAATACGAGTTCGCCAAGGCCGGCATCGTCACGCCCGAGATGATCTATGTCGCCCATCGCGAGAATCTCGGCCGCGCGGCGATGCTGGAGGGCGCCAAGGAGCGCCATGCCGACGGCGAGAGCTTCGGCGCGTCTGTGCCTGAGTTCGTCACGCCGGAGTTCGTCCGCGAGGAAATCGCCCGCGGACGCGCCATCATCCCGGCGAACATCAATCACCCCGAGCTGGAGCCGATGGCGATCGGCCGCAATTTCCTGGTCAAGATCAACGCCAATATCGGCAACTCGGCCGTGACCTCGGGCGCGGCCGAGGAGGTCGAGAAGCTGGTCTGGGCGATCCGCTGGGGCGCCGACACGGTGATGGACCTCTCCACCGGCCGCAACATCCACAACATCCGTTCCTGGATACTCAGAAACTCGCCGGTGCCGATCGGCACCGTGCCGATCTACCAGGCGCTGGAGAAGGTCGGCGGCGATCCGATCAAGCTCGACTGGGAGGTGTTCAAGGACACGCTGATCGAGCAAGCCGAGCAGGGCGTCGACTATTTCACCATCCATGCTGGCGTGCGCCTACCCTATGTCCCGCTGACGGCATCGCGGGTCACCGGCATCGTCTCGCGTGGCGGCTCGATCATGGCGCGCTGGTGCCTGGCGCATCACAAGGAGAGCTTCCTGTACGAGCGCTTCGACGAGATCTGCGAGATCATGCGGCGCTACGACGTCTCCTTCTCGCTCGGCGACGGCCTTCGTCCCGGCTCGATCGCCGACGCCAACGACCGCGCCCAGTTCGCCGAGCTGGAGACGCTGGGCGAGCTCACCAAGACCGCCTGGGACAAGGGCTGCCAGGTGATGATCGAAGGCCCCGGCCATGTGCCGATGCACAAGATCAAGGAGAACATGGACAAGCAGCTGCGCGAATGCGGCGAAGCCCCGTTCTACACCTTGGGCCCGCTGACCACCGACATCGCTCCGGGCTACGACCACATCACCTCCGGCATCGGGGCTGCGATGATCGGCTGGTTCGGCTGCGCCATGCTCTGCTACGTCACGCCCAAGGAGCATCTCGGCCTGCCTGATCGCGACGACGTCAAGACCGGCGTCATCACCTACCGGATCGCGGCTCATGCCGCCGACCTCGCCAAGGGCCATCCGGCGGCGAAGCTTAGGGACGATGCGCTTTCCCGCGCCCGTTTCGACTTCCGCTGGGAGGACCAGTTCAACCTGGCGCTCGATCCGGATACCGCTCGCGCTTTCCATGACGAGACGCTGCCCAAGGACGCTCACAAGGTCGCGCATTTCTGCTCGATGTGTGGCCCCAAATTCTGCTCGATGAAGATCACCCAGGACCTGCGCGCCGAGGTGCAGGCGATGGGCGACAATGAACGCGCGGCGCTCGAAGCCATGGCCACGCAGGGCATGGCGGAGAAGTCGCAGGAATTCCTGAAGAAGGGCGGCAATCTCTATCTGCCGGCGGCGGAGTAGGGGGCATGCGCGTCGCTGTGATCGGGGCCGGTGTCGCCGGCCTCGTGACGGCGCTCGAGCTGGCCGAGCGGGGCATCGCGGTCGACGTATTCGAACGCGGTGCCGCGCTCGGCGAGCAGGCCTGCTCCTGGGCCGCCGGCGGCATGCTGGCGCCATGGTGCGAGCGCGAGAGCGCCGAGGAGGCGGTCGTCACCCTGGGCCGGCAGGCGCTCGACTGGTGGCCGCGCCGTTATCCCGGCACGCTAGCCCAAGGCACACTCGTGCTCGCCCCGGCGCGAGATGCCAGCGAGCTGACCCGCTTTGCTGCGCGGACAGGCGGTTTCGAGCGCCTCGATGGCGATGGCGTCGCTGCATTGGAGCCCGATCTCGCCGGCCGTTTCCGGCAGGGCCTGTTCTTCGCGCAGGAGGCTCATCTCGATCCGCGCCTCGCCCTGGCGGCGTTGACGCAGGCGCTGCGCGCAGCCGGCGTGCCGATCCACTATGGCGTCGAGGCTGACGAGACGGCGCTCGCTGCCGACCGCGTCGTCGACTGTCGGGGCCTCTCTGCTCGCGACCGGATTGGCGAGTTGCGGGGTGTGCGTGGCGAGATGCTGGTGCTGCGCACGCACGAGATCAGGCTGAGTCGCCCGGTCCGGCTGCTGCATCCGCGCATTCCGCTCTATGTCGTGCCGCGCTCCGACGGGCATTTCATGATCGGCGCGACGATGATCGAGAGTGACGATTGCCGCCAGGTCAGCGCCCGTTCGGCGATCGAATTGCTCAGCGCCGCCTATGCGCTGCATCCGGCCTTCGGTGAGGCCGAGATCGTCGAATTGCGTGCCGATGTCCGCCCGGCCTTTCCCGACAACCTGCCGCGCATCGTCGAGGATGGCCGGGTGCTGCGCTTCAACGGCCTGTTCCGCCACGGCTTCCTGCTCTCGCCGGCCCTGGCCGGGCAGGTGGCCGATCGTCTCCTCGCATCCAGGGAGTTGTCCGATGCGCATCATCGTCAACGGCGACACGCGTGAGGTCGCCACCCCCGTGCTGGCCGAGGCGCTGGCCGAGCTGGGCTATGCCGGCGCGGTCGTCGCCACGGCCGTGAACGAAGCCTTCGTGCCTGCGGGCGTCCGGGCGCAAACAACCCTCGCAGACGGCGACCGGCTCGAGGTCCTCGCGCCGATGCAGGGAGGCTGAGCAATGGATTTCTACGGCTTCACCCCGCGCTCGCGCCTCTTCCTGGGCACGGCGCAATATCCCTCGCCGGCCGTGCTGCAGAAATCGGTCGAGGCGGCTGGCGTCGATATCGTCACCGTCTCGCTGCGCCGCGAGGCCGGCCGGCTCGGCGGCGGCCAGGATTTCTGGGCGCTGATCCGCAGCCTCGGCGTCAACGTGCTGCCGAACACGGCCGGCTGCCATTCGGTCAAGGAAGCGGTGACGACGGCGCAGATGGCGCGCGAGATCTTCGGCACGCCCTGGATCAAGCTGGAGGTGATCGGCGAGGCCGACACGCTCCAGCCTGATGTCTTCGGTCTGGTCGAGGCGGCGCGCATCCTTTGCGCCGAGGGCTTCGAGGTCTTCCCCTATATGACCGAGGACCTCGTCGTGGCCGAGCGGCTGGTCGAGGCCGGCTGCCGGGTGCTGATGCCCTGGGGCGCGCCGATCGGCACCGGCAAGGGCTTGAACAATCCCTACGGCCTGCGGGCGCTGCGGGCGCATTTCCCCGATATCCCGCTCGTCGTCGATGCCGGCATCGGCCTGCCCTCGCATGCCGCCGCGGCGATGGAGCTCGGCTATGACGCGGTGCTGCTCAACACCGCCGTGGCCAAGGCCGGCGATCCCGCTGCGATGGCGGCCGCCTTCGCCCGCGCGGTCGAGGCCGGGCGGCTCGCCTTCGAAGCCGGGCCGATGGAGCCGCGCGACATGGCCGCGCCCTCGACCCCGGTGCTCGGCCGGGCCCTGCTCGGCTGACAAGGAGGGAGCAATGACCGATCGTTACGCCCGCCAGATCGTGATGCCGGAGATCGGCCCGGAGGGGCAGGCGCGGCTGGCCTGCACCAGCATCCTCGTCGTCGGCGCCGGCGGGCTCGGCTGCCCCGTCTCATCCTATCTCGTCGGCGCAGGCATCGGCCGATTGCTGCTGATCGATCTCGACCGGGTCGAGGAGAGCAATCTGCACCGCCAGCCGCTCTACCGGATCAGCGATGTCGGGCGGCTCAAGGTCGAGGCCGCGGCGGAAGCGCTCGCCGCCTATAATCCCGGCGTCGAGATCGAGGCGCTGGCGCTCAGGCTCGCGCCCGACAATGCCATGGAGCTGGTGGCGCGGGCCGACATCGTCGTCGATGCCGCCGACAGCTTCGCCGCGACCTATGTTCTGAGCGATGCCTGCCGCGAGGCCAGCAAGCCGCTGGTCAGCGCCTCCATCGTCGGCGCCGCCGGTTATGTCGGCGCCTTCTGCGGCGGTGGGCCGAGCTATCGCGCCGTCTTCCCGGAAATGCCGGCGCGCGCCGCCGATTGCGCCACGGCCGGCGTGCTTGGCCCGGCCGTCGCCACCCTCGGCCTGTTGCAGGCGCAGATGGCGCTGCTGCTGGCGCTCGGCCTGGAGCCATCGCCGCTCGGCCGCGTGATCAGCTTCGACGCCCGCCGCCTCGCTTTCGGCGGCTTCTCCTTCGCCGGGGCGCCGGAGCCGCTCGCCGGCTCATTCCCGTTCATCGCGCCCTCGCAGCTTGCTGCTGGCGATATCGTGGTCGAGCTGCGCGGGGTCGAGGAGGCGCCTGTGCCGGCTGCTCTGGACGCGATCAGGCTGACGGTCGAGGAGATCGACCGGCTGTCGCTGGATGAAATCGATCGCCGACGCGTGGTGCTCTGCTGCCGCACGGGCATCAGGGCAGCGCGCGCCGCCGGCAGGCTCGCCGCGCGGGGTGCCTCCGATCTGGCTCTGATGGCGCTGGGCTAGATTCTACCCCATATCCTTTGGCGAGCCCGATGGAGACAAGATGACGAGCGACACCACCGAGATGACGCTGGCGCGGACCCTGCTGCCGCAGGAAGTCGCAGGAGTCCTTGCCCGCGTCGCGCAGAGCCGCCCGCGCGTGCAGTGCCTGACCAACACGGTGGCGCAGAACATCACCGCCAACATGCTGCTTGCCTTCGGTGCGATCCCCTCGATGGCCATCCATGTCGACGAGGTCGCGGCGATGGCGGAGGGGGCTGGCGCGATCCTGATCAATATCGGCACGATCAATGCCGAGAGCGAACTCGCCATCCCCAAATTGCTGGAGGTGGCGCGCGATCACGGCAAGCCGGTTGTCTTCGATCCGGTCTTCGTCGAGCTCTCGCCGCTGCGCCGGCACATCGCCGGGCAGGTGCTGCGCCTGCCGGATATCCTGGTGCGCGGCAACGCCACCGAGATGGCGGCGCTGTCCTTCGATCTTGCCGCAGCTGAGGGCGTCACCCGAGTCACCACCGGCAAGATCGACCGGATCGAAAGTGGGACGGCGAGCTTTGCCGTAGCGCATGGCCACCCGCTGATGACCAGGGTCACCGGCATTGGCTGCGCCGCCGGCGCGCTGATCGCGGCTTGCTGCGCCGTTGAGGCGAACAGGGCGGTCGCGGCGGCGGCGGCCTTGACCGCCTATGGCATTGCCGGCGAAATCGCCGCCGAGCGCTGCCGCGGCCCCGGCAGCTTCGAGGTCGAGCTGATCGACGCGGTCGCGGCGATGGACGCGGCGACATTGGCTGCACGGATGGGAACCGCACGATGAGCGTCGACATCACTCTCTACGGCATCGTCGATCCGCAGATCGCCAATGGCCGCTCCATGGCCGACATGGCGCGCGCCGCCGTCGAGGGCGGCGCGACGCTGATCCAGCTGCGCGCCAAGACCGAGACGACGCGCGAGATGATACGTGAGGCCCGCGCCATCCGCTCGGCCCTGCACGGCACCAATGTGCCCCTCCTGATCAACGATCGCGTCGACGTCGCGCTCGCCGCCGGCGCCGATGGCGTCCATCTCGGCGCCGACGACATGAAGCTCGTCGACGCCCGCCGCCTGCTCGGCCCGCGCGCCATCATCGGCGCGACCTTGAAGCATGAGAGCGAATTGCCCGAGCTGGCGTCGGCGAAGATCGACTATGCCTGCATCGGCGGCGTCTTCCCGACCACGCACAAGGACAATGCCGGCGCGGCGCTCGGCGTCGACGGGTTCGCCACCTTGCGCCAGGCGGCAGCACGTGCGCTCGGCGCTTTGCCGGTCGGCGCCATCGCCGGCATCACCGCCGCCAATGCCGGCTCGGTGATCGCGGCGGGCGCGGATGGCGTTGCGGTGATCGGTGCGCTCTTCGGCGGCGACGACATCAGCGAGGCGGCGCGCGACCTTCGGCTCGCGATCGAGACCGCCCTGTCGGAGCGGGTTCCAGCGAGCGCCTGACTTAGCCGGCAATCTCCGCGAAGCGCTTCGGCAGGGCAAAGCCGTGCCCGAGCGCGTCATCCGCCTCGATGACGAAGCTGCCTTCGCCGGCGAGATGGCCGCGTCCGCTAACCTCGACCGTGACCGCGCCCGCCGCCGGGAAATCGATCGGGCCGACTACCTTTCCGGTGAAGGTCCCGCCGGTGATGCTGCGGATCCTGCGACGCCTGCCGATCGGGATCAGCCCCTTGGCATGGTCGAGCGCCATGCGGGCGGTGACGCCCGAACCGGTCGGCGAACGGTCGATCTGACGCTCGGCGAAGACGCAGAGATTGAAGCTGTCCTCGCCCGGACCCGCCTCGTCAGTGACGATCGTGCCATAGAGGAAGCCGAGCTCGGGCTCGGTCGGATGTGTGATCTTGCGGCTCGCCCGGACCTGATCGGTCAGCGCGCCCGCCGCCGCGACGATGTCCTCGACCGGCGTCTGCATGAGGTCGAGCCCGAAACGCGAGGCTGGCAGGATGCAGTAGTAGGCGCCGCCATAGGCGATGTCGGTGGCGATATCGCCATAGCCCGGCACCTCGACGACGAGGTCGCGCGTTTCGACGAAGGCCGGCACGCTCTCGAAGCTGACATCACCGACTTTGCCGCCCTCGATCTCGCAGGCGAGCCGCAACAGCCCGCAAGGCGCCTCGATCGCGAAGCGGGTGATGGGCGCGGTCGCCTGCACCAGCTCCTGCTCGATCGCATAGCGGCCGAGCGCGATCGTCGCGTGGCCGCACATGGTCGAATAGCCTTCGTTGTGCGTGAACAGCACGCCGAAGGCCGCTTCGGGATGGCTCGCCGCGACCGGGATGACGCCATACATGCCGTCATGCCCGCGCGGCTCCAGCATCATCGCACGGCGCAGGTGGTCGTAGCTCTCGCGGGCCTGCCGGCGCTTGTCGAGAATGCTCGCGCCGGTGAGCTGCGGATAGCCTGACGTGACGATGCGGACCGGCTCGCCGCAGGTATGGTAGTCGATATAGGCTAGCCGCGTCACAGCAACCCGCGCTTGGCGAGGTTGCGCATCAGGTGCGAGGCGCCGAAGCGCCAGGGCTCGCATTCGTCGGTGCGGCGCATGCGGTTGACCAGCGCGCCGAGCTCGGGCGCCGAGATGGTGACGATATCGCCGTATTTGTGGGTGAAGCCGCCGCCGGGTGCGTCGCGATCCTTGATCGGCGCGAACATGGTGCCGAGATAAAGCGCCGCCCCGTCCGGATACTGATGATGCGGGCCGAGCATCTGCGCGGCGAGATCGGCCGGATCGCGGCTGATCATGGCGATCGATGACGATCCCTCCAGCGTGAAGCCGTCCTCGCCCACAACGGTCAGGCTCACCGTCGTCTTGCGGACATGGTCGAGCGAGAACTCGCCGTCGAAGAAGCGGATGAACGGGCCGATCGTGGCCGCGGCATTGTTGTCCTTGGCCTTGCCGAGCAGCAGTGCGGAGCGGCCCTCGAAGTCGCGCAGGTTGACGTCGTTGCCGAGGCTGGCGCCGACGATCCGGCCGTCCGAGGCGACGATGAGCACGATCTCCGGCTCGGGATTGTTCCAGCTCGAACCCGGATGCAGGCCGGCATCGGCGCCGGTGCCGACTGCCGACATCGGCGGCGCCTTGGTGAAGATCTCGGCGTCCGGCCCGATCCCGACCTCGAGATACTGGCTCCAGCTGTTCTGGGCGATCAGCACCTCCTTCAGCTTCATCGCCTCGGGCGAGCCCGGCTTCAGCTTGGAGAGGTCGTCGCCGATCAGCTTGCCGATCTCGGCGCGGATCGCGGCGGCCGCCGCCGGGTTGCCGCGCGCCTTCTCCTCGATGACGCGCTCCAGCATCGAGACGGCGAAGGTGACGCCGGCGGCCTTGACTGCCTGCAGGTCGACCGGGGCGAGCAGCCAGGGCCTGCCGTCATTGCGCGTGGCGGCCGAGCTGTTGGCGAGGAGGTCGGCGAGCGAGCCCAGGTTCTCGCCGTCGGCGGCGCGTAGCGCCGTTGCCGGATCAGCGGTCTCGCAGAGGTCGCGCATGGTCGGGAAGGTTGCGGTGACGTCGATGACGTCGCCGCCTTGGAGCTTGACCACCGACGGCCCGGCGAGGTCAGGCCGCCAGACGCGGCCAGCCAGCGCGGCGCGCTCGGCGTCGGCCGGGAGGGTGTTGGCGGGCGTGAGCGAGAGCGAGGGCATGGCTGATCCGGGTTGTGTGCAGCGTACAGAAAGGGTGGGAAGAACAGCCGCTTCCGCGGGAAATCGCAAGTGCGCCGATGCGCGTCCACAACGGGGCGGAAATGTCAGCGTTTTGTCATTGAACTGTCGCCCCGGCTTCATGCTAGCTTGCGCACCAACGACAACAACGCCCGCGCATATCGGGGGCTGAGAGGGAGCTGACCCATGACCTTCACGTTGAAGACCCTGACCGCAGCCGGCGTGTTCGCGCTCGCCGCTGCTTCGCCGGCTATGGCACAGACCGAAATCCAGTGGTGGCACGCCATGACCGGGGCCAACAACGACGTCGTCGTCAAGCTGGCCGAGGAGTTCAACGCCTCGCAGAAGGACTACAAGGTCGTCGTCGCCTATAAGGGCTCCTACCCCGACACGCTGAACGCCGGCATCGCCGCCTTCCGCGCCGGCAATGCCCCGCACATCATGCAGGTCTTCGAAGTCGGCACCGCGACGATGATGTCGGCCAAGGGCGCGATCAAGCCGGTCGCCGACGTGATGAAGGACGCCGGCGAGAAGTTCGATCCGAAGAGTTATCTGCCGGCGATCACCGGCTACTATTCGACGACGAAGGGCGAGATGCTGTCCTTCCCGTTCAACTCGTCCTCGATGGTGATGTGGTACAACAAGGACGCGCTGAAGAAGGCCGGCCTGCCCGAGGCCCCGCCGAAGACCTGGCCCGAAGTGTTCGAGGCCGCCAAGAAGCTGAAGGCCGCGGGCTTCGACAAGTGCGCCCTCTCGACCGCCTGGACGACCTGGGCCAATATCGAGCAGCTCGGCGCCTGGCACAATGTGCCGGTCGGCACCAAGGCCAACGGCTTCGACGGCTTCGACACCGAGTTCCGCATCAACAGCGACCTCTTCGTCAAGCACTTGACCAACCTCGCCAACCTGCAGAAGGAAGGCGTGTTCTCCTATTCCGGCCGCACCAACACCGGCGAAGGCCGCTTCACCTCGGGCGAATGCCCGCTGTTCCTGACCTCCTCGGCCTTCTTCGGCAACGTCAAGGCCAACGCCAAGTTCGACTGGTCGAACGCGCCGATGCCGTACTACCCGGATGTCGCCGGCGCGCCGCAGAACTCGATCATCGGCGGCGCCTCGCTCTGGGTCATGGGCGGCAAGAAGGCCGACGAGTACAAGGGCGTCGCCAAGTTCTTCACCTTCCTCTCCGACGTCGACCGGCAGGTGAAGCTGCACACCGAGTCCGGCTATCTGCCGATCACCAAGGCGGCCTATGAGAAGGTCAAGGCGTCCGGCTTCTACAAGCAGAACCCCTATCTCGAGACCCCGCTGCTCGAGCTCAACAACAAGGAGCCGACCGACAACTCCCGCGGCGTCCGCTTCGGCGGCCTGGTCCAGATCCGCGACATCTGGTCGGAGGAGATCGAGGCGGCCCTGAACGGCCAGAAGACGCCGAAGGCGGCGCTCGACGCGGCCAATGACCGCGGCAACCAGGCGCTGCGCCAGTTCGAGCGCACCGCCAAGTAAGACAAGACTGATCGAAGGCCGGGACGTTTGTCCCGGCCTTCCTTGCCGCCGGGCTGGCCGATGCAGAAATATGCTCACTTCAAGGGGCTGACGATCCCGCTGCTGCTGCTCCTGCCGCAGCTGACGATCACGGTCGTGTTCTTCTACTGGCCGGCGAGCCAGGCGGTCTGGCAGAGCTTCCTGCTGCAGGACGCCTTCGGCATCTCGACCGAGTTCGTCTGGTTCGAGAATTATCGCGACCTGTTCGCCAAGCCGGAATATTACAAGGCGCTGATCAACACCGGCATCTTCTCGGTCTTCGTCGCGCTGCTCTCGCTCTCGCTGGCGCTGCTCTTCGCGGTGATGGCCGACCGGCAGATCCGTGGCGCCGAGATCTACAAGACGCTGCTGATCTGGCCCTATGCCGTCGCCCCCGCCATCGCCGGCGTGCTCTGGATCTTCATGTTCGATCCCTCGCTCGGCATGCTGGCGCGCGGGCTGCAGAACCTGGGCATCGCCTGGAATCCGCGCCTCAACGGCAATGATGCGATGACGCTGGTCATCCTGGCGGCGACCTGGAAGCAGATCTCCTACAACTTCCTGTTCTTCCTCGCCGGACTGCAGTCGATCCCGAAGAGCGTGATCGAGGCGGCGGTGATCGACGGCGCCCGGCCAATGCGGCGCTTCTGGACCATCGTCTTCCCGCTGCTCTCGCCGACGACCTTCTTCCTGCTCGTCGTCAACCTCGTCTACGTCTTCTTCGACACCTTCGGCATCATCGACACGGTCAGCGGCGGCGGCCCCTCGGGCGCGACAGAGACGCTGGTCTACAAGGTCTATTCCGACGGCAAGGGCGGCACCAATCTCGGCGGTTCGGCGGCGCAGTCGGTGATCCTGCTCGCCATGGTCATCGCCATGACCGCGATCCAGTTCCGCTTCATCGAGCGCAAGGTGACCTACTGATGGCCTCTGTGCTCTGGCAGGAGCTCACCGCCGAGGAACTGCGCGAGAAGGCGGCCAGGGATGCCGTCGTCGTGCTGCCGGTCGCCTCGATCGAGCAGCATGGCCCGCATCTTCCGGTCGGCGTCGACACCATCCTGTGTGGCGGCGTCTGCAAGCTCGCGGCCGAGCGTGCCGGCGATGTCGAGGTCGTCGTCGCGCCGACCCTGTGGTGCGGCATGGCCGAGCACCACATGGCCTTCGGCGGCACCTTCACCTTCGACATCCCGACCTATCGTGCCGTCCTGCTTGCTTTGCTCAAGAGCCTGGAACGTCACGGCTTCCATCGCGTCGTCGTCGTCAACGGCCATGGCGGCAACATCGCCGCGCTCGGCGCCTTCCTGCCGGACTTCGCCCGCGAGACCTCGCTCCAGGTCCGCGCCACCACCTATTTCCTGCTGGCGCAGGAGGCGATGGCGCCGTTCATGGACGATCAGGTCAGTGTGCTGCATGCCTGCGAGGTCGAGACCTCGATGATGATGGTGCTGGCGCCGGAGACCGTGCGGCAGGACCGTTTGCCGGAAGCCTACGGCATGTTGGATGCCGACCTCACGGCGCTGACCCGCCCGACCGTCGGCCAGTACAAGCCCTTCCGCGAGATGACTGAGACCGGTGTGATCGGCGATGCCCGCAAGGCGACGGCGGAGAAGGGCCGAGCCTTCCTCGATGCCTCGGCGGATGCGCTGGCGAAACTGTTGAGCGAGCGGGGAGGGCAAGGCTGATGGTCGAGGACCGCCGCCTGGGCGATGCGATCGCCTATGTCATTCTGACGATCGGCGTACTGATCTGCGCCTTCCCGGTCTGGCTGACCTTCGTCGCCTCGACCTGGGACAACGCCACCATCATCAACGGGCAATTGCCGCTCTATCCTGGGCCGCATTTCCTGGACAATTACTACCGTATCCTCTTCGTCGGCACCTCCGGCTCCACCCGCGAGCCGGTGGCGAGCATGATGCTGAATTCCTTCGTGATGGCGATGACCATCGCGCTCGGGAAGATCTTCATCTCGGTGCTCTCGGCCTACGCCATCGTCTACTATCGCTTCCCGTTCCGGATGGCGGCGTTCTGGATCATCTTCGTCACGCTGATGCTCCCGGTCGAGGTCCGCATCTTCCCGACCTTCAAGATCGTCTCCGATCTCGGCATGCTCGACAGCTATCAGGGCCTGGCCGTACCCTTGATCGCCTCGGCCACCGGCACGCTGCTGTTCCGGCAGTTCTTCATGACGATTCCCGACGAATTGCTCGAAGCCTCGAAGATCGACGGCGCCGGCCCGTTCAAGTTCTTCAAGGACACGGTGCTGCCGCTCTCGCTGACGACGATCGCGGCGCTGTTCGTCATCCAGTTCATCTATGGCTGGAACCAGTATCTCTGGCCGCTGCTGATCACGACCAAGGACTCGATGCAGACCATCGTGATCGGCATCCGCAAGATGATCACCACCTCCGACGCCCTGACCGAATGGCAGCTCGCCATGGCCACCGCCATGCTCGCCATGCTGCCCCCGGTCTTCGTCGTCATCGCCATGCAGAGGCTCTTCGTGAAGGGCCTCGTCGAGACAGAGAAGTAGCCCGCCAATGGCTCAGGTCACGCTCAACAACGTCAAGAAGATCTATGCCGGCGGCGTCGAGGCGGTGAAGGGCGTCTCCTTCGACATCCCCGATGGCGGTTTCTGCGTCCTCGTCGGCCCGTCCGGCTGCGGCAAGTCGACCCTGCTGCGCATGGTCGCCGGGCTGGAGACGATCTCGGCCGGCGAGGTCGCGATCGGCAGTCGCGTCGTCAACCAGGTCGAGCCGGCCGACCGCGACATCGCCATGGTCTTCCAGAACTACGCGCTCTATCCGCATATGAGCGTCTACGACAACATGGCCTATGGCCTGCGCAATCGCGGCACGCCCAAGGACGAGATCGACAAGCGCGTCCAGGAAGCCGCGCGCATCCTCGCCATCGAGCCCTTCCTGCAGCGCCGCCCGCGCCAGCTCTCGGGCGGCCAGCGCCAGCGCGTCGCCATGGGCCGCGCCATCGTGCGCAAGCCGCAGGTCTTCCTGTTCGACGAGCCGCTCTCCAATCTCGACGCCAAATTGCGTGTGCAGATGCGTGTCGAGATCAAGAAGCTGCAGCGCGCGCTCGGCGTCACCGCGATCTACGTCACCCATGACCAGGTCGAGGCGATGACGCTCTCCGACAAGCTCGTGGTGATGAATGGCGGCCAGGTCGAGCAGATCGGCCTGCCGGCCGATGTCTATCGCAAGCCGGCGAGCCGCTTCGTCGCTACCTTCATCGGCTCGCCGCCGATGAACCTGCTGCCGGCCAAGGTCGACGGCCACGGCATCATCGCGCTCGGCGATGCCCTGCTGCAGGCGCGCGACTTGCGCGAGGACCTGCCTACCGGGACGGCCGTCGAGGTCGGCCTGAGGCCCGAGGATATCGAGATCGCCTCGGAAGGCGCGGCCGGCTCGCTGCCCTTCGATGTCGAGTTCATCGAGGAGCTCGGCGCGACCCAGCTCTTCCACGGCCAGCTCGCCGGCAAGCCCTTCGTGATGCAGGCGGCGACCGGCGAGGTCGCGGCCCAGGCTGGCCGGCTCTGGATCGGCGTCGACCCCGACAAGGTCCACGTCTTCGACGCGGAAAGCGGCGTCAGGCTGGGGAAGGCTTGAGCGCGGGAGCCGCGACGTAGAACCCCTCTCCTGGAAGGAGAGGGGCAGGGGTGAGGTGTTCGGACTGGAAAGGTTGGCCTGGACCCGACCGCGCGGTGAGTGCGAGGTTTCACTGGTCCTAGCGCCTACACCTCACCCTGCCCTCTCCTTACAGGAGAGGGTTCCCAGCGCTCTTTTCGTCAATGACGGCGGTTGCGATCAGCTCACCGGCGCGTATTTCACCACGCAGCCATAAGCCTTGGTCGCCGGCTCCGAGACCGCCTTGCCGGCCTTGAGCTCGGCCACGGCCTGGCGGACATAGCTCTTGGCGCCGGTCAGGCTGGAAGCACTCGACGAGGGCTTGTCGTCGATCGCGCCGGCATAGGCGAGTGTGCCCTTGGCATCGATGATGTACATATGCGGCGTCGTCTGGGCGCCATAAGCACGCGCCAGCTGGCTCTTCGGGTCGAGCAGGATCGAGGCGGGGGCCGCGTCACGCGTCTTGCTCAGCTCCTTGGCCTTGGCCGCATCGACATGGCCTTGCTCGCCGGCGGGTGAGGAGATCACCGAGAGCCAGACGATCCCGTCCTTGGCCATGTCCTTCTGCAGGGTCTGCATGGTCGCGCTGTTGTAGTGCTTCCGGACATAGGGGCAGTCATGGTTGGTCCATTCGAGGATCACCGTCTTGCCGGCATAGTCCGAGAGCTTCTGCAGCTTGCCGTCGACGTCGACGACCGAGAAATCCGGCGCCTTGGCGCCGGGCTTCGCTGCGCTCTGGGCGAAGGCGGCGCCGGAGGCAAGCGCTAGCGCGGCGGCGGCAAGGCCGGCGAGGAAAAGCTGTCTGGTCACGTCTGTCATGTCTGTCTCCATGGGTTGGTGGCAGATGCGTCGGCGTGGGAGGTGTTATCGTGCGGTGGCGGTCTTCATCTCTTTGCCGGCGGCGCGCCGCGCGGCGCCGACCACGGTCTCGGGCGTCAGCAATTGCGGGAGAACCTCGGCCTGCGCACCCTTTGTCCCCGGATAGAACAGATAGAGCGGCACGCCGGCGCGGCCGTATTCGGTCAGGGTGGCGGCGATCACCGCATCGCGATTGGTCCAGTCGGCCTTGAGATAGGCGACGCCGAGCTTGGCGAAGGCGTCCTTCACCTCCTGCCGCGACAGCGCCACCCGGTCATTGGCGAGGCAGGTGATGCACCAGGCGGCGGTGAAGTTGACGAAGACCGGGCGCCCTTGCGCCTGCAATTCCGCCACTCGCGCCGGCGACCAGACGCCTGGAGCATCCGTTCCTGCCTGAGCGGTTGGCTGCGCCGACGGCGTCGCGCTCTCGAAGACGAAGGCCGAGGCCGCGCCGACGAGCAGGAGGGCCGCAGCGGCTGCAACTGCGCGCAAGGCGCGGCCGCTGCCCCGCGTCACGCCGATCAGCCAGAGCGCGAACCCGGCGACGAGGATCGCGACGAGCGCGGCGAGCGCACCATTGGCGCCGGCTTGCATGGTCGCGACCCAGACCAGCCAGATCGCGGTCGCGAACATCGGGAAGGCGAAGGCCTGCTTCAGCACGATCATCCAGCGGCCGGGCTTGGGCAGCAGCCGCAGCAGGCCAGGCGCGAAGGAAAGCGCGACTACCGGCGCGGCGAAGCCGAGCGCCAGCGCCATGAAGATCGAGAGGGCCGCGGCCGGCGGCTGCGTCAGCGCATAGCCCATGGCCGCGCCCATGAAGGGAGCGGTGCAGGGCGTCGCCACCACGACGGCGAGCGCGCCGGTCATGAAGGCGCCGACCGGGCCGCTGCGGCTGGCGAGTCCGTCGCCGACGCCCTGCAGGCGGCCGCCGATCTCGAAGGCGCCGATCAGGTTGAAGCCGATCAGCGTCATCAGCACGGCGAGCAGGATGACGAGTGGCGGCGACTGCAATTGGAAGCCCCAGCCGGCGCCGAGCGCGATCACGGCCGCGGCCAGGACGAAGAAGGTCGCGAGCACGCCGGCGAGGAAGAGCAGGCCCTGCTGGCGGACCTCGCCGCGGCTCGCCTGCGCCACCTGCGCGAAGCCGAGCGCCTTGATGAACAGCACCGGCAGCACGCATGGCATCAAATTGAGGATCAGCCCGCCGGCAAAGGCGAAGGCCAGCGCCAGAAGGAGCGTCAGGTCCTCGGCCGGAGGTGGCGGCAGCGTCACCTTGGCCGGTGCCTGCGCCGGAGCGGCAACCGCCTGCAATAAGGCGGGCTCGACCTCGGCGCTGAGTGCGAGCGCACGTCTGGCGCCGCCCTCCTCGAAGGTGAGAACGCCATTAGTCGTCGGCGTGCCCAGCTTGAAGGCGGTCGAGCGCGTGAGGGTAAGCGCGCCGTTCGCGAGCGGCTGCTCGGCCGCGTGCTCGATCAGCGTATCGAGAACCGGGAAGAAGCGGATGTTGCTGGCGCCGGCCGGCAGGCCGGGCAGAGTGAGCGCGAGCTTGTCCTCGCCCTTCGCCGTCAGCCTGGCGGTGAAGCCGGCCGGCTTAGGCAGGGCGGCGCGGGCCTCGTCGATCCGCGCCTCGGCAGCCGTGTCGACAGTGCCGGCAGGTGCGATCGGCAGATCGAGGGTGAAGGCGCCTTCCTCGGGAATGCAGATCTTCTCGCAGACCAGCCAGGTCGCCTTGGCCGAGAGCGTCAGCGTCTCGCCCGGCTTGGCGTTGGCCGGGACCGAGATCTCGACCGGCAGCAGGACATTGTCCTCGAAGCCGAAATTAACGAGCGGCTCGACCCGGATCGCCTTCGGCGCCGGCCATTGGATCGCACCAGCGCTGACGCCGTCCGGCAGTGTCCATTCGATCCGCGTCGCTTCGCCGGAATCGCCGGGGTTCTGCCAGTAGCTGTGCCAGCCCGGCGCGAGCTTCTGGGTGAGGGCGACCTGGAAGCGTTCGCCCGGTGCCGCCGCGTCGCGGCTCGACAGCAAGGTGGCGGTGACGCGCGCCGAGGTCACGGGCGCGGATTCGGCGGCGAGCAGCGGCACAGGCGCGAGCAGGGCCAGCGCCATGGAGGCGCGCTGCAACAGCCGGAATGCGGTCCGGCGCGGGATGCTCGTCGCGGTCATGCCGATCAGATGCCCACTTCCACCGCGAAAAGCCAATGACAAGCGGGTGATGGCGGCGCGAGGTCGCAGGCTTCAGAACAGTCAGCCGGCCCCGAGCCGCTCGCCGCGATAGACGCCGGAGCGGATCCGGCCCCACCAGTCGCGGTTTTCAAGATACCACTGGACAGTATTGCGCAACCCGCTCTCGAAGCTCTCCTGCGGCCGCCAGCCGAGCTCGCGCTCGATCTTGCTGGCATCGATCGCATAGCGCTGGTCATGGCCCGGCCGGTCGGCGACGAAGCGGATCAGGCTTTCACGCGGACCGACCGCAGCATCGGGCGTGAGCTCGTCCATCAGGGCGCAGATCGCCTTGACCACCTCAAGATTGCTGCGCTCGGCCGAGCCGCCGACATTGTAGCTCTCGCCGATCCGGCCGCGCTCGGCGATCGCAGCGAGCGCGCGCGCATGGTCCTCGACATGCAGCCAGTCGCGGATCTGGGCGCCGGAGCCGTAGACCGGCAGTGCCTTGCCCTCGAGCGCGTTGAGGATCATCAGCGGGATCAGCTTCTCGGGAAAATGATACGGCCCGTAATTGTTCGAGCAGTTCGAGAGCACGACAGGCAGTCCATAGGTGTGGTGCCAGGCCCGCGCCAGATGGTCGGAGGCCGCCTTCGAGGCCGAATAGGGCGAGTTCGGCTGGTAGGGCGAGCTCTCGCTGAACAGCCCGTCGTCGCCGAGCGAGCCGAAGACCTCGTCGGTCGAGATCTGGTGGAAGCGGAAGCCCACCTGCTCGGTCGGTGCCAGCGAACGCCAGTGCCGCAGCGCTTCCTGCAGCAGCACGAAGGAGCCGACGATATTGGTCTCGATGAAGGCGGCCGGCCCGTCGATCGAGCGGTCGACATGGCTCTCGGCGGCGAGGTGCATGACGATGTCGGGACGGAACTCGGCGAAGGCCTGCCGCATCGCTGCCTGGTCGCCGATATCGGCCTGGAGGAACGACAGTCGCGGGTCGTTCGAGACCGGCTCGAGGTTGTCGCGGTTGCCGGCATAGGTCAGCTTGTCGATGACCAGCACCTGATGCGGCGTCTGCCGGATCAGGTGGCGCACCACGGCCGAGCCGATGAAGCCGGCGCCGCCGGTGACGAGATAGCGTTTCACGCGAAATCCTCGTAGCGGAACGGGCTGACAAAATCGGCAAAGCCGGGCAGGACTGCATCCTTGCCAGAGAGCTGCGCCTCAGCCGCGGTGATCGGCCAGTCGATCGCAAGCGCCGGGTCGTTCCAGGCGATACCGCCCTCAGTCTCCGGAGCGTAGGGACCGTCGACCTTGTAGACGACCTCGGTGCCGGGTTCGAGCGTGCAGAAGCCATGGGCGAAGCCGCGGGGGACGAAGAGCTGCTCGGCGCCCTCGGCCGTCAGCGTCGCCGCGCACCATCTGCCATAGCTCGGCGATCCCAGGCGGATATCGACGGCGACGTCGAAGACCGCGCCCTTCAGCACCCGGACCAGCTTGGCCTGCGCCGCTGGCGGTGCCTGGAAATGCAGACCGCGCACCACGCCGCGTGCCGCCGAGAGCGACTGGTTGTCCTGGACGAAGACCGCATCGATGCCTGCTGCCGCAAAGGCCTCGGTACCATAGGTCTCCATGAAGTAGCCGCGCGCATCGCCGAACTTCCTCGGGCGAACCAGTAGTACGGCGGGAATGGCGAGGGGCTCGAAGGCGAACTTGCTCATGGCCCTTTCTAAACGTCGGAGATGACGCTGCTGTCAATCCGCGTGGGCAATTTTCCCTCCTGTCATCGGCGCCGCTACGCCGGTGGTCAGGGGGAAGCTGATCGGCAGCTCGTTCTTGCGGCGCATCGCCAGGAAGGCGAAGCACTCCGCCTCGATCGCATCGCCGCGCCAGCCCACAGCCTCGGCCGGAATGGCCTGCGTGCCAGTGCGCGCATTGAGCGCCGCCATGATCGCCGGATTGCGCCGCCCGCCGCCGCAGACGATTAGCCTGTCCGGCCGAACCGGCAGGAGGTCGAGCCCGTGACCGACAGCACCGGCTGTGAAGGCCGTCAGGGTCGCCGCGCCGTCCTCGAAAGAGAGGCCCTCGGCCATGGCGGCGGTGAAATCGTGGCGATCGAGCGATTTCGGATAGGGCGCGAACAAATAGCGGTGCTCCAGCAGGCGCGCGAGCCTCTCCTCATCGACCGCGCCGGCGAGCGAGAAGGCGCCGTCGCGGTCCATCTCGCCCTTGCCGTGCTGCTTGATCCAGTCGTTCAGCGGCGCATTGCCCGGCCCGGTGTCGAAGGCGAGCACGCGTTCGGCATCGGCGAAGGCGCTGAGATTGCCGACGCCGCCGAGATTGAGCACCGCCGTTTCCTGGCCGGCCCCGAGGCTGCGCATCAGCGCGGCATGATAGCTCGCGACGAGGGGCGCGCCCTGGCCGCCGGCGCGGACATCCGCGGTGCGGAAATCGTAGACGACGTCGATGCCGAGCTGCTTGGCCATCAGCGTCCCGTCGCCGAGCTGGCGGGTGTCGCCCTTGCGCTCCGCGGTCGGAGCGCGATGCAACACGGTCTGGCCGTGGAAGCCGACCGCCGCGACCTCGCGCCCGGCGATCCCCTCCGCCGCCAGGAATTCGGCGACGGCCTCGCCTTGCGCGAGGGTCAGGGCACGCTCGGCTTCGGCGAAGATCGCCGGCTCCGGCCCCTCGAAACGCCAGCCCAGCGCCGCCTGCACCGCCTCGGCCAGCAGATCGCGAACCTCCTGCCGATAGGGCGAAAGCCGCCAGGGGCCGAATTCGGCGACCATGACACCGTCCGTGCGGATGGCGGCGATGTCGATATTGCCGTCGAGGACCGTTCCGGTCATCAGGCCGATCGCCCAGGCTGGCTGCATGCGCCGCATCCCCTCTTGCCTTAGATCACGATGATTTTGGATCGGGTCGATCAAAAATCATAAAACGTGATCGATTCTAGGAGTTTAGAGCAGGATTCATACGAAATTCGGTTCGCACTTTTTTGTATCCTGCTCCAGTCGAGGCCTGTCACAGGCCAGCTTCGTCCGCAATCCCGACGCGCTTCCGACCCAATCGCCGCTTACTCAAGGCCAACCTGTCCTGGAGATCGGCCATGCTGACCCGTCGCTTCGTCTTGACCGCGTGCCTTGGCCTCGTCCCGGCGGGATCGGTCCTGGCCCAGGGTCTGGTCGCCACACCCGATGGTCCGCCGCCGCCTCCGCTCGGCGTGTCGCCGCCGATCGCGGTTCCGCCGCCCGCTATCGTCCCGCAGCCGCCGCGCCCACCGGCGCCGGCCTATGACGAGGACGATCAGGATTATGGCATCAGCCGGCGCGAGGCGGTACGCATCGCCCGTCGCCGCGGCCTTGTCGATGTCGACGATGTCCGCCGCCGCCGCGGTGTCTGGATCGTCTCGGGCACCGATGATGACGGCGACGACGTCCGCATCGTCATCAATGACGAGGGCGATGTCGTCGATGTCAGGCGCGACTAGAGCATTTTCAAGCGAAGTGGGTACCGGTTCGCGTGAAGAAATGCGATAAATCAAAAACCTAGAGCGTTTCCGTACTTTGCGGAAACGCTCTAGGCTCAGCCGCTCTCCAGCGCCGCGTCGAAGGCGTCCTGCAGCATCTGCCGGCATTGCCGCGCCTGCTCGCGGCTGGGCTCGTGCAGGATGTGCGGGGTGATGTCGGCGAGGTCGCGCAAGGCGAAATCGATCGCCGACATCAGATCGAGCGCATCGCTGTCGCTCACGGCGACCTGCGGCTTCAACTGGCGGAACTGCAGAACCTGACCCATTACGCGTCTCACGAGACTAGAAGGCGAATCGTTCCCGCGAGTCTCGTCCGTAATCGGTCAGGAACCGGTTAACGCCGATCTCTGGACTCCTGGCAGCCCTATTTCTTCTCGACGTTCCAGAACAGCATGACCGGCGCGGCGAGCACGCCCGAGACAGATGTGCGCCTGGCATAGGGCTGGTCGAACTGGCCGAGCACGCGATAGGGCTGCATCTCCGCCAGCCGCTTGTGCAGCGCCTCGACCGCCGCCTTGCGGGCGGCATCATCGGGGGCATCGACCACGGTGCCGCGCAGCCTCTCGGCTTCTGCATCGCAGGGCCAGCCAGCCCAGGCCTTCTCGCAGGCCATGTTGGTGCCGATATTGGTCATCGGCGACTGCATGGTCGCGCCCGAAGCATAGGTCACGAACAGGTTCCAGCCGCCCTGGTCTGGCGGGCTCTTGTTCTGCTGGCGGGTGGTGACGGTACCCCAGTCGGAGAACTGGACGTCGACATTGACGCCGGCCTTCTTCAACTGAGAGACGGCGACCTCGGCCATCCGGCCGATCGCGGCGATGTCGTTGCTGGTGGTCAGCACCAGCTTCTCGCCCTTGTAGCCGGCTTCCGCCAGGAGCTGCTTCGCCTTCTCCAGATCGGGCTTGGCATAAGCTTCCGTTCCGGCCTCAGTGCCGTTGGGTGCGCCGCAGATGAAATAGGCGGCGCAGCGCTTCCACCATTCCTCGTCGCCGAAGCCGCCGGCCAAAAACTCGGCTTGGTCGGTGGCATAGGCGAGCGCGAGACGCGCCTTCGGGTTGTTGAAGGGCGGATGCAGGCTGTTGGGCCGCAGCATCACCTGGTTGGCGAGATTGGAATAGCGCTCGACCTTGACGTCCTTGGCCGCGGCGACGACCGGGATCAGGTCCTGGCTCGGCTGCTCCCAGATGTCGATCTCGCCGGTCTGCAGCGCCGCCGCGGCCGTTGCCGGATCGGGCATGATCATCCATTCGACGCGGTCGACCTTAACGATGCGCCCGCCGGCGAGGCCGTCTGCCGGCTCGGAGCGCGGCACATAGTCGGGATTCCGGTCGTAAACGACCTTGGCGCCGCTGCGCCATTCCGCCCGGTTGAACTTGAACGGGCCCGAGCCGATCGTCTCGGTCACCGGCTTCATCGGATCGGTCGCGGCATCGGCCTCGCGCATGATCACCGGGATCTGGCCGACGGCCGAGCCGAGCGCGAACGGCACCAGCGCCATCGGCTTCTTCAGCTTGAGCACGAAGGTCCTGTCGTCCTTGGCTTCCATCCCTTCCGTGTATTCGCCGAGCTTGCCACCGATCGTGTCGCGCTTCATCCAGCGCGTCAGCGAGGCGATCACGTCGCGCGTCGTCACGGGCTGGCCGTCATGGAATTTGAGGCCGGGCCTGAGCGTGAAGGTCCAGATCAGCTTGTCGTCGGAGGTCGAGAAGCTCTCGACCATTTGTGGCTTCGGCTGGAGATTGGCGTCCCAGGCGAACAGGGTCTCGTAGATCATCAGCCCGTGCATGCGGGTGATGACGATCGAGGCGGCGACGGGATCGAGCGTCTTGAGATCGGCATGCGGCGCGACGCGCAGGACGTTCTTCGGCGCCGGCTGTGCCAGCGCGCCGGCGGCGAGCAACAGCGTGGTCGTGCCGACGAGTGTTGCGGCAAGGCGGGAACGGATCATGACTGGCCTCCCTCGATGCGGTGGAAATGCAGGATGCGTGAGCGGTGACTGGCGAGTCGCAGGCTCCCGTCCGGCTGCAGCCACAAGCAGGGACGGTGCCGCCAGGGACCATGCTTCAGATCGGCCAGCGCCCGCCCGCCGGGCAGCGGCGTCAGCGGGGTTTCGAGGCCGATCGTCCCGGCCCAGGGCCAGGACGCGGTGCCGTCGGCGCGGATGGTAATCTCCACGCCGAGCCGCTCGTCGCGCCAGCGTCCGACAAGACGCTTGTCGAGGGTCGTGTCGGACGGCACTGGCAGCAGTCGGCGCGACACCCCGCCGATCCGCCCGCTGAAGGCGCCGTCGGCTTCGGCCTTCAGGGCGATGTCGAGATAGGCCGGCAGGCTGCGTATCCCGCCCTCGCCATCCGAGACCAGTTTCTCATAACCGCCCATGACGCTGATCGCGCCGCCCGCGAACTCGGCCCAGAATGGCCCCTCCTCGGCCGCATAGAGCCCGGTCGGAACGCTCTGCGGATCATCGGGCAAGGCTTCGCCGGTCAGCGCCGCCAGCACGCGCAGGGCCGGCCAGAGCGCATCCTCCTCGCGATTGGTCAGCACGACGACGCCGACGCCCTGATCCGGCGCCAGCAGCATGTGGTTGCGGTAGCCGGTGAGCGAGCCGCCATGCCCGATGACCTTGACGCTGCCGAGCCGGCTCGCGACCAAGCCGAGGCGATAGCCGCTCTCGCTGCCATCGGCGAACTGGCGCGGCGCGGCGAGTTGGTCGAGCAGCCCGGCTTGAGAGCCGCGCCCGGCCATCAGGCCCGCGGCCCAGCGCGCCAGCCCGGCCGCGCTGCCGGCCATGCCGCCCGAGGCCGAGAAGTTGAAGCCATAGAAGCCGCGACGCCAGCCCTGTCCATCAGGCCAGTAGCCGGTGGCGAGACCAGGGACGACCTCGCTCTCGTCGGAGACGAAGCGGATCGGCAGCGCGGCCGGCGCCATCAGTTCCTCGACCAGCTGCGCGGCGCCCTTGCCGGTCCGGCGCTCGAGGATCGCCTGCGCCAGGCGCCAGCCGGTGTTCGAATAGGCCATCTCGCTGCCGGGTTCGGCATTGAGGCTCGGCAGGCGGCAGGCGGCGGCGAAGATCTCGGCGGCAGAGAGGCTTGCGGTGAACGGCGTGCCCTGCTGCCAGAGCACTTCCATCATGTCGGGCAGCGCTCCGGTCATGTCGAGCGCCCGGCCGAGCGGCACGGCGCCAAGCGCCTCCGGCAGCTCGGGAATGAAGCTGCCGAGCGCTTCCTCCAGCGGCACGCCCTCGCGCAGCAGCAGGGCGGCGCAGATATGCTTGCTGATCGAGGCCAGCCGGTTCTGCGTGTCGGGGGTGAAAGGCAGGCGATGCTCGATCACGGCGAAGCCGCCGCTGGCGCTCTCGCGCACGCCGTCGCGGTCGAACAGAACGATGGCGCCGCCCGGGCCGCCTTGCCGTGTCCAGGGCTCGGTGATCGCCTGCGCCTCGCTGCGCCCCTTCGTCCAGTCGGCCATGCGCGTCCGCTCTCCGGTGTTTCCGTCCCGTACGGAACTGTCGCGGATAAGGGGGCGGCTAGGCAATCCTCCCGGCTATGCGTTGGCGTTCAACCTCCTCGTCATCAAAGCGGCACAATCGCTGGTCGATCCTGCCCCGTGCGCGGCGGCGCGCTGGACCGCGGCCTGTCCCTGTCGGAGACTGCGGATTTGATGAAGGCATATTGAGGAGGCGGATTGGGATGAGACGCGTGTTCTTCGTGGCTGGCGCTATCGGTCTCGCCGGTATCGCGGCGGGTTGTTCGCAGCCGCAGCGCTTCGGCGCCCCGCCTCCTGGCCTGGCGCCCAGCCCTGCGCCCGGCCCCACCGTGATGACCAAGCGCATCGTCAGCGATGGGGCTGGCGGGCTCGCCCTACCGGACGGAACGCGCGTCCAGACCGACCAGAGCGGCGGCTTCAGCCTGCCTAATGGCGCCTATGTCCGCCGCGATCGCTCCGGCGCCCTCAACCTGCCGAACGGCTCGCGCTGCGTGCCCGACAATCAGGGCGGCTACATTTGCCCCTAAAGCGGCTCAGCCGGTCTCGGCGACACGGTTGAAAAAGTCGGGCGTGCCCATCTGGCCGCCCTTCAGCACGATATCGAGGCCGTCGAGCTTGGGCTCGTCGCTATGGGCGCGGCAGAGCGGCGCGCCCGGCGTGCAGGGCGAGCGATAGGACAGGCCCCAGAGGTCGAGCGAGCGGATCGCCAGCGTCGAGGTATCGCCGCCGGCGACGACCAGCCGCGCGATCCGCGCCTCGTTCATGATGGCGCGCAGCAGCGCCCCGGTCGCGGCCGCGACCTTGCCGGTCGCGGCTGGCGCGCCGGCCGGCTTGTCGGTGATCAGCATGACATTGCGCTCTGCCAGGCGAGCGAGCGCTTCAGTGCGTAGCGCCTCCAGATAAGCGGGCTCGCCGGTCAGTCGGGCCGGATCGATCGCGATCCTGTCATAGCCCTCGGCGAGCTCGACCTGGGCACGGGTCACCGGCGACAGGCTGCCGACCAGAGCCAGCAGATTGCCGCCGGACGCGGCGCGCGCCAGCTTCGGCATCTCGGGCTGGGCAGCCTGCGGGAAGCCGGCGAAGGCTTGCGCCACCGAGCTCGCGCCGATCGCGAGCATCGGCGCCGCGCTCATCTGCTCGCGTAGTACGGTGCCGATCGTGGCAAGGTCCGACGGTCGCGAGACGTCGAAGAGCACAGCCTCGGGTTTCCCAGCCAGTGCAGTGTCGAGCGCCTGTCCCGCTCCGTCGGCCTCATGGCTGCGATAATCGACGAGCGCGACGCGCGCCAGTCCCTGCGCCGCCAGATGACGCCGCAGATCGGCCTCGCCCATCGGCGTCACCGGGTGGACACTCATGGTTGGGTGGCGGTCGATCCGGTGTACCACGCCGCCCGCTCCTGCCGCGGCGAAGAGGTTGCCGAACAGGCAGTAGCGCCCGAGATTGGGCTGACCGCCGATCACCGGCAGCAGCGGGTTCGGGAAATGCGGCCGCAAGGCGCGCGCCGCCGCGCCGAGGCTGCCGACCTCGGGCGCGCTGTCGAAGGTCGAGCAGCATTTGTAATGCAACAGGTCGATGCCGAGCGCGGCGAAGAAGCGCCCGGCCTCGTCCAGCTCCTGCGCCATGGCCTCAGGCGCCATCGCCCGCGTCGCGCCGGCGATGCCGACCGCGTCGAGCGGCCCGGCACTGTCGAGCTGCTGGGATGTCGGGATGCGCAGGAAGAGCAAGGCGCGCTGTCCGGCCTCCGCCAGCGTCGCGAGCGTGTCGGTCGCGCCGGTGAAGTCGTCGCCATACCAGCCGTAGCGGGGGCCTGCCTCAGCCATGCTCAGCCGCTGCCCTTGCCGAAGAAGGCGAGCGCCTGCGCGAGTTCTTCGTGCTCCTTTGCCGCGTCGCCCAGCGGCACGCCGGCCGCGACCGCCTGCCAGGCCTGGCGGATGCTGGCGACGCCGGCAGCCGGCCCACCGGGATGGGCGAGGATGCCGCCGCCGGCCATGAACAGGAGGTCGTCATGGCCGATCGCATCCCAGGTCGGTTGCGCCGTGCCGGCCCATTGCCCGGAGGAGAAGGCCGGCAGCACGCGATCGTCGATGCCCTCGGCCAGCGGCGTCACACAGTCTTTCGCAGAGGTCACGACCTCCTCATCCTCCTGCGCGAACTTGCCCTGCAAGCCATGCACATGCATGTGGTCGACGCCGGCGAGGCGCCACAGGGTCTGGTAAGCCTGGAAGCCGATGCCGAGCAGCGGATGGCGCGAGAGCGCACCGAAGCCGTTGCGATGGCCGTGCAGGGCAAGGCTGGTCGAGCGGCGCAGGGTCTCGACTGCCGAGAAGCCGCACCAGTTCAGGCTGACCATGACGCAGGAGCCGCCCTCGCGCTCGACCAATTCGGCATGGCGGCGCATCTGGTCGGTCTCGGCGGTGATGTTGAAGGCGACCATCACCGCCTTGCCGGTGCGGTCCTGATGGCGGCGCACCGCGGCCATCACCGCCGGCACGCGCTGGGCCAGCGGCGCGTGGACCGGATCGGCGCAGATCTCGTCATCCTTGATGAAGTCGAGCCCGGCGGCGCAGAGCCGGCCGACCAGTTCGGCGGTCTCATAGGGGCGTAGGCCGACATTGGGCTTGATGATCGAGCCGATCATCGGCCCACGCATGACGCCGGTCGCCCGGCGGGTGCCGGCGATGCCGCGCGTCGGCAGCGGGAAGAGCCGGCGATAGGCGGCTGGGAGCGCCATGCTCTCGAGCCGGAGACCGGTGACCTCGCCGAGATCGAACAGGTTGCCGGCGACGATCGAGGCCAGCGTCGGCAGGTTAGGGCCGACATTGTCGACCGGGAAGGACAGCGTGATGCGGGCGCGGCGCCACGGTCCTTCGACGCCCTTCCGCGCCAGCCAGGCATTGGGCAGGCTCGGTTCCGCGGCGCTGCCGAGTTCCTCGACTGCAATGACGGCGGCGCGGGTACGGTCGCGCAATTCGTCGGTCTCGCCGGCGACACGGGTGAAGGTGCCGCTCGACTGCTCGCCGGCCATCACCTCCGCGACCTTGCGCGGATCGAGCGGCGTCTCGATCAGATAGGTGGCTGTGAAGCGGTCGGCGGTGGACATGTCGCAATACTCACCATCGTGGTCGTCCCGGACAAGCCGCCTCTGGCGGCGCCGATCCGGGATCCATGCCTGAGCCTTGTTCGGAGAGGCTCCGGCATGGGTCCCGGGTCTCCCTACGGTCGCCCGGGACGACCACAGAGACAAATGAAGGCTTCAGAGCTTGCTGAGATCCGGGAAGGGACGGACCGGGTCCTTGCCGTCCCAGTTTTCGCCCGCCTCGCGGATCAGCCGGAACATCTCGCCCTTGGGGCCGGCGACCTCGGAGAGCTCGATCACCGTGCCGGGGTGATAGTGGGTATCGAAATAGATGAAGCGGCCGCGCTCGCCGACCTCGCCCGACATCACCGGCTTGAAGCCCTCGGCGAGCAGCCGCCCCAGATCGGCGTCATAGTCCGAGGTCCAGTAGGCGACGTGCTGCAGGCCGCTATGGCCGGCATCGGTGAAGTCCTTGTACATGGACGGCACCGCGTTGCGGCACTGGATCAATTCGATCTGCAACGGGCCGGAATTGGCGAGCGCTACCGAATTATGCGGCTCGTAGGCCTCGCCCTTGTAGCGGTAATTTTTGATCGGGACCTTGGGATTGTAGAAGAACGGCCCGACGCCGAGCACCCGGCTCCAATAATCCATCGCCGCCTCGATATCGGGGACGACATAGCCGGCCTGACGGATCTGGCCAAAATGACGGCTCATGGCGGGTGCTTTCCTGCGAAGATCTCTAGAGGAAGCCGATGGAGAACCACGGCACGGCGGCGACGATGACGAGGCCGACCAAAAGGGCCGCGACATAAGCCCAGATGTATTTCAGCCCCTCGTCGGGATTGATCTTCGAGATCGCGCAGGCGCCGTAATAGCCGACGCCGAAGGGCGGGGCGAACAGGCCGATGCCCATCGCGAAGATCACGACCATCGAATAATGCACCTCGTGCACGCCGATCTGCTTGGCGATCGGGAAGAGCAGCGGCCCGAACAGCACGATCGCCGGGATGCCTTCGAGCACGCTGCCGAGGATGACGAAGGCGACGATCGAGATGGCGAGGAAGCCTGAAGGCCCGCCGGGCACCGCCGCCATCACCTTGGCGAGGTCCTGCGAGAAGCCCGATTGCGTCAGGCCCCAGGCCATGGCGGTGGCGCAGCCGATGATGAAGATGATCGCGCCGGTGAGCGAGGCGGTGTCGACCAGCATGCGCTTGAGCCGGCGCCAGTCGAACTGGCGGTAGATCAGGATGCCGGCCAGCACCGCATAGGCGATGCCGATGGTCGAGACCTCGGTCGCGGTGGCGACGCCCTCGACGACGGCGGCGCGGATGACGAAGGGCAGGGCGATCGCCGGCGCCGCGATCAGGCAGAGCCTGCCGATCTCGCGCTTCGAATATTTGGTTACGTGGCTGAGATCCTCGCCCCGGTTGCGCCACCAGACGACGAAGCAGAGCGCGATGCCGAGCACGACCGCCGGCAGCATGCCGCCGGTGAACAGCGCCGCGATCGAGACGCCGGTGACCGAGCCGATGGTGATCAGCACGATCGAGGGCGGGATCGTCTCGGTCTGGGCGCCCGTCGCCGAGAGCAGCGCGACGAGATCGCCGGGCTTGGCGCCACGCTTCTGCATCTCCGGGAAGAGCACCGGCGCGATCGCCGCCATGTCGGCGATCTTCGAGCCGGAGATGCCGGAGACCAGGTACATCGCGCCGACCAGCACATAGGACAGGCCGCCGCGGACATGGCCGAGCAGCGAGGCGAGGAACTGGATCATGGCGCGCGCCATGCCGGTCATCTCGATCAGTGCGCCCAGGAAGATGAACAGCGGCACCGCGAGCAGGATGAGATGGCTCATGCCCTCGTCGAGCCGGCCGACCATCACCACCATCGGCGTCGAGGTCGTCAGCGAGAGATAGCCGAAGGTGGCGAGCGCGAAGGAGAAGGCGATCGGCACCCCGGCGAAGACATTCGCCGCGACGACACCGACGAAGAAGATCACCAGGTTGAGCTTGCCGAGCGGCTTCAGCACCGGCCCGGCGAGATAAAACAGGCCGATCAGCGCCGCGGTGATTCCGACCGCCAGCGCGACGGTCTTCCAGGAGCCGAAGCGCAGCAGCCGGCAGAAGGCGGCGAACAGCATCAGCACGATGCCGATCGGCAGCGCCGCGGCGCGCCAGGAATTGGCGATCTCCAGCGCCGGGGTGACGATGAAGCGCTCGTCCTCGGCATAATCCAGCGCATCCGGCAGGATCATCACCAGAAAGGCGATCGCGGCGGTGATGGCGAGTGCTTCCAGCAGGAGGCGTGCCTGCGGCCCGACGCGGGTGACGAGCCCGGTCATGCGCATGTGCTCGCCGCGGCGCAGCGCCACCACCGCGCCGAGCATGGAGAGCCAGAGGAACAGGATCGAGGCGAGTTCGTCCGACCAGACCAGCGGCGCATGGAAGGCGTAGCGGGCGGTGACGCCCGCTCCGAGGATGATGATCTCGGCGAGGACGAGCACGGCCGCGACCAGCTCGACGACCGCGCCGACGGCGCGGTCGAGCCTGTCCGCGATCCGGCCGAGGCCGGTGGCGGGTGGCGTGGTCGGCAGGGGGGCGGCGTGACCGTCCATGGCGTTTCCTCGGGCGTCCGGTTGCGGCCCGCTCGTTCAGGCGAGCTTGCCGACCGCTCCCTCGAGCAGGCTCCAGGCTTCGGCGCCGAAGCGCTCCTGCCATTCCTTGTAGAACCCGCCTTCGCGGAGCTTGGCCCGGAAGCTGTCGGGGTTGGTCTTGTTGAAGGCAAGCCCTTTCGACTGCAGATCGGCCTGCACGGTTTCGTTGAGGCTCTTGATGTCGCCGCGCTGGGCGACGCCGGCATCGTTGATGGCGGAGGCGACGATTTTCTGGATGTCCGGCGGCAAAGCGCGCCAGGCGCGGCCATTGGCGATGAACCAGAAGCCGTCCCAGATATGGTTCGAGACGGCGCAGCTCTTCTGCACTTCATAGAGCTTGGCGACCTGGATGATCGGCAGCGGGTTCTCCTGCGCGTCGACGACCTTGGTCTGCAGCGCCGAATAGACTTCGGAGAACTGCAGGCTGGCGGGGGCGGCGCCGAGCGCCTTGAACATCGAGATCGAGAGCGGCGAGACCGGCACGCGGATCTTGAGCGAGGCCATGTCGGCCGCCTGCTCGATCGCCTTGCCCGAGGTGGTCATCTGGCGGAAGCCGTTGTCCCACATCTTCTCGAAGGCATAGAGATTGACCTTCTCGATCGCGGCGCGGACATGCGCGCCGACCGGCCCGTCCATCGCCTTCCAGACCTGGTCGTAATCGGCGAAGGCGAAGCCGACGGCGTTGATCGCCGCGACCGGCACCAGCGTCGCGATCACCAGCGCCGACGGCGTGAAGAAGGTGATGCCGCCATTGCGGACCTGGCTCAGCATGTCGGTGTCGCCGCCGAGCTGGTTGTTCGGGAAGATCTTGATCTCGACCCGCCCGTTGGTCTCCTTGGCGACGCGCTCGGCTGCCTGCTGGGCCCGGATGTTGAGCGGATGGCTGAGCGGCAGGTTGTTGCCGTATTTCAGCTCGATCTCGGCGGCCCGCGCGATCATCGGCATGCCGAACAGCGATGCGGCGGGGGCGGCGGCGAGGCCCTTGATGAGCGTGCGGCGGCTCGGTCCGGTCATGATGTCCTCCCTGGACGTGCTGATGCGATTTGATCGCTCTTGAGTGCTTGACGCTCAGCATAGAAACCGCTTCTGATGGTCTTCAAGCTCATTTTATGATGGTTTTTGATTGAATGAATGCATCGATCTGCAACGCTGACGAGGCGATGCCGCGTCGCCGCCAGATGGCGCGGGTCGAGGATGTCGCGCGTCTCGCCGGCGTCTCGACCGCGACGGTCGACCGGGTGCTGAACCAGCGCCCGGGCGTCAGGCCGGCGACCGTGCAGCGCGTGCTGAAGGCAGCGGGCGAGCTCGGCTATGTCATGGAGGGCGCGCTGCCGGCGAGCGCGCTGCGGCCCCTGCGCCTCGGCTTCCTGCTGCCGGCCGGCAACAACCGTTTCCTCGGCCTGCTCGGCCGGCTGATCGCGGGCTCGCAGGACCAGCTGGCATCCTTCAACATGCGCGCCAGGGTCGAGCATATCGAGAGCTTCAAGCCGGAGCTGCTCGCCCATGAGCTCCGGCGGATCGGCCGCGAGGTCGACGGCGTCGCCTTCATGGCTCTGGAGCATCCGACCGTGCGCGAGGCGGTCGACGCCCTCGCCGAGCGTGGCGTGCCGAGCGTCACCCTGATCTCCGACATCGCCAATACCGCCCGCGCCGCCTATGTCGGCCTCGACAACCGAGCCGCCGGGCGCACCGCCGGCCAGCTCATCGCCCGCTTCATCGGGCCGCGCCGGGCCAGGGTGGCCAAAGTCGCCATGATCGCCGGCAGCCTGAGCTATCGTGCCCATGAGGAGCGCGAGATGGGCTTCCTGCATCTGTTCGAGGAGCTCTATCCGGACATTCAGGTCGTCGGCCTGCGCGAGGGCCATGACGACGAGGCCAAGAATTACCGCCAGACCAAGACCTTGCTCGGCCAGCATCCGGACCTCGCCGGCATCTACAATATCGGTGGCGGGCCGGAAGGCATCGCCCGGGCGCTGAAGGAGGCCGGGCGGCAGGACGTGGTTTTCGTCGGCCATGGGCTCACGCCGGAGACGCGCGGCCTCCTCGTCGACGGCACCATGGACGCGGTCATCACCCAGCAGCCGCTGGCGACGCTGATGAGCTGCGTTGCGATCTTCGCAAACTTACGCGCCGGCCGGCCGGCGGCGGAGGGTACCGCTCGGCCCGGTATCGAGATCGTTCTGCGCGAGAACCTGCCCTGACGGTTCAGGTGGTGCGGCCGACCTCGCGTGCCACCTCCGAGAAGGGGCGCATGCCGCTGTCGGGCCGGGTCGCGATCGAGAGGAAGCGGGCAGCGAAGGCGAGCGAGTCGCGCTGGCTCGGGCTGAGCTGCTCGCAGCGCTGCCGATCACCCAGCCCGGTCTGCTCGGCCTGCGCGAGTGCGGCCTTCAGCTGGGCTTCGGTCAGGGCGCCCGAGTCCACCAGAGAGCGCAGCACGGCGGTGAAGGCCAGCAGCATGCCTTCGAGCTGGAGATTGGCGACGTTCATCTCGTCCTCCCGACACTGATCGATCGGGCGGTCGGACGGCCACCGGACAAGCCTGCGCCGGGGGCCGTTCGTCGGCGCCCGGCGCATCTTGGCATGGGAAGCCGGTCAGGGCGACCGGCTTGTCGGATCAGGCGGCCTGTGGTTGCTCGACCGGCGGCAGATAGGCGCCCTGGAAGGTCGTCATCACATGCGCCACCATCTCGCGGGCGATGTGGAGCTGATCCTCCTCGAAGGCGATCGCCCGCGGCGAGTTGAGCACGATCTCGTAGCTCGGGAAGTAGTCGACATAGTCGAAGCGCCGGAACAATTCCTCGGCCACGGCCCGCAGCAACGATTTCGAGGCGCTGTTGGCGACGATCACATCGGCATCCTTGAAGGTCGCGCCGAACGGCACCGGCGAGACGGTGACGACGAAGCGCATCTCCGGATTGCAGTGCTCGCGGATCAGCCCGATGATGTCGAGCATATCGGCCAAAGTCGCGTCATAGCCATAATCGACGAAGCGGAAGCGCTCCGGCATGCGCTGCAGCCAGCTCGGCCCGGGATGGGCGTTCATAGCGATGCCGGTCTCGGAATCGAGCCAGGTCTCGGTCAGGCCGAGCGTGAAGAAGCAGATCTTCGCCTGCTTGATCGTCGCCGTCGCTTCGACCAGCCGCTTGCGGTTGGCGAAGGCGCTGTCGCGGTCGAGCAGTCTGAGGCCGCTGGCATGCGGGTCGAACCATTGCCCGGGCGCAAGCTCGATCAGCCCGTCATTGGGATAGTCCTCGCCGCGCAGCACGCGCTTCAGCTCATGTGTCATCGAGCGGACCGAGTACTTGTTGAGCGCGCCGCGGGAGAGCTGGCCGCGATCGGCGCCGCCGCCGCGGCCGGTCTCCTCGTCCCAGCTCTCGAAATGCTCCGCCGGCACGCCATGGCCGCGCAGCAGCAGCGGCAGGCCGCGCATCATCAGGAGGTTCTCGACCTCGCGCGCGAAGCAGGAACCCATGGTGAAGATCGGCCAGGTCGGGTCGATCTTGAATTTCGGCTTGTGCTGGACGGCGAGGTAGTTGCCGGTGGTCAGCCGCTCCTTGGCCATCTTCTCAGGCTTGCCCGAGATCCAGCCGCGCACGGGATTGCCGCGCATGATGGAAAGGGCCGTGCCTGCATCGTATTCGATCTTCATCGATCGTCTCCTGGTTCGTGCAAACCTCTCGGGCTCGACGCTGCGGACTTCGGGAAGTCTCGTAAGCTCGCCGGGCGGTTGCTGATGGCCCGGGTGCTCTCCGGGCGTTTCCTCCAACCGGCGCGATCGTCGCCGCGCCGGGCCTGACTCACATGCGGTGGGGAATGCCGTTGCGGTCGAGGAAGCCGCGCATTCGGTCGTAGGAGGCAGCATAGCTCTTCGCGAGATTGTTCAGCGCCGCTTCCTGATAGACGGCGCGCCAACCGCCTTCGGCCAGCGCCGCCTCCGGCACCACCGGGATCTTCAGCGTCTCCGCCAGCTCCTGGCTGCGGGTGTCATAGGCGACGAGCACGCCGGGCACCCCATGCGCGACGGCCGGCAGCACGCCGTGGACGCGGTAGCCGACGGCGAGGTCGATCGAGCGGGCGAACTCGTCATAGCGCTCGACGTCGAAGAAGGAGAACAGCTGCTTCTCATAGATGCGCCGCATCGGCGCATCGTCCGCGCCGTCCCACCACTTCGTCTTGACGAACTCGGCGACGGCCTTCTCCTTCGCCGCCGTATCGCGCAGGAAGAAGGCCTTCTCTTCCTGCTCGCCATGCGAGGACATCACCATCTCGCTCTGGCTATCAACCTTGAGCAGCGCGGCCTTCTGGTTGCGCAGATAGGCCTCGGGGTCGGCGGTGTAGCTCTTGTCGGCCTCGCGGCGCAGGCTGAAGGCGACCTTGCGGATCTCGCGCTGGTCGGGAATGCGGATCCTGAGGTCGCGATTGCGGGTCCGGAAGATCGAGGGGCAGCCGACGACCTCGACATTGCGGATGCCGTTCTGGCGCAGGGTCTCGGCGCTGAAGGCGCCGCGCACGCCGATCGAGGCGCAGCGCTCGGCGACGATCGACCAGAAGCGCTTCGACGGCTCGGGCAGCTCGATCCTGCGGTTCTGGCTCGCCTGCGCACCGACGCCGATGGCGTAGACCGGCAGCTTCACCCGCTCCAGCACCTCGACGGCGCGGAACCATTCCATGTTCTCGTGGATGAAGTTCGAGCCGCGCACGAAGACGAAGTCGAACTCGCTGGCATAGCGCTCGATGTCGGCCTCGGTGGGCGACATGATCTTCATCGGCTCGAGATGCGCATAGCGCAGAAGCTTCAGTGTCGAGTCGTAGACGATCATGTCGCCGATGTTGAAGTAGTCGCTGAGCAGCTTCTCCATCGGCGCGCGGTACCAGCGCACCTTGTCATGCTCATGCACCTCGCCGGCCGGATAGATCACCAGCGCGCGCAATTTGGTCTCGGTCGCGATCGGACGCAGATTCGAGCCCGGGGCGAGCGTGCCCGTGGCTGCATCGGCGATCGCGACCGAGTGGGGGCGCCCATTGGGCAGGCTGGGCAGCGGGATCGTCAATTCCGCGACATCGGCCTCGCCGGTGACGATCGCGCCGGGATGGATCGTGGCGTAGTCCTGCCCGTCGAGCATCAGCTTGAGCGCCGGCCAGCTCCGGTCGGGGCGGCGTCCGATGGCGACGACGACCTCGCCGGTGGTGGCGCGCAGGATCTTGATGGCGTTCTCGGCCGAGACCACCTGGCCGAGATTGAGCACGGGCGCGTTCATGGCCCCTCCTTGACGAACTGAACCTTGAGGCGGACCAGATCGCGATCAGGCCCGAGCTTGCAGTCGGTGACCTTCATCCTGGTCATGAAGAGATAGGCCTCGTCGCCGGTCGTCTCGAAATTGCGCGAGCGCGAGGCGGGGTCGGCGAGGGCGCCATAGCCGTAGCGCAGCCGGTCGCTGCAGTTCTTGCTCCACATCGTCGGCTGCACCATCAGGGTCTGCAGCGGCGACCAGCGGATCAGGTCGTCGGACCAGCTATAGGCGACGCGGCCGCCGGCGATGTTCTGGCTCGGGTCGGGCCCAAGATGGAGCAGCGCGAGCCATTTCCCGCTCGGCTCGTGCCGGGTCAGCGATCCCACTGTGGTCGGCAGCGGCTTCAGCGTCTGGCAGGGCCGCGCCTCACTGAGGTCGTCGCGATAGGGATCGACCGCGCGGATGGTGAAGTCCTGTCCGTCAAAAGCGCGCCAGGAGGTCGGGTCCTTGATGTTGGTCGAGCGGAACAGGCAGACGCCGTTCTTCTGGCCTTCGCCACCGGTCGTCATGATCAGCGCATACCAGGCGCCGTCCTTCTGGACGATGTTGGAGGGGTTGAAGAAGCCGCGATGCCGGCCCTGACCGACGTCCTGGGGGAAGCCGGGAGCGGCCACCAGCGGGCGCGGCTCGTCGGTCTTGAAGCTCAGACCACCATCAGCGGAATGGGCGGCGGTGACGACATTGTACCAGCAGCTCATCGCATCCTTGAAACGGCAGGCACCGGGATGCTTGTCGGCATGGTATTCGGCGTGGACCAGCGCCTCGACATTGCGGCCATCGCCGGTCCAGGTCGCGGCGATCCAGCTCTTGTCGCTGAACTGGCTCGGGTCGGCGCTGCTCTTGGCCTCGAAGGAGACCGCGCAGCTCTTGCGGATCGCGCCGAGATTGCCGCCGATCAGCGGCCGGCTACGGTAATGGCTGGCGAAGGCGACGACCTCGCCCTTGTTGTCGCGGAAGGCGCGCAAGGGCGCGTCCGGCAGGTCCCATTCCTCGCAGCGCTCGCGTGCCCAGGAGACGACCGTCTCCTCCTTCGCGTCAGGCGCGATCTCCAGCCGGTAGCCGGCCCCCTTTTGACCCGGCGCCTGCTGAGCGATGGCGGCAACGGGAGCGGTGACTGCCAGCAATACCGCCGGCAGCCAGGCGAAGGCGCTGCGAAGGCTCCTCATGCCACCTTCCTTTCCGGCTCGGGAGCCGGCGGCACGGACGGGGCAGCCGCAGCGGGCTTGGCCATCTTGTGGTCGACCTTGTTCTCGCTGAGGAAGGCGCTCATCGCGCCATAGGTCCGGACATAGGCCGCGTTGAAGCGGTCGAAGAGCGCCTGATCCCAGTACTCTTCCAGCTTGAACGGCTTGTCGCCGAAGACGTCGACGCTCGGGATCTGGAAGGTCTCGGCGAACTCGACGGTGCGGCTGTCATAGGTGAAGTAGATCGACGGCGTGCCGTTGGCGAGCGCCATCAGATTGCCGTGCAGCCGGTAGCCGAGCACGAGGTCGAGCTTGCGCACGAGCTGCTCGTAGCCGGCGACGACGTCCGAATAGAACATCCGGTCGCGGTAGAGCGCTTCCATCTGCTCATCGAGATACCACTGCGTCGCCCAGCCGTTCTCGCGCAAGGCGGCCATGCCCTCCTGCTTCTGCTCGGGCGTGCCGAGAGCGAGCTTCTTCTCCTCGACCTCGCCCTGCGACATGAGGGTGACCTCGAAGCGATCGGCCATTGCCTTCACCAGGTCGCGGTGGAAGGTGAGGTAGCGCTTGATGTCCTTGGCATAGTGCTTGGAGACCTCGCGGCGCAGGGTGACGCCGACCTGCTTCACGGCGTCGAGCGCCGGCAGACGGATGGCGAGGTCGGGCCGGTTGTTGCGGAAGGCCGTCGGGCAGCCGATGATCCGGGCGTTCTTGATGCCGAGCTCGTTCATCACCTCGGCCGAATAGGTGCCGCGCACGCCGACCGAGGCGGTCGATTCCGAAATCAGCTTGAGGACGGTCTTGCTGTCTTCGCTAAGCTCGAGCTTGCCGCTGACCGGGGCCTGCGCGCCGATGCCGAAGGCGAGCACCGGCAGCTTCAGCCGGCGCAGCACCTCGGCGGTGCGGCTCCAGTTCATCCCGGCATGGACATAGTTGGAGCCGCGCAGGAAGACATAGTCGAACTCGGCGTTGAACCGGTCGATCTGCTGGGGATCGATGCTGGTGATCGGCAATTCCTCGAGTGTCTCGAAGTTGAGCAGCTTCAGCGAGGAATCGAAGACGAAGGCGTCGCCGATATTGTGGTAGTGATTGATGTGGCTCTGCAGGTCGGCGTGGCGGTACCAGCGGACATTGTCGTGGTCGTAGACCTCGCCCGACGGGCTGATCACGAGGATGCGGGCCATGGTTGCGTTCTCCCTTCTTGTGTCCGCGCGGCTCACGCGATCATCGGCGCGGCGGCGCGGTTGGCCGGGGTCGGCACGCCTCGCTCGGCGATCAGGCGCTCGTAGAGCGCCAGATGCTGCTCGGCGCAGTCGACATGGCTGAGCGGCTTCTTGATGCCTGCACGCAGGCGCTCCCAGAGCCCGGGCTCGCTCAGCGCCCGGGTCATGCAGTCGACGAGGTCCTCCGGGCTGCCGGAGCGGAAATGCAGCCCGTCGACTTCGTCGGTGATCTTCTCGGCCATGCCGCCGAGATTGCTGGAGAGGATCGGGCGGCCATGGAAGAAGGCCTCCTGGATCACGATCGGCGAGTTCTCCCACCAGACCGAGGGCATCACCACCCAGTCGACCGAGCGCATCAGGTTCGGCATCTCGTGGTTCTGGAAGGGGCCGCAGAAGCGCACGCGCCGCCCGGCCGCTTCGACCAGATCGGTGAACTTCTTCTTGTAGGCCTCGGGCTGGCGGTCGAGATTGCCGCCGTAGACCAGCAGAACGCTGTCCTCGCCCCAGACCTGTTCCGGGATGCGGGTGACGGCGTCGATCAACACGTCGGCGCCCTTATAGGGCGTGAGCTGGCCGAAATAGGCAAAGCGCGAGCGTCGTCCATTCGCTTCCGGTCCCGGACGCGGTGGGGCGACCTCGGCGACGTCGATGCCGTTCTCGATCACCGAGAAGCGCTCGGCCGCAAGGCCCCATTGCTGGTAGCGCTCGGCGAGGAACCGGCTCGGCGAGATGAAATGGTCGGCGAGGTTGAGGATGCCCTTGATGAAGGTCTCGCGGGCGAGGAAGCGCGATGGCGAGATGTCAGGGAAACAGGCGTTGCAGTCGCTCGGCGAGGATTTGTAGCAGAGCTTGAAGGCGCCGGTCTTCACCATCTGCCCGTGGTGGTGGCAGATCGAGAGGTATTCGTGGAAGGTCACGACGATCAGCGCATCCGGCAGCGTGTCGCGCACCGCGAACAGGCATTCGAGGCCGAGGCCGATGAAATGGTGGAAATGCACCACGTCGGGCTTCAGATCGCGCAGCACGCGGACGAAATCGCGCTCGATCTCGTCGGTAGCGCGGTTCGAGATCAGGAAGTGATCGTATTCCTCGGCGTAGTAGAGCAGCTCGCCGCCACGCTGGCGCAGGCTCATCAGCGCCGTGCCGGCATGGCGCGGCGTCGGCGCGCCGACGCGGGCGAGGTAGTGGGTGTCCACCTCGGCCTTGGCCTGGAAGCCCTTGTGCAGGTTGTAGGAGGCGACTTCGGCGCCGCCGAGCGAAAACGAAGGGTGGCCGTGCGAGACGACGAGGATACGCATGCTCATCCTCTCATGTTGGAGATGGCCAGCGCCCAGCGCCGGTCGAAACTGGTGCGGTCGGCGAGGTTGATCAGCGCGCCGACATGCGGGCGGGTCTCGGCGTCCTCGACGACATAGATCTCGACCTCCGGCACCCAGAGCGACGGCACCCCGTTCATCCTGAGCTTCAGGCAGAGATCGAGGCCCTTTTCGCCGGTGGTGAAGTAGCTGCGCGAGAAGCCGTCCGCCTCGAGGAAGGCGTTGCGCGACATCACGCAGCATTCGGTCGCGCCGGCGGCGACCTCCATCGGCCCGAGGCTGCCGATCGCATCGAGGGGATAGCCGACGAAGCGGTTGTAGACGCGCCGCTGCGGACCCTCGCCTTCGAGCCAGGCGCCGGCCCAGCGGATCGAATTGTCCTCGAACAGCAGGGTCGGGCTGGCGACGCAGTGGCCGCCGCGGCCGCGATAGGCGCGTTCCAGCCGCCCGAGCCAGCCGGGCATGCGGATCTGGGCCGCGCCGGAGAGCAGTGCAACAGTCTGGAAGCGGCAGGCGCGCACGCCCGCTTCCAGCGCATCGCAGCTGTCCTCGACGCCCTCGACCAGGACGAGCCGGACCTGGAGCCCGTAGAACTTCGCCAGCCGGCGCGCCTCGGCGCCGAGCCGGTCGAAGCTCTCGCCGGGCGCGGCGACGACGATCGGCAGCGGCCTGATCTCGGGGTCGATCGCCAGCAGGGCGAACAGGCTGGAGAGCTCGCGCTGGCGCTGGTCGAGGCCGATCACCAGGCCGAGCGCCGCATCGGCGTTGAAGCGGCCGATATCATGCGTCTCGATCGCCTTGGGGGGCGCGATCTCGGCGGCCTGCAAGGCGGGCGCGATCTGCTTCTCGACCACGGCTGTCGCGGTCGAGGAGCGAGGGTCGAGCAGGCTGAAGACCCGCTCCAGCGCGCGCCGCGCCGGGTTGCGCCCCGGCGCCAGCGGTAGGAAGGCCGGCCCGTGTCCCTCGATCTCGAATTCGAGATAGAGCGGCTGTCCGGGCTCCGGCAGCAGCTTCGGCGCGAACACGATGAAGCCGTGGCTGTTGCGCCGGCTCGCCATGGCCGGGCCGAAGCGCGGATCCTCGGCGAAGGCGGCGGTCACGTCCGGCCTGATGGCGCGCGTCCAGATCGTGTCGATGGCGCAGGATTGCGTGCCGCTGCGCAGGGTGACGCTGCCGGCGAGGCGGTCGGGATCGAACAGCCAGCCGATGATCAGGACGCCGGTGCCCTCGACGATGGTGGCGTCGTCGATGCCGGCGCGCACGGGCTGGTCGAGGAAGGAGACGGTGTCGCGCCCGTCGAAGCGCTGCGAGGCCTGTTTCAGCTTCTCGGTGGTCGCCGGCGGCGCGGTGCCGCGCTGCAACCCGTCGCGCAGATGGCCGGGCACGGTGATCTGCTCGAGCAGGACGTGGCGGTCATAGACCTCGAGCGCCCGCCAACCGTCATTGGCGCGGAAGAACAGCCGCTCGATCTCGCTGGGATGGCGGATGCCGCATTCCTCCAGCAGGCCGAAGAAGCCGAGCGCTCCTTCGCCGAGATCGTCGCGCTGGAAGGTTCCTGCTTCCAGCACCGCCGGCGAGAGCCCGCCATGGGCGATCAGCAGCTTGGTCCGCCCGGCCGCGAAGTTCGAGGTCCAGCCTTGCAGGAAGATGCCGTCGTCGAGTGGGCCCATCACCTCGACGAAGCCGCCGGGCTTGGCGACCGATTGCAGCAGCATGCCGACGGCGCGCAGGCGGCGCGGGTTCGACTTGCCGGAAAGGAGCACCTCCAGCAGCCCATCGACGACGGTCGGGAAAGCCTGGCCGGCCTCTTCGGCGAGCCCGGCGAGGAAGGCCTGCAGCGGCATCGGCTTCGGCGCCAGGATCAGCCGCAAGGGCCGTCCCGGCCTTCCGAGCAGGATCGCACCGGAGCCGGCACGATCCGGCGACGGAGCTGGCGCGAGGCAGAGGAAGCCGACGGCCTGCGTGGCGTCGGCCTGCGGCCGACGCCAGGTCAGCGCCATGGTCTCGACCTTGTTGCGCGGATTGCCGTCGACCGCGACCGGCACCTTGCCGGGGATCGCGTCGCAGGCGCTCATCACCAGGATCGCGTTCTCGCCGAGCGGGGTCCAGGCGACGGTCGGGGCCTGGGCGACCCTGGTCCGCTCGGGGATGATGACCTCGTTCATCGCCTCACCTGCCCATCAGCATGACGGTGAGCGTGACGAAGGAGAGCACGGCTGCGAGGCCCGACAGGAAACCGAGCACCACCGTGACCTGCCGTAGCGGCGCCTTCGCCTCCTTGCGGATTGAGACCAGCCGGTCGTCGAAGGCGCGCAGCGTCTGGTCGAAGCGCATCTGGAAGACGTCGATCTCGGCGAGGCGCGAAGCGATCGCGCTGCTTCCGTCAGCCTCTTCCGACTGCTTCGCCTCCGCCTCGCGCTTGCGGTGCTCGGCCAGCTGCACGCCGAGCTCGCCGACCTTGTCGAGCAGTTCCTTCTGGGTCAGCTGCGAGCGCCGCTGCAACGCGATCAGCGCCTCGACCCGGTCGAAGAAGCGCGCCAGCGGCACGGCGATCGCCGCCTCCGCCGCGAGCTCCGCCGCCGGCGGCAGGCGCAGTTCGAGCTCCACGCCGGTGCTGGGCGAGATACCGACGATCGTCAGCGCGTCGCGTGCCGCCGCGGTCCTGTCGTCGAGCTCCATGGCGAAGGCGTGCTTGCCGTCGCCGATGCCGTTGCGGCGCAGGTCGATGCGGCTCTGATCGGCCACCGCCTCCTGTACCTTGAGGCCGTGGCGCATCAGGCGCACGGTCAGCCGCTCCTCGGGCCGGGCCTCGTCCCAGATCCAGCCATGCAGCCGGTTGCCGTCGAGCGCGTCGACGCGCCCGTTGAGTTTTGCCGGGGTCTCGCTCGCTTCGCTCACGGTTCCGTCCGGACTGTGCATCGTCGTCATGCTGGTCATGCCGCCTCCGCCAGTTTGAGTTGATCGAACAGGGCAAGGTGCGCTCGTGCGCAGTCATCCATGCCGGGTTGGGGATCGATGCCGTCGACGAGGCGGTGCCAGAGCCCGTCCTCGCTCCCGGCGCGCCGCATCACCTGCGCGAGATGGCGCGGATCGCCCGGGCGGGCGTGCAAGCCGTCGACGCCGTCGCGCACCATCTCGGCCATGCCGCCGATATTGCTGGCGATCACGGGCCGCAGGTGCTGGAAGGCTTCCTGGATGACGAGGGGAGCGTTCTCGTACCAGATCGAGGGCATCACGACCCAGTCGACCTCGGCCATCAGCGCCGGCATCTCGTCGCGGCGATAGGGGCCGCAATGGATGACTTCCGCACCTGCTTCTGAAAGCGCCTTGTCCAGCGCCGTGGTGAAGGTCTCGCTCTGGAACGGCGCGCCGCCATGGACGCGCAGTTCGAAGCTCTCACCGCCATCGTCGCGCAGGAGCTTGGCGGCCTGCAGCAGCGGCAGCACGCCCTTCCACGGATTGAGATTGCCGAAATAGCCGAAGCGGTTGCGGGCGCCATGGGTGTGCCGGTGCGGCACAGGCATCTGCGCTGGCCGCGCATTGGCAATGACTTCGATCTTCTCCGCCGGCAGCCCCCAGTCGACATAGCGCTGGCGCAGGAAGCGGCTCGGCGAAACGAAGCGGTCGACGGCTGACAGATGCGTCTTCAGGAAACGCTCGCGCAGCAGGAAGCGGTCCGGGCCGATCTCCGGGAAGCAGCCATGGCACTTTGCCGGCGAAGCGCCGGTGCAGCGCTGCTTGTCGCTGGCGCGCACCATCAGCCCGTCATGGTGGCAGATCGAATAATAGTCGTGCAGCGTCATCACGATCGACGCCTGCGGCAGCAGTCGCCGCGCCAGCGCCAGGAATTCGGCGCCGATCAGCACGAGATGGTGGATATGGATCACGTCCGGCCGGAACTCGGTCAGCAGCGAGCCGAGATCCTGCAAGGTGCCGTAATGGTCGATCTGGCTGAGATGGAAGCGATCGAAATGGCCGCTCCACAGCAAAAGGTCGCCATCCGCTCCGGTCGCCTGGAAGGCGGTTCCGGGATGCGGCTGGCGATGGATCGCATTGGTCGCGCCGAGGAAGAGCACCTCGCAGCCTTCGCTGCGATAGGCGCTCGCCAGGTCGTGCGCGAAGATTTCGGTGCCGCCTGGATGCAGGTCCGGGTGATTATGGGCGACGACGAGGATGCGACGGCTCATCGCGAGCCTCCTGGCTTCATCGCGAGCAGCAGGTCCTGGTAGTGCGCCGCGCTCTGGCCGCGCCAATGGCCGGGGTCGAGCCGCTCGACCGCAAGCCCTGCCTGGGTGGCATGCTCCAGCAGGAAGCCGGCATCGATGCCGGCGGCTGCGAGCGGCGCCTCCTCGATCGCATACCAGCCCGGACCCTCGCCCCAGCGCCGGAATTTCAGGCGCTCCTGGCCGGTGCTCTGGTCGTCGAGGGCGAAGGCGGTGAGGAAGAGCCGCCCGCCCGGGGCGAGCAGGCGCGCCGCTTCGTGCAGGTAGACCACCAGTTCGTCCGGCGGCAGATGCGTCGCCACCGAGGTCATGGTGATGAAGTCGAAGCTCTGATTGGCGAAGCCGAAGCGCACCTCGTTGCCCGGCAGCGAACCTTGCGGATTGTAGAGCGGGTGGGCGATGTCGAGGCGCTGGAAGCGGAAGCGCGGATAGGCCGGCGTGATCGTCTGTGCGCACCAGAGGATGCCGTCCATCACCGGGTCGACGCCGTCATAGCTGCCGCGCTCCGGGTCGAGATACTGCGTCAGCGGCACCGCCATGCGGCCGATGCCGCAGCCGATGTCGAAGACGCGCTCATGCGGCTGCAGCCGGCCGATCCGGACGAAATGGCCGAGAAACTCGGCGCCGATGGCGCGATAGTCGCCATCGCCGACGAAGATCGAATCCGGCGGCGGATGCGGCAGGAAGCGGTTCGTCTGGACATGGGCCATCAGCCAGGCGAGCTCGGGCGTCATCGGGCCGATCGCGAGCGCCGCTTCCGGCGTGGTCTGTCGCAAGGCGAGGGTCGCCGTCATGCCGCTGTCGCCCTTCTGAGATTGGCGCGGGAAAGAAGGAAATCGGGATCGGGGCGCAGGCCCGGAGCGGGAGTCGGCACAGGTTGCCGTTGGGCGGGCTGATCGACCGCCGCCATCAGCGCTTCGATCTGAGCGTCCCAGCGCCTGGTCTGGAGCCAGGAATTGTGCTGCGAGGCGACGCCGCGCGTGTAGTCGAGGCTCTGCGAGATCGACTGGCGCTCGAGATGGTAGAGTGACACGCTCGGCACATAGACGATGCCGAGCCCGGCCCGGGCGATCTTGAGGCAGAGGTCGCTGTCCTCGTAGTCGCCGATGACATAGCTGTCGTCGAAGCCGCCGACCTCCATGAAAAGGGCGCGCGGCATGACGATGCAGGCGCCGGTGACGCCGGGGACCGGCCGCTCGACATTGGCCGGCGCGTAATGGCTCGGCATGCCCTTGAAGTAATGATGGTTGAGCCAGGTGCCTTTACTGTCGCGCTTGAAGAAGAGCCCGGCATGCTGCAGCGAGCCATCGTCATAGAGCAGCTTTGGGCCGACCGCGCCGGTACGCCGATGCGGCTCGAGACGCTGCAGCAGCGCCGGCAGCCAGCCCTCGCTATCGGGAATGACGTCGGAATTCACCAGCGCCAGCGCCTGGCCGCGCGAGGCGGTGGCGCCGGCATTGCAGGCCGCCGAGAAACCGCCATTGCGGCCCATCACCACGAGCTGCATCGGCAGCCCATAGGCGAGGAAGAGCCCGCCGAGCAGATGGGCGACCTCGCCCTCGTGCTCGGGCGAATCGAGTACGTAGATCAGTTCGGCCTTCTCGGCGAACCAGCGGTCGGCGGCGAAAGCCGAGACCTGGACGCGCAGGAAATCGTAGACACGGTAGAGCGGAATCACCACCGAGACGGCAGGGCTCGCAGGGCCCTTGCCGAAGCTCTTGAGGCGCGGTTCCGGAAGCGTCTCGCGCAGGGTTTTCTGGCATTCGGCGAGCACGGGCGCGATCGTCCGCTCCAGCATCTGCGCGGTGAGGTGCTGCGGGGGGATGGCGGCCAGTGCCCGGGCGCGGATGGCGACGGCGTCCGCCGGTTGCGCATTGGGGCGCAGCGACAGCACGGTGCCGGATTTCAGCTTGAGCTCGACACGCGGCTGCAGCACCGGCGCGCCGGCGGCATAGCCGGGGATCAGAGCCGCAAAGCCGGTGGCGCGCTTGACGTCGCCCTTGGAGCCGGCCGGCAGCAGCGCGGGGAAGTGATCCAGCCGCTCGAAGACCGGTACCGGCTCGCCCTCGGAGCGATGCAGCAGCATCTCGTCGAGCAGGCCTTCGGCGTCGCGATACCAGCCGCCGAGCAGGAGTCCGGCCGGGGTCGTGACGGCGAGGTCGAGATCGGCCGAGGGCAGGTCGTCATTGCGGCGCACGGTCTGGGCGGGGAGCGGCAGCCGCCTCTGCATCTCGATCGCCAGCAGGCGGCCCTGCTCGGAGAGGCCGGAGAGCTGCTCGACCAGCCAGCTGCGCAGCCCGTCGCGCTGGCTCGCCTTGCCGGCCCACCAGCGCCCGAGCGAAGGGATGTCCTGCCGGGCGGCGACAGTCCGGACGATCAGGCCGGATTCGGCCTGCAGGATCAGCAGGCCGCCGGCCTGGGGCGGGAATTCCTCGACGATCAGATGCAATGGCCGGTTGCCGGCGCGATCGGCGCGGCCGAGTCGTGGCCGGCCGGGCAGGCGGGAGAGGCCGCCGGAATCGAGCCTGTAGGCGGTGCGAACGCCGGAGAGCCGGCCGGGGACCGCTGCCTCCAGCAGGATCTTGCCCTCGGTCAGGCGGGCGACCGGTGTCGCCGCCGACGGCTTGCGGGCGAGGATCAGCAGGAACTGGCGCAGGAAGCCGAGATAGCCGGCAGCCTGGCTCAGCCCGAACAATGTGGGCCAGTGGCCGACCAGCGCGTTGGCGAGCATGCGGCGCGCATCGGGCGTGGCGTCGCGCAGGAGGTCTTCGGCATCGGCCATGCCGTGGACGAGATCGGGGTCGAAGCGCGCGGTGATGTCGCCGCCCGGATTGTCGTCGGAGAGCGTCGCGACGGCCTCGCCGGGCCCGCCATGGCGGAAGACGACGACGACGCGCATGCGGCCATCTCCGAGCGGCAGGACGACCGAGCCGGAGGCGAGGCGCTTCTCCTGCGCCGCGAGCGTGATCCGCGGCCGCGAGAGCACGGGAGCTTCGATGGTCCAGCTCAGCAGGAAGACCGAGCCGCTCAGCCTGGACAGGTGCAGCTGCGGGCTCAGGCCATCCGCTGTCGGCGCGGGCGCGAGAGAGAGCATGAATACCGTGATCCGAGAGGGCAGGGATGGGAGAAAGACGCCGGCCGGCACGAGACCGGCCGGCGCCGATCTGTCGTCAGGCGACCGAGAAGTAGGCGTTCGGGTCGGCCTGGAGGTCTTCGGCGGTGACACCGACGATCGTCACGGTGTCGCCATTGCCGAGATCGACGACGGCATTGCCGTTGACGGTGGTGGCGCGTGCCGCCACGTCCGCGGCCGAGTCGATGTCCGTGCCGTTGATGCCGCTGGAGACTTGCATCATGTCGTGACCGGCATGGAAGTCGAGCACGACGTCGTTGCCGCCGCCGCCATTGAAGATGAAGACGTCGTCGCCGGCGCCGCCGGAGAGGATGTCGTCACCCGCGCCGGCGAAGAGCAGGTCGTCGCCCGCGCCGCCCTGGAGGACGTCGTTGCCGGCGCCGCCATCGAGGATGTCGTTGCCGGCGCCGCCCTGGACGACGTCGTTGCCAGCGCCGCCGAGCAGGATGTCGTCGCCCGGGCCGCCCTGGAGCAGGTCGTCGCCTTCGCCGCCGCGCAGCACGTCATCGCCGGCATTGCCGCGCAGGATGTCGTCGCCGGTGCCACCGTCGAGGACATCGTCGCCCTCGCCGCCGAACAGGCTGTCATTGCCCGCATCGCCGGTCAGGACATCGTCGCCCTGGCCGCCGAAGAGCGCATCATGGCCCTCGCCGCCGGACAGGAAGTCGTTGCCTGCGTCGCCGAAGATCAGGTCGTCGCCCTCTTCGCCGAAGAGGTGGTCGACCTGGTTGCCGCCATGGACGATGTCGTCCCCGGCTCCTGCATGGATTACGTCACTGAATCGCGTTCCGATCAGGAAATCGTCAAACGCGCTGCCTTCGATCGTGGCCATTCGTCACCTCCTCGGTGATCTGGAAGCACCACCAGATATGCGGAGAACGTCCGCCGCTCGTTCTGGGTCACGGTGCGATTTCGACGGCGCGCCAAAGCATCACCATCGTACGACGCTCAAGAGAGTAGCCAAGAACTGTATCGTATCAAGCAATATATTATGACTTTTTTGCGATGCAACAAAGGTTATGTCATTTTATATATTGTTCTAGCGAGGATAGTATTCGGAAGTTGCTAGGGATTTCGAAGTATCTTGTTTGCGTTGTGCGGTCAGTCCGCGCCGTCCGCCTTTCGCGCAGAACGGCGGCTCAATCCTCTCGGAAGGCGCGGTTGAAGCTGTCGCGGATCGGCGAGAGCAGGTAGTCGGCCGCGAAGCGCCTGCCGTTGACGATCAGCACCTCGGCCGCCATGCCGGCATGCAGGGTCACCTTGTTCTCGCGCAGGCTTTGCGGCGTGATCTCGGCACGGACGACGAAGAAGGCGTTGCCGGTCTTGTCGTCGATCAGCTGGTCGGCCGCGATATAGCTGACCTTCGCCAGGAGCGGCGGCATGATCCGGGCGTTGAAGGCGGTGAGCCGCACTTGCGTGTCGGCGCCGACCCGGATCGAATCGATGTCGCGCGGATCGACCTTGGCCTCGACGACCAGCGGCTCCTGCTCGGGCACGATGTCGAGGATGGCTTCGCCCGCAGCGACGACGCTGCCGGCGGTGCGCATGCGGATATTGGCGACGATGCCTTCCTGCGGCGCGGTCACCACCAGCCGGCGCAGCACGTCCTGCGCCTGGACGATGCGCTCGACCACCTCGGAGAGCTGGAGCTGGCTGTCCTGCAGGTCCTTGGCGATTTCGCTCTGGCGGTCGAGGCTGATCGACTTGATCTCCAGCTCCGCGCCGGCGATGGCCTGCTCGGCCTTGGCCTTGCGGGCCGCCATCTCGCCGGCGCGTCCGGTGAGCTCGCTCTGGCGGGTCTGCAGCTCGACGAGCTGGGAGCGCTTGGCGTAGCGCTTCTCGTAGAGCTCCGCGATCGTCTTCACCTCCTCGTCGATCAGCGTGCGCTGGTTGCGCACGGCGTCGATCTGCGCCTGCAGCGCCTCGGCCTCGGCGTGAAACTGTTCGATCACGCGCTGCTGGATGCGGGTCTTGCCGTCATAGACCTGGGCGCGGGCACGGAAGAGTCCGCGTTCGGCTGTGACCACCTCGCGCGCGATCGGTGTCCGCGCCTTCTCGATGTCCTCGGGAAAATGGATCTCCGTCGCGTCGCTCTGCTCGGCCCGCAGTCGGGAGAGCCGGGCTTCGAGGCCGACGCGCTTGCCTTCGAGCTGCTGCAGCTCGGCGCGGGCGCGGGCGTCCTCCAGCCGGAGCAGCGGCTCGTCCTGCGAGACGCGCTCGCCTTCCGCCTTGAGCAGGGTCTTGAGGATGCCGCCTTCGAGATGGCTGACGGTCTTGCGCCGGCTGTCGACGATCACGGTGCCCTGCGCGACGGCGGCATTGTCGAGCCGCGCCGTCACCGCCCAGGCGCCGAAGCCACCGAAGCCGATCGCCACCGCGCAGACCCCGGCGAGGACGAGATTGCGCAGCGAGGGCATGCGCTCCTCGGGCTCTGCCTCGGCCTTGATCGGGACGAGCGCACGGTCTGGCCGGCGCAGCATCGGAAGCTCGCTCATGCGCTCACCTCACGGGCAGGTGTCTGTTTGCCGGCCTGTTTCGCCGGCTCGAGCTCGACCACGCCGCCGGGGGTGATCATGCCGGCGATCGCCGAGCGCGGGCCGAACTGGGCGACGCGCCCCTCGCGCAGGACCAGGATCTTGTCGACGGTCTGCATCACCGAGGGGCGATGCGCGATCAGGATCACGATCGCGCCGCTCTCGCGCGCAGTGTTGATCGCCCGGATCAGGCTCTGCTCGCCTTCGGTATCGAGATTGGCATTGGGCTCGTCGAGCACGATCAGGCGCGGCATGCCGTAGAGCGCCCGGGCCAGGCCGATGCGCTGGCGCTGGCCACCGGACAATTTGAAATCGCTGTCGGCGACATTGGTGTCGTAGCCGAGCGGCAGGCGGCCGATCAGCTCGTGCACGCCGGCGATGCGGGCGGCCTCCAGGATGGCGTGTGGGTCGGGCTTGCGCATCCGGGCGATGTTCTCGGCGATGGTGCCGTCGAGCAGCGAGACCGATTGCGGGAGATAGCCGACCATGTCGCCAAAGGAGCCGCGCTCCCAAAGATAGGTGTTGTGGCCATCGAGATAGACGCCGCCGACATTGGGCCTGAGCACGCCGACGATCAGCCGCGCCAGTGTCGATTTGCCGGCTCCGGAGGGGCCGACCAGTCCGAGCACGTCGCCGGGCTCGAGCGAGAACGAGACACCCTTGATCACGGTCTGCTCGGCGCCCCTGGGGGCGTAGACCAGCCGGTCGATGACGAGATCGCCCTGCGTCGCCGGGGTCGGCACGCTCTGGCGCTGCGAACTCTGCGACTGCAGGAGATCGCGCACCCTTTTCCAGGCCGCGGCGGCAAGCACCCATTGCCGCCAGTCGGTGATCATCGAATCGAACGGCGCCAGCAGCCGGCCGAGCAGGATGCTCGCGGCCATCAGCGTGCCGGCGGTGACCTCGTGCTTGATGATCAGCACCGCGCCGGTCGCGTAGATCGCGAGCTGCATGGTCATGCGGCTGGACCGCGTCAGGGCGGCGATGAACTTGCCGCGCCGCGTGCCGAGGTCGAGATGCTCCAGCATGGCGATCTGCTTGGCTCGCCAGCGGCTGGACAGTGCCGGCAGCATGCCCATCGCCTCGATCGTCTCGGCATGGCGCAAGCTGGCGCTGATCTCGTTGATCGAGGCGACGCCTTCCTCGTTCGCCTCCTTCAGTGCCCGCCGGGTCAGCATGTCCGAGACGACGCCGAGCAGCAGCAAGATCAGCAGCGAGGCGAGGCCGACCAGGCCGTAGACCCAATGGAAGGCGAAGAGGACGGCGAGGAAGATCGGCGACCAGGCCGCTTCCAGCGGCGTCGCAATCGCCGAGCTGGCGACGAAATAGCGGAGCTCGTTGAGGTCGCGGATCGCCTGTGTCGCCTGGCCCGAGCCTTTCTCCAGCGAGGTCGAGACGGCGGCCTGCAGCGCCGGCAGGTTGAGCCGGCGGGCGAGGATGCTCGCCATCGCCTGGAAGGTGAGCGAGCGGATGAACTCGATCACGCCGTAGAGGGCCAGTCCTCCGACCGCGATCACCAGCAGCATGGTCAGCGTGTCGTAGCTGCGGCTGACGATGACGCGGTCCTGAATCTGCATCATGAACAGCGGCACGGTCAGCAGCAGGATGTTGACGCAGAAGCTGAGGAAGGCGGCATAGGCCAGCCCACCGGCAAAACCGCGCTGCAGACTTCGAATCAAGACGTCGGCAGGCTGGATCGCAACCTTCATGCAGATCTCCGAATGGGGCTGGCCATCAGATGGCGCTGTCGACGCCTATGCCGATACGGCAGGTTCTGAACGTTGTATAAAGCGTGCCATATAAGTCGTGTCTATAATATGACAGATGAAGCCTTGTGAAACAACGGCAATTACCGAGAATATGGCAGAAACGTGCGAAATTTCAAAATTTGAAACAGTTCATGACTATGTCGAGTTCGATAAAATCTTAATCTCATTCTGTTCGGGGTGGCATGTGCTTTGCGTATAGGCTATTCGTCAGCCAAAGGGGCTCGGAGGGCTGACTGCTCATTTCGAGATCAGGCGGAGTAGGGAATGCATCTAAAACCCCATGACGGCGCTCGATTCCTAGGCAATGGCTTCAACGGAGATCCTCCCGACGGCGTCCGCCGTCTCGAGGTCGAATCAGCCCCGGCGCGGGCGCCGGTGTCGCAGCTCGACCTCGCCCGGATGGTCGAGCGGGTCAGCCGGCGCTTCCTCGACTATCTCAGGCTCGAGCTGACCAAGCTCGGCGTAGACGACATCTCGCCCTCGCAGGTGATGGTGCTGTTCACCATCGGCCAGGGCGAGATCGCGGTGCGCGATCTGCTCGACCGCGGCCACTATGTCGGCTCCAATGCCTCCTATAATCTCAAGCAGTTGGTCGAGAGCGGCTATCTCGAACGCGGGGCCTCGCCGCGCGACCGGCGCCTCGCCCGCATCTCGCTTTCGCCGAAGGGCCAGCTCCTGGTCGAGCGCTTGAAGCTGCTCGACGAGACCAGCCAGTTCGGCCAGGGCCTCGACATCGATCTCGATGCCGACCTCCAGACCACCCACGACACCTTGCGCCGCCTCGAACAATGGTGGGGCGACGCCTTGCGCTATGGCGGGATCCTGCTGGCCTCATGCACGTCCTATTCGTTCATCGTTCAGGATCTGGTCAGTTCGCTCACCTGATCCAGCGCCTCGTCGCCGAGGGCGGCGAGGTCACGCTGGTGACGGAGAAGCCGGAGCCGGACCGCCCGGGAGTGAGGCAGATCGCCTATTCGGTGGGCGAGGCTGCGACCGCGCATCCGACGTTGGCGGCGACCGACTACCATGTGCGCACCGGCGAGGCGGTTGCCGCCGAGTTGAGCAGATTGCACCGGCATGACCGGCCGGACGCGATCCTCGGCCATGTCGGCTGGGGCGGCATGCTCTTCGCCAAGGATGCGATGCCGGGCGTGCCGCTGATCGGCTATTGTGAGTATTTCTACAACGCTGCCGGCTCCGACCTCGACTTCGACCCGGCCTTCACGGTGCCGGAGGCCGAGCGGCGGCGCATCCGCATGCGCAACGCCGCCCAGCTGGTGACGTTGCAGGCGCTCGATTTCGCCTATGCACCGACGCGCTGGCAGCAGCAGCAATATCCGCGCTCTTCGCAGCAGCGCATCGCCGTCTGCCATGACGGCATCGACATCCATTTCTGCCGCCCGAATGCGCAGGCGGTCTTCATTTTGCCCGATGGGCGCGCGCTGCGCCCGGGCGATCCGGTGGTCACCTTCGCTGCCCGCGATCTCGATCCTTATCGCGGCTATCCGCAGTTCATGCGTGCGGCGGCGCGGATCGCGCAGGAGCGGCCCGAGGTGACCTTCGTCGCGGTCGGCGGCGACGGCCCCGGCTATGGCCGGCCTCGCCCGGACGGGCGGCTCTGGCGCGAGGTGATGCTGGAGGAGACCGGGCTCGGCGAGCGCATCGTCCATATCCCCTGGCTCGCCCATGACGATCTCGTCAGGCTGTTCCAGGTCTCGGCCGCCCACATCTATCTCAGCGTCCCGTTCGTCCTGTCCTGGTCGATGCTCGAGGCGATGGCATGCGGGGCGCTGATCGTCGGCTCGGCGACGCCGCCGGTGCAGGAGGTGGTCCGCCATGGCGTCAACGGCCTGCTGGCCCCCTTCTTCGACGAGGCCAGGCTGGCGAGGACGGTGATCGCCGTGCTCGACAGGCAAGGTGAGCTGGCGCCACTGCGCGCCGCCGCGCGCCAGACGGTCAAGGCGCGTTTTGAACGCGAGATGTGCGTCGATCGCCAGCTCGGCTTCATCGGCCGGCTCGTCGCCGAGGACGACCTGCTCGCGGCGCAGTGAGCGCGCGAGCGGCCTGCCTGCCTCAGGCTGCGTCCTGATGGACCCAGCTGCCGCGGGTCTCGAGCGTCGAGCGCACCGAATTGGCCAGGAAGCAGTTGGCATGGGCGTCGTGGTGCAGCGCTGCGACGGCGGCCTCGTCAGGCGCCTTCGGCCCGCTGAAGACGACATGCGGTTTCAGCGTCACCGCCGCCACCCATTCCTTGCCGTCGGCGTTCTTCGCCATCGCGCCTTCGGCCGGGTCGACATAGCTGTCGACGCGGTAGCCGCGCAGGGCGGCCAGATTGAGGAACGTCAGCATGTGGCAGCTCGACAAGCCCGCGACATAGGCCTCCTCCGGATCGACATTGGCGGGGTTCGAGAAGGGCACGCGCACCACATGCGGCGAGCTCGAGGCTGGCACCTCCACTCCACCATCGAAGCGCCAGAGGTGCGCGCGGCTGTAGCGGTTGTCGAGGAAGGCTTCCTCCTCCCCGCGCTGCCAGGTGATCGTCGCGCCATGCGTCGCCATCAAGTCTCTCCCTCTTCGGAGCAGGCCGCGAGCACCACTGCCCGCGTCGCCTCCAGATGCTGTTCGAGGATCGTTCGGGCGACGGCCGCATCGCCTGCCGCGGCCGCTACGATCAATTGGCGATGCTCGTCGGCCCAGCCCTGCTTGCGCGTGCCGGGGCCGAGCGCCTGAACGCCGAAGCGGTCGATCGGCGCGCGCAGCTGGCGGAACAGGGCGAGGCTGCGCGGGCGCTCGGCTGGCCCGTACAGCGCCTCGTGGAAGGCGATGTCGCCGGAAATCCAGCCGAGCCGGTCGTCGGCGTCTTCCAGCGCATCCTGCAGCCGTTTCAGTTCGCGCAGCGAGCGCTGGTCATGCTGCTTGAGCGCCCGCACCAGCAGATCGCCTTCGACCAGCAGCCTGAGATCGAACAGTTCGTCGATCTCCTGTGCCCGCGGCCGGCTCACACGGGCGCCGCGATAATGCGCGACCTCGAGCAGACCCTCGCTCTGCAATTGCGCCAGCGCCTCGCGCACAGGAATGCGGCTGACGCCGTATTCAGCGGCGATCTGCTCCTGGCGCAGCAATTCTCCCGGACGCCATTGGCCGGCATCGATCGCTTCGCGCAGTCGCCGGGCCAGGGCGGAGGCGGTCGTGGCGGGGGCGAGGCGGGCAGAGATCATGGGATAATTGTATCCAAAAGTTGCCGCGCTGCAAGCCTTTCGCCTGTGGTCGCCGACCCCGACGGGAAGCGGCGGCTCCCGCCGAGATCGGAAGCGTCCGGCTTCACATCGCCTTTGCCGCGCCGCTCACCATCCAGTGCGCGCCATAGCGGTCGGTCAGCATGCCGAAACGCTCGGCCCAGAAGGTCTCGGCGATCGGCAAGTGGATTGTCCCGCCCTCGGCGAGAGCGGAGAAGATGCGCTCGGCTTCAGCATTGTCGTCGACGCCGATGCTGACCGAGACGCTCTGCATCGGCCCGTGGCTCTGCTCGGGCGGCGCGTCGGAGGCCATCAGCATCTGCCCGCCGGGTAGCACCAGGCAGGCGTGCATGATCTTCCTGGCCCAGTCCGGGCCGACCGGGGACGGCGAGCCCTCATAGGGGTACATCGCCTCGATCTTGCCGCCGAGGATCGATTGGTAGGCGGTGAAGGCGGCTTCGCACTGACCGCCATAGAACAGATAGGGTGCCAGTTTCATCGCTGCTCCTCCTTGGTTCGTGATCGGCCTCGCCGGGCGGCGCGATCAGCCCGGCGAGGGTGCTCCGACAGCTTCGGCCAGCAAGATCACCGCTTCATGGCCATGATGTGCGCTCACCTTGGCGTCGACGCTGTTGTCAGGGGCTCGCCGGCCCAGCTACAAGCACGTCGAACGAGAGGATCGTTCGCGCATGACATTCGAGATCGCAGCCACCCCGCAGGAGGCCGTGGACCGGCTGGAGCTGCTCTACGACCAGGCGCGCACGGCGCTGCGCAACGATTTGCAGCGCTTCTTCCAGACCGCACAGCCGCCGACGCTGGAGGAGCGGGCGCTCTATCGCTACCCGATGCTGCGCGTCACCTATGAGCCGTCGAAGCTGCCGGCGGCTACGCGGCGCGGCTACGCCAAATTCTCGATGCCGGGCATCTATTCGACCACGGTGACGCAGCCGGGCGAATTCCGCGCCTATCTGCTCGATCAGCTCCAGCCGCTGGTCGAGGAATATGGCGCGACGATCGAGACCGGCGTCAGCAATCAGGAAATTCCCTATCCCTATGCACTCGATGGCGGCGACGAGCTCGGCCGCGGCGCCGTCACCGCCGCCGAGCTTGCCCGGCATTTCCCGACGCCGCTGCTGGCGCTGGTCGGCGACGAGGTCGCCGACGGCACTTTCGAGATCATCGAGGGCGAGCCGCGCCCGCTCTCGCTCTTCGATGCGGTCCGGGTCGATTATTCGCTGCGGCGCCTCGTCCACTACACCGGTACCGACTGGCGCGCCGTGCAGCCCTGGGTGCTGCTGACTAACTATCACCGCTATGTCGATCAGTTCGTCCGTCTGGCCCTGGCCGAGATCGAGGCGGGGACCGCAGAGGCCTTGGTCGCGCCGGGCGGCATCCGCATCGACCGCGACGGCATCGACGTCAGCGCTGCCGAGCGGGTGATGTCGGCGCCCTGGCACCGTTTCCAGATGCCGGCCTACCACCTGATCCGCCAGACCGGCGAGGGCGTGACGCTGGTCAATATCGGCGTCGGCCCTTCCAACGCCAAGAACATCACCGATCATCTCGCGGTGCTCAGGCCCAATTGCTGGCTGATGGTCGGCCATTGCGGCGGCCTGCGCCAGACGCAGATCATCGGCGACTATGTCCTCGCCCACGCCTATCTCCGCCAGGACGGCATCCTCGACGAGCTGGTGCCGCCGGATATCCCGATCCCGGCGCTGGCCGAGGTCCAGGTCGCCCTCCAGCAGGCAGCGGCCGAGGTCACCGGCGAGAAGGGTGATCGGCTGAAGCAGCGCCTGCGCACCGGCACCGTCGTCACCCAGGACGACCGCAATTGGGAGCTGCGCTGGAGCAAGGAGCGCAAGCGCATCAACCTCTCGCGCGCCATCGCGATCGACATGGAGTCCGGCACCATCGCGGCGCAGGGCTATCGCCTCCGCGTGCCCTACGGCACCTTGCTCTGCGTTTCCGACAAGCCGCTGCACGGCGAGATCAAGCTGCCGGGCGCCGCCAACGCCTTCTATGAGCGGGCCGTCGGCGAGCATCTCAAGATCGGCCTCGCCGCGCTGGAGAAGCTGAAGGAAGCCGGCTCGTCGATCCATTCGCGCAAGCTCAGGAGCTTCGACGAGCCGCCGTTCCGCTAGTCGTCAACCCGCCGGGCAGGCCGCCCCGCTATCGGCCCAGGCCTGCATCAGCTCGCCGAACTGCGCATTCGTCCCCGGTGCGGGCGTGCGGCCCTTGCCGGGGTTCCAGGCCCAGAGCACCAGCGTGTCGGAGGTGACATGCTTGACGATCGCCGCGAGGTCGCGGCTGCCGTTGCGGTTCTGGTCCTTGAGCTGCTCGCAGATCTGGCTGAGCGTCTTGCCTTCCCAGGCCATCGAAGCCGGGGCCAGCGCCCAATGGCCGTCACCGGGAATGCCGGCCGGATCGAAGTTCTGCTTGCCATGGCAGGTGGTGCAGGCGAGGCCGGGCGCGCCGTGCCCTTCCTTGCCACGCACCACCATCGGCTGGTGCAGCCGCCTGGCATCGCTCTGGCGCGGCCGCTCCGTCGCCGGGTGGCAGTTCATGCAGCGCGGATGCTGCAGCACCTTGCCGATCTCGGTGAACAGCGCGACCGAGCGGTCGCGCTGATTGGTGATGCCAGTGAAGCTGGCGGCCGGGCGCAAGGCCGCTCCGCCCGGCTGCGGCGCTGGCGCAGTCTGCGCCAGCGTGAACGCGCTACCGAGCAGCAGGGTAATGGCGCCCGCGGTGGAAGCGAGAGCAAGCGACCGCATTACACCGTCCCTCCAACCATTGGCAGCGACAGCGGCCGCTCGCGTCCGAGCCGCGCCAGTGCGTTGGCGACCGCCGGCCCGATCGGCGGCACGCCGGGCTCGCCGACGCCGGTCGGCTTCTCGGTCGAGGGCACGATCCTGACCTCGACCTCCGGCATCTCGTTGATCCGCAGCGAGCGATAGCTGTCGAAATTGCCCTGGACCGGCTTGCCCTGGTCGAGCGTCAGCTCGCCATAGAGGGCATGGCCGAGGCCGAAGCCGATGCCGCCCTCCATCTGGGCGCGGATGATGTCGGGATTGACCGCGACGCCGCAATCGACCGCGCACCAGACCTTGTGCACCTTCGGTTCGCCACCCTCGCCGAGCGAGACCTCGGCGATCTGCGCCACATAGGACCCGAAGCTCTCGACCACGCCGACGCCGCGGGCGCGGCCGTCGACCGGGCCGGGGCCGTTCCATTTGGCGAGGTCCGCCACGGCCTTCAGCACATTGGCGAGGCGCTGCTGCTTGCCCATCAGCGCGAGCCGCCCGGCGACCGGGTCCTGGCCCGCCGCCTGCAGTAACTGGTCGATGAAGCACTCGACCGCATAGCCGGTATGGGTGTGACCGACGGAACGCCACCACAGGGTCGGCACGCCGACGTCGACGGTGTGCAGGTCGCAGCGGAAATCGGCGATCTCATAGGGCAGCTCGTTGGCGCCCTCGACCATCACCGGATCGATGCCGTCCTTGATCATCGCCTCGAAGGGCGAGCCCTTCAGGAAGGATTGGCCGACCAGCGCGGCGCTCCAGGCGGTGATCTTGCCGTCCTTCACCGCGCCGCGCAGGCGATGCAGGAAGAGCGGGCGGTAATAGCCGCCGGAGAGATCGTCCTCGCGGGTGCGCACCAGCTTGACCGGCCGGTTCGGCCCGATCGCCTTGGCCACTTGCGCCAGCTCGGCCGCCAGCTCGGAGGTCGGCTGCGCCCGCCGCCCGAAGCTGCCGCCGCCCAGCACGGTCTCGACCGTGACCTTCTCCGGTCCGAGGTCGAGTATCTTGGCGATGGTCATGTGGTCGACGGTCTGGAGCTGGCTGCCGAGGCGGGCGAGGGCGCCCTGCGCATTCCATTCGAGATAGCCGTCGAGCGGCTCCATCGGCGCATGCGCCAGATAGGGGAAGGCGTATTCCGCCTCGATCACCTTCTCGGCCTTGGCGAGCACCGCCTCGGCGTCGCCATGCTTGCCGGCGACCGTGCCTTCCGTGCGCGCGAGCTTGCGATATTCGGCGAAGAGCTCGCGGCTGCCGCGCTTCTCGGCGCCGCTCTCGTCCCATGTCACCTTCAGCGCCTCGCGGCCCTTCAGCGCCGGCCAGGTCCCGGTCGCATAGACGGCGACGCCCGACGGGATCTGCCTGATGTCGACGACGCCCTTCACCTTCTTGGCCGCGGTCGCGTCGAAGGACGCGACCTTGCCGCCGAAGCGCGGCGGGCGAGCGACGACGACCGTCAGCATCTCCGGTGTGTGGATGTCGATGGTGAACTGCGCCTTGCCGGTCGACTTGCCCAGGCTGTCGAGACGCGGCGTCGCATCGTCCTTGCCGATCAGCTTGAACTGCGCGGGATCCTTGAGCTTGACCTCGGCCGGGGCCTGCAGCTTGGAGGCAGCCTCGGCGAATTCGCCGAAGCGGCCCTGCTTGCCGGAGACATGCTTCAGCACGCCCTTCTCGACGCTGATCTCGGTCACAGGCACCTTCCAGGCCTCTGCCGCCGCCTGCACCAGCATGGCACGGGCGGTCGCGCCGGCCTTGCGCATCTGCTCATAGGAATTGGCGATCGCGGTCGAGCCGCCGGTGCCCTGAATGCCGAAGGCGAGATTGGCGTAGAGCTTGGGATCGGAGACGGCGTGCTCGGCCCGCATCTGGGTCCAGTCGGCGTCGAGCTCTTCGGCGACCAGCGTGGCGAGGCCGGTGAACGGGCCCTGGCCGAACTCGATATGCTTGACCAGCACCGTCACCGTGTCGTCGGCGGCGATCCGCACGAAGGCGTTCGGCGCGAAACTGGCGGTGCCACCCGGCTTGAACACCTGCGCCGCGCCCGATTGTGCCCGGCCGGCCTGCGGCAGGCTGAGGCCGATGACGAGTGCGCCGGCGCCCTTCAGGAGGTTGCGGCGCGAGAGGGAGATGTCGTGCGCGGTCATGGTCAGCCCTCCAGCGTGCGTGCTGCGTCGTGGATCGCGGCGCGGATGCGGACATAGGTCGCGCAGCGGCAGAGATTGCCGTTCATCGCGAGGTCGATGTCGCGATCGGTCGGCTTGCGGATCTCCTTGAGCAGGGCGATCGCGCTCATCACCTGGCCGGACTGGCAATAGCCGCATTGCGGCACGTCGTGCTTGACCCAGGCGGCCTGGATCGCCTCGGCCTCCTTGCCGGAAAGAGCCTCGATCGTGGTGATCTTCGCCTCGCCGATCGCGGAGACCGGCATGGAGCAGGAACGCAGCGGCTGGCCGTCCATATAGACGGTGCAGGCGCCGCATTGTGCGACGCCGCAGCCGAACTTGGTGCCGGTCAGCTGCAGGGTGTCGCGCAGCACCCAGAGCAAGGGGGTGTCGTCGTCGACATCGACGCTGTGGCGCGTTCCGTTGACTGTGATGGTATGGGCCATGGCTGCCTCTCTGGCTCGCTGGGCATGACGCAGCGCGGCACCAGGGCTGCCGGATCGAGGCTCGCTCGAAAGCCCGTTCTGACATATCAGAAGGCGGGCGGTGATCCGTCGTCTTGGGTCGCGCGACTAGACGAGTTAGACGTTTTGCGTCTAACTAGAATAGTCGCCGACAGTTTGGATTCTGTCAAGACTGGCAATGAGCGACCGCAGCGAAAGTTCCATAGCGTCCGGTGAGGACGGCAAAGGCCGCATCGAGCAGATTGCGGAGGCGGCACTGCGCCTCTTCGCCCGCTACGGCTACAAGCGCACCTCGATGGACGACATCGCGCGCGAGGCCGGGGTCGCTCGCGCCACGCTCTACCTCCATTTCAAGGGGAAGGACGACGTCTTCAGGGCCATGCTCGCCGGCCTCGGAGGCCAAGTCGAGACACGTTGCCGCGAGGCGCTGGCGGCGCCCGGTCCGTTTGCGCAGCGGCTGGTGGCGTTGATGGAGGCTCATCACGGCACCGCTTTCGCCGCTTTCAGCGCCGGCGAGCATCTCGGCGAGCTCAAGGCGGTGATGCTCGCCATCGCCGGGGCCGAGCTCGCCGCCTTCGAGGCGATCTTCGTCAGCTTCGCGCGGCAGCTCTTCGAGGAGGCGGCCGCTCGCGGTGAGATCGTGATCGGGCGCAGCGGCTTGCCGCTGGAGGCGCTTATCGCGACATTGACCCGCGCCGCGGCCGGCGCGAAATATGGCGAGCAGCCCTCCTGCGAGAACTATCTCATCCGGTTGCGCGAGGTGGCCATGGTCTTCGCGGCCGCCGTCGCCCCGGATGCGCCGCAGCGGAATTGATCCGGCGGTTGATGGGCCTTTAGGCATAAGCCTTTCGTATAGAGCGGCCACTTCGCATCTCCCGCCCGGGTTTTTGCGCACGCCCGCGCCGTTGACATGGGCGTTATGCGCGGTGCAGCATGCCGCCCGGGAAACGAACAATCGAGCAACGGGCAAGGTTATCCAGGGATGTCTGAGGATACTATTCTCTCGACCTCAGGCCTCACGAAAGAATTTGCCGGCTTCACTGCTGTCAATGGTGTTGATCTGAAGGTGCGGCGCGGGTCGATTCACGCTTTGATCGGACCCAACGGCGCAGGCAAGACCACCTGCTTCAACTTGTTGACCAAGTTCCTGCCGCCGACGCGCGGGCAGATCATCTATAACGGCCGCGACATCACCGGCGAGAAGCCGGCGGAGATCGCCCGGCTCGGTCTGGTCCGTTCCTTCCAGATCTCGGCGGTGTTCCCGCAGCTCTCGGTCAAGACCAATGTCCGCGTCGCCTTGCAGAGGAAGCGCGGCGACAATTTCGACTTCTGGCGCTCCGAGCGGGCGCTCTCCTCGCTCGATGCCGAGGCGCTGCGCCTGGTCGATGCGGTCGGCCTGTCGAGCTTCGCCGAATTGCCGGCGGGCGAGCTCTCCTATGGCCGCAAGCGCGCGCTCGAGATTGCGACGACGCTGGCGCTCGATCCCGAGATGCTGCTGCTCGACGAGCCGATGGCCGGCATGGGCCGCGAGGACATCGAGCGCATCGAGGCGCTGATCCGCAAGGTCTCGGCCAATCGCACCATCCTGATGGTCGAGCACAATCTCTCGGTGGTCGCCTCGCTCTGCGACCGCATCACCGTGCTCGCCCGCGGTCAGGTCCTGGCCGAGGGCGACTATGCCACCGTCTCGAAGGATCCGCGCGTGGTCGAAGCCTATATCGGATCGGGGGTCGGCCATGGTCACTGAGGCGGTGCTGGAGCGCCCGGCCGTGGCCGGCGGCAAGCCGCTGCTCGCCGTGCGCGGGCTGGAGGCCTGGTATGGCGAGAGCCATGTCCTGCATGGTATCGACCTTCATGTCGGCGAGGGCGAGGTGGTGACGCTGCTCGGCCGCAACGGCGCTGGCAAGACCACGACAATGAAGTCGATCATGGGCGTGATCGGCAAGCGCAAGGGCTCGATCAGCTTCGCTGGCCACGAGACGATTTCGCTGCCCTCGCGCGCCATCGCCCGGCTCGGCATCGGCTATGTGCCGGAGGAGCGCGGCATCTACTCGACCCTTTCGGTCGAGGAGAACCTGATGCTGCCGCCGCAGGTGAAGCCCGGCGGACTGCCAGTCGAGCAGATCTTCACGCTCTTCCCCAACCTCAAGGAACGGCTCAAGAGCCAGGGCACCAAGCTCTCCGGCGGTGAGCAGCAGATGCTGGCGATCGGGCGCATCCTGCGCACCGGCGCCAACCTGCTTCTGCTCGACGAGCCGACCGAGGGGCTCGCGCCCGTCATCATCGACCAGATCGGCGCCACCATCCGCATGCTCAAGCAGCAGGGCTTCACCATCGTCCTGGTCGAGCAGAACTTCCGCTTCGCCCAGACCGTCGCCGACCGCCACTATGTCGTCGAGCAGGGCAAGGTCGTCGACATGATCCCCAATGCAGAACTCGACGCCAACATCGACAAGCTCCACACCTATCTCGGAGTCTGACGCAGGGCGTCCAACAAGAACCGTCGCAATTCAGACATCCCCAGGGAGACCAACATGAATCTCAAGACATTGCTCGCGGCCACGGCGCTCGGCGCGCTGATGGCCGCGCCGGCGCTGGCGCAGCAGATCTCGGTCAAGGCCGGCGTGCTCAACGACCGCTCCGGCATCTATGCGGACCTCTCCGGCGAGGGCTCGGTGATCGCCGCGCGCCTGGCGGTCGAGGACTTCAAGGCGGCCGAGAAGGGCATCAAGGTCGAGATCGTCTCGGCCGACCACCAGAACAAGCCCGATGTCGGCTCGACCATCGCCCGGCAATGGTATGATCAGGACGGCGTCGACCTGATCTTGGACGTGCCGACCTCCTCGGTGGCGCTGGCGGTGAGCCAGATCACCAAGGACAAGAACAAGATCCACATCAATTCCGGCGCCGGCACCTCCGACCTCACCGGCAAGGCCTGCAGCCCGAACACCGTCCACTGGACCTATGACACCTATGCGCTCGCCCAGGGCACCGGTGGCGCGATGGTGAAGGCCGGCGGCGACAGCTGGTTCTTCCTCACCGCCGACTACGCCTTCGGCCATGCGCTCGAGCGTGACGCCACGGCTGTCATCACCAAGGCCGGCGGCAAGGTCGTCGGCGCAGTGCGCACCCCGTTCCCGGGCACGGACTTCTCGTCCTTCCTGCTGCAGGCGCAGGCCTCCAAGGCCAAGGTCATCGGCCTCGCCAATGCCGGCGGCGACCTGACCAACTCGGTCAAGCAGGCGAGCGAGTTCGGCATCACCCAGGGCGGCCAGAAGCTCGCCGGCCTCTTGACCTTCGCCAGCGACGTGCATGCGCTCGGCCTGCAGGCGGCGCAGGGCCTGGTCCTGACCGAATCCTTTTACTGGGACCGCGATGACGGCACTCGCGCCTGGTCGGAGCGCTTCGCCAAGCTCAATGGCGGCAAGAAGCCGACCATGGTGCAGGCTGGCGTCTATTCCGGCCTGCTGCACTATCTGAAGGCGGTCGAGGCGGCCAAGAGCAAGGACGCCGCCGTGGTCATGGCCAAGATGAAGGAAATGCCGACCGACGATCCGCTGTTCGGCAAGGGCTCGATCCGCGTCAACGGCCGCAAGATGCACCCGATGTATCTCTACGAGGTCAAGAAGCCGTCGGAATCGAAGGGGCCGTGGGACTACTACAAGCAGATCGCGGTGCTCCCGGCCGAGGAAGCCTTCCAGCCGCTCGCCGAGACCGGCTGCTCGCTCGTCAAGTGACGGCGGGTTGAAAAGGCTCGCACGACGTCTCTTTCCGGGGCCGGCTTCGGCCCCGGACCAGCTTTCACGGAACGGTCGGTCCCGATGTTCGAACTTCTAGGCGTGCCGCCGCAGGCGCTGTTCGGCCAGGTCCTTCTGGGCCTGATCAACGGCTCGTTCTACGCGATCCTGTCGCTCGGGCTGGCGGTGATCTTCGGCCTGCTCAACATCATCAACTTCGCCCATGGGGCGCAGTACATGATGGGTGCCTTCGTCGCCTGGATGTGCCTGAACTATCTCGGCGTGAACTACTGGGCCGCGCTGCTGATCGCGCCGGTCGTGGTCGGTGCCACCGGCATCGTGATCGAGCGGGTCTTCCTCGCCCGCATCGCCAAATATGACCATCTCTACGGCCTGCTGCTGACCTTCGGTCTGGCGCTGATCATCCAGGGCCTGTTTCGCAATTACTACGGCTCCTCCGGCCTGCCCTATGGCATCCCGCCGCAGCTGACCGGCGGTCAGAATCTCGGCTTCATGTTCCTGCCGACCTATCGCGGCTGGGTCGTGGTCGCCTCGCTGGTGGTCTGCCTCGCCACCTGGTTCGTGATCGAGAAGACCAAGCTCGGTTCCTATCTGCGCGCCGCGACCGAGAACCCGACCCTGACCCAGGCCTTCGGCATCAACGTGCCGCTGCTGGTGACGCTGACCTATGGCTTCGGCGTCGCGCTCGCCGCCTTCGCCGGCGTGCTCGCCGCCCCGATCTATGCGGTCAACCCGAATATGGGGGCCGATCTGATCATCGTCGTCTTCGCCGTCGTCGTCATCGGCGGCATGGGCTCTATCATGGGCGCGATCGTCACCGGCTTCTCGCTCGGCCTGATCGAGGGCCTGACCAAGGTGTTCTACCCCGAGGCCTCCTCGACCGTGATCTTCATCATCATGGTGCTGGTGCTGCTGGTGAAGCCCGCCGGCCTGTTCGGCCGCGCTGCCTGAGGACGCAAGGACCAAAGACATGACCGACCTTGCTTCCAGCGATACCCAATCCGCCGCCGTCGTCGCCGAGACCGACGACAGCGCCGCGCGCCTGCACCGCAACCTGTTCATCGCGATCGCGGTGCTGCTCGCGGTGGCGCCCTTCGTCGCCTACCCGGTCTTCGTGATGAAGGTGCTGTGCTTCGCGCTGTTCGCGCTCGCCTTCAATCTTCTCCTTGGTTACGGCGGGCTCCTTTCCTTCGGCCATGCCGCCTATTTCGGCATGGCGAGCTATGTCAGCGCCTACACCGCCAAGAACTGGGGTTTGACGCCGGAGCTGGCGATCCTGCTCGGCACCGCCGTCGCCGCCATTCTCGGCCTGGTCTTCGGGGCGCTCGCCATTCGCCGCCAGGGCATCTACTTCGCCATGATCACACTGGCGCTGGCGCAGATGGCCTTCTTCTTCTCGCTGCAGACGCCGCGCTTCACCGGTGGCGAGGATGGCATCCAGGCCGTGCCGCGCGGCAAGTTCCTCGGCCTGATCAGCCTCGCCGACGACCGCGCCCTCTATTGGCTGGTCGCCGCGATCTTCATGGGCGGGCTGCTGCTGATCTACCGCATCATCCACTCGCCCTTCGGCCAGGTCTGCAAGGCGATTCGCGACAACGAGCCGCGCGCCATCTCGCTCGGCTACCGCGCCAGCCAGTACAAGCTCGCCGTCTTCGTGCTCTCGGCTGGGCTGGCGGGCCTCGCCGGCGCGACCAAGGCGATCGTCTTCCAGCTCGCATCGCTCACCGACGTCTACTGGACGATGTCGGGCGAGGTCGTGCTGATGACGCTGGTCGGCGGCCTGGGCACCGTCTTCGGCCCGATCGTCGGTGCCGCGGTCATCGTCGCCATGCAGAACTATCTCGCCGGCCTCGGCTCCTGGGTGCTCGTCGTCCAGGGCGTCATCTTCGTCGCCTGCGTGCTGCTCTTCCGCGAAGGCATCGTCGGCGTCATCGCGAAGTGGATCAAGAAGCCGCTGTGAAGGTGGCGGCTATTGCTTGAGCAGATAGTCCGCCACGGCGGCACGATCCGCTGCCGTGAGCCCCGCGGGCGGGCTCATCCAGCCGCCGGGCACGACCGCGTCGGGATCGGCGAGATAGCCGAGCAGCCGCTCGCGGCCCCAGGTAAGTCCTTGCGCCTTCGTGGCCCTGAACGCCGGCGAATAGTCGAAGCCCTCGGCCGAGCCGAGCACTCGTCCGTTCAGCCCTGCCAGATGTGGCCCCGCCATGCCGGCCTTGGCGGGGTCGAGGCTATGGCAGGATTGGCAGGCCTTGAAGATGGCTGCTCCAGCCGGTTCTTGCGCCTCGGCTGTTCCGCTGGTGGCCAAGCCGAGCATGATCAGCGGCGCGAGGGCTGCCTTCACGCCGGCTTGACCGTCTGGATGCGCACCAGCCGGTTGGTGCCGCTCTCGCCGCCCCAGGCTTCGCCGGTCCGCCCGTCCATCTGGCGGACATTGGCGCCCGGCTTGTCGCTCGGGAAGCTGTTGAACTCCTCCGTGAGCGGATCGAAGCGGACGATGCTGTTGAGGGCGAAATCGGTGAGCCAGACCTTGTCGGCATCATCGACATAGACCGAATAGGTCCGCGGCTTGTGGCCGGGCAGCTTCCAGCCCTTCCAGCTGCCGCTTTCGGTGTCGTAGGCCGAGACCTGTCCGGAATTCCATTCGCTGACCCAGATCCGGTTCCGAGAATCCGACCAGACCCGGCGCGCGCCCTGGCCTTCGGTCGGCGGGTCGACCACGGTGAAGCTGCCGCTCTGCGTGTTGACCCGGGCGATGTAGTTGCCGGCGAGCGAGGCGAACCAGATCTCGCCGGCGGGAGTGCGCGTCATGCCATAGGGGCCGGCGCCGCGCGGCGCGTCGAAGATCTCCATCTTGCCCGATTTCGGATCGAGCCGGCCGACGATGCCGTTCTGGCCGGTGAACCAGAGCATGCCGGCCTTGTCGAACACCGGTGTGTTGAGATTGGCCCGCTCGCGTCCGGCCGGCAGCTTGAACAGGTCGACCTTGTGCGTCTTGTCGTCGATACGGGCGATCGCGTTCTGGCCGCCCTCGGTCACCCAGGCCGCACCGTCCGGCCCGCGCACCACGCCATGCGGGGCGGCACCGTCGCCGAGCGGGATCACCTTGATCTGGTTGCTGCGTGGATCGAAGCGTCCGAGCACGCCATTGCGCTGGCCACAGACCCAGACCGTGCCATCGCCGGCATCGGTGACATCGCGCGAGCCCTTGATGTCCGGCACCTCGAAATAGGTGACGATGAACGGACTGCCCGGTTGTGGCTGCCCGGTCGCCTCGGCGCTGCGCAGGATCAGATTCGGTGCAGCGAGGCCGGCGAAACCGAATTTCAGGAACGAACGGCGCAGCATCGGCGTCTCCTTTCGTTGTCGGCCGGCGGATCATCTGCCTGCCAGGAACAGGCGTAAACCGACAACATCGTGAAACTGTGGCTGCGGCCGGGCGGTTCCCTTGGCGGGCGGCATCCACGATGCTCTGTTATCTCGACATGGTCGTCCCGGCCGGAGCGCAGCGAAGAGCCGGGACCCATGCCTGAACCTCTATCGGGCAGGCTCAGGCATGGATCCCGGGTCTCCCTTCGGTCGCCCGGGACGACCAGCTTCCTATTGCCGGGTGGAAGCTCGACTTTGAACGTTAGCGTTGCCGCTGGATGCCTTCGGGCAAGGCCGAAACGCGCGCCATTTCACCGCTGCGGAACGTCGCAGGATCGGCGAGATAGTCCAGCGCCATCGGCATCGCGTCGACGCCCCAGAAGATCTCTCCGTCGATCAGAAGGCTCGGCACGCCGAAGATCCCGGCGGCGACGGCCTCCTCGGTCGTCTGGCGCAGGCGGTCCTTGACCTCCTGCTCGCCGATCAGCGCCGGGGCATCGGGACGGCCGGCGGCATCGGCGACCTGCTGCAGGACCTGCGGGTCATTGGCGTCGCGTCCTTCGCCCCAGACGAGGCGGAAGGAGCTCGTGACGGCCGCCTCGCTGCCGTCGAGCGCGGTCAGCAGGCGCAGCATGGCAAGCGGATTGAAGGGATGGGCGGGCGGGAAGCGGAAGGGCACGCCCATCGCCTGTGCGATCTGCGTCGCCAGCCGGTAGGTGTGGACGCGCTTGGGCGCGATCTCCGCCGGCCCGAGCTGGCCCCAGGCCTTGAGCACTCCGCCGAAGACGATCGGCCTCAGCACGACCGGTCGAGACTCCCGGATCGCATCGAGCCGCGTCAGCGCCAGATGCGCGAAGGGCGAGATGATGTCGAAATACCAGACGGCGGGCCGGGTCACGGGCAGGCTCACTTGACCAGTTCGAGGACGACGCGGAACTGCGGGTGCTCGGCCGTCCGGAGCCATTCGAAGATGACCATTTCTGTGGTGACGATTTCGGCGCCGTGCCGTTCCAGCCGCCGCAGGCTCACCTCCTTGCTTTCCGACACACGCGAACCGACGGCATCCTGCACCACGAAGACGCGGCGTTTGTTTTCGAGCAGCGACAATGCGGTCTGGCCGAAGCAGACATGCGCCTCGCAGCCGCAGAGGATGAGGTCGTCATCGCCGGCGATGGCGTCGATGAAATCAGGCGCGCCGCACGAATCGAACGTCATCTTGGCGATGGCCGGTGCAGCCTGCGCAAGCTCCGGCACCGTTGGGCCGAGCCCCGCCGGATTCTGCTCGGTCATCACGATCGGCACGTCCAGCAGCTTCGCCGCCGCGACCAGCTTTGCCGCATTGGCGACGAGGCGCGGCCCGTCATGGATCGCCGGCATCAGGCGTGCCTGGAAATCGATGATGACGAGGCGGGACCGGTTGACGTTCATCAGGGGCATCGGCGTCATCTCCGCAGGAGCCGGTCGAGCTCGGTTTCGACATGGCGCTCCATCAGCGCGCGCGGCGATGTCCCGAACATGCGGATGCGCCGCGTATGCGCCAGCAGCAGCACGCCGGAAGCATGGGCGAAGGCGTCGGCCATGATCAAGTCGGCTTGCGCGGCATCGGCGCCCAGCATCAGCGCCGCCGTCCGGATTGGCGCCAAGGTCGCCTCCAGCGCCTCGTTCAGTGCCTTGTCGCGCTCGCGCCCGAGGCCGTGCGGGCGCATGCCGCCGCGGAACAGATAGAAGCCGAGATCGAGATCACGCGGATTGGCGGCGTAGAAGTCGAAGAAGGCGAGGGCGGCGGCGGCAAAGCACTGTGCCGGCGTGCCCGCCGCGGCGACCGCCATATCGACTGCCGCCTGCAGCATGGCGATCGAGCGGCCGAGCACCTCGGCATAGAGCGCTTCCTTGGAGTCGAAATGGAAATAGAGCGCCGCCGGCGTGTAGCCGGCCTCGGTTGCGATCGCCCGCAGCGAGGCGCCATCCAGTCCTTCGCGTTCGAACACGGCACGCGCGGCGGTGACGATGCCCTCGCGTTTCGCGTCCGTCGCGGCATAGCGGCCGCGCTTCCGGCCCGCTGTTTCCTCGCTCACTCTGGAACGCCTCCAACCCTCTTGACGAAAATCTAACGCCGTTCAATTTTAACGGCAACAAGCATTTCGGGAGGAGGCTAGCATGCTGATGGACGCCGCCGGCTATCGCGAATCCCTGCGCGCCTATCGCCCGCGCGTCTTCGTCGGTGGGCAGCGGGTCGAGAGCGTCGCCGATGAGAGATTGCTGCTGCCGGGCATCAACGGCATCGGCGTCACCTACGACCTCGCCCATGACGCGGCCTTTCGGCCGATCATGACGGCGGTGCAGGGTTCTTCCGGCCGCACCGTCAACCGCATGCTCCATATCGACGCCTCCTCAAGCGACCTGCTCGCCAAGCTCGAGGCGGTGCGCCTGGTCTGCAAGATCTCCGGCTGCGCCCAGCGCTATCTCAGCCATGACGCCTTCAACGGCATCCTGCAGGCGACGGTACGGGCCGACGCCGATCACGGCACCGACTACACCCAGCGCTTCCTCGCCTATATGCACCGCATCCAGGACGAGGACTTGACCTGCGGCGTCGCCATGACCGACGCCAAGGGCGACCGTTCGCTGCGGCCGGGCCTGCAGGCCAACCGCGATTCCTATGTTCACATCAAGGAGCGCCGTCCGGACGGCATCGTCATCCGCGGCACCAAGGCGATCGTCACCGGCGCGCCCTATGTCCACGAATTCCTGGTCATGCCCTGCCGCACCCACGGCGCGGGAGACGAGGATTTCGCCGTTTGCTGCGCGGTGCCCTGCGATGCCGAGGGGATCACCATCGTGGCCCGCCCAGCCGGGCGGCCGGGCGATCCGGCGGCGAAGTTCTCGGCGAAATACGGCCAGTCGACCGGCGCGGTGATGTTCGACGACGTCTTCGTGCCCTGGGAGCGGGTGTTCATGGCCGGCGAGACCGAGGAGGCCGGCTATCTCACCACCAGCTACGCCACCCATCACCGCCATAGCTGCATCGCCGCCCGGGCCGGCTTCGGGGACCTCCTGATCGGCGCCGGCGCGCTGATGATCCACGCCAACGGCCTCGATGCCGACAGGCATTCCCATGTCCGCGAGCAGCTCGTCGAGCTGATCACCATCACCGAGAGCTTCTTCGCCTGCGGCGTCGCGGCCTCGGTCTATTGCAGCAAGGATGCCTCGGGCGTGGCGATGCCGGACGCAGTTTTCGCCAATATCGGCAAGCTGCTGCTCGCTACCAAGATCTACGACATGCACCGCATCGCCCATTACGTCTCCGGCGGCCTCGTCGTCGCCCTGCCCGGACCGGACGAGGACCATAATCCCGAGACATCGGCCTCGCTCGCGGCCGTGCTCACGGGGCGGCCCGACATCCCCTATGAGCAGCGCGCCGAAGTCGCCCGCTTCATCGAGGACCTCACCGTCTCCAAGGAGGCCGGCTGGTATTCGGTGATCTCGCTGCATGGTGGTGGCTCGCCCGAGGCGATGAAGCGCGAGATCTGGCGCAACTATCCGGTCATGGAGAAGGTCGCGCTGGTCGAGAGCTTGCTCGATCGCGGCGTGCTCGCCGACGGCTCGCGCGTGTCGAAGCAGCCCGGCCGCTGCTGCGTCACGGGCTGCGAGGTGCCCGAACGTGCGACGGCGCAGGAGGCAGCGGAATGACCATGCACGCTCACGCCACCCATCAGGTCCTCAACCAGGCCCGGCCAGCCACAGGCTGGAACGCTTTTTCCGGCGATACGGTGCTGCAGGGCATCGTTGCCCGCGGGGCGCCCTGGGTTACTGACAAGGCGGCTGCGCTCGGCGCCCGTGCCGGTGATGTCGAAGTGCAGGAACTCGCCCGTCTCGCCAATCGGCATGGGCCGGAACTCCGGAGCCATGACCGCTACGGCAACCGCATCGACTGGATCGAGTTCCACCCAGCCTGGCATGAGCTCATGGGTCTCGCCTTCGCCCATGAGGTGCCCTCGCTCGCCTGGACGACGAGCGAGCCGAACGGCCATCTCGGCCGCGCGGCGCTGTCCTATCTCTGGAACCAGGTCGAGCACGGGACGGGGTGCCCGACCGGCATGACCTATGCCGCCTTTCCTGGCCTCGCCCAGCCGGAATTCGCGCTCTGGCGGCAGAAGATCACCTCGGGCCGCTACGACAAGCGCCCGCTGCCGGTGGCGCAGAAGGAAGGTGCCAGCATCGGCTATGCGATGACCGAGAAGCAGGGCGGCTCCGATCTGCGCCAGACCCAGACGACGGCGCGTTTCCTCGAGGATACGCCCGACGGCCGGGTCTACCTGATCACCGGGCACAAATGGTTCTTCTCGGTGCCGCAATCCGACGGATTCTTTACTCTGGCGCGCACCGAAAGCGGCGTCTCCTGCCTGTTCTGCCCGGGCTTCCTGCCCGATGGCAGCCGCAACCGCCTGCAGATCCAGCGCCTCAAGGACAAGGCCGGCAACCGCTCCAATGCCTCCTCCGAAGTCGAATTCCGTGAGTGCCTCGGCTGGCTCGTCGGCGAGGAGGGCGCCGGCATCAAGGAGATTCTCTCCCACGCGCACCTGACCCGGCTCGACTTCGCCGTCGGCTCGGCCGGGCTGATGCGCCAGGCGCTGACGCTGGCGCTCAACCACACCCAGTCGCGCCGGGGTTTTGGCTCCTCGCTGGCCGAGCAGCCGATGATGACCAACATCCTCGCCGATCTCGCGATCGATTCGGAAGCCGCGACCCTGATGGCCTTCCGCGTCGCCGCCGCGACCGATGCGATGGAGACCTCAGAGCAGGAGCGCCATCTCGCCCGCGTCACCACCCCGCTGGCGAAGTTCTGGAACTGCAAGCGCGCCGCCGCCTTCGTCGTCGAGGCGCTGGAGTGCCATGGCGGCAACGGCTTCATCGAGGAGAACCCGATGGCAAGGCTCTATCGCGAGGCACCGCTCAACGCGATCTGGGAGGGCACCTCGAACATGATGTGCATGGACGTGCTGCGCGCCTTCAATCGCGAGCCACGCACCAAGGAAGCCTTCATGACCGAGGTCGATCAGGCACGCGGCGCCAACCGCGCCCTCGACCGTTGGCTCGACCGGCTCGGCGACGAGGCGGCCAGACCGCGCAACGATGACGGCCATGGCCGCCGGCTCGCCAATCTGATGGCCTATGCGCTGCAGGCCTCCGAGCTCAGGAAGCACGCCGACGAAGCGGTGTTCGAAAGCTTCTGCCGCTCGCGGCTCGACGCCGACTGGGGCTATGTCTTCGGCACGCTCGATCCCGCACCGGAACTGGCGGGGATCGTGCGGCGGGCAACGGTCGCGCAGGGCTGAGCCTCAGCCCTCCGGTGATCAAAAAAACACGCGCCCCAAGCCCAGCCCCTTGCGGGAGCGGGCATCCCACCGACCCTATGCGCGTGGTCTGGCTCGCTTACGCCTCAGGCGGCGCAGCAGGCGTGAGCCTTCGGCTGGTCCTCGTATTCGTCGTGCCGCCTGACGAAGCCCAGCGTCGAATCCTCGTTACGGCCCTTCGGCGCGCGATCGAGGATCATCAGCGTGGTCAGCATCTCCTCGCCGCCGCGGGCATAGCCAGAGTAGCTGTGGAAGATCTCGCCGGCCTCGTCGCGGATGAAGGAGCTGAGGCCGGGCAATTCGTCATGCGCCTGCTCGGACGGCGTGCGCGTGAAATTATAGGTCACTGCGCCCTGGGCCAGTTCCTCCTTGGTGAAGGAGGCCTGATAGTCGAAATTGAACTCGCTGCCGAAGGACGAGACCCAGGGCACGCTCCAGCCCATGCGCGCCTTGTAGGCCTCGATCTTGGCGAGCGGCGCCCGCGAGACCATGACTAATGTGACGTCGTGGTTGTTGAGATGCGCCAGCGTGCCGTCGAAATGGTCGGCCATGAAGGAGCAGCCCGGGCAGCCCGCCTCCCAATCCGGCCCGAACATGAAATGATAGATCACCAACTGGCTGCGGCCGTCGAACAGGTCGCCCAGCGTCTTCTTCCCCGAAGGCGTGTCGAACGCGTAGGTCTTGTCGACCTTGACCCAGGGCAGGGCCAGCCGCTCGGCATTGATCTCGTCGCGCAGTCGGGTGAACTCCTTCTCGCGGGCGAGCAGGGCCTTGCGTGCATCCAGCCATTGTGAACGGGAAACCACCTGATGCTCCATCATCGCCTCCTTGCAGCATCCAGCCACCCAGCCTAGATTGAGTGCGTTGATATCAACATATCTGAACGATGTCAAAATCACCGCAAGCCCCGATCGAATCCCTCGTTCCCTTCGCCACGACGCTGCATGTGCGCGACCATTGCCTGTGCCTGCATGTTCAGCGCGCGGCGCGGTCGCTGGCGCGCCTGTTCGACGAGGCGCTGCGCCCGGTCGATCTGACCAATCAGCAATTCTCCCTCCTGATGTCGCTGAACCGGCCGGAGCCGCCGCCGATCGGCCCGGTGGCGACCCTGCTCGGCATGGACCGCACCACGCTGACCGCGGCGCTGAAGCCGCTGGAGCGCCGCGGCCTCGTCGTCGTGACCGCCGCCGAGAAGGACCGCCGCAGCCGGCTCCTGGCAATTACGCCGAAGGGAATTGAGCTGCTGGCGCGAGCCCTGCCGATCTGGAAGCGCACGCATGATGAGGTCGATGCCCGCCTCACCGACATCGAACCGGCCAGACTCAGGCAGGCGCTTCTGGCGGTGTCATAGCCGCGCCATATCACCCCGGCCCAGTGGCCGGCCTTCCGACAGACGATTCCGACGCGAGGAGCAACGCATGCCCCAGATGATCTTCGTCAACCTGCCGGTGAAGGATCTCGAGAAGTCGAAGGCCTTCTTCGCGGCGCTCGGGTTCTCCTTCAATCTGCAATTCACGGACGACACCGCCGCCTGCATGGTGGTCAGCGACACCATCTTCGTGATGCTGCTGACCCATGAGAAGTTCAAAAGCTTCTCGCCGAAGCCGATCGCCGACACCAGCCAGGTGCTGCAGGTCCTGCTCACGCTCTCGCGCGAGAGCCGCGAGGCGGTCGACGCGATCGTCGCGGCGGCGCTCGCTGCCGGCGGCACGACCACCGACGAGCCGAAGGATTACGGCTTCATGTACGACCACAGCTTCCTGGATCTCGACGGTCACGCCTGGGGCGTGATGTGGATGGATCCGGGCGCCGTGCAGTCATAGCAGCCGACCGATCGATAGAGATCCCAAAAATCGGGGGCGCGGCATTGCTGCCGCGCCCCTTTCGCGCATCCGAGCCGGGAGGAGGGGGGCTCAGCCGCGCTTCGGGGGAGACGCTGGCCAGCTCTTGATCAGCGTGTCGTAGTCGATCGTCTCGCCCTTCGGCTTCTCGTTGGCGAGCTTGCGTTGCGGCGCGATCGTGCCGGCCTTTTCCGCCTTGGCGAACCACTCCTCGGCCGAGGTCTTCGGGTTGAGCTTCGGCCCGCAGTCACCCTGCACGCCGGAGCGTTCCAGGCGCTCCATCACCGAATCCTGCGCCGCGGCGAGCGCATCCATCGCCGCCTGCGGCGTCTTGGCACCGGAGGAGGCGTCACCGATGTTCTGCCACCAGAGCTGGGCGAGGCGCGGATAGTCCGGGACGTTGTTGCCGGTCGGGGTCCACTGCACGCGCGCCGGCGAGCGGTAGAACTCGATCAGCCCACCGAGCTGCGGGGCGCGCTCGGTGAAGCTCTTGTCCCAGATGTCGCTCTCGCGGATGAAGGTCAGGCCGACATGGCTCTTCTTCAGGCTGACCGACTTGGAGACGATGAACTGCAGATAGAGCCAGGCCGCCTTGCGCCGGTCGATCGGGGTCGAGTTAAGCAGCGTGGCGGAGCCGGCGTCCTGGTAGCCGAGCTTCATCCCGTCCTTCCAGTAGGCGCCCTTGGGTGAGGGAGCCATCCGCCATTTCGGCTTGCCGTCCGAATTCATCACCGGCAGGCCGGGCTTGACCATGTCGGCGGTGAAGGCGGTGTACCAGAAGATCTGCTGGGCGATGGTGCCCTGCGCCGGCACCGGGCCGGACTCGCCGAAGGTCATGCCCTGCGCCTGCGGCGGGGCGTATTTCTTCAGCCAGTCGACATATTTGACGATCGAATAGACCGCTGCCGGGCCGTTGGTGTCGCCGCCGCGCTCGATCGAGGAGCCGACCGGGCGGCAGCCTTCCATGCGGATGCCCCATTCGTCGACAGGCAGGCCGTTCGGGATGCCCCTATCGCCATTCCCCGCCATGGAGAGCCAGGCGTCGGTGAAGCGCCAGCCGAGCGAGGGGTCCTTCTTGCCATAGTCCATATGGCCGAAGACCTTGGTGCCGTCGATCTCCTTGACGTCGTTGGTGAAGAACTCGGCGATGTCCTCATAGGCCGACCAGTTCACGGGAACGCCGAGATCGTAGCCGTACTTGGCCTTGAATTTCTCCTTCAGGTCGGCGCGCTGGAACCAGTCGTAGCGGAACCAGTAGAGATTCGCGAACTGCTGCACCGGCAGCTGGTAGAGCTTGCCGTCGGGGGCGGTGCCGAAGGACTTGCCGATGAAGTCGTCGACGTCGAGACCGGGATTGGTGACGTCCTTGCCCGGGCCGGCCATCCAGTCGGTCAGGTTGGTCGCCTGCTTGTAGCGGAAATGCGTGCCGATCAGGTCGGAATCGTTGATCCAGCCATCGTAGATGTTCTTGCCGGACTGCATCTGCGTCTGGATCTTCTCGACGACGTCGCCCTCCTGGATGATGTCGTGCGTCAGCTTGATGCCGGTGATCTCGGTGAAGGCCTTGGCCAGAACCTTGGACTCGTATTCATGCGTGGTGATCGTCTCCGAGACGATGTTGATCTCCATGCCGGCGAAGGGCTTCGCCGCATTGACGAACCATTCCATCTCCTTCAGCTGCTCCTCCTTGGAGAGCGTCGAGGGCTGGAATTCGCTGTCGATCCATTTGCGTGCTTCCTCGATGCCGGCGAGGGCCGGCCCGGCTGCGACGACCAGCGCGAACAGGCTGGCGCCGCCGAGGCGAGCGAGATTCGTCTTGAGCGTTGTCATCGTTGTCCTCCGACGTTTCCCTTGGGGGTGCCGCCCGTTCTTCCGGGTCGGTCGTTTCTTGTTGTTGGGCCTGGCTCCTCAGACGAAGCGGAACACCGCTGCGGCATAGAGGAGCGCAAGGCCGGATGCCCACCACAGCGGCTGGCCGACGATCCCGAGCCAGGCGAGGTGAATGAAGGCGCTGCCGAGCAGCGAGATGAAGAGCCGGTCGCCGCGGGTGGTGGCGATGCCGAGCACGCCGACGCGCTCGGTCTCGGGCCGGAACACCGCGAGCAGGGTCAGGATCAGGAGCAGGCTGGCGATCCCGGCGAAGAAGAGGCCGGTCTGCCAGGTCCAGGCCATCCAGTTGAGTTCCATCACACCCTCCCCAGGGCGAAGCCCTTGGCGATGTAGTTGCGGACGAACCAGATCACGAGCGCGCCAGGGATCAGCGTCAGCACGCCGGCGGCGGCGAGCACGCCCCAGTCCATGCCGGCGGCCGAGACGGTGCGGGTCATGGTCGCCGCGATCGGCTTGGCGCTGACGCTGGTCAGCGTGCGCGCCAGCAGGAGCTCGACCCAGGAGAACATGAAGCAGAAGAAGGCGGCGACGCCGATGCCCGAGGCGATCAGCGGCATGAAGATCTTCGTAAAGAAGCGCGGGAAGGAATAGCCGTCGATCGCCGCGGTCTCGTCGATCTCGCGCGGCACGCCGGACATGAAGCCTTCGAGGATCCAGACCGCCAGCGGCACGTTGAACAGGCAATGCGCCAGCGCCACCGCGAGCGGCGTGTCGAACAGCCCGATCGCCGAATAGAGGTTGAAGAAGGGCAGGGCGAACACTGCCGGCGGCGCCATCCGGTTCGAGAGCAGCCAGAAGAACAGGTGCTTGTCGCCGAGGAAGCGGTAGCGCGAGAAGGCGTAGGCCGCGGGCAGCGCGAAGGCGAGCGAGAGCAGCGTGTTCAGCGCCACATATTGCAGCGAGTTGATGTAGCCGTTGTACCAGCTCGGGTCGGTGAAGATCTTGGCGTAATTGTCGAATGTGAAGGTCCGCGGCCAGAGCGTCAGCGCGTTGGTGATCTCGGTGTTGGTCTTGAAGCTCATGTTGACGAGCCAGTAGATCGGCAACATCAGCGTGAGGAGATAGAGGGCAAGGATCAATCGGCCGCCGCGCATCAGCCCCTCCCTGCTTCAGAGTCGGCCCGCGCATCGGCGGTGGTCATCACCGTGTAGAACACCCAACAAACCGCGAGGATGATCAGGTTGTAGACGATCGAGAGCGCCGCTGCCTTGCCGAGGTCGAACTGCCCGAGCGCGAGCTTGACCAGCTCGATCGACAGGAAGGTCGTCGAATTGCCGGGGCCGCCGCCGGTGACGACGAAGGGCTCGGTGTAGATCATGAACGAGTCCATGAAGCGCAGCAGCACGGCGATCAAAAGCACGCGGTTCATCTTCGGCAGCTGGATGGTGCGGAACACGGCCCAGCGTGAGGCGCCGTCGATGCGCGCCGCCTGGTAATAGGCGTCCGGGATCGACTTCAGGCCGGCATAGCAGAGCAGCGCGACCAGCGAGGTCCAGTGCCAGACATCCATCACGACGATGGTGAACCAGGCGGCGATCGGGTCGGAGACGTAGTTGTACCGGATGCCGAGGCCGTTCACCGCCGCGCCGAACAGGCCAATGTCGCCGCGCGCGAAGATCTGCCAGATCGTGCCGACCACGTTCCACGGGATCAGCAGCGGCAGTGCCATCAGCACCAGCGTCGCCGAGACTGTCCAGCCCTGGCGCGGCATCGACAGCGCGACCAGGATGCCGAGCGGGATCTCGATCGCGAGGATGATCGCGGAGAAGGTGAGGTTGCGCCAGAGCGAGTCGTAGAAGCGCGAGCCGAGATCGCTCCTGGGATCGAGCAGTTCGGCGAACCAGCCGACGCCGTTCCAGAAGAACTGGTTGTTGCCGAAGGAATCCTGGACGGAATAGTTCACCACCGTCATCAGCGGGATCACCGCCGAGAAGGCGACGATCAGCAGCACCGGCAGGACGAGGAGCCAGGCCTTCTGGTTGACCGGCTTCATGGCTGGCCTCCTGGAAGCGCTTGCCCCTTCACCAGATGGCCGTCGCTGTAGATGTGGATCTGGCCGGCTTGCAGTGCGAGCGCCGCCTGATCGCCATCGAAGCTTGCGCCCTCCGGCACGCTCGCGGCGAGCTTGAGGCCATCGAGCTCGATGCGGGCGATGCGGGCGCGGCCGATATCGTCGATCCGGGCGATCCTGACCGGCAGGCCGGCGCCGCGCGGGGCAAGCGTCGCATATTCCGGCCGAATGCCGAGCTCGACCTTGCCGGCGAGCGCGGGATAGTGCCGGACCAGCGCGATCTCCTGCCCGGCGAGGTTGGCCCGCGCGCCTTCGACTTTGCAGGGCAGCACGTTCATGCCGGGCGAGCCGATGAAGTGGCCGACGAAGGTGTGGGCCGGGTGCTGGAACAGCTCCTCCGGCGTGCCGGTCTGCACCACTCCGCCATCATGCATCACCACCACCGTATCGGCGAAGGTCAGGGCCTCCGTCTGATCGTGGGTGACGTAGATCATGGTCAGGTCGAGCTTGCGGTGCAGCTCCTTCAGCATCGAGCGCAATTGCCATTTCAGATGCGGGTCGATGACGGTCAGCGGTTCGTCGAACAGGATCGCGGCGACGTCGGGCCTGACCAGCCCACGCCCGAGCGAGATCTTCTGCTTGGCGTCGGCCCCGAGCCGGCTCGCCTTGCGGTCGAGTGCCGAGGTGAGGTCGAGCAGGCCGGCGATCTCGGCGACGCGGACGTCGATCTGCGCCTTCGGGACGCCGCGGTTCTTCAGCGGGAAGGCGAGGTTCTCGCGCACCGTCATCGTGTCGTAGACGACCGGGAACTGGAAGACCTGGGCGATGTTGCGCGCCTCGGTCGGCAACTGGGTCACGTCCTTGTCGTCGAACAGGATGCGCCCGCGCGTCGGCACGACGAGGCCGGAAATGATGTTGAGCAGCGTGGTCTTGCCGCAGCCGGAGGGGCCGAGCAGGGCATAGGCGCCGCCCTGGCGCCAGACGTGGTCGACTTCGCGCAGGGCATAGTCCTGCGGACCCTGCGGGTCGGGCTTGTAGGAATGGGCCAGCTTGTCGAGCGTGATCTGGGCCATGTCACGCCGCCTTTGCCGGAGCCGTCGCGGCGAGCCTGCCGGCGGCGTCGAACAGGAAGATGCGGGCGGGATCGAGCCAGGCGGTCACGGACGCACCCGGCTCCAGGCGCCGCACGCCCGGCACCAGCGCGATCAGACGGTGCTCGCCGACATCGAGGTGGACGAAGGATTCCGAGCCGGTGATCTCGGAGACGGATACGCTCGCCTGCAAGGCGATCGCAGGCGCAGGGAGTGCATCAAGCGCCAGATGATGGGCGCGGAAGCCGATCGTATAGGCGCCATCGGGCACGCCTGTGAAGGCGCCGGTCGCGGGAACGCTCTGGCCGGTCGAGAGCCTGACCTCGCCGCCTTGCTTGGTGCCAGAGAGCGTGTTGAGCGGCGGGTCGGAGAAGACCTGCGCGGTCACAAGGTCATGCGGCTGGCGATAGACCTGCGCGGTCGGGCCGAACTGCGTTACCCGGCCCTGGAACAGGGTCGCGGTATTGCCGCCGAGCAGCAGCGCCTCGCTCGGCTCGGTGGTGGCATAGACGAAGATCGCGCCGGATTCGGCGAAGATGCGCGGCAATTCCTCGCGCAGTTCCTCGCGGAGCTTGTAGTCGAGATTGGCGAGTGGCTCGTCGAGCAGCACGAGTTCGGCCCGCTTCACCAACGCGCGGGCGATCGCGGTGCGCTGCTGCTGGCCGCCGGAGAGCTCGAGCGGCTTGCGCTGGAGGTAGGGCTCGAGCCGCAGCAGCGCGGCGGCGCTCTTCACCCTGGCCTCGATCTCGTTTGCCGGAAGGCCGGCGACGCGCAGGGGCGAGGCGATGTTCTCGTAGACCGACAGCGCGGGGTAATTGATGAACTGCTGGTAGACCATCGCGACATTGCGCTTCTGCACCGGCAGTCCGGTGACGTCGCGGCCCTCGACCAGGACCTTGCCGCTGCTCGGCGCATCGAGCCCGGCCATCAGGCGCATCAGCGAGGTCTTGCCGGCGAGCGTCGCGCCGAGCAGGACGTTGAGCGAGCCTCTCTCCAGTGTCAGCGAGATGTCGGCGAGCAGGGTCTGCGCGCCGCGCGTCAGGCCGATGCTGTCGAGCGTCAGGCTCATCCGCGCGCCTCCATCCTGGCGGAAGCGGGCGGCGAGGCCTTCGCCGCCATGTAGTCGTCGAGTGCCCGGCGCTGCTCCGGCGAGAAGCGCAGGCCGAGCTTGCTGCGCCGGAACAGCACGTCCTCGGCGCTCACCGCCCATTCCTGGCTCATCAGCCAGGCGACCTCGCGCTCGGTCAGGTCGGCGCCGAAGACGCGGCCGAGATCGGCCATCGCCTTGGCGCCTTCGAGCAGGGTCTCGGCGCGGGTGCCATAGGCACGGGCGAGCCGGCGCGCCAGCTGGCGGTCGAGCCAGGGGCGGGGGGCAGAGATGCGCTCGACCAGCCCCTCGAAGCCTTCGACCGGAAAATCGCCGCCGGGCAGATGCGCCGCGGCGGTCCATGACGGGGCCCGCAGGGCGGGAACTGCGGCAGACAGCTTCTCGACCGCCGCTTCCGCCAGTCGGCGCGCGGTGGTGATCTTGCCGCCGAAGACCGAGAGCAACGGCGCCGAGCCGGCTGGCTCGTCCAGCGTCAGCACATAGTCGCGCGTCGCTTCCTGGGCCTTGCTGGCGCCGTCGTCATAGAGCGGGCGCACGCCGGAATAGGTCCAGACCACGTCCTCGCGCTTGATAGGCTTGCGGAAATACTCGCTCGCCGCGGCGCAGAGATAGGCGATCTCGTCCTCGCTGGCGGCGACCTTGGCCGGGTCGCCGTCATAGTCCTTGTCGGTGGTGCCGATCAGGGTCAGGTCGCCCTCATAAGGGATAGCGAAGATGATGCGGCCGTCGGCGTTCTGGAAGATGTAGCAGCGCTCGTGCTCGAACAGGCGCGGCACGACGATATGGCTGCCCTGGACCAATCGAACCGAGGCCGGGCGGTTGCTGGCGACGATGCCGTTCAGCACATCGGCAACCCAGGGGCCGCCGGCGTTGACGAGGACGCGCGCGCTGGTCTCGGCCTTCGTTCCATCCGCGGCTTCCGTCGACACCACCCAGAGATCGCCCTGGCGGCGAGCGCCGATGACCTTGGTGCGCGGCAGGATCGAGGCGCCGCGCTCGGCCGCGTCGCGGGCGTTGAGCACGACGAGTCGGGCATCCTCGACCCAGCAATCGGAATATTCGAAGGCGCGGTCGAAGCGCGGCTGCAGCGGCTCGCCGGCGGCGTCGCGCCGGAGGTCGAGCGAGCGCGTCGCCGGCAGCAGCTTGCGGCCGCCGAGATGGTCGTAGAGGAAAAGCCCGAGCCGCAGCATCCACCAGGGCCGCAGGCCCGCATGATGCGGCAGCACGAAGCGCAGGGGACGAATGATGTGTGGCGCGGCGCGCCACATCACCTCGCGCTCGGTCAGCGCCTCGCGCACCAGCCGGAATTCATAGTGCTCGAGATAGCGCAGCCCACCATGGATCAGCTTGGTCGAGGCCGAGGACGTCGCGCTGGCGAGATCGCGCTGCTCGAACAGCACGACCGAGGCTCCCCGCCCCGCCGCATCGCGTGCAATGCCGCAGCCGTTCACGCCGCCGCCGATGATGGCGATGTCGAACACTGGAGCCGTCACGCATTCCTCCCGCAGGCAGCCCTTTCGGCGGCCTCTTCAACGCACGGTAGAGCGTGGTTTTCTTGCGCGCAATGGCAAAACGAAAGTGAAAGTGAAAATTCTAGCTTTCACTTTCGCGGTATGCGGTATGCTCGGCTAGCGTTTCAGTTTCGACTACCTTGATGCCTTCGCTGCGGCAGAGCTCGCGCAGTGGCGCGGGTGCGAGCCGATCGGTGACGAAGACATCGACATCGCGCAGATGGCCGATGCGCACCGGGGCGGAGCGCTCGAACTTGGTGCTGTCGGCGACGAGCAGGCATTGCCTGGCGTTCTCGATGATCGCCTGGGAGACGCGGACCTCGCGATAGTCGAAATCGAGCAGCGCTCCCTCCTCGTCGATGGCGGAGGTGCCGATCACGGCGTAGTCGACCTTGAACTGACGGATCAGGTCGACGGCGGCGGCACCGATCACGCCGCCATCCGAGCGCCGGACCGGCCCACCGGCGACGATCACCTCGATATTCTGGTGCGGGTAGAGCAGTGTCGCGACATGCAGGTTGTTGGTGATGACCAGCAGCCCGTGATGGTCCGACAGCGCGCGCGCCACCTCCTCGGTGGTGGTGCCGATATTGATGAAGAGCGAGGCGTCGTTCGGGATCAGCGCCGCCGCCGCCCGGCCGATCGCAGCCTTCTCGTCGCGGGCGATGAAGCGGCGAGCCTCATAGGCGAGGTTCTCGACCCCGGACGCCACCACGGCCCCACCATGCACGCGCGACATGATGCGCTGGTCGCAGAGCTGGTTCAGGTCCTTGCGGATGGTCTGGGCGCTGACCTCGTAGCGCGCCGCGAGATCCTCGACATTGACGCGGCCCTGAGCCCTGGCCAGCGCCACGATCTCGCGCTGGCGTGGCGTGATGCTCTCCATGTCCGGCTCCTCGTGACGGGGCGCCAAGCTGACCGCGCCGGCCGGCAGCGTCAACCGCGTAAAGTTCGACGGCTAATCACTCCGGCGCCATCGAAGTCAATCGCAGTGCGCAACTCTGTCAAAAGACATGCGCGTTTGACAGACACTGCGCTAGCGGTCGAACTGTATCGTCTTCACCCTGACTCGAAGGCCCGCCGTGCCGACACAGCTCGACAAGGATGCTCGCTTCCTGCGTGCCGTGCTGGCGGCGTCGGACGACTGCATCAAGGTGATCGGTCTCGACGGCACGCTCGAGTTCATGAGCGAGGGCGGCCAGCGCGTCATGGAGGTCGAGGATTTCGAGGCGATCCGCGGCTGTCCCTGGATGCAATTCTGGGAAGGGGCGGGAAGGGCCGAGGTCGAGGCCGCGCTCGCCGCGGCGCGCGCCGGTCACAGTTATCGCTTCCAGGGGCCGGCCAACACCGCCGCGGGCAATCTACGCTACTGGGACGTGCAGGTCTCGCCGATCATCGCAGCAGACGGCAAGCCGGAGGCGATTCTCTCGGTTTCGCGCGACATCACGCAGATGCATGCCGGCGAGGAACGCTATCGCCTGCTGGCGGGCGAACTGAACCATCGCATCAAGAACCTGCTCGCCATGGTCTCGGGGATCGTCAACCAGTCGCTGCGCGGCTCGGACGAACCGCTCGACGTGGTGAAACGGCGCCTCTCCGACCGGTTGCAGGCGCTGGCGGCAGCGCAGGACGTGCTGATGATGGCGAGCCGCCATGGCGCCGAGCTCAAGCAGCTGGTCGAGGTCGTGCTCGCGCCGCACCGTTCCGGCGAGCGCCTTGCTGTCGATGGCCCCTCGGTGACGCTGTCCTCGAAATGCGCGCTGGCGATGGCGCTGGCCCTGCACGAACTCGGGACCAATGCCGTGAAATACGGCGCGCTCTCTCGGGACGGCGGCCATGTCGATGTATCCTGGCGCAATCAGGGCGGCGAGTTCCACTTCCGCTGGCAGGAGAATGGCGGACCGCCGGTGACGCCTCCGAAACGGCGCGGCTTCGGTTCGCAGATGATCGAGAAGGTGCTCGGCAACTATCTCGGTGGCACCGCGAAGCTCGATTTCGCGCCCGACGGCATCGTGCTCTCGCTCGACGCCCCGACCGCGGCACTGGCGGAAAGCTAGCGATCGACAGCCAGCCGCTGCAAGGCGGCGCGAAACCGGCTAGTCTTGCCGGCAGGTTCAGGCAGGAGATCGACACGCAGATGCTGAGGAGGTCGCGCCGCGCCGCCATCCTCGTCGCGGGCCTGGTCGCGTTCGGGCTCGCCTGCGCCGCCTATGCGTTGAACCGGCGCAGCCATGATGCCGCCGCGCTGGAGGAGGCCGGGCGCACGCTGCACCGCCTGATCTCGCAGCGTGTCGACCAGCACGATGCGCATCTGACCAGCCTGTCGGCACTGGTGCAGGCGGCCGAGCCGGCCCCGATCCCGACCGTCGAGCAGGTCGCTGCCAGCATCGTCCGCTTCTATCCGCGCATCGTCGGCATCGACGTGGTCGATCTCGCATTGAGTCCGCCGCGCTCGCTGCTCGATGCCGCCGATCCCGCTGTTGTCGTGGAAGAGGCGCGGCAAGCGGTCGGATCGAACCTGCGCACGCGTGCGCTCGACGGCAACAGGCTGCTGCTGGTCAAGCGCGCCCTCACCGACGGCGTTGGCCACTATGCGCTCGCCCTGATCATCGACATGAACAGGCTCTCGGCCAGCGATACGGCTCTGCCGGAGGGAGCGCAGGCGCATCTGCGGCTGATCGAACCCGGCCAGGCGAGCGATCAGCCTGCGAATGCCTTCAGCGCCGACATCGCCAGCCGGACCCAGCCCCTGCGCCTGACGCTGACGACGAGCGCGTCGGACTGGCCATTGCCGCCTTCGGCCTTCCTGGTGCTGGCGGGCCTGCTCGTCGCCCTCGCCACCTTCCTGGTCGACCGCCTGCTCGAAGCTCGCATCGCCGCACGCGAGGCGGCGCGAAAGGCCGTGCTGGCCGAGCAGGATGCCCGCCTCGCCCATGCCGGGCGCGTCAACGCCATGGGCGAGCTCGCCTCCGGCATCGCCCATGAACTGACCCAGCCTTTGACGGCGATCCTCGGCCAGGCCCAGGCCGGGCGGCGCCTGCTGGCCCAGCCCGATGCGGATCAGGCGGTGCTGGCCGGCGCCTTCGAGGCGATCGCGCGCAATGCCCGCCGCGCCGGCGACATCCTCGGACGCCTGCGCGCCTGGATCAGCAAGTCCGAGCCCGCCGTCGAGGCGGTCGACCTGACCGAGCTCGCCGGCGAGGTCGTCAATCTCCTTGCGGTCAACGCTCAGAGTGCCGGCACAACGCTGCGGGTCGCCGGCGACGGCAGCCGGCCACTGGTGCGTGCCGACCGGGTCCAGCTCGAACAGGTCGTCTTCAACCTCGCCCGCAACGGGCTGGAGGCGGTCGAGGGCGGCGATGGCGAGCGCAACGTGACAATCGAGGTCGGCACGCAGGATGGCGAGGCGATACTCAAAGTCCACGACAACGGCCCCGGCCTGTCGCCGGAAGCGCAGGCGCGTCTGTTCGAACCGTTCTTCACCACCAAGCCGGCCGGGCTCGGTCTCGGCCTCGCGCTTTGCGCTCGATTGGTCGAGCGCTTCGACGGAACGCTCGCCGCCGAGAACGCTGCTGGAGGCGGCGCGGTCTTCAGTGTTCGCCTGCCGCGCGTCGCCGAGGCCCGGAAGGAGGCGGCCGAATGAGCCGGCAGCTCGTCCACCTGATCGACGATGACTGGGAAGTGCGCGAGGCGCTGAGCTTCCTGCTGCGCACCGTCGGGCTCGAAGTCCAGTCGCATGTTGACGGCGCCGCCTTCCTGGAGGCGCTGCCCGGTCTGCGGCCGGGCTGCATCGTCACCGATATCCGCATGCCGCGTCTGACCGGGCTGAAGCTGCAGGAGCGGCTTGCCGCCGCCCGCTGTCGCTGGCCGGTCGTGGTCATCACCGGCCATGGCGATGTCGAGGCCTGCCGCACAGCCTTCCGCAACGGCGCCGCCGATTTCCTGACCAAGCCGGTCGACGAGCAGGTGCTGATCGACACTGTCCAGGCGGCGCTGGCGACGCTCGACGGCATGCTCGCCGCCGAGAGCGGCAGCGCCTCATCGCGCGAGCGGCTCGGCCGCCTGTCGCAGCGCGAAGCCGAGATCCTCGCTCTGATCGCCGAGGGACGCTCGACCAAGGAGATCGCACGGGCGCTGTCGATCTCGCCGCGCACCGTCGACACGCACCGCGCCCATATCGCCGAGAAGCTGGAGACGACCTCGGTCGCCGAGATGGTCAGGCTGCAGCTCGTCGGGGCCGATCGGTAGAACTACGTAAGGTCTGCGCGGATCGCCCGGATGCACGCGCAAGGCCGGCTTCGGCATTGTTCCCTCACACCAAAACGGTGGTCACCAGAGGGATTGTCATGTCGTTCGCCCGTCTTGCCTTGATGTCCGCCGCCATCGCCCTGCCGACGCTCGCCGAGGCCCAGGTCGCGCAGGTCCGCGCCCTGCCGACCGCGCTTGCCGTCGAGCTTGCCCAGGCGACCGTCGCCGCCTGCGCCGCCAAGAACTTCAACGTCGCCGCGACCGTGGTCGACCGTGGCGGCGTCGTGCTCGCCACCATCCGCGCCGACCGCGCCGGCCCGCACACCATCGACGCCAGCCGCGCCAAGGCCTTCACCTCGGCTTCGGCCAAGTCCAACACTGGCGCCATGGCCGAGGCTGCCGCCAACAATGCCGGCGCCCGCAACCTCGTTCATATCCCCGGCTTCCTGCTGCTCGGCGGCGGCGTGCCGGTGAAGGTCGGTGACGAGGTCATCGCTGCGGTCGGCGTCGGCGGCGCTCCGGGCGGCCATCTCGACGAGGAATGCGCCAATGCCGGCCTGCAGGCGATCGCCGCCAAGCTGAAGTGACCGGTCGTCAGTGAGGGGGGCGGGGCCGTTGCCGTAAGGCAGCGGCCCTGATCGTTTCATGCGGCGGATGTCGCCGTCACCGCCCGCGTCGCCTCATTCGGCATCGCCTTCAGCGTCGCTGCCCAGAACGCCAGCGCGGTCGCGGCGATGCCGGCGCCGAGCAGGCTGACGCCGGTCCAGCCGGCCTGCGCATAGACCAGCGTCGAGCTCGACGAGCCCAGCGCGCTGCCGATCGAATAGAACACCATGTATCCGGCGGTCAGCCGGCTCTGTGCCTCCGGCCGGACGCGGTAGATCATCGCCTGGTTGGTGACGTGCGCCGCCTGCAGGCCGAAATCGAGGATCAGCACGCCGGCGATCAAGAACAAAATCGACTGCGGCAGCAGCCCGATCGGCAGCCAGGCGAACAGCATCAGTGCGAGCGCGATGCCGGTCAGGCGCTGGCCGTGGCCGCGATCCGTCCAGGCGCCGGCCCGCGACGCGCCGAGCGCGCCGGCCGCGCCGGCGAGGCCGAAGAGGCCGATCGCCGTATGCGACAGCGCGAAGGGCGGAGCGGCGAGCGGCAACACCAAGGGCGTCAACAGCGTGGTGACGTCGGCGAAGATCAGCATGGCGATAACCGCGCGGATTTGGAGCACACGCCCCTGCCGGAACAGGCCGAAGAGCGAGCCGATCAGGCGCGGATAGGAGAGCCGCGCTGGCGGCTTGCGTTCGGCCGGCAGCGTACGGAACAGGATCGCGGCGATGATCAGCGTCGCCACTGCCGAGAGCAGATAGACCGCTCGCCAGCCCGAGATGTCGGCCATCGCGCCTGCGATGGCGCGGGCGAGCAGGATGCCGAGCACGATCCCGCTGGTGACCGAGCCGACGACCTGGCCGCGCTCCTCCGGCCTTGCCAGGCTCGCGGCATAGGCAACGAAGGCCTGCGTCACCACGGCGAGGAAGCCCATCGCCGCCATCGCCGCGAGCAGCATCGCACCCGAGACCGAGAAGGCGACGCAGAGCAGCGCCGCGACCGAGAGCAGCGATTGCAGCACGACGAGCTTGCGCCGGTCGACGAGATCGCCGAGCGGCACCAGCAGGATCAGCCCGAGCCCGTAGCCGAGCTGCGTCGCACCGACGACGAGGCCGACCGTGGCGCGCGAGAGCTCGAGATCGTCGGCGATGATGTCGAGCAGCGGATGGGCGAAATAGGCGTTGGCGACAGCAAGCCCGCTCGCCACCGCGAACAGCAGGATCATGCCGGCCGAGAGCTGCGCTGTCGGATGAGGGGACGATGGACGTGCGTCAACGCTCGCGGCGCCGGTGGGCGCCGCCTCTGGATCCAGTCGCATGGGTGGGTCTCCGCTAGATAAGTTTCATTATGAAACTCATTGCGGTGTAACGGCGTCAGTTTTATCTTGCAACCGAAGAGCGATCACGGAGCCTTGAGGGGACCGCTGCAGTCATGGTGAAGCGCCGCAGCCTGGTCAGCGATTATTGCCCGAGCGCCCGGGCGCTCGACGCGATCGGCGACTGGTGGTCACTGCTGATCGTGCGCGACGCCTTCGACGGCATGACTCGCTTCAGCGAGTTCCAGAAGAGCCTCGGCATCGCCCGCAACATCCTCTCCGAGCGGCTGCGCACGCTGACCGCGCGCGGTATCCTCGAAGCTGTCCCGGCCGCGAGCGGCGGCGCGCGCCAGGAATACCTTTTGACTGCCAAGGGCCGCGACCTCTTTCCGGTGATGGTGGCGCTCCGGCAATGGGGTGAGCAGCACCTGTTCGGGCCGGGCGAGCAGCATTCCTCGCTGATCGAGCGCGACAGCGGCCGCAAGGTGACACTGACCGTACAGACCGAGGACGGCAGGCCGATCGACGCGGAGGGCGCGATGATCATGAAGGTGCCGGAGTCGGGAAAACAGCGCTAGTCGAGCGAGGCCGGCTCGGCCCTCGGTAACTTGGCTCGATAGAGCAGTTTCCAGGCATCGCTTCCGAGCGCGAAGCCCTTGCATTTGAGGTCGGCGAGTTGGCGGCCATGGCGTGTGACGAGGATGCCGTCGCGGTCGCCCTGCCGTTTTACAATAATCGAATAGAGCGTGTACCGCGTATCGCCGCGGCTGAAGCGGACGATGTCGCCGGCAAAGCCCGCATCACCGACGACCGCCGTACTGAAGGCCTGGTCCGGCGGCACAGTCTTTTCCGGGTGGGTCAGCTCGATCGCACCCTTGCGGCCGAAGCGATAGCTCAGGCTGCCCTGACCAGGACCGATGTCGGGGGAAGCGCAGAGCGAGGCGACCTTGCCGCCGATCGCACAGGAGAAAATCGCTGTCTCGCTGGGCTGGCACAAGGCGGGCCGCGCGTCAGCGTGGGCTGCATTGCAGATGAGGGTGGCCAGGAGGGCAGCCGGAAAACGCAGAAGCATCATTTCAGCCAAAGTCTCAGCGGGATCTTTCCGGCCTTGCCGCAATCGGCGAAGGCGACGCCGTCTTCGGACAAGGTGCCGGCGACCGCGCAATTGTCCTCGCCGACCGTCAGCATCGCGGCATAGCGCTGGCCGTCGCGGCGCAGGCTGAGCGTGCCCGCTTTTTCGGCGACCTCGCCCGGTCCGCAGAGGGCGAGATGCTTCAGGGTGATAGGGCCGGTGAAATCGCGCTTGCGCCCGGACATCGCGCCGTTCGTCTCGGTAAGCAGCGCTGATACGGCCCATTCGCCGACATAGCCGTAGCGGCCGGTCAGCTCGAGTGCCTCGGCCGCCATCGGTATCAGCAACAGGGGCAGGAGCAGATGTGTGCGCATGAACCCTCGCAACAAAGGGCATGCTAGCCGCACTCCGCGGCCCGAGCCAATGCCGGGCTGCGCCCACTTCGCGGCGGCCTTGCGTCCCCGACTCTGGCGCATGGCAGGGCCGGGCCCTATCCTCAGCTATTCCCCAAGCACAGGACGGACAGGTGCCGATGGACAAGCGGGTCGAGCCGCCGGCGCAGGCGGCGCTTTCCCATGCCGACATCCGGTCGATCCTGACCGGGACCATGCTCGCCATGTTCCTGGCGGCGCTCGACCAGACCATCGTGGCGACGGCGATGCCGACGATCGGCCGCGAGCTCGGCGATGTCGCCCATCTGCCCTGGGTCGTCACCGCCTATCTGCTCGCCTCGACCGCGGTGACGCCGCTATACGGCAAGTTCGCCGACATCCATGGCCGGCGCGTCACCATGCTCGGCGGCATCGCGATCTTCGTCATCGGTTCGGTCGCTTGCGCCCTCGCGCCCTCGCTGTGGCTGCTGGTCGCCGCCCGCTTCGTGCAGGGGCTCGGCGGCGGCGGGCTGATCGCGATGGCGCAGACCATCGTCGGCGACATGGTCCCGCCCCGCGAGCGCGGCAAGTACCAGGTCTATTTCGCCAGCGTCTTCTTCACCTCGTCGCTGCTCGGGCCCGTGCTAGGCGGCCTGATCTCCGAGGCGCTGCACTGGTCGGTGATCTTCTGGATCAACCTGCCGCTCGGGCTCGGCGCCTACTGGATGACCGACAAGGCTCTGCAGCGCCTGCCGCGGCATGAGCGGCCGCACAAGCTCGACGTGCTCGGCGCTCTGCTGATGACCAGCGCCACCATGACCCTGCTCCTGGCGCTGTCCTGGGGCGGCACGCATTACCCCTGGGTCTCGCCGCAGATCCTCTCGCTCGTCGCCGGCTCGGGGGGGCTCTGGCTTTGCTTTGCCTGGCGGCTGCGCAGCGCCGAGGAGCCGTTGATCCCGCTGACGGTCCTGGCCAATCCGGTCGTCCGCAACGGCACGATCGCGGCCGGTTTCGGCATGGGCACCTTCATCGGCCTGACCATCTACCTGCCGCTCTATTTCGAGACGGTGTCAGGTCTATCCGCCGCCAATTCCGGCCTCGGCCTGATCCCGCTGACCTGCGGCACGGTTCTCGGCGCGACCTCCTCCGGGCGGGCGATGGGCAAGTTGACGCATTACAAGCGGGTGCCGGTCGCCGGGCTCGCCGTCGCGCTCGCCGGCACGGCCGTGCTGATCGCCTATGGCGACCAGCTGCCGCTTTTGGTCTTCGGGCTCGTCCTCGCTTTCATCAGTGTCGGATTCGGCACCCTCCTGCCGGTCGCGACCGTCTCGATCCAGAACGCCGTGCCGATGCACCAGCTCGGCACCGCCACAGGCACCGCCAACTTCTTCCGCCAGATCGGCGGGGCGCTGATCGTCGCCATCTTCGGGGCGATCGTGCTCGGTGGTCTCGGCGCCAGCGGGGCCGGGCTCTCGGCCGAGACGCTCAAGGCGGGGGCGGTCGACCGCGCGACTATGGTCGGGCTGTTCCGCTATGTCTTCGGCGCGAGCTTCATTGGCTTCGCCATGGCACTGCTTTTCCTGGCCCGCATGAAGGAACTGCCGCTGCGCGGCTCGGCGCTCGCAGCTGCGAAGGAGGTCGCAGGCGACTGAGGGAACGCGCCGCGTCGTCGCGCGTTCGCCGCAAGCCCGTCACAGAGCGGCGGCAGCTTGAGCCGTCGTGTCAGAGGAGTGCGCCATGTCCGATCTCGTCGTCATCGTCTATCCGACCGAAGCCAGGGCCGAGGAAATGCGGCAGAAGCTCTTCGGTCTGCAGAAGGAATACCTGATCCAGATCAGCGACGCCGCGATTGCGGTGATGCACGAAGGCGGCAAGGTCAAGCTCAACCAGCTGCTCAACACCACCGCGCTCGGCGCTGCCTCGGGCGGCTTCTGGGGCCTGCTGATCGGCTCGATCTTCCTGATGCCCATTTTCGGCGCTGCGCTCGGCGCCGCCTCCGGTGCGCTCGGCGGGGCGCTGACCGATTACGGTGTCAACGACGACTTCATGAAGGAGCTCGCCGCCAATCTGCAGCCGGGCAATGCCGCGCTCTTCGTGCTGATCCAGAAGATGACGGCCGACAAGGTGCTGGAAGCGATCACTGGTACCGGCGGCGTCGTGCTCAAGACCTCGCTCGACCATACGCAGGAGCAGAAGCTTCGCGACGCGCTCGCCGCCTCGCCGGCGGCGCAGCGCCAGGAGCTGGCGCCCGCTTCGACCGAGCCGACGCCGAATCCGATCCCCGGCGCCTGAACCGGCTTCCGTTATCGCCGCGTGAAGCTCTGCTTGGCGATGGTGAGGCTGATGGTGCGGCCGGTCTGCGCCGAGCCTTCCATGCTCTGGGCCTTCAGCTCCGCACCGATCCCGGTGAGGCGTGAGCCGGCGGGATCGTCGGGCAGGCTCCAGCTGCGCGTATCGGCATGGAAGGCGAGCGGCTGGTCGAAGCGGCCGCCGGCCCCCGCCAGGAAGGCGTTGATCTGGCCGACCGTGCCGGCCTTGGTCTGGTCGAGCCGGACCCGGTAGAGCGCCCGCCGGCCGATCAGCTCGAGCTCGACGCCGATGACGAGATGCTCGGCCGGGTGGCGCGCGAAGATGCTGGTCGAGGAGACGCTGCGGCGGTCGATCGTCGCTTCCGCCGTCATGCGCGCGACACCGGTCGCATCGGTCGAGAGGCGTTGGCCTGCGCCGGGGGCGCTGGCCTCGGCCTCGGAGCCGATCGCGACCCGCAGCGCCTGTCCAGCCAGCGGCTTTCCGGCTTCGTCGACGAGCTTCAGCGTCAAGTTGACCGGCTCGGCGCGCGCATGCTGCGCCGAGAGGGTGAAGAGCGAGAGGGCGGCGGCGCTCAGAAGCGTTTTCATGGGCTCCGCCTCCGTCGGTTTAGAGCGGATCCGATCGGGTCGAATCAACCTGATATTAGTTAGAAAACCGCCTTGCCGATCAGCCTGCATCGCAAGCCGATCGAAGCGGGTCTCAGTCGCGCAGCAGCTCGTTGATGCCGGTCTTGGCGCGGGTCTGGGCGTCGACCGTCTTGACGATCACGGCGCAGTAGAGCGAGGGGCCGGGCGTGCCGTCGTTCAGCGGCTTGCCCGGCAGCGAGCCGGCGACCACGACCGAATAGGGCGGCACCTTGCCGATATGGACTTGGCCGGTGGCGCGGTCGACGATCTTGGTCGTCGCCGAGATGAAGACGCCCATGGCGAGCACCGAGCCCTCGCCGACGACCACGCCCTCGACCACCTCGGAGCGGGCGCCGATGAAGCAGTTGTCCTCGATGATGGTCGGGTTGGCCTGCAGCGGCTCGAGCACGCCGCCGATGCCGACGCCACCCGAGAGGTGGACGTTCTTGCCGATCTGGGCGCATGAGCCGACTGTCGCCCAGGTGTCGACCATGGTGCCGGAATCGACATAGGCGCCGATGTTGACGAAGGACGGCATCAGGATGACGTTCGGGGCAAGATAGGAGCCCTTGCGCGCCGCGGCCGGCGGCACGATGCGGAAGCCGGCGGCGCGGAAGCGGTTCTCGCCCCAGCCGGCGAACTTCGAGGGCACCTTGTCCCAGAACACGCCGTCGCCGGGGCCATGCGCCATGATCTCGTTGTCGGCGAGGCGGAAGGAAAGCAGCACCGCCTTCTTCAGCCACTGATTCGTGACCCACTCGCCGCCGACCTTCTCGGCGACGCGGGCCTGGCCGGAATCGAGCAGCTCGATCGCCTGCTCGACCGCCTCGCGCACGGCGCCCTTGGTGTTGATGCCGATCTCGGCCCTGCTCTCCCAGGCGGCGTCGATGGTGGCGGCGAGATCGGTCAGGGACATGGACGGGCTCCAGCGGGTCTTGCGGATGTCGGGCGGAGCGATGGCGGAAGCGTGCGGCGCCGTCAAGGCAAAGCGGGAACGCGAGCCGCCCGGACATGTTACAATGCGAACAGGCTTAACGCGGTGGAGGCGAATGATGACCCGCACCCTGATCGCTCTTCTCGTCCTCGGTTTCGCAGGCGCGGCGCAGGCGCAGGGACGGCCGCAGTCGCCGGCGCGCAGTTGCGAGGCCAACCGCCAGAGCGTCTTCGCCAACGGTGCCATCGTGCTCGGCACCGGCGGCTACACCTATGATCGCTTCGTGCGCGACCGCAGCTTTTGTCAGTTCGACGAGACGGCCTTTCCGGCCTGGGTGCCGGCCCGCGACACGCCGCAATGCTTCGTCGGCTACCGCTGCAAGAACGCCTCACCTTGGGACGATTGAGACGATCTCAAAAGCCCGTGCGCTGGCGAATCGCTGCCGCCAGCGTGCCGTCGTCGAGATAATCGAGCTCGCCGCCGACCGGCACGCCATGGGCGAGCTTTGTCACCTTGACCTGAAGATGCGCCAGCAGGTCGGTGATGAAATGCGCCGTGGTCTGGCCCTCGACCGTGGCATTGAGCGCCAGGATCACTTCCTTGACAGCAGGTTCCGAGGCGCGCGCCACCAGCGCGTCGAGCGTGAGGTTCTCGGGCCGGATGCCGTCGAGCGCCGAGAGCACGCCGCCGAGCACATGGTAGCGCCCGCCGACCGCGCCCGAGCGCTCCAGCGCCCAGAGATCGGCGATATCGGCGACGACGACGATCAGACTCTCGTCGCGGCGCGGATCGCGGCAGAGCCCGCAGGGGTCGCTGGTGTCGACATTGCCGCAAGTCGAACAGACGATGATGCGCTCGCGTGCCACCGCCATCGCTTCCGCCAGAGGGCCGAGCAATTGCTCGCGTTTCTTGACGAGATGGAGCGCGGCGCGCCGGGCCGAACGCGGCCCCAGGCCCGGCAATTTGGCCAGGAGCTGGATCAGGCGTTCGATCTCGGGGCCGGCGATGGCTTTCGACATGGGTCTCGGAACGTCATGGCCAGCCTCGAGCCGGCCATCTCAAGATAAGAGGGCGCTGCTACGCGGGATGCTCGGGACACGCCCGAGCACGACGCTGGCCCGGTTCAGAACAGCTTCATTCCGGGCGGAATCGGCAGGCCGCGCGTGACCTCGGCCATGCGCTCCTGCACCGAGCGCTCGGCCTTGTTGCGGGCGTCGTTGCAGGCGGAGATGACGAGGTCCTCGAGGATCTCCTCCTCGCCCTGTACCATCAGGCTCGGGTCGATCTTCACCGATTTCAGCACGTTCTTGGCGGTCATCACCACCTTGACCAGGCCGCCGCCGGCTGAACCCTCGAATTCGAGGGTGTCGAGCTGGGCCTGCATCTCGGCCATCTTCTTCTGCATGTCCTGCGCCTGCTTCATCAGGCCCATCATGTCGCGCATGGCGGCGCTCCCTTCGTGGTCAGTTGTCGGTCCAGAATTCGACGCCGTCGAAATCAGGCTCGCTGTCGTCGAAGAGCGGCTCGATTTCCGGCAGGTCCTCGTCGCCGCCGGCGGCTGCAGGCGTCTCGGCCTCCGCCGCGCGCGGATCGCGGACATCGACGATGCGCGCCCCCGGGAAGCGCTCCATCACGGCGCGCACGGCGGGATGATTGGCCGCGTCGGTCTCGCGCTTGTCGCGCGCCGCCACCGCCTGCTCGCGCAAGGTCGCGGTGCCCTCGGCATTGACGATGGCGACCAGCCAGGTCTGGCCGGTCCATTCCTTCAGCCGCTTCGACAGGTCGTTGGCGAGCAGGCGGTTGCCGTGCTCGGCCAGGGCGAACTCGATCCGGCCCTGCTCGAAGCGCACCAGCCGGACATCGCGCTCCAGCGCCAGCTTCATCGTGATGTCGCGATGGCGCGAGGCGAGCGCGACCACGTCCTCGAAGCTCTGCGGCTGCGGCAGGGCGCTGGCGCGCAGCTGCGCGGCCGGGGCGGCGGCGGGCATCGGATTGGCGCTGGCGAGCACCGGCCGGGCCGCGAGCGCGGTCGCGCCGCCACCCGAGGGCGGGCGCGGCGCGGGCGAGCCGTTGCCGCCGATCGCGCCGCTGCCGTCGCGCAGCATCCGCAGCGCCTCGTCCGGCGTCGGCAAATCGGCGGCATGGGCGAGGCGCACCAGCGCCATCTCGGCCGCCATCACCGGCCGGTCGGCCTGGCGGACTTCGCCGACGGCCTTGAGCAGCATCTGCCAGGCCCGGGCCAGCACGCGGATCGACAGGCGCTGGGCGAAATCGGCGCCGCGCACCCGCTCGGCCTGAGAGAGGCTGTTGTCCTTGGCGGCATCGGGCACCAGCTTGAGGCGGGTGACGAGGTGGCTGAACTCGGCGAGGTCGGAGAGCACGACAGCCGGGTCGGCGCCGGCGTCGTACTGCGCCCGTAGCTCGCCCAGCGCCCCGGCGATGTCGCCCTTCATCGTGAGCTCGAACAGGTCGATGACGCGCGCCCGGTCGGAAAGGCCGAGCATGCTGCGGACCTCCTCCAGCGTGATCCGGCCGCCGGCATGGGCGATCGCCTGGTCGAGGATCGAGAGCGAATCGCGCACCGAGCCTTCGGCGGCCCGCGCCACGGCGGCGAGCGCTTCCTCTTCGGCTTCGATCCCTTCCGCCCGGCAGATCCTGTCGAGATGCCCGACCAGCAGCGCCGCGTCGACACGGCGCAGGTCGAAGCGCTGGCAGCGCGACAGCACCGTCACCGGCACTTTCCGGATCTCGGTGGTGGCGAAGATGAACTTGGCGTGCGGCGGCGGTTCCTCCAGCGTCTTCAGGAAGGCGTTGAAGGCGCCTCCCGAGAGCATGTGGACCTCGTCGATGATGTAGACCTTGTAGCGCGCGCTGGTCGGGGCGTAGCGCACTGCGTCGTTGATCTGGCGGACATTGTCGACGCCGTTGTTCGAGGCGGCGTCGATCTCCATCACGTCGATATGCCGGCCCTCGACGATCGCCTGGCAATGCACGCCGAACTGCGAGAGGTCGGTGGTCGGCGCGCCGCTGCCGTCGGCATTCTGGTAATTCAGGGCGCGGGCGAGGATGCGCGCCGTCGTGGTCTTGCCGACGCCGCGCACGCCGGTCAGCATCCAGGCCTGCGGGATGCGCCCGGCTGCGAAGGCGTTGGTCAGCGTCCGGACCATGGCGTCCTGGCCGATCAGGTCGCCGAAATGCGCCGGCCGGTATTTGCGTGCCAGCACGCGATAGCCTGCGGGCGCTGCGGCCGGGGCTGGCGCCGGGGCCATGCCGGGGAAGCCCGGCTCGTCGGCGGGGACGGTCTCGTCGGTCATGCCCCTGCTTTCGCCAATCGCGACGCGGCGGTCAACGCCGCTCTGTCATAGGAGGGCGCGAACGCGTCAGGAATGTGAGGGAAGCGCGACGCGCGCATCCGCGCGCGGCCAGATTTGCGCAGCCAATGCTTGCGCTGAAGTAGGAGGTTGGACGAAGACCCGTTCGGTCTCGTTACGGCTGCTTCCTTCCGGACCTGACCGGGTTGGCGAGTGAGACGTCCCTCGCCAACCTCCCGGGCGCTATATCGGCGCTTTGGGCGCCGAGCGCAAGTCTGCGGCAAAAAGCGTCGCTGCGACGCCGCGGCGCAGCCGTTTCGCCATTGACTCGGGGTCCCCCATCCGCCATAAGCCCGCGACCTGCGCTGCCTACCGGGCGGCGCGGACCCTTTTTGCACGACAGGCCTGGCTGGCATCGGCTTTCCCGCGAAAGCTGCGCTTGCCCTGCCGAACAAGGCCCCGGAGACGGACCGTGAAGAGAACCTACCAACCCAGCAAGCTGGTGCGTAAGCGCCGCCACGGCTACCGCGCCCGCATGGCGACCAAGGGCGGCCGCAAGGTCATCGCCGCTCGTCGCGCCCACGGCCGCAAGCGCCTGTCGGCCTGATGAGCCCAAAGGCGCGCGTTCCAGGCGCGCCCGTTCCGGAAGACTGGCCAACCGCCATGCGCCTCGCCCGTCTGACGCAACGCAAGGACTTTCTCGCGGCGGCCGAGCACGGCCGCCGTTTTCGTTCGTCCGCCTTCACCGTGCAGGTGCTCGACAAGCCGGCCCAGGAGGGCCTGCGCCTCGGGCTGACCGCTTCGCGCAAGACCGGCAACGCCGTGGTGCGCAACCGCATCCGCCGCCGCCTGCGCGCTGCCGCCGCGCTCGCTCTGGCCGAGCAGGTCGGCAAGCCCTGCGATCTGGTGGTCATTGCCCGGCCCGAGACTGTCCAGGCCGATTTCACCGCGATGGTCGCCGACCTTTCGGTCGCGTTCGACCGCGCCCGTCCGGCCGGTGGCGGCAAGCGCCGCTCCGCCCCCCGCAAAGCCTCCTAGAAGCCCGCCAGGGCCTGCGAGACTGCTTCCGAGACGATGATGAAAGAAGACAACCGCAATCTGCTGCTGGCGATCACGCTCTCGGTCGTCGTGCTGCTCGGCTGGCAATATTTCTATGGCTTGCCGCAGGCTGAGAAGCAGCGGCAGATCGCGCAGCAGAATCAGCAGACGCAGAGCCAGCAGGCGCCGGCTCAGCCGGCGACGCAGCCCTCCGGCGCGCCGACCGCGTCCGGTACCGCGCCGGCTCCGGCGCAGCCTGGCCAGGCTCCCGCCACAGCCGTAGCGGCCGCGACCCGCGAAGCGGCGCTCGCCGTCGGCCCGCGCCTCAGGATCGACACGCCCAAGATCGCCGGCTCGCTCTCGCTGACCGGCGCGCGCATCGACGACGTCTCGCTCAAGGCCTATCACGAGACGGTCGACCCCAAGAGCCCGATCATCGTGCTGCTCTCGCCGGCCGGTGGGCCGGACGCCTACTATTCCGATTTCGGCTGGGTCGCCGGGCCGGGTGCCAATGTCCCGCTGCCGAACGCCAATACGGTCTGGAGCGCCGACAGCCAGGTCCTGACCTCGGCCAAGCCGGTGACGCTGAGCTGGGACAACGGCCAGGGCCTCACCTTCAAGCGCACCATCTCGGTCGACGACAACGCGATGTTCTCGATCCGCGACGAGGTCGAGAACAAGGGCGCGAACGCCGTATCGCTCTACCCCTATGGCCAGGTCGTGCGCGTCGGAAAGCCGCATACGCTCGGCTATTACGTGCTGCACGAGGGCATGATCGGTTCGCTCGGCGAGCAGGGCCTGCAGGAATTCACCTACGACGCCATCGACAAGGAGCCGGCGCTCGGCTCGGCGACACATGGCAAGGCCTGGAAGGACGTCGTCGGCGGCTTCGTCGGCATCACCGACAAATACTGGGCCGCGGCCGCGATCCCCGACCAGGGCAAGAAATACGAGGGCCGCTACTCCTCGGTGCAGACCGGTTCGGTGCGCACCTATCAGGCGGATTTCCTCGGCGAAGCCGTCAGCGTTGCGCCCGGTGCCTCGGCCAGCGCCTCCTCGCGCCTGTTCGCCGGCGCCAAGGAGGTCGCGGCGATCGACGGCTATGAGAAGAACCTCGGCATCAAGCGCTTCGAGCTGATGATCGACTGGGGCTGGTTCTATTTCATCACGAAGCCGATGTTCTACGTGATGGACTGGGTCTACAAGCATGTCGGCAATTTCGGCATCGCCATCCTGGTCGTGACCGTCCTGCTGAAGGGCCTGTTCTTCCCGCTCGCCAACAAGTCCTACGCCTCGATGGCGAAGATGAAGGCGGCGCAGCCGGAGATGATGGCGATCCGCGAGCGCTATGCTGACGACAAGATGAAGCAGCAGCAGGCGCTGATGGAGCTTTACAAGTCGCAGAAGATCAATCCGCTTGCCGGCTGCTGGCCGGTTCTGGTGCAGATTCCGGTCTTCTTCGCGCTCTACAAGATCCTGTTCATCACCATCGAGATGCGGCATGCGCCGTTCTATGGCTGGATCAAGGATCTTGCCGCGCCCGACCCGACCAATCTCTTCAACCTGTTCGGTCTTCTGCCGTTCACGCCGCCTGCGATGCTGCATCTCGGCATCTGGCCGCTCATCATGGGCGTGACGATGTTCGTGCAGATGAAGATGAACCCGGAGCCTCCGGATCCGGTCCAGAAGACCATGTTCACCTGGATGCCGGTGTTCTTCACCTTCCTGCTCGGCTCGTTCCCGGCCGGCTTGGTGATCTACTGGAGCTGGAACAACCTGCTCTCGGTCCTCCAGCAGGGCTTCATCATGAGGAAGCACGGCGTGAAGATCGAGCTTTGGGACAATCTCAAGGGCATGTTCGGCAAGAAAACGGCCGCGGCGGCCGCAGGTACGGCTGCACCCAAGCCCGCCAACAGCAACAAGAAGTGAGGCATGGGGCGAAAGCCCCGGCCACGACGAGATGGAGAACGCCGGATGCCTCCTGGGGCTCCGGCGTTTTGCTTTTGCGGCGCTTCGCGGCTTGTCCGTGACGATGGCGATGTGCTTAGTGCCGCGCCATGCCGCTTCCTGACCCCAAGACCCGCCATCCGATCGCCGGCTGGAAGGGCACTGCCTTCCTCAAGGCGGTGGTCGACCATCCGCTCGTCGAGGTCGGCGACTACTCCTATTACGACGACTCGCGCGGCCCGGAGCACTTCCTGGCCCGCTGCGTGCGCTATCATTTCGACTTCATCGGCGACCGGCTGATCATCGGCAAGTTCGTCGCAATCGCCCAGGCGGCGCAGTTCATCATGAACGGCGCCAACCATCCGATGGGCGGCTTCTCGACCTATCCGTTCGGCATGTTCGGCTTCGAGGACGTGCCCGATTTCACCCGCGACGGCCTGCCCCTGCGCGGCGACACCGTTGTTGGCAACGATGTCTGGATCGGCCGCGAGGCGGTGATCATGCCGGGCGTCAGCGTCGGCGACGGCGCGATCATCGGTACCCGCGCCCAGGTCTCCCGCGACGTGCCACCTTATGCCGTCGTCGTCGGCAATCCCGGCCGCGTTGTGAAGCTGCGCTTTGCGCCCGAGATGGTCGCGGCGCTGCTCGAGATCCGCTGGTGGGACTGGGAATCCGAGAAGATTGCGCGCAACCTGCCCTTGATCGCCGGCGCGGACATCGACGCGCTGCGTTCTGCCGTGTAGGCAGAGGCGATGACCACAGACCAGACCGCGCCGTTCAGCGACGACGAACTTGAATCCGCCCGCAAGCTCTTCGAGGGGCCGTGGGATTTCGTCTGGGCCTCGACCCGCATCGACGACCTGCCGCCCATGGTCGGCCAGGAGATCGCCTTCGCCGGCCGCTCCAATGTCGGCAAGTCGAGCCTGATCAATGCGCTGACCCGCCGCAACGCGCTGGCGCGCACCTCGCACACGCCGGGCCGCACCCAGCAGCTCAACTTCTTCCGCCAGGTCGGCCATGACGAGCGCCTGACCATCGTCGACATGCCCGGCTATGGCTATGCCGCCGTCGGCAAGGAGAAGGTCGCGGCCTGGACGAAGCTGATCCACGAGTATCTGCGCGGCCGCGCCAATCTGATGCGCGTCTATGTGCTGATCGACGCCCGCCACGGCCTCAAGGACGTCGACGGCGATGTGCTGGAAACGCTCGACAAGGCCGCCGTCTCCTATCAGGTGATCCTGACCAAGGGCGATGCGCTCAAGAAATCCGAGCAGGAAGCGGTGATCGCGGCGACGGCCGAGAAGATCAGGCGCCGCCCCGCAGCCTTCCCGGAGGTGCTGCTGACCTCGAGCGAGAAAGGGCTCGGCATCCCCGAGCTCCGGGCGGCGATCGCGCGGGTACTGGCGGAGCGGGCATAGCAGCCGCGAGTCCCGGAGGGGAAATGTTCAAGGCGGTGACGGACAGCGCCGCAGCGGCAGATGGCGGCTCGCTCGCCCTCTTCGTCGAGCGCCTCGACGGAACAGTCGAGACCTTCGTCATCAACCGCTCGCTCGCAAGCCGCGGAACGCCGTCCTACAACAAGGTGTCGTCCGATCTGCGCACACTCACGCCGGTAGAGTGTATGGACATCGCAGAGGCACTCGATGCCCTGGCGGCCGAAACCCCGAGCATCCATCCGGTGGCAGAATTCGTCGAAGCTCTCAGGCAGCAGCGCTGATCGCTCCGGTCGCTGAAGCCGTTTCGTGCCGCCTCTGAACGCCGGCTTATTGCGCTGGCGCAATCTCAGGCTTGTCCCGCCTTGGGGCGACAAACGCGGTTGAAAGCCCCATCTTGCTGACAGGCGGCGCTGTCGCCAGCACGTTTGGAGCAACCCCATGTCCGCAGCCACAGAGACCCTGGCCCAGCCCCTGCGCAATGAAGCGCTCGACGCCCCCGCCCATATCGGCGCGGTTTCCTTGCGCGTGCGCGATCTCGCCGGCCTGACGGCGTTCTATCGCGATGCGATCGGGCTCTCGGTCATCGAGCAGAATGCTGAGCACGCCGTGCTCGGCGCCGGCGGGGAGCCGCTGGTCAAGCTGGAAGCCGGTGCGCAGCACCCGTCCTCCGCGGCCGGCCTGTTCCACATGGCGATCCTGCTGCCGTCGCGCCGTGACCTCGGCAACTGGCTGCGGCATGCCGCCGAGACCCGCACTGGATTGGAAGGCGCTTCCAACCACCTCGTCAGCGAGGCGCTCTACCTCTCCGATCCCGAGGGCAACGGCATCGAAATCTATCGCGACCGCAGCCGCTCCGAATGGCCCCGGCTCGATGGCGGCCGCATCGCCATGTCGACCGAGCGGCTCGATCTCGACGCGCTGCTGCGTGACGCGGATGGCCGCGCTTATGCCGGCATGCCCGAAGGCACGGTGATGGGCCACATCCATCTGCGTGTCGGTGATGTCGCGCAGGCCGAAGGCTTCTATCGCGATGCGCTCGGCTTCGAGGTGATGGTGCACTATCCCGGCGCGAGCTTCATGGCGACCGGCGGCTACCACCATCACATTGCAACCAATACCTGGCACAGCCGCGGCGCCGGGCCGCGCCGGGAGAATGAAGCAGGGCTCGCAAGCTTCGAGCTGGTCACGCGCGACGCGGAGGCCCATGCGGCGTTGAGCCGGCGCATGGCGGCCTCCGGTGGCGATGCGGCTTCGACCATGGATCCCTGGGGCAACCGGATCACGCTGCGGCGCTGAGCCTCTCAGCGCACGAGCAGATGGCTGCGGCGCGTCCCACCGCGATCAGGCCGGAAGCCCATCGCCTCCCAGAAGGCAGAGGCGCCGGCATCGGCGGCGTTGAGCGAGAGCCGCGGCGCCAGCGCGAGGCCCTGTTGGATCAGGGCGCTGGCGAGTGTGCGGCCGACGCCCTCGCGCCGGTCTGCCGGCCGGACATAGACATGGCGGATGCGCAGGAGATCAGGCGCAGGGTCGTAAGGGTCGGGTGTCACGGCGCCGATCGCGGCCAGCATGCCCTCGCGATAGACGGCGAGCAGCGTGTTGCGCTCGTCTTCGGCCTGGTAACGGCCGGCATTCCATTCTTCCAGGATACCGTCGACGAAGCGGTAGCCCTCGGCGGCCGCCTCGGCCTGCAAGGCAGGCAGATCGTCCGGCAGGGCTTCGCTCAGCCGGACGATCTGCAGACTCCCTGAAATCACAGACCCTCGAACAGCGCGCTGGAGATGTAGCGCTCGGCGAAGGAGGGGATGATCACCACGATCGTCTTGCCGGCATTCTCCGGCCGGGCGCCCACTTCCAGCGCCGCGGCGATGGCCGCGCCGGAGGAGATGCCGGCCGGGATGCCTTCGGCCTTGGCGAGCGCGCGGGAGGTCTCGAAGGCGGTCTGGTTGCCGACGGTGACGACCTCGTCGATGACGCCACGGTCGAGGATGCCCGGCACGAAGCCGGCGCCGATGCCCTGGATCTTGTGCGGGCCGGGCTGGCCGCCCGACAGGACCGGCGAATCCTCCGGCTCGACCGCGACCATCTTCACCGACGGCTTCTTCGCCTTCAGCACCTGGCCGACGCCGGTGATCGTGCCGCCGGTGCCGACGCCGGAGATGACGATGTCGACCGCGCCCTCGGTGTCGTTCCAAATCTCTTCGGCCGTGGTCCTGCGGTGGATCGCCGGGTTGGCCGGGTTCTCGAACTGCTGCGGGATGATCGAGCCGGGAATCTCGTTCCTGAGCTCCTCGGCCTTGGCGATGGCGCCGCGCATGCCGCCGGGGCCGGGGGTCAGCACCAGCTCGGCGCCGAGGAAGACCAGCATCTTGCGACGCTCGAGCGACATCGTCTCGGGCATCACCAGGATCAGGCGATAGCCGCGCGCCGCGGCGGCGAAGGCGAGCGCGATGCCGGTATTGCCCGAGGTCGGCTCGATCAGCGTGCCGCCCGGCTTGAGCGCGCCCGAAGCCTCGAGCGCGTCGATCATGGCGACGCCGATACGGTCCTTGACGCTGGAGATCGGGTTGAAGAATTCGAGCTTGGCCAGGATCGTCGCCTTGACGCCGCGCTCGTCCGGCAGGCGGTTCAGGCGCACCAGCGGGGTATCGCCGATCGTGTCGGTGATCGAGTTGTAGACGCGGCCGCGGCCGGGGATATGGGCGGGCTTCTGCGCTGCATCGGCCATGGCGGCCTCCCTTGCTGGTGATCGGATCTTGCGAACCTAAAGTCAGCCTAGCATCAAATCACAGAATATGTCGATGAATGAGAAATTTAGCAGATTATATTGTGAAATCAGTGTCGACGGTCGATTTCCCGGTGGCGGCGCGCTCCTCCGCCGCGTGGCAGAGATCGGCCACGGTGACGGCATCGAGCCTGGCGAGCCAGGCCTCCATGGCCTGCTGCATCATCGGCTCAACCACCGCATCCACCAGGGCGGAGCGCGGCAGTGGCGGCAGGGCTTCGTCGGCATTGGCCTGCATCGCAGCACGCACGATCT
>Ga0065165_1000131_pt1 | contig 128880 bp, 122 predicted proteins | sample AraplaMF_Cvi_mMF_FD_63813 | JGI IMG/M metagenome (GOLD analysis project Ga0065165, IMG submission 63813) | Arabidopsis root microbial communities from the University of North Carolina, USA - plate scrape MF_Cvi_mMF (version 2) (version 3) | ecosystem: Host-associated > Plants > Roots >... | reverse complement strand
ATGCCTTGCCTGAGCCGTCAGCCCATTTGACACATTATAATTCGCTTAAAACCGCCCCGTTGAACCGTCGTCTAAGTTTTAAAGCCTTGTGAAGCTGATCCAGATATTCGTCCCGCGGGATTTCGATAGCACCGTAGCGAAGCACATTATCATTGATAAACTGGGTATCCAGCAATGCGAAGCGATTCAATTTCAACAGCTGTATCAAATAGTGAAATGCAACCTTCGATGCATTACTCTCGATTGTAAACATCGATTCCCCAAAGAACACCCCATTGATAGAAACACCATACAAACCTCCCACCAGCCGGTCCTCGCGCCAAGCCTCGACGCTGTGCGCATAGCCGATCTCGTGCAATGCAGTATAGGAAGCGATGATTTCCTCCGAAATCCACGTCCCAGGCTCGCTTGCTCGCGGGAGTGCACAGCCACGCATGACACCTTCGAAGTCAGTATCGATACGGATGTCGAAATGCTTTTTGTTCAGCACCGGACGGAGCGATTTCGACGGCTTGTAAGTATCGATGGGGATTACCGCCCGGGGATTGGGCGAGTACCAATAAATTGTACCATCCGCCTCGGCCATTGGAAAAATACCATTGATATAGCCGTTCAGGAGGTCGTCGGTACTGATTGCAGACATGAAAGCCACTGAATTTAGGGTAATAATATTGCTGATCGAAGTGTAAATAGCACGAAAACGGGCGTATATGTAAGTTCGGTCTTTAAAACTTTATAATGCAAAACGAACCATAAAAATATATCTTCTGTTTCTTTGCTGTAAGATTTTTTTTTTGAAAATTTGCAGCCTCTTAGACGCACAAGCAAGTCAATGAATCACAACGGCATACATACAGTTCTGCATACTACGCCTTTCCGATTCAGGTCCCCACGGACCGCATAATCTCCTTTTACCTACGTGGTAAATATCCAATACCCGCAACTTTCTTACAATTTCTAGACGTCCCATCGTTTTTCTCTGGGTTAGTTAATTATTGTCTTGAACATTTTGTCAGCATAGTCATCAATGAAAAATACCGAAGTAGTGGGCAGTAAGTTTATCGTACAGACTGCCAATGAAAATCATCTCCATTACGCCGAACAAATCTGCGCGGAAATGGAGGAGAGCGCTAAAAAGCGTGGTACCGGTATAGCCAAACGTTCCCCTGTATACATTATGGAGAAGATGGTGGAAGGAAAAGCCATCATTGCTACTACAGATACAGGTGAATGGGTAGGGTTTTGTTACATCGAAACCTGGGAGCATGGAAAATTCGTGGCGAATTCGGGGCTGATCGTTCACCCTGATTTCCGCAACAGCGGCATGGCGAAAGCTATTAAAATGAAAGCTTTTGAGCTGTCGCGTCAAAAATATCCTGATGCCAAAATTATCGGTATCACTACGAGCCTTCCGGTGATGAAAATCAACTCGGATCTCGGCTACGAGCCTGTTACGTTCAGCGAATTACCCGCCGACGACGCATTCTGGAAAGGCTGCGCGAGCTGCGTGAATTACGACGTATTGACCCGGACCAACAGAAAACACTGTCTTTGCACGGGTATGATGTACGATCCGGAAGATAAGAAACCTGCCGCCACGCCTAACAACGGTACCGCGGCAGCAACAGAAAGCCATACCTGGGATTTCTTGAAAGAATCGAGCCTTTACGAGCGATGGATGCGTATCAAGCAACGTATTTTGCTGCGAAGGGAAGAACGTGCCAAAAAGAAAAACGCCGGGGCCGTGCTGGTACACTAATGTGCCGCACACTTGATAGATTTTAGTATCTCATTTTTAATACCCCGCCCGGCAACCGAAAAGGTCCGAAGCGGGGTATTTTTTGTTACTTTTGCACCGCAAATCAAGCATTTAGTTAGAATCAATATATAATACATAATGTCACAGCCCAAAGTAGTATTAGCGTTTTCAGGGGGACTTGATACCTCCTTTTGTGTAAAATATTTAGCCGAGGACAGAGGTTACGAAGTGTACTCTGTTTTGGTTGACACCGGTGGTTTTTCGGACGAAGAGCTGAAAACGATCGAAGCGAATGCCTATGCTTTGGGCGTGAAGCAACATGCTACGATTTCCAAAACCGCGGAATATTACAATGATTGTATCAAATACCTGATCTTCGGTAATATCCTGAAAAACAACACTTACCCGCTTTCAGTGAGCGCTGAGCGTATTTTCCAGGCCGTTGCGGTAGCTGAATATGCCAAAGAAATCGGTGCGAGTGCCATTGCGCACGGAAGCACGGGGGCTGGCAACGACCAGGTGCGTTTCGACATGGCATTCCGCATCATCGTTCCTGAGGCTGAGATCATTACACCGATCCGCGACCTGAAACTTTCCCGTGAGGCCGAAATCGAATATCTGACGGCGAAAGGCGTTTCCCGCGACTGGACCAAAGCTGCATACAGCATCAACAAAGGCCTTTGGGGAACATCAGTAGGTGGCAAGGAGACCTTGACTTCCGACCAATACCTGCCGGAATCGGCATGGCCTACGCAAATCACCAAAACGGAGCCGGAGCGCATTACTTTGGAATTTGTGGGTGGTGAATTGAAAGGCGTTGCCGGCGAGACTTTCGAAAACTCAGTAACGGCTATTCAAAAGCTGGCAGAAATTGCGCAACCATTCGGAATAGGCCGCGATATTCACGTGGGCGATACTATTATCGGGATCAAAGGCCGGGTAGGTTTCGAAGCAGCGGCTCCGCTAATCATCATCAAAGCGCACCATACGCTTGAAAAGCATGTTTTGACAGAACAACAATTGTACTGGAAAGAACAGCTTGCCAACTGGTACGGCAGCTTGCTGCACAAAGGCCAGTTTGTGGAGCCGGTTATGCGTAACATCGAAACATTCCTGGGTGACACGCAGTCGCACGTAACAGGTAAAGTGCACGTATACCTTGCGCCACACCGCTTCCATGTAGAAGGTATCGAATCGCCCTACGATCTGATGTCATCCAAATTCGGCAGCTATGGCGAAATGAACAATGCATGGACCGGCGACGACGTCCGCGGCTTCTCGAAAGTAGCTTCGAACCAGGTGATGATTTATGGCAAAGTGAGTGATTCGGTAAATCAATAATAGAAAATATGACCAAAATAGAACTTCAAAGTCAAATCCAAAGGAAAGTCCAGGGATTACCTGCTGACGTTCTTCAGGAGCTTTATGACTACTTGGAAGCTATTTTGGAAAAAAGAAAACAGCAGTCCGAACTAAAAGATGGGCTGCAAGATTGGTGGAACGGCATTGCCGATTTTTCCGATGACTTTTTAACTCAACGTGTCCAACCCCCACTCGATAAATCCGAAAATTTATTCGAATGAAATATCTGTTGGATACCAATATCGCGGCCTACATTATTAAAAGGAGGCCCATTGAAGTATTTCATAAACTACAATCCATCGATTGGACAGAGATCGCGATCTCGTCCATTGTGGTAGCGGAATTGTGGTATGGCGTTGAGAAAAGTCAACTGAATACGGCAGCATTGGAAGCTTTTCTGAGGCCATTTACATTCTGGATTTCGATACACGGGCGGCGGAGGCATATGCCTCCATCCGTGCGGATCTGGAAAGTAAAGGGAAAATTATTGGAGCAAACGACCTGCTGATTTCGGCGCATGCTTTAAGCCACGGATTAATCCTGGTCACCAACAATGTCAAAGAATTTGAACGGGTTGATGGCCTGCAAATTGAAAACTGGATTACAAATGAGTAACATTAATATTGGAATAATAGGTGCTGCTGGCTATACAGGAGGGGAATTACTCCGAATCCTGATAAACCACCCGAATGCAACCATCGCATTCGCGCATAGCAAAAGCCAGGCAGGCAAGCCGGTGTATGCGACGCATACTGATTTGCTGGGCGATACGGAACTAGTATTTTCCGGTGACGATATTCAGCCGCTGCTGGATCAGAAGGGATTGAATGCGATTTTTCTTTGCTCAGGCCACGGGGAATCGAAGAAGTTTCTGGATGAATATCAGCTTCCCGCTACGGTAAAAGTAATCGACCTCAGCACGGATTTCCGGAATGAGTCGAATGGTTTTGTGTATGGCTTACCGGAATTGCAGCGTGAGCAGATTAAGGGCGCGACCAAAATCGCTAACCCAGGCTGCTTCGCAACGAGCATCGAGCTGGCTGTATTGCCGCTGGCAAACGCAGGTTTGATCCGGGACGATGTGCACGTGAGCGCCGTTACAGGCAGTACGGGTGCGGGACAAGCATTGAGCGCGACCACGCATTTCACGTGGCGTAACAACAACATGTCAATTTACAAGGCATTCACGCACCAGCATTTGACCGAAATCAAAATGACTTTCGGCAAATTGCAGGCAGGTTTTGATAAGCCGGTGAACTTCGTGCCCTATCGCGGCGATTACACACGCGGCATCATCGCCAATGTGTACACGCGCTACGAAGGCACTTTGGAAGAAGCGAAAGCGCTTTACAAAAACTTTTATGCCTCGCACCCGTTCACACACGTAAGTGACACGCCGATTGATTTGAAGCAGATCGTGAATACCAACAAATGCTTCGTTCACCTCGAAGTGCACGATGGCCAACTGCTAATCACCAGCATTATCGACAACCTTACCAAAGGTGCGTCGGGACAGGCGGTGCAGAATATGAACCTGCTGTTCGATTTACCGGAAGATGCGGGGCTGCGGTTGAAAGCGCCGGCGTTTTAATTCATTTTTAGCATCTTAAATAAGATCAGACAATGTCACACCTCTTTGACGTCTACCCCATTTACGATATAGAACCGGTGAAAGCCGAAGGCAGCTACCTCTGGGACCAAAACGGTACCAAGTACCTCGACCTTTACGGTGGCCACGCGGTGATTTCAGTTGGCCATTGCCATCCGTATTATGTGGATAAGCTGACAAAGCAGCTGAATGCGATCAGTTTTTATTCCAATTCCGTTAAAATTTCCATTCAGGAAGAGCTGGCGGAGAAGTTGGGAGAACTTTCGGGTTATCCCGATTATAAATTGTTTCTCTGCAACTCGGGCGCCGAAGCCAATGAGAATGCATTGAAACTGGCCTCGTTCCACAATGGCAGAACGAAGGTGATTTCATTCACGAAATCGTTCCATGGCCGCACGGCCGGCGCAGTAGCGGCCACGGATAACCCATCGATTGTTGCACCTGTAAACTACAAGGAGCACGTCACTTTCCTGCCATTCAACGACGCTGCGGCGGCGGAAGAAGGCATTACCGACGAAGTTTGCGCGGTGATCGTGGAGGGTATCCAGGGCGTCGGCGGGATTAATGTTTGTACGGATGATTTTTTGCAAACACTAAGACGCAAATGCGACGAAACCGGTGCGATCCTGATCCTCGACAGCGTGCAATGCGGTTACGGACGAACAGGTAAGTTCTTCTCGCACCAATTCAGCGGCATTACGCCGGATATTGTGTCGATGGCCAAAGGAATGGGCAACGGTTTCCCGATCGGCGGTATCCTGATTTCTCCGAAGTTCAAAGCGAGCTACGGTTTGCTGGGAACGACATTCGGCGGCAATCACCTGGCTTGCGCAGCTGGCGTGGCGGTACTGGATATTATGAAGGAAGAAAACCTGATCGCGAATGCGGCCGAAATCGGTGAATACTTATTCGAAGGCATTAAGGCGATCGGCGGATATAAAGAGCTGAGAGGCCGCGGGCTGATGATCGGAATCGAATATGACTTCCCCGTAAAGGACCTGCGCAACAAGCTTTTGTTTGAGCACAAAATGTTCACAGGCGTAGCGGGCGCGAACACGATCCGTTTGCTACCATCGCTGGCATTGGGCAAAACAGAGGCTGATCTCTTTCTCGAAGCATTGAAAAAAGAAGTATCTGTCGCGGCTGTTTGATTTTTTTGAACTAATACCATCCTTGTCCTAGTTGAGAATAGGAACACCTATCTCCGAAATTTTAACCTGAATGAAACACTTTCTTTCCATTAAAGACGTCACCGACCTTCCCCAGCTCATCAGTAGCGGTATCGCAGCTAAAAAGGATCCGTTCGCAGACCAGGGGCTCGGGAAAAACAAAACCATAGGCCTGTTGTTTTTCAATTCGAGTTTAAGGACGAGGATCAGCACCCAGAAAGCTGCCCAGAACCTTGGCTTGAATGTGATTACCATGAACGTCGGCCAGGACGGTTGGGGACTCGAAATGGAAGAAGGCGTGATCATGAATGGCGACAAGGCAGAGCATGTGAAGGAAGCCGCTGCTGTGATCGGTAGCTACTGCGATATCATCGGTATCCGCTCTTTCGCAGGTTTGCAGGATCGCGATAAGGATTATTCTGAACTCGTTTTCCAGCAATTCAAAAAATATGCGCAGGTACCGATCGTGAACCTGGAATCGGCGACACGGCACCCGCTGCAATCGCTGGCCGACTGCATTACGATCGAAGAGTTCAAGCTCAAAAAACGTCCAAAAGTGGTATTGACCTGGTTGCCGCATTTCAAGGCATTGCCACAAGCCGTAGCTAACTCATTCTGCGAATGGATGAACCCGATGGATGTGGACTTCGTCATCACGCACCCGGAAGGCTATGACCTCTCGCCCGATTTTGTAGGCAGAGGCCAGGTGATCTATGACCAGGACAAGGCTTTGGAAGGCGCGGATTTTGTATATGGCAAAAACTGGTCATCATACAACAGCTACGGACAGGTGTTGAACACCGATCCGTCGTGGATGATCACCGAAGCTAAAATGGCTTTGACCGACAATGGTAAATTCATGCACTGCCTGCCCGTGCGCCGGAATATGAAGGTAGCCGACGAAGTACTCGACGGCCCGCGTTCACTGGTGATCGAGCAGGCTGCCAACCGCGAATGGTCGGCGCAGGCTGCATTGAAAGAGGTCTTGTTAGGATTGTAATCGCTATTTTTGCAAGACTGAATATAAAAAGAGGATGTATCAAAAAGAGTAAAATCGTATTTCGTTGTCACCTTAATGGCACTTTGATACATCCGCATCATGAAACTGTTAATGAAATGAGTACAACCGCATTGGCTCAACCCTTCGATACTACCACTCTGGATGAGGTCCGCAAAACCGGCGTATTAATCGTGAACCTTGGCACGCCCGACAGCCCGTCGGTGCCCGATGTACGCAAGTACCTGCGCCAGTTCCTGATGGACGAGCGCGTGATCGACATTCCGTACCTGAACCGCTGGTTCCTGATCAACCTCATCATCGCACCATTCCGCGCTCCAAAGTCGGCGAAGGTTTATAAACAGCTTTGGAAACCTGATGGTTCTCCTTTGAAGACCTACGGGTATTCGGTGAAGGATAAATTGCAAAAGGTACTCGGCAATGATTATGTGGTTGAACTCGCCATGCGTTACCAGAACCCCAGCATTGAAAAAGCATTGACTGCATTGCGCAAGGAATGCCTGACGGAAATTATCGTCGTTCCGTTCTTCCCGCAATATGCGTCCGCTTCCACCGGTTCGGTATACAAGGAAGTAATGCGCGTGGTGAAAGACTGGGAAGTACTGCCCGAAATCCGGTTTGTAAACCGTTTCCTCGAACATCCTAAGTTTATCCAGGGTTTTGTGGATTTGGGTAAAAAATACATGGCCCAGCACGATTACGATCATTTCGTGTTCAGCTATCATGGCTTGCCCGAGCGACAGATCACCAAAGGCGATGTTACCGGCAGCTTTTGCCAGTTCGGCAGCTGCTGCGACAAGCTCGATCACCGCAACCAGCATTGCTACCGCGCCCAATGTTTTGAAACAACGCGTTTGCTGGTGAAAGGCATGGGCATCCCCGAAGGTAAATATACGACCTGCTTCCAGTCCAGATTAGGCAAAAATCCGTGGATCAAGCCTTACACCGACGAAGTAATCCCTGAACTGACAAAGAAAGGCGTCAAAAGCGCGTTAGCGTTCTCCCCGGCATTCGTAGCCGATTGTCTGGAAACGACGATTGAGGTAGGAGAAGAATACAAAGAAATGTTCGAGAAAGAAGGCGGCGTGCATTGGCAGCTTGTCGAGAGTCTCAACGACAGCGATATTTGGGTGGAATGCCTTGAAGATATCATTAGAAACCCGGCCTCCTGATTCAGGGGCCGGGTTTTGGCTTTTATAGAGTAATATTTTCGATTACAAGCTCACGCTCTCCTTCTTATAAAGACCGATCAAAGTTTCAGCAGCGTAATCGATTTCAGCTTCGGTATTGTACTTCCCGAATGAGAAACGCACATTAGCACGGTTTTCATCGATTTTAAGCTCATTCAAAACATGTGACCCGATATCGGTGCCGCTCGAACATGCGCTACCTCCAGAAACGGCGATGCCGGCAATGTCGAGGTTGAACAGCAGCATATCGCTGATATCCGACGGCGGGAGGCTCACATTCAAAACGGTGTAAAGGCTTTTATCCAAATCGGCTGAGTTGCCATTGAATGCAACGCCTTCAATACCTTCCTTCAACCTGCCTATCATGCGGCTTTTAAGGCCCTCTATATGCGTGCGGTGAGCGTCCATATCGCGGTAAGCGATTTCCAGCGCTTTCGCCAGGCCTACAATACCGTAAATGTTCTCGGTCCCTCCGCGCATGTTGCGCTCCTGCGCGCCTCCGTGTACGAAAGGATTGATTTTAATTCCCGGGCGAACGTACAAGAACCCAATCCCTTTCGGACCATTGAATTTGTGCGCTGCACCGACGATAAAATTCGTTTTCAATTTTTGCAGATCGTGGCGGTAATGGCCCATCGTCTGCACGGTATCGCTATGGAAAATCGCGTCGTATTTCTCGCAAATGTCGCCAGCCGCTTCCAGGTCGAGCAGGTTACCGATCTCGTTGTTACCATGCATTAAGGAAACCAATGAACGCGGTTTCGAAGCCAGCAATGCTTCCAGATGTTCGAGATCGACCTCACCTTTTGCATTCAAATTCACAAAACTCAGCTCGATGGCGCCCAGCTTTTTGAGGTGTTCCAGCGTGTGCAATACCGCGTGGTGCTCGATGCGTGAGGTAATGGCGTGTTTCAGGCCGAATGTCTCGATGCTCGAACGGATGGCCGTATTATCGGCCTCGGTACCGCCTGAGGTAAAAAATATCTCGGCTGGTGCCGCATTCAGGATCGCTGCGATATTCTTTCTGGCCCGCTCGATAGACGAACGCACGGCACGGCCGTATGAATGAATGGATGAGGGGTTACCGAATTGCTCGGTCATCAGCGGCAGCATGGCTTCCAGAACCTCGGGGTCCAGCTGCGTCGTAGCCGCATTGTCCAGATAGACTTTCATTGGGATATAAAATTAGAAAGATCACTCATTGTCAGTTCAGACAATAAGTGACCCAAATTAGCTTAGCAACAGCTTTATTATTTCTTCGGTTCCGAAATAATCTCCTTGATATCGGAAATGATCTTATTGGCAAGGCTGGTCGCGGTAGTCTGCGTTTCCGATTCCGAGTAAATGCGGATGATCGGCTCGGTGTTCGATCGGCGCAAATGCACCCATTCGCGATCAAATTCGATGCGCACACCGTCGACCGTGTTCACGGGCTGCTTGGAATAGCGCGTCTGGATACGGTCGAGAATGTTATCGACGTTAATTTCCGGCGTGAGTTCGATCTTATTTTTCGAAATATAATAGTTCGGATAAGATCTTCTCAAAACCGAAGCTTTCTTGCCGGATTTAGCCAAATGCGTCAGGAATAATGCAATACCCACCAATGCATCGCGGCCGTAGTGGCTTTCAGGGTAAATCACACCTCCGTTGCCTTCGCCTCCGATTACCGCATTGTTGGCTTTCATCGCATTCACCACGTTTACCTCTCCTACCGCCGATGCAAGGTATTGCCCGCCGGCTTTGATCGTGACGTCACGCAATGCAGCAGTCGATGAAAGATTGGAAACCGTATTGCCCGGTGTATGTTTCAAAACATAATCCGCCACGGCAACCAACGTGTATTCTTCTCCAAACGGGGTACCGTCCTCGCACATCAGCGCAAGCCTGTCCACATCAGGATCCACAACGATACCCAGGTTGTAAGAGCCATTGTTGAGCTCTTTGCTGATATCGTGCAAATGCTCCGGCAACGGCTCGGGATTGTGCGCAAAATTGCCGGTCGGTTCGCAGTTCAGTTTCTTGATGTTCTTGGAATCAACGCCCAATGCTTCGAGCAAAAGCGGTACCGCGATCCCGCCGGTTGAGTTGACGGCATCGACCACAATCTTGAAATTCGCATTTTTGATCGCCTCCACATCCACGAGTGCCAGCGACAAAACGTGGTCGATATGCTTTTGAAGATAAGTGTTGTCCGATGCGTAGCTTCCCAATTTCTTTACATCCGGGAAAAGGAAATCTTCCTCGTCGGCAATGCGGAGCACCTCGGCGCCCTCGGCTTCCGAAATGAATTCTCCTTCGTGGTTGAGCAGTTTAAGGGCGTTCCACTGGATCGGGTTGTGGCTTGCTGTAAGGATGATACCTCCCGCCGCGCCTTCCGCTTTCACGGCTATCTCGACAGTCGGAGTAGTGGAAAGGCCAAGGTCGAGCACATTCAGCCCTACACCCTGCAAAGTACCGGCTACCAGGCGGCTTACCATTTCACCGGAAAGCCTGGCATCCCTGCCGATCACCACCTTAAGATTCTGTGGATTTGTACGCCTCACCCATGTCCCGTATGCAGCAGCAAACTTAACAACATCAATCGGAGTCAGCGCCTCACCCGATTTTCCTCCCACTATTCCCCTGATTCCTGAGATAGATTTAATTAACGTCACGATCTAGAATTCCTCTTTATGTTTGGTTGCAAAAATACTAAATTCCCTCTCCGCAATTAGATTTTTCTACAAACAAAAAACTACAATTGAGTTTCTGGACTCTCTCATTCCGTTTCTTCACTACTTAAATGATTCCCCGGAAAACCAGCCATTATATACATTTTCAGTCTAAAACAAACAGTTACGCCTTTGTAGTTTCTCCCATTTTACCGAATACCGGGTCCATCCACTCCAACGACAATTTTTGTACGGAATTGCTCAGTAACGCACTCCACTGCTTGCCTACATAGTCGAGGTCGTCTTTCTCGAAACGATGCTCCACGAGCTGGAACGAATCCTTTTCGTACATGACGACATCTATCGGGTAATCCACGTCGTTGGAACTAACCCTTGTAGAATCGAACGACAGGAAGCCGATCTTCAGAGCGTCCTGCATCGAGGAATCGAATTTAAGGCTCCGGTACAGCAGCGGTTTCCCGTAACCCGAGTTACCGATGATGATAAACGGTGAACCGTCGCCCACCTCCACCCAGTTGCCTTCGGGATATAACAGAAAAAGCTTGTGCTCTGAATCGTGTTCGAGTTGCCCGCCTACGATCGCAAACAGGTTGAATACCAGCCCCGCGTTATTCAGCGCATAACGGTCCTCGTCGGCCACGCGCCGCACCTGCTGCCCCAATGCGTTGACAGCCTTGTAAAGCTTGTCGAATGAAGTGTCCCGCTCTTCCAGGACTTCTTTGAAATAGGTAATAGCCTTGTCCCGCACCGACCTCAGCCCCGAGGTCATTACGAAAATAGAATGCTTATCAGATTGGTAAACAGATACTTTCTTATTTGTCGAAACTTCGGTTCCGGACGTAAGGCGCGTGTCGGCAATGGCCACCAGGCCGGATGCGACTTTGATACCCAGGCAATATGTCATGTCTTAGCGGCTCAAAAATGATAGAGTCGCTAAGATATAAAAGTTTTGATCAGTTCATCCACTGGCTTTTGAAATGCCCCTGGCTCTGGCTTTGCGACTGCCCGGTCTCCAATCCGAAGTACATATCGAAGATTTTGTTATCCACTTCGTTGTTCTTAATCTGGAACTTATCGAGATAATCGTGCAGGCCCATTTTGAAAACATCCTCCACATCGGTGAATTCCAGTTCACTCCTGATCTTGCTCAATGCGCGCTCGGCCGGATTGGTATAACCGCGCTCGGGAATGGAGCCGGCAATGGCATACAACGACAGTTCCGCCTGGCGCACGCAATACGCGATCGAGCGCGGGAAGAGCTTGTCCAGGATCAGGAACGCCACAATATTCATCGGCGTCAATGCACGGTGCGTTTGCCGGTACATATTATAGGCGCTCACCGATTTCAGCACCGCAGTCCAGAGCATTAAATCCAACGTAGAACCCGAGGTACCCGAATCCTGCAATAGCGTAAAATACTTCACATCCAGGAAACGTGAGCATTTATCTGCGCGCTCGATGTGCCGGCCCAGCCGCCCGAAATGCCAGGCCTCGTTGCGTGTGATCGACGAATCGACGACCCCGTGGAAAAGCTGGCAATTCTTTCGGATATCCGTGAAGTACGATTGCATATGGTCCATATTCCGGAAATCGTCTGGCGAAGTGCCTTTGATAGCCAGATAGAAAGTGTTGATACTCTCCCACATTTCTTTCGAGATCGTTTCACGGATCGTCCGCGCATTCTCGCGCGCTTCGTAGAGGCAGCTGATGATCGAGTTCGGGTTCCGTTTATCAAACGTCATGAAATGAATGACGTCCTCCTTTGTAGGCTTATCGTAATACTTATAGAATAGAAAGTGATCGGCCGTTGCGATCAGTAACGGCTCCCATTGTTCGTCCACATCAGGCGGAAGATCCAGGGCCAGGTTAAAATTAACTCCCACGAAACGGGCGTAATTCTCGACCCGTTCCATGTAACGATTCATCCAGTAAATAGAATTCGCAACGCGGCTCAACATAAGTGGAAAGTAATGTCTCTAAAAATACAACTCAGAATAATTCTGATGTGATCAAACCAAAATACCTAATAATATTTTGCAAATACAAGCATATGCAAAAAGTTATATTATTTCCTCACAAATTATTATTCTACAATAAATCGCCCGCCTGCCTTGGAATCTTCCCGAAACCTTCAAAATTTGTAACTTGACCTTTCATCAAACCATAACCCGTATTTCCTGTGTCAAAGAAAGAGCAATTTATTGCAGCAATTCAGAAATCTTATCAAACTGACAAACCTGTAATTCATTTGGGGTCGGCCATTCTCGACGGCGAGATCATCGGCGAGGCCCGCGTGAACCTTCCCTTGCGCATGATGAACCGCCACGGGCTCGTGGCAGGAGCTACGGGATCGGGTAAGACGCGTACATTGCAGGTGTTCGCCGAGCAGCTTTCGGCGGCAGGCGTACCCGTTTTCATGTCCGACATCAAAGGCGACCTTTCGGGGATCGCACAGCCGGGCAAGACCAATGCAGCACTCGAAGAACGCGCCCAAATACTCGGTACCGTTTTCGAACCGAAAGGATTTCCCGTTGAACTGTATTCGCTAAGCGGCAACAAAGGCGCACAAATGCGTGCGACCGTGCTGGAATTCGGGCCGATATTGCTTTCCAAAATCTTCGAACTGAACGAAACCCAGGCCGGCGTACTCGCTATCCTGTTCAAATATGCCGATGACAAGGACCTGCCGATGGTAGACCTGAACGACTTGAAGAAAGTCCTCAACTACCTCGCAGAAGGCCCTGGCGCTGCTGAAATCAAAGCCGATTACGGTACGATTTCAGCTTCCACAGCCGGTACCATCCTGCGCAAGATCGTCGCATTGGAGCAGCAAGGTGTAGGCACCATTTTCGGAGAAAAATCATTCGATATCGACGACCTGATCAATAAGGTCGACGGACAAGGCGTGATCAGCCTGCTAAACGTTTCCGACGTGCAGGATAAGCCGGCATTGTTCTCGACATTCATGCTGAGCCTTTTGGCTGAATTATATCACAAACTGCCCGAAGCCGGCGATCTCGACAAACCGAAGCTGGTATTCTTCCTCGACGAGGCGCATTTGCTTTTCAAAGACGCCCCGAAGGCATTCCTGGAACAGATCGAGCAGGTTGTCCGCCTGATCCGTTCTAAAGGCGTGGGGATCTTTTTCTGTACCCAAATGGCACAGGACGTGCCCGTATCCGTACTCGGCCAGCTGGGTAACCGCGTGCAGCACGTACTCCGCGCATTTACACCGCAGGACGCCGAGGCATTGAAGCAAACGGTCAAAACTTACCCGAAATCGGATTACTATTCGATCGATCAGGTCCTGACGACGCTCGGTATAGGCCAGGCACTGATCACCGTTTTGAATGAAAAGGGTATCCCTACCGAAGTAGCAGCAACGCACCTGATGCCGCCCGCTTCCATTATGGGCCCTATGGTACAGGCCGATTACGACAAGCACGTGCAGCAATCGGATGTGTATGCCAAATACAAGGATCCTATCGACCCGGAAAGTGCCTACGAAATCCTGACCAAACGGATGGAGGAGCAGGCACGGAAGGAAACCGAGGCGAAAGAAGCCGAAGTACAAGCGAAAGTGGAGGCAAAAAAAGAGAAGGAACAATCGAGCATGATCTCCGACGCATTAAACTCGCCACTTGCCAAGCAAATAGGTCGCGAAGTGGTCCGTGGCGTTTTTGGAATGCTGTTTGGTAAAAAAACGACCTCGCGGAAAAGCGGCGGGGGATTGTTCGGATTCTAAAATCCATCTGATATAAAACGAAAATCCCTGCACAGTTCAATTACGCAGGGCTTTTCGTTTTTGGAATGGGATATCAAACATCGGTATCATACGCGATCACGCAACGCTGATCGGCTAATTTATCCAGGTTATCCTGCACATCAAGGCGTGTTTTGGCATTATCGAATGCGTCCCGATACTTCTCTTTCAGCTCCCGGCGCTTGATCGCTTCCAGGAAACGGCGGGCATCATCTTCATTTTCCAATACCAGCTCCGGCACAACGGTCGGCTTGTTGTTGTCGTCTTTGGCGACCATCGTTACGTACGAAGTGTTGGTATGCCTTACCGAGCGGTTCCGCACATTCTCGGCAACCACGCGGATCCCCACTACCAGCGAAGTCCTCCCGACATAATTCACCGACGCGTGCAGCGACACCAGGTCACCTACCTCCACCGGTTCGAGAAAATCCACGGCATCTACCGAAACCGTCACGCAGTACGTCCCGGCGTGCCGCGACGCGCACGCATACGCGACCTTGTCGATCAGTGAGAGCAATATGCCCCCGTGGATTTTCCCTCCAAAATTGGCATAGGAAGGGATCATTAATTCGGTGAGGGTGGTCTGGGAAAAACTGACGGGCCTGGGGTCCATATGCATTATTTATTTTTTCAAAAAGATAGTCTTACCGGTTTTCGCGGCCTCTTTGGCCGTTTCCAGTATCTCGACGACGGTCACATTCACCGGCAACCCGTACAAGTCGTTCTGGTCGAGCTTGATCCGGCCTTGTACCACATCAGCCAGTACCGAGAACGGATCCGTGTAAGGCGCCGGGCGAGGATCGAGTTTGAGTGTTTCCTCAGGGGCCTTCTCCTGCAAACGCTGGCGTACCACGGTAGGGTTTACAGCGATCGCGTAGCCTTTGTTACCATACACTTCCATGTCTTTTCTCGCAAAAGACCAGTTCCACGAGCCCTGGATAATGCATTGCGCCTTCGGATATTGCAGGATAATCGAGGCCTCATCGTCCACATTCTTGTAGATATCCGGCTTATTCTGGTGTGCAACGGCGGTTACTGAAATCGGCCGCTCGCCTTTCATGAGCCAGGTCATGAGGTTGGCACCGTAGCAGCCGAAATCCACCAATGCGCCGGCGCCATTCTTGACCGGATCCGTCAAAATAGCAAAAAACTCCTTACTAACCCCGATTTCCTTGGGCCCCTGATGGCCATCGTTGACCATTACCTTGCGGATTTCACCCAGTTTACCATCATGGATCAACTGGTTCACGTGCTGATTGCTGGCATACCAGGAAGTTTCATAGTTGGTCAGAACGTGGACGCCATGCTGCGTCGCGAGCTTCTGGATTTCCTTCGCGTCGGCAAATGTGGTTGCCAGCGGTTTTTCCACCATTACGTTGATCTTCCGCGGCGCGCAGGCACGCACCACCACCACGTGCTCATTAATCGCCCCGAATGCGGAAACGGCTTCCGGTTTAACCTCATCGAGCATTTTGTTCAGATCTGAATAAAAAAGCTTCGGGTCGAGTTTGTAGCGTTCAGTAAACTGCTTCACCAGGTCTGGATTCGTTTCCCATATCCCCACCAGCTGAATATCGGTTTTGTCCTTCCGGTTGAAAATCCAGCCGACGTGACCATGACTTAGCCCCGCTACTGCCACGCGAACAGGTTTCTGCGCCATAGAAGAAAGGCTCAGAAACGCCAGAAAGAGGATTACAAGTGTTCTCATCGTGAGTTACGGTTTAGGATAATTTATCAATAATATCTTTAATCACTTCCTGCAAATAAGCACCATTGTACGGCCCATACCAGCTCATCGTTTTGGTCTCGTACAAGTCGCGATCGAAGTACTTGTCGTGGGTAATGTAGCCGATATAGCCGCCGTTGAAGCTTGTCACCATCAGGTTCAGGCCCTTGGATTTCGCATAGGCATCCAGCGGGGCAGTCAGCTCGCCCGAGAAGTCGCACGGCATGCCCACCATGAGAATGTTCCCGATCCGCAGTGCTTTCACAAACACGGGATATTCGCCAAATGCCTTTCTGAATGCCCAGGAACGCAGTACAATGCTCATGGTCAATCTCGGAGAGGGGTCGCGAAGCGGCAGCGGTAACGTAAGTGTTTCCACCAATGCCCCTTTCGATTCTTCTTTGATCGTATTGGGCGACAATAATGCATTCTGAACGCCGAATGCCTGGTTTTTCACTTCATCAAAGTCGTCTGTTCCTTGTTCGATCGGCCCCATGCTGCCTACGGCGCCGGCCATGTACATGGCGAAATTGTAACGACCTTTTTCAAGCGAATCCACGAGCGCGCCGGGGTAGTCGCGTGAGAGTACGATGTTTTTGGAATTCAAAACCGTAGAATGTGCTGCGAAGGAACTCAGAATCGCCTTCTGACCACTTTTGTTAACAAACGCCGCCGAACGGATCTCCGGATCGATACCTCCCTCCTCGCCTACCAGGCGGTTACGGATATCGACCGAATCGAGTGACTCCATATAAGTCAGCTGCACCGGCTCCACCTTCTTTTGAGCGTCGGTAATGGCTTTGTGAAATGCATTGGCAAGGTTCTCTACAATAGCGGGATCAAATTTACCCGAAAAGAAAAGTGAGGAAATGCCCGTTCCCCAACCGCCTACACTGTTATGGCTATGCGTAGCACCAAAATAGATCTGGTCGAACGGAATATCGCCCGGTTTCAGCTTTGATTTTAATGATTCGATGACCGTCGGCGGGATGATGAGCAGGTCGGCAGCGATGATGGCGGCTTTCGTATGGCCATTGTCAATCACCATCGCACGTACATATACGGAGTCGTGCACGGCTGTGTACGGGCGGCCGCGGCGGTTGCCGTAACCCGCGGTGGGCGTAGGCGACGCCGGTGTGATATTGACCTTCGCCCAACCTGCCTGTAATCCGCCGGAACTGCCCACGGTATCGGCGGGGCCGCCTATGGCCTTTGCGCCGCCGATGAGGCTCTTCCATTCCTTATAGTAGGCCATTTCCTGGTACGGCGTATTGTCCATGGTGGTGATCATGGTGGCAATGGCAAGTACGAGCAACAGCAGGAATATCCCGATGATTTTGAATATGATACGCAGCACTTTCATGGATTGCGAGTTTAGGTTTGATGAAAAGACGGCAACCCGCATTTTCTATTGAAATCAAAAATACCCGGCAAACCAGTTTCCAGGTCCATACCGGGTATTAAAAGTTTATGAAAATAGCTAACCCACTGGTTATCCTTGCTTTACAAGCTGAATATTCGCTATCAACTTCACATCCTCACCAATTACTAAGCCGCCAGAGTCGGTCAGTTGCATGTAGTTCAGGCCAAATTCCTGACGGCTCAAACGGCCCTCCACCTCGAAACCAATGCGGACGTTACCCTCACCGTCCTTTTCCGCCCCGCCATATTCAGCATCGAGCTCGATAGGCTTGGTAATGCCTTTCAGGGTCAGAAGGCCGGAGAGCTTATAATTGTCGCCCTTTACTTTATGAAAATAGTTGGATTGAAAAGTAATGTGCGGGAATTGATCGGCATCGAAGAAATCCGCCGACCGCAAATGGGCATCGCGCATTTCCACGTTGGTATCGATACTTTTCACATCGAGTGAGAAGTGAATTTCCGCGTTTTCAAAATTATTAAGGTCCGAAGTCGCCCCGCCTTCAAAGTTGTTGAAGGAACCCGTGATCGTCGAAATGACCAGGTGTTTGATTTTGAACTGCACTTCAGAATGCGCCGGGTCTACGATCCATTTTGTAACTGCCATAGGTGTATTATTTAAATTTCACTAAATACTACTCGCTCTAAAATTAACATTCCTGCTGTACAAACGTCGATTAAAACGATTTAATTCTGGTTGGTGCGGGTGTTCACAATAAAATAAATGGCACGTAATTTTTAAGTAACTAAGCATCATTACATTTAGTACAAATACTAACTCGACCCATAAATGAAAATGAAGGGCAGAAGCATATTCACGTACGACGTGTATGCCCCCACCACCGTAACGACCATGTTACGCCCCCGCCGCCAGGAAGGCCAGTCGATCATTCAGGAAGGTTTTAACATTGAACCGCCGGTACCGTTTTCGGAATATACCGACCTTTACGGCAACCCATGCCAGCGTACAATCCTGCCCGTAGGCCGGGTTACCATCACCACCGAAGTGCAGGCCCAGGTAAATCCCACAAAACCGATTCCAGACCCGGCGCCTGCGTATATGCTTGTAGGGGATTTGCCCGATGAAGTGATGCATTACATCCTGCCGAGCCGCTATTGCCAGTCCGATTTACACGAAATCAATATGCTGGCCCTGGAAATAGCGGGAAATCTCACACCCGGCTACGAGCAGGTGGAGGCAATCCGCTCGTGGATCCACCACAATGTGCGCTACCAGTACGGGTTTTCCAATGCTGCCACCACTGCGCTCGACACCGCCCGCAGCCGCGTAGGCGTGTGCCGCGACTTCACGCACCTGGCCATTGCACTATGCCGCAACCTCTGCATTCCGACCCGCATGACCGTCGGCTATCTCGATAAATTGAAGGATATGGACCTGCACGCCTGGTTCGAAGTGTTTATCGGCGGCGAATGGTACACGTTTGATGCGGTGCAGGAAAAAACGGAAGGCTACCGCATCGAGATCGCCCACGGCCGCGACGCCGCGGATGTGGCGATGGTTACCCAGTACGGCAATGCGACGCTGCAATCGCTGCACGTCGAGGTCGAGTTGCTGGAAGGGGAACAATGAGGAGAGAAGGGAGTGTCAGGAATGGTCAGGTGTGGTCAAGTTTTGTCAGGTGTGGTCAAGTGTGGTAGAGAAATACTGAAGATTACAATGCATCGACATAAAAGCACTTCCCCGAATGGATCAGCAATACAGTGTAGGTAGCAATCGAAATTGAACAGTAAACAAAAAGCCGGTACCGGAAATCCAGTATCGGCTTCGCTCTATTTGGTCTTAGTTGTTAAAGCGTTGAATCTTTTAATGTGGCTATGCCTGGTCAGGAGTGGTCAGGTATTGTCAGATGTGGTCATTGAAAATACATGACTATACCTGACAACACCTGACTATTTCTGACTATACCTTACTAATAACACCCAACTCGCGTCCGACTTTCGTAAACGCCGCAACGGCCTTTTCCAAATCCTCCTGCTCGTGCCCGGCCGAGATCTGCACGCGAATGCGCGCCTTGCCTTGCGGCACCACAGGATAGAAAAATCCGATCACGTAAATGCCTTCATTCAGCAGTTTGGCGGCAAATTCCTGCGCCAGTTTTGCTTCATAAAGCATAATGGGTACAATCGGGTGCTCGCCGGGAAGAATGTCAAAGCCGGCTTCGGTCATGGCCTTGCGGAAATATTGCGTGTTCCGTTCCAGCTTGTCGCGCAATGCGGTGGATGAGGTGAGTAGATCGAGTACTTTAATGGAAGCTCCCACGATGGAAGGCGCCAATGTATTTGAAAACAAATAAGGACGTGAACGCTGGCGCAGGATCTCGACGATCTCCTTCTTTGCAGCGGTAAAACCACCAGAGGCACCACCTAATGCTTTGCCGTACGTACCGGTAATGATGTCGATGCGGCCCATTACATTGCGGTATTCGTGCGTTCCGCGGCCGGTTTTGCCCATAAAGCCGGTAGCGTGGCATTCGTCGATCATCACCATGGCCTGATATTGTTCTGCCAGGTCGCATATTTGATCGAGGCGGGCGATGGTACCGTCCATCGAAAATACACCATCCGTCACGACCAGAATGCGGCGGCTGCCCTGCGCATCTTGGAGCTGCTTTTCGAGATCGGCCATGTCGTTATGTTTATAGCGGAACCGCTTAGCCTTGCATAATCTCACGCCGTCGATAATCGAAGCGTGGTTCAGCTCGTCGGAGATAACGGCATCCTGCTCATTCAGTAGCGGCTCGAAAATACCGCCGTTCGCGTCAAATGCCGCAGCGTAGAGAATGCAATCTTCCGTGCCCAGGAATTCGGCCGTTTTCCGTTCGAGTTCCTTATGGATATCCTGAGTGCCGCAGATAAACCGCACCGACGACATGCCGAAACCGTGTGAATGAATGGCGTCGATACCAGCCTGGATCACATCGGGATGTGACGAAAGGCCCAGGTAATTATTGGCGCAGAAGTTGAGCACATCGACGCCGTCGGTCGTCGCGATGTGTGCCGACTGCGGCGTGGTAATCACGCGTTCTTTTTTATATAAACCAGCCGACCGGATCGCTTCCAGTTCGCTGGCGAGTTGTTCTTGGATGGTACCGTACATAATTGTGATGGTTGAATGACTGAATGCAGTAAAAGTCATTAGGTCAGTAAGTCAGGTGTTGTCAAAATTTACAATAAATGACAACACTTGACTTACTGACTTTATGACTCGTTAACTAACCAAATGATATTTCTTCCGCAACTCGCTGATCATCTCCTCCGTCATCTTGTCGAGCGAATAGCTTGGTCGCCAGCCCCAGTCTTTCCGGGCCTGTGTATCGTCGATTTCCTGCGGCCACGAGTCGGCAATAGCCTGGCGGAAGTCGGGATTATAAGTGATGTTGAAGTTGGGAATTAGCTTTTGAATGCTTTGCGCTATTTCTCTGGGCGAAAAACTCATCCCGGCGAGGTTATAGGACGTTCTTACCGAAATCTTTTCGGCTGGTGCTTCCATCAGGCGCACCGTGGCGTCCATGGCGTCGCTGATGTAGATCATCGGCAACGTCGTTTCAGGTTTTAGAAAGCATTCAAATGCTTCTCCTTTCACCGCTTTGTGATAAATATCGACGGCATAGTCGGTAGTACCACCGCCCGGCATCGACTGGTAGCCGATAATACCCGGGTAACGCAGCGAGCGGATATCAACGCCGTAACGTTTGAAATAGTAGTTCGACCAGTTTTCGCCCGCAGCCTTGCTGATGCCGTAAACCGTTGCAGGGTCAAGATACGACCATTGTTCAGCCATCGTATCCACACGATCACCGAAAACGGCAATGGAACTTGGGTAAAAAACTTTGCTTACCCCGTTTTCACGCGCTACTTCCAGCACGTTGAAATAGGTTTGCATATTGATATGCCACGTTCGGAGCGGGTCCTGCTCACCTTTCGCGGAAAGGATCGCGGCCAGGTGATAGATTTGCGTAACACCGTATTTACGTACGAGTGCGGCCATTTCGGCGGCATTGGTCGCGTCGAGTTGCTCAAAGATGCCGGTCGGGAACTCGGGCATGCGGATGTCCGTCGCCACCACTTTTCCCAATCCGTAAATTTCCCTCAGATATTCCACCAGGACAGATCCGATCTGCCCGTTTGCTCCTATTACTAAAACGCAGTCGGTTTTCATAAAAAACAACTTTTGGGTAAAGCATAAATCACTTGCAATTTCCCATTTGTGAAAATTATTTTCAACAATCGGCCAGTTTCTCAGGAAACATTACCACACTATTTGATTTTTGAAGTAAAATTTACTTTTTGAGATTCAATTCGAAACCCGTACCAGTAAATATTATTGCCCCATGGAACAGTTGGACAAAATCGATACCAAAATCCTCCGCATTCTTCAAAAAGATGCAAAAAAAACGACCAAGGAAATAGCGACGATGCTCAATCTTACAGTATCGCCCGTGTACGAGCGGATCAGGCGGTTGGAGAGCCTGGGTTACATCAAGCAATATGTAGCAATTTTAGATAAAAAACTCATTAACAGACAGGTTACAACCATCTGCCAGGTGTCAATGCGCTACCATAATGAGGCATTTATCGAGAAGTTTGAACAGGAGATACAAAATCTCCACGAGGTGCAGGAATGTTACCACATGGCCGGACAGGTTGATTTCCTCTTAAAAATCAACGTCGCCAGCCTCGACGAGTACCACGATTTTGTGAAATATAAGCTGTCGAAGATCGACAATATAGGTGTGCTCAACAGCACCTTCGTTTTGAAGGAGATCAAGCACACCTCGGAGTTTTACATTTAAAGGCTTCTTTTTTTGACGTCGAAGGAGACGGTTTTACTGCCGGCCGTGCCATCTGGGGTAATGCCCTGGATCACGACCTTATAGCGGCCTGTCTGGTCGGAAGTGTAGAACTCGACCGTCGCCTTGCCGTCTTTGCCTGTCGTGACGTTGGGTGCCCAATGCAGGAGGTTCCGGAAGTCGGCAATGCGGCTATTGGTATTGTTACTATCGTACTTGGGCGCATAGAACTCCCTTTGGGCCTGCACGCCTTCGTACGGCATAACCAGCACCTTCGGATCGAGCTCAAACCCGCCCAGATCGCCCCGATAGGTCGAGAAACTCACAATACCCGTAAAAGTCATCGGGCCCAGGAAGTACCGCGAGCTGATCAGTTCGATTTTCTTCACTTTCAATGGGTCCATTTCGATGATCTTGTCTGCATCGAAAACCGGGATACCGTCCAGGAGCATCAGCGGATCGGTCGTGTAATAGGTATTGGGAACCAGCTTGTCGATCATTCGCAAATGGAATTCCTTTTGTCGTCTGCGTACGAGAATACCTTTTACATATTCCCTCAAAACCTCTTCCATGGTTGGAAAACGGGTGAAATCATCCAAGAAATACTTCTCGTCCGGTACACCGAAAAACGGCAGCGAGTCAGTCAGGACAGCCTTTTTCTCGGTGTAGATTCTCGGAAGGAATGCATTGCCGGTTTGCATATTCACCGATCGTGTCAGCAACTGATTTTCCTGGTTTTTATCAAAGAAAAATGAGGGTACAGCCGTTGTCGAGAACTGCTTGGAAAACGGCGTAGCCACTTCGAAGCGGTAGGTTGAGTCGTAAGCGAGGTCGGTTTGCAGTGTAATTTCCTTTGGCCCTGTGAATTGGCGTACTTCAAATTTCACCCGGCCCTCGTTATCGCTCCTGTCCACGTACAGGCGCGCGGGCACATCCAGCGACGCCAGGTATGCATCTTTATTCACTGCGGGTTTCCCGTCGGCGCGATTCAGCACGCGGGCATGGATGAAATGTCCGTCGTATTCCGGCAAATGCTCGAAACTCACCAGCTGGCCGCCGAACACTTTGTCCCATTTCAAACGACGCCAGCCGTGGGTGAGCATCAGGTTATCGAGCTGCCGGTCGGTATCCTGGTTCACATTTTGAAAATAATAACCGGGGTTTTCAATATCACCCTTCAAATCGGCAGTGAGCCACAAATAGCTGTGCATATCGTGCTGCGGCTGGTATTGGATCGAATCGTCGAGGTACACCGCCACCGACAAATTGCTCCAAGCCGGCAATGCCTGCCCTGCGGCAGCCGAGATATTCATCGCCACCTTCTCACGGCCGATGAAGCTCTTGCCTACTTGCGCATCGATGGTCAACTGTTTTTCCGGGCGTTTGAAATACAACCGTTCACAAACCGGTTTCAGCTTTTCGTTGAAGATCGTGATTTGCGAAATGCCTTCCCCCAGCTTCGCCTTTTCGAGCACAAAAACCGCCGGGTTTTTACCTAATCCTTTTTTGCCAAACACCGCATTCGCCTGACGCGTGTGTGCGAGCAGGTATATGGTCGCGGGGTCCTCGCTTGCAAGCTTTCCTGTTACGGTCACTTTCACCAGCGCCGAAGTCGAGTCTTTTACCTCCATTACATATCCCTGCGGCTCCACTTTGGGAAACTGATATTCGAAACGCTGCCCCTTACTATCCGTGATGGCCGCTTTGTAGACTGCGTTTTCTTCCGGTTTCAACTTCAAGTAGCCGATACCATTCATTTCGGGCTCAAATTCGCGGACGGTTTCATTCTGTTGGTTGAGGATCGCCCCTTTAAACTTGATACCCTTGCCATCGACGCCCACGGCCCGAAATGCGACTTTGCTTTCGATACCGCTTACCAAATGCCCTCCTTCCGGGAAAAACTGCACGTCATAGCGGGTTTCTTCCTTCGAGGCTCTGTCGGGATCGAAGCGGACGAAGGGGTTCAGGATAGCGACCGATGTTTCAAAATAGCTTTCGGCTGAGAAATTCTTCATCCAGTTGGTATAGCACCGCAGCTTGTATTTGCCGCTTACGAGTGTGGACGGCACCATCGCAGAGCCATTACCCCGGCCATCAACCATGGCAAACTTCGTTTGCAGCACCGCATTGTTTTCACTGTCCAGCACTTCCAGGTAGGCTACTTTGCTCAGATCCAGAAACCGGTGGGTAGCTCCGTTGAGGTTATAGGCTTTGAACCAGATCGTCTCCCCCACGAGGTAAAACGGCCTGTCGATATGCACAAACAGCTTTTCCTGCACGGCCCGTTCGGTGTAAAGCCCGAACCGCTGCCGAATGGAAGCAAGCATGGCGTCGTCCTGGGCATACGACGTGTTGTAAAATGCCAGCGCCAGCAAACCGCAAATAAATGTCCTGAGTTTCATTGTATATTTTCAGACAATAGAATAATCATTGATACCAAAATGAGGGCTTCGTGGTAGTACCGCCCTGCGACCGGCAATCCGCACACGATTCCGAAGTACCGAGGTAACCGCTTTTCGGCTCACCCATGTAATAGTAAAGCAGTACCGAGGAACCATTGAACGCGTCTTCGAAATTCAGTGTATCCGGCGGCGTGCAGCGAGGGTATGAACCTAATGCTTCCCGGATAAAAATCCGCTGCCTTTGCTCCTGCGCCGCACTGAAATAGCCGAACACCAATTCCTTGGCATCGGCCTTTGCGTGGATATTACCCGTTACCTGCGACGGCTGCGGGTCGAAAAGGCTACCGGTCCCCTGCGTCGTTTTAGCAAGATCCGTCCAGTATTCGAATGCCTCCCGCGTGAGCCCGTACTGTTTCACGAGGATCGAATACCCGAAATACAATTTGTTGGTACCGATGTCTACGATATTGACGGGCACATCGCGGATAATATCCTGGCTCAGCTTGATCGTCGATCCGAGTTTGATATCTCTCGACGACAAAGTGCGCCAGCAAACGTTGATATTGTCACTCCGCGGGACGATCTGATTGGTCGTATAGTCGCGCGTCAGGCTCGAATAATAAGCCATCCGGTATTCATAGGTTTCTTCAAAATTCCAGCGATAAAATCGTGTCTGATTGCTGGGATCATGTGTATTCACGTAAATCATCATTGCATTCCTTGCGGGGTCCACCCGGTAAGTGACGCTGTCAATGGGCGGAGTTTTGCTCACAACCACGTAATCGGATTCATATTCCCTGCCGTTGAATCGCTTAATCCTCAGCCGGTATTTGGCATCCCGATTAAAACTCGTCGGCGGCAGCTTGTACGAGCCGTTACCCATATCCTGGAATGCGTAGCTTTCGCCATTTTCGGCCTCGGCGGTAATCATGGCGCCGGACTCTACTTCGAAAGTCTTATCGTCGTTCACAGCCTGGGTATGGCTCAAAGTGATCCTGCTGGTATCGCCGCTCACATTCAGGAAACCGTCTACTACCAGGTAAGTACCGGGATTGGTCACTTCCGGCGGCGAAAAAGGCTCAATGCAGCTGTTGATCACCAATCCGGCGGCGATCAGCATTCCCCACGACCCCCATCTTTCCGAACGCCGCTTCCCGGCCCCGCCGGCCTCTTTCAGTTTTTTGATGAACGCTATTCCTTTCACAGTCATTCCTTGTAAAATCATTACCAGTACGAGGGTCTTTCGGTGGTACCACCTTGGAGGCGGCAATCGGTGCATGAATGAGGCGCTACCAAAACGGAATCGGAACGTGGCCCCCAATAAGTAAGCAGCAGCTTGGCCGTATTGAGTGCACATTCATCGGCGTCGCGCGACGAGCAGCGAATAGGGATTGTATCGGGTTCGGTACAACGCGGGAACATACCCAGCCTGGGCGTAACGGTGAGCCTGCGGGTTTCTTCCGTAGCCGCACTGAAATAACCGAATGCCAGCAAGCGCGAATTGGAGGTATGCCGTATATTACCCGTCACTTGCGACGGCAATACGTCGAAAAGACTACCAGTACCTTGGGTTGTTTTGGACAAAGCCGTCCAATATTCAAATGCATCGCGTGAGAGGCCGTACTGTTTCACCAGAATACTGTATTTGATGTACAGCTTGTTGGTAGGAATGGGTACCCTGTTCAGCGGGAGGTCTTTGATCACATCGCTGCTCAGTTTTACGGTGCTACCCAGCAAGATGCTCCCGGATTTCAATTTCCCCCAGCATTTATTGATATTATCAGGCCGCAACACCACCGTATCGTTCCTTACTATCAATGCGGAATAATAGGTAGCCTCATATTCCCAGGTTTCCTCGAATTTCCAACGATAAAATTGTGTCTTGTTCTGCGCATCGTGCGTATTCACATAAAATACAGCGGCATTCAGCACCGGATCTACTTTATAGGTTACGCTATCAATCACGGGGGTAATGTTCACACCCACGAACTCGGATAGATATTCCTGATTGTCTCTCGTCTTGATCCGAAGCCTGTACTTACCGGATCGATTGTACTGCCGCGGCGGCAGGGTGTACACACCTGTACCGGTCTCCTTCATCGGCAACGTTTCGCCGTTTTCCTCCTCCACAGTCAGCTGCGCGCCTCTTTCTACCGTCGGGGATGCTGTTGCATTGACATTCTGCGTTCTCCGCAGCTCGATCCGGGTGGAATCGGTGCCGTTCACGTTCAGAAAGCCATCGATCACCAGGTAGTTCTCATCCGAATTGACTTCCGGTGGCGAAAAAGGCTCTATACAGCTGTCGACGATCAGCAGCAATGCAAAAAAACCTACTTTTAAAAACCAATATCTCATAGCCTGCATCCCGTTTTAGAATCTGAAATTGTAAGTAACAGTCGGGATCGGCTGTCCGAAAATAGAGAGCTGGTAACCATTTACCCTTCCGGCGACGGTCTGGAAATACACCGAACTCGGATTTTTCCTTCCCAGAACATTGTACACCGCGAGCGTCCAGGAACTATGCGCCAGCTTCTTGATCCGGTGATTACCCTCGATATTCATCGCTAAATCCATCCGGTAATAGTCGGGAATGCGGAACTGGTTACGATCTGCATAATATACCCGTTGCGAGCCGTCGATCATGTACTTGCCGATCGGCGGCGTGTAAGGCCGGCCTGTGCTGTAAGTAAAATTGAACGACAGGCTGAAACGGTGCGAGAAGCGGTAGTTCGAGATCAGTGTGAAATCGTGCGGCTTATCGTAGTTGCTCGGGTAAAAATTACCGTTGTTGGGCGCATCGGGCGATTCGCGGTCTACCGCACGCAGGAGCGTCCGCGCATAGGTGTAGCCCACCCAGCCATTCAGCTTCCCGGTCATTTTCTTGATCATGAATTCAATACCATATGCTTTTGCTTTGGTATTGATCACCGCTGCTTCGATATTGTGGTTCATGAAAAGCGAATCTCCGCCTTTGTAATCGAGGAAGTTGCGGATGTTTTTGTAATAACCTTCCAGTGAAACCTCGATTTTGTTACCCCTGAAATTGCGGTACAAACCAATCGAGAGTTGATCGCCGATCTGTGGCTTGATGTACGGATCGCTCAGCTTCCAGATGTCGGTCGGCGAAACCGTCATAGTGTTCGTCAGCAAGTGAATATACTGGCGCAGCGTATTGTAGCTAACTTTAAGCGAAAGGTTATCCAGGATACTGTACCGCACCGAAGCCCGGTATTCAGGGCCGCCGTACGATTTGATTTTCTTACCCGATTTGTATTCCTGAACACCTTCCTGATAAATGTAGTCGATCGGAAAGCCGGGTAAATAGGTATTGACCGACTTGGGGCCCAGGTATTGGAAAAATGACCACCGCAGGCCACCGGAGATCGACAAACGCGGGCTGACCTCCCATTTGTCTTCGAGATACAATGCACTTTCGGTCGCTTGTTCGGCTTCCAGCTCGTCGGGCACAATGAGCGACTCGGTGCCCCGCGGCTTGAATGAGCCGGGGTGCAGTTTGTAATAAATAGTGCTTCCCCCGAATTCAAGTGTATGCTTCGGATTGAGGGCATAGCTGAAATCCGCCTTGAAATTGGATTGGTTAATATCGAATTTCAGATCAAAAGAGTTGAGCGGGAGACCTTCCGCTTCCATCGCGTACTGATATTTGCTATGTGAAGCCGTGAGCACGCCGTACAGGCGCGAATTGAAAGTGTGCTTCCATTTGATGGAGCCCAGCCTGTTCTGGTAGGAATACAAAGTATCGCCATAGAGCCGAAACTTGTCATTGCTCGTATAACCCGTCAAGGAAACGCTGTTCTTTTCATTGATTTCATAGTTGAAATGCAGGTTCACATCATAGAAGTTGGCCGAGCTCCTGTTATAAGTTTCATTATCCAATGCCCTGATCACCCAGTTGGAATAAGTAGAGCGCCCACCGAGAATGAACGATGCTTTGTCTTTTACCAATGGCCCTTCCAGTGTAACCCGACCAGTAACAAGCCCGATCCCGCCCGACGCCACGAATTTCTTCTTGTTGCCATCGCGGCTGGCGATATCGAGCACCGAGGCCAGCCTGCCGCCGAACCTGGATGGGATTGTGCTTTTGTAAAGCTCTACTTCCTTCAAAACATCCGGATTAAATGCAGAGAAGAACCCGAAAAGGTGGGATGGATTGTAAATCACCGCATCGTCGTACTGGATCAGGTTTTGGTCCACCGAGCCGCCGCGGACGTTCAAACCGGTGCTATTCTCCCCGACCGACTTGATCCCCGGCAACGTAAGCACCGTCCGCAACAAGTCCGTCTCACCGAATACCGTCGGCACCTGTTTCAGGTTTTTGATAGTCAGTTTCACGGTACCCATTTGCGTACCCACCACGTTTTTGTCCATACCGGCCTTCACCGATACTTCCTTTAATGCGATCACACTCTCACGCATTTCAATGTCGAGTTTGCCGTCGGAATACAGCACCACCTGGCGCTGCGTTTCGCGCATACCTGTGCTTTTAATACGTACAATCTGCTTCCCGCGTGGGATCGTGAGCGCGTACTGCCCGAGCGCATCCGTGGTTACACCAATGGACGGCGAGTTTATAAACACCGCGGCACCTATCACCGGCTCGCCCGTTACCGCATTCCGCACATAACCGGTAATGGTAGAGTTACCGGGCGTGATCCTGTACTTTCGTATCCCTATTTCGTGGACCTTGCTTTCGGCGGTCGATAGAAGCTTCTCTTTGATATCGCTCTCGGGGCCTGCATAGGCAATCGAATCACTTTCGCCGGCACGTTCCGGGTTAAACAATCCGGGGGTGAGCTGGGTGATGATCTTCTGTCCGTGGGTAATGTAAATGCGCTTTTGTCCGTCGATAGCATATTCGAATTCCGAGCCTTTAAAAACCTGGTCGAGCACCTCCCGGAGCGAAAGGTTGTTTACATTCAAATCGAGGGAGAGGCTATCGAAGCGCGTTGCGTCGTAGTAGAAATAATAGCCTGTCTGCGACTCCACCTGCTTCACAAACTGATCGAACCTCGCCGAATCCAGTTTCATGGTGATCTTTTTCTCAGGCGCGTTCTGGCCATGGGAAAAGTGGGCGGTAAAAATGCAGCAGAAGATTAGGGTTAATGGTAAAAGTATTTTCATTTGGCTAGGTTATCGTAGGTTTCTACCATCTTCACAATGGCCATTTCACGGTTCTTACGGAATTTGATCTTATTTTCCCGCAGCACCCTGCGTAACTCCCGCTTGTGATCCGGGAACAGTTCGAGCGTCGATTTCTTCGTGTGTACCGCATGGTAGCGGCCGTCCTTGTACACATAGTAAAAGTTTTTTTCGGGATAGTAGGCAATCACTCTCTTTTCAACGATTTTCTCTTGCCGCGACTTGGTCCTGCGCACAAGCGTACGCGACTTCCCGCCGTAAACAATGTCGTAAAAACCGGTCCGCATTTGCGGGTTAATATCTTTCCCCGCTTCGAGCCGGGCGAAATGGTGATTATCGACGATAAATGAATCCACCTTCACGGTCTGCAACAATACATGGTCGCCATTGAAATGCCGGATCACCAGCTCATCATGAAAAATATCGTAGAGCATCGGGATGCTATCAAACTGCTGACCGTCGTAAAGCACCATGCCGTTGAGCCAGCGCCGCTGCTGGTAAAACTGGTGTTCTTCCATACGTGCGTCATAAACGTAATACTGGCGTCCATTGTAAAGATTCTGGGAAATGGCGGTGGCATTCTTGTAAAGGGATACCGGATAAGCGGCAACTTCCCGGGCGGAAGAAGCTTCGGCTAATGCCCCCTGGGCATAGGTTTTCCCGGAAAACAGGGCACACAGAAATAATGCAGTGGTAAAAATACGCATCTACGCAGTTGATTTTAAAGCAGTACGTTCAAAGGCTATCGATATGTTGCAGTGCCGGGGCTTGCACTTTATGAAGTGAACATAAGTTACATACTTCAAATGTAAATTAAATATTTTATTCGATTAATTAAATCTAATCACAAAAGAATCAAATGCTATTTATCTAATGCATAACGGGTGGTTGCTGCGAATCCCCTAACTTTGACCTTTTATAAGTACCACACATTCCAATTACCTTCTATGAAAATTCTGATCACCGGTGGGGCCGGTTTTGTTGGCTCTTCGCTGGCCATAGCCTTGAAAACAAATTATCCTGACTACCAGGTTTACGCACTGGACAACCTCAAAAGAAGAGGTTCCGAACTGAATATACCCCGTCTCAAAAAGGCAGGCGTGGAGTTCGTTCACGGCGACATCCGTAACAAAGAAGATTTCGATGCCATTCCGGCAGTCGATACCGTCATCGAAGCATCCGCTGAGCCGTCGGTACTGGCCGGATTGGACGGTACACCCGATTACCTCATCAACACCAACCTGGTCGGAACAGTCAATTGCCTCAACTATGCATTGAAACACAAAGCGGGCTTTATTTTTCTTTCCACCAGCCGCGTGTACCCTATCAAGACGATCGAAACGTTGAATTTCGTGGAAGAAGAAACCCGTTTCGCATTGTCGGACGAGCAACCTGTGGCAGGCGTTTCCGCCAAAGGCATAGGCGAGGATTTCCCGCTGAATGGCGCACGTTCGCTGTACGGAACCACCAAGCTGGCTTCCGAACTGATCATTCAGGAATACAATGAGTTTTATAATCTGAAAACGGTGATCAACCGTTGCGGCGTGATCACTGGCCCGTGGCAAATGGGCAAGGTCGACCAGGGTGTAATGGTACTCTGGATCGCGAAGCACTATTTCGAGCAGCAGCTGGGATACTTTGGTTACGGCGGCACCGGAAAGCAAATCCGCGACATGCTGCACGTGGCCGATCTTTACAACCTGATCGACTGGCAGCTGCACAATCTCGATAAAGTGAATGGAGAAATCCTGAATGCCGGCGGCGGCTTGCAGAGCAGCGCTTCTTTGCAGGAACTGACGAAAATCTGCCAGGAAGTGACCGGCAAAACGATCCCTATCAAAGTCGTTCCTGAAAACCGGACCGCTGATATTCGCCTTTATGTGACAGATAACACAAAAGTAACTGCGCTGACAGGCTGGGAGCCGAAGATCGGAATCCGCCAGATCGTCGAAGAAATCACAGCATGGCTCGGCGAAAATGAAGCCGACCTCGCTCCGATTTTGAAATAGGAAAAGCGCGAAGCTCCTGCTTCGTGCACGCCATTCGCAGGCCTCTGGCCGGTCCGAACGGCAAAATCGTCCTCGCGATATCGCCCGGCCGGAGGCCTGCGAATAGTAGGCACGAAGCTGAGCTTCGCACCATTTTAGAAAAACTGACTGCAATCATGTAGCTTCCAAGAACTACCTGATTGCAGTCTTTGTTTTTTATGTCCGCCCCGGTCACATTACTATATTCGGTCATTCAGTCATTCAATCATTCAATCATTGAAAAATGAAGTTCATCGAATGCCCCCGCGATGCCTGGCAAGGCTTTCACCCCTTCATCCCCTCGGAGATCAAGCTGGACTATCTCAACCAGCTCATCCGGGTCGGTTTTGATACGATCGATTTCGGCAGCTTCGTTTCGCCCAAGGCGATACCCCAAATGCAGGATACCGCCTGGATCGCCGACCGGCTAGACCTCTCGGGCAGCAATACCAGCCTGCTGGCCATTGTCGCGAACGAGCGCGGCGCAGCAGATGCCTGTGCATTCGAACAGATTGGTTACCTGGGTTACCCCTTTTCTATTTCCGAGACCTTTCAAATGCGGAACACGCAGGCCACCATCGCGGAATCGTTCGACAGGCTGAAACGCATTGCTGAGTTGTGCGCGAAACACAAAAAGGAACTGGTGATTTACATTTCAATGGGTTTCGGGAATCCCTACGGTGATGCCTGGGCGCCAGAAATTGTGATGGAATGGGTAGAAAAACTCTCCAAACTGGGCGCCAATACCTTTTCGCTGGCTGATACCGTAGGTGTAGCACAGGTGAACGACATCGGCTGGCTATTCACAGCATTGATCCCCTTTTACCCCGAACTGGAATTCGGCGCGCATTTTCATACACGTCCGGACGATTGGCGCACTAAAATACAAGCGGCCTACGATGCCGGCTGCCGTCGTTTCGATGGCGCATTGCTCGGTTACGGCGGCTGTCCGATGGCCCAGGACGACCTGGTAGGCAATATGCCCACCGAGCGGCTGGTGGATTTCGCCAAAGAACAAAAGGAACTGCTTTGCCTCGATGCCAACGAGCTGCAAAAGGCTCGCACAATGTTCCAGCAGATCGTCGGATAAAAAGAAATGCGCCGGAAGTTTCCTCCCGGCGCATTGGACTCCATATTCAAATGCTTTTTTAAGCAAATTTCCTTTTTACAATCGCGAGCAACGCGGTAACCGCCTCTCCATTCACATCCCACGCATACTTGGATGCATACCGGTGCCAGATCAGGTTTTCGGCTTCCTCGAAGCTCTTCACGCGGTCGAGCTCGTAAATGGCTTTGTCGAAATGCTCACTGTTGCGATCGAAAAGCTGATTGACAAACATGAAACGCTGGCCCAATGGAATGCTGCCTGCGATGTTTTCGACCTTCAACGGCACGGTACCATATGATTTGTCTTCCGAAGGCTTCGGGATTTCAACCTTGAACCGATTGTTCAACGAATCTCTTTCCGGGCTCGATCCTGCATTCGATTTAGCTACGATCTCACCAATCACCGCGGAAGCAGGTTCCGCGCGAGGCGCTACCGGGCGGGCTGTACTCGGCTCCAACTGGCTGAATGCCGAATCGAAGAACGATTCGTGCTTGTGAGATTGCGCTTGCGAGGCAGCCGAGGGTTTACCGGCTTCCTGAATTTGCAGCTCGCTGATATTGATCGGGAAGATCTCCGAGAACTGGATTAGGTGTTGCTCTGTATCATCGATCAGATCCGCATTGTCCTTGAACTCGTACAGCCAGCTCACAGCCTGCGTCTGGTATACCGAGTCGGAACCGCTGTCGGTGAGACGACCGAGCAACGCTTCGGCGACACCACGATGGATGTGCGTATATTTTACAAGCTGCTCAGCCTTCGCGTGAGTAAATTCCGCATCAGCAACAGCCCGGATCTTGTCTTCAAAATAGTTGGCGGGTGTCAGGAGGAGTTTCAACGATTCCTTTACCGAATCGGACAATAGCGGTTCGAGGTCGGCACGTTTCACGGCGATGTGCTGCGAAGCCGTGTTCATGAATTCTTCCAGGGCACTTTTTACTTCTTCATTGGAAAAATCAAAATAAGGGCTGCGGAACGCTTCGGCGTTGTTTTTCCATTCTTCGAACAGACGATTGAGAATACCCAGGTTGACTTGTCTTACGGGTGTCAGTTTTAATAATCCGGCACCGGTAATGACGTCCTGCGACCTGTACACTTCGTTCAGAACTGTTGTTGTGAACCGTGCGGAGTACTGGTTGAGTGCGATTGAATTCAGATTATCCGGCATAACGAATAAGCAATTTTGGTAACGTAGTGTTGGGAAAAATATGTTTGATTTGTAAATATAAAATAAAAATCGACCTTTCAATGGGTCGGTTCGGCACCAAAGTATGTTTGTAGAACCATCTCACAGAAGAGAATTTCAAAATCCCCGTACCGGCTGGATCGAAGTGATTTGCGGATCGATGTTTTCGGGGAAAACCGAAGAACTCATCCGCTTGCTCAACCGCGCCAAAATTGCCCGGCAAAAGATTCAGATTTTCAAACCTGCGCTTGATAAACGATACCACGAAGAGAACATTGTTTCTCACAATGACAATTCAATCCCCTCGATACCCGTACAATCGGCCCAGCAAATATCAGACCTGGCGCAAAATTGCGAGGTAGTAGGCATCGACGAGGCCCAGTTTTTCGACGACGCCATTGTGGACGTATGCGACCAGCTGGCCAATAACGGCAAGCGTGTGATCATCGCCGGCCTCGATATGGATTACAAAGGCAAGCCTTTCGGCTGTATGCCTCAACTGATGGCCATTGCGGAATATGTCACCAAAGTTCACGCGGTCTGCATGGTTTGTGGGGAAGTGGCGTCGCATTCGTACCGGCTTTCGCCCTCCGACGAACGGGTGTTGCTCGGCGAGACGGATTTGTACGAGGCTCGTTGCCGAAGATGCTTCAATCTGGGTGATAAAGCGTCAGAATTATTTTCGAGATGAAAAAACAAAGGTTGCTGGTCTTTTCGCTTGCATTGAATGCAGTACTGATCGTAACCTTTCTAGCATTCGGCTATATTTATCGTGATAAAATCGTGCAGCGTTTCGTGAAAATGAAAGGTAACCCGACGATCGTCATGTACGGCAATTCCATTACGGCCCAAGGCAAATGGGTAGAGCTGCTGGGCAGGGCCGACGTCATGAACAATGGATTGCCCGGCCAGGCCACCTATCATTTCCTGAAACAGATCGATTCGTACGTAATCGACCTTCATCCCAAAGTTTGCTTCATCAAAGGCGGTATCAACGACATTACGCTCGGGGTAGCACAAGATCAAATTCAGGCCCATTATAAAGCAATGCTTGAAATACTGATGGAAAACAACATTACGCCCGTCGTAACGCTGACGGTTTTCGAGCAGAATGATCCTTACAGTAAAAGAGAGGTCGAAGCGCTGAACCGGTTCCTCATGTCATATTGCACGCAGAAGAACATCACTTACATAGACCTGAACCAATACATTTCCGACTCCACCGGCCTGCGGGCCGAATATGCCGTCGATAAAACGCATTTGAATACCAAAGCCTATGAAATCTGGGCGAGGGAGATCAGCAGGGTCTTGAAAGAGAAAGGTATTTAAAAACGCATTTGACTTAAAAACAGAAAAGCCGCCCATATTGAGCGGCTTTATTCATGATATGTGGTTCCGATTAGGCATTCACCTGGTTCATCACCTCGGTTTGCTTGCGGATCGATTCCATGTGAACGAGTTTGAACAATTCGTCCACCAGGTTTGGATACAGATTCAGGCTGCGACCCCAACCAGCGCGGGTTTCGAGCACTTCGCGGAAACGGTCAACCTGGTAAGCAGCTACGTTGTTATCCCGTTTGTATTCGGCCAGTTTCTCAACCAGGGCCATGCGGTTTGCCAGTGTTTCGAGCAATTCGCGATCGAGGTTATCGATTTTGCCACGGATAATTTCCAGTTGTGACGCGTAGTCGCTGCCGTAAGATTCTTTACGAACGTGCAGGTCGTGCAGCATTTGTCCCAATGCAGCAGGTGTCAGCTGTTGTGCAGCGTCAGACCATGCCTTATCCGGATCGCGGTGCGATTCGATGATCAGGCCGTCGTAGTGCAGGTCAAGCGCGCGCTGCGCGATTTCGTACAGGTACGCACGTTTTCCAGCCATGTGGCTAGGGTCACCGATTACCGGCAGTTGAGGGAAAATCGTTTTCAGTTCGATCGCGATGTTCCACATTGGGGAGTTGCGGTATTTGTGCTCCTGTGCGTTAGAGAAACCGCGGTGGATCGCACCGAGTTTTTTCACGCCAGCCTGGTTCAGACGTTCCAGGGCTCCTACCCACAGTTGCAGGTCGGGGTTAACAGGGTTTTTAACCAATACAGGTACATCAATTCCTTTCAGGGCATCAGCAAGTTCCTGTACGTTGAACGGGTTCACGGTAGTACGTGCACCAACCCAAAGGATATCAACGCCGTATTTCAATGCCAGTTCGATATGCTGAGGCGTAGCCACTTCCACAGCCACAGGCAGGCCCGTTTGCTGTTTCACCGCTTGCAACCATGGCAAAGCTGCCTCTCCCATGCCTTCAAAGCTGCCTGGACGAGTTCTCGGTTTCCACACCCCTGCACGGATCACGTGCGCAAATCCTTCCTCTTTGATCTGGGTTGCGGTTTCTAACATTTGTTCCTCGGTCTCTGCGCTGCAAGGCCCGGCGATTACCAAAGGCTTTCCTTCGGTATTGATCCAACTGCTTAGCGGTAGGATATCTAAAGAAGCATTCATACTCAAAAACTTGTCCTTAATAAAAAATTGATAATTGTAATATTTTGATCCGGTATTATGCGTATTTCTTCGAATGCCCGTACATTTGACCCCATAAAAGTCAATCAACTTCTTAATGCGTATTACTTTCTTCCTGTGGTCCTATAATGAATTGTTAAACAGTTACTCAGGAAAAACGTACATCAAAAATGGCATATCCGTCACCAAACGACCAAATACCTGTATTTTTTGAAGATACTTCCGTTGCCTTTGCATCCAAATCAGACGCTAAACTAAGGAAGACATACTGGTTATTCAGCCTTATGAATCAGGCTCGAGTCGTAAATTTAGGCACTTTTTTTATAAAGCTCGCGCTAAAACTTAACTTACCTATAAAAAATCTCATCCGGGTCACGATTTTTGAACAATTCTGTGGCGGTGAGACGATTAACGACTGTGACGCTACGATCGCTTCCCTGCGCCAGTCGGGCATTGGTACCATACTGGATTATTCCGTTGAAGGAGAAGATAAAGAAGCCAGTTTCGACGCCACTGCGGCCGAAATCCTCAAAACGATCGACAAGGCAACCGGCTCTGATACCATTCCTTTTTCTGTATTTAAAGTTACTGGCGTAGCCTCCTCGGACCTGCTCGAAAAGGTACAGAAGAAAGAAGAACTGTCGGAAGAAGAAAAAAACGCCTTCGACCGGGCACGCCACCGCGTGCAACGCCTGTGTGCACACGCATATGAGAATAACGTACGCATTTTCATCGACGCCGAAGAAAGCTGGATCCAGGGAGTAATCGACGACCTGGCCTATGAAATGATGGCGCAGTTCAACCGCGAGCGACCTATCGTTTACAATACCTACCAACTCTATCGTCACGAAACCCTCGATGCACTCAAAACCGCTTTTCTCGATGCACGCCAGAAAGGATATTACATCGGTGGCAAGCTCGTGCGCGGCGCTTATATGGAAAAGGAAAGATTGCGCGCCCGTGAGCAGGAGTATTTTAACCCTATTCACACTTCGAAAGAAGCAACCGACGCGGATTACAATCTGGCCATCGATTTCTGCCTCGACCGCCTCGAACATATTTCGATCTGCCTTGGCACGCATAATGAATACAGCTCCCAATATTGCGCGCTCAAAATGCAGAAGCTCGGTATTGAACGCAAAGACGATCGTATCTGGTTCGCACAGCTGCTCGGTATGAGCGACAATATCTCCTTCAATCTGGCAAAGGCGGGCTACAATGTAGCCAAATATGTCCCTTACGGCCCTATCGATGCGGTACTGCCGTACCTGATCCGCCGCGCCGAAGAAAACACGTCCATTGCAGGCCAGAGCAGCCGAGAGTTTTTGCTTGTTAAAAGTGAATTGAAGAGAAGAGGAATCGGTTCTTTATAAGTAAGTTATTACTTTCGCATTCCTAAATTTGACAATTGTATTAAAAACCGAATGAACCAATCCAGAAATCCAGCTCCTTACTTACTCTTCAGCGTACTCCTTATCGGGATTGATCAGGCTTCCAAACTTTTGGTTCATCAATACATGCAACCCGGCTTTTCAGGACAGATTGCGCTGATCGGGGACTGGTTGAAACTGCACTATGTACTGAATCCCGGCATGGCTTTCGGCATGCAGCTGGGGCACGAATACGGCAAATTGTTCCTGACATTGTTCCGCCTGGTGGCAATGGTTGCCATTGGCGGCTATATGATCCACCTCGCACGCGTAGGAGCCTCCAAGGGCTTGCTTTGGGCATTGGCAATGATACTGGCCGGAGCGGTCGGCAACGTGATCGACAGTACGTTTTATGGTGTACTGCTCGGGAATGCTCCCTACGGCTCTCCTACCCCGTGGTTCCACGGACAGGTGATCGATATGATTTTCGTCGATTTCTGGGAAGGTTTTATCCCCGACTGGGTACCGGTATGGGGCGGGCAGTATTACTCGACACCGATCTTCAACATCGCCGATTCCTGCATTTTCCTCGGCGTTTGTAGTATTCTGATATTCCAGGGAAGCTTCCACTCGCATGGGCCGGAGGAAGAGGGATTAAAGGAAGAAAGGGAGGAAGGAGAAAAGGAGGAAATAAATATAGATTCTTCTTCACCGGAAACTCCGGCAGCCGAAACAGGACTACGAGACGATATTCCGACACCGACTTCGACAGAGGAAGAGGATGAGAATAAAAAAGAGAGCATTTAGCTCTCTTTTTTATATCTATGTTTTTCGGGGATCAGTTCTCGTCTTTAGTGTACGGAACGAAATCTTTGAATGTCTTCTTAATCGCTACGTCTGTCGCCTCTTTCTTGTTCTCCCAGTTGGCGTCGAGTTCCAGTGCAACGAGGCCGCTTAGGTTCATCAGTGCCTTAAACTCGTCGAGCTTCCTGATAAAGTCCGGCTGGCGGCGGGCCGACTTCTGGCCCCATTCACGTGCAAAGACGTCTCCTTTGTTCTGCAATTCGTTTTTCTTCTGCATGACATAGTTGAACCTGTCGAGCAAGCCATTCACCGATTTACCGATTACTTCCGTTGCTTCCAACGTTCCCACCGTGGCCACCGTCGTACCACCGATTGTGGTGATGTAGCCGCGGGTTTTCTGATTGTCCGTGGCGATCACCGGTGCCAGGCCTGTCGTGGCCCCAAGCGAGGCATTCAGCAACGACCTGCTGCGCTTGCCCTTCTTGGCACGGGTATAAGCCTTTTTCAGCTCCTGCTCTTTCTCCGTCATTTGTTCAATAAGTCCCCACGCATTTACGAGTGCGCCTCTGTACAAGTTATACACGTACGTGTCGCGCAAGCTTTCATCGATGGTGTTCTTGATCACAAATTTCACCGTACGCTCCTTTTTATTCTGTGCCTTATCCAACACATAGAATATGATATTGAACGCCAGCGTATCGAACGGATCCTTCACGAAGTCATAACCCGGCTCCCAGATAAACTCATAGCTGGTGGCGGTGTTTTTCACCAGTGCACTTTGAGGGACCTTCTTGTTTTCAGAAATAAAATTAAATGTGGTAATATCTTCCTCTCCATTAGGGTCTGATAGCGTGAAGCGCAGGTTAATGCGGTTGTTCTCCGCGCTTCGAATCACCGATTGCTGCGGAATAATCGTAAAATCCGGCGCCAGGTCCATCTGGGTCACGTCCAGTTTCAGGCGGCCCTTGGTACGTGCTTTCGAAGGCTGATCTTCCACCCAAAACTCCATGTACCGCGGCCCCTTTTTCAAAATGCCGAATTGGACACTCGATGGCTCCCAGGTAATTTCCCCGGCAGCAGACAGTTTCATCGCTTCCGGCATCTCTTCCAGTATGGGTACGAACACGATAGGATCGCCGTCAGGGTCACGAACGGCGCCCATGTCGATCTTGTAAACATTCTGTGTTTTGTACTGCACGTAGAACGGTTGCAGCTCGTCGACCTGCGGCGGGCGGTTCACGTGGTTAACTTTGAATACGATCTCACGCGACACACTTTCTCCGGCGGCATTCTGTGCTTCGAACACGACCGGGAACGATTTGGTGGTATTGATGCGGTCGGCGACATCGAACCCGGGAGTCCATACGAAATGACCTGTAGAGTCAAATTTCATATCCTTTACCAGGCCGCTGGCCACCGAATACCTCACCGAATCACTCTTCCCCCCTTTGACCTGCAAATGAAAATTGATCTCTTTTCCCTCATAAAGTACGTTCCACTCCGCTTCCGTCGGGAACACGAGCTGTAATGGGCTCGCTGAGGTATTCTTCATATTATCCTGCCCCTGCGCCCTCAGTACTACAAAAACGGGTATCAGAAGGATCAGTATTTTATGAATTTTTCTTGTTAGCATGACATCAAAAATATAATTAATTCCATGGGTGAGAGAGCACTTAAATTTTAACGCAAAACTAGTAAATCCTGTATAGAATGCCCTGTGATTAGTTGTAAAATTGAAACTCGCGAAAGCACGGGCCCACGCGAGGAATCTGTTTGTACTTTTCAAATACGGCCTTCCGAAGAGGATTATAATTAAAGCAAGTCCGGCACTCTCCAATACCCAAAGCAAAAACCGGAGCGCAATCCTTTTTAAGACTGCGCTCCGGTTTTTAAAGTTCAATATTTACCTTATTATTTTTTCTTTGGGGCTGTTGCCGGAGTGGTAGCAGGCGTTGTTGCAGGCTTAGCCGCAGGGGTTGTTGCTGCTGGTGCCGCTGCTTCTACTTTGTCTGGATCAACACCCAGTTTTCGAAGAATCAGGTTAGTCGCATTGTTTTCTTCCGATGCTGCGAAAAGGATAATAGGCGTTGTACCGGCACCTGCGTCCATGTTCAGGATGTAAAGGAAACCCGCTTCTTTACCAACTTCCTGGATCGCGTTGTTCACTTTCGTCAGGATCGGTTCGAGCAACTGCTGCTGTTTTGTTTGCAGGGAGGTCTGCGCGTTGTTACGCATTTCTTCAATACGGGTTGAAAGGTTTTGCAACTCTTTCTCTTTATCAGCGCGGATAACGTCGGTCATGTTCGCGCCGTTTTTCTGATATGCTTCGTATTTTTCCTGAGCCTCTTTGTAAGTTTCGCCGATCGCTTTGTCCAACTGCGCTTTGGTTACTTCCAGCTGGTTCTGCATCACTTTCGCTTCCGGCAATTTGCTGATTATATAGTCGACATTCGTGTAACCTATTTTAGTAGGCCCGCCTGCCGGGGTAGTCTGGGCTAAGAGAGGGGTGGTGATTATGGTCATCACGACCAGAATAGCCATCAGTTTTTGTTTCATTGCTTTGTTACTTATTTAAGTTTACTGTTTGTACTTTTTTGCTTTGGTGAGTTTTTCGCAGGCGTGGCTGGCTGTTGTTGGGCCGGCTCTTCGGGCTTGGCAGTTTTATCATTACTACCGGTTTTATCATTACCTCCTGCTTTGTTAGCCTTCGGATCAATCCCCAACTCCTCCATCACGTAATCCGAATAATCATGTTTCGGATTGGTGTAGAGCATGCCAATATCGCTGGATTTATCGAACATAAAATCGAGCCTCCGCTGGCTGCAAACCTTGGTCACTGCACGCTGTACTTTTTCGAGTACCGGCTTCATGAGTTCCTTTTTCTTCTGGAACATCAACCCTTCCACACCGAATATCTTGCTGTTGTATTCGCCTGCTTCCAGCTCTTTTTCCTTTATTTCACCCTGCCTCTTCCTTTTCAGCTCATCCGTCAGCAGGATTTCCTCCGCCATATAAGCGCGCTGCATGCGGTCAATCTCGGCAAATTTATCCTGAATTTCCTTCGCCCACTTGTCAGAGAACTTCTTCATCTCTGTCTGCGCTGCCTGGTATTCGGGCATCTTACTGGTGATGAATTCCATGTCGGTATACCCGATCTTCTGGGCATATAGTGCTGAACTGCATAGAATTGACAAAACTAGTAAAATAAAGATCTTCTTCATGCCAAGCTGCTAATATAATTTGCAAACCTCTTAACGAATCCCCCCGTCAGATTATTATCTGATCTGCTGCCCGATTGTAAAGTGAAACTGTGGCCCGCTTCGGGTAGTCTGTCCCTGGATTTTGTCGAAACCATAACCCCAGTCGATACCGAGCAAACCGAACGCGGGCATGAAAATCCTCGCACCAATACCTGCGGAACGTTTCAAGTCGAAAGGATTGAACTCGCTGTAACTACCCCAGTTGTTACCGCCTTCTGCAAAACCGAGTACGAAAATCGTTGCCTGCGGATTAAGCGAAACAGGGTAGCGAAGTTCCATTACATATTTGTTATAAACAATACCTCCACCCGACGCAGGATAACCGTTAGCAGCCAATGGCCCAACTTTCTGATCCTGGTAACCGCGAAGACCGATAATATCCTGATCCGCGAGCGAGAATGTTCCCTGCCCCGCCAGACCGGACCCACCGAGAATGAAGCGACCGAACGGGCTATAACCAACCTTGTTTCCGTATGCGCCCAGGAAGCCCATGTGCGCGCGGGTGCTCATGACGAGCTTACCTACGATCGTCGCATAATAGCTCGCATCGAACATCCATTTGTGGTATTCAACCCAGCGGTAAGTGTCGGTTTTGTCTGAGAATGCTTTTTTTCTGAACACCGAGTAAGGTGGTGTGAAAGTAGCGCTCAAAGAGATATTGCTACCACTTCTCGGGAATTGGAAATCACTCAATGTGTTCCGTGAAATGGTGGTGTTGAATGAAATGTTGTTTGATACCCCCTTGCTGTAACCGATCCGGAAGATGTCAAGGCTATCGAGACGATAGCGCTGGTAGGATAGCGAATGCGTCATCACGAGGTTCCGATCAGGCTCTTTCAGACGGCGGCCGAGAGACAAGGTAATACCATTGTTGTAGTAACCTCCGCGATAGCTTACTCTTCCGCCACCACCACTCGTGTTGTAGCCATAGTAAGAGCTCAAATCGGTCATACGATAAACGGTACGCTGGAATGACACCCCGAAGTTAATCGGCTTCTTCCCGCCCAACCATGGTTCGCTGAACGACAGCGAGTAAGTCTGATACTGCTTACCATTAGCCTGGAAGCGCAACGATAGCTTTTGTCCGTCACCGGAAGGCAATGGGCGCCATGTTTCGCGGTTCGGGATGTTTTTGATGGAGAAGTTATTGAAAACCAAACCCAAAGTTCCTACGAAACCTATATAACCTCCCCAGCCACCGGAAAGCTCGATCTGGTCGGATGGCTTTTCTTCCACGGTGTACTCGATATCCACAGTACCGTCGGCCTGGTTCGGAATCGGGTTGATCTGAATTTTTTCAGGGTCAAAATAACCCATTTGCGACAACTGGCGCTGGGTGTTAATGATCTCCGTCTTGCTGAATTTCTGACCCGGCAGCGTAAATAGCTCGCGCAATACAACGCGGTCGCTGGTCTTGGTGTTACCGTTCAGGAGAATGCGGTTGATGGTCGCCTGCTTACCTTCGAACATGCGAAGCTCCACGTCGATCGAGTCGCCTTCAACAGCTCTTTCAGTTGGCTCAATGTGGAAATAGAGGTAACCGTCGTCCATGTAAATCGAACTGACGTCGGAGCCTGGGATACCGTTGATCTTCTTATCCAATTCCTCAGGATTGTACACATCACCCTTCTTCACACCCAGGCGTTCGCTCAGGTATGCAGAGGTATACAGGTAGTTACCCGACCAGCTGATATTGCGGTAATAGTATTTTTGGCCTTCATCGATCTTCATGTCGATGCTGATCGTCTGATCGCCATTGATAATAGTATCGAACTGGATGGTCGCATCGCGGTAACCGTTTTTGCGGTAGTAAGCAATGAGTTTCTCCTTATCCTCGTCGTATTTTTTAGGAATGTATTTCGATGGGTTGAACAGGCGACCAATGCGACGTTGCTTAGTGCCTTTCATTTTGCGTTTCAGCAACTGATCGCTGATAGCCGTGTTACCTTCGATATTGATTTTCTGGATCTTAACTTTCTTACCCTTCGTGATCGCGAAGTTCAGGGTAGCCTGGCCACGGGTCGAATCGGGAATTTGGAGGACTTTTACTTTGGTATAGTAAAAACCCTTGTCCATGTAGTATTTCTTGATGACCAGCTGGGTGTTTTTGATGATCGTCGGTGTGATTACACGGCCCTTGATCAGCTTCACCTTGTCATTCAGTGTCTCGCGTTCGCCTTTACGGATACCCGAGAAAGAAACTTTGTAAAGCCTCGGGCGCTCTTTAATGTGAATATTGAGCCAAACCTTTTCGCCTTCGATCTTGGTCGCCATGATTTCCACGTCGTCCAATGTACCGAAATCCATCATTTTCTTGATAGATGAAGTCACAGCCGGTCCCGGAATGCGGATTTTGTCGCCCGGCTTCAAACCGGAAATAGAGATCATCGAATTAGGATCCAGAAACTGGGTACCCGAAACGGTCACTTCTGCGATGGTGTATTCTTTGGGATTGGCCGGATCAATGCCGAGGTTCGTCGGAGCGGCTGTTGGTTTAGCGCCGCCGAGGCCTACACGCTGTGCCTGTACTGAAATGCAGCAGCACAAAAGGAGTAATGCGGAAAGGCCTTTGAGATGTGCTAATGATGTATTCAAATTTTTCACTGGGTTCATATAATTCTACTTAGCACCATTCGCTTTAATTTGTTCACCCGTTTTGCCGAAGCGTCTTTCACGGTTCTGATACGAAAGTATCGCCTCGTACAAATGCTCCCGGCGGAAGTCGGGCCAGAAAAGATCCTCATAAAAATACAGTTCAGAATATGCCAGTTGCCAAAGCAGGAAGTTGCTGATCCTGTGGTCACCACCTGTCCGCAGCATCAGGTCCACATCGGGGCGGCTGCCCGTAGATAAGTTACCTGCTACTACTTCTTCATTGATTTCTTCGGGTAGTAAAACACCGTTACGAACGTCCTCAGCGATTTTGCGAGCTGCCTGCGTAATGTCCCACTTGCCACTGTAACCCAATGCCAAGATGAGATTCAGGCCCGTATTGTTGCGTGTCTCCCAGATAGCTTTTTCGAGTTGGTTCTGACAGCTCTTCGGAAGACTTGCCGTATTCCCGATCGTATCGAGCTTTACGTTGTTTTTCATCATCGTAGGCAACTCGTTACCGATCGATTGCACGAGCAGTTCCATCAACGCTCTTACTTCAAACTCCGGGCGTGCCCAGTTTTCGGTTGAAAAAGCATACAACGTCAGACAAGAAACCCCGAGCTCCGCACATCCTTCCGTCACTTCCCTCACCGCCTTGATCGCATTACGGTGACCAAACACACGCGCTGCTCCCTGGTTTTGGGCCCATCTTCCGTTGCCGTCCATGATAACGGCTATGTGTTTTGGCAGATTGCCCGTATCAATGAGCTCCTTCATTACTCCTGACTCCTTTTAACCTTTTTTAACAAAACAAAAACAACATGTTCGAAGCGCTTGCCGTCGGGAATGATTTTCAGCCGCTCCGGGTTATTTCAGGAATCACTTTGCCAGTAAACTAATACGCAGCAACCTGTCAATGTGTGCCGAAAAACTGCACAATTCATTCCTGCTCCCGCCATCAGCCTATCAGAAAGCCCTGATGGACAACGCATTAACTTCCAAAATAACAATGGAAATTTAAACGAGGGCGCAATTTAGGAATAAGAATCAGGTCTACAAAATGAATATTCCGGTACAATCAGGGTGTAATTCGATTAATTATCAAGAAGATGGCGGATCGCGTCACCGTAGGTACTCCCGCTGGTGACTTGCGAAGCCTTGCGATCGCGCATCACGATCACGTACTTGCCGTTAAAGTGTTTCTGGATTTCCTTGATATGGTGGGAGTTGACAATACCTGCCCGGCTCACGCGCAGGTAATGCTTGGGAAGCTTCTCTTCGAGCGAAGTAAGCGTGTAGTTGAGCAGGTACTTCTGCCCGTCGAGCGTATTTAGAAAAACGTATTTCTCTTCCGCCTCGAAATGCGTGATCTCCGTCATCGGAATCAGCAGAATGCGGTCGCCGGATTTCACCGACAATGAAAATATCTCCTTCTTTGGCTTCATTTCTTCCAAAAGCCGCAGCAGGTTTTCGGAATAGGGATTATGACTGCTCACATTACCGTTGGCAGCCTGCGTAATGTTCTTAATCTTATCGATCGTCTTCAAAAGCCGGTCGTTTTCTACCGGTTTGAGCAGGTAGTCTACCGAGTTCTCTTCAAATGCGCGGATCGCGTACTGGTCGTAAGCGGTTGAAAATACGACCAAAGGCATTTTGGTCAATTTAGAGAGCATTTCAAAGCCATTCAGCAGTGGCATTTCAATGTCGAGAAAAATGACGTCAGGATGATGTTTGTCTATTTCAACCAATCCCTCGGCGCCGTTTTTGGCTTCCGACACGATGTCGAAAGTGTCGGGATGCTTTTCGAGCAACCTTCTGAGGCGGCTCAATGCAAGCTGTTCGTCGTCGATCAGGATCGTTTTAAGCGGAAAAAGCATGATTGGATTGTTGATGGTTTTCAATAGCAGATTTCTGGATGGCAATATTAACCGATTTGTGCGGTTGGTTAAGCAGTTCCAAACGTGCATTGTCACCGTAAAGCAGTTTCAGTTTATCCTGAATGCTGCGCATACCATAACCAGCGCCCAAAGTCTCGGAGAATGCCGGACCATTGTCATGCACGCACAAATGCAGCCATTGGTCTTTCTCATAAATTTTCACCACAATATTACCCTGGTCGGCCATGCGCGAAATGCCATGCTTGATGGCATTCTCGACGATCGGCTGCAAAATGAACTTCGGCACTTGCAGGTTTTTCAAAGAGTCTTCCTCCACTTCCACCGTAAAGCGCAGGCGATCTCCAAACCGCACCTTCTCCACTTGCAGATAGGTCTCCACCATTTCCAGTTCGTTTTCGATGGTATCAAAATAATCGCTCGTCTTGCGGCCGGTGGTGTAGCGGAAAAGCTTGGAAAGCAGCAGCGTCATCTCCTCGGCCTTATCGGGATCTTCGTGCACGAGGCTCGCAATGCTATTCAATGAATTATATAAAAAATGCGGGTTAATGCGGGCCTGCAATGCGTCCAGTTCGGCACGGGTTTTCAATTTTTCAAGATTGAGTAGTTGATATTCCTGATCCGAGATCTTCCGTGAAATCTGCCGGCCTTCACGGCTCAGGAAATAAAACACGTTCGCGATTACAATGGGCGCCCATGAGTACCAATACCAGGGCGCATTCTGCGACGGCTCGGACGGGTAACGCGCCACGTACTGACTCACGATGTCGGCCGCAAAAAAGTAATGAACTGAAATTGCCAGCAAGCTATCGAAGAAAACGATCACAATGGACAGGATAATATGCTTGGCAATCAAGCTTTTGACAACCATATCCAGCCAGGTCGTGAGCCCCTGCGTGACAAGGATCGTGCATACGCCCGTGGCGATATTGAGAATCACCAGATATTTATAGAAAGCCAGCCGGATAGGTTCCTCAGTGAACGATAGCTCGGCCGTGAAATAGGCGATCGCATTAAAACCGTACAATATCACCGCCCCGAGAATAGCCGCCACGAGTGTGCCTACCCAGCCCTGGTTCTGGATAATGGCGATCAGGCTGAAATCCTGCCAGTTGAACGACCTTTCCTGTGAAGTAAAACTGAAATTAGCCCCCTCTACCTTTGCCCCGCTCAAATCCACGTCGGACAAACTACTGAAACTCAGATCCGCATTACGCAGATCAGCGTTCCGGAAAGTCGTCCGGTCGAGGGCCGAGAAACGAAGTTTTGCATTGCGCAGATTAGCCCCGTCAAAGTTGATGTCCTTCAAACTCGAAAAGCTAAAATCTGCATTTTCCAGATCCATATTACTGAAATCCCTTCCGTCCAGCGATGAGGCTGTCATGCGCAACGGCTTCGTCTTGTTGTCGTCCATGCTACTTAAACCCTAAACGTTAATATCAGTTTGTCTGAGAAAGCATCCATTCGGTTTCCATTTTGCCCCAATCCGGGTGAATAGCAGTCTCCGGTTTGAAGGCGCTGAATTTCTGTTGCGCTTTTTCGAGCAAAGGCTTCGCTACCTTCTTCCCACCGCCGTATTCATCAGGAGTATAAAACAGGCTCGAACCTTCGAGGTAATATATCCGCGGGTTCTCTGCATTGATCGACTTCGCCGATTGCAAAAAGCCCTGAAACTTCTCCCCGTCCGCCTGCCAGCGGTTCATCGGGTCGGCAGCAAGGTGAATCTGGGATTGGTATGCTTTCAAAATTTCGATTTCGTCGTTCGGTTTGCCGGCAATGCCCTCCGCGTCTTTCAATAAGGCATTTGCTTTGTCCAGATACTGATCCTTTTCGGTCAGGGTTGGTGCTACAAAGCCCAGCAGTACATTGGAATAGGCCGCATAATACTTCGGCAGCCACTCTTTCGGCTCCGCAGCGGCAATGCGTTCGAAGCGGTTGGCAATGTCCACCAGGCTTTTTGGGTCGGGCTTGGAGCGGTCGATGCCGTTCAGTGCTTTGATACCGTCGCCCATGGCCTGCGTATATTTCTCGTTCTGCGCCCACGCGATGCCGGTTGCGAACACGAACATTAGCGCGATTGTGAATAGCTTTTTCATTGTTTTGTCTGTTTTAAAATGTTGGTTATGAATGTCTAAAAATCGTCTTTCTCGACTTTGGCTTTCTTCGAGAGCATAATCTGCATGCCTACAAAGAAGCTACGGTAACTCTGTGGGCCCACAGCGTAGCGCGTTTTGCCGTCGGGCGTATAGCGGTAGGTAAATACATTGCGGGTATTGAAGATATTATCGACCGTGGCGTAGAATATCACCAGATTGCCTCTGATGCTCTGCAACTTGCTGGCCTGAATGCTCACATTATGCACGACGGGCGTGCGGTCTTTCAGAAATTCGTCATTGTTGGGATTGTAATAAGGTCGGCCGCTGGTGAATGCGTAAGTCGCGCTGAGGTTGGTTTTGGCTTTTTCAAACCATTTTTTGGTAATGAGGCTGATATTATGGTTTGAAATAAATGTCGGCGTGGCCGACTGTTCGTATTGCTGGAAAAGGCGTTTCGAATCCACGAAACTGTAAGTAACCCAGTAATCGAGGTTTTTAATGGATTTCTGGTCGCGCCAAAAGAAGTCGAAACCGCGGGCGTATCCGTCGCCGCCATTATTGGTCGTGCCCCAGGGGAAGCGATAGGGATCGGCGTCGTATTTCTGGCCGGTAAATTCCCGGACGAGCTGCGCGTAGTTTTTATAGAATGTCTCGACGCGGAATGTGCGCTGGTTTTTGATGATCTGGTAATTGAGGATCAAATGGTCGGCACGCTCGTATTGGAGGGACTTATTTAAATACAAATACCGGTAATCAGGGTTTTGGTAAAACTGCCCCGCGGCCAGGGATACTTGGCTATACCGGCCGGTTTTTAATGCAAATGACAGTCTGGGGGCCACATTAGCACGGCTGATCACCGACGAATACTCGCTCCGCACGCCAATGCGCCCTGCCAACGCACGGGTAATGTAGATCTCCGACTCGACGAATGCGGCCACATACCGGTCTTTCAACTTAAATAAGGTACCATCCACACCATTCCCGATATTGATCGCATGTGCCTCGGCACCGAACAGAATGGTATTGTTTCCCGTGAGCAGGCGTGTGAGCACAATGCGTGCCTGCGCACGCTCGTCGAAACGATCGAAGTTGACGCCGTCCCAAGTCATATTATCCTTGTTGCGGCTGTACGAAAGACCGGAGTTCAGCGTCCAGCGGCCGTCGGCCCAGGAGTCGGTATAGGTACTGGTGGTGAATGCATTGCTGTTTTTCAAAACCAGGCGCATTTTGCCGGTATCCGACGACGGGTCTTTGCTATTCATGCTCAAATGACTGTCGGAATACATGCCGTACACTTTCAGGACGCCATTTTTGGTCGGTTTCCAGCGGTAGGTCAATGAAGATCCTTTGAATTCCGGCGCGTGGATCCATTCCACATTCTGCTTCACCAGCTTGAACAGCGGCCGCAAGTTGCCATAGTAGACCACTGCCGATACCGATTGATTCTTGTTGGAGTAATCATAATTCAAACCCGCATTTGCCAGGTTCAAACTAATACCTAATCCATTATTACTGATTTTATCCGTCGTATTCAGCAGCAGTACCGACGACAATGCCTGCCCGTACTGCGCTGAATAACCGCCGGTGCTGAATGAAGTGCCTTTAAACATAAATGGATTGAACCGCCCCCGTGACTGCACGTCGGGTAGCGAACTGAAAAACGGGTTCTGGACAATCATTCCGTCGATCACGATCTTGGTTTCCTGCCCGGAGCCTCCGCGTACAAACAGCCCCTCCTGCTCCCCTACCCGCTGTGCGCCCGGCAAAAACTGCATGGCTCCGGTAATATCTGCCGCCGCGCCCGCCGTAGTTACAATATCCAGCGGTTTCAGCATGGCCATTCGCTTTTCATCCGAGGCTTCGAACGCCCCCGCGGTGATCACCACGGTATTCAGTTCGTTGGCGAGTTCATTTAGCTTGATAGTCATTGTCGGAATACTTTCTTTCAGATTAATCTTCTTTTCAAAAACCTCAAATCCTACATAAGTCGCTGCGAGCGTCGCCGTATCCGATTCCGAAGTCTGGAATGCGAAGACACCATTTGCGTCGGTCGTTCCGCCGTCATAGGTGCCTTTCAGGAACACGTTCGCGCCAGGCAATGCATTTCCCTTGTGATCGGTCACCTTGCCCTGAATGCTCTTTTGGGCAAAAACCGCCGGGGTAACGAATAGCAACAGACAATAAAAAAGCTTCATGGCTAATAGATTATGTGCAACTGTTGACACAAATCTATTGGCCATGAAGCCGTTTAGTAAGTGATTTCCGACGAAGTGCCGGTTTCGGGCGGATGAATTTGCCCGCCAGCGGAATGAAAACCGCCGGTTTTAGAGCTCTTCGAGCAAGATATCCTTCCAGCGTACCTTGATACCGCCGCCGTCGTGGATCTGCAATGCAATCGAACCTTCACCCGCACCGATTTTAGCGTCGGTAAGGTCTACCATTTCGTGGCCATTGAGCCAGGTTTGCGTGCGATCGCCTACCGCGCGGATGCGCAACGTGTTCCATTCGCCCATTTTCAGGAAGCCTTCTTTCTCTTCCGGGATCTGCACGAGCCAGTTGCGGCCGTACGATTCGTAAATACCGCCGGTATCGTGGTTTGGCGGTGCCACTTCTACCTGCCAGCCCGAAACTTTGGTACCTTCCACGGTAGAGCGGAAGAATACCCCGCTGTTACCATTCGCCTCTTGTTTGAATTTCAGGGACAAATCGAAGTTCTTGTAAAACTTGTCGGTGGTGAGGTAGCCGTACTTCTTGTCTGGGCCGCTTTCGCAGATGAGCTCGCCGCCATCCACGTACCATTTTTCGGTACCGTGGACGGTCCAACCTTTAAGGTCCTTTCCGTTGAATAATTTAACGGGCTTTTTCAATGGATCGGCGGAGGGGCCTTTCAGCCCAAAAAATGCCGAATTAAGCATTAATACAGCTGCTCCGGCGACGATCAACCGTCTCAATTTTAACATGGTGGTTATAGGATTAGGATTAAAAATTTATGGTTACAAATTCTATCAAACTACATTTTGCATTAGTTTTACGAAAATTAACCACTTGGAAAGCTATGAAAAAAAACCGTTTTAGGGGGCGTTGGGCGACATTTTTTTTGGCGGCAGGGCTATTTTCAACGATTTTGATTTCTTGTAAGGAGAATGCCGATGATGTTGTAAAGCGAAAAGCCATGACAGATGTCATCAATGAAAATCCTGAATTCAGCATGTTGAAAGATATTATGGAGAGAGCGGGAAAAAGTGATGCTTTCAGATCTCAAAACCAAACATTGCTAGCACCATCCAATGACGCTTTTAAGAAGGCAAACATATTCAGTTCGTCGCTCATCGCCGATAAGGATGCAGAAGAGTTCCTGAAAAATCACACGATTAAATCGGTAAAAAAATACAGCGAATTTGAGGCCGGTTCCTTAGAAACACTCGGAAATTTGAAACTCAATATTGCAAAAAAAGATAGCGTGGTAACTTTCAATGGTGCCAAAATCGCTATCAAGAATGTTGAAACCAACAATGGCTACATCCAGGTGCTCGATAGTGTTTACGTGAAAGTATTGTAGTATCAGACATAACCGCATATTAAAACAGAAACCCCGAAGCATCACGCCTCGGGGTTTTCCATTTTTAGTATGCTAATCTTCTCAGAACTGATCTACATGCGAGAAGAAGAAATTCCCTTCGATAGCCGCGTTTTCGTCTGAATCCGATCCGTGGATTGCATTCTTTTCCATCGAAATCGCAAACAATTTGCGGATAGTACCTTCCTCGGCATTTGCCGGGTTGGTAGCACCAATGAGCGTACGGAAATCTGCCACCGCGTTCTCCTTTTCGAGGATCATCGGGATGATCGCCCCGGACGACATATACTGGCAAAGATCATTGTAGAAGGGACGCTCCTTGTGCACGGCGTAAAATTCACCGGCACGCTCGGAGGTAAGTTGCGTTTTTTTCAGGGCCACAATCCGGAATCCTGCTGCTTCGATCATCTTGATGATTGAACCCGAATGACCATCCTTCACAGCGTCAGGCTTGATCATGGTAAATGTCTTATTCGTTGGCATACGTACTTGGCTATTATTGATACTGACTGCAAGCTACTATATTTCATTTTAAAATACCGAACCTTTCGTCCTCAAACGGCCTCCTAATGTTAAATCACCGCCTGATTGCCAGCCTTTACCGCGTTTCATGAAGCAAATCCCAACAGTTTTGTTAATTTTGTGGGCTCTAAGCAAACAGGAAATACCTCTTTTGAACTAAGTCACTGTGAATCAAACAATTGAAGAGCTTCGCTCTTTTTTATCCCAACCCCAAAAAATTGTTATCACAACGCACCGTGACCCGGATGCGGATGCATTGGGTTCATCCCTGGGCTGGGCCAGTTATTTGCTCAAAAAAGGACATGAAGTGACGGTTATCAGTCCTACCGACTATGCCGCAAACCTGCGCTGGCTCTCAGGCATGGAGCACGTGCTCGTATATGAAAAGGCCTCCGAGCAAGGTAAATGCAAGAAGAAAATCGAGCAGGCGACGCTGATCTGCTGTCTCGATTTTTCAGCACTGTCGAGGTTGAAGGACCTCGGAAAGGTAGTACAAGACGCTGCTGCACCGAAAATGATGATCGACCACCACCTCGAACCGGAGCATTTTGCGAAATGGATGGTTTGGGATACCACAGCTGCCGCTACGGCGCAGCTCGTGTATGAACTGGTAAAGGAAATGGAAGGTGGCTTGCCTGCCGAACAGATTTTCGACATCCCCATGGCCGAATGCCTCTACGCCGGCATTATGACCGACACCGGCTCGTTCCGCCACGGCAATGTAACGCCCGCTGTACACCTCGCGGTAGCCGATCTGATGCGTACAGGCTTCGATTCGAGCCGTGTGCACCGGCTGATCTACGACAATGCGCCGCTCTCACGCCTGCAATTCCTGGGTTATGTGCTTTGCAACAAACTCACCGTGCTTCCGGAATACCGCACGGCTTATATGGTCCTTACCGAAGCGGAATTACAAAAATTCAACTCGGCATCGGGTGAGACGGAGGGGATCGTCAACTACGGTTTGCAGGTCGAAAATGTCGTGATGTCGGCCATGTTCATCGAACGCAAAGGCGAGGTCAAGATCTCGTTCCGCTCGGTTGGCTCATTCTCGGTACGCGACCTTGCCAGCACGCATTTCAGCGGTGGCGGGCACAAGAATGCATCGGGAGGCCGGTCCGAACAATCAGTAAATGAAACAGTTGCAAGATTTTTAAGCATACTTCCATCATACCAGGAAGAACTTTTACGCGTTGACTAAACTTAAATTCCACATTCACCAAAATATCTTCTAATTAACACGTCCCAATGAATTTAAAAACAATCGGTTATGCGATGGGCATAACTATTCTCGCAGCCGCTTGCAATCAACATCGTCAGCAGGTTACCGAAAGCGGCCTTAAATACACGCTTTTCGATCACGAAGACGATGCAAGAAAGGCTAAACTGGGGGATATCATGACGTTCCACCTGGTATTGAAGAATGGTACCGACTCTACGCTCCGCGATACATATAAAGAGAAAAATCCGGTAAAAATGGTATTGCAGGCTCCTCCCTACAAAGGCAGCTTTGAAGAAGGCCTTACCATGCTTGCTACCGGCGACAGCGCGAAGTTTTTGGTTAATGCAGATACCTTGTTCGCGAAAATCGGTCAGCCAATGCCTCCGATGATCAAAAAGGGTTCTGAACTGAGCTTTACCGTAAAAGTAGTAAGCGTACTCACTTCTGAAGAATTCCAGAAACAGCAAGCTGAGGCAGGTAAAAAGCAAAAAGATATCGATGCGAAAATCATCGACGATTATCTGGTTAAAAACAACCTGAAAGCGAAAGCCAGAAAAACAGCTTCCGGCCTTGTATACGTACCACAAACCGAAGGAACAGGCGCAAGCCCTGCTGCCGGCGACAATGTGAAAGTACATTACACTGGCAAATTCCTCGACGGCAAAGAGTTCGACAGCTCTAAAAACCAGGGCAAACCACTCGACCTGCAAGTAGGCGCCGGAATGGTGATCCAGGGTTGGGACGAAGGTATTACCCTGATGAAAAAAGGAGAGAAAGGCTTATTGCTTATCCCTTCGGGCCTTGCTTACGGACCTGAAACTTACGGACCAATCCCAGGCAACTCGGTGTTGCAGTTCGAAATGGAATTGATCGACTTTACCAAAGGTGCGAAACCGGCTGCCGGCCCTGCATTACCTACACCTGCTCCGGCTAAGTAAAGCGTCGACTTTTTATAAATGCCACGAAGGCACGAATTGACACGAATGGTTTCGTGACGATTCGTGCCTTCGTGGCATACAACCCTTCCCATTTTTGCGTAAAATGCACTCCGATCACAATCATTTTACGCATGAAACTTTGCTTCGCCACCAACAACCGGCATAAACTCGAAGAAATACAGGCATTGCTCGGCGACCAGTTCGAGCTGGTCACCTTAAGCGACATCGGCTGCGATACCGATATTCCTGAGCCGTTCGACACCATCGCCGAAAATTCCCATGAAAAAGCGCGGTTCGTCCAGGACAATTTCGGCCTAGATTGCTTTGCCGACGACACCGGCCTCGTCGTCGACGCATTGAATGGCGAACCAGGCGTCAAATCCGCGCGCTACGCCGGTGAACAGCGCGACTCCAACGACAATATCGACCTGCTTCTCAAAAACCTTGCAGACAAGCCCAGCAAGGCGGCGCGCTTTCTGACCGTCATCACATTATCCTGGAAAGGCCAATACCACCAATTCGAAGGAACCGTGGAAGGCGCGATTATCGATGAGAAACGCGGCACCAACGGCTTTGGTTATGACCCGGTATTTGTTCCGGAGGGACACTCGCGCACATTCGCAGAAATGACCATGCAAGAAAAATCAGAACTGAGCCACCGCGCACGCGCATTCGCGAAGCTCGTAGGTTTCCTGAAAGGCCAGTAATATTTTTATTCATCATTTAAATCGTACGGACATGTCGGACTTCAATTCGGATGATTATCGCTACGACGGTAGCAAAAAATTTGACATCAGTAAGGCCAAAACACGTTTCAAGGATATTTACGCCGACAAGGCAGAGTATGAAGCGATGCAGGAAGAATCGGCGAAGGAGCTCGATGAGTTGCAAAGCATGATGTACGCGCACAATCGATATGGCCTGCTGGTTATTTTTCAGGCAATGGATGCGGCCGGGAAAGACGGGACTATCAAGCACGTTCTTTCGGGCGTGAACCCTGTTGGCGTTAAAATCCATTCCTTCAAACGACCTACCGAAACCGAATTGGGTCACGATTTTCTCTGGCGAACCAACCAGGTCCTGCCGCAGCGGGGCACGATCACGATCTTTAACCGCAGCTATTATGAAGAAGTGCTGGTCGTGAAAGTGCAGCCCGAAATCCTGACGCAATCGCAACGCCTTCCAGAGGAACTGACTGCGGATTTGGATAAAGTGTGGAAACATCGCTATTCCGATATCCGCAATCTGGAAAAATACCTATACCGCAACGGTATCCGGGTAATCAAGTTTTTCCTGAATGTGTCAAAAGAAGAGCAAGCCACGCGACTGATCGAACGCATTGAAGATCCTTCCAAAAACTGGAAATTTGAGGAGCAGGATGTGAAAGTACGCGACAAATGGGCGGAATATATGCAGGCTTACCAGGATTGTATCAATGAAACCGCCTCCAAAAAGGCCCCGTGGTACGTAGTCCCGGCCGATGATAAGAAAAACCTGCGCCTGACCGTAGCCAAAATCGTCGCCGAAGAATTGAAGAAGATGAAGATGTCCTATCCCGAATCCGGGCCGGCGCGCACCGAAGAGCTTCGCCATTTCATCGATATTATCAACGCCCAGACAAAACAGCCCTAAAAAAGGAAGGCCGCTGATCAATGATCAACGGCCTTATAGCTATGCATGGTGTGAAGTTATATCTTATTTCTTGATGGTGAAATTACCGCCACCAATTTTGTATCCTTCCGCATACAGCTCCACATTATACTTTCCAGGGCGGAACTTGTTGGCGTTATCGTACAACATCTCCACTTTCTGGTTGTTGTTTTGATAAGCGATCGACTCACGGGTTGTAAATTTGGATGGTGCGCCATCGATTTCAAACTCACCTGAGCCAGTAGCATCGTCCGCTACAACCGCTCCATCAGGATCCAACACACGCACATAAATATCTTTTGGCTCCTGAGCAGTCAACTCGTTTTCCGGAAGATTGAAAACCAGTTTCAGCTTGTCAACTCGGCTGGCTTTGTATTCGTCTTTGTCTTTGGTCTTACCGCGTGAGTTCACGGCCAGCACTTTCAGGTTCTGTGCTTTCAGTGCAGCAGCTTTGCTTACTTTCGCGCTCAACTCTTTATTTTGAGCAGTGAAAGTAGTTACAGAGTCGGTCAGCTCAGCCTGACGTTGTACCAGTCGCTCACGCTCGCTAGTAAGCGTTCCCACGTGTGTGTGCAGGGAGTCATTGCTTGCTACCAGTTGCTCATTTTCAGCTTTCAGCTGTGCGATCATCTCGTCTTTCTCAGCCAGGAATTTTTCGTATTCCTTAATTTTACCGAGGTATTTGTTCGTTTCAACTCTTCTGCTGCGGCTGAATGCTACCTTATCAGCTTCAAGTTTCTCCTTCATCTTGGTCAGTTCTGTAACATCACCTCCCAATTTCTCAACTTCCGCAATTTTCGCATCCAATACGGTGGAAATAGAATCCAGTTTAGTTTTGGTTACAGCCAACTCTCTTGCCTTTTCGACTACCATTGACTCTTGCTGGGTCAACTCTTGTTTCTGAGTTGTGAACAAGTAGCCGAACATGGCTGTTGCAAGCCCAAGGACAACTACCATTGCCCAGGCGATGCTCTGCTTATTTTTCTGTTCTTGTTGCATTGATATTAAGTTTACTTGTGTGATTTAGTTTCTCATGGAGACAGGTTAAAAATTAAATCCGGGTCTACATGCTGTTCTGCTTTCACTTCAAACAATTCTGTGCCGCTCAATGCCGACGACTCAAACAGGCCATATACTTGAAATCTACAAATCCCCTTGAAATGCAAAAAAGAGCCTCATTATCACGAATTTGGCTCTTTTAAAATGATATTTTTCAATCCGGAAAATTCCTACAAACCGCTGGCTATCTCAAATTTACAGTTGGAAAATTGGGTAATGTTACCACAAACTATGGTGTAGAGGTACATAGAAAATAATGCAATTGCCCTGTTAAAGTCCTATTTTACCATGAATGCCGAATACCTTCTTCTCCACAAATATGAGTTTCTGGTAACCGGTTACATCGTAGGTGTTTATTTCCAGGAGGTTATTCCGTTTCACCGCGTTGAGAAGCACTTTCTTTTCGGAGTTATAAACCTTATTCGAGGCGCGGATCAAAGCCTCGACACGCAATGGCTGCTTTAAAACAGAATCTGTATCAATCTTCAAATAAGATACGGGCAGGTCATTGCCTGGTTTAATGCGATATTCATAACGCAGGGGGCCGTTTTGAATCACTTCGTAGCTCTGGCGATACGAGGGTTTGTTAATATCGGCCTGTACAAACAATTCGAGCTCTTTCTTCCAATCTACTTCGCGCGTTTTCGAAGCTTCGCGTTTGCTTCCGAGGATCGCCGTCTTGCTAACTTCCGGCTTCTTTTCATTCAAATACACGATCTGATTTTCAATAAAACCCTTTAAATCGTAATAGGCTTTCGGGGCGTCGTCGCGGGTTTCTTCCGGACGACAGGAAACCAATAAAGATAACAGAGCTGCTGCAACGATAGTAAGGAAGCGGTAATGCATGAGTTGAAGATGTGGCTAAAAAAACAGAGAGCCCGATGGACTCTCTGTTAGTTAACATCAATCGATGTCTGAAAGTTTTAGAGAATGCTCGTTCCCGTCATTTCTGCCGGCTGTGCAATTCCCATCAATGCCAGAATGGTCGGCGCGATATCGGCCAGCTTTCCATTGTTGATTGGCTTTTGGTATTCATTATCCACCAGAATGCATGGCACAAGGTTCAATGAATGCGCGGTGTTCGGCGAGCCATCGTCATTCGACATGTAATCCGAATTACCGTGGTCGGCGATGATGATCGATGAATAGCCGTGCTCCAAACCGGTTGTTACCACAGCCTGTACGCATTGATCAACCGTCTCGCAAGCTTTAACAGCCGCTTCGAAAACGCCGGTATGGCCTACCATGTCAGGGTTAGCGAAGTTGAGGCAAACGAAATCCACCTCTTCTTTCACCAACTCAGGAACGATCGCGTCACGAATGTCGAATGCCGACATTTCGGGCTGCAAATCATAGGTCGCTACTTTCGGGGAAGGGCAAAGCAAGCGGCTCTCACCTTCGAAAGGCTTTTCACGACCTCCCGAGAAGAAGAACGTAACGTGCGGGTATTTCTCGGTTTCAGCAATGCGGATCTGCTTTTTACCAGCAGATTCGAGTACTTCGCCGAGGGTATTATTGAGATTGTCCTTATCAAAAATCACGTCCACACCTTTGAAAGTATCATCATAGTTGGTCATGGTGATGTATTTCAAATTGAGCTTGTGCATGTTCTGCTCGTGGAAATCCTGCTGGGTAAGCACTTGTGTGATTTCGCGGCCGCGGTCGGTGCGGAAGTTGAAGCAAAGCACCACGTCACCATCCTGGATCAATGCGAGCGGAGATCCGTCTGCATTAGTAGCGATAATCGGCGTGATGAATTCGTCGGTAACGCCTTCCTCATAGGAAGCTTGTACGGCTTTCAGGACATCAGCCGCTGGCACATGCTTGCCTTCGCCATGTACCATGGCATCATAAGCTAATTTCACTCGCTCCCAGCGCTTATCGCGGTCCATTGCGTAGTAACGGCCGGTAATGCTGGCGATACGTCCTGTGCTTTGCGCCATTGATTCGGTCAGCTCGGTCAGGAAGCCGAGCCCGCTCTTCGGATCGGTATCGCGACCATCGGTGAAAGCATGAACGAATACATCGCTCAAACCACGGTCCGCAGCGATTTTGCAAAGGCCTTTCAAATGGTCGATATGCGAGTGTACACCGCCGTCCGAAACTAGCCCGATGAAATGCAGCTTTTTGCCATGCTCTTTCGCGTAGTCGAGCGCTTGTGCGAGTGCGGGCTCGTGTGCGAGCGTGCCTTCGGATACCGCGAGGTTGATTTTTACCAGATCCTGATAAACCACGCGGCCTGCGCCAAGGTTGGTATGGCCTACTTCGGAGTTACCCATTTGTCCGTCGGGCAAGCCTACTGCCAGACCACTCGCTTCGAGTTTGCTATGCGGGTATTTTTGAAGAATGGAATCGTAGAATGGGGTATTTGCCGCCAGGATAGCGGAACGGTTTTCCTCGCCTACTTTGGCGATTCCCCAGCCGTCCATGATAATGAGGATGACTTTCTTGCTCAATGTATTCTGAAATTAAGATGATATTTAAAAGAGTAATAGCCTACTCTTCCTTTTTACTTTCGACAGGCTGATTGTTTTCGTCCACAATCACATATACTTCTTCGTTGGGCTTACGCATCATAAACTTCTCGCGCGCCCACTTTTCAAGCATTTTAGGATTTCCGAAAACCTCATTCCGCTCCTTCTTCACCTCTTTGATCTTCGTTTCCAGAATCGCTTTTTCCTTTTCGAGATCTTTCATTTTCATCCGGTTCGACATCACGACCCGGATATTGTTATTGTCGAGGAACAATATCCATATCAGCCACACGACGAACGTGGCGATATAGAAGTTCTTTAATGTGTGCAGAGACCAGAATGAGTGGTTTTTCATATTGAAATACCCTTAAACAAGAACCGGAGCACTGGGCTCCGGCTCTTATATGGTTTGAATTAGAATTTCAATCCTGGGAAGTATGCGCTTTCGCCCAGTTCTTCTTCGATACGGAGAAGCTGGTTGTATTTCGCCATACGGTCAGAACGTGAAGCCGAACCGGTTTTGATCTGGCCTGTGTTCAATGCAACCGCGAGGTCAGCGATGGTTGCATCTTCTGTTTCACCTGAACGGTGCGACATAATGCTCTTATAGCTGTTGCGTTTTGCGAGGTTTACAGTATCGATAGTTTCAGTCAAAGAACCGATCTGGTTTACTTTCACCAATACTGCGTTAGCGATTTGTGATTCGATACCTTGTTGCAGACGGGTTACGTTTGTAACGAACAAGTCGTCGCCTACCAGCTGCGTTTTCTTGCCGATAGAATCTGTGAGGGTTTTCCAACCAGCCCAGTCGTCTTCGTCCATACCATCCTCAATTGAGATGATAGGGTATTTAGCAACCCACTGAGTCCAGTAGTCAGCCATTTCATCAGAAGTCAGCTTGCGACCGTCTGATTTTTTGAAGTGATACAGACCGTTTTCGTAGAATTCGGAAACAGCAGCATCCATTGCGATGAAGATTTCTTCGCCTGGCTTGTAACCTGCTTTTTCGATAGCTTGAAGTACTACTTCGATAGCCTCTTCGTTCGATTTGATGTTTGGAGCAAAACCACCTTCGTCACCTACGTTAGTCGAGTAGCCTTTGCTTTTCAAAACGGTTTTCAAAGTATGGAAAACCTCAACACCCATGCGCAATGCTTGCGAGAAGGTATCTGCTTTCGCAGGCATGATCATAAACTCCTGGAAATCGATAGAGTTATCCGCGTGGCTACCTCCGTTCAGGATGTTCATCATCGGTACCGGCAATGTGTTGGCGTTGGTACCACCCACGTAACGGTACAATGGAAGGTTGGCTTCCTGTGCAGCAGCTTTCGCAGCAGCTAGGGAAACACCCAGGATAGCGTTGGCACCCAACTTCGCTTTGTTAGGCGTGCCATCCAGTTCCAGCATGATTTTATCAATAAGGTTCTGCTCAAATACGGAGCAGCCGATCAGTTCAGGAAAAATGATGTCGTTTACATTTTCAACCGCTTTCAAAACTCCTTTTCCAACGTAAACGCTCTTGTCGTCGTCGCGAAGCTCAACTGCCTCGTGCTTACCGGTAGAAGCTCCGGAAGGAACAGCAGCGCGTCCCAGATAACCATTCTCGGTACGAATATCAACTTCTATTGTAGGGTTTCCTCTTGAATCCAGAATTTGTCTTGCATGTACTGACTGAATCGTACTCATTTGCAGCTTGTGGTTTAATTAAATTTGGAATATGGTTAACGGTACAAAATAACGCAAAAAAATCGTTATCCATAAACTCGAATTCATTTTAGGCTAAATTTACAGGCTAGTCAACCATGCCATTTACTATGAAATTAACCCACATTCTGACCACCGCATTACTTAGCTTACCCCTTGCATTACAAGCTCAGAAACAGCTCACTACCGACGAATTCGAAAAACAACTGGCCAAATCCAACGACGCCCAGCTCCTGGACGTACGCACACCCGACGAGTATGGCGAAGGCCATCTGGCAAAAGCCGCAAACGTCGATTACAAAAGCGCTGATTTCAGCGCAAAAATCGCGAAACTGGATAAGAGCAAGCCGGTGTATGTATACTGCCTCTCCGGGGGGAGGAGCGCCGCAGCCGCTACCGCATTACACGAAAGCGGTTTTAAAGAAGTTTACGATATGAAAGGCGGCTATCTGAAATGGAACACGTCCGGCAAAGCCGTAGAAGGCGCCAACAAGGCTGGCGTGAAGGGTATGAGCTCCGTGGAATTTAACAAAATCATAACCTCCGAAAAGGTCGTTCTGATCGACATTCACGCCAAATGGTGCCCGCCTTGCGTGAAAATGTTGCCTACCGTATTAAAGCTGCAAAAGGAATATGCGGGTAAGGCCAGGATCGAAACGATCGCTTACGACCCCAATAAAGCATTGGTGAAAGAACTCGGCGTGGAAGAGATCCCGGCATTTCTGTTGTACAAAAACGGCAAACTCGTTTCGCGCCAGAACGGCTTTATGGAAGAAAAGGAATTCCGCGTGTTGCTGGATGCTCAGCTGTAAATCCAATACCAACGTTAAATCAAAAGGCTCCTTCACACTACGTGGAGGAGCCTTTAATTTTATGCTTTGCTTGCTTCGAGCAACTTAATGAACTCGTCGAACAAGTAACGTGAATCGTGCGGACCTGGCGATGCTTCCGGGTGGTACTGCACCGAGAATGCCGGGTAATCCTTCCTACGAATACCTTCGATCGTCTTATCGTTCAGGTTAATGTGCGTAACCTCGATATCCGGGTGGCTTTCAATCTCGTCGGGCTTCACCGCAAAACCGTGGTTCTGCGAAGTAATTTCGCAAAGACCAGTGATCAGGTTTTTCACCGGGTGGTTCAAGCCGCGGTGGCCGTGATGCATTTTGTAAGTGGTAATACCGCTTGACAATGCGAGCAGCTGATGCCCCAGACAGATACCGAAAAGCGGCTTAGCCGTTTCCACCATTTGCGTTACGTTTTCAACCGCATATGGCATTGCCGAAGGGTCGCCCGGTCCATTCGAGATGAAGAAACCATCGGGGTTCCATTGCAGTACCTCTTCGTAAGATGTTTGTGCTGGGAAAACCTTGCAGTAGCAGCCTCTTGAAGTCAGGTTGAGCAAAATGCTCTTCTTGATGCCATAATCCATTACCGCAACACGGAATTTGGCAGTCGCCTCGTCGCCCATGAAGTAAGGCTCCTCGGTTGTTACTTCCGAAGAAAGCTCCAATCCGTCCATGGAAGGGATTTTCTTCAATTCTTTCATCAGTTCCACTTCGTCGAGGATTTCAGACGAGATAATGGCGTTCATTACACCTTTCTCGCGCACGTGGCGCACTAGGTGACGTGTGTCCACATTGCTGATACCAACGATGTTTGCTCTTTCGAAATACTCTTGCAGAGAGAAATCAGCGGTGTCGCGTGAATAGATCTGTGAGAATGTGTTACAAACCATCCCGCGGATCTTAACCGAGCCAGATTCTTCCTCGTCTTCCAGCTGCACGCCGTAGTTACCGATGTGCGAGTTGGTATTTACGATAATCTGACCGTAATAGGAAGGGTCTGTGTAGATTTCCTGGTAGCCGGTCATGCCCGTGTTAAAGCAAATTTCGCCACCCGTGGTTCCACTTTTACCCAAAGCGAGTCCTTTGTATGCTGTTCCGTCTTCTAGCAACAACAGAGCTTCCTTTTTCTGATTCATATTATGGTTTAAATCTATTTCCCGGCTATTTTATATGTTTTTGAGACTACCGGACAATTTTGGTGCAAAAATACAATTTTTCACTCAAAAAAAAGGGTTAAACGAGAACCGTTCAACCCTTTTCCTATATTTCAATATCCGATTTCCAAACTATTCTTTTTCAGTTTCGCCTGGTGTTTCTTCTGTTTTCGGAGCTTCTTCTTCGGCAGGAGCCTCAGTTTCCGCTACGATCGGATGATCTTCTTTCTTAACAGGAGCAGCTTCAACAGCTCCTTCTTTCTTGCCACCTCTTCTGCTGCGACGAGTCTTAGCAGGTTTGTCGGCATTAGCAAGCAACAGTGCATCGTTGAAATCAACCAGCTCGATCAAAGCAGTTTCAGCCGCGTCACCCAAACGGTTACCCAGTTTGATGATACGAGTGTAACCACCCGGACGAGATGCGATTTTGTCTGAAACGACACCGAAAAGTTCTTTCGTAGATTCTTTGTCGTTCAGGTAAGAGAATGCTACCCTTCTGTTGTGGGTAGTGTCTTCTTTCGCACGAGTCAGCAAAGGCTCAACGAACTTGCGAAGTTCTTTTGCCTTAGCCAGGGTTGTTTCAATTCTTTTGTGAAGGATCAAAGAGGAAGCCATGTTTGAAAGCATCGCCTTGCGGTGTGATGCGGTTCTTCCTAAGTGATTGTCCTTTTTACCGTGTCTCATTGTTTTGTTGTTTAGTTGCTTCGAGCGGCGCGGTTAGCGCGCTACAGAATACATACTTATGATGGAATTTAATTAATCCTCGTCCAGACGGTACTTCGACACGTCCATTCCAAATGTGAGCTGCTTGTCGGCTACAAGTTGTTCCAACTCGGTGAGTGATTTCTTACCGAAGTTCCGGAATTTCATCATATCCGAAATTTCCAGTCTTACCAGGTCACCCAAAGTTTTCACATCCGCAGATTTCAAACAGTTATAAGCGCGTACTGAAAGATCCAGTTCAGACAATGAAGTCTTCAACAGTTTTCTCATACGCAGCATTTCCTCATCAACCTGATTGTCTTCTTCTGCTTTCTGCTTCTCAAACGTCATTGTTTGATCAGAGAACAGCATGAAGTGTTGGATCAGAATATTGGCAGCGCCTTTCAATGCATCTTCCGGGTGGATTGAACCATCGGTTTGGATGTCGATCAAAAGGCGTTCGTAGTCGGTACGCTGTTCAACACGCGTATTTTCAACGCTGTATTTCACATTTTTAATTGGCGTATAAATCGAGTCTACCGCGATGTAGCCGAATGGGAGCTCATTAGCCCTTGGTTCGTCTGCAGGCACGTAGCCTCTGCCTTTATCCAGGAGAAGTTCCATTTCGAACTCCTTCTGATCATCTATATGGCAAATAACCTGATCCGGATTCAACACCTCGAATGCGCTTGTAAACTTGCCAATATCACCGGCAGTGATGACGGAAACATTTTTAAGGTTTACTACGATCCTACTCTCACTCAGGTCAGAAACTTTTTTAAAGCGAACCATTTTCAGGTTCAGGATGATTTCCGTAACATCCTCAACTATACCTTCGATAGAAGAAAATTCGTGAAGCACGCCTGGGAACTTCACACTCGTGATGGCATAGCCTTCCAAAGATGAAAGGAGAATCCTACGCAACGCATTACCAATGGTTACGCCGTATCCTTTCTCTAAAGGCTTAAACTCAAACAACCCGTGAAAGTCGTCTGCTTTCTCCATGACGACCTTATCAGGCATTTGGAAAGCTAATATTGACATAGTCCTTGCTCCTTTTATAGTAGTAAATGATAGTTGATCACGCTACCTTACCTTTGCGATCGCAAAATTGCGCTGTTGCCAGCAAAAAAAGCACTACCCCGGATATCCGGGGAGTGCATGTAATATGAAGATTATTATTTAGAATACAACTCAACGATCAGCTGTTCGTTGATGTTTTCTGGAATTGACTCACGGTCGGGGAATGTAACGAACTTGCCAGACAGTTGTTGAGCGTCCCATTCCAACCAGTTGAAACCTTTTGCGCTATGTCCTGCAAGGCTATCTGTTACTGCTTCGAGAGATTTTGATTTCTCACGAACGGTAACAACCTGTCCTGGACGCAATGAGTAAGAAGGGATGTTTACAATCTCACCATCTACAAGGATGTGCTTGTGCGATACGAGCTGGCGGGCAGCACGGCGCGTAGGAGCAATACCCAAACGGTAAACTGTATTATCAAGACGAGCTTCGCAGTATCTCAAAAGGTTTTCACCGGTAAGACCCGCTTTAACAGAAGCTTTCTCGAACAAGCTACGGAATTGTCTTTCGAGGATACCGTAGATGAACTTCACTTTTTGTTTCTCAGCCAATTGCAGAGCGTACTCCGACTTCTTTGACCGACGACCCTTTCCGTGCATTCCGGGAGGGTAATTTTTCTTTGCAAGCGCTTTGCTTGGGCCCATGATGGGCTCTCCGTAACGTCTTGCGACTTTGGTTTTGGGACCTGTATAACGTGCCATTAAAACTATTTGTTTACTAAATTGATAAAAACCATTCTGTAACCCCAGTGTCCAAATTACGAATGGGTACCTCGCGGTACTAACTAATTACTATACTCTACGACGTTTTGGAGGACGGCATCCGTTGTGCGGAAGCGGAGTGATGTCACGGATAGTGGTCACCTCGATACCTGCATTCTGGATAGTACGGATCGCAGACTCACGGCCTGATCCCGGTCCTTTAACGAAAACCTCTGCTTTACGCATTCCGAGGTCGAACGCGACTTGCGCAGCGCTCTGTGCAGCAGTTTGTGCTGCGTATGGAGTGTTCTTCTTAGAACCACGGAATCCCATTTTACCGGCAGAACCCCAAGAGATAACTTGTCCGTTGCTGTTAGTAATTGAGATGATGATATTATTGAAAGAAGCTTTGATGTGAACCTGACCAACAGGCTCCACAACAACCACTCTCTTTTTTGCTTTATCTTTTCTTTTATTCTGTGCCATTGCTCTTGGAATAAGTTGTGGATCGCTCCACCGCTCACTTTATTATTTAGTAGCCTTTTTCTTGTTCGCGATAGTTTTGCGTTTACCCTTACGAGTACGTGAGTTGTTTTTCGTTCTCTGACCACGCAAAGGCAATCCTTTACGGTGACGGAGACCACGATAACAAGCGATATCCATAAGACGCTTAATGCTCAACTGAACTTCAGACTTAAGAGCGCCTTCTACTTTAAATTCCCCAGCAATAACCCCACGGATCGCACCAGACTCTTCGTCGGTCCAGTCGATCACTTTTTTGTTCAAATCAACACCTGCCTTTTCGAGGATTTTCTTAGCCGAGCTACGGCCGATCCCGAAAATATAAGTCAATGAGATTTCGCCTCTTTTGCGATCTGGAATGTCTACTCCTGCAATACGTGCCATAATTATTATCCTTGTCTTTGTTTATACCGTGGGTTCTTCTTGTTAATAACGTACACTTTACCCTTCCGGCGGATAACCTTGCAGTCCTCGCTGCGTTTCTTTACTGATGCTTTGACTTTCATCTGATTAAACTAAGTGTTAATTTAAGGTAATCAATCCCCTTACTTATACCGATATGTAATCCGGGCTTTCGATAGGTCGTAAGGAGACATTTCCAGCTTTACTCTGTCACCCGGCAATATTTTGATATAGTGCATTCTCATTTTACCCGAGATATGCGCTATCACTTCATGCTTGTTCTCTAATACAACACGAAACATTGCGTTTGACAATGCTTCGAGAATTACTCCGTCTTGTTCGATTGATGCTTGTTTTGCCATTCGTAGCGTTTGTTACTGTACTTCAACCATAAGGCTGGTGTTGGCCGTCACTTTTTCAATGTAATCGAATGTTGTCAGAATTTCTGCCTTTCCCTTTCTCACAACCACGGTATGTTCGAAATGCGCGGAATACTTTCTGTCGTTGGTCCGGATCGTCCAGCCGTCGCGCTCCTGCACAACCCCTTTCGTTCCCAGGTTAATCATCGGCTCGATGGCTAAAACCATTCCCTCTCTCAACCGTATTCCCTTGCCGCGTTTCCCGTAATTCGGTACTTCCGGAGCTTCATGCAGATCCCTGCCTACTCCATGTCCTACCAACTCCCTCACCACTGTATAGCCACGGTCTTCAACATAACTTTGAACAGCGTGGCCGATATCACCAATCCGAAGGCCATCCACCGCTTGTTCGATTCCCTTATACAAGGACTTCTTGGTTGCGGTCAGGAGGTTCATCACCTCCTTGGAAACTTCTCCTACTGGATAAGTATAGGCGCTGTCGCTATGATATCCGTTCAGTTTAACACCGCAATCGATTGAAACGATGTCACCCTCTTTTAGCACGTAGCCCCCGGGAATCCCGTGGACTACTACTTCATTGACCGATATACAAAGAGAGGCCGGAAACTTGTTGAATCCCTTGAATGAAGGGATACCACCGTTATCTCTGATATACTCCTCAGCAACTGCATCCAGCTTTCCGGTTGTAACACCCGGTTTTACCCAGGTTGCAACTTCCGCGTGTGCTTTGCCGAGCACTTGAGCACTAACCTTTATCAGGTTGATTTCCTCTTCTGTTTTAAGATAAATCATTTCAGATTGCTACGCTCTCGGTACGTCCTTTTACACGTCCCGACTTCATCAAACCTTCGTAGCGACGCATCAGCAAGTAGCTTTCAACCTGTTGCAAGGTATCCAAAACCACACCTACCATGATCAGCAATGAAGTTCCTCCGAAGAAGTGAGCAAAGTCAGTCGAGATTCCCAGAAGGCTTGCAAATGCAGGTAAAGTAGCCACTACTGCCAGCATCAATGCACCTGGGAAGGTGATACGGTCCAGAACAGAGCTGATGTACTCAGATGTTTGTTGACCTGGTTTAACACCCGGGATAAACCCGCCTCCACGCTTCATATCATCAGCAATCTGCTGAGGGTTTACCGAAATCGCGGTATAGAAGAACGTAAATACAATAATCAATACTGCGAACAGGAGATTGTACTGCCAGGTTGTGTAGTTAGCGAAAATCGTTGCTACGTTGCTGGCAAAATCACTTTTCTCAGCGAAATAAGATGCCCCAAGCGAAGGGATGAACATCAAGGCCTGAGCGAAAATGATCGGCATTACACCTGCTGCGTTTAATTTCAATGGAAGGTATTGGCGCTGACCACCCATTACGCGGTTTCCTACCACCTGCTTAGCATACTGGATAGGAATACGACGAACAGCCTGCGTCAACATTACCGCACCCATAATCACGAAGTACAAGGCAACGATTTCTAATACGAATACCAGAATACCGCCGCTACCACGTGAAACGAACTCTTTGTAGATCGCACCTGGGAAACGGGAAACGATACCGATCATGATCAGCATCGAAATACCATTACCGATACCCTTGTCTGTGATTCTTTCACCGAGCCACATACAGAACATTGTACCAGCCGTCAATACGAATACAGACGAAATGGTGAACATGCTTCTGGAAACCAGAAGAGCCTCGTCAGGTACAGTAGTATTCAAATACGCAGTACCCTGAACAAGTGTAACAACGATAGTCAGAACCCGGGTGATTTGGTTCAGCTTTTTACGTCCTGATTCTCCTTCCTTCTGCATCTTCTGGAAATATGGCAATGCCATAGTCAAAAGCTGGATTGCAATGGAAGCGGAGATGTAAGGCATGATACCCAACGCGAAAATGGACGCTTTGCTAAAAGCGCCACCTAAGAAAGTATCCAGCAACCCCAACAATCCCTGAGAGGATACATTCATTTGATCAGGTTCAACACCTGGCAACGCAACGTAAGACCCCAACCGGAAGATCGTTATAAACAAAAGAGTGTTGAGAATACGTGTTCTCAACTCCTCAATCGCAAATATGTGTTTTATAGTCTCTAAAAATCGTTTCATCTTCTGGGCTTACAACGCTCTGTTCAAAGTAAACAAATTCTGTCGGGTATCGCAGCTAAATTACAATTTAACTGCTTTACCTCCCGCCTTCTCGATTGACTCGATAGCCGATGCAGAAAACCCATGAGCCTGAACTTCAACTGCAGAAGTGATTTCACCACGGTTAAGGATCTTAACCAGGTCATTCTTTGCGCTGAGACCATTTTCACGAATCAGATCCAAAGTTACTACCGCAGCTCCGGTTTTTTCAACCAACGCCTGGATGGCATCCAGGTTCAACGCTTTGTATTCAACGCGGTTGATGTTGTTGAAACCGAATTTCGGCAAACGTCTTTGAAGCGGCATCTGACCACCTTCAAAGCCCAGCTTACGGCTGTAACCTGAACGCGACTGCGCTCCTTTGTGTCCACGTGCAGCAGTGCCTCCTTTTCCGGAACCCTGGCCACGTCCAACCCGCTTTCCTACCTTAACGGAACCAGCAGCCGGTCTTAATGAACTTAAATTCATACTATTCGTATATTAAATTTCTTCAACTTTAACCAAGTGGCTTACCTTGCGGATCATTCCCGCGATGGCATCGCTGTTTTCTTTCTCAACAGACCGGTTCAGTTTACCAAGGCCCAACGCTTTAATTGTCAGCTTTTGGTTCTCAGGGCGGTCAATTGTGCTCTTAACTTGTGTAATACGTACTTTTGACATGATTACTCTCAGATTGAGGATAATCCCGAAGGATTATCCGTTGAATACTTTTTCCAATTTAACGCTGCGTTGGAAAGCAACCTGATGCGGAGCTCTCATTTTCAAAAGAGCGTCAATTGTAGCCTTGATTACGTTGTGCGGGTTCGAAGAACCTTTGGATTTCGCAAGTACGTCTTTGATACCTGCACTTTCCAATACCGCGCGCATCGGGCCACCTGCCAGTACCCCTGTACCAGGAGCAGCCGGCTTGATCAGAACGAAACCACCGCTGAACTTACCTTCCATTTCGTGAGGAACGGTATGTTTAAGCATAGGAATTTGGATCAGGTTTTTCTTAGCATCGTCAATTCCTTTGGCGATCGCATCCGTTACTTCATTGGCCTTGCCCAATCCGTAACCTACAACTCCGTTTCCGTCTCCAACTACCACGATGGCAGAGAATGAGAAACGACGACCACCTTTTACTACTTTTGCTACCCGGTTGATCGCTACAACGCGCTCTTTCAGGTCTGATTCGTTAACCTTTGAAGGTCTTGTATTTGTAGACATAGTCTTTGTTATACTTAGAATTTCAGGCCACCCTCACGAGCTCCGTCGGCCAATGCTTTTACCTTACCGTGGTACAAATATCCGTTACGGTCGAAAACCACTGCCTGGATACCTGCTTCCTGCGCTTTCTCAGCGATCTTTTTACCTACCTGGGCAGCAACTTCAACGTTTGCGTTTTCTTTTCTGCCTCCCAGTTCTACCGATGATGCACTTGCAAGGGTAATTCCTTTGATATCATCGATAATCTGAGCATATATGCTTGTGTTCGAACGGAAGACTGATAGTCTCGGGCGTTCTGCGCTTCCCTTCACCCGCTTACGGATGTGAAGTTTAAGGCGTGTTCTTCTATCTGCTTTTGCGTTAGCCATCTTAAATCTTATCTTACTTGTTTATAACATTGATCGGTGGCTACGCACTATTTCTTAGAAGCAGACTTACCTGCCTTACGACGGACCACTTCACCAACAAAACGGATACCTTTTCCTTTGTAAGGCTCAACTTTGCGAAGGGATTTGATTTTCGCTGCTACTGCACCGATCAACTCCTTGTCGATACCTTCGAGAATCACCTTAGGGTTCTGACCTTTTTCCGAGGTCGTAGCAACCTTAATTTCCTCTGGGATCGCCATGAAGATGTTGTGTGAGTAACCCAACTGAAGTTCGAGAACATTGTTCGCCGAGCTCGCCTTGTAACCTACCCCGATAATTTCAAGCTCCCGCTTGTAGCCAGCGTCAACGCCAATCACCATGTTGTTGATCAATGAACGGTAAAGGCCGTGCAATGCTTTGTGACGCTTCTGCTCAGTAGGACGCGTAACTTTGAGTTCGCTGCCCTCTACCTCAACGGTGATATCGCTATCTACCGCCTGGGTAAGGGTGCCTTTCGGCCCCTTAACTGATACTACGTTATCTTCTGCAACCGAAACGGACACTCCCGCTGGCAAAATGATAACTTTATTTCCTATTCGTGACATTTCCTGAATAACTTTTAAATATTAATACACGAAACATAACACTTCACCACCCACATTCAGTGTCTTAGCTTCTTTATCTGTCATTACACCTTTCGATGTAGAGATGATCACTGTTCCTAAGCCGCCCAATACACGTGGCAGTGTTGATGAACCTGAATATTTACGTAGTCCAGGCTTACTAACCCTCTCCAATTTCACAATTGCAGATTGCTTTGTCACAGGATTGTATTTCAAAGCGATCTTGATAACTCCCTGAGGACCAACCTCATCGAATTTATAGCTTTGAATGTACCCCTTGTCAAAAAGTACCTTTGTAATCTCTTTTTTTATGTTGGATGCAGGTATCTCAACAACCCGGTGCTTCGCTTTGATAGCGTTTCTGAGTCTCGTCAGATAGTCTGCTATGGGATCCGTTAACATGTTTATGCCAAGTTTAAACACCCCCTTTTGAACGGGAGTGCAAAGTTAAGTAATTGAAATCAGAATTGAAAGTATTCTTACCAACTTGATTTTGTAACTCCTGGAATTTTTCCATCTGACGCCATATCGCGGAAGAGTACCCGGGAAATTCCGAATTTACGCATATAACCGCGAGGTCTTCCGGTGATTTTGCACCGGTTGTGCAGGCGTACAGGAGAAGAGTTACGTGGTAACTTGTCAAGACCAACCCAGTCACCGGCAGCTTTCAACTTGCTACGTTTTTCAGCGTAGCGCTCTACTAGCGCTTGTCTTTTTCTCTCCCGTGCTTTTACTGATTCTTTTGCCATTGTCGGTAAATAATCTTAGTAGTATTTTCTTATTTATTCGCGTTGGTGAAAGGCATTCCCAATGCTTTCAGCAGTTCGTAGCTCTCTTCATCAGAGTTGGTAGAGGTCACGAAAGTGATGTCCATACCAGTGATTTTCGCCACTTTTTCGATGCTGATCTCAGGGAAAATGATCTGCTCTTTCACACCGAAAGTATAATTTCCACGTCCATCGAACCCTTTGTCGCTGATACCTTTGAAGTCACGTACACGTGGCATTGCAATGGTAGTCAAACGGTCGAGGAATTCGTACATCTTATCTCCGCGAAGCGTTACTTTCGCTCCGATAGGCATGTTTTCACGCAACTTAAAGTTAGAAACAGCCTTCTTGGAGATAGTAGCTATTGCTTTCTGTCCTGTGATCAGGCTCAACTCTTCTACACCGGTGTCAACAAGTTTCTTATCTGCGACCGCAGCTCCGATACCTTTGTTGATAACAATCTTTGTCAAGCGGGGAACCTGCATGCTTGATTTATACTGGAATTTCCCCTTCAATTGCGAAACGATTTCGCTAACGTATTTCTCTTTTAATCTAGGCGTCGCCATGTTTGAAAGTGATTATGTGGATTGCCGACCCACGCGCTTGGTTATAAAAATCAACTGCTTTCGGCAAATCCGGATTACAATAAGTTTCCGGATTTTTTCGAAAAGCGTTGCAGTTTTCCTTTGTCGTTCGCTTTACGGCCGGTTCTTGAAGCTTCTCCTGTTTTAGGGTCCACTACCATCAGGTTGCTGATGTGAATCGCGCCTTCGCGTTTTTCGATGCTTCCTTGTGGGTTCTGCGCGTTTGGCTTAACGTGCTTGGTGATCATGTTCACACCTTCCACAGTTGCTCTCTGTTTTTCTACAAGCACCTTGGTGATCACGCCGGTTTCGCCTTTTGCGTTACCTGAAATCACTTTCACGGTATCACCTTTGCGAACGTGCAATTTTGCCGGTGCTTTTTTATTTGTACTTTCCATTGAGGTATTCTTCTTAACAGTTTAAAGAAATACTGATGTTTCTTACAACACTTCTGGTGCCAGTGATACGATTTTCATGAACTGCTTCTCGCGCAACTCGCGGGCAACTGGTCCGAAAATACGTGAACCACGTGGTTCGTCATTGTTGTTCAATAAAACTGCCGCATTATCTTCAAACCGGATGTAAGTTCCATCTTTGCGACGTACCTCTTTTTTAGTACGTACAACCACGGCTTTGGAAACCGTTCCTTTTTTCATGTTGCTCGAAGACAGAGCGGATTTCACCGTCACGACGATCTTATCGCCCACCGAAGCATAACGCTTTCCAGTTCCGCCCAATACCCGGATTACGAGTACTTCTTTTGCGCCACTGTTATCGGCTACTGACAGTCTTGATTCTTGTTGTACCATGATTACTTCGCTCTTTCAAGGATTTCTACTACTCTCCAACGCTTGTTTTTGCTAAGCGGACGAGTTTCCATTACGCGGATAGTGTCGCCAATACCCACATCGTTTGTTTCGTCGTGAACCATCAATTTGGTAGTTTTAGTCATAAACTTACCATATTTGGCGTGCTTCACTTTACGCACTACGGTGATCACACAGGACTTGTCCATTTTGTTGCTCACCACCTTGCCAATTCTCTCTTTACGTAAATTTCTTACTGTTGCCTCCATAATTTCTAAACTGTTTACTGTTGGTTAGATTTAGCCGACAGCTCGGTTAAGAGTCTTGCAATTTCCTTACGTGAGGCGCGAATACGCAAAGGGTTCTCAATTGGAGAAATAGCATGCGCAAATTTCAACCGGAGTAAGCGCTCTCTCTCTTGGGCGATCTGCTCTTTAAGCTGATCCTGCGACAGATTCTTTATTTCTTTACTAGTCATTGCTTTTGATAATTAGCGGTTCTTAATACGTTCGGACTACTATGATTCCTGATAATCCCGGCGTACGACGAACCTTGTCTTAATTGGCAACTTTTGTGCAGCCAAACGCAATGCTTCGTTTGCAGTATCCAGCGCTACACCAGTCGCTTCGAAAATGATAGTTCCAGGCTTAACAGGAGCTACCCAATACTCAGGAGCACCTTTACCTTTACCCATACGAACCTCTGCAGGTTTTTTGGTAATCGGTTTGTCAGGGAATACACGGATCCAAACCTGACCTTCGCGTTTCATCGCACGTGTTACCGAGATACGAGCTGCTTCGATCTGACGAGCAGTCAACCAACCTGGTTCCAGTGCCTTTATTGCAAACGATCCAAAAGCGATCTCATGTCCGCGGGTCGCGAGACCGTTGTGCGAACCTTTGTTCTTTTGTTGTTTGCGAAATTTTGTCCTTTTCGGCTGTAACATGATTCTAATCTATTTGAACCGGTTTGATACCGGAAAGTATCTGATTACTTCTTCTTGTTCTTGTTGTTGCGCTTGCGACGATCTGCATCTCCGCCACCGCCTTCGCCGCGTGGAGCACCGTCGTTTCTGTCACGACCGCCTCTTCTGTCGCCACGTCCGCCGCGATCGTTACCACGCTCACCGCCTTGTGCGCTCCTTTCAGCTCTGTCGGATGCCGCAGTAGCTGCGCTTGGAGTCAAGTCACGCTTTCCGTACAATTCACCTTTGAAGATCCATACTTTAATACCGATCTTACCGTAGATAGTTTGTGCTTCGGAGATAGCGTAATCGATGTCCGCTCTCAATGTATGCAAAGGAATACGTCCTTCTTTGTATTCTTCTGTACGGGCCATTTCAGCACCACCCAGACGACCTGCCAAACGAATTTTGATTCCTTGTGTTCCTACACGCATGGCAGAAGCGATCGATTGCTTCATCGCACGACGGTAAGAAATACGAGCCTGCAATTGCTGAGCGATAGCTTCGCCTACCAGTTTCGCATCGATTTCAGGACGTTTGATTTCGTAGATGTTGATCTGAACATCTTTGCCTGTAATCTTTTTAAGCTCTTCTTTGATTTTATCAACTTCGCTACCACCTTTTCCGATCACGATACCCGGACGGGCAGTGTGGATCGTCAATGTGATGCGCTTCAATGTACGTTCAATAACTACTTTTGAAATCGATCCTTTCGGGATACGTGCTTTGATGTAGTTACGGATTTTCTCGTCTTCAACCAGTTTGTCAGAGAAGTCTTTTCCTCCGTACCAGCTAGATTCCCATCCTCTAACAATTCCTAGTCTTAGACCTATCGGATTAACCTTTTGTCCCATTCGAAATAGATCGTTTTACTTATGATTCGATTGATGCTTCATTTACTGACACCGATGCGTCGTCTACCACGATTGTGATGTGGTTGGAACGCTTACGGATTCTGTGTGCCCGTCCTTGTGGTGCAGGGCGCAAACGCTTCAACATGCGTCCACCGTCGATGAAAACGGTTTTAACGATCAGGTCAGCGTCTTCCAGTTTCGATCCCTCATTCTGTTGCTGCCAGTTGGCAACGGCAGAAAGAAGAACTTTGTGCAAAACCGGCGATGAAGCTCTCGGTTGGAATTTCAAAAGTGCCAACGCTTTGCTGACCTTCTGTCCGCGAATCATGTCGGCCACCAATCTCATCTTGCGAGGAGAGGTAGGCACGTCTTTTAATATAGCTCTTGCTTCCATGTTTCTTTTCAGATATCGGCTCGTCCGTTAGGACCAGCTACGTCGACAAATTATTTTCTTCCTTTATCTTTTTTAGCGGTGTGGCCACGGAAGTTACGGGTTGGAGAAAACTCGCCCAGTTTGTGTCCTACCATGTTCTCAGTCACGTAAACCGGGATGAACTTGTTCCCGTTGTGAACTGCAAATGTGTGCCCGATAAAATCAGGCGAAATCATTGAGCGCCGCGACCAGGTCTTGATGACAGATTTACGCGACGAGTTGTTCATCGTTTCAACTTTGGCTTCGAGACGAAAGTCGATATATGGTCCTTTTTTTAATGAGCGTGCCATGTTCTACTTATTTTTTACGACGGCTGATAATCAATTTCTCAGAATGCTTGTTGCGGTTACGTGTCTTAAGACCTTTCGCGAACTGACCATTTCTAGAACGAGGCTGACCTCCTGACGAACGGCCTTCACCACCACCCATCGGGTGATCAACAGGGTTCATAGCAACACCACGTACGCGTGGACGACGTCCCAACCATCTTCTGCGTCCTGCTTTTCCAAGCGAAACGTTCATGTGGCTGGCATTCGAAACAACACCAACTGTTGCGATACAAGTAGCCAACACCATACGCATTTCGCCTGACGGCATTTTCAATACGGCATACTTACCACCTTCTCTCGCTACCAGCTGCGCGTAAGCACCGGCGCTTCTTGCAAACTGACCACCTTTACCAGGCGTCAATTCGATATTGTGTACGATCGTACCGACAGGCATAGATCCCAATGGAAGGGCATTACCAACCTCAGGAGCTACTGAATTGCCAGACACGATAACTTGTCCAACTTTCAGGCCGTTTGGAGCGATGATGTAACGTTTTTCTTGGTCCTCAAACTGGATCAGGGCGATACGCGCTGAACGGTTTGGATCGTATTCGATCGTAAGGACAGTAGCGGGAGCGTCAAAACGATTTCTCTTGAAGTCGATAACGCGGTATTTTTTCTTGTGACCGCCACCAATATATCGCATGGTACGATGTCCCTGGCTGTTACGACCACCTGTTCTTTTGATGGGTTCCAGAAGACTCTTCTCAGGCTTCGACGCGGTGATCTCCTCGAATGTAGGAGCCGAGCGGAAACGCTGACCAGCACTTGTAGGTTTTAATTTTTTAACTGCCATTTGCTATTAACTCGTCTAATGATTTGAAATCGTTCAACTAGGCTTCTCCGTAGATATCGATCGCTTCGCCTTCGGCTACTGTGATGATCGCCTTTTTGATCGTTGACGTTTTTCCAGTGACAAACTTACCTCCCGATGTGCGGGATTTGCTTTTACCAATGCTACGCATGGTGTGAACGCTTTCTACGGTAACCCCGAACAGTTTCTCAACAGCTTTCTTGATCTCTACCTTGTTTGCAGTAAGGGAGACTTCGAAAGCGTATTTACCTTGACCACCCTGAGCCGTTACCTTTTCAGTAATAATCGGACGTTTCAGTACACTCATTGTTATTTGTTCAATTGGGTTTCCAAAATAGAAATCGCAGATTCACTTATCAGAAGACGGTCTGCATTCATCAGGTCATATGTATTTACCGAATCAACCGTAGTAACTTTCGCTTTTGGAATGTTACGGCTTGACAGGTATACATTGTTATCGATCTCAGGAAGGATCAATAATGTTTTGGTGTTCGCCAGTGAAAGGGAATTCAAAACATTCAGGTAAGACTTCGTTTTTGGCGCATCGAAAGTGAATGCTTCCAAAACCGAAACGGCGTTAGCTTGCGCCTTCACAGAAAGTGCAGAACGGCGAGCCAGGGCTTTTACTTTCTTGTTCAGTTTGAAACCGTATGTACGGGGACGTGGACCGAAAATACGACCACCACCTACGAACACAGGAGATTTAATGCTACCTGCACGAGCTCCGCCGGTTCCTTTTTGGCGTTTGATTTTACGTGTAGATTGGTTAATCTCTGCACGTTCTTTTGATTTGTGCGTTCCCTGACGCTGGTTAGCCAGGTAAAGCTTCACATCGAGATAGATCGCGTGCGTGCTAGGTTCAATGCCGAAAATTTCTTCTGACACAGTTACCTTCTTGCCGGTATCTTCTCCTTTTATATTTAATACGGACAGTTCCATCGGTACTACTTCTCAATGATTAGAAATGAATTCTTTGAACCCGGTACTGAGCCACTCACAACGAGAATGTTCTGCTCAGGTATCACTTTCAGAATACGCAAATTCTGAATCTTTACACGATTGTTACCCATGCGTCCACCCATACGGATACCTTTGAATACGCGTGATGGGAATGAACAAGCACCAATCGAACCTGGGTGACGGGCCCTGTTGTGCTGACCGTGCGTCTGACCACCTACCCCGCCGAATCCGTGACGTTTTACAACACCTTGGAAACCACGACCTTTGGCAGATCCTACCACGTCAACAAACTCGCCTTCTTCAAAGATGTCCTGTACGGACAATGAAGTTCCAAGTTCATGTTCCACTTCGAATTCCTTGAACTCAACCAATTTCTGCTTGGGAGTTGTGTTGGCTTTCTTGAAGTGGCCAATCAGAGGCTGGGAGGTGTTCTTTTCTTTCTTCTCACCAAAACCTAACTGGATAGCCTTATAGCCATCCTTTTCTTCGGACCTAACTTGTGTTACAACACAAGGACCAGCTTGGATCACAGTACATGCCAGAGCCTGCCCGTCAGCATTGTACAAACTAGTCATTCCGATTTTTTTACCAATTAAACCAGACATGTTTGAAATTTAAATTTAGCAGGTAAAACCCCTTAATCTTTAAAACGGACTGCAAAGGTAGAAAAAACGATTTTCATATCCTAACAGCCTAAAAATATTTCTCGCTGATAATCAGCAAAAAAGGTCAGATGAACGAACATCTGACCTCATTTTTCGAGAAGCTGACTGATATCGTGGCTAACCACGTGCCTGTCAGGCTTTTCTGAGCTCAGATGTGGTTTCCAGAGGAACCCGGACCTTCATCCAATTTATGTAGTTGCTTAACTGAATAAGCTGGTATTACTAAACTTTGATCTCTACATCAACACCGCTTGGCAATTCAAGCTTCATCAGAGCATCTACCGTTTTTGCGCTTGTCGAGAAGATGTCCACCAAACGCTTGTAAGTACAAAGCTGGAATTGCTCTCTCGATTTCTTGTTAACGTGCGGCGAACGAAGAACAGTGAATTTCTCTGTCTTTGTAGGCAAAGGAATAGGACCGCTTACTACCGCGCCTGTTGCCTTTACTGCCTTAACGATTTTCTCAGCTGACTTGTCAACCAAGTTGTGGTCGAATGACCGAAGTTTGATACGGATCTTTTGATTCATTGTATTGTTTTGTTTCCGGTTCAGAAAATCTCGCCGGTTACCCGACAATTACACCTGCAAAAGAACCATTTACTTCACAGGCTATATCATATAAAATGCGTTGCAGAATTGCTCCTGCAACGCATTCATTTGTATTAAGCTTTAACGAGGCCTTTCGCCTTCTCGATAACACCTTCTGCGATGTTATTCGGTACGATTTCGTAGTAAGCGAAAGTCAGGGATGCAGTAGCACGGCCTGATGACATTGTACGAAGGTCAGTTACATAACCGAACAATTCAGACAAAGGTACATCAGCCTTGATAACCTGCGCACCGTTACGGGTGTCCATACCGCGCATGATACCGCGACGACGGTTCAAGTCACCTGTGATGGGACCAGTGTACTCGTCCGGAGTCAGAACTTCTACGTGCATGATCGGTTCAAGCAATTTCGATCCGGCGTTACGCGCAGCTTCTTTGAAACCAAGCTTGGCAGCCAATTCGAAAGAGAGTGAATCTGAATCGACATCGTGGAATGAACCGTGGAACAAACGCACTTTCATGGAATCCAATGGGAACCCGGCAAGCGCACCGTTGATCATCGCAGCTTCGAAACCTTTCTGTACAGGAGCGATGAATTCGCGAGGGATAGCACCTCCCACAACTTCGTTCACAAACTGCAAACCAGTTTTTGGCTCTTTGCCTTCTTCGTTATCGTCACGTGGTCCGATTTCGAATACGATGTCGGCGAACTTACCACGACCACCGGTTTGTTTCTTGTAAACCTCGCGGTGTTCGAAGTTCTTAGTAAGGATCTCTTTGTAAGCAACCTGAGGAGCACCCTGGTTTACTTCCACTTTGAACTCACGACGCATACGGTCGATGATGATTTCAAGGTGAAGCTCACCCATACCTTTGATGATCGTCTGCCCAGTCTCTTCGTTTGATTCAACCTGGAGGGTTGGATCTTCTTCGATCAGTTTGGTGATTGCTTTCGAGAAGTTATCGCTGTCAGCCGCTTTCTTAGGCTCGATCGCATAACCGATTACCGGCTCTGGGAACACCATTGATTCGAGGATGATCGGTGATTTCTCTTCTGAAAGGGTATCCCCTGTTTTGATATCTTTGAAACCTACTACCGCACCAATGTCACCTGCTTCCAGCTTATCGATCTGATTTTGCTTGTTAGCATGCATTTGGAAGATACGGGAGATACGCTCTTTGTTACCTGAACGGTTGTTCAATACATAAGAACCTGATTCAAGCACACCCGAGTAAGAACGGATGAAGCAAAGGCGACCTACGTAAGGGTCAGTTGCAATTTTGAATGCCAATGCACAGAATGGATCTGTTTCAGATGGCTTACGGCTGATTTCAGCACCTGTGCGTGGATCTGTACCAACGATGTTTTCGCGATCCAAAGGTGAAGGCAGGATAGCCATCACGTAATCCAGCATGGTTTGAACGCCTTTGTTCTTGAAAGAAGAACCGCAAACCATCGGAACGATCTTCATGCTGATAGTCGCAGCGCGCAATGCAGCAAGGATTTCGTCTTCTGTGATTGAGTTAGGATCTTCGAAGTATTTCTCCATCAAAGTCTCGTCGAACTCAGCCACCGCTTCGAGCAGTTTCTCTCTCCATTCGGTAGCTTCTTCCAGCATATCATCAGGAATAGGCACCTCGGTGAAAGTCATACCTTTATCAGCTTCGTTCCACTCGATACCGCGGAAGTTAACGAGGTCAACCACACCACGGAAAGTATCTTCTGCACCGATAGGTAATTGAAGAGGTACAGCGTAGCTGCCCAGCATTTCTTTCACCTGCGTACAAACTTTCAGGAAGTCTGCACCTGAACGGTCCATTTTGTTTACGAAACCGATACGTGCTACATTATAGTTGTTAGCAAGGCGCCAGTTTGTTTCAGACTGAGGCTCAACACCATCTACTGCACTGAAAAGGAACACAAGACCATCCAATACGCGGAGTGAACGGTTTACTTCAACGGTGAAGTCAACGTGACCCGGAGTATCGATGATGTTGATGTGGTATTTTTCGTTGCGGTAGTTCCAGTTAACTGTCGTAGCAGCGGAAGTAATAGTGATACCACGCTCCTGCTCCTGCTCCATCCAGTCCATCGTAGCAGCACCATCGTGCACCTCTCCGATTTTGTGGCTAACCCCTGCGTAGTAAAGGATACGCTCCGTTGTAGTCGTTTTACCGGCATCGATGTGCGCAGCAATACCTATGTTTCTTGTTAATCTTAAATCACGTGCCATGACAGATGGTGATGTGTTTTTTTATATTCAAAGTGCAATTCAATGCGAAGCTGTTCGAACTTTCCTCTTAGCGTAAAGTGCTGGTTTTGAAAATTCAGAGCGCAAAAGTATAAATTGTTGATTATAAAAACAATTAAGGAAAAGTTATTTTTCTCAAAACCACTAAAATAAAAATCGGGAACCCGGATAAACCGGGCTCCCGACCATAATTTATGTCTGCGCTCCTGATTAGAAACGGAAGTGCGAGAACGCCTTGTTGGCATCTGCCATACGGTGCGTATCGTCTTTCTTTTTCACAGCAGCACCTTCACCTTTTGCAGCAGCGATAATTTCACCGGCCAGACGGTCAACCATTGTCTTCTCACCACGCTTACGGGAGTAGTTGATCAACCATTTCATGCCCAGTGACTGCTTGCGCTCAGGACGAACTTCGGTAGGAACCTGGAAAGTAGCACCACCTACACGACGGCTCTTTACTTCCACAGAAGGAGTAACATTGTTCAATGCTTTTCTCCATGTTTCCAGGCCATTTTCGCTGGTTTTTTTCTCAACCAGTTCCAATGCATCGTAGAAAATAGTGAAGGCAATGCTCTTCTTTCCTTCGTACATCAGGTTGTTAACGAATTTGGTAACCTGTACGTCCCTGAACTTCGGATCAGGAAGGATATATCTTTTCTTAGGTTTCGACTTTCTCATTTTGTCTTAATTTTTTTAACGAGGTTTCGTTTTGCAACTTATTCACCCTGAGGTAATGATCAGGATTACTTCCCTTTTATAAGATTTGAATTACTTAATAAAAGCAGAGAGAGTTACTTTTTATTTTTTCTTACCTTTTACTGGTGCTGCCGGAGCTTGTCCTGGTTTCGGGCGCTTAGCACCGTATTTAGAACGACGTTGTTTACGGCCGTTAACACCTGCAGTATCCAATGCACCGCGGATGATGTGGTAACGAACACCTGGCAAATCCTTCACACGACCACCACGAATCAATACGATCGAGTGCTCTTGCAGGTTGTGGCCTTCACCTGGGATGTAGGCGTTCACCTCCTTGTTGTTTGACAGACGAACACGGGCTACTTTACGAAGCGCCGAGTTTGGCTTCTTAGGCGTAGTAGTGTACACCCGGGTGCACACGCCCCTGCGCTGAGGGCATGAATCCAAAGCCGGAGACTTGGATTTCCATGTAATGGTCTCTCTACCTTTACGGACTAATTGTGAAATAGTAGGCATTTAACAATTTGATTTTGACACGATTAACTAATCGGCCGTTTGTTATATAAACACTTTTCCCGAAAAATCGGACTGCAAAAGTAATAAACCATCCTTGATTTACAAACCGTTAACAACTTTTTTTCGCCCTTACCCACCATTCGCCGTCATGAATTGTCAGAAAGTGGTCAGGATGTTGTCAAGTAATGGTCAGGTGTAGTCAGAGAATGGCCGGTATGTAACCGTTGGATTTTGGATAAAATGGGGGATTTGAGCAAGTAAATGCAGTCAAAAATCACGAAATGCTCATTTTTCGAATAAAATTCTTCCTATCTGGTATCCCGAATTTTATTTCCAATCGTTGTTTATTAGTATTGTTTTTCAGAAACCCAGTGCGCGTCGAATCGTTTGATTTTATACTCTACATTATGAAACTTTTCCGGAGTTACTTTACTCTCATAGTTTGTTTTGCTTCGTGTTTATACTTGTCCGGCTGCAACTCGGCGATGCAGGCATACAAAGACGGCCAAAAGAAATTTGCGAACGGAGAATACGACCTTGCCATCAAGGGTTTCCAGAAAGCCGCCGAAGCCAACATTGAGCCGGTACAAACGAGCTACCTGATCGCCGAATCCTACCGCCTCTCCAACCGCTTCAAGGAGGCCGTTCCCTACTACAAAAAAGCGCTCGACGGAGGCATTACCAATCCCGATGCCCGTTTTCAGTATGCCTATGCGTTGAAAACAACCGGGGACTATGCCGACGCTTCTGCCCAGTTCACTGAATTTGCCAAAGGCCAGAACGTACCGCAGAACTTGCAGGAACGTGCATTGCGCGAGGTGGAGATCCTTAAAATCGCCGATCGGTTGAAAACTACCAAAATGGAAGTAACGCTGAAATCCCTTCCCCTCAATACGGCAGGCTCCGAGTTCTCGCCCACTATAGTCGGCAACGAGCTGGTTTTCTCTTCTTCCAAAAAAGAAAAAATCTACAAGAACAACGGCCAACCGATGCTGGGCCTCTACAAAATCAATATTGCTTCCGATGCAGGCAACACACAGGGCAATCCGGTAGTTTTCAGCCAGGAAATTTTCTCGCCCGATGCCAACGAGGGCTCACCTGCATTCTCGCCCGACGGAAAAACACTCGTTTTCGCGAGAGGCAATACCGGCAAAAAGAATGGCGGCGTGGACGTGGACCTTTACATGAGCCGCAATATCAATGGACAATGGACGCCCCCCGCAATCCTGCCTATCAACGACTCACTCGCCTGGGACGGCTCGCCCGCGTTCTCACGCGATGGCAAAACACTCTATTTCGCTTCCAACCGCGCAGGCGGCATAGGCGGCATCGATATTTACCGTACTAATATGGACGCATCAGGCCGGTTTAGCCGTCCGGTAAATATGGGCCGTGACATCAATACCCCCGGCGACGACATGTTTCCCTACGTAGCCGAGGGTGGAAAACTCTACTTTGCTTCCGACGGCCACCCGGGGCTCGGCAAGCTCGATTTGTTTTCTGCAACCAGAACACAAGGTGTGATCACGATCGAAAACATGGGACTGCCGTTTAACAGCCCACAGGACGATTTCGGACTGGTGTTCTACCAGAACCTGACCAAAGGCTTCTTCGCATCCAACCGCGATGGCGGCAAGGGTGACGACGACATTTACTATTTCTCGGGACCGGAAGAAGAAGACACAACGAAAATCGCCAAGCACAACGACCCGAACGATCCGCTTAATCCGAACAACCCGAACTACATTAACGGCAAACGGAAAGTGGTGCGCTACTTCCTGGCCGGAACCGTGCTCGACAATGGAGAAACCCCTACCCCGATCGATTCGGCGGTGGTGCACATTCTGCCGGATACGTCGGATACACAGATCGCAGAGTTCCCGACTGCTAAGGATGGCAAGTTTGGCAGACAGCCGGTAGAAGAAGGTAAGTCATACCAACTCCTCGTTCAGCGCAAAGGCTATATCAGCAAGCGCGAGCCATTCTCGATGTCGGGCCGTAACATTCCGCCCATATTCCTAACCAAAGAACTGACGGACACGACATTCAACGTGACCATCAAGCTCGATAAGCTGGAACTGAACAAAACCTTTGTTCTGGAAAACATCTATTACGATTTGAACAAATACAACATCCGCCCGGATGCCGCAGTAGAGTTAGATAAATTGGTCCAAATTCTGAAAGACAACCCGACGATGACCATCGAGCTCAGCTCACACACGGATGCGCGCGCAACCGACGCCTATAACATGACACTCTCGCAAAATCGCGCCGAATCGGCGGTGGCTTACCTTGCTTCCAAAGGCATTGAAGCCGACAGAATGGAGGCAAAGGGTTATGGGGAAAGGGAGCTCATTATTCCCAATGCCAAGACTGAGGAAGAACACCAGCGCAACCGTCGTACTGAATTCACGATCCTGAGTTACTGATCTGAGCCAAACATAGGAAAGCCCGCTGTGAACCGATCGGTTTCACAGCGGGCTTTTTTGTATAATTGCATTTCTTAATATTTCCCAAAGAGTACTTATCAGTTTGTATTAATGGCCCGACGCATAATCTATTGGTTCAGGAATGATTTGAGGTTAAAGGATAACCAGGCGCTTTCTGCTGCCGTTGGTTCCGCGAGTGAGATCATCCCCGTATATGTTTTTGATCCCCGTCAATTCGAAAAAACTAAACTCGGCTTTCGCAGAACTAGTGCATTGCGAGCACGCTTCCTGATCGAATCCGTCGCCGAGCTCCGTGAAAATATCCGGCAAAAGGGCGGCGACTTGCTCATTCGCGTCGGTAAGCCCGAAGAGATTGTGGCTAAACTGGCCGAAGATTACAATGCCGACTATGTTTACACCAGCAAGGAAATAGCCCCGCAGGAAACCCGCATTGAATCTTCATTGAGCAAAAACCTTAAAATAGCGAACGTCGATATCAAACTGTTCTGGATGGACACGATGATCAGTGCATTTGACCTTCCATTCCGGGTATCAAAGCTTCCATCGAGCTTTCCGGAGTTTGAGCGCCTGCTTAGCAGCGATCTTAAGATAAAGGACCAGTTCCCAACACCGGAAGCAATCACATTGCCAACGGATTTCGAAGCCGGGGCCATTCCAGGATTGCCTGAATTGGGTATCGATCCAAAAGAAATACCGGCAGAAACCGCTGCTGTATCCACAGGTGGAGAAACGCATGCATTGACTGTCTTGAAGGACTACGTGGAGCAATATGTTAAAAAGGACATTAGCTACCCATCCGCAGAGCCCCTTACCGACACCCGGCTTTCCGATTGGTTGTCGCTGGGTTGCATTTCGGCATCTTACATTTATCGGAGCGTCAAAACTGCCCAGTCGCATGCTGTAACGGAAGACGCCATCATTACTAACCTGCTGAAAAGGGAATTCCTGCATTGGACATTGCTCCGTTTCGGCCCGCGGATGTTCAAGCCGAGCGGTGTGAAACATCATTTCAACCGTCGCTGGAAGAATGATAATGCCGCATTTGAGAAATGGATAAACGGACAGACCGAAAGCCTCGCAGTAAATGATATCGTCCAAAAGCTAACTGCAACAGGCTTCATTACCGCAGAAGAACGTGAGACCGCCACCAAATACCTGGTGGACGACCTGGATATTAACTGGACCTGGGGTGCCATGTATTTTGAAAGCCTGCTGCTGGACTATGAGGCGTCCGTCAACTGGGGCCGCTGGAACAACCTGGCTGGCGTCGGTGAAGATTAATTCACCCGATTTTTACTTCAAAACCCGCCATCCCACGCTAGCAGGCCCATATTGCCTCAGAGAACCGGTTATGTAGTTTTTCTTAAAGATTTTGCTAGCTTTGGTCAACTTTGAACCACATTCAATAACTCTAAACTGAATATTAAAATGTCAAAAGGACTCATTGCAGTTATCGTCGTTGTTCTGATTCTCGGATTTGTTGGCTGCGGTAAATATAATGGCCTCGTACAGAAAGATGAGGTCGTAAAAGAAGCTTGGGCCGGAGTGGAAAGCCAGTATCAGCGCCGCGCCGACCTTATCCCCAACCTGGTAAATACCGTGAAAGGTGCTGCCGATTTTGAAAAAAGCACATTGACGGCCGTGATCGAAGCGCGTAGCAAAGCCACGCAAACGACGATCAACGCAGACCAGCTTACCCCTGAAAACATTGCCAAATTCCAGGCGGCGCAGGATCAGCTGAGCGGTTCATTGTCGCGCTTGCTCGTTTCGGTAGAGCAATATCCGCAGCTGAAAGCCAACCAGAACTTCCTCGAACTGCAAGCTCAGCTCGAAGGCACTGAAAACCGCATTACCGTGGAACGCGGAAAGTTCAACACGGTCGTAAAAGACTATAACCAGGAAGTGCGCACTTTCCCGACCAACCTCTTCGCCGGGGTGTTCGGCTTCTCCCAGAAGGGCTACTTCACAGCTGCTCCGGGCTCCGAAAAAGCGCCTACCGTACAATTCTAACTTTCAGCGCCGGGCCATTCCAAAAAGCCCGGCGCAATGTTTTTCATCCATCCGTATCAATCCGGCCCCATGGCAACCGAATACCTATTTTTCACCGACGAGGAGCAGCAATACATTATTGAGGCAATTCAGGAAGCAGAAAAACAGACTTCCGGGGAAGTAAAAGTGCATATCGAAAAGAAATGCCCTACACCCGACGTCATGGAGCGCGCCAAGGAAGTGTTCTTTTTCCTGCACCTGCACGAAACCGCCGAACGCAACGGGGTACTGTTCTACCTCGCTTATGAAGATCGGAAATTTGCGGTACTGGGTGACAAAGGAATCGATGAAAAGGTTACTGCCGATTTTTGGGACAGTACCAAGGAGCTCCTTCGGAACCACTTTAAGGCGGGAGAGTATAAGGAAGGGCTTCGCCATGGCATCCTGGAAGCGGGATTGCAACTCAAAAAACACTTCCCTTACCAGTCCGGCGACATCAACGAGCTTCCGGATGACATTTCGTTCGGCCAATAAACTATGAAGCAATTCATCATTTACCTTCTGCTTGTGATCGCGGCTTTCGCCGGCGTGCAGGCGCAGGACATTCCGCCCAAACCCGATCCTCCAAGGCTCGTCAACGACCTTGCCAACCAGCTTAGCCCCAATGAGCGGCAAATGCTGGAACAGAAACTCGTGGCCTACAACGACTCCACATCCTCCCAGATCGTGATCGTGACCGTACCGACATTGGGCGACTATCCCATTGCCGACTACGCATTCAAGCTCGGTACTGAATGGGGTGTTGGCCAAAAAGGCAAAAACAATGGTATCGTGCTGCTATGGGCGCCAAAGGAGCGAAAAGTGTTTATCGCCACGGGCTACGGTCTTGAAGGTGCAGTTCCTGACGCGATCGCCAAGCGCATTGTTTCGCAGGTAATCACGCCGCAGTTTAAGGCGGGCCAGTTTTACCAGGGCCTCAACGACGGCGTCGATATGATATTCAAATATGCTTCGGGCGAGTACAAGGCAGATCCGAAGCAGGACAGCGGCGAAGGCGACGGCTTCCCTCCCATCCTGATTGTCGTCATCATATTCGTCATTATCCTCATCATCATATTTCGTAACCGGGGTGGAGGTGGCGGCAACCGCGGCTACCGCGATATCGGCATCCCTCCCATTTTCTTCCCCTACACCACGCATTCAGGCCGTGGTAGCAGTTCCGGCAACTGGGGCGGCGGGTTCGGAGGCGGCGATGGTGGTGGTTTCGGCGGATTCGGAGGCGGTAGTTTCGGAGGCGGCGGCGCAGGTGGTGATTATTAGTATTCCAAACAATCCATAGTAAGAAAGCGGGTAGAAGCATTGGTCTTCTACCCGCTTTTGTTTTGCGATCATACGGCGACGTATACTAGTGGCATACTTTTTTGTACATATTCCATAAACTATATCACCAAAACCTAAACAAAGTTTTATGGAAAGGAAAAGCAATACCGGTCTGGTAGTCGGGTTGATCCTGATGACCATCCTGGCAGCAGTGTTCGGATACCTTTATTATAAAGAACACAACATTACCCAAAAGCAGGAAACTGACCTGACAGCCCGGGTTCAGGAACTGGCAGCCTCCGAAATCAAGCTGGATTCGATCTCTAAACAGCTCGACGCACGCATTCTCGAAGTACAAAATCTGGGCGGTGATGTTGCCGAACTGCAAAAAGTAAAAGCTTCCCTCGAAAGCGACCGCGCCGCATTACGCAAAGGCAATGCGAACATGGGCCGGAAAATCAAGGAATATGAGGAATTTCTCACCAAAAAGGACACCGAGATTGCTCAGCTTCGCGAGGAAAACCAGCAGCTCATCAGCCAGAATGAGGGACTTACCCAGGAACGAAACGAGTTACAGACCAGCCGCCAGGCGGTACGCGACTCGCTGACTGGCGTTCAAGCCAAAAATACGGAGCTTGAATCGAAAGTAACCATGGCCGCGGCCTTGCGCGCTCGTAACGTGAAGGTGTACGCGGTGTCGTCCAAAGGCAAGGTGCGCGAGGGCGAAAATGTGAAGTCGAAGCGAGTGGATAAGGTCCGCGTGGATTTCATTCTTGAAAAGAACCCGCTTACGATGGCCGACAACAAAACCATCTATCTCCGCATCATCGATCCAAGCGGCGCTACCATTTCTGATACCAAAACCGGCTCCGGCGTTTTCCAGTACAACGGCCAGGAACAGGGCTACACCATCAGCAAAGACGTGTTGTACTCCAACAACAACCAGGACGTAAGCATCCTGTACGACCGCGACGCGCCATTCACGTCGGGCAAGTACACCATCGAGCTTTATTCAGAAGGGTTTTCAATCGGTGAGGGGTCTTTCTCCGTTAAATAAGCCGGTTGTAAAACGTTTATTCACAGCGGTAGCAGTCGTTACAAACTGCTACCGCTTTTATTTTTATGATTGATTGATATTTACCCATAATTCCTATCTTGCACGATAAAAACATCTGTTTACAACCCCAAAAACCAAATAAAACACTTCTCTTTCTATGTCTTCACAGATTTCCCAAAAACACCCCAAAGGACTGTATGTCTTGTTCTTTGCCGAAATGTGGGAACGTTTCAGCTATTATGGCATGCGGGCCATTCTTCTGCTTTTTCTCCTCGATAATATCAAAGGCGGAATGGGAATGAGTGCAGCCGAAGGAACGGCCATTTACGGGCTTTATACCGCCTCCGTTTACCTACTCACACTGCCCGGTGGCTGGTTGGCAGACAATATTCTGGGCCAGAAAAAGGCCATCTGGTATGGAGGTATCGTCATCATGCTGGGGCACATTATCCTGGCAGTACCCGCCGGGCCGGCCATATTCTTTCTCGGGTTAAGTACGGTAGCAATTGGTACCGGACTTTTGAAACCCAATATCAGCTCGATTGTAGGCGAATTGTACCCCGAAGGCGGTGCACGTCGCGATGCCGCATTTTCTATCTTTTATATGGGGATCAACCTGGGTTCCTTTCTGGGTATCGCCATTGTCGGTTACCTCGGTGAAAAGGTCAACTGGCATATGGGCTTTGGAGCAGCGGCCATCGGAATGTTGCTCGGATTGATCGTGTTCCGGTATGGAAGCGCTACGCACCTGAAAGGGCTTGGCGAGGTGCCGTCCGCAAAAGAAGCCAACGAAGAAGTCGCACCTGCATCAAACAGCAACAAAATGCTAGGATACGGGTTGATTGCATTGCTGGTTGTGTTCCTCGTCGTGTTGCAAAGCACAGGTACTATTAATATGACCACCGCGCAGGGCCTCGCGCAGGGCGCGGGTATCATTATCGTGTCCATTTCTGCTGCCTATTTCCTGTTTATCCTCGTAGCGGGCGGACTTACACGCGTGGAGAAATACCGCGTTGGTGTACTCATTATTCTCTTCCTTGCCATAGCATTGTTCTGGGCGGGTTACGAGCAGGCGGGTACTTCATTGCAGATCTTCGCGGAACGCCACACCCAGCGCGTGATCGGCGGGTGGGAGGTCCCATCAAGCTGGTTTCAAAACTTCCAGCCTACCTTCGTTCTGATCTTCGCACCCGTATTGGCAAGCCTCTGGATATCGCTTTCATCTCAAAACCGCAACCCTTCCATTCCTGTCAAATTCGCAATGGGTCTGATATTGCTCGGTCTGAGCTTCTTCGTGATGGTAGCAGCTTCGAACATCGCGGTGAAAGGCGAGCTGGCTTCGCCGTTTTTCCTCACATTTACCTATTTCCTCCACACCATTGGAGAGCTTTGCGTGAGCCCTGTCGGGTTGAGTTCTTATACTAAACTGGCGCCTAAGCGTTATGTGAGCCAGCTAATGGGTATCTGGTTTGTAGGTGCATCGCTAGGTAACCTCATCGCAGGTCTCTTTGCAGGCGGTTTCGACGAATCCAATATCCTGCAAATGCCGGCATTGTTCAACCAGGTGGCTATTATTACGACCATCTTTGGTTTGATTCTGCTCGTGTTCTGGAAGCCGATCAAAGGCTGGATGGGCGGCATTCACTAAGTCTTTTTATATACTTCAAAAACAAATACATCAAAAAATGAAATCAGCCGCATTCCGTGCTGCCGCTTTGGCTCTTGTAGTGAGCCTGGCAGGATGTAAAAAAGAAAAGGAGGAAACCGACACCACCAAAGTACCCGGCTTCGATGTGAGCTCGCTCGATTCGACAGCCAAAGCCTGCGACGACTTCGACACCTACGCCAATGGCGGTTGGAAAAAGAAAAACCCGATCCCCGGCACAGAGAGCCGTTGGGGCGCATTCGGGATTTTGGATAAAGAGAACAAAGAAGTACGCCTGAAAGGCATCATCGAAGAGATCACGAAAGTTCAGGACCGCAAGAAAGGTACCGAAGAACAGCAGATCGCCGATTACTACCAGTCGTTCCTCGATACCACAACGGTTGAAAAACGCGCATTAGAGCCTCTGAAACCGTATCTCGACAAAATCAATGCGGTGGCTTCGCTGAAAGATCTTGCAGCTGTCGCCGGTGAGATGCAGAAGGTAGGCGTCGAAACCGTAACCGGCTTTGGAGTGGAAGGTGATTTGAGAAACAGCAAGGTAAATATCCTCTACCAGGGCCAGGACGGCCTGAGCCTCGGTGAGCGCAGCTACTATGATCGCACGGATTCCAGCACGGTGCAAGTGCGCGGCGAGTTTGTGAAGCACCTCGACAAGATGTTCTCCATGGCAGGCTTTCCCGAAGCTAATCCGGGCCAGACCATTCTTGACTTCGAGACCAAAGTAGCCAAGCTGCAACTGACCAATGTGGAGCTGCGCGACCCGGTGAAAACTTATAACAAAATGGCCTTCGCCGATTTCGAGAAGCTGATCCCCGATTTCGACCAGAAGGCATTTGCGGATAAGCAGGATATCAAAACCGACACCTTAGTTGTTCAGAACAAAGCCTATTTACAAAACCTGAACAAGCTGTTGAAAGCAACGCCCATTGCCACATTGAAACTATATTCCAAATGGCAGTTGCTCTCAACCTTCGCAGGTTATTTACCTAAAAAGTACGATCAGGAAGATTTCCGCTTCTTCGCAACGGTAATGCGTGGTACCAAGCAGCAGAAAGGCCGCGTGGAACGTGCGATCCGCTCGACAGATGGTTTGCTCGGGATGCCACTCGGCAAGCTGTTCGTAAAGAAATACTTCCCGGAAGAGGATAAGAAAAAGGTTTCCGAAATGATCGAGAACGTGCGTACCGTATACGGCGAGCGCATCGACAAGCTGACCTGGATGAGCGATTCCACCAAGGCGAAAGCGCATAAGAAACTCAAGGCATTTACCTACAAAATAGGCTATCCCGATAAATGGAAGGATTACTCTTCAATCGAAATCGCGTCGGACAAACTGTTTGAGAACGTGATTTCAGCGTCGTTGTATGCGCATAAGGAGAATGTGGACAAGATCGGCAAGGAAGTGGATAAGAAGGAATGGCTCATGACCCCGCAGACGGTGAATGCTTATTACAACCCGCTGAACAACGAGGTGGTATTCCCCGCCGGTATCCTGCAACCGCCATTCTATAACCGCAATGCCGACGATGCGATCAACTATGGCGGTATTATTGCCGTCATCGGCCATGAGTTTACCCATGGTTTCGACGACCAGGGCTCGCAATTCGACGATGAGGGTAACCTCAAAAACTGGTGGACTGCCGCCGACCGCGCCAATTTCGACAAGCTGACCAAACGCTATATCGACTATTTCAGCGGCATCGAAGCATTGCCCGGTTTCAAAATCAACGGCGCATTGACCATCGGCGAAAACGTGGCTGACCTTGGCGGGCTGACATTGGCCTATTACGCTTTGGAAAAATCATTCGACGGCAAAGAGCCTGCGCCAATCGACGGCTTCACCTGGAAACAGCGTTTCTTTCTCGGCTGGGCGCAGGTTTGGCATATGAACACCACCGATGAGGCATTGCGTAACCAGGTGCAAACCGACCCGCATTCACCCGCCCGTGACCGTATCAACGGCCCGCTGCCGCATTTGAAGGAGTTCCAGGCAGCATGGAGCTGTGGCGCCGGAAGTAAGATGGTACTGCCTGATTCATCGCGGATTGTAATTTGGTAAGAAGTTTATGAGTTCAGAGTTGAGGGTTTAGGAGTTGAGTTGAAAGTTCAAAACTTTATACTTTAAATTTTAACTCTCAACCCTCAACTTTAAACTTTAAACTTTAAACTCTCAACTCATAAACTCTAAACTTCACAAACCTCATTTCCCTGCAAGATATTTGTTCCGATAAGCACTTGGACTGCATCCCTTAGCCTGCCTGAATTGGCGGGCTATATTTTTGCTGTCCCCCAGACCCATATCCAGCGCGATTTCAAACACCGACATATCGGTATCGAGCAACTTCTGCGTGAATTTCTCGATCCGCAGGTTGAAGATGTATTTGTAAATCGGGTAACCCGTAATTTCCAGAAAACGCTTTTCCAACGCCCTGCGCGACAGCGGCACCTGTTTCACGACTTCATCCACGTGCAGGTTTTTGTCGATGTTCTGGTGGATGTATTTCAATGATGACGCAATGTGGTCATCGGCCGTAGCGTAAATATCCGTCGAATGCCGGGTAATGACCTGGGTAGGGCGTACCACCACGTCGTAGTAATCTGTGGTGCCGTGTTTGATCATGTAATCGAGCAGTTTGGCAGCATCATAGCCCCCTTTTTCCACATCCAGTGCGATGCTCGAAAGCGGAGGGTCGGACAGGTCGCAAATCATTTCATCGTTATCCACACCCAGCACGGCCACTTCCTCGGGTATGCGTATGCCCACATGCCTGCACGCCTCCGTGATGTGCTGACCCTGGTTATCGTCGCAGGTCATGAGGCCAATCGGCTTCGGCAGCGATTTTAGCCAACGGCTCAGCGAGCTGGGTTTATAATACCAAAGCTCCGTCGAACGCGCCTTTTTATGCTCGAAGTAGTGTACTTTATGTCCTTTCTTCCGCAAATGTTCTTCAAAGCCCTCCGCGCGCTCGCGTGACCATACGATGTCGTTGAAACCGTAAAAAGCAAAGTTGGTAAAGCCTTTTTTGAGGAAGTAATCGGCACCCATTTGGCCGGCTTCGTGGTAGGCGCCCGTGATGTTGGGAATCTCGGTAAACCTTTCCTTGAAGTCCTGTGCAATGACCGGAATCCCGGCCCGGACGATCTTGTCGATCTCCTTATTATACAATTGTCCTACGATACCGTCCGCTCCCCATTCCAATGCCCATTTGAGGATACCGTCAATCCCGATCGTTTCGCGATGGAAAAGCGGCATGCGGCAGAAGATCCACGGCCCGAATTCTTTGGAATACGCATTGATCCCTTTCATCAGGCTCTTACTGTATTCCTCGGCAAAATCGAGCAAGAGAATGATTTTGTACATATAAATACCCTTTCAACCGAGCTTGAACAGCTCCTTCACGCTCGATACCGTTTCATTGTTGACGAGCGGTTTGGCCCACATTCCGATACTCAAAATATAACCCAGCGGGATTATCAGGAACAGCATCGCGAAGCGCAACCCCACTAACTCCCCCAGCCCGCCGACGATCAGCGGAACTACCGCCCCGCCCGCAATGCCCGCGCACAGGATACCGGAGAACGTTCCGTGATGTTTCGGAACGGAGTTTAATGCCAGTGAAAATATCACCGAATACATTACAGAGGCAAAGAAACCCGCCATCGGGAAGCCGATCAAAGCCATTTCTTTCGATCCGAACAAAGCCATCAGCAACGATGCAATGCCGCCGCAGGTGAAGAATACAAGTACTTTCCGGCTATCGAAGATTTTCAGCAATATCAATCCCAGGAAACAGCCGATGGTAAGCAAGCCCCAGAAATAGGAAATAACCGAAGCGCCGGTCGTAGCCGGATCTACTTCGTGGTAGGTTTGCAAGAATTGTGAAATCCAGTTGGCAATGCCCTGCTCGGTGCCCACGTAGGCAAATATCCCCAGGAAAAAGAGCCATACCAATTTGTTCCCGGCTAATTCACCGAATGATTTCCCGACATCAATCCGCTCGTCTTCCAGCAGTTCCACCTTCGGGAATTTTACCAAAGCGATCACTACCACCATTGCGAGCGCAATCACCGCGAACACCCAGTATAGTGAAACCCATTTCAGGTTTTCGGGTACCAGGCCATTTAATATATCAATCAAAAAACCGGAATTCCCCGAATGCACATTCAATACCAGATAACTATAAAGCAAAGGGCTCAGAAACGATGCCGCACCGAAGAATAGCTGGGCCAGTACCGAGTAAAATGCAAACTTCTCTTCCCCGCCAGAAACCCTGAGCAGCGGGTTAATGACTACCTGCAAAATGGCCATTCCAATACCAATCAGGAACAAGGAAAATAGCGCAATGGCAAAGCCTGGTATTAATGCAAAGAGTAATGCTCCCCCGAACGCTAACAGGAACGCGCTGATCAGCATTACTTTCTCACCGAACTTCTCCACCATCAACCCCGCCGGAATCGACATCACCCCGTAGGCAACAAAGAATGCAAACGGGAGAAAACCTGCCAGGCCAATGCTGAGATCGAAACTTTTGACGATATCAGGAATGATCGGACCGAGGATGTTGGTCAGGAAGGAAATGACGAAAAAGATCAGGAAGATCAGTACTACGATGAAAATGTTCCTTTGCATGAGGGCCGCGCGTGGTTTGATAGCCTAATTTAAATCTAAAACTGCATTACATCAATCGTCGAGCAGCGCCGCAGCGCCCAGCAATGCGATATTCTCGTTTTCAGATAACAGTAATGTCAGCTTTTTCAAAGACTCGGGATAAGCAAAATCCTGAATGCTTTCCAGCATACTATCCTGAAAAAACCGGTTGGCCTTCGCAATGGACCCGCCCATGACGATCGCCTCGGGGTCGTAGGTGTACATGATCGCCTTGATCACCGCGCCCAAATGCACGCCGAATTCTTCCCAGACTTCAATTGCCTCCTTGCTGCCCTTCAGTGCCGCCTCGTGCGCTGCAAATGCATCGATCCCCAGTGAATCTTCGAAAAACCGGCTACATACATAGTTTTCCAGTATCGAATCTTTGTAAGGCAGCATCCCGATTTCCCCTGCTCCGCAATTCTTTCCCGCATATAAATGGTTATCGATGATAATGCCCGAACCCAGCCCGGTACCGATTGCCATCCCGATCACCGAACGGAATTTCCGGGCCAGTCCGAACCGGTGCTCACCGAGTATGAAGCAATTCACATCATTATTCACCGACACCGGCAGATTGAACTCCTTTTCTACAATATCGCGCAAGGCGACCTCTTCCCACGAAGGGATATTCATGACATTATAAACAATGCCTTTGTTCACATCCACGACCGAAGGTACCCCTATACCTATCCCTTTTACGGGGTAGGCCGTCAGCGGACGGATCACGTCCATCAACTGGTCGAGCGTTGCCGATAGTGAATGTTTGTTGGCCAGTAATGTCTGATTTTGCCGGGTAATATGGCCACCCGACTCGATGCCGGCACGAATGTTCGTGCCGCCGAGATCTACACCAATGTTCATCGACGGTGAGGAGTTGAGCTGTAAGCTGCGTTAAACGATCAGTTCGGTCAACGGGCTGTCACTACGCTGCTGCGGCTCGATCGTCCGGCCAGATCGAAGCTTTTCAACGTAACAGTACCCGACACTTTCACAGGGTTTTCGTAAAGTTGTGAAGTCTCGGTAGGCTCGGAACCGTCGGTCGTGTAGCGGATTGCCAGGCCCGGCAATTCCACATTCGCTTTCAGCATTCCGTTTTCTATGATCGCGCCCGGCTGGGGCAGGCGGTAATTATAGCCCCCGTTGATATACTTTAGTCTCGGGAGATGCTTTTGGGCTATCGAGTTTGCAAAAATATTCCAGCCCTCGGCCATCATGGCTTTTCTGGCGGCATCGTCGGCTACGTTTTCCCACTTCCGTTCGGCTGCCCAGGCGCTTTCAGAGAAGCCCAAAAGCTTAGGCAGGATCGAGTATTCCATCATATCGCGACCTTTGATCGTCTCGCTCCAAAGCTGCGCCTCGATACCATACACGTTCTTGCGCGCCTCTGGCTTCATCAGCTGCTTTCCTGCAAATTCCTCCTTCATCGGCTTGCCCATGGCGGTTTCCTCAGTGGTACGGAACATATTGAACGGCGCAAATGCCCAGTTGTCGCGCGTGTCTACAAATCCGCCCCAATACAGACCGGGCTCCTTCGGATCGTTGTTGTACGACATGTCGAAATAGAAGTTGGTCACATTACAGAGCACCACCGGATAACCCGCATTAGCCAACCGATTACCCAGGTCGACGTCATACACATTGTTCCAAACGTAGGGATACACCTGGCGCCCCACAAACTCCGGATTCGCGAGGTAAGCGCCGGTTTCCGTTTTATTCAATGCCACTTCTTCCCAGCCGTGTACTTTGAGGTTACGCTTTTCGAGCATAGGGAGGAGCTTTCTGAAAAAATAGGTTTGCAAATAGCGCGGTCCTTTCACTTCGGGATGCTCCTGCAACAACTTAGCTGCCATCGGCGATTTCGTCCACACACCATCCGCCACCTCATCTCCACCGGTGTGGAAAGTATCCATTTTCAAACCCGCCTGCTCATAAAGTTTTGCGATTTCATCCACCACTTTCACAAAGAAATTGTAGGTCGATTCCCGGGCCGGGCTCACGACATTGTTCTTATAGCCCTGCGCCGAAATGTAAACCGACTTGTCGTCCGGATCTATCAAACGGTACTCATTGGCCTCTTTCTCTTTGCCTTCCTTCATCAACCGTTCATACCGCGCTTCCATCGATTTGATAGCCGCCAGCGCATGACCGGGGAAGTTCAGCTCAGGGATAATCTTGATGTGCCGCTCGTGCGCATACTTGAGTATTTCAATGAAATCGGCCTTGGTATAATAGCCGCTGCCGTGCTTGCCTTTCTCATTGGCAACCGGTCCCGACCCGTAGCCCGGGTGCAATGCGTTCGCATTCATGCCCGACGTGTGCTGGCGCTGCGCGCCTACCTGCGTGAGCTCCGGCAAACCATCGATCTCAATCCGCCAGCCTTCGTCCTCCGTAGTGTAGAGCAGCAAATGATTTACCTTATAAGAAGAAAGCAGGTCGATAATGCGTTTCACGGATTCCTTCGTCTGGAAATTCCGCGCCACATCCAGATGCAAGCTGCGGAACTGAAACCGGGGAGCGTCCTGCACTTGCGCAAATCCAAAACCCACCGAAGCGACGGGCTTCTGATAGGCGTCCGTCGGAGCGAGTTGCAAAAGGCTTTGAACCCCGTAGAACACACCGGCAGCATCGCTACCATCGATCGTGATGCCTGTCTGTCCGATATTGAGATTATATGCTTCACTGGAAACACCATTCACCGCCACTTTGCCCGTTTTCAAAACAATGGCAGCTTCTTCCGAAGAATCTTTGTTCGGTAAGCCGGCCCGGATCGGCAAGTCAGTGCCGGTGAGCGTTTTCAATTTGCTGATCAGGTATTTAGCCTCATTTTCGAGCCCTTCCTGGTAAAATACATTTGTTTTGCCCGTCAATGTGAATGTACCTGCGCCCGGAACGAGTTTCACCGGGCTGGGGATGATTTTCAAAAGCTGCTCCTCCCCCAGTTTGGTAAATGCGGTATTGGCTTTGTAACGTGTTTCAGCGGTCGGTACCTCTTTTAAATCCATTTTGCCCCGCAGGATCTGCTCCTTCGTAGTGAAAGGCTCGATGGTATAGTCCACCACCTCGACGATATCCTTCTCTTTTCCTTCGTTGTCATAAAACACGAAGTACAAGCCCAGCGGCGCATCCGTTTCCTTCACCACTCCCTCAGTACCCGTGTATTTGATCACCACCGAATCGCCCGGCGCGAGTTTGAAATCCTTCGCAGCTACCATTTGGTACCAGTCGCCATTGATATGCTCGACGATGGCCGGCTCCGGTGTTTTGTTCGACTGGATCGGCCTGGGCGACATGTTCCAGAACAGCTTCCAGTTGGAGGCGTCCAATGTAAAATCGCTGCCATTCTTAATCGTAAACTGCGCCTCAAACCTTCCCTGCGGTTCGATAAAATTGCTGACGAGCTTCCACGAAACCGCGATTTTCTCGGCCTGTTCTTTGGATACGTTGCCCGATTTGTTGCAGCTCGCAAACAGCAGCATACCAAACAAGACAAGCGAAAGCGGGAGTAGTTTCTTCATAGGGTCAAAAAGGCTGGGGGATGATTTTTCCGGTGTTAGGAATACAACTTCCTAATTACTGACAATTGCGCAAAATATACTAGTGAAGGGTGCAAAAAGCGTCGTGAATAGCCCTTTTGGGCACAGTCTCCGTACATAACCCTATAAACGGCTGCTATGGAAAATACCTCGGGGGCTATGTCCCGATTACTCTCGCTGGATGCAATGCGTGGTTTTACCATTGCGGCGATGATCATGGTTAATTTCCCGGGACACGAGGATTTCGTGTTTCCTACGCTCCGGCATACCCGATGGAACGGGCTGACGTTTACGGACCTCATCGCACCAACCTTTCTTTTTATCGTCGGTGTTTCCATTGCATTGGCCTATTCCAAAAAGCGCGACGCGCCTAAGGGCGGATTGTACCGCAAGATCATCATCCGCTCGCTGAAAATATTCGCCGTTGGCATGTTCCTCAACATGCTGCCCGATTTCAACTTCGCCGACCTGCGCTATACCGGCACGCTCCACCGCATCGCGATCGTGTTTCTCGTGTGCGCGATCCTTTTCTTAAATACCAGCTGGAAGCAGCAACTCGGCCTGGCCATTACCATTCTCCTGCTCTACTGGCTCGCCTTGACCACCATCCCGACGCCCGGCATCGGCAAGGTAATGCTCGAACCGGGTGTAAACCTGGCCGCCTGGGTCGACCAGCAGTATTTGCCCGGTAAAATGTGGCAGGGCACCTGGGACCCGGAAGGGATTTTGAGTACATTCCCGTCTATCGTAACTACTATTACCGGCATGCTCGCAGGCCAATTGATGCTCCTGCCGCTAGCTCCCAACGAAAAAAGCAACTACCTCCTGACCGCCGGCCTGGCCGCTGCCGCATTGGGCTATTTCTGGAACCTGATTTTCCCTACCAATGAAAACCTCTGGACGAGCTCCTTCGTGCTGGTAACCTCCGGCTTTGCTTCCATGCTGCTCGGCGCGCTGTATTTCCTGATCGACATTCGCGGGGGCAGGCGCGGCATTGCACCCGGTGTCATTTTCGGGGCGAATGCCATCGCCGCTTACGTTCTGGCCGATATTCTTGCATTGCTATTTTACATTATGCCTGCCGGTGGCGATACTTTGAACCACCACGCCGTAACGGCACTGTCGCAAGCAGGAATGGATCCGCGCCTGGCCAGCATGCTTTACGCGCTCTTTTTTGTATGTATCAATTTCATCCCGACTTACCTTCTTTATAAAAAACGGATTTTCATTAAGCTCTAACCCATGCCTTACCGAACATCTTTCCGGTTCCTTATCCTTCTGCTCGTCGTACTACGGACCGGCTCCGCCTTTTCGCAATCTATTGATTTATCCAAAAGCCAGATTTTCAGTCCAAGCGACAAGGCTACATTGCTCCGAAGCATCGAAGTGTTACAAAATGAGGTGGAAAAGCGGACGGGCATTAAACTCCCGGTAGCCAAAAAACTCCCGAAAAGCGGAAATGTGATTCTGATCGTATCGGAGAGCGAACTGGGCAAATTACCGGAACCATACAGAAATGCCGTTTCCGCACTACCTGAACTCAAAAGCGAGGGTTTCAAACTGGCCACAGGACCTTCGAATACACTTATCATAGCGGGAAAAGACGCCCGGGGGATATTGTATGGTGTAGGACGGTTCTTGCGGAAAGCGGAAATGACCCGCGGAAAATTAGACATCGATGGCCGGTTGGCGATCAGCACCAGCCCGCGGTATCCGATGCGCGGCCACCAGCTCGGTTACCGCCCAAAAACGAATGCGTATGATGCATTCACCGTCGCCGGTTTCGATCAATACATCCGCGAACTGGCGCTTTTCGGTGCCAATACCATCGAAATTCTTCCTCCTCGCACAGACGACGACGCTACCAGCCCTCATATGAAAATTCCCGCCGCGCAGATGATCGTCGAGCAGTCGCGCATTTGCAAATCGTATGGCCTCGATGTGTCGATCTGGTACCCGAATATGGGCAAAAACTACGTCCACCCCGACTCCATTGCAAAGGAACTCGCCGAACGTGACCAGGTATTTGCAAGCTTACCGAAGCTCGATGGCTTGTTTGTACCGGCAGGCGATCCGGGTGAATTGGAGCCGGATGTACTTTTCGCATGGCTGGAAAAAGAAGCGACGCTATTGCAGAAATACCATCCCAAAGCCAAAATATGGGTTTCGCCCCAAGTTTTCCGCCCTACTCAGAAATGGTTCGATGCGTTTTTCAGCCACGCCAATAAGGAATATCCCTGGTTCGGTGGCGTCGTATTCGGGCCATGGGTAAAGATTCCGGTACAGAAGATCAGGGAAATGCTCAAACCATCGATTCCGATCCGGCATTATCCTGATATCACCCATAACTATTCGGCGCAATATCCGGTACCGCATTGGGACCTCGCGTGGGCAATGACGCTCGGACGCGAGAGCATCAATCCGCGTCCATTTGATGAAAAGGCCATCCACAATGCATTGGATCAGTATGGGATCGGCAGTGTAAGCTACTCGGAAGGCACTAACGACGACGTCAATAAGTTTGTGTGGAGCGATCAGGATTGGGATCCGGAAACGCCGGTCATCGAAACCTTGCGCGACTATTCCAGACTTTTTTTCGGGTCTGAATACAAGGAAGCAGGTGCACAGGCAATCGTCGACCTCGAAAAGAACTGGCGCGGCGAGGTAGTCGACAATGACGGGATCGGGCTTACGCTCCGCCAATGGCAGTCACTGGAAAAGAGTGCGCCTTTGAAATTAATGCAAAATCCAAGATTCCAGATGGGGCTGATCCGGGCCTATTTCGACGATTACACGCGCCAGCGGCTCATTTACGAACTCGAACTGGAACAGCAAGCCCGACGCGCACTGGCATCTGCGGGCAAGTCCGGGGCGATGAAGGCAATTCGCAATGCAGAGAACCTGCTGGAAAAAGCCTGGAAGGAACGCATTCTCCCGGATCATCAGCAAAAATGCTACGATCTCGCCGACTCATTGTTCAAAAGCATCGGCGCGCAGCTGACTATGAAAAAACATGGCGCTATGTCCGGCCGCGGCAATTTTGTGGATCTGATCAACATGCCGCTGAACGATGCACCCTATTTGCTGGATCAATTCAAAAGGATTGAAAAGCTGACCAGCGAGGCCGAAATGCTTCGGGAAATCGATCAGCTGTTGCATCGCACGGACCCGGGCCCGGGTGGGTTTTACGACCATTTTGGTGACCCGGAAAGCTGGTATCGCGTAGTGCCGGCTTTATCCTGGGAGCAAGATCCGGGTAGTCTGCAATCGCCACGGATCGGTTTTGGGGTCGGCTTGGTAGGCGAAGAATGGGTGGATGAAATTCAGGCCACTGGCTTCAAAGGGCAGGTAACGCCGCGTGCCTGGATGAAACAGGCCAAAACCCTATATGACCAGCCGTTACAGATCCGCTACGACAATCTCGATGCGGACGCGGCTTACCGAATCCGCATTTCGTACACGGGACGTTTCCGCTCGCGCATGCGCATGACCACCGACGACGGCCAGACGATCCACGATTTTATCCAGACCGGCGAGCAGCCCACATTCGAATTCAATGTACCCAAGGCTGCTACTGCCGACGGCAAAGTCATTTTTGAATGGACTTGCGGTGAAGGGGAACGCGGCTCGCAGGTGACGGAAATATGGTTGATGAAACAATAATTGAAGATCTCACAATGGAATCCACATTACTCGAAAAGCTAAAAAACGGCGCCAATGTATACGGCACCTGCATTACCTCCACCGGCCCGATGTGGCCCGCAGCTGTGAAGAAAACGGGTGTCGACTTCGTGTTCATCGATACCGAGCACATTCCGCTGGGCAGGACGGAAATGGCAACATTATGCCAGCAATTCCGGCATTTGGGCATTACCCCCATCGTCCGCATTCCGTGTCCTGATCCCTACTTGGCTTGCCAGGCCATCGATGCAGGCGCAAAAGGCATTGTTGCCCCATACCTCGAATCCGTGGCGCAGGTAACGGAGCTGGTCGGTGCTACCAAGTACCGGCCGCTGAAAGGCGAGGTTTTGCAGAATTACCTGAGCGGCTCCGTGCCCATGCCCGACCATATGCGGCATTATGTGGATAAATACAATGCGGGAAATATTTGCATTGCTAATATTGAGAGCTTCCCGGCCATGGATAACCTGGATGCATTACTGTCTGTGCCCGGGCTCGACGCGGTTTTCATCGGCCCGCACGATTTGTCCGTCAGCCTTGGATTACCCGAGCAATACGACCATCCGGAGTTTGAAAAAGCCGTTTCCTACATCATCCGCACCGCACGTGCCAAAGGATTAGCGATCGGTATCCATTTCTCGCTCGAACCCGAAAGGCAGATTCAATGGATGAAGGAAGGTGCGAATATCGTTGTACACAGCTTCGATGTAGCGCTTTTCGTGCAAAAATTGAATGCGGATTTTGACAAAATAAAAAGGGCGGCCGGCGATCCGGCGGCCGGCGACAATGCTCCGACCGCTCAACTTGATACTTCAATGGTAGTTTAAAACCTATTTGCCTTGCCACATCATTAGTCCTTCGATCAGCGCAGTAAGCTGCTCGAAGGGCATGTTGGGCGTGAGGTACGCGTGCGGGCCCATAGGGTCGTCCTGCCAGCTGTTGTTACCGCCGTCGACAATGATTCTTCCGCGTTTGACGCCAAAATAGGGCTGAATTCCCCGAATGGCGACCAACACGGCCGTCTGGTCCCAGCTCATCCGGCCATCCGCATCGCCTTTGGACAATGGCATTGCCATCGCAAAGACATCTTTCACGGGACTTTTCAGGCTCTCGTTAGCGATTACCCGCTTACCGGTTTTAATTTCTTTCCCGATTTCAAAACCGCTGAAAAGGATTTCGGTAGGCCATTCGGCAAAGACTTTGGCCGACGCCACCGAATCTACCAGCACATTATATTCACGGCCTTTGGGGAACCCACCGGCCATCGACACGAGCTGCTTTACTTTCTTACGGACGAGGTTACTACCCGATAGCTGTGAATTGGCATCCGGCCCGGAGTCGAGCAAATCGGCGAGATTGGTCAGAAAACCTACCGTCACGATGGTAACGCTCTGGTCGGGCTGCTTGGCGAGGACCTTCCGATAGGTTTCCACCGCATCCGGCGCATCCGACGTTTTGGCAATTTTATGGGGATATTTCTCCACCAGCATTTCCGGCCATTTTTGTGTAGCCCCGAAACTCGCCCCTTTCCCTTTGGGGGCACCGGTGGGCAACTCAGGACGGCCGAAATAGGTATTGAGGATCTCGATCGTAGGAACTACCAGTTCATTTTTATTGGAAGAAATCACCGCCAGCGGTTTTACCTCTCCTTTATCGGCCAATGCGTGCATAACGGCCATGGCACCGACATCGTCGTAATCAGGACCGATGTCGGTGTCGAGGATCAGCGAATTGACCGATCTGCCGGTTTGAGCATGAGAATTAGAGAGTGTGAAGAGGCAAAGGATCAGTAAAACTTTGTTCATGACATTCATAAAAATGCGGTCTGTTGTAAAGCTATTCGCTTTTACCTGCCAATATGCTGCATCAGAAGGATTTTTTAAACGATAGCAGAGGTTACATCAGTTTTTCAACACCTGGAATGCTTGTTTTGTTTCTCCATTCACTACTTCCAGTACATATATTCCTTCCTCAAACTCGCGGCCGGAGAGGTCAACCTTGCGCTTCTGCGCCGGGCTCAATGCATCACCATCGAGCTGCTTCAAAATTCTTCCTTGCAGGTCGTACACATTCACGGACACAGAGCGGCTCGCAGGAACGTCGTCGCCGAGGTAGAAAACGCCTTTCGAAGGATTAGGGTAAACCGACCATTCGGATTGCGCTTCGAATGCCACCGGCCGCACGCGGGAGTACTGATACGTGCTGTCCATATCCACCATTTTAAGCCTGTAATACAAGTTTCCCCACTTGCCGGGCAGCTGATCGACGTACTCATACTTTCGGCCACTTTTCAAATTACCTTCCCCGAAAACCTGTGCCAGCCGCACAAATTTCCCTTGCCGGTAAGCCTCGTCGCCGCTGGCCACCTCAATATCGAAATGATCGAAATTCTCCTCGGAAGCGGTTTCCCATTCCAGGATCACGTCTTTCGATGACAGGTCGTCCTGCTTTTTCCTCGCATTGAAACTCACCAACTCGACTGGCAATGCGCCCGGATTTCCTACAAACGCTTTCGAAAACCAGAATTCTGAAAAAGATTTCAACTTCATCTCCACATAGTATCCTTTGTCGTAGGGGACGATCGCCACTTCGCCGGCAGGGTGGAACGACCAGCCGCCGTCTACACTATTGGATAGCGAGCCATCCTCTTTGGCAGGGCTAGCTGCATTCCGGTATTTGGAAACACCGAGTTCAAAAGGGTTCACAGGTTTTTCGCAAGTACCGCAGCCCACGGCATTGATCAACGCTTCACTTTCAGTTTCGAGGAAGTAGAACCGGACAGTCGCCAGGTTCGCGAGTTCGCCGTTAGCAGGTTTTATGGTAAAATTTCTGTCGAGATAATATTGTCCATTGCCATTTCTGACGCCTACCGTATTCAGATACGACTGTACCTCGGTATTGCCCATATTCTGCCCGTTGGGGTTAATGGAGGCTATCAATTTCCCGTTGGTCGTGAAATTCACCCAACCCGAGCCCGACACCTGCTGGGTAGCCACACCACCGGTATTGTCTAGTATCGGGGCAACCTTGTCGAAAATGTGAATGTCGTCCAGGGCAATTCCCTCCCGGTGGGTGAAACCATCGGATATCAGTACAAAACGCAATTTAAGGTTCACAAACCCGGTAGGCAACGCCATGCTCGCCACGTGCCAGCGCAGGTAGTCCTGCATTGCCCAGGCGCCGTTACCCGAGTAAGTCTTATTATACCAGTTGGTACCCTGCCCCACAGCCCCCAGGCGCGTCCACGGACCGCCGTTTCCGGAATATTCGATATACACGTAATCGCAGGGCGTAGGCTCGCACACTTCCAGGTCAATGGCCGCACTAAAACTCAGTGTAGGTGAAGTCAGGCTGCTCACATTGAAGCAAGGCGAGTACAAATACGACTCTTCTTTGTCGTTATACCCTCCCGCCAGATTTGTCTTCCACACCTTGGTTCCGCTGGCTGCTTTGTTCAAAGCACTCGAAGTAGGCGTACCCCATTTCCAGGAGCTGTTCGTTCCCTTGGTACTCCAGAAACCGTCGCCGTTTTCAAAATTTTCAAGATAAGGGAATGAGCTCAATACCGGCGCATTGAAAACTTTAACCGCCAGCGTATCATTGTCCCGGAAACTGTCGGTCGCCAATTCCGACCATGCTTTGAGATTCAATGCCCCTATCGCCGAAAGATCAGCCTTTGGACCGAAAGTAAAATCGATGGTTGTGCGTTTGGCAAGCGATGTGATCGTATCGCGGAGTATGGTCCCATTCGGGAGCGACAATGCAATTGGCAAGTTGGAAATATCCCGCGCAGAACTGTTCCGGATGCGGATAGCAATCGTTTCCGCATTGCTCAGCCCGCAACTTTCCGTGGGAGGTGCGAGTAACGCCAGCATTTGAATATCGTCGATCACCGACACAATGCGGATATCATCGAAAGAATAGCCCGCGCCGTTGCTGTAATCGGAGGTAATCATTTTTCCCCATTGCCCCCAGCGGACCTGGAAACTCGACGAGAAGTTTTTCGCATTTGCCGAAAGCAGTGCGCTTATTTCAAGCGGAACCGTTGTCTTATATCCCTGGGTCGTGAGGTTCTGATTTGCGAAAAGATCGTAAGTCTCGATCCAGGCATCGGTGTCCTTACCTCTTATCCAAACCTTATTATTACTGTTCGTTTTCTGGCCGTGGTTTTTATAGGAAAATATCAACCGTAAATCATCGGTATTGATGTTGTAACCCGCCAGGTTGAAAGTGCCCGTGAGGTAACTCGTGTTACCGGCCGAATAAGCCCGGTTGGCATCCAGCGTCAATGCTTTCTGACCGGAGGCCGCAAAGCCCGTATTAATGAAAGTCCGGATTCTTCCCGCGTCGGTGTCGGCGCTGAAATCGTACCGCCCGTCTCCTGTAAGCCCCATTTGCGCGACGGTAACATTTTGTGCAGGGAGGTTTTCCATGTTATCGTTAAATGGCAATGTCAGCTGGTCGTTGGGTAGCTGCCTGAAAAGCTTCGTCAATGTGTCATTAGCAGTCACCAAATCCGCATTGCTATGGATATACACCTTGATATTGTAATCCCCGGGGTTGGCTAAATTGGCGCCCACCGCGAAAGTATGGTCATAAGTTTTGCCTTTTTCAATGAATGGTGTAATCGTTTCAATCGGTACCGCCGCGCCATTGAGCTCATATCCGACATCCAGTGAGCCATTGAAATCTACGTCATCGAGATTTTTGATCCTCATCTTGACAAAAACGGCCCCACTCAGTTCGGTGGAAGTACTTTTCCTCCCCGACGATGCCGGCGTAACTATTGACTCAATTTTAAGATCGTTGTCCGATATGCTGCCTGCACAAGTTCCTGTATCCGGCTTGCGCGAAATCGCCAGCGCTCTGCGTCCCGGCTGCCCGTTCATGCGGGCCCGTACGGAAACATAATAGGTCGAATCCTTTAACAATCCCCCCAAAGAATAGGTCGTGCCGGCGGTAATGGCCACCGGAACCATTTCCTTCCCTTTCAGCATCATTACCTCATAGTCACTCGCGCCCGTTACCGCCGTCCAGTCCAGCGAAATATACCCTTCGCATTGCAGGGCCGACAGCGTAACACCAGGCACTCCGATTACCGTAAAAGGCTCGGAAATGCTTTGCGCACCGGTGCTGTTCTGGATCACCCGCACACGCACCTTGTCCGATCGCATTCCCACGGGCACAGCCCACGCGAGTTGGCTGGTTCCTGCTGCCACGGTCGTAGAAATGTTAGTCCATACGCCCCCGTTATTGCCGCTGTATTGCACAGTAAAAGTGCTGGCGCTATTCCCGAATGCGTCCCAGGAAATGTAAATAGGGTCGCCGTCTTTCAGACGCTCTCCTCCGATCGGGTTGGTAATGGTGAGGGAATTGGGAATGATATCGTAGACGACAAAATACTCCTGCGAAGGCGACTGACCTACCGTGGTGCCCTTTACGGAAATGGTATAACTCCCCGCGCCCGGGTTGTTGATCACCACCTGCTCCATGTTATTGCGGTTATCGACGCCCGTAGTAGCTACATTACTGACATTAGCAGCGGCAGGATCGAGTATTCGCGGAAGAATCACATTGGAAGCAGGGTTCGTCACCTGAAGGTCGAGATTGTGTACCAGATTCTGGGATGCGAGTGTACTGCCTGCCGGGTCGTTCCAATAGAGCATTACTTTCACCTGCGCCGTATTGGCCGGGACATTGATAGAAAAGTTATTGATCCCCTGATGCGCGACCTGGCCCGTAGCATAGCTCTGCGATTCGAGCATTTTGACCGAGCGAAGCAGATTCAGCCATCCAAATCCAAATCGATAATCGGGGCCTTCGTTACCTTTATCCACCGCGCCGTTCACCAGCAGTGCTTTCATCAAACCATTCTTGGGATTCTGGTTCCCGTTCAGTTGCCTGTATCGTTCGTAGAGCATTGCGAGCCCCCCCGACACAGCCGGCGTCGCCATACTCGTCCCGCTTCCGCTGCCATACAGGTTGACCGGAATCGTAGACACAACACCATTTCCCTGCGCGGTAATCTCCGGTTTCAACCTGCCATCCTTAACGGGCCCCTGGCTGGAATTCGACATAAGTCCGCCGGTCTCGCCGGTTGCACCGACGGTGATGACGTTTTTAGCGGTTTGATATCCTCCCAGGACGGTTCCGAAACCTATTGCAAACGGCGCGCAAGTAGTATTACCGCTGTTTCCGGCAGCAAAAACATGTTGCAAATAAGGCATTTCGAACGCCTGCTGATCCAGGATATAAGAATAAAGGTCATACGTCCCGTTTGTTTCACAGGTAGTCACATCCGATCCGTAAGAATTGTTGGTGATCACCATCCCAAAATCCTGAACATACTGTGGCGAATAGGCCAGAATCGACGAATAACTTTGGGCAACGACGGTCGCTTTGGGCGCATAACCCGCGAAACGCTCGTCCATAATGCCGGCGCCTGCCATCGTACCCATTACGTGCAGGCCGTGCGAGCCGGCCTCGATAGGTGCCCGGTTGATAATACGGGAATTGAAATCAATATGCCGCAGGGGATTAGACTCGTCGCCAATCCCTACTACCACACCCGCTCCCGACAAATTTCTGTTCCCTGGCAATGCCGATTTCAAGACATTTGCCCGCCCATTCGCAGTGCTTTTATTGTTCAGCTGCCGATCGGCCTGCGGAATCGCCTGCACATATTGTACGAATGGCTGCCCGGCAAGCGTTTTCAGCTCCTTCAACGGCACCCTGACCGTCAGTATCTGGTAGTTTTTATATTGATCCGAAATGACTTCGTATTGCCTGCTTTGCAATGCAGCCTGTATCTCTTCGTAACTGAACGATTTAGGATAGCTGACCCACAGGTCGATGGTGGACGGCCCGGTAAATGCATGGGATGGTATGTTGCCGTTGGCAAGCCCGGGCTGCATTTTTTGCTCGGCGCTAAGTTCTATAATAGCCCTTCCTTTGGTTCTTGCCAATGCACCCGGATTACTACCTGGCGCTATCGTTGCCGTGTAGGCGTAATTTGGTATATATTCAAGAAGTTCGATACCTTCTTGTTTCAATTCCTGTCGCTCTTGTTCGGTGGGGATGTCATCGAATTGGATCACTACCAGCGATTTTTGTCCCGCATTCGAGACCCTGAATGCCGCATTCAAGCGACCGGATGCAGATGAAATATTCCGCTCGGGTTGAATTGAGCCACTTCTCAGGAGGATTTGGTAGTCGTGGCGCTTCTGGCCTTTGACATGCCCTGTAAACAGGCTAGCTAGCAATAGTGTGTAGTAAAGATTTTTCCACTTCATAATTTTGGGTACAGATAAAGGATAGGTAATTCTACTTCATTTACCATAATAATGCAAATTAATTCGGCCATTGTTTAATATAAATTAACCTATACGTAAAACTAACTGACACTCAGCCAGATGAAGCCATTCCAACGTGCGAACCTTAAATCCTATACGCGAATTTACCCGGCTTCTAATTTTGCATGCATTTGTAATTAGCTGGTGGCTGGTATAACTTAGCAGCCCCAATTTTTACCGTCGTTGCACGCATCCTATGAACTTATACGGCCTGATCGGATACCCGCTTACCCACTCTTTTTCAAAGCGATATTTCACGGACAAATTCGTCAGAGAGAGAATCAAAGAGAGCAGCTATGAGCTTTTTGAGATGAAATCCCTCGAAGAATTGCCCGAATTGCTGAAAAAGAAGCACGACCTGCGCGGGCTGAATGTGACGATCCCGTACAAAAAGGATGTGATTGCCTTCCTCGACGACCTCGACGATGCTTCGGCTGAGCGCATAGGAGCCGTGAATACGATCAAAATCTACGCCGACGGCAGCACCAAAGGATTCAATACGGATTACTACGGTTTCCAGCAATCGCTCGTGGAATGGTTCGACAAGCGGGGCGAGTCCTGCAAGTATATGAAGGCACTCGTACTGGGCAACGGCGGTGCTGCCAAGGCTGTGCAGGTGGCATTGAAAGATCTTGAAATGGAGTACACGCTCGTTTCCCGTCAGAAAAGCGACGACTGCGTATCCTATGAAGGACTTACCCAGGAAGTAATCGAAGGCCATCGGTTGATCATCAATACAACCCCGTTGGGAACTTTCCCCAACACCGAAGAATGTCCTATGATCCCTTACCAATGGATTACGAGAAGCCATTACCTGTACGACCTCGTTTACAACCCGGCCGAAACGTTGTTCCTGAAAAAAGGCACCGAGCAGGGCGCCGCTACAATGAATGGCTTAAAAATGCTTGAATTACAGGCAGAAAAAGCCTGGGAAATCTGGACGACTGAGGAAAATCTCTGGAGTATTTAAATCCGGTTATAGCAGGTCCACAAATCATTACCGATTTGCTCCGAACTTTTGAACAAGCCGCGTGGAACCGGGGCAGCCACGCCTTTGCCAATGGTGATTGTACCCTGGCAACGGCGAATCTCGTCCCACAAGCCACTTTCCAGGAATGCGTTGATCACCGCTGCGCCTCCTTCCACCAAAACGGATTGTATCTTACGGCGGTGCAAGCCTTCCAGCAACTGCGCTATTTCATCACCTTCCTTATCTACTTTCAAATAGGCTGTCGACGGCAATGCGTAGCGTTCGGGATCGGCTGGAAGCGCTGTCTCACGGTCGTGGTTGACCACGATTGTACTTTGAGAATTATCGAACAAGTGGAGTTGCCGAGGTAGTTGTAAGCGCCTGTCGGTGACGATCCTCACCGGGTTCGTTCCGTTCCAATACCGCACATTAAGCCGCGGGTTGTCCATCAGCGCCGTTTTATAACCCACCATAATAGCATCTTCTTCGGTACGCCACTGGTGCACGCGCATACCCGACAATGTGCCGCTGATCTGCACGGGGTTACCGGTTTCGTATCCCAAAAACCCATCGGCTGTTTCGGCCCATTTGAGGATAACATAGGGTCTTTTGAGGGTCATAGCTGTGAAAAACCGCTTGTTCAACTCTAATCCTCGTGCTTCCAGCACATGGCATTCCACTTCAATCCCGGCCTCGCGCATTCTGCGAATGCCCCTGCCCGAAACCAGCGGGTTGGGATCATCATTGCAAATGACCACTTTTTTTAATTGGCGGCTCACAAGCAGGTCCGCGCAGGGAGGCGTCTTACCCGTGTGCGAGCAAGGTTCCAGCGTAACATAAGCAGTGGCTTGTGGCAGCAAATGCGAATTGCCTTTGGCATCGGCGTCCTCGATCGCACGCACTTCCGCATGAGGACCGCCGTAGCCTCGATGCCAGCCTTCGCCGATAATTCGGCCTCCATGGACGATCACGCAGCCTACCATCGGGTTCGGACTCACCGCCCCGCGGCCGTATTCGGCGAGCTGCAAAGCCCGTTCCATCCATTGATTGTGCGTCTCCATGTGGCAAAAATACAAATGCCCTTTTAAACTCAACTTTCGGGAGTTCCCATAATTTGCTAACTTTCCGACATTGGATCAAAATCAGTGAAAATGACTTCCGCACGCCAGCTTTATTTATATATAGTAAAAAACATCACAGTTTATCCGGAAAAAGAGGCTCAGGCAATCTCGTTCATGCTGTTGGAGCATTATATGCGCCTCCGCAACATCGATGTGCTGGTGGATCGCCCGATACCCGAAAACACGGCGCAGCCCGATTGGGATAACATCATCAAACGCCTGAACAACAACGAACCCGTTCAACATATCATCGGTTCCACCGAGTTTTGCGGCCTCGAATTCCGCGTTTCTTCGGCGGTGCTCATCCCGCGTCCGGAAACCGAGGAGCTCGTACAGATGGTAACACGTGATTACGCGGAGCCGGATAAGAATATTTCCATCCTCGACATTGGGACCGGTAGCGGATGTATTGCCATCGTGCTCGCGCGCTTCCTCCCGCACGTGAGCGTGCATGCATGGGATGTGTCCGACGAGGCTTTGGAAGTGGCCAAAGAAAACGCCCGTCAGCTCATTGCCGACGTTACGTTCGCGAAGCAGGATATGCTCAATGTGACATTCCCGCTGCCCGGCAACATCGTCCAGTTCGACTGCCTGGTAAGCAACCCGCCTTACGTAACTTATTCCGAGGCCGAAAGCATGCGTCCGAATGTGCTCCGTTTCGAGCCGCACGAGGCGCTGTTTGTAGAAGACAACGATCCGCTGCTATTCTACAAAGCCATCGCGGATTTTGGCGTGCACCATTTGAAACAGCATGGCAAATGCTATGTCGAGATCAACGAGCATTTTGGCGCCGAAACCAAACAGGTTTTTGAAGAAAGGAATTACAAAAACGTGGAAATCCTTCGTGATATCAATGGTAAGGACCGCTTCGTAAGAGCTATCTGGGCCTGATCCATTTAAAATTTTGACCTCATTTTCATGTACGTAGAAAAAATCAGGGAGGTTCTGGACGAAATGGGCAAGGTGGTTGTGGGGCAGGACAAACTGCTGAACCGACTGCTGATAGGCCTTTTTACCGGTGGCCATATCCTCCTCGAAGGCGTTCCGGGACTAGCCAAAACTTTGACCATCAACGTCATGGCCAAAGTCCTCCACCTGGAATTCAAACGCATTCAGTTCACGCCCGACCTGCTGCCCGCGGATTTGATCGGGACGATGATCTATAAACCCAAAATAGGCGACTACGAAGTCAAAAAAGGCCCTATTTTCTCTAACCTCATCCTCGCCGACGAGGTAAACCGCTCCCCTGCCAAAGTGCAATCTGCATTGCTCGAAGCAATGCAGGAAAGACAAGTGACGATCGGCGATGAAACATTCCTCCTCGACCGCCCATTTGTAGTACTCGCTACCCAAAACCCGGTGGAACAAGAAGGTACCTACCCACTGCCCGAAGCGCAGATCGACCGGTTTATGATGAAAGTCTACGTCGATTACCTCGACAAGATGAAAGAGCTGGAAGTAATGCGCCGGATGTCGGACATTAATTACGAATACAAAATCCGGCCGATATTAAATAAAGAGGAGATTTTCGCGATTCGCGACGAAGTGAACAAGGTCAATATCTCCGATACGCTCGAACGCTATATTATAGAACTCGTATTCGCCACCCGCCGCCCGCTCGATTACGGGCTCCGAGACGAAGCACGTTACATTCAGTTCGGAGCGTCGCCGCGGGCTACGATTTACCTCAATCGTGCGGCAAAAGCCTTGGCTTACCTCGAAGGGCGTGATTATGTATTGCCCGAGGATATCAAGGAACTCGCCCCCGACATCATGAACCATCGTATCCTGCTTAACTACGAAGCGGAAGCCGACGGCGTGCGCACGATGACGATCATCGATTCCATTCTCAGGAAGGTTGCCATTGGATAATTCATGGCACGGGATCGTGGCCGTGGCCGCCCCACGGATGGCAGCGTGCAAAGCGTTTCAGCCCCAGCCAGCCTCCTTTGAACGCGCCATGTTTCTGCACAGCTTCAATCATATATTGCGAGCATGTAGGCGTGTAACGGCACGAATTGGGCAAATAAGGGGAAAGTGCCGCCTGATAAAACCGCACGAGGGCTATGAGTAAAAATTTCATTTCGCGTCTTGTCTCATAATAGTATATTTGATCATTAACATCACAAACGCATGCTTTCCTATATCATGTGGGACGTAAGTCCCGAAATTTTCACTATTCCGGAAATCGCCGGTTTTGGTCCCTTCCCTGTCCGTTGGTATGGTCTTCTCTTCGCTGCCGGCTTCCTGATCGGCCAGCAAATTATGATCTATATTTTCAAGAAAGAAGGAAAGACACTGGAAGATATCGACTCGCTCACGCTTTATATGGTGCTTTCGATCGTGATCGGCGCCCGTGTAGGCCATTTCCTTTTCTATGAACCCGAAGTACTGTTTAAAAATCCCCTCGAAGTGATCTTGCCTCCCTACGCCGGGCTTGCCAGCCATGGTGCGGTGATCGGAACAGTGACCGGGCTCTGGTTATATGCACGCTCCCGCCGGGGCACAGGCCAGACGTTCTTCTGGGTGACCGACCGCCTTACCATCACATTCGCCCTAGGTGGCTCATTCATCCGTTTTGGTAACCTGATGAACTCCGAGATCGTCGGAAAACCGTCCGATGCACCCTGGGCATTCATTTTCCGTCAAAATACCGAGTTCCTGCAAATCCCGCGTCATCCGGCGCAGCTCTACGAATCCATTACCTGCTTCATCCTCACGTTCGTCCTGTTTGGGATCTGGAACAAGTACAAAGCCGCTACCCCACGCGGCCTGATGGTCGGGGTGTTTCTCGTATGGGTGTTCACGTTGCGGTTCCTGTATGAGTTCCTGAAAGAAAACCAGGAGGCATTCGAGGCGAACTACGCATTGAATATGGGACAGATCCTGAGTATCCCGGCAGTGCTGCTTGGCCTGTATTTCATCATACGCTCCCGTCAGAATCCGATGGAAGTTGCAAGATGAAAGTCCCCCCAACGGAGTAGGCATGCATCAATGCAGCGTTTTCATTACATTGTAATTAGTTTGAAACAACTCTAACAATTGTCAGATGAAAACATCCTTTATAGCCGCATTTCTTTCATGCGCCCTGCTCCTGACCGGTTGCGGAAGCAAACAGGAAGAAAAAGAAGCCGAAGAAAAAGCCGCCGCCGACAGCCCGGCCGATGCCCTTCAGGCTATTGCCGATAAAGCCAAGGAAATGGGCGACCGCAAGGCCGTCGACCCGGTGGATTTCCGCAAGCTGAAAGATCTTTTACCCGAGACCCTGGCCGGTATGAGCCGCACTGAAGCTACCGGCGAGAAAACCGGTGCCATGGGCTTTACCGTTTCGACAGCCGAAGCCAAATATAAAGGAAGCGCGGATGAGTCGCTGGATGTCGAAATCGTGGACACGGGAGGCATTGCCGGCGTATCGACCATGGCGCTCGCAGCCTGGTCTATTGCCGAAATAGATAAGGAAACCACCACAGGTTACGAAAAAACCACGACAATCGAAGGCTACAAGGCTTTTGAGAAATACAACAACGAAAGCAAATCCGGCGAAATCAATGTGCTGGTGGCCGACCGCTACGTCGTGAATGTGGAAGGCAATAACCTGAGCGTCGACCAGCTGAAAGAGGCACTAAAAGCCATCGACCTCGGCAAGCTGAACGATATGAAATAGCAAAAAAGAAAGCAGAAGCGTGGGTGCTTCTGCTTTTCAAGGTTTTAGGAATATGTAATGCTGGACTAACCCGGGTGCTATATCGTTGCCAGATCCACTTTTTCACGCAGGATCTGCTTTGCTTTCACCAATTGGTTCTTCACTGTATTTTTGGATATTCTCAAAAACTCCGCGATTTCCTGATAGGATTTCCCTTCTTCAATATTCAGTTTCAAAATTTGCCGGCGCTTGATCGATAACGATTCGACAGCCGCCTGTACGACGGTCAGCCTTCTCTCGGCCTCTTCCCGCTCATCCTCACCCGCAGCGCGGATCGCCTCCATATAATACTTACGCAACTGCTCGCTCTTTTCCAGCTTTTTAAAATGGTCGAACGCCATATTACGCAGGCAAGTAAACAGGTATGAATTGAAATTATAGTCCGGCTTGATCTGGGTACGTCTCACCCAAATTTTGATAAACACGTCCTGGACCATGTTTTCAGCTTCTTCCTCGTCTTTGAGCAGGGAAACCGTAAAACGCAGTGCAGGTGTTTTGTAGTGGTTATACAACTCTGCAAAGGCCGCTTCGTCGCCTTGCGTCACTCTGATCAGGGTATTTTCGTCGGGATAGGCCACAGTCGTACAGTTTAGCTTATAGAAAAGGGGTACTAGATAAAGAAATTTTTATATCAATTAATAAACTTTTATTCTTGGTTTGATCCTATTTATCAGCCGACATCAATTTTGCTTTATTATGAATAGGTAATCAGTCAGGTATTAAAATAAAGTTGTTTCCAACATCGCCCCGGCAGAGGAAAATTCTGCCTTCGAAACAATCGGCGATGCTTTGTATTGAGCGGCGTATTTGCAATTGTCTGATAAATCTACATCTCCCGATTCAAAATCAGAATCGCAAACTGCGTAAAAATATCTTCATTTTGCGCACCATTGTACGATTTAATCATAACATAATAGTAACTTATCATTTATCACATATTTCCTCATTTCCAGTCAGTTCTTAGCAAAAAATACTTCGAAACAACCGGCTGTTCTACCCTCGTTTTCCCAATGCCGCTTTTAACAATTTTATAACATTTGCCGTAAATCGCGGACGTTGCGATAGCCCTCCTTCCGGCATCGGTCGTATTACCCAAAAACACCTCAACATCCATATCCATTTTATCCTAAATCCAGACCAACCTTTGCTCATGGATCAAAGCCGCATCAATCAGATCTTGGAGAAAATCTCCACCGTTCACGTCGCCGTGTATGGCGACTTCTGTCTCGACTCGTACTGGGTCATGGACGACCGCACTTCCGAAGTTTCCATTGAAACCGGTTTGCAGGCCCAGGCCGTTGCCCGCCATTACTATACGCCGGGAGGCGCGGGGAATGTGGTGGCCAACCTTGCCGCACTGAAACCAGCGGGTATCCGGGTGATCGGCGCCGTGGGCGACGATATGCAGGGACGGGAACTGACGGCGCAGCTTCAACAGCTCGGTGCCGACACGAGCGCATTCATTATTCAAAAAGAGAATTTCAATACATATAGTTATCTCAAACGCCTGGTAGACGGCCAGGAAGAGCCTCGCATCGATTTTGGTGTATATAATGAAAGAAGCGTGGACACTGACCGGCAACTCGTAGCCGCACTTGAAAAGGCATTACAGGAGTGCGATGCATTGATTTTTAACCAGCAGGTGACTGGAAGCATTACCAATGCGTCGTTTATCGACGACGTCAATGCACTCTTTAATAAGTATCCCGGCAAAATAGTCATGCTGGATTCGCGGCACTTCAACGACAGCTTCCGGAATACCTATCTAAAATGTAACGACCGCGAAATAGCCTCCCTGAATGGGTTGAATGTTACACCGGACGAAAACGTGCCTGTAAGCGATGTAAAAGGCTATGGCGCCGAAGTGTTCGATCGGTACCGACAGCCGGTATTTGTGACCTGCGGAGAGCGTGGCATTATCGCATTTGACAATGAGGGTTATCACGAGGTACCGGGCATTCAGCTGAAAGGCAAACTCGACACTGTCGGCGCCGGCGATACGGCGATCAGCGCCATCACACTTTGCCTTGCGGCGGGCTTGTCCCCGGCCGAAGCAGCATTGTTCGGTAATTTTGCCGCGGCAGTGACAGTACAAAAGCTGTTTACCACCGGCACGGCAACCGGCGAGGAAATCGCGGTGGTAGCTAACGACCCGGATTACATTTACAATGCCGACCTCGCTGAAAACGAGCGCGCCGCTGTTTACTATCCCGAAACGGAGTTCGAAATATGCGTGCCGGAGATCCTCGACAAGCTGGGACATATACGCTATGCCGTTTTCGATCACGACGGGACTATCAGCTCGCTCAGGCAGGGATGGGAGGAGATTATGGAGCCTGTGATGATGAAATCCATTCTGGGTGAACAATATGACACCATCGACGCCGGAACATTTCATAAAGTACAGGTGGAATGCAAGGCATTTATTCACAAAACCACGGGTATTCAGACCATCTACCAAATGGAAGGGCTGGTAAACCTGGTACGCGAATTCGGCTTTGTACCGGAAGATCAGATCCTCGATAAATTCCAATACAAGGAGATTTACAACGACGGCCTGATGGAAATGGTGAATAAACGCATGGAAAAGCTCGCCAAAGGGGAACTCGGTCAGGAAGATTACACATTGAAAGGCGCCGTTGAATTTCTGAAACAGCTCAAAGAGCGCGGCGTGACGATGTACCTCGCGAGTGGTACCGATGCCGACGACGTGAGAAACGAAGCCGAAATGCTTGGCTATGCCGATTTGTTCGACGGCGGCATTTACGGTGCATTGCGCGATTATACCAAGTTTTCGAAGAAAATGGTGATCGAAAAAATCATCCGCGACAACAATCTGCAAGGAAAGGAACTGGCGGTATTCGGCGACGGTCCTGACGAAATCCGCGAGGGGCGTCGTGCGGGAGGTATTTCGGTGGGTATTACCAGCAACGAAGTACAACGCTTCGGACATAATCCGGCCAAGCGCCCGCGACTTGTAAGAGCTGGTGCGCAACTCCTGATCCCTGATTTCTCGCAACATAAAAAACTGATCAGCCTGCTGTTTCAGGAGAGCGAAAACTACGCAGAAGCCTGATGTTACGTTTTGAAAAACAACTGATTGCCTGGCTGGCTTACGGCTTGCTGCTCCTGCTGTTTTCCTGCCGGAATGAGAAAACTGTCGACAACGACCCATCTTTTTACCAGGATACGGCGTTCAAACAGGAATATCATGAGGCCTATCCGATGGAGGGCAACGACGCAAGAGCCATCCTGCCCGACCGAGAAGGTAATGTGTGGGCGGCCACGGCAAAAGGTGTTTTTCGTAAAATGAAAGATTCCCAAAAGTGGGACCAAATAGTAAGTGATGAAGAGAACGGACCATCGTTCGCCCTGGCACAGGATGCGTCCGGCGTTGTGTGGCTGGGCAATTGGAATGGGCTGTTCCGATATCAGAATGGAACAGTTTCAAAGGTAGATGGACCGGCCGGGCCCATTTCCGCGATTTGCATAAAGGCCGGTACAATCTACGCAATCGGCCCGAATGGGTTTTGGACGGGTAATGCAAATGGCTTTACGTTACAAAAAGCGGTCATAGCGAGATCCGTCCGCGATGTGATCAGTGATAGGAACGACGGATTGTGGATAGCCTCCGATGTAGGACTTTACCACTGGACTCCCTCGCATTTGGAACACACCTACCAACCGGACGCTTTGATCGCCGCCTATGCCAAAGGTTTGGCATACAATCATGACGGGAAGCTCTGGATAGGCGGGCTGGGTGGGGTTACCATTCAAAACAATGGTAAAAAAGAGTCGGAACTGAGAACAACCGACGGCATTCCTTCTAATTACGTGACGGCTGTCCGGCTCGCTCCCGACAGTTCGATGTGGGTCGGTACCCAAACAGGCGTGGTGCGCTTCCGAAAAGACGGCAGTCGTTCATTGCTGTTTTCAAGAAGGTGGCTGCTGGATGATCAGGTCAATGATATTGCATTTGACAAAAAAGGCAATGCATGGATAGCGACGCCGCGGGGTGTAAGTGCCATTAAAAAGCGGGATATGACCCTGGCTTCCAAGAACGCATTCTTTTATGACGTATTGATGAAGCGGCATATCCGCGCGCCGTGGATCGCGGGGCAGGCACATTTGCGTGTTCCCGGAGATACGACAACGTGGGAACCGGAAGATGATGATAACGACGGCGAATTTACCGGCAACTATCTGGCCATGGAAAGCTTCCGCTATGCCGCTACCAAAGATCCTGCTGCCAGGGAGAATGCAAAAAAAGCATTCGGTTTCCTGAAAATGTTGCAGGAGGTAACCGGCACCGACGGCTTCTTCGCGCGCACGATCATACCCGCTACTTGGACGCACATGCACGATGGCAACCGCACGTACACGGAACGCGAGCGCGCGGACGAACTTGTGAAAGAGCCGCGGTTCAAACCAGTGGAAACGCGCTGGTGCTTGTCGGCCGATAAAAAGTGGCTTTGGAAAGGCGATACGAGCAGCGATGAAATGTGCGGGCATATGTTTGGCTATTACCATTACTACACGCTCGTGGCCGACGCCGCGGAAAAGAAGGTCATCGCCGCGCATGTAGGCAGGATCGTCGATTATCTGATGCGGCATCACCTGAATTTCGCGGATGTGGACGGCAAGGCAACGCGCTGGTCGGTATGGTCTCCGGACCAGCTGAACCGCGACCCGGAATGGCTGCCCGACCGTAACCAGAACTCCATGGAAATGCTCGCATTCCTGAAACTGGCACATTTCATGACCGGTAATGCCAAATACCAGGACGAATACCTCCGGCTGATCGAAAAGGAGCATTACCTCGACAATATGAAAGACGTGACCAGGCAAAATCCAGCGTGGTTCATCTATTTCGATGTGGTACTGCAGGCATACCTTTACCCGATCCTGATCCATTGCGAGCAGGACCCCGAGCGGTTGAAATTTTATAAAAACCACCTGGAAGAATGGTTCGCGATGCGCAAAGGCGACCACAACCCACTGGTCAATTTTATTTATAACGAAAGCCTGGATAAAAAAGCGGAGCTCAAAAACTCGGTGGATTTCCTGATCGACACGCCGCTGGATCTGGTAGACTGGCCGATCGATCATCGGAAAAGGGAGGATATCAAAGTGGTACGTACGCCGGTTCTGGAAGACGAACAAGTAAGTGAATTGCAGCCCGCCAGCATACGGCTCACCGTCCGTTGGGACAAAAACCCCTGGACATTAGCCGGAGGCGATCCGCAGGTAGAACGTGAGCCGGTTTTCTGGCTCCTGCCTTATTGGATGGGCCGATATTTGGGAATGATTTCAAAATAGAAACTACATTCGATATGAAGACCTATCTTTTGTTCATCAACCTGCTACTACTGGTCATGCAAGAAACATCAGCACAACAGACCTATGCCGAAAAACTCGGCTGGCCCAAAGGCGCGAAGGTCATTATATTCCACGTCGACGACGCGGGGATGTCGCATTACTCGAACGAGGGCGCCAAAAAATCGATACAGAATGGCATTGCCACCTCGTGCAGCATTATGATGCCATGCCCGTGGGCGGCCAGTTTCGCCAAGTTTGCATCTGCAAACCCGGGTATGGATGCGGGACTGCATTTGACGCTCACTTCCGAATGGCAGGACTACCGCTGGCCACCGCTGAACGGCATTGCGCATTCGGAAGGGCTCGTGGACGATGAAGGCTGCATGTGGCATGAGGTGGAAGACGTGATCAAACACGCCAGCCCGGATGTGGTCGAACAAGAAATACGCGCACAACTGAGCCGTGCATTAAAACTCGGGCTGAAACCCACTCATATGGATTCGCATATGGGCACGCTGTTCGCGCACATTCCCTATTTGGAAAGATATATCAAAGTCGGGGCGGAATTCGGCATTCCGGTGATGTTCCCCGGCGGGAATAATCAGCTTTTGAAAGAATGCCTGAACAATCCATTGGTCAAAAAGCTGAAAGCGGAGGGCAAATGGAAAGAAGGAATGGAGCTTCCCGAACCTGAGATCACCAAACGCTCAGCCGAATTCGGGCGAAAAATATGGGCGGCGGGCTTACCGGTACTCGACGACCTGCACACGATCAGCGGCGACTGGAAACCGGAGGGCAGCGACGTAACACCCGAGCAATGGGGCAAATACAAGGCCCAAAAGTTCATCGAAACGATCCGCAAAATGCGACCCGGCGTGGCGATGATGATCGTCCACAGCAGCGACGTCACCGATGACTTCAAATACATCAGCGCCTCGGGCGGTTCACGCTATGCCGATATGCGCTCAATGCTGGATCCCGACCTGAAAAATTTCATCCAGTCGGAAGGCATTATCCTCACCACCTGGAAAGAGATGATGGAAAGAAGGAAAAAAGTTAAATAACCAACTCAATACAATGCAAAAGCACTTTTTACTATCCCTCCTATTACTGACGGGCACCGCTTCCACGCATGCGCAGGTACAACCTGTGCATAAGGATAAGCCTTATTTGCAGGATTTAAGTATCAAATATTACGCTGATACTACCCAGAGCTCACTCCAACAGGTGGCCGCCGACCGCAACGGCATTATACAGATGCTTGCCAAAGAGGGCCTTCGCCATACTTCTGCGGGCGAATTCCTGTACCCGGGCAAAGTCGTCCCCGACCGGAATTACCGCTACATGAAGGATAAGCGCATCAGCAACCTTGTTTCTTACGAAAATCAACTTGTTTACCTCACCGACCAGGTGGTATTCAGCAATGCATGGGCTGGAACACTGCTTTCAAAACACAACCTTCCAAAGGCCAGCTTGCTCGCAGGCGGCAAGGATTTTACTTTCCTCGTTTCCGACGGTGCTTCGCTCGAATTGATCAAAGACTCGAAAAGCCTCTGGAATGGCAAGCTGCCCGACGATTCGGTGATCGGATTGGCGTTTCAGGGTAATGCAAACCAGTTCTGGATTCTGGGGAACAAGTCGCTTTACAAGCTGGGGGTTCAGGATAAAAAGCTGACGAAAGTGCTTGCCGGCACCGATTTCACCGCATTTGATGTTGCTTCGAAAGAGACGACGATCATCATCGGAACACTGGATGGTTATCTTTCATTGGATATTCCAACCGGAAAGCAAACCGGCGGCATCAACCGCAAATTGCCCGTTACCAGAATTACCGCAGTGAAAGAAGTGAACGGAAAAGTATGGTTCGGTTCCGATATGGGCGCATTTGCATTGCGCACGGATGGCAAGTTTGATTATTATTTCGGTGAACGCTGGCTACCCGGTAACCATGTTTTGGATATTGAAAAAGGGCCTAAAAATTCGGTACTGGTACTAACGACCAAAGGTTTGGGACAAATCCAGTTCAAATCGATGACTTTGGAAGAGAAAGCCAAACTATTTGACCAGCAAGTACGCCTGCGCCACATTCGCAATGGCTTCAATTCGCAGCTTACCGGATTGAATCACGGCGATTTGTCGACAGGCTATACCGAAGATTCGGACAACGATGGCCTCTGGACCTCGATGTACCTTGGTGGCCAGATTTTCCGGTACGCGGCTACCAAAGATCCGGATGCCTTGCAAAACTGCCGCGAGTCGATGGACGCTATGGAGCGCTTGTATACCGTGAACCCCGTGGCGGGATTTCCGGCTCGTTCCTATGAGCGTGCAGGGCATATCAATGAGCTCCACGATGTTGAGCGCTGGCAGCATTCGCCCGAAAAAGAATGGGATTGGAAATCAACGACCAGCAGCGATGAGGTGATCGGCCACATTTTCGCATTCGGCGCGGCAGCGGAATTGATAGACAACCCGAAAATCAAGAAACAGGCCGTTATGCTCATCGATACCCTCATGTCGCACATTGTGAAAAACAATATGTACCTGATCGACTATGATGGTAAGCCTACTATGTGGGGTAAATGGCACCCCGATTATGTGAATGCGTTCCCTACCAACGTGGGCGACCGTAAGCTCAACTCGTCGAACATCGTGGCCATGCTGCAAACCGCCTACCATTTCACCAAAAAGGAGAAATACAAGGCAAAAGCATTCGAGCTGATGACCAAACACGGCTATTTCGAGAACATGATGCGACCCATGAGCATTATCGGCCGCGCGCCGGAAGATGCCGACGAGCACGCGAAACACATGTCCGACGGCTGGAACCACTCCGACGATGAAATGTACTTCCTGGGCTATTGGGGACTTTACCGCTACGCGCTTAACGACACGCTGAAAGCCAGTTATAAAAAGCAAATCATCGACCACTGGCAAGCGGAGCGTCCGGAGAAAGAAGGCGCCTGGAATATTTTCACGGCATTAACAGGTACCAAGGATTTTGACCTGAACGAATCTGTTTGGTATTTGCAGGAGCATCCAATGGACCTGATTGACTGGGTTATTAAAAACAGCCACCGAAAGGATATCGAAAAGATCGAACCTAACTTCCGTAAACAAACCACGAAGGAAGTATTGCCGCCTGACGAACGTCCTATTCAACGGCATAACGGCAATATGTTCAGCCTCGACAGAAGCGGCGGCAATGGCTCGGGCGAGCATAGCGCCGGCGATATCTGGCTCCTGCCTTACTGGATGGGCCGCTACCTCGGCATTATTACCGGCCCTCAAAAGTAGATTTGCCCATGAAACTTGTTTCTATCCCGGTTTTAACGTTCCTAACACTATTGAGCATGCAATCCTGCCAGACCGACACCGCAGAAAAACAGATCACGCACGACGAAACCTACCATCACGACCTGGACAACAACGACAACTTTTCGCCCGATGGCCAATGGCTCGTGTACGACACCAGGACCGACGACGGCGGCATTGCGGAATCGGCACGGATAGAGCGGGTGAACATTGGAACGGGAGAGAAACAAGTTCTTTTTGATATTGCAAATAACCAGATCTGGGGCCCTGGCGCTGGCGCTGTGAGTTACAGTCCAAAGGAAAATGCGGTTGTATTCATTCACGGCCTTTCCAACAGTACGAAGGAAAACCCCTATCAGCAATGGCGCCGCACGGGCGTGATCATCCACGACGCCCGCCCGAATGTACCCGTGTACATGGACGCGCGCGACGTAACACCCCCGTACACGCCGGGTGCATTGCGCGGGGGAACGCACCGGCACGAATGGAGCGGCGACGGGCAATGGATCGGCTTCACTTACAATGATGCGATTCTGAAAGCGCTGGAAGGCTCGACCGGGCAGAAGCGTAATCTTCGTACGATTGGTGTTTCAAAAAATATCGGTGCTCTTTTAAAAATAGACAGAAGCCCGGAAAATGTTTTGGGGGAATGGTTCAGCGCATTGGTAGTGCGTGTTGTTCCAAATCCTACACCCGGTACAGACGAAATTAGTCACGCGGCAAACGACAGTTGGGTTGGTTTGTACGGCTACATTGATAAGACTGGGCGACCACAAATAGCTCGCGCTTTCCTAGGAACAGTCAAGGACCAGTCTGGCAAGGATGTCTCTGAGGTATTCATTGTAGATATCCCCGATGATATTTCGGAACCCGGTCCTCTCGGGCCGCTAGAAGGCACCGATATGGACTTCCCGATGCCTCCGAAGGGAACCATTCAGCGCCGCCTGACCTTCACTTCCAACACGTCGCATCCAGGTTGCGCCGGCATTGTCCGTTCTTCACCGGATGGCAGCCAGCTTGCATTTCTCGCAAAGGATGCAAAAGGGATCAACCAGATTTTTACTATTTCACCCAATGGCGGTCAGCCGGATCAGGTAACAGAATCCACTTCGGACATTACCGGCAACCTCCGCTGGCATCCGGACGGCAAGCACGTCACCTATGTTTATGAGGGCCGAATTGTGCTTTGCGAGGTGGGTGACGCCCCATTTCAGGAGAGAATCCAGGTACTAACCGAGCCAACAGATGCAGCCCCAAGTAACCTGGTCTGGTCGGCGGATGGGAAGGTCTTGGCTTTTAATCGCTTGATCAAGAATGAAGCCGGGAAGGGTGTGCAGCAGGTGTTTGTATTGGATTTAAAAATGTGATTGCCGCGGTATTGAATTTCGGTCAGTTTTCAAATTCAACTTTTTCAAATATCTCGCTTACAGGCAAGCCTACCTTGAAAAATGGTAAATTGATCGTTTGATCCATCTTGTCGTAAAATTCAACATACCAACGATCTCCTTCCCGCCTGTAGAGTTCAATGTAACAAGCTGACTGTGCAACGATGAGATAGTACTGCAATGATGCGATCGAACAATATTCGCGTAGCTTGATAACGCGATCGGTGTAGCCGGAGCTTTCAGAAAGAACTTCGACAATTAACAGCGGTGAATTACTGTAAAGTCTTGCGTTGCCTTTTTCCTCGCAAATAAAAAAATCCGGTATACGGAAAATTTTTTCCTTTTCAACCTGTACTTTGGTTGCATTCTGTAAAAAGAGATACGACTGTGTGCCTAAAAGTCTACGCAGGTGAAAATGTATGTTCCCGGCTATTTGATTTGCTGTAATTGTTTCTCCAGACATCTCGATGATTTCTCCGTCGACGAATTCAAACCGGCCTTCGTGGGTTTCACAAAAGGCGAAGTATTCTTCCAGTGAATAGAGTTTTTCAGCCACAGCTTCCATAGTTCTGCTTTGTTTCAAAAATAATGATTACAGGAGAATGCGATTGGCAAACGTTGAATGTAATGCAATTTACGAATTCTCCAACCGAATCGATGACCTTCTGATAATCAGTTCCGAGTGTAGGATAATTGGTTCTAGATGACCTATGAGTTTCGTTCCATTTAGTTGACCGATCATTGTAGTCATTGCCGTCTTGCCCATCTGATAACCCGGGTAAAAAACGGTCGTGAGCTGCGGCGACACTACCTGCGAAACCGGGTCATTATTGAAACCAACAATGGCCATGTCCTTCGGAATTGCGTATCCTCTTTCTTTCAAAGCCTGCATGCATATCGCCGCACAAAGGTCGTTGGCAATAAAAAGGCCATCCGGCTTTTCCTCCATTTGGTCAATTTGCTCCGCAATGGCCCTGCCCGCTTCCTGGCTGAGGTCGGTTGACACAACAAGCCGATTATCCACCGGCAAGTTCTGATCACCGATCGCCCGTTTGAAACCTTCCAGTCGGTCGGCATATACATTCCTTCGCAGATCGCCGGTCACGTGCATGATCCTGCGGCAGCCTTGATCCAGCAAATGGCGCGTTGCGTCATAGCCGGCCTGCTCGTTATCGATAATCACGGCGCCGCATTGCGGATGGTTCATAATGCGGTCGAAAAACAGAACCGGGATATTACGGTTGATGAAGGTGGAGAAATGTTCAAATGAATCGGTGTCATATGCGACGGAAACCAGCAAGCCGTCTACACGGCTGTTAAACATGGTTTTGGCATTGGCCTGTTCCTTCAACTCGGATTCCAACGATTGGCTGATCAACAAGTTATACCCGAAATTATTGGCTACCTCCTCCATTCCGGCCAGTACCGTCGACATAAAATTACTATTCAACCTCGGCACGATCACCCCGAGCGTGTTGGTCTTGCGCGTCCGCAAATGGCTCGCAAATGTGTTGGAGCGATAGCCGAGTTCGGCAGCTTTCTCCGCAATGAGCACCTTGGTTTTCGCGTTAATCGCAGGATGATCGTTCAATGCTCTGCTCACGGTTGCGGGCGACAGTGCCAGTATTTTCGCGAGGTCATAAATGGTAATTTCCTTTTCCATTAGTCTTTTCTTGTAGGGGGTTACAGGGGCATTTCCCGTCTATTGCAGAACAGGAATCCCTGCTGCCAAAATTTACGGCAAGTTAATGCAATCGGTTACAATACAAGATAATATTTATATTTTTATAAAAAATTCGTTTCGCTATGGTTCAAACAATGCGCTGGTTCGGCCCGAATGACCCGGTTTCGCTGATGGACATCCGTCAGGCGGGATGCAGCGGTGTCGTCACTGCGCTACATCAGATACCGGTTGGGGATGTGTGGACGAAAGACGCGATCCGCGAAAGGATTTCGCTGGTTGAAGCAGGTAATGAGCGATACACCTC